>WOR8_10000022_pt1 | contig 206777 bp, 196 predicted proteins | sample DeeMarSeWOR38_10_FD_19890 | JGI IMG/M metagenome (IMG submission 19890)
GCCACCATCCTGCTCGATAAAACCAAAACCTTTTGAATCATTAAACCATTTTACTGTACCTTCTACCATTTTAAACTACTCCTTACTGTTCGCGATTCATCTTTGGAACCGCTTTATTAATAATGCCGGTGTATGAAAATATAAACCGGCTGGCAGCCCTTGTGTTCAAACAAAAAAAACCGCACGCCCTCTATCTGGGGATTGTGCGGCTGACTTTTCCGTAATTAATGAACTACAAATAGAACTACACAACGATTTACACATAATAACAGAAATTTTAAAAAAAACAAGAACTTTTTGCACTTGGTATCATTTAATGGCTAAGGGGTCAAATCTTTATACTCGACAATAAAAGAATTTCCCATACAAGAATGTTAAATCCGGGGGCATAATAACAATTATTCATTACCTGCCAGGGCTGGTTTGAATTCCTACATTATTTAACAATAATTTATGTAACCTCATGGATTTACAGAATAAAAACTCCAATTGTCTGATCGGCAACTATTCAGTACATTAAACAAATCTGCACATACCCAGATCAGACGGGGACTTGTCACCTCTTTACTTACCTGGTTGAAGCTCTTAAAATAGTTCTTTGATTATGGCAAAGAATACTCTTTTCTGCATTATTGCACTCGGACTGCTCCTGGCTGGTTGTGTCAGCATACCTGACCGTAATGGCACGACAGGGCATTACAACAAGTCGGGAGAAAGTAATACGGCGTGCTTCGCTAAAGACAGCATCCTGACGCGCAATATCCCTGCGTCAACACAGCAGATTGATGCGCTGAACTCCCGGAGTTTCAGCATGCTGAACTGGAACAGCTTCAAGGGAAGCAATAAAATATGGCAGGAAGATCTTGAACGCCTGAGCAGTCTTAGTGATGTTGTTGTTCTGCAGGAAGGATACCTGACCGCCGACCTGCAGGTCTTGCTCAACAAAAAACACTATAACTGGGATATTGCCAAGGCATTTACCTATAATGATATCTATACCGGGGTGCTGACCGCCTCCAGGGTCAAACCTGATTTTTTATGTTCGTTCAGGGCGCCCGAACCGCTCAGCGGCATCCCCAAAACTGTCCTGATCACACGTTATCCTCTTTCAGGCACCGATGAATATCTTGTCGTCGCAAATATCCACATGATTAACTTTTCTCTTGATCTTGCAGACTATCGTGCGCAACTGGAAAAAACAGCAGCGATACTCTCGCAGCACCGGGGTCCGTTAATTATCAGCGGGGATTTTAATTCCTGGAATACTCAGCGCATGAGGATCCTTGCCGATATCGCACAAAAACTCGGTGCAAAGGAAGTTGTCTTTGACACAGACCACCGGGCAACGTTTATGGGAAAGCAGGTTGATTATATTTTTTACCGGAAGCTGGTACCTCTTGAGGCATTGACGGAAAAGGTGACGACCTCAGACCATAACCCCATGCTGGTAACCTTCAGGCTGGCAGATGATGCATAATTGTTTTCAAGGAGTTTTGCCCATGATACTGCGCCGGGCTGCAGCAGTGCTCTTTTGCCTGCTCATGATTTTATCTTTTCACATTTCCTGCGAAGCCGGGACAACTGACGAAATAGCATCCCTGCTCCTTTTTGTTGAACAGTCGGAGTGCACCTTTATCAGGAACGGCAATCATTACGATGCACTCGAGGCCAGGCAGCATATTGAGAAAAAATATGCTTATTTTAAAGAGCGGATAACCACCGCTGAAGAGTTTATCCAGTACTCAGCTACGAAAAGCACTATAACCGGCGAGCCCTACAAGGTGGTCTGCAATGGTGAGGGCATGAACAGTTCAGACTGGCTGAACGCAGAACTTGATAAATTGAGATCAACAATCCTGGAGGAAGACCATGAAACACCGGACAAAAATACTGATGACTGAATTTGTCACCCATGATGTAAAGCGTTTCATAGTAAAAAGACCCGATATGTTCAGCTTTACCCCCGGCCAGGGCGTTGAACTTGTAATTGACCAGGAAAAATGGCGGGAAGAGGAAGGCAGGCCTTTCACCCCAACCAGCCTGGCAACTGATGATGTATTGGAGTTCACCATCAAACGCTACCCCGAGCATAAAGGTGTTACAGACAAACTGCACACCCTTAAAGCAGGGGACCATTTGATGATGAGCGATCCGTTTGGAACCATTTCCTATAAAGGCCACGGAGTATTTATCGCAGGGGGCGCCGGGATTACACCTTTTCTGGCCATCTTCCGTCAGCTGGCCGTAGAGGGTACCACGGCCAAGCAGACACTCATTTTTTCAAATAAAACTCCTGATGACATCATATGCGAGAAGGAACTGCTCCATTACTTCGGCAGCCGCTGTCATCTGTTATGCACACGGGGAAAAGCTGCGGGGTATGAACATGCCCGAATCGACCGGGATTATTTGCAAAAGATTCTCAGCGAGACGCATCAATTCGCCTATATCTGCGGGCCGGATAAATTTGTTGAGGCAGTAAATTCAATAGTTACGGAATTGGGCTTTTCAACGGAAACAATTGTATATGAAGAATAAATGAGCAAAAAAAACATCACGATCTTTTTTATGGGCGGTGCAGCGCTTTGTTTGCTGTTGGCGACTTTCCTTGCCGCAACAGGCGCCAAGTTAGAAAGAACGTATACAAATCCGGTCCTGGTTGAAACCGTTGTCATCCAGAGGGAGCAGCCCGATAACTTTTCAGGTGTACTCGGCATAGGGGATCCGGCAGTACTATCCCATGATGGAAAATTCTACCTGTACCCGACCGGTGACAACTCCGGCTACGATGTATATATATCGAGCGACCTCGTCAACTGGAAAAAGGGGCCCAGGGTATTTCAGTCAAAGGATCGTGGTGTCTGGGCTCCCGATGTATTTTATAATGGCAGGGACCGGAAGTTTTACCTGTACTACACGGTAAACGGGCGCATCGGCGTAGCGCTGTCCGACCGGCCTGACGGAGTATTTAAAGACCTTGGGGCATTGATTGAAAATGCGATAGATGCGCATATGTTTCTTGATGAGGACGGTCAATACTATCTCTACTATGTGCAGTACCCGGGATTCAGGATCCATGTCCAGCCCATGGATTCGCCGGTGCGCAAAAAAGACGAACCTGTCCGGATCATACAGGCAAGCGATCCCTGGGAGAAGAAACAGGCAGCGCTCACCGAAGCCCCCTGGATGCTGAAGCACCGTGGTGTCTATTACCTCCTTTATTCTGCCAGCGGTGCCGATACCCAGGATTACGCTATCGGCTATGCCTCTGCGACAAGCCCGCTCGGACCTTTTACAAAATATGAGGGCAATCCAATTATCAGAAAGGATGACAACGTTTTTGGCCCGGGACACTGCTCAGTGATAAAAACCCACGACGGACAGTTATGGATGGTGTACCATCAACAAAAAAATAGCTCGCGGGGCTGGAATCGTATCATCTGCATAGATCCTCTCTGGTTTGATGACCAGGGGGTTCTGCATGGAAAGGCTACAAGGGGATCGGCCAGGCAGGCGCCCTCCATCCAGCATAAAATTTAGGAAAAACCGGGTCAATACTGATTTGCCGGATTACCTTGAATTTGAAACCTTACGGGGCAGGCCCCGTTTTTCAGCAACCCTATGAACAACTTTCCTGTCATAGTCCTTGATTTCGAAACAAGCGGACTCTCACCGCATTATGGTGACCGGGCCATCGAGATCGGTGCTGTACGCATAAAAAACAGCATGATCACCCATCGCTTTCAAAGCCTGATGAACCCGGGATTCAGGATCAATGCCTTTATCGAAGCATATACCGGCATCACCAACGATATGATCGCAGCAGCTCCGCCCTGTGAAGATGTGATGGAAAAGTTTGCAGAATTTATCGATGGTCATCCTCTTGTTGCCCACAACGCATCTTTTGACAGAAGGTTTCTTGATGCGGAACTCGGGTTTATCGGCAGATCAAGGAACAGCAGCATGGCCTGCTCCATGCTGGCGGCCCGGAGGGTATTTCCACATGCGCCAAATTATAAACTTGGGACACTTGTCCGCTACTGTGGAATTTATACCGATGGGACATTTCACAGGGCACTTGCCGATGCTGAAATGACCGGCCATCTCTGGATTGCAATGACTGATGAGATCACGGCCGCTTTCGGCATCAACCGGGTGTCTTTTGAGATAATGCGGAAATTGTCCCGGGTAACCAAGGCCAAGGCACCGGCATATCTTGAGAAGATTGCCGGTGAACAAAGATAAAAACCTGAGGACTAACTTCTCATTTCACAAAGGTCTTTTTGTTTGACATGGTGAAAGGGCTGTGCTGTAATAAACAGTAAACAATCGTTTATGATAGCGTCATGTCAACCGAGAAATGTAGCAATATCTGTCGGATCAGGGTAGGTGCCTGGGTGGGGCTGGTCGCGATGGCTTTCCTGATCTCCAGCCTTTATCCTGGGGCAATGAACCAAGCTTTCGGCAGCAAAACAAAAGGAGGCACGCCAATGACTCTTGAACTTACCTCCCAGGCCTTTTCTCCCAATGACTCGATCCCCGCCATCTACACCTGTGACGGCAGGGATATTTCCCCTCCTCTTTCCTGGAGCGGCCTGCCGTCTGGCACCAAGAGCCTGGCCCTCATCGCAGACGACCCGGACGCACCTGACCCCAAGGCCCCGAAAATGACCTGGGTGCACTGGGTGCTCTATAACATCCCGGCCGACACAAACGGTTTGGCTGAAAACGCCGGCAGCGGGGAACTTCCCGGAGATACCCTGGAGGGTGTCAACGACTGGGGCCGGACCGGTTACGGTGGCCCCTGCCCTCCCATTGGACGGCATCGCTACTTTTTTAAGCTTTATGCCCTTGATACAGTACTGCCCGACCTCGGCAGTCCCAGGAAGGAAAACCTGCTTGAGGCCATGGGTGGTCATGTCCTGGGCCAGGCGGAGCTGTTCGGGACCTACCAGCGCTGATGGTCAGGGCAAACCCTGGGGCCATTCTGCTTCATTACCGGTTTCCAGTAGTGTACTAAAAAAGACAACAGTGATGTCTCAATCAGACAACATCCTTCTCCTTACCGGAATTCCCGGGATCGGGAAAACAACCGTTGTAAAGAAGGCTGCTGCATCTCTTGCTGATCTCACAATTTCCGGCTTTTATACCGAAGAGATCCGGATCAATCACGTTCGCCAGGGCTTTGCGCTTGTTACGCTAAACGGTGATCGTGTCGTTATGGCGCATGTTGACAGCGATTCTGCCTTTCGTGTCGGCAAATACGGCGTGGACGTTGCTGCAATTAACAGGGCGGTTCAGATAACCCTGACAGAAAATAGAAACACCGATCTGTTCATCATTGATGAGATCGGGAAAATGGAATGCTACTCTGACCTGTTTGTAAAAAAAATGACTTCCCTGCTGGATTTCGAAAAACCTGTTATGGCAACCATTGCGCTCAAGGGCAGCGGATTTATTAGTGCGGTAAAAAACCGGCCTGGAATTCTACTTTGGCAGATCACGAAGAAAAACCGGGATGAGATAGTGGAAAGGATAGTGGGTTGGGTGAGGGGAAGGAAAAATAATGTAGAATGTAGAATGTAGAATGGAAAAGGGTAAAGGCACAGAGGCACAAGGAAAAATGTAAAATGTTAAAAGGCATGATTCTCGCAAAACTCAAAAGTTTGAGGTCATCACAAATTGTGATAACATCATCTCACTCTTTTCTGGTAAGCTTCAATCTTAACCCTAAAAAAACAGCCGGGAAATGACAGGATTTTATTCTTGAAAAACAGATTCCATTTGACAGGAGAACTCCAATGGCAACAATTATTTATGTACGAAAAGGGCCAAAGGCATACAATACTGCGTCAAGCAGGGAAGTTTCGGTTGCTGATGTTCTGCACCTCTACGGCTCGGAACCGTCAAATTACATGTATATGAAGGGAGCAGATTCCCCGGATCTCCATGCAGATAAAGGACCGGCAAAATTCTTTTCTGATCCTACTCATGTCGTAGTCAAGATTGACCAGGAGGAGATCGATCAGGACCTATTTCCCAAAGATGGGTTTTATATTGTGAATGAAGCAAAACCCTAAGCAACAGCGAAAAAAATCCTCATGAACGATCTTGACGACCCTTTGGACCTGCTCAACGATGACGGTGACGGTGTTGTTGAAATGAGTCTCCTTGAGGAAGAAGAGGAGCGCGGCAAAGGGGGCAGCAGCAATAAAAACGGCTGCTGCGTTGTCTTCCTGCTGCTCAGTTCATCGCTGATAACAGCAGGAAGGTGTATGATGAGTCAGGTGTTATAACTTGTTGCATCATCCTTGGAACTTCTTAAATACGATTTGTATTTTTATTGCAGAATAATTGAAGCTCCCCCTTGGACTATCCCGCAGGTGGTGTGGTACCGCCAAAAAGGGAGAACAATAACATAAGGATTACTGTCTGGATGACCCAGCCAATGATGCAAACCCCTAGAGCCCGCCAGGTGCTTTTATAATCAAGGGCTTGTCTGACCGCGATCACCATTGCTATCAGCATCCAGATCGATGCAACTGAAAATACAACCGCGCCCAGGCCCGGGATTATGCCCAATATTCTGATCAAGCCTGGAGAGCTCGAAAAGCCGATGGTGCGCAGTAATTCACCATGATCTGCATGGGTTTGCGGTTCCGGCAGTACTTTGGTGCCGATAAAGTAAGTCAGAAAAGCCCATACATACCAACCTACAAGGGCTGCGAATATCCCTATCAGGATGGAGCCGGGCCCTGCCGCTCCCATTCCGATGCCTCCTATTCCGGCAGCTATACTGGAAAGCACAACAACACCCATGGCCTGCGGCATTGCACTTTTGTCGGCCTCAACCTCATCATAGAGTTGCACATCCAGTTTTGCAGCGCGGAGTATACGATCTTTAAAACCTGTCATAAAATAAAACCTCCCGATCCTGGAATCTGTTATAATTAATAATTCGATAATGCAGTATCGTAACCATAATCACAAACAATAAAAAAAAATAGTACGGCAAGCTTTCCCTTTTTGGCACAATGCGTATAAATTTATGAAATTTGACGAACTCGGGCTCAGTCCCCAAGTGATGAAAGCCGTAACCCTGATGGGTTTTACCGAGCTGACGCCCATCCAGGCGCAGACTTTTACCCTGATCCGCGAGGGCAGGGATCTACTGGCCCTGGCCGAAACAGGCTCCGGCAAGACCAGCGCCTGCGGCATCCCGCTTGCCGAGATGGTTGATCCCAAAATCTCCGGCATCCAGGCCCTTATCCTGGTCCCCACCAGGGAGCTGGCCCTGCAGTATGTGGACGAACTTGGCCTCATCGGTAAACATACCGGGATTGCACCCTTTGCCATCTATGGCGGATTTTCCATGGGAATCCAGAAAGCCAAGCTGGACCACGGTATCCATATCCTCGTGGCAACGCCGGGCCGGCTCATCGATCATCTCTACAACAGCACACTCACCTTGGAGCAGGTCCGGATCGTGGTACTGGACGAGGCCGATGAGATGCTCAACATGGGTTTTATCGAGGATGTCAAGTTCATTCTCTCCTGCATCATGAACGAACATCAAACCCTTCTTTTTTCAGCAACAATGCCCGCTGATATCGAAGAGCTGGCCAATTCCTTTTTAAAAGATCCGGTTCGCGTTGAGCTGAACCTGGAAGAGGTCTCGCCCCAGTCCATCATCCATCGCTTCAACTTTATCACTGACAAATACCGGCTGCAGACGCTGAAGCACTATTTAAAAGAAGAAAATACTGTCCAGGCAATCATCTTCTGTAATTCCAAGAGAGGCGGCGCCCTCCTTTTCCGAAAACTCAAAGGGGAGGTGGGCTCCCTGGAATACATCCACGGCGGCCTGGACCAGAACACGCGGACCTCTATCTTCAACCGCTTCAAGCAGGGCAAGATCCAGGTGCTGATCGCCACGGATGTTGCCGGCCGGGGCCTTGACTTTTCCCACGTAAGCCATATCTTCAACTATGATTTTCCCAAGACGTCTGAAAACTATGTACACCGCACCGGCCGCACCGGCCGCATGGGCAGGGTTGGAGTGGCGATCTCGCTTGTCACTGCCCGTGATCTGTTCGCAGTCAAACGTTTATTTGAAGAAAAGGGCATCCAGGCGGCCTGGGACGGCAAGGCGCCTGATCTGAAGAATATCGCCTCGAAAAAAAGAGCCCACGGTTCCGGCAGGCCTCCCGGCGGCCGCAGGAAAGCTCGCCCTGAGCAAAAAAAAAAGCAAAATCCTCATTTTCCTCATAATTGAAATAAAATGGTTCTCATCAGTTTACAGAACGTGTCGCTCTCCTTTGGAGGTCTGCCGGTCCTTGACAGGATTAGCATGCAGATCCAGGCCGGCGAGCGGGTCTGCCTGGTCGGCCGCAACGGTGAGGGAAAATCCTCCCTCATGCGCTTAATTGCCGGCGAACTGCCAACGGACAGCGGGCGAATCATCAAGCAGCAGGGGTTGAAAATTGCCCGGCTTGACCAGGAGGTTCCGGCCGCATTGGAGGGTACTGTCTACTCCGTTGTATCAGACGGGGTCGGCAGATTTCTGGCTTTGCTGGATCGCCACCGTGATATCAGCAGCCGGCTGGCTGAAGACTGCAGCGAGGCCCTGTTGGCCGACCTGGCAGCTGTGGAACACGAAATGGAGACAGCCGGAGTCTGGCAGGTGCGGCAGCAGATCGAAACAGTTCTTTCCCGTCTGCAGCTCAACGGCGACAGGAATTTTACCGAATTATCCGGTGGTATGAAGAGACGGGTGCTGCTTGCCCGGGCCCTGGTCTGCAATCCTGACCTGCTGCTCCTGGATGAGCCCACCAACCATCTTGATATCGAGTCCATAACCTGGCTGGAGGAATTTCTCCTGGCCAGTTCCTTTACGCTCCTCTTTGTCACCCATGACCGTGATCTTCTCAGGAAGCTGGCTTCAAGGATAGTGGATCTGGAACGCGGCAGCATCACCAGCTGGCCCGGCAATTACGACACCTATCTGCAGCGCAAGGAGGAGATGCTGTCTGCAGAGAACAGCCACAATGCCCAGTTTGACAAGAAGCTATCCCAGGAAGAGGTCTGGGTCAGGCAGGGGATCAAGGCACGGAGGACCCGCAACGAAGGGAGGGTGCGGGCCCTTGTGGAAATGCGCCGTCAATACCAGACCCGGCGGCAGCAGGTGGAAAATGTCCGGATGGAGATCACCGAGGCCGGGCTTTCCGGCAAGCTGGTTGCCGTGCTCAAGGACGTGTCCCACAGTTTTGGCGACAGAAATGTGATCAGAAAATTTTCGTCCACGGTCCTGCGCGGCGACAGGATCGGCATCATAGGTCCCAACGGCGCCGGCAAGACCACCCTGCTGCGCCTTCTGCTTGGTGAGTTGAAGCCGGATACGGGCCAGGTCCGTTTGGGCACCAACCTGCTGCCGATTTATTTCGACCAGCAGCGGGCTCAGCTGGATGGAGGCAATACCGTCATCAATAACCTGGGAGACGGCAGCGATTTTGTCGAGATAAATGGCCGGAAACGCCATATTATAGGGTATCTGCGTGATTTTCTTTTTACCGCAGACCGGGCCCGTTCACCGGTCTCCATCCTTTCAGGCGGCGAACGGAACCGGCTGCTCCTTGCTAAACTCTTTGCCAGGCCGTCCAATGTCCTTGTGCTGGACGAACCTACCAATGACCTGGATATCGAAACCCTGGAACTGCTTGAAGACCTGCTTATGGATTACGGCGGCACGGTGCTTGTTGTCAGTCATGACAGAGCCTTTCTCAACAATGTTGTGACCAGTACCCTTGTCTTTGAGGGCGAGGGCCGGGTGCAGGAGTATGCCGGCGGCTATGATGACTGGCTCCGGCAGCGTCCCGCTCCCTTGGAAAAGGAGATCCCGGCAAAGGAAGATAAGAAGGAACGGGTTAAAACCAGGCCTGCCGGTCCCCGCAAGCTGACTTTCAAGGAAACCAGGGAACTGGAAGACCTGCCCGGCCGGATAGAGATCCTGGAACAGGAACAGAGGCACCTCTACGAAGCCATGGCTGATGGATCTTTTTACCGGGATAATGGGGGTGCAGCCGCCCGGGCCGGTGCCCGGTTGCATGAGCTGGAGCTGCTGCTGCAGGAGGCCTATAACCGCTGGGAGGAGCTGGAAACCGTGCGCGAAGAGTTTATAAAAAAATAAGGTTTTAAGGTGTCAACGGTTCAAGGGAAATACAGAAAAAAACAGTGCGGGGTTAATGGTTTGATAAGATTTGTGAATCATTGAATTGATCGTTTCTTGTTTGAAAATCCGGGTTACCATGGCTGATAGCAATATAGGAAAAAATGAGATGAATATATCCGGGAAACCGAAACAGCAGACCGCCTTTCACAGTTTGATCCCTGACAGGGTTATCACCCTGGTGGAGAAAGGGCTGGGCAGGCGCTGCACCAATCTCTGCCGGCCTCTGATCAGCTATATCAACCGGGTTTACGAACTGCAGGCCGAGGACGGCAGCGGCCTGGTTGTTAAGTTCTACCGGCCCGGCCGCTGGTCAAAGGACGCATTGCAGGATGAGCATGATTTTCTCCTAGAGCTTGCCGACCAGGAGATTCCCGTGATCGCACCGCTCATGCTTCAAGACGGCTCCAGTCTCGGCTGCTATGAAAACATCTATTTTGCCCTATTTCCCAAAACGGGAGGCCGAAGCTTTGATGAATACAATGATGACCAGTGGGAGGAGCTTGGCCGCCTGTTGGGCCGCACCCACAACGTTGGGGCAATGCACCTGCCAAAGGATCGGCTTACCATGGCGCCGGACAGGTCGACCCGGCAGCAGGTAGACTATATCCTTGCAGGCAGCTTCATGCCTGGAGATATGCTGGACCGGTTCAAAGACCTGACTGATGCCCTTATCAATAAAATCAGCCCCCTTTTTAAAAATAGCGGGATGATCCGCATCCACGGCGACTGCCATTTCTCCAACCTCATATACCGGCCCGACGAATCCTTTTATCTCATCGACTTTGACGATATGGTCGTGGGTCCGCCGGTGCAGGATTTCTGGATGCTGCTTCCCGGTTATCTGGAAGACTCTCTGGCCGAGATCGAGATATTCCTGGAAGGCTACGAGATGTTCAGAGATTTCGACAGGTCCAGCCTGCGGTTGATCGAGCCGCTGCGGGCCATGCGTTATATCCATTACACGGCCTGGTGCGCCTACCAGTTTGCCGAGGACGGTGAGACCAGGGTCGATGCCGATTTCGGCTCCCGGCATTACTGGCAGAACGAAATGGCAGACCTTGCAGACCAGCTGGAGCGGATTATAAATGAAAAATTGAGAATGAAAAGGCGCAGAGTGAATGGTGAACTGTGAGAGGACGAGCAGGGGCGTATTATAAAATACAGAATGCAAAATGTAGAATTTAGAATGGAAGAAAATTATTAAAAGAAAAATGATGAATGTAAAATTTTGAATTCTGAATTTTGAATAGGAGAAAGGACTTGGATGGTACAAAGCGGGCAGATATCACGCCTGGAGCAGAGGTGTATATAGTTCTAAAGCAAGATCAGCGCTCAGGAAAACTGACAAAGGGCACAGTCAAAGACATCCTGACAGGATCCCCTACCCATCCCCATGGGATCAAGGTCCGGCTGCAGAGCGGCGAGGTCGGGCGTGTAAAAAGCATTGTCAGCTGAATTATTGCAACCACTCCTCTGGGCGCAGGACGTCATTAGGATAACCACGGGCGGCCTTTTTATAGAAATCCCGGAACAATCTATTTATTTCTGTTTTCAAATAATCCAGAGATCCTCTTTGCGGTAAAGCGGGCCAGATCACATCATCTTTACATATTCGCTGTGGGAGATCTTTTGCAGCTGACCTATGAGGAAATCCCTCAATTGCTGTTCAGCGACCGGATCAGTGCCGCCATTGCTTTTGGTTGCCTCCCTGAAGAAAACACTGCATATACTCCTGGCTCCGGAATCCCATTGCGCGGCAAAGCCGCTTCCTGCCGAATCTCTTTCCTGGTTCACCCTGTCGGCATCATAATCTCTTCGGCCATGGGCCCAGTTGCTGATATGAGAGTAATAGATCAGGCTGCGGTCCAGCAGGATATAAAGAAACTGGATATTTATAACCGGGCCTACCTGTATTTCGTGCCCTCCCAAAGGCATGCCCAGGATCTTTGTCTGCGCCAGGCCTTTGGAACCCAATGCCGCCCAAGCTGCTCCGGCAAGGCCGCCCAGGGCGGCAAACAGCCCGAAACTTGTACCAAACGTTACTGCATCCAGGCCTACGGCGATCCCGGCCCCGCCAAGGCCTGCAGCTGCAATCTGCTGTGTGCGGCTCAAACCAAGAAATTTCCAGGTGCTTTCGCTGAACAGGTCTTCGTGGAGGATGGACCTGGACGGGAGATCGTAGTTGAAAATGTTATGCTTAAAAAGGCTCCTTATCTTGTGATGTGCCCGGGATTCAATCTTCCTGATCTTTTTTTCATACGCTGCAAGCATATCTGCCTTCATACGTTCCGCATGGCCGCCATCAGGCATATTCCTGGCAATTTTATAGGACAGGCACTCCTGCAGCATGTTCGTAATAATCCCGGCACTGGTAAGATTTCGCTGGGCCCAGTCCTTTTTAAATGCTGTAATGACAGTGTCAAGGGTTGCCTGCCAGTCCGGGTCAATATTCTTCAGGCTTTCAAGCAGCTCTATCCGCTGGGTATAATTTGCCGTGTGCGCATTAAAAACACGGAACACATTAAAACATTTACGGAACTCCTCCTTCCACTGTTCGAGAAAATCGGTCGTGGCATCCTTGCTGTTGAGGATAGCCATGCGGGGGAGACCCGTGAGCCGCAGGATCTCCATCTCTGCTTTGTCGACGCTGCGCACCGGCCTGGAGCCGTCCACCACATAGATAATGCCTGCTCCCTGGGTAATGGGCAGAAGGAGTTCGCAGTCACCCCTGAATTCCGGATTGGAAATATTCTTTTCCCTGAAGGCGCCAATGATATTATCCGTTGAATCCCTAAGGCTTTGCAGCTGGTGCAGCACTTTCCTGGGATTCTGGAAACCCGGTGTATCGATGAACCGGATGATCTCCCTGCCGTCAATGACCACGGGAAACTCCTGGCACATTACCGTTTCGCCGGGAGTGGCGCTTATACGCACACTGTCGTCTTCGGCCAGGGTCGAAAGCACGGAAGATTTGCCCTCGTTGGGGTGCCCGACAATGGCAAATTCCGGAATAGTATCAGGAAGCATTGTTCACTAAGCCCACTGTATAGATACAGGGGTCTCCGATTGCGTTGATCTTTTGGGTCCAGATTTTCCGGTTTATATCTTTCACTGGTGAAAAAATGGTGTCCGGCAGAGGCTTGCCGATAAGCCCTATTCTAATACATGGGCCGGGGCCAATAGCTTTGCGAAGATCCTTAATGAAGTTGATGTACTCCAGGATGGGCGGCTGCCATGCCTCCTGGATAAGAAGTATATCGGTTTCAGCAGGAGGGCTGCTGTCTTTCAGGTTTGCGAGGATTCCCGCATCAGTGTCAGAATCCTCGTTGATCCTTACGATCCCCGCAATAGCAGAACCAAACCTGAGCTGCACCGCAGACCCGATTTGCTCTTGCGAACAGGCGGCAAAAATGTCATCAGGGACCATGACAAGGAGGTTCCTGCTTCCGCTCCTGTCAACTGCAGCTTTCTGCCCTATTGTTCCATAATTCAACTCCGTTTCTTTTACGCTGGGGCCGGCATCTTCAACCTTGCGGCCGCGGGTGGAGACCAGGGGGGTGGTCATGCGCAGCAGCAGCTGTTCGTATACTCCCTGCCTGAAATCAAGGCCGGCGAGATGTCTGCGCTGGGATGCCGCTGCCCCTGCAAAGAGGAACAGGCGGGGCAGCAGGCCGTAAAACAGCACGCTGAAACAGAGAAAAGGCCACCATGATGCAAGGGCCGGGGTCGACAGATGATAGATCCCTTCTTTCAGGATGATGCGGCTGCCTTCAATCTGCGCCAGTGACGGATAGGCAAGGTCCCCTGCAACCAACCAGGACCACGGCAGGGCGAGTTTCTGCACCAGGGAGTACACTGCTGCTGGATTCAACTGGAGTGTGGATTGCCAACCAAAGGCGATATCGGCGGTGACGACCTTAAACAGGGTTGTCGCCAGCAGCCCCAGATTAAAGCCTATGGCAAAAAGCTGGGTCAGGATGAATACAGGCAGAAAACAAAGAACACCATAGGTATGGCCCTTATTTACAATAATTCCCAGGATGGATTCCGCCCTGCTGCGCTGCTCTGCACCCAGTTTTTCAGACACCCGGTCTTTGGCTGAAAGCAGCATCTTGAGCATGGCTCTGCCTATCACTCTGTAGAGCGGCGAGGAAGACCAGAAAGATCTTTTCTTCATTCTGTAAAGAAAAAGAACAAGCAACAGCAGGAGCAGGAGTACCTGGAAGAAGACGAAAACAGAAAGATAGACAAAGACGTTCAATGGCCTGTCGCCGGTATAGGCCAGAAAGGACAGTCCCGACCCGCCGCCGAGGACAAGGCCAGCGATAACAAAAAGGATCCGAAATGAACTGTACAGACCTTGAAAGCTTTCACCGGGCAGAACAGCTTCTTGGGTTGATTCCTCTTCCCGTCTCCGGTCCAACCAGGCGCGGATCATGAACGGCCGGTCCTGTCTTTCGCCTTCCTGCATGCCGGGCCTGACAGAGTTGAGGAAGATCTTGCGGTCCCGCTCATTTAAATACTGCTGGTCTTCAGCAGGCTGGGAAACAGCATCCCTGTAAAAGAAGTATTCAAGATCGATAATGTCCCTGATACGCCACTTCTTCACGTGATCAATTCCCTGCTGTTTTTTTCAATAAAAATGTTTTTATGCTCTGCTTCCATCTACATGCTTTACCACAAACGACTTAATTATAATCACTGCAAACACTTTTAGCATACGATATTCCAGAAATACTGGACATAATCAGGGTGCAAAGCATTTTTAATGACGAATGCAAAGATTGATTTACCTGCAATTTCTCTCCGTCATATCCTGTAAAAACCAGGTATCAATATTTTTTTCTGTTTTCTAATAATCAAGAGAATCATCTATGCTGCTGATATGGCAGGCATACAAAGTATTATGTCCTCAGATATGCCCATATGTGCTAAATTGAGTTTAATATGAAAAAATTCTCGAAGTGGAAGATCATCTATGCGCTTTGTTGTCTCATCTATGTGGGCTGGGTCATTAATGTGGGCGGTAACGAATTCGACAGGATCAACAGCCAGTATCGGAAGCTTGTTGAACAGCTTGATTCCGGGCGGATAAGAACCGCCGCCCTTGAGGAACTTACCGTCGAGTGTCGAAGGAGATCGAAACATCGGGCCGACCTGGAAGAGGATGTCTGCTCCTCCTGGCCGCTTGCAGTGGTGGAGGCAAAGGAGAAGGAGGTTGAAGAACTTTGGCTCCGGGCCAGGGAGCGGGGCATCATCAAGGTGGTGCTCTTTTATACGGGTTTTGTGCTCATTTTTCTCCTTGCCCCGCCGATCCTGATCTATCTGATTATAGTCGGGATCATCAAGATTTACTCAAGCATAAAATTCGTCAGGTGACTCTGGCATGCTGCTCATTTATCCGCCTGTTGCCAAACCCTGTGAACCACCGGCCGGCATAGCCCAGCTGGCAGGTGCACTCCGGGAGAATAGTCTTCCCTGCAGACTTCTTGATGCAAACCTTGAGGGGTTGCTTTTTCTGCTTGACGCAGCAGCAAAACCGCATGATACCTGGGGCCGACGCGCATACGGCAGCCTCGAGGCCAACCTTGCAGGTCTGCGCAGCCAGGCGCTCTATACAAACCAGGACCGCTACCAGCGGGCAGTGGCGGATGTGAACAGGATCCTTGAACTTGCCGGACTGGAAAGGAACATCGCGCTCAGCCTGGCCAATTACCAGGACCCGGCATCATCAGCGCTGAAGAGTGTTGACCTGCTCCGGGCCGCCGAACATCCTGAAGAAAACATCTTTTACGGGTACTTTGCAAAACGGCTGCAGGAACTCCTGACAGAAATGCGGCCTGACATGGTTGGGTTTTCGCTCAACTACCTGAGCCAGGCAATACCGGCCTTTGCCATGATCGGTTTTGTCAAACAGGTTGCCCCGCGGCTGCCGATCGTTGTCGGCGGCGGCCTGGTGACATCATGGCTGAGCAACCCTGCCTGGCAAAATCCCTTTGGGGGGCTCATTGATCACCTTGTGCCCGGTCCGGGCGAGAAAATGCTCATTCACCTTTTGGGCGGCCAGGATGATTTTAAGCACCACAGGCCCGATTTTGACGGCCTGCCGCTCGGGGATTACCTCGCTCCCGGCTTTATTCTGCCCTATGGGGCTTCCTCCGGCTGTTACTGGAACAAGTGCTCATTCTGCCCGGAAAAGGCGGAAAAGAATCCCTATGCATCGACGCCAGCCGAGCAGGTACTTGATCATATTGACCTCCTTGCGCGGCAGACCAGTCCCGTCATGCTCCATTTCCTGGACAATGCAATAAGCCCCGCCCTGCTCAAGGCGCTCACGTCAAGGCCGCTGCACGTGAACTGGTATGGATTTGCCCGCATACATGCCGCACTGGCTGATGCAGATTACTGCAGGGCCCTTCGCCGGTCGGGCTGTGTCATGCTAAAGCTCGGGCTGGAATCAGGGAACCAGGATGTGCTCAACACCATGCACAAAGGCATTGACCTTGACATGGTGGCTGACGCATTGACCGCCTTAAAAAGTGCCGGGATCGGGACCTATGTCTATCTTCTTTTCGGCACCCCTTCTGAATCAATCGTCGAGGCCCGGCACACCCTGGAGTTTATCGAGGCATACGCTGATGCCATAACCTTCCTGAACCTTGCCATATTCAATATGCCGGTCTGCAGCCCGGAAACCGACACTCTTGAGGTCTCCAGTTTTTCCGAGGGCGACCTGTCATTATATACCGATTTTGTTCACCCCCGCGGCTGGGACCGCCAGGCTGTCCGGAGGTTCCTGGACAAGGAATTTAAACGGCACCCGGCCGTGGCAGCCATTCTGCGGCGTGATCCGCCACACTTTACCTCAAACCATGCCCCTTTTTTTGCCTCCACCCGTTAACCCTCATAAATAGGGGACGGGAAAAGAGTAAGGACTAAGTGCTGAGGACTGAGGACGGAGGGAAAAGAGTGAATTGTGAAAGGGGAACAGTCAACGGTGAACGGTAAAGACTCTTTTAATGGCAGAATTTTGAATGATACGGAATAGGTTTCAAGAGGGAAAAACTATATTTTAGCCGAAAAGAGCGCAGACATACACAGACGTAGAGGGCTGGTTGTTATGCAACATGCTCTACAACCGATCTGTTTACGTCTGCAGGGTTATCCCTGCAGATGATATATAACAGCATCACCATCCCACAATAAATTGTCAGCCCGTACATGACTGAATAACCAGGCCATATTCCTCTGAAACGATCTTCACACGAGTTGAGCCATACATGAATAAACTCTTGAATAAGCTGCAGGATATCATTGAAGAGATCAAAAAGCTGAAAAAACAATACTGGTTGAATTCCCCCAAAAATAGTAAAGACGCAGATGTTTCTTGGGCTAAGGGGAAAGAGGAACACCGCCGGTTTTCCACATGGAGATGGCGAAAAAACGAAAACTGCCATATGATGGGCGGACTCGATTTTCAATATCTTATAAAACAGAGGACATTATTGATCAAGAGCGGTCACCGGGCTGCAATGGCCGGTCTATAGATTACCAATTAAATACCAGGAGCGAAAGTATGGGCAAAGAACACAAAATTGTTAAGGCGGAAAAGAAGAAACCGGCCATGTCCCCAAAAGAAAAGAAGGCTGCAAAAAAGGCCAAGAAGGCTGCAAAAAAGGGCTAGCAGGATCTCCAGGTCTTTAAAAAACACATGCGTCGAAACGATATGGGCCCGAGCCGGCCCAAAGACCCGCTGCACGGCATCACCCTGGAGATGGTCCTCACCCGGCTGGTGGATCATTACGGCTGGGAAAGGCTGGGCGGGCTGATCTCGATCAACTGCTTCAACAAGGATCCCAGCATCAAGTCGAGCCTCAAGTTCCTACGCAAAACGCCATGGGCCAGAAAAAAGGTCGAGACCCTGTATCTGCGGACCCGGTTCCCCGGGCGTGCAGAGAAACGGAAGGAAGAAAATGGCACAGATCGGCAGGATAAATAAGCTTACCGTTACAAGAAAGCGGGACTACGGCGTCCACCTTGATGGTGGCGAGTCAGGGGATATTCTCCTGCGGAAAAGGGAGGTCCCCGAGAAGTGCGAACCGGGAGACGAGGTTGAAGTCTTTGTTTATTCTGACGGGCCCGGGCGGTTGCGGGCAACCACCCGGAAACCCTATGCAACTGTCGGCCAGTTTGCCAAACTACGGGTGGCGGCAAACACATCATCCGGCTCCTTCCTGGAGTGGGGGCTGGGAAAAGATCTGCTTGTGCCAAAGAAAGAGCAGCACGCCAGAATGGATGAAGGAAGATCGTATGTTGTCTTTGTCTTTCTTGATGAAAAGACCAACCGCATAGCAGCATCTGCAAAGCTGGATAAATTCTTCAGCCAGCTGTCGCCGGACTATGCTGAAGGCGAAGAGGTGGACCTTATCATATTTGACCAAACCGACATGGGATATAAAGCGGTTGTGAACAATTCCCATGGGGGCATGATCTATAAGAACGAAGTGTTTCAGAAGCTGCATATGGGCCAGCAGCTGAAAGGCTACATAAAAAGAATACGCCAGGACGGCAAAATCGACTTGAGCCTGCAGCCATCAGGCTATCAGAAAGTCGATGCTGTTTCACGGTCCATTCTCAATACATTAAAAAAACATGGCGGCAGGATTGCAGTATCTGATAACAGCCCGCCGGAAGAAATCTACGCCCTGTTCGGGGTAAGTAAAAAAACATTTAAAAAGGCAATAGGCGCACTCTATAAAAAAAAGCTTATCACCATCGACACCAATGGTATCAAGCTTGCCAGGCAAGGGGAAAGGGATCAAGGGGTCCATCGGTCGCGAGGTCGAAGAGGCAAGGGGTCAAGGGGACGAGAGGAAAGAACGGAAAGACTAAAGGCGCCGATGCACAAAGGCACAAAGTGAATCTGGGACAGGGAACGGTGAACAGTATTTAAATGTAGAATTGAGAATGGATAATGGAGAAAGGAGAAGAATTGAGCGAATTTACTGATGATTGTGAGACACGCCATTTGAAATTTTAAAACCTCAGACCTCAACCCGCAGTTCTTTGCTCTTTTACCCTTGAAGACCTAGGCCCCTTGTGTCAGTCAATCATAAATAAATTGACAGTTCAGACTATTTGCTTAATAATCCTAAGCGTATAGGATCGTCTCCCATAAATAGCGCTGTTCAACCAGGAGAAAAACATGAAAAAAATGTGCCTGTTGTTGTTATCTTTTTTTATGATTTTAAACGGTTCGCCGGTTGCCGGACAGTCCTTCCAGGATGAAATGGATGAATCCAATCGTCAGTTTGAGGAATGGGCAATAAGCCTGTCCGAATTTGTCAAAGATGTGCGTTTCAATGAAGAGGATGTGCAAAGTCTTATCACCCTGTGGGAAGACTTCAGCACCATCGGCGGGGAAGAGGAAAGCGAGGAGGAGGAATTCGTTGATTTCAGTACCATCTTGCATGACGAAGCCTACCGTGCCTGGGCAAAGTCAAAAGGTATCAACGGTGATATGTGGCTGAAAAAGACCATGCGGATCATTGCTGTAATGCTGCGATCGACAATTGAGGAGGGAAACAAAGCGGAAGAACAGTTTGACATGAAGGCCCAACTGGAAGAGCTTGAAGCGATGAGGGCCCAGATAGGCGAAGAAGCTTTTCAGGAGATGAAAAAGGGAATTGAAGCCAGTGCTGCCGCAATGGCGGGACTTGACAATGCTTACAAGCATTTGCCGGCCCCAACCGATTCTGAAAAAACACTGCTCGCAAAATATAACGACCAGCTCGTGAATATAGAGTGAACGGTATTTAAATGCAGTGTCAGTCGTCGGCAGTATTATATTTGACGACAATTAAGAATGGGAAAAATAGTGAGGAGTTAAGAGTAAGTAAAAAGAAGAAGGGCTGAAGAAATTTATAAATTACGTATAACAATTGACGAATGTAGAATGACAAATGGGAAAGACAAAAGGCGCATAAGCACTAAGTGAGAAGTGGTTTTACCTGTAAAAATCGAAATTATTGGGAAATATTTGCAATTTTCTCTTCGTCATATTCAGCAAACACAAGATATCTTTCAGGGCCGCCCGGGACCACTGCATCAAATGGATAGCATGTAACCAGGGTAAGCAGAGGGACCTCTGTCTCAATAGTCATATCAAGAACTGCTGCATCAATTATCCGCGTGGCAATCACCTTAAAGGGTACCATGCTCCCCTCTTTTGTCTGCATAGCAATGCGGTCCCCGACCCTGACCCTTTCAAGAAAACGAAAAGAGGTGTCCCGGTGGCCGCTGATTATTGCATTGCCCGGCTGGCCGGGAAGGGAGCTCAGCGTCATGTGACCGGGCCCGAAGGCAAGCACATTCCCTGAGGCCCCTTCCAATACGACCAGATCTATTTCGTGTTCAGGTATTATCATCCTGGCAACAGGCCAGGTATCCGCCCACGGCCAGGGTTTTACCTTGTCGCCCTTCTCTATGGTCTCTTGCCAGGAAGAGCGCAGCAGGTATTTGGCAAGTTCAGCCTTGGCATGGATGTATGTGGCTTTGCCTGTCAGGTACAGCCCGGTCAGAAAGAGCACAAGGGCAAGATATCTGAAATGCTTTTTCTTCAGCATGACTTTTCCCTTTCCATGTCCGCCAGTATCCAGATAATGAGAGACAAGAGCAGGGCAAGCCCACCCAGGGCAAAACAGAGGGCGGAGACTGTGGCGGTCTGCGGCAGGCCGAAAACCTTGTTGTACTGCCAGCCCCTGGGCAGGTTTGTTTTTGCAATTTTGCTGTTCATGGTCTCATGATCCGGCTTGGAGGGCGTGACATCGACAGCAACGAGGCTTGTGTACCTGCTAACCAGTTGATGCTGCAGGGCTGTGGCAACGACATTTTTCCTTACCTTGTCTTTATCCGCCCCGCCGTCAAGGGAGTCCATCAGCGCCTTTATCTTCTGCCGCGCCCAGCGGATTGAAATGCCCCCGCTCTCTCCTGCTGTCCTGGTATTGACCTCAGTCTCCCAGAACCTTCCCTCATAATATCCTGACAGGATAAACTGTTCCGGCACCTCTTTAAGTCTGGCAACGAGTGTTACCGGCTCGCCAAGATAGAGGTCAGGGATCGGATCAGGGAACATCTCCGCAGCAGCGTTGTTTGAAAGGGAGAGCCTGATATCCGTAAGCAGGGGATTCTCCAGCTTGGTGAAAAGCTCTTCCATGCGTTCCTGCACCTCTTTGACATCGCCGATGTATGTGAAACTCCCCTTTCCCCGCTCTGCGATGTTTCTCATGAAATAGCTGTTCGGCGCCGAACCGATGCCCACGGTAAAAAGCCTGCTGTCCCCCAGTCGCTCTCTCACCGTCTGAAAGAGCTGCTGCTCATTGCCCACGCAGCCGTCTGTCAGAAAAATGACCTGGCGGATTCTGTTGAGGCTGGTGCTGCCGTCAAGTGCTTCGTTGAGGGCTGGTCTGATCTCCGTGCCGCCTTCCGCCTCAAGCCCCTTGATAAAACGCCGTGCCTTGTCGATATGCGGGCTGGTACCGGTCATGGGGTAGCTGAAGAGCTTATCAACGCTGTCGTTAAAAGTTATGATGTTGAACCGGTCTTCCGGCGCAAGCCTTGAAACGGCAAATTCCAGGGCCTCCTTTGCCTGATCTATGGAAGGGCCGGCCATGGAACCCGAGACATCGACCACAAAGATCACCTCCCTGGGGATATGATAGGTTGTTGTAATGGACTCTGCGGGCGGCATGACCATGAGATAGATAAAGTTCTCCCCACCCTTTGCTTCGGCAAAAAGCGCTGCCCGGGGTGCACTGCCCTTATCAGGAGTCCATTCCAGCACAAAGTCGCGGTCTGCCACTGCCCAGGCATTGGACAGGCGTATCACTGCCTTCTCCTCATTGACATAGGTTATGTCAACGGCATGGTTGAGGCTCTGCAGCCTGTCCAGGTTGAAGCCCGGATCAAGAATGACCTCCAGGGAGATTGGATTGTCAGGGTCCTGTCCGGGCTCAACCACAGGAGGGGAAATGCGGGGCGCATCCGGGACTTCCATGGTGGCAAACGCCCAGCCTGGTAAAGTGAATTCGTCGAACCTGTCCGCAGTACCGCTCTGCTTTCCGGGTATGTACCTGGGACCGACTACCGTGGGGAAGCGCAGGGAGAAAAGGCCATTCTCAAGCCGGATCGTCTGCTGGTATTCCAGTTCAACCCTTATAGCCTCGTGCGGCCCTATGTTGGCCACGGAAATCATAAAAATGTTGGGACGCTCCTGTTCCAGGAGGGAGGCTTTTTTGCCTTCCTTTTTTGCCTCGGTATAGGTTTTCCTGGCTTCCTCCCTTTCCTTGATTACCCCCTCGATAACACGGTCCCCCACATCCATTGTCAGGTGGCTGACTGCTGCATCCTCGGGCAGAGGAAAGACATAGACCCCTTCCAGCCATTCATCGCCGGGATTCTCAAATTCCTGGACCACCCGGGCAAATCCGATCATCCCGGTGATCTCTATCTTCACATCTGTATGCAGCTGCGGGGCTGGGATATACTCGCCGGACTTCACATCCCTAAAGAGCAGGCTCCCCTCACGCACCTGGGACGGCCGGGTATCAGTTTTTTCCTGCGGCTGTATCGCGGATCCTGCTTCAGCAGGGAACATGAGTGACACCACCACAAGGAGAAATGCCGTTATCAGCCAGGCTGCTAATAAAATAATTCCGGGATCCAGAAGCCCTTTATCCCTGTTTTCGTTATCCTCTCTGCGAATATTTCTGATGGACCGTTTGTGTTTGCCTGAATTCTCTGCTGTGAACATGATCAACCCCCTTTCTGTTGGAATGAGTTGCAGCCTACGAGGCCACTATAGAGAACAAAAATGACAGGGCAACAGGAGAATTCTGATCAATACGCGCAAAAAAATGATGAATTATGACAATGGCGATTCCCTGTTTTGCAGTTCACTGTATTTGCTGTAAGATGTCGGCAGTGAAATGGAGGAGGTGAACATGTCACGCCACATTGCCATTGTTGAAGACGACACTGAGCTCAGGAAAAATTATGCCGAGGCCCTGCAGCGGGAGGGGTATGCGGTAAGCGCCTATAGGAATCGGCCCGAGGCACAGGAAGCCTTCAGCGAAAAACTTCCTGACATGGCAATCCTTGACATCATGCTCGAGGATGAACGGGACGGCGGCTTTGCACTCTGCAGCTTTCTGCGGGCCAGGTCCGACATGCTGCCCATCATCTTCCTCACAGCCTTAAACTGTGACATCGACCGGGTCTCGGCCATGCGGCTTGGCGCAACAGACTATCTGTTCAAGGACACAACAACGCTTGATTATCTGCCGGTCAGGGTTTCCTCCCTGTTCCGCTACCTGGACGCATTCTCAAGGCCAGGCACAGGAGCGAGCTGCCTGGTGCGTGGACCTCTCATGCTAAATGAGGACCGCTTGGAGGTTACCTGGGATAATAAAGCGATACGCTTCACGCTGACAGAGTTCTGGATCCTGCATGCCCTGGCAAAAAGACCCGGGAACCTTAAATCCCATGCCCAGCTGATGCAGGCAGCAAACACCAATGTGACGGATAATGCAATTGCTGCCAACGTCAGGCGGATACGGGAGAAATTCAAAGAGGTGGACCCCGGGTTTGACTGTATCCAGTCAGAATACGGCATGGGTTACCGCTGGGTGGATTAGGTATGGGTTTGCGTTTTTTTACCCTGCGGGTCAAGCTGGCCCTGGTCTCGGTGCTGCTCCTGGCAATCCCCCTTGTTGGTTTCTGGTATGCCTCTCAGATGCAGAGCTATCTCCTGTTTGCCCAGGAGCAGGCGCTGTCACTCACCGCAAAGGCTGTTGCCACCATCCTGAATGAGCGCCAGGATCTTTTTGAAAGCAACATCCTGCAGTCCTTTGATGAGCAGAAGGAAATCCACGCCTATCAGATCAATACGAAAATAAACCTGGACGGCCTGACGGACGATTGGGAGGAAATTCTCGGGCAGGCGAAGTATTACGGCTTTGACAGTGTTCTTGAGAATTACGTCATCTACGAGGATAAAACGCTCAGCTTCAAACACATTATCGGCAGGCGCGACAATTACTACTATGCGCTGTTCATAGTAAATGATGACAGCACCGTGTTCCGGGACCCGGATTATCCAGGCCTGAACAGGAGCGATCACCTGCAGATCGCGGTGCAGGGCCAATACGAAGGCCAGCATGATCTTTATTTCCTCTCCCCGATTCGCAGCAGCCAGGTCAACGGGCATCTCATGCGCAAAGACCCGCTGAACTTTGTCCCGAAAAAATATGAGCCTGATATTTTGGGGTACTGGCGCAAGACCATGGAAGGCTATACCATTGAGGTCCGCCTGCCCGTTACACTGGTGAAAAACAACAGGATATCCTTTGCCATTGCCGACGTAGACGACCCGGTAACGAGAAAACTCAAGACAGTGGTAGGCACAAGCGGCACGAGGCAGTCCACTGACCTCGGTTTTCTCCTGGTGCGTTCGCCAAGGCTGGAAAGCATTATTGGAGCACTGCACAGCCCCTCTGCCAGGATACGGATCATAGACAGCCGTCTGCGGCAGCGGGCAAGTATCGGCCAATACTACGGGGAACCGGATTACTTTACCATTGAAGAGAAAAACAACTTCTCTGTAAAAAGTTTGCTGAAGCCGGTTTATGCCTTTTTCTCGGACAGGTATAAGGAGGAGCATTCCCAAAATCCCGAGTATTTATCTCAGATTGAAGACCAGGACCTGAAAAGGGCCATCAGGGATGGGCAGCCATTTATCCTGCGGAGCTCCGTGGCGGACTCGGACGCCGAGATACTGACGGCCGGCGAGCCCATCCGCTATGGCAACAAGTTGATGGGAACAGTCCTGGTCGAACAGGCAACCAACAATATCCTCACCGAAAAGAACAGGATCATCGAGAGAACGATAAACATTACCTTTATCGTTTTTCTTCTTGGCGGAATTGTGCTCATTGCCTTTGCCTCGAGGCTTTCCAGCAGGATAAGGCAGCTTGCAACCCAGACCGAAGAGGCCATTGGTCCGGACGGCAGGATCCGAGACGGTTTTAAGGCCTCAAGGGTGCAGGATGAACTCGGCGACCTGTCCCGCAGGTTTGCCGGGATGCTCAAGCGCCTGAAAGAATACAATACATACCAGGAGAAAATGGCAGACAACCTGGAGCATGAGATCCGGACCCCGATTGCAGGCATCAGCGCCTCCCTTACCAACCTGGAGAAGAAAATTGGTGCTGCTGATCCGGAAGTGGGGAATCACCTTGCAGGCATCCAGGAAAATGCCAGACGGATTGAATCCATGATGGCAGGCATCCGGGAAGCAACGTTGCTTGATGACGCCTTAAAGCTGGACCATCAGATCGATTTTAACCTGAAGGAGGCCATTATTGTCTGGGTGAAGGACGGTTACCGGCAGACATTTCCAGAAAACAGCTTTGTGGTGAAAGTCCCTGAGGAGCCAATCCCGTTCTGCGGAGACCCGAACCGTATCCGACAGATGCTTGACAAGCTCATCGAGAACGGGGTTGACTTCAGTGATGTGGTGAATCCGATAACCATCGAACTCGGCAGAGAGAACCAGCAGGCCTGGATCAGCATCATGAATCAAGGGCCGAAGCTGCCACGGGAATTGCAGGGGCAGATATTTGACTCCATGGTGTCCATTCGGAAAAAGTCAGACAAAAAATCACACCTTGGCCTCGGTCTTTACGTGGCACGGCGCATAGCGGAATTTCACGGGGGAGCCATCCAGGCAAAAAACAGGGAAGACGGTATAAGCGGTGTAATTTTTACCGTGTTTCTACCCTTGCAAAAATCGAATTGACTGCTGTCCACCCGAACGGAAACCGACGTGGTCCAAGGTGAACAGTCCGGCAGGAAGAAAGCCGGACTTTATTGAAATCTAACTCATGCCTGAAAGCCAAATGCGGCTTAACTGAACCGGTTACTTCTCCTTCAGTTCTTCAGGTTTTTCTTTACCCGCATATATTCCAGATACCCAAAAACCCTCTGTATCACTCCCAAAGGAATTTCTCTCAAACCCACTTCCGTGTCTTTCCCCCTCCTTCCAATCCCCAACATATTTCCCACCAACGGGAAATAGCATGGTCCCTCTGCCATGTCGCTCGCCGTCCTTCCATTCCCCTTCATATTTCCAACTTCCGGTCAATGTGAATGTTCCCTGACCGTTAAATAAACCATTCTTCCATTCTCCTTCATACTTGCTGTCATCAGAATATATCATGGTTCCCCGACCGTTTTCACAGTCACCTTCTATACATTTCCCTGTATCACCAAAAGTTAGGCCAGGGGTCAGGCAGATGACGAAAAAGATTAGAAAAAAAGGAGGTCTTTTCATTGTTTTATTTCTCGCAGATGCCCTTTGGCTGTTGCTACCCTCAGGAAGGACTGAAAAAATTAAACTTTGTAGCGGTTATATATTTCTTTCCTGACAGGGCATGTACACAGGGACTCATTCCCAAAATAAGCTTTAAATTTGCATACGTTATCATCACACTTTAAGAAATGAACCTCACCTGCAATGCAGAGTTTCACCTTGCAGAGGTTTTCCTGATTTGCAAGGCATTCAAATGATTTCTCACATTCTGTGGAATCAGTAATTTTCTTATCAATTTTCTTCAGCATAATTGGCTCTGATAAATAAAAATATATACAGAGTAAGAATAATTACTACTCTTATTTAAGATTAAAAGTCCAAAAGGTAATTTCAATAGTATTCATGTTATTTATAGAAAAAAACTATCATAGTCAGGATTGGAGAACCTCAAAGTTTTGAACCAGGATAAAATTGAATTTATAGTAGGCCTCCATCACCTGAAGGGTTAAAATGGCGACAGGTTCTCTGAACCTTTGCAAAGCAAGGAAAATGCTTTTGTATAGATTACAGCAAGTATCCCAATCACACGTATCAGGCGGTATGCAATGATTCAAAACCTGAGAAGAAAACACCTGGCAATATTTTTTGCCCTGATACTCATTGGTGCAGTTTTTCTGATAGGAACAGGTGTTTATAATGTCTATAAACCTTTACCCGCCGGACTTTCCTTTGCAGGCCCGATACAGCCGGTTGCTGAAATTGCTTTTTTCAGGGACCTGACGTGGGTTGATGCTGAGGGCAAACGTCACACCCAACAGGAAATTTTTAACAAAATTCTCAAGATGATTCATGACGCCAGATATTTTGTTGTGCTCGATATGTTTCTTTTCAATGATTTTATCGGCAAGGAGTTGACACCTTACCGGAGGCTTGCACAGGAGATTACAGATGCTCTTGTGGCCAGCAAAAGTAAATATCCTGAAATGCAGATAGTGGTAATTACAGACCCAATAAATACGGTCTATAATGGTATAATAAACCGTTATTTTGAAAAGCTGCAGTCTGAAAACATTCAGGTGGTAATTACTGAACTTGATTTACTGCGGGACAGCAATTTTGCCTATTCTCCTTTTTGGCGGATCTTTGTAAAACCTTTTGGCAACAGTTCCAGTTCGTTTTTGCCAAATCCCTTTGGAAAAGGCCGTGTTTCTCTGCGCAGTTATCTGGCCATGTTTAATTTCAAAGCCAATCATCGGAAGGTAATAGTATGTGATGACGCAGAAGGTTACTCTGCCCTTATAACCTCGGCTAACCCCCATGACGGGAGTGCTGCCCACGGAAATGCGGCAATATACTTTAAAGGCCCGGCAGTGCTTGATCTCCTGCAAACCGAGGAAGCAATAGTTGGTTTTTCAGGAGGGCCCGCTTTGTTTCCTTATTCTGATATAAAGTTGCCCCAGGACACTGATATGCAAACAACAGTTCAGATAGTTAGCGAAAAAAAAATTAAGGATGCTCTGCTTGCTGCCATAAACCGGGCCGGCAATGGAGACAATCTGGATATAATAGTATTCTACATCTCAGACAGGGACATTATTGCTGCCCTGAAAAAGGCCTTCAAGAGAGGTGCAGCAGTCAGAATTCTTCTTGATCCTAATAAGGATGCTTTTGGCATGGAGAAGAACGGGATTCCCAACAGACAAGTGGCTGCCGAACTGGTTACGCTGGGGATTCCTGTAAGGTGGGGCAACACCCATGGCGAACAGCTCCATACCAAGATGCTCATGGTGAAATACAAGGATGGTCAGTGTATTCTCATACTGGGATCAGCAAACTTTACCAAACGAAATCTTGAAGACCTGAACCTGGAAACCAACATTGCAGTAAGGGGGCCGAAAACAGAATCTGTATTTATCGATGTCAATAATTACTTTGATCTGCTGTGGAGCAATCCTGACGGAAGAAAATTCAGCGTTGATTATATGGAATATGCTGACAACTCATTTTCCCGTCGTTTTCAATATCGCTGGATGGAAGCAACAGGCATGTCTACCTTCTAGAGGCACAGACAGGGTTGCGCGGATCCGACTGGAAAAGTTTCTGCAATTTCAGGCAATATTTACTTCCTGATTATCATTTCGCCAAAACTCTAAGAATCATCTTGTTGACAAGGATCACGCTTCCCCTTATTTTAGTATGATTAAAAATTTATTGTTTTTCTCGTTCAATCCCCATTACCCCCTAACCTCCCCGGGAAAACTCTGTTGACCAAAAAAACTGTTCTTAAAATGCCATAGCAAGCCTCCGGGGAGTCAAGATCTCAATGGAGGCTTTTGTGTTTCATGCCCTGGCAGAGTTAACGCTTTGAATACCTTTCAGTTCCCGCTTTCACCCTCAGCAAGACCTGTTAAGTTACTTTAGAGTTTGCCGGATTATATTAATTCCCTTTAAAGGTTATAGAAATGAAAGTTTTATTTGTTTATCCAGAGTATCCAGATACTTTCTGGAGCTTCAAATACGTTTTAAAGTTTATTTCCAAAAAAGCCGCCTTTCCACCATTGGGGTTGCTGACCATTGGTGCAATGCTGCCGGAAAAGTGGCAGAAAAAACTTGTTGATCTGAACGTAGAGGAACTGAAAGATGAGCATCTTATGTGGGCAGACATGGTTTTTTTGAGCGCTATGATTGTCCAGAAAAAGAGCGCCCAGAAAATTATCGACAGATGCAGATCACACCGGAAAAAAATTGTTGCCGGAGGACCTGCTTTTACAACACAGCATGAAGAATTTACCGGAGTGGATCATTTTATTTTAAATGAGGCTGAAGTTACATTGCCACTTTTTCTCGCTGATCTTGAGAAAGGCCAACCTCGTAAAATCTATACTTCAAACAAAAGGCCGGATATAGCCGAAACACCAATCCCGCTGTGGTCCCTTATCAATATCCATGATTATGCCACGCTGGCAATTCAATACTCCAGGGGATGTCCTTTTAACTGCGAGTTCTGTGATATAATTATCATGAATGGCAGGGTCCCCAGAAGTAAAACCCCGGAGCAGATGAAAAAAGAATTTCAGGCTCTCCATGATGCCGGTTGGCGAAAATCTGTATTCATAGTTGATGACAACTTTATTGGCAACAGGCGGGAAGTCAAAAAGATGCTGCCGGTGCTGATAGAATGGCAGAAAGAACATAAATACCCTTTCACATTACTTACCGAAGCCAGCACTGATCTTGCCAATGATGAAGACCTGATGCTGATGATGAGTAGAGCAAACTTTTTCAAGGTCTTTCTTGGCCTTGAAACGCCTGACAAGGAAAGCCTCAAGGAGTGTGGAAAGTTTCAGAACACTTCACGGGATCTTGTCAAAGCAGTGCATACTATTCACAATCATGGCATGCAGGTCATGGGAGGTTTCATAGTCGGCTTTGACAATGATACCGAAGCAATATTTGACGCACAGATTAAATTCATCCAGAAGATCGGAGTGGTCACCGCAATGGTTGGTGTTCTTACAGCACTTCCCCAAACCCGCCTCTGGCATCGGTTAAAGGATGAAGGCAGGCTGCTGGGTGGAGCTACCGGCGAGAACACGGATGGCATATTGAATTTCATGCCAAAAATGGGGGTTGAGACACTCCATGACGGCTACAAGAAAATTCTCGCATCAATATATGCCCCCAAGCAGTATTATCAAAGGATCAATACATTCCTTGAAAATTATACACCAACAGCAATATCCCGAATTCAAAAGCAGGACATAATCGCATTTATCAAAAGTGCATGGAGAGTCGGTATCCTATCCAGGGCCAGGTTCCATTACTGGAAACTGCTGATAAAGACCTCCTTAAAGAAAAGGATGGCCCTTCCTATTGCCGTGGAACTAGCCATTTATGGATTGCATTATGAAAAGATAGCAAAAAGGATCTGCAGGTCTGAACCTCTAGTGCGTGGCGAAGGTCTGACCCGAAGTTTTTCATTCCAGACTATTATTTAATTGTAAAATATCTACGATAGGGTATGCTGTTGTACGCATACTTTCTAGTAGAAGCAAGTCTTCCCTGTTTTCCCCGTTAACCATCGCTACTCCCTTTGTATCGATCGTTTCCGCCGGAGTTTCTGCTGATCACTTTAACTGGAGAAACAGTATGAAACTATATGTTGGAAACCTCTGTCACACCATAACGGAAACCGACCTTAACAACCTTCTCAGCCCCCACGGCTCAGTTCTGAAAGTCAATCTCATCCGGGATCACTTTACACGGCAGTCAAAATGCTTCGGCTATGTGCAGATGGCGGCCGAAGAGGAGGGGCTTAACGCCATCCGCGCCCTGCATGGAACAAAGCTCCAGGAACGTCTTCTTGTGATTAAGGAGGCCAGGCACCGGAATGAGCGGCGTGGGCACCCCTGGTAAATGACATCAAAGCAACAAGCTGCAAAGCAATTTCGACAAACATCCTGCATCCCTCAAACAACCTGACAGTACAATAAGCTATTAGGAACCTGGGAAAAATAGATTGACAGCTTCGTTAGGATTGCTCTTCGTCTCTACCCAGGTTTCGCTGCCCGAGATTATTATGTTGCAAATAGCAGGAACTAGTGTATAGTGTGCCTGCACCTGACAAATAGGTGTGCACTAAGTGCCTGGCGAATTCTTCATACGTCGTTCTTCCCCTTCCGAGACTTATTACATCCCGAAAGACAAGAAACCGATATCTAAGTTTCTGCTGATCACTTACAACTGGACAGCAGAGATCCCACTGCGCCGACCGTCGTGTCTGCGATCTGGAATTCTCTATTTATCAAATAAAAACAAAAACTTGTGGCAGAAAGCATTTCTTGCCATTCGCATGCGGCGCATTTTATCGTATTGACACCGCAAGCTGCGACGGCTCTGCCATACAAATATTAACTGAGAGATACTAATGAATTTTACACAGTTTGATTTTCATCAAAAAATTGCTGCAGGTATTCGTGCCTGCAATTATGAAACCCCAACCCCGATCCAGGAACAGGCGATCCCCGCAATCCTCGAAGGCCGTGACATCCTGGGCCTTGCCCAGACCGGTACCGGCAAGACCGCAGCCTTTGTCCTACCCATTCTGCAGCGTTTGCTTAACGGCCCGCGCGGCAAGGTCAGGACCCTCATAGTCGCTCCGACCCGCGAACTGGCAGAGCAGATTCACAGTGACATCAGCAGGCTGGCTCGCCAGACAGGGCTTCAAAGCCTGGCAATTTACGGCGGGGTCAGTAAAGTGAACCAGGCCAGAAAGCTTCGCTCCGGCGTTGATATTGTTGTGGCCTGTCCCGGACGCCTGCTTGACCATTTACGGGACAGGACCTTCAACCTGTCCAGGGTGGAGCAACTGGTCCTTGATGAAGCGGATCACATGTTCGATATGGGTTTCCTGCCGGACATCCGGCGTATTTTAAACTACCTGCACGGCGAACGGCAGACGCTGCTGTTTTCTGCTACCATGCCCGATGAGATCCGTCACCTTGCTGAAGAGATCCTCAATACCCCGGTCAGGGTGCAGATAGCTCACAGCCAACCTACCGCCACCGTGGAACAAGTTCTTTTTTCAGTGAAACAGGATAACAAAACCTCCCTGCTGAAAGACATTATGGCCAGGACGGATATGGCGGCAACCCTTATTTTCACCCGCACCAAGCACCGGGCCGAAAGCCTTGCCCGTCAGCTGCAGAAGGCCGGATATGCGGCAACCTCACTGCAGGGCAACCTTTCACAGCCAAAGCGCCAGAAGGCCTTAAATGGTTTCAAGCACGGCGAGTTCAAGGTTTTAGTGGCCACTGACATCGCAGCACGCGGTATTGACGTCGCCGGCATTTCACATGTGATCAATTACGACGTGCCTGCCACGGTTGATGCCTTTACCCACAGAATCGGCCGCACCGGCCGTGCATCTCGCACCGGCGAGGCCTTTACCTTTGCCGGCCGCGAAGACAGAAAGATCATCAGCCAGATTGAACGGTCCCAGGGACGGAAAATGATCCGAAACAGCGTCCATGGCCTGACTGACGAGATGGAGACCCAAACGCTTCCCGCAGAACAGGCCGGCAAAAAGCCGTGGCAAAAGGCGAAGAAAAACAATCGTCCCGGGGGATACCGTAATGGGCGCCCGGTCTCCAGATTCGCAAAATCTGCTGATGCAGAAAAACGGGAACAGCCGCAGGCCAGGCATAGCAAGCCAGGTATCAGACAGAAGAGAAAGCGGCGTGCAGCCATGCTCGACAGCGGCTTCGGCAACCTGTTCCTAAATCCGTAAAAGTGTGGTACCGTCACAAAAACGGAAAAACCCCAAACCATTGTCATCGAATAACTGTGTGCTGGTTACTTGATGGCTGACAGAAGATACCAGCACACATTATGAAGGAGAGTACAAATGAATATTTATGTCGGGCAACTGCCATATAATACAACAGAAGAGGAATTGAAGTCGATGTTTACAGAATATGGCGAAGTTGCCAGCTTAAACCTCATTACAGATAAATTCTCCGGCCAGTCAAAAGGGTTCGGTTTTATCGAGATGCCCAATAATGCTGAGGCTGATCAGGCCATCAAGGCGCTCAACAAGAGTATGCTTAAAGGCCGCGAAATAAAAGTCAACCAGGCGGAAGAGCGCCGCAAGAAAAGCACCTTTCGCAAGAGAAGATATTAATCACTCCTATTGTGTTATTTAAGGCAGGGTCATTACGGCCCTGCCTTTTTTATTTCCGCTATCCGCGTGAGACGTAATGGATTACGTATAGCTGCTTAAGATTGACTGTACACCTGTTACCTCAAAAGAGGCACAACAGGTTGCCTGTTTTGGCAAAACACATAAACTTTAGAGAAAGTTAATTAACATCTTGAAATAATAAGTAGCTGGTGATTTAACTTAATCTAGAATCTGGAAACCTATATTTTTTTTCTTTGATTAAATTCTAGGCTGGGGGGAATAACAATGCATGCCAGGGTCATATTGGGGAGGGTTAAGCTCAACAAGCAGGATGAAGCGATAAATATTTATAAGGAAAGTGTCGTGCCGGCAGCAAAAAGTCAAAAAGGTTTCAAGAGTATGAATCTTTTAACGGACCACGACACCAGCAGATTTATTTCCATTACTATTTGGGAATCTGAAAATGATATGATTGCCAGCGAGTCCAGCGGATACCTGCAGGAGCAGTTAGGCAAAATCGCAGCTCTATTCGTCGGACCACCCACAATACAGCACTTTGCCGTCTCTGTTTAGCTCAAAATTATGCTGGCTGGGCCTTTGGGAAAAAAACAATAAACAGTAGCCACAAATCCCATGAAACATATTCTGATCCTGGGCGGTGGATATGCTGGTGTGAGGACTGCCGTCAGGCTGCGCGGCATAACTGCGGCGGTTACCCTGGTCAACCATCACAGCTATCATCACCTTACCACTCTTCTTCATCAACCGGTTGTGGGCCGGCGTGAATACAGAGACCTTTCCCTGCCGTTACGAGAGGTTCTGCCGGAACCGGTTCGATTCCTGCGGGGCAGGGTTTTAAAAATTGTTCCGCGAGAAAATAGCATTGAGATCCAGACCAGGGATGGGAAACAACATCTCACGTATGACATCCTGGTGATTGCACTGGGTTGGCAGCCGCAATTTTTTGATATTCCCGGCCTGCGTCAATACGGTTTGCCCTTGGACAGTCTCAATGCATCACGCCTGGTGCATGACCGCATTGAGGAATCGTTTATCTCATATGACGAGAATCCAGAAGAAAAATGGCGTACCGGTATTATCGTTGCAGGCGGAGGACTCTCCGGTGTTGAGCTCATGGGAGAACTGGCTGACAGCAGGGTCCAGCTTGCCCGGGATTTTGACCTGCAACCCCAGGACATAAGTCTCTATCTCATAGAGGGATCTCACGTGCTGCTGCATGGTCTTGACCCGTGGCTTGCTGAAAAGGCTGATGCATACCTCAAGGAGAAACAGGTTATATGTCTTGCCAATACACGTATTGCTGAAGGTCTTCCTGACGGGGTCTTATTATCCGATGGTAAAAAGATCCAGGCCGGTGTAGTCATCTGGACGGGAGGGGTCCGCGGCAACATACTTGTGGAGGAAAGCGGCCTGGATATTAACAGGGAAGGAAGGGCCATTGTAAATGAGTTTCTGCAGCCCAAGGGGCATGATAATATTTTTGTGCTGGGCGATTGTGCGGCTGCTACTGGGGAAGATGGCAAAACCCTGCCGCCTACAGCTCAGCTTGCAGTCCAGCAGGGTGAATGGATGGCTGTTGCGCTTCAACATCTCGTTAAAAGCGGGGAAATGGAACCATACCGGCCCCGGATGGAAGGCATTCTGCTCAGCATCGGGCGTAGTCATGCCCTAGGCATTGTCCACGGGCACCATGTCACAGGCAGGATAGCCGGCATGCTGAAAGATTTCATTGCCTACCGCCATATTTATAATATCGGCGGCATCTCTCTTGCCTTCAGAAAATTCCGGGAATGGCGTTCTTATACTGCTCTGCTGCGCAGACGTTAGCATTATGGAACAAGAGGACCGGACCATGAATTTTCCTGCAAAATACAATCTCCGGAAAACAGCGGCGCCTGCTCTTGCTTTTGTTCTCTTTGCTTTTGCCATTTTTCTGCTTCACAAACTTCTGAAACAATATCATGTCAATGAGATCAGGGACGCCTTCCACTCCATTTCTACATATAAAATTCTGTTATCTTTAAGTTTTGCGGCATTAAGCTATTTTGTTCTTACACTCTATGACGCGCTTGCCTTCCTATACATAGGAAGACCCCTGGCATACAGAAAGATCGCCCTGGCCTCTTTTATCAGTTACACATTTGCCAATAACACCGGCAGTCTGTCGATCCTCACCAGCAGTTCCATCCGTTACCGTTTTTATTCGAGTTGGGGTTTTTCAGGTATTGAAATAACCAGGATTATCTGGTTCTGCATGGTTTCATTCTGGCTCGGTTATCTTTTTCTTGCAGGCATCAGCTTTCTGGTTGCTCCCCCGGCTCATATTTTTTCCTTCCCTGTTGCTCAGAAAGCAATTCTACGCCTCAGCGGTTTTTTGTTTTTTCTCCTGGTTGGCAGTTATCTGGCATTATCCCTGATAAGAAAAAAGCCCTTCAGGCTCCTGAAATGGGACCTAACATTGCCTTCCATCCGTCTTGCACTCAGCCAGGTTGCTGTAGCCGCCATGGACCAAATTTCAGTAGCGGGGGCCCTCTACGTATTGCTGCCTGAAATGCACCTGCCTTTCTACAATTTTGTTTCACTTTTTCTGCTTGCAATGATGCTTGGGCTGATAAGCAATGTGCCAGGTGGACTGGGGGTTTTTGAAAGTATCATGCTGTTGATGTTGACTCCGTATGCAAAGGGCACTGAGCTTATAGGTGCACTGCTGCTCTTCAGGAGCATTTATTACCTCTTGCCTCTCGGCCTGGCTCTGACTGCTATTGGAGGATTGGAAATTTATAACCGCCTGGCTGATATTACCAGGGTGTCGTCCACCATACAGAAGACGGTCTCGGTAATGGTCCCCCAGGTTTTTGCCCTGGCAACCCTTGTTGCCGGAGGAATACTTATGTTTTCCGGCACCATGCCGCGCCTTTTTGCACGCATTTCCTGGCTCATTGGCATACTGCCGCTGCCAGTCCTGGAATTTTCCCACTTTTTGGGAAGCATAGCCGGCATGGGTTTGCTTATTCTTGCTTCCGGATTGCGACGTCGTCTGGACATGGCATATTTTCTGACCATTGTACTTCTTGTGCTCGGGATCATTTCTTCACTCCTGAAGGGATTAGATTATGAAGAGGCCGCCTGGCTTGCCATCCTGCTCTTTGTCCTTTCAGTCAGCCGCAGCCAATTCTACCGTCGGGCATCCTTACTTGCTGAACCGATCAAGTCCGCTTGGCTTGGAGCACTCTTCATTGTTCTCTGCGGCAGCATAGGCCTGGGTTTATTTGTATACCGCCACCAGAGCTATACGCATGAACTCTGGTGGCAATTCGCCCTGCATGGCGATGCGCCGCGTTTCATGCGTGCTTCTGTTGGCGCGGTGGCAGTTATCTGTTTTTTTGTCCTGGCCAGGCTCTTCAGAGCCTATCAACCCCCACCCTCAGCACCACGTCAAGAAGAACTGGATTTGGCTGCAGCAATTGCAGCCAAGACTTCGGATACTCGTGCGTACCTGGCATTGCTTGGCGATAAAACGCTTTTGTTCAGCGATAGCATGAAAACGTTTCTCATGTATGGCATTAAAGGTAGAAGCTGGATTGTCATGGGTGAGCCTTTTGGCGAGGAACAGGAGACCGTTGAACTCATCTGGGAGTTCCGGAATCTTGCTGAACGCTTTGACGGCTGGCCGGTTTTTTATGAGGTCGGATCTAAAAACCTTTCCTGGTATATTGATATGGGCATGACTGTGCTCAAGATAGGCGAGGAGGGGCGCGTAAGCCTTGCTGAATTTACCTTGACCGGAAGCAAGCACAAGGGTCTCCGTTATATTCACAATCGCTTGAGCAAAGAAGGGTATCTGTTCGAGATCATCCCCGCTGAAGGGGTGCCTCTCATCCTGCCCGAGTTAAAAGTTATTTCCGATGAATGGCTTAATGATAAAAAAGTTGGTGAAAAGGGTTTTTCACTGGGATTTTTCAGCGACCTCTATTTAAGCTATTTTCCGATTGCCGTAGTCCGTTTGCAGGGCAAAATTCTCGCTTTTGCCAACCTTTGGCAGGGAGGCGGCAGAGGAGAACTGTCCATCGACCTTATGCGATACTCAGATGATGCCCCCCACGGTATCATGGATTTCATTTTCTGTGAAATAATGCTCTGGGGCAAAAGCCAGGGTTATCAGTGGTTCAGTCTCGGCATGGTGCCCCTGGCTGGTCTTGAGCCGGAAAAGGTTGCATCTCTGTGGCGCAACATCGGCACCTTTGTATACCGTCATGGCGAACATTTTTATAACTTTAAAGGATTGCGGAGCTACAAGGATAAGTTCGATCCGGTCTGGCAGCCTAAATACCTGGTTTCACCTGGAGGCCTGCAGCTGCCTGCCGTATTTGCTAACCTGACAGCACTAATTGGCGGAGGCCTGAAACAGGTAATTGCCAGGTAAACCTAATAAATGAACAAAGTTAAAAGTGAGAGCTCATGAAAATGGGGAAGACAACGTGGGAAAAGTTACAATATGTCACTTATCATTTATTAAGTGTATAGGTGCTGGGTTAAGGTAATGATTCTTGAACTGATTGAAGATATTGTAAAGCTGACATGCATTGTTGCTGCTTTATATGTGGCTCTCCGTTATTTTATCCGTAATAAAAGGCCAGGGCTTTCTGAAGCCCTGGAAAAACGCCGTTTAGCCGTTCTGTTCGGGCTTGTTCTCATGGTACTGGCGCTCAAGATAAGCGAGGATGTGCTTGGAGGTGAATCAGGACCGGTTGACAATACTGTACTGCTGTTCATCCATTCGCATGTCCCTGCATCTCTGACCCCATTTTTTGCCGCAATCACCTTCACCGGTTCATCAAAATTCCTGTTACCTTTTACTGCGCTCATAACTTTAATACTATTTCTGGCCCGGCACCATTCGGAGGCACTGCTGCTCGCTGTTTCGCAAATCTGCGCTGTACTGGTTATAGTCATAATTAAAACTGCTGTAGCCCGGGACCGTCCCACACTATGGGAAACAGACTGGTACTGGGGTGCCAGCTTCCCCAGTGGGCACACCCTTGCTGTTGCGACATTCGCAACTGCTGCAACGCTTTGCGTGCTTAAGATCAAGCCAGGGGCTCAGGGTATTGCTATAGCCCTTGCCACCTTATGGATCTTTTTTGTCGGTCTTTCACGGCTGGTACTTGGAGTGCATTGGCCGACGGACGTATTGGCAGCGGCGTGCATCGGCACATTCCTGCCCCTTGTCATAAAGGTTGTTATACATTTCCGCCAGGCGTGAATATCTCAAAGGACCTTGAATTTAATACTGCACGAAAAGAAAATGTTGCCTTAATCTATTGCTCTTCTTCTTGAAATCGTAAGTAAAACATCGTGCCTTGCATCTATTCTAAGTGTCAGACATTTTTGGGAAAGATGAATCTTTGATCTGCTCTGAGAATCAAAACAGGTTAATAGCTTCCCAGTGACATTTTTTGTCATATTTAGCCAGTATTGTTACCTAATATTGAAACCTGAACTCATGCCGGCTGATTCAATGTTTTCCTGAAAATACGCAATAACAAAGGGTTAACATCAATTTCATCTTTTGCCATTCTATTGGCTCTTTTCTTGCATGAAATAGTTGGTCTGCAATTTCCCGGGTGTAATTTGAATAAGACCTGGAAGCAGTTAAACTATTGGGGGATATTGGAAGTGAACAGTGAGCAGCTTCAGCGTTTATTGCAGTATATCTGCGAGGAAGGTCGTATTTGCCCACAGCAGAACAAATGGCATGAACTGTGGGAGATGCTGCCGGAAAAGCAACGTGTCTCCAATGGCTGGGAGCCTCCTTTACCGCTTATCCTTGCGGACTGGGATAATACAACAGGTCGTCAAAAAATGTTGCGCCTCAAACTACATATTCAATATGCAGCTAAAAAAGGCATTCTTGACCGTATTGAGAAGTTTATCAAAGGGCTAAGCCATGATGAATGGCATACAATATAATTTACATTCCCAATATCGGCATACACTTTAATCCTGCATTATCCTGCCATAAATCAACATTGCGGCAAGGCATGTTGACTCTATAAATATCCTTACCAAATATTTCTTGTTACTATCCTTACCTATATACCAGGTGCATTTTTCTTCATTTTTATTGAAGTGTACTTTTATTCTGTACATTTTTATTGAAGTGTGACTTTATTTTGCTTTCAATGCCCGTGACAAAGGAGCCGAGTCATGTCCGATCTACACGATCCCCGAGTCCTTTTTGCAGCTGAGCGCACCCTGCTGGCATGGAACAGGACCAGCGTTTCTCTTATGGCCTTTGGTTTTGTGGTCGAACGTTTTGGTCTTTTTCTTAACGTTCTGGGCAAAAAAGGGATCATTTTATTGGAAAGGGAGATTTCTTTCTATATCGGCTTGACATTTATTGTGCTCTCAATTCTCCTGAGTTTCTTCTCAATAGTCCAACATAAAAACGTGATATCCAGCCTGCAGCCGGCAGAAATCCCAAAAGGGTATAATCTCTGGGGAGCCGCAATAGTCAACGGTCTCGTAGGAATTCTCGGCATAATCATCGTGTGCTACATCTACTATGGTTTCAGAGGCTGGTAGCACTTCATTTTGAGTATTTAGCTAAACGCAGAATATTAATGACAACCTTGCCAGCTTTTGAAAACCTGAAAAAGATCCTTTCAATAATCATGGGGTAAACGTTGTTTCCGGTTACTATGTTTCATTATCTAATATTTATTTCCCCTGGCTACATTTTTCAATAAAAGGAATTGCTTTCATAAAACCTTGTCCGGCACAAATGATGTAAGGTCTTTTTTTGTGTGCCTGCATAATCCTTTATTATCAAGGAGTTAGTCTGCATGGTGTTGTTTCGGCTTAGGCTGGCCGACATCATACTCCTCCCTCTTTTACAAGGAGGCATAATTTTTGCTATTAATCACGGGAGTCAATTCTGATTGCAAAAGTTACAATTATTTAAAAGGAGGACTTTATGAAACTATGTCAAATACTCTTCATTGCCTCAATGGTACTTTTGGCTGTTTCATCGACAGCAATTGCGAGTGATTTTGACTGGACAAAGGATCTAAATATCCAGGCCCAGGCCGACCCTTCAGGATTCAGAGCGCGGCTTGCAACACGGTTTAAAATTGGCGACTTGCATGTCGACGCCGTGCTCAGTAATGTTGATGATCCGGCTGATGCCTACATAATGCTGCGGCTTGGCGAGATGTCAGGAAGACCAGTTGAGCATGTAATTGAGCAGTACAGTCATAGTAAAGGAAAAGGCTGGGGGGCACTTGCTAAGAGTTTAGGAATAAAACCGGGATCCCAGGAGTTCCATGCCCTGAAACGTGGCCATGACTTAAACGAAAGTAATAGGCGCGGCAAAGTTCTCTACAGCAGCTTTGATCATGGTAGTGATAATTACATTGACACCGACAGAGGGAAAGGCAAAGGCAAAAAATAATTTGATTGTATAATCAACCCCGGAGTTCACCAAAACAAATCAAGCCGGGGCCGGAATATAGGTTTTTTCTCCGGCTTTTTGCATCTGTTTTATTGGGCTGGGAAGTTAATACATCTTCTGGCATGACAAACAATAAAGAGGCTCTCAGAAAGTTTCTGTTTCGGTAGGAAACTTGAAAGGTTTTTTAATAGAAAACAAAATCAAAGCAGGATTATTGAATGGAACCAGTAATTATAACTTCGTTTTCTCTAGGATTGATTTTTGGTGGAGTAGTAACAGCGGCTATTTCAATAAATGAATTAAATAGACTTCGAGAAATGTTATCCGCTAAAAATTTTGAGGAAGAAGATGAAGTAATTGATAAAGTAGAAACATAAGAAAGAAACAACGACCTGCATCATCTAATTAGTCCCGCTTTATTAGAATTATAGGATAGTTTGCCAACATCAAACATCCTGGTAACCTTGCTCTGTTTGATAATGATTAAAATTCACCGAAACTGGAGATTTTTTTCAAAGGATTAGTAAGTTTTTTTATTCCAAAGTCTTCATGTTTGTGATCCTTCCTCCCCCCTTGAGGTGGCCAAGGTCAATAGATTGACAAGCAATCCGGCGTCGATATTCAATGCCAACCTCATCGTAATGCTCCCCCTAACCAAAAGTTAGCTTTCATCACCAACCGCAACATGCCAAATTTTATTGGCATCATCTTTTTCTACGGGTGCTATGCCAGATAATATGTTGAATACAAGAAAATTATCATGTACGGTAGCGCACTCCAAGAAGCAGCAGATCAAATTATATTATAATGCCGCATAGTCAGAATCTTAAAATGTTCATTGATTTTGATTTAAAACGCTGGCACAAATGGGGCAGAAGATGGACGGTGATACAAATATATTTCAAATCATCCTTGATAAGGCTGGGGAAGAATTCTATTTAATCAGACAAAACGGTGCTCTTGCCTATGTAAACGAAGCAGCGGCGAATAGCTTGGGGTATACTGTTACGGAGTTGTCCAACATGGGTGTCCCCGATTTTGACCCTCTTTTCGGTCCCAGGTTCAAGCATCACTTCAACACTCTGAAAGAAAGAGACCTGCCACCCTTTGAAACAGAACACATTACAAAGGGTGGCCGCCGAATAATCAAAGAGATAAAATCGGTCTACCTCAAAATTGACAACGAAGAGTTTGTTTGCGCCTTTGCCCGTGATGTTACGGAGCGCGTCCAGGCTGAAGAGACAATAAGGCAACTTGCACGCTTCCCTGATGAAAACCCTTTTCCCGTAATTCGCGTAAACAGGGACGGAGTTATTCTTTATGCCAATGCAGCAAGCACTCCGCTGCTTGATTCCTGGGGAGTCAATATGGGTGAATTGCTTCCTGAAGAAACCTGTCAGTTGGTTATAAATACTATTTTATCAGGAACCATTAAGGAAATAGAAGAAACGTGTGATAACAGAATCTTGTCTCTCAACCTGGCACCGATATCTGATGGCAGCTTTGTCAATATTTACGGCCTTGATATTACTGACCGTAAGCACGCTGCAGAAGCCCTGCAGAAAAAGCGAGAAAAGTATCAGCGCCTTGTGGAAAATCTTAAGGAAGAGTATTTTTTCTACTCTCATGACATCAACGGAGTTTTTGATTATATAAGTCCTTCCATTACCAATATCCTTGGCTATTCGCAGAAAGAATTTCTGGCCCACTATACCGAATATCTTACCGATGATCCAATCAATGATGAAGTTGTAAAACATTCTGACCTAAGCATTCAGGGAATACAGCAACCGCCATATGAGGTGGAGATTTATCACAAGGATGGCCGCATTAAAAGGCTCGAGGTGGTGGAGGTTGCGGTATTTAATGCGGAGGCTCAGGTTATTGCTGTTGAGGGCATTGCCCATGATATCACCGAACGCAGGAAGATATTCGTTGAGATGCGAAGGAAAACCCGAGAACTTGAAGAGGTCAACGCGGCCATGAAGGTCCTGCTGAGACAGAGCGCAGAATCCAAGAAGGAACTGGAAGAGAAGGTCCTGGCAAACCTTAAGGATTTAGTATTCCCCTACCTGGATGAGCTAGAAATACAGCTAGCAGGCAAACGAAGCAAAACGCTGGTCAATGTTATCAAATCCAACCTAGAGCAGATCACCTCACCTTTTTCCCAAAGTCTATCTTTGGGTTTCCCCAGATTGACACCGCGAGAAATCCAGATAGCGGACCTGGTCAGAAGCGGCAGGACAAATAAAGAAATAGCCGAACTCCTCAACATTTCCAGGCGCACAGTAGAGTCTTACCGCGATAAATTACGTGCTAAGTTAAAGATCAAGAATAAGAAAACAAACCTTAGGTCCTACCTGCTTTCCCAAACGTAATACTGAATATTTTACCGTATTAATACGGTATTATTATGGTATTCCTTTAGGCCTTTCTTCTTTACTTCATGACCAGCCCCCTTTAGGCTAACAATTAAAAGCTATGGGCTCTTAAATCTGAGGAAAGCAGGTTTGTTCAGATGAGAACCCCAATTGAGGAGGGATTGGCCATGAAAAAATTAGCTATTTTCATCGGAAGTGTTTTATTGGTGTTTGTGGGAGTTTGTTTTTCAATTAATACAGCATTGGCGGGAGACGAGAAGCCGAACAAACCTGTCTTGGTTTTTGATGTCAATCAAGCACCATAATTTTTGACAGTCTGAAAAGCCCTAATAAGGCATGAGGGAGACTGTCATTGTTTCACAAAGAAAAATTTTCACCCTGGATCTTAAAGAGTAGCAAAATGTGAAATATGTTTATTGAGGCAGGGCCAGAAATGGCCCTGCCTTTTTTATTTCGAATGCCTCTTGCTTTTATCAACCATAACTATGCCGAACGAGCCGAAAGTCAACATCTTGGAAAGCGATATGGACCTTTGAATTATTTTCTTGCTACAACCTATTCTCAATAATATCAAGAAGTAATACATACAAATAAGCAAATCTCACCACTTCTTTTTCCCGATTGATTCTCCCAGGTATCAATTTTTTCAAGATGAAGGGCATTTCATACATAACAGGTAATTATCTGATATCTATAGAATTTGTTGATATTTATTGTCTTTCTCTTTGAACAAACTGTATAAAATATCATACACAATTAACCCCCGAGAATAACATAGATTTTCCTGCTTCTATTTTTTTCTCCATCAAAACAATAAGTTATCCAGATTTACCAGAATTGGCCCCCATATTGCATATTATATTTAAAAACAAAGCTAATCCGTTTTATTGCGGCTAAAAAATATCATTTTACCTAAAGGAGAGCTGATATGACAATTATGGAGAGAGATAAAGGAATGATCCCAATCCAACATCTGGCCATCCATTTCTGTGCAACCGCCATACTATGGGCAGTAATTTTAAAACTCATTTTCTGAGGTTTTTTATGGCTGAGCTCATCAAATCACAAGCAATTATCTCGACAGAAGAGGCTTTAAGGATAGAGATCATGGTTAACCAGGCCCTGGTCAATATCCTGATCGCCAAGCAGGTTGTATCTGAGGGAGAACTGATCGCAGCCATGCGAAAAATAAAGCAGCAGCAAGAAGAACTTTTCAATGGTACAAGCATGACTGTTTGAATGAAAAGATAAAAATATTTGTCTTAAGGCAGGGTCAAAATGGCCCTGCCTTTTTTTTTCAAAAGTACGGATGCCTGTAATGAATCCTGGCAAAATGGACTGCTTGACAAGTTAAGGGTGCCACTGCACATCAAAACTAATAAAGCCGGGCTGGGAACATAATTCCCGCTCCGGCTTCTTATTGTATTGAGATATTGAATAGAAAGTTATGATGTTCACCAGACATGAAAACTAAGAAACAGGCCTGAAAAAAGTCAACATGTTGGTGTGGTAAGACGTGTGGAATTCACGGGGCAACAGTCCATATTAATCTATCCGCGCTTTGTAATGGCCCCAGGGGATTTTTGCTATCATCCAATTCGTCAGTATTTGGTCTGCCGCTGCTGAGCTTGTAAACAACAAGGCTATCCTTTAACACGATTAAGGCCATGAATTCCCAGCCGCTGACAGTGGTTTTGCGTCTGAAGTTAAACAGGTCAAGGAAAACATTGCCAAAGCGCTGGGAGTCAAATTTGCGGATAATGATTTCGTAAGCTGTGCATTGTTCCTGGTCGTCGAGACAATCCTGGAGTCCCTCTGCAAGATCCTTAATGGTAATCGACTGGTTGGGCATGAATCGCTCCATGATGTCAAGATAGTTGAGAATCTTTATATTCGCTGTCATCTGGGGGGCAAAGCCCAGTTTCGCCAACTCATCTTTTTTTGTCTGATAAGGGTTGATCTGGTCAAAGGCATATTTTGCTTCCGCGAATGAGTTCCAAGGGGTGACAACGATCTTCTGCTGCCTGGGGAGCAGGGAGGTTGATGAACAGCTGGAAAAAATTCCTGCGAGAATCAACAAGAGAGCAAGGCGACAAAACTTTAAAATAACAGGGCCCCAAAGAGTGGCAGGATGGTGGGATAATTTATTTTCAAAACCGGTCAGCATGTCTCGTTGCATGTTTGTTCCCACCAGGAGTTTTTTTCACTAAGGTGCAGACTGCCATCCGGCCCGGCGATGGTCTCTGCGGTCTATGCCGAACAGCCGACAGTTTACACGTAATCATATTCTCTGCCTGCTCAAAAACCTGGGCAAATTATATCAAAACACCCCAATTCACACCACACAAATAATCTATAATAAATCTCCAGAAAGACTGCCAAAAAAAATGCTAAATTCGTATAAACTTCACATTCTTCATTCCTTCAAAAGGATGTATTACATGAATTATATTCGCATATTCTAATAGTTTGAATTGCTGCTATTAACCATAACATTGCTTAAGCCTGCTAAAAGTCAACATGAGGAGTTGAACTTATTTGATGCGGTGAAAGTGATTGACGGGGTGAATGCGCCGTGCTACACAGGAATAAGAATGTAAATTCAATTAAATGGTGGAATGCTGCATTATTGTCGTCCCCCCAGACCGCTTATCAGCGAGGAGACCCTCCATGGACGTGCAACTGCCAACCACCGGGTGTTCTGCTTTCATGGTCTCCCATCTTCCCGAATTTTTTGCTCGTTTCGGCATAAACTACACAATAGATGGGCCGCAGCTTGAATATTTCGTTTATGAGAAAAAGAACGGTCTGGATATTTCCTGTTCGTTAACAGTCTGTCGTGACGAGACGGCAGGAGAGATAAGAATGATGACGTTTTATCCGGCTATATCTCTGCAGCAGGGTTGCCGCTTTTTTTCCGCCGTTTGTTTTTTTATGGTCATGCAGCATTTCGCCAACTTTCATCATATTGCTTCCGGCTGCCAAATCCTCATCAATACCAGGAAGGGGATTTTCGATGCCTTTTATGCTCTGCTCAAGGATTTTGATTTTCACATTGTGATCTGCGGCGAAGAGGACCGGGTCGATATCCAAAGCCGGTTCCTGCCCTTGGACATGGATACCTCGATGATCGGCGAACGCCCTCTTGCTGACCAGGGTGCAGATTAATAACCACCCAGCGACATGGGCCTCGGTAGGTGTTCGGTCCCGGTTTTTTGTCCTTATTGGCGGCGCCTGCCGGAAGCTAGTGAACCTTTTGTCGAGACAGGCCTCTTGAAGTCAGGCTCCTTGCCGTCCCAGGCCGCATGGATACCCTTTTCAATGAACAGGCGTCTGACTGCGAACAAGTCCCGGCCGGTGACAAGCGAGATGGCAATACCTTCCCTGCCCATCCGTCCGGTGCGCCCGGTGCGGTGTACGTAGTTTTCGGATGCCCCAGGAAAATCGTAGTTGAAGATATGGCTTACCCGAGAAAAATCAAGGCCGCGGCCCGCGACATCGGTGGCGACCATGACCCTGATCCTACCCTTCTTGAAACGGTTGAAGATCGAGGTCCGCCTGCCCTGGTCCAGGCTGCCGTGGATATACTCCATGGAGCCCACCACCCCTTTCAGCTTACGGAAAAGGCGTTCACCGCTCTGCCTGGAATTGCAGAAGATGATTGTCTGGCCCGGCTTTTCATCTTCAAAATACTTCTTCAGCACCGGCAGCCTATCATTGTCGGTGAGAAAGCGAAAGCGGTGGGTAATGGACTGGGGAGAGACATCTTCCCGGTTCAGCTCGATGCGGGCCGGGTTATTTAAAAGGGAGTTTGCCAGTTCCTCGACATCGCCTGCCATGGTTGCGGAAAAAAGAAGGGTCTGGTGTTCGTTCATGATACAGGAGAGGATGAATCTGACATCCTCTATAAAGCCCATCTTGAGCATCTCGTCGGCCTCGTCCAGCACCACGGTGCGGACCTGCTCCAGGGTGAGGGTGCTGTTGTAGAGATGATCAATAAGCCGCCCCGGTGTGGCCACCAGGATATGGACCCCCTGCGCCAACTTGGCCTTCTGGATATCCATGGAAAAGCCGCCATATATGGCAAAGGGTGCAATACCGGAATATTTGCCGATGAGGGCAAGCTCATCGACATACTGCAGAGCCAGCTCCCGGGTGGGAACCAGGATGAGGATTTGTATGCCCGAGATTTTAGTGTCAACCATCTCGGAGAGCGGGATGCCGCAGGCACTGGTCTTTCCGGAGCCTGTTTCCGCCAGGGCCACAAGGTCCCGTCCCTCACGGATAAGAGCATAGGTCTGCTCCTGGATCGGCGTCAGCTCGCTGAAGCCCATTTCGGTTATAGCTTTCATTACCTCGGGACTGAGCCCGAGTTCGTCAAATTTCATTAGTAGTATGCACTTTATTGTAAGGATTGGAGCAGGCTTGCATTGCTATGCCGCCTGCCTTTCCAGGTAAATGTTTTCTTCGGACAGGTTCGCTTCCTTCTTTGCCAAGTATTCGTCAAAGTCCATCTTCACGTCGATGATGCCGTCCGGGCTTATCTCGACGATCCTGTTTGCCACGGTGGACACGAACTGGTGATCATGTGATGCAAAGAGCACCACCTCCGGAAAAGCCATCAGGGCGTTATTCAAAGAGGTGATCGACTCAAGATCGAGGTGGTTGCTGGGCTCATCGAGAATGAGAGCGTTGGCGCCGGAGAGCATCATCTTTGAGAGCATGCAGCGCACCCGTTCACCGCCGGAGAGAACAGAGGTCTTTTTCATCGCCTCCTCTCCTGAAAAAAGCATTTTGCCCAGAAACCCCCGGACAAAACTCGCGTCCTCCTTGGGAGGGGCATACTGGCGCAGCCAGCCGATAAGATCAAGCTCCTCATTATTGAAGTAATCATTATTCTCTTTCGGGAAATAGGCGCTGTTTATGGTCACCCCCCAGCGGAAGCTGCCCTTGTCCGGGCTAATCTCTCCGGCCAGGATCTGGAACAGGGTTGTTTTTGCAAGGCTGTTGGACCCGACAAAGGCGATTTTGTCGCCCTTGTTGACAGTGAGGGTGATATCCTCGAACAAAGGGGCCCCATCTATCTCCTTGGATAGACCGTTGATCTCCAGAATGATGTCGCCGCAGGGTCGTTCCGGCTTGAAGACGATGTATGGATATTTCCGGGAGGAGATCGGCATGTCGTCGAGGGTGAGCTTCTCTAGCAGCTTCTTACGCGAGGTTGCCTGCCTGGCCTTGGATGCATTGGAGCTGAAGCGCTGGATGAACTCCTTGAGCTCTTCCGCCTTGGCCTTTGCCTTCCTGCTCTCGGTCTCCTTCTGGCGAAAATGGAGCTGGCTGGCCTGGTACCAGAAATCATAGTTGCCGACATAAATCTGGATCTTGCCATAATCGATATCCGCCACATGTGTGCAGACCTGGTTTAGGAAATGACGGTCATGGGAGACGATGATAACCGTATTCTGGAAGTGGGAGAGAAAATTCTCCAGCCACTTGATGGCTTCCAGGTCGAGCTGATTGGTAGGCTCATCCAAGAGCAGTATATCCGGATTGCCAAACAGGGCCTGGGCCAGCAACACCCGCACCTTGTCGCTACCATCAAGCTCCTTCATCCTTTTCTGGCGCATCTCTTCCGGTATGCCGAGGCCGTTTAAGAGCACCGCTGCCTCTGCCTCCGCCTCATAGCCGTTCATTTCACCGAATTTGACTTCCAGTTCCCCGGAACGGATGCCGTCTTCCTCTGTAAATTCGGCCTTGGCATAGAGGGCCTCACGCTCGGCCATGACCTTGTAGAGCTTCTTATGGCCCATGATCACGGTATTGAAAACGGTGTGCTCGTCAAAGGCGAACTGGTCCTGGTTGAGCATTGCGATGCGCTGGCCAGGTCCTTTTGATATCTGGCCCCGGTCAGGCTCAAGCTGACCAGCCAGGATTTTCAGAAAGGTGGATTTGCCGGCGCCGTTCGCTCCGATCAGACCGTAACAGTTGCCGGGGGTGAACTTGATGTTGACGTCCTGGAATATGATTCTCTTACCATAGGAGAGAGCAATATTGGATGCGGTTATCATGGTCTTATCCTCATAATAAAAGCCATGGGGAAACTCCCCATGGCATCTGGTGTTTTCAGATAGGAAAAAAAGGGGACAGGGATGTTAATCTTCCTGCGCACAGGGGGCTTCTTCTTCCCCGGCAGCATTATTCTGTTTCTCCAGCTTGCGCTGCCTTTTTTCCTCTTTCTTTTTCTTCTTTGCCAATTCCTTCTGACGCTTTTCAAACGAATAATTTGTTTTGGCCAAAACTTGTTCCTTATTATTGGTTATTGATAGGAGTTAAAGACACTTCAGACAAAAAGACCCCGCAGCGTGCGTGATCAACGAAAAACGGGCCCCGCCTGGCGAAACGGCAATAAACTTGTCATGCCACAGGTTATTTGTATTTCTTGGATAAATAGAGAATTCCAGGTAGCCGATACGACTGCCGGCTCAGTGAGATCTCTGCTGTCCAGTTGTAAGTGATCAGCAGAAACTTGAATAACGGCTTCTAATCTTACGGGATGAAACGTCTCGGAAGGGCAGAACGACGCATGAAGAATTCGCCAGGCACTTAGTGCACATACCTTTTGTCATGTGCAGGCAGACTATACACGAGTTCCTGCTAAATGCAAGATAATAATCAGAAACCCCGAAACCCGGTTTTGTTCGTCGCACTTTTATTCCATTGTCTCAATTTTCCGCCTCAGATCTCTTTGCCTTGCCAACAACTTTCACAACGTGACAAATACCATAATGAACTTTATGTTTACATGAATGGCCACATCAGTGTTCAAAACACTTGATAGCCTCGCAGGTGCAGGAGGGGCCAAGACGAAAGGGGAAAATTGGTAATCCGATTTAATTTTTTCAGGCAAGGATACGCATAAAAAAGGGGACGGCAATGGAATACTGGAATGTGGTCGTCACCGTGCACGAGGGCTATTACAGGAAGGCCCGTGAACTTCTGGAACCGCTGGGCACTGTCCGCAAGACGGAATTTTTCAACGTCCTCGTAATGCAGGTGGATGATATCCGGGCAGCACTGGATATGCTTAAGGCAATTATGGAAGAGGAGCTGCAAGCCCATGATGCCATAGCACGCTTTGTGCCTGCTGCCCAGACCTTTTACTTCACCTCCGCGACAGAGTTTGAAGAAAAGGCACAGGAGGCTGCCCTAGCCCTAGCGGGCGAACTGGAGGGCAAGAAATTCCATGTCCGTATGCACAGGCGGGGTTTTAAGAAAAGAATATCGAGCATGGATGAGGAAACCTTTCTTGACAAGGTACTTCTCGAGGCGCTTGCGAAAAGGGGGGCAGCAGGTGCGATCTCCTTTACGGACCCGGATGCTGTCATTGCCATTGAAACGGTGGGCCAGCTGGGAGGCTTGACTTTATTCACCCGGGAAGACCTTGCCAGGTATCCGTTTCTGCATCTGGATTAAATCATCATCCCCGCCTTTCCTGAAATTTTTTGGAGACATTACATCTGTGATGCAAGATCCCAGTCCCTTTTCACCAGAAGGTATCATCACCAGTGTCCTGGTAACCGACCGGCGTGTCCTGCTCTTTGGCGAAAGCGGCGTTGGCAAATCCACCTTAGCGGCCGGCCTGGCCCAGGCTTTAGCACGGAACAGCCGTTCGTGCACCTGTATCGGTGCTGATCCGGGTTCGCCGGCCTTTGGTGTACCCGGTGGTGTCTGCCTTGGCAGGTGGCAGAATGACGCCTGGCAGCTCTGTGGTTTAGAGGCGCTCTGCACCCTGGATGGGGGGCGGTTTCGCCTTCCCCTGGTGTCAGCAGTTCGTCGTTTGACTGCAGAGATTGACCATGGCATGGTGCTGGTTGATGCACCTGGCGTAGTCCGCGGAATTGCCGGCGCCGAGTTACTGGCCGGGCTTGTCGAGGCCGCAGACATCGACACTGTCCTGGTTCTCTGCCGCGATAAGCAAAAGCTTCCTTTGGTAAATGAACTGGCAACCCTTGCCTGCGATGTCATGCCGGTACAGGCATCTGCAAAGGCCCTATCTCTCTCGCCTCGCAGGAGAACGCGCTTGCGTACCCGCTTATGGGATGAATATCTGCACCAGGCCCACGACAGAACCTTTACATTCCCGGAAACACACCTGACCGGCACACCACCGCCTCTGCATGCGAAAGAACATTGGCGCGGGCGGCAGATAGCGTTGCTCAAGAAAGGAAAGACGATTGCCATGGGGGAGGTTATCAGGAAAGATAATGATATTTTCCATGTCCGTATAGCCGAGACCCGGGAAACGTTTGATCAAGTTCTCTGCCGTGATGCCTGGAGAAACAGACAGGAATGCCTGGCTACGGCAAAACCCGCCGGAGCTTTGACCCTGCATTACATTCCGCCGCCTGATGTTGCGCCATATGCTGTCACCGGAAAAATCACAGGCCCCGTCCCCGTGGCCCGGATCGGTGAAGCTACAGCCATCCTGGTCAACGGCATTTTCGGCGATCCCCTTCTTCATCTCAGGTTACACAACCGGAAAAGATCCATCCTGTTCGATCTTGGTGAAGGCGGCCGGCTGCCTGCGCGCCTTGCGCACCAGGTCACCCATGTCTTTATCACTCACGCCCACATCGACCATATCAGCGGTTTTTTCTGGCTTCTGCGTTCCCGTATCGGGAACCTCCCAGCCTGTCGCCTGTTCGGTCCTCCCGGTCTTGCGGACCATGTCGCAGGGCTGATCAGCGGCATTCACTGGGATCGTATCGGTGACTGGGGCCCGCGCTTTACGGTCGCTGAGCTCCATGCTGAGCGTCTTGTCCTGTATGACCTGCAGGCAGGCTCGGCGGAATCCGGAAAGCACTTGGGAGAGAGACCGGTGCCGGGTGGTCTCATCCTGGAGGAACCTGATCTCAGGGTTTGGGCCGTGACGTTGGATCACAGCGGGATCCCTGTCCTGGCCTACAAACTGGAGCAGGCTCCCAGGCTTAACGTCCGCAAGGACCGCTTATCTGCATGCAACCTGGCACCCGGCCCATGGCTCCGCAAACTCAAGCAGCTGATTGCCGGCGGCGACCGTATGACACCTGTCCGGTTGCTCGACGGAACTTCTCGCAGCAGCGGGGATCTTGCCGATGCACTGCTGCAGGTCACTCCGGCACAGAAGCTGGTCTATGCTACCGATATTGCCGACTCTGGCACAAACCGCAAAAAACTGGGAGCGTTGGCTCAAGAAGCTCACCTCTTTTTCTGCGAGTCAGCTTTTATTGAGGCAGACAGAATAAATGCCGTGCGCAGCGGGCACCTTACCGCGCGTGACTGTGGAGAGATAGCACAGGCAGCCGCAGTGGAACTCCTGGTCCCTTTTCATTTTTCCAGGCGGTATGAGCATGACCCGATGCAGGTATTCAATGAGGTTAAATCATCCTGCCAACGGGTAATGCTCCCTAAATCCAATATCATCGCCGGTTGACCCTATTACAGAAACCAATCCTCATCTTTATGAAATAAGTTCGTGTCGGGTCGTTGATCAAGAAACAAAGCATCCTTATTTTTTATTTATAGCCTGGAGAAAATGTATGTACGGCTAACGGGTGCCTGCACAGCTTTGCGCGGTTCTGCTGTAAGATTTTTACTAAGATGTCAGTTATAACTGCTCGCAGGGAAGAAAAGGACCGAAAAGGTAAGCTGCGTTACCCCGCATACACAAACCTGATGATTTTTGGAGGGACGGACATGGATGCACAGGACCTGAAGCGTTTAAAGAGTTTACTCCTGAAACGGCGCCGGGAGATATTTGACCGGTTGCAGGGATTCGAATCGGACTGGGAGGCCATGAGCGAGCGTGATATCGAAATGGAGGAAGAGGCACAGAAGGCAGACCTTACCGCCATTTTCGATCAACTGGATGAAATGGAACAGAAGGAGATTGAAGCGATTGACCAGGCTTTAACAAAAATGGCCACCGCCGGCTATGGAACCTGTGAAAAGTGCCGAAAGCGTATCTCGTTAAGACGACTCGAAACGCTGCCGGCAAGCCGCTTCTGCAAGAGCTGTGCGCAGAAAACAGAGAAAAGAAGCGTGCTCTAACATCCTCAGTAGATGCTGTGTATTTCGTTCTTTTCTCACAGGACATGAAGAAGGAGGGATAATACAATGCAGAGACCATTACAGATCACTTATCGCAATATGAAGGCTTCGGAAGCAGTAGAAGCGCGGATCAGACAGAATGTGGAAAGACTCGAGAAAAGTTGTGATAATCTCCTTGGCTGCAGGGTTGTTATCGAAGCCCCGCATGCACACCATCAGAAAGGAGGACTTTATCACACGAGGATAGATCTCACCCTTCCTGCTGAAACCATTGCGGTCAACCGGGAGCCGGATCTCCACAAAGATTCTACAGATGTATATGTGTCAATCAGGGATGCTTTTGCTGCAGCCGAGCGACAGCTGCAGAAACATTCCAAACGGCGCCAAGGCGAAGTTAAAGTGCACGAAACAGTTCCGCAGGGCCGTATTTCAGAACTGTACCCGGAAATGGACTATGGCCGAATCATCACAGCAGCAGGGGATGATATCTATTTCCACAGGAACAGCATTCTGAACGCCGATTTTGATGCCTTGAAGGTGGGCACCAAGGTCAGCTTAGTCGAAGAGCAGGGAGATGAGGGTCCCCAGGCCAGCAGTGTCAGGGTTCTGGATACGCACTAAGCAACCGGGATAACTGATGCAACCGGGGAAAAACCATAATACAGGGCGGATCCTGGCTATCGGAGATATTCATGGCTGTTCCGTGGCGTTTGACGCACTGCTTGAAGCTGTCAATCCCGGGCCGGACGATCTGGTGATCACTCTGGGTGACTACATTGATCGTGGGCCGGACTCAAAAAAGGTGGTAGACCATCTTATTACACTTCATGAGGACCTGAATATTGTATCCCTGGCCGGCAACCATGAAGAAATGGTGTTGGAATGGCGCGGCAATTATCATGATGCAACGCTTACCTGGTGGGCCAATGGCGGCCTGGCTACCCTCAGGTCCTACTGCCAGGGAGATGAAAGATGGCTGCTCGAGATGTTCTGGAAATCCTTTTTCTCTCCCGAAACAGAGGATTATCATGCTGCGGCATGCGACCTGATCCCCCGGGAGCATTGGGATTTCTTTGAAAATTGTATTGATTGGTTCGAAACCGAGGAGCATATATTCGTTCATGGCCAGGTCAATCCTCTGCTGGAAATGGCGCAACAGTCTCCGCATGTGCTTCACTGGGCCAGGTTTCATACCACAGAAAAGCCGCACAAATCGGGCAAAAAGGTGATCTGTGCCCATACCCCCCAGTATGATGGCCGGCCGACAGACATTGGACATGCTGCCTGCATCGATACTTACCTGTACGGCGGCCAATGGCTGACCTGCCTGGATGTCGCTAGCGGCAGATACTACCAGGCCAACTACCTTGGCGAGATCAGAATTATTGACAAATGAGCCCTGTCAACTTCCGGGGGCCGGCAGAACAATTCCGGGTTGCTCACAATCATCTTGGGATGCATCTTTTTTCTTTTCCCGAAATATTGTATCTATAGCTCAATATCAATTTTACCCAAGCCAGAAAGGAGGCCTCCATGATCCAGTTTCAGATAGATGAGGAGCGCTGCATCCAGTGCGGCGAATGCGCAGAAGATTGCCCCGCCGGGGTCATCAGCCTGGATGACTATCCGACAATCACCAATGAGGATGGATGTTTTCGTTGTCAGCACTGTCTTGCCGTCTGTCCAACAGGCGCGGTATCCATCCTCGGCAAAGATCCCTTTGCCAGCACTCAGTTGGAAGAGAACATGCCGGATCCTGCCAAGTTGGAGGTGCTCATCAAGGGACGCAGATCAATACGACGGTACAGCAACAAGGACCTGGCTCCGGCGCTGATTGACGAACTTCTGGATATTGCCTGCCATGCCCCTACCGGCGTCAATGCCGAGGCTGTACTATTCACCGTGGTCAGGGAGAGTACGGTCATGAAGAGACTGCGGGAAGAAGTAATGACACAACTGGCGAAACTGAAGGATGACGGGAAACTGCCGGAAGGTTTTGTCGGGCAGTATATCGGAGGAGCGGTCAAGGCATGGAAGGAAAAAAGGGTGGATGTAATTTTCAGAGGCGCGCCGCACCTTCTCGTAACAAGCGCCCCGAAAGACGCACCCTGTCCTGTTCAGGACCCTCTTATCGCCCTGACCACCTTTCAGCTGATGGCGCATGCACGCGGTGTGGGAACGGTATGGGATGGTATGTTCATGATGGCCCTTTCCCTCCTGCCCGGCCTGGGGGCCAGACTCGGCATTCCTGAAAACCACCTCGTGGGGTATGCAATGGCCTTTGGTGAACCTGCGGTGGAATACCACCGGACCGTGCAGCGCGGACCTGCCAATGTGAATGTTGTGAAGTGAAAAATCGTAAAAAACGGGAGTCAAAGGGTGGGAAAAAGGGATAAAGTCAAGATCCCTAACGCCGGGAAAAAATAAAACCAAAATTTTTATTTATTACGGTCGAACATAAAATAATACAGGCATCTTACTCAAAACATGAACAAGACCGTCATAGTCACCGGAGGGGCGCAGGGTATAGGAAAAGGGATTGCCAGGCACCTGCTGGCAGCCGGGCATGCTGTTGTCATTGCCGATATCGATACCGAGGCTGGAGAAGAAACCAGGCAGGAATACCGCGGGTCAAGTGAGCTTTTGTTTATCCCTACAGATGTTGCAGATGAAAATTCGGTCAGTGAATGTGTCAGCCGTTCCATTGACAGGTTTCAGCGCCTTGATGTCCTGATAAATAATGCCGGGATCGCTCATGCCCACAGCGGACCGGTTGAAAAGTTATCTCTCCATTCCTGGAACAAAGTTATCGCAACCAATCTCACGGGCTGCTTTCTAATGGTGAAGCATGCCATCCCCCATCTTCGCCGGACAAAAGGGGCTATCGTCAACATTGCTTCGACCCGGGCGTTCCAGTCGGAACCAGATACGGAACCGTATTCCGCCTCAAAAGGAGGGCTCGTTTCTTTGACGCACTCCCTTGCCATCAGCCTTGGCCCTGACATCCGCGTCAACTGCATAAGCCCGGGCTGGATCGATGCCAGCACATGGAAGAAAACTTCAGCACAAAAAACCTCATCCCTCAGCGCCGACGATCATGCCCAGCATCCTGCCGGAAGAGTTGGGATACCGGCCGATATCGCTGAACTGGTCGGGTATCTCATTTCGGACAGCGCAGGATTCGTCACAGGGCAGAACTTTATCGCTGACGGTGGCATGACCAAAAAGATGATCTATGTGGCATGAACTGTCCTTCTCCCTTCAGTTCGCTGCAGGAGAGTTCTCTTTGTAACCATAGACCTCTGATCCTAAAACCCTATCCAGCATTCTGCTAACCGCCATGCACTCCAACCCAAACGGCAGGTAGCCCCCATAACCCAAAACCGGCATTTCAAAGAGATTAAAACGCTGCACAAAGGGAATGGAATATTCCCAATGGGCCAGGCTTTTAAAATTCCACATCTCCCAGAAAAAACCGCAGAACAAGGCAGCCAGGGCCGGAAGCCAGACCGGACGCCAGTCTCCGCGGGCAAGGTCGCTAAAGAGCGTATCCTCGCCGCAGATTTCCTGGACACCGGTGATGACCAGGAAAGGCGTCACCCAGAGCATTGGGAACAGGTAGTCTGGATAAATGGATATCCCGGCAAGGGAAGGGACTGCAAAGGCCAGAAGGAGCCAGCCCCATGCTGTCGGTTTCTGGACGCTGACCGGCCGCCAGTACTTAAGGGGTGCAGCCAGCCGGGGAAATGATACCAACCATTCCTCCGTGCTCTGCACTGCCGGCAGCACCGTGGAGAAGCAGAGGCTGGCATGGATGATGTATTCGCCTGGGGATAAACTTTCCACGCCCAGGTAATGCCAGTTCTGCACAAAACGGTTCAAGTATTCAAAAAACCACCAGAAAAGGCTGCTTAATGGGAACAGCATCAGGAAAAAGCGGGGGCGATTCATGAGCAGGCAGTGCCCCGTCCGGGTATAAGTAAGACTGTTCATGCATGCGATATAGCCAAGCCAGAGGGGGGTAAAGGTATAAGCCTGCAGGGGCGCAAACCACTGGAAGCGGGTCCAGGCCAGAAACCATGCGACTGCAGTCAACATGACGCCCCAATACCCCCACCAGGGAAAGGATTGTTTGCGCCGGAGTGCAGCCGGGCCTGTCCCCTGAGCTTGGATGATCCGTCTGATAAACGGCCCCACGGCCGTAAGCACCAGCAGGGCGAGGAGAATAAAAGCCGGCCAGGAATAAGGTGCATGCTGCACATACCACGTCAGAGGCGGGAACTCCAGATAAGGATCTAGCTCCACTCCCCTGACCAGGACACCCGTCAGGGGCAGCACAATCAAGAGCAACGGCAGGAGAAAAATGCTGAGCCATATATGACGCATGAGAAAAAGGGTAAAGGGGAAAGGCTAAAGGATCAAGGGAAAACGTCAAAAGCAGATGGGTAATGGCCTAAACCACCGGCAGTTAATCCACTGTGGTCAATAATGATATATTCTTTCTGCTGAATGCTAAGAGCTGATCAATGGCAGCTATAATCAATAGGAAGGCAGACGGGTGATCAGCACGCTGTAAACTATCATCAGCAATACCAGAAATATGGTTATGACCCAGCCTTTAATCCTTGTTCTGCGGTCACAGACCCGCCTTGTAATCCCGTAGTCCTTATAATTCAGTTCACCGGCCTTGAATTTCTCATGGGCTTTGCGAACAAAATCATTAACCCAGTAAGGGACTTCTCCGACTGCAAGGTACTCCTTGAAAAGTGAATCAAGCCTGTTTTCGATAATCGGGTGGTTGAACCATTGAAAGTGGGCGATGCGGAAAATTTCGTACTCGGAGACTTGGAGAACTGCAGCAATGAAGCCGATCAGTTTCGTTTCATCATCGACTAAAAAATCCAATCTGCATGCTGATATTGTAGGCATCGTTTCACTTCCTGCTGATGCTTTCTTTAATTTATATTATAATCATTTTGGGGTTGGAGTGCAAAATAAGACGCAAGGGGAAAGCATTATAAAATGTAGAATTAAGAATTATAAAAAAAAATTAATATCAGCAGTAAGTTAATCCTTGAATCATAATGGGAAAAATATTTTCCTGACCGGGCCAATCATTACCTTGAAAAATCTCCCCTGCTCCTTATAGTTTTTTCATAATCCCATCCCATATTGCACTACAGAATACTCAAGTAAAATTCTGCTTAAGGAGGAGATATGGAGACAAAAATTTTTCCCCACCGTGAAATGATCTTCACCAAGCACCCTTCATTCGACAATGTTAAGGTCGCAATGTTTATCACCAGCAAGGAGTCCCAACAGGCCTGTGTCTGCATGATCGAGATTGCTCCCGGTTCTGAGACCCCTATTCATACGCATGAAGAGCAGGCGGATTCCGTTTTTGTGGTCCAGGGGCATGGAGAGACTTATGTTGCTGGCAGCTGGCAGCCGATCGAACCCGGCGACTATATCTTTATCCCGGCGCAAGGCAAACATGGCACCCGTAACACCGGCACCGAGCCTCTGCGACTCTTCTTGCATCACAGCCTGCCGCTGGTATAAAGAAAGCTTTCAAGGGCTTTAGGGGGTCACGTTTAAAGATTTTTTAAGAGCCATTTCACGCAGCCGAGCAACAGGAAACATCAAAAAAAATCTGGGGGCTGGATCCGGTGGCAGAGAAATCCAAAACAATTTCCCTTGGGAACTGGACTGCAAAGGTAACGCGGGAAAGTGATGCACTGGACTTGGAAAAGGGTGTCTTTACCTGGAAGGATCCCAAGAAAATTGCCCGGTCCCTGAAACATTCGGCAGACAAAAGCACCCGGAGAAAGTCGCCGCCCTTCCGTTCCGCCATGTCCATGCTCGTATTTTACATCAACCGGGCAGGCTCCAAGCTGGATAGGGACCAGAAGCTCATCCTGGAGCAAGCCGAGGATGAGCTGCGCAAATTGTATGGGAAAACAAAATAAGCGGGTCAGCACTGACCATTTCCTGTTGAGAACAGCCTATATGCCCCCGAATTCCTGAATCATTCTATTTGCCGAATGGCCACCACCATCTTTTCTTCTTTTCTGTCTTGGTTTTGACCTCTTCCTTTTCCTGCACCCGGTTTTGCTCCCTGGTTCTTTCCTGCGCCTGCTCTTTTAAGTACTGGTCCTCTTTTCCCCCGCTTTTCATCTCCTGTTCGCGAGTGCGTCCATTTTCCTGGATCTGCTGCTGCTCCATTTGCTGCATCTGCTCCCGCGCCTGTGTTTTTTCCTGCTGCATGGCCGAACCACTGCCATAACTGCCTCCTGAAACGCCGGAGACGCCACTGCCACCACCGCCTCGGGCTAAAACATTAACACTAGTAAGAACTAAAAGGGACAGCACTGCTATTGCATAAAAATACCTGGTTTTCATTTATTACCTCCTGGTTTTTTTAAACGCCGGTTGATGGAACATAGGAGATATAATGTGTCAGCGTCTCCTTAATGTCACTGTGGTAAATTGTCGCAGTATTTTTCAGACAATTCATGCTGCAGAAACGAGACTAAAACCCGCTAAAACTTTCTCTGGTACACAATATTTTGTCAATTTCTGACAAATACTGTTTAAAAATGTCTTTTCCCCCTTTCTTGACACTTCCGTCCACCCCATTTCCTGCCCTGCAGAACACGAAGCAATTTATTGAAAATACTTGCTATTTTGCATATATTTCTGCTATTTTTTCAGTTCCAGGCCCGATTTTTGCAGATGAGCAATTGATATTTGTGCCGTTTCAATTTAGGTACGGGAGGCAATAGGGCCAGAAAAAGCCGGGAGAGAAATGTCATGAAAAAATGTACAATCAGTGATGAATGTCCTTTTTTCAACGATGAGCTGCCTAGGATGCATACTGCCAAAGAAAGAGAGGAAATGAAGAGGAAATTCTGCGGCAGCGGCAGTTCACAGTGCGCCAGGTTCATCGTGGCAAAAGCCCTGGGATTGGAGGAGGTGCCTGGGAACCTTTACCCTGTCGATCTTTTCAGGGTCAGCATAATCCTTGGTATGCCGTAAAAAAACCCGCGGCCGCGGTAATGTTTTATTATAAATCCAGGTAGCCTTCGGGCACCAGGCTTGTGGCCAGCATCACCATGTTTATGTCGGCATGGTCCTTCCAGCTGGTGGCCTCCCGGTTCTCGGGATCAAGCCAGAACACCTCTATCTGCTCCAGGAGTGGCAGATAATGTTTTAAAGCCTCCAGCAAAGGGACCAGACGGGATTCACCCCGGAAAAGATCGGAGTTGTGGGAAACAAGGGATTCCATCCTGTCGACTGCCTGCAGACCAATGGACAAACCCAGTTCCCGGAAGGCGAGACGGTGGTTTGCCGGCAGGTGCATTGAGTTATCTCGCGAGTATATGGACAGGCCGACCACGGCCGCATTCAACATGTTCTGCAGCAACCCCTGCAACGGCATCTGTTCTCCGACGCTTAGCAGCTGCAACAGGCGCCAGGCATCAGCCAGCAAGCCGCCCAGCCCGAGAGGGTCTGGAGTTGTCCAGTTGACTTCCCGGCACATTTCTGCCAGATCGGTTAGTGCAGAATCAAGATGCATGGAGACCGCATCGTGGCTTCGGGCAGTTTCCCTGCGGATCTCAAGACAGGTTATCAGGCCGTCCAGGGGGTCATGATGTCCCATTGAAGCAACCTGCGGACGGGACAGGTCGATGCTCATCTTCCAGTACATGTGTTTATCACCGTTGGGCGCGGTATGATAAAATGCCCTATGCGCCCGCCCGGCTAGCTCCGCTGCCCAGGCAGAATAGGCCTGATTGTCAATGGCCCTGCTGACGCAGCAGAGTGCATGCATCCATTTGGTCAGGTAATGATAGTATTGACCGTCGCGCTCCCATTCCAGGCCTTCATCAAAGGGCTCCTGCGGCTGCCGCTCCGGCATTCTCTTGCCAATCCGCAGGCCGCCAGCAGTTGGGTGGAGCCTGCCTTCCCCCTCTCCAAGTCCGCTGATCCAACCGCTGCGAGGATCATCATCCCGGTGGCGGCCCAGGGTCTCATGCACCTGGTCCACAAGGTTAAGGGCCAAGTGCAGATGCTCTTCCCGGCGGCTATGTTTATAGATTGCCAGGTAATTACAGACGGCAAAGGCGTCGGTCCACAGGTAGCGTTGAAGCGGTGCCGCACCTCTTGAAGCCAGACCTGTCCTGCAGGCGAATTCCTCCATTAGCTCCTGGATTATATTTTCTTCATTCATGCTGTCAGCTTCAGGCCGCAAAAGTTATTTTCAGCCTGACTCCTTATCTTGAGAATTTTCATCGCTACTGCTGAAAACACGGACCTTGGCCGCCAGTTCCCAGATCTTTTGCTGCACGGCCCAGTTCACCGTGCCTTCCGGATACATGCCGTCTTCCATTTTCTCACCGACTTCCTTGCCGGTTAACAGTGCAATTCCCTGATCAATGGTGGCAACCTCATAGAGGTGAAACATGCCCTCCTGCACGGCTTCCACGATCTGATCGCGAAGCATGAGATGTTTGACATTGCTTGCCGGGATGATCAATCCCTGGGTGCCGGTCAGGCCCCTTGCCTTACAGACAGCAAAAAAGCCCTCGATTTTTTCATTAGCCCCGCCAATGGCCTGCACCTCGCCGCGCTGGTTCACAGAACCCGTGACCGCCAGGTCCTGGCGGAGGGGAAAACCGGAAAGGCTGGACAGGAGAGCATAAAGCTCAGCGGAAGAGGCAGAGTCGCCCTCAACACCTTCATAGAGCTGCTCAAAAGTGATGCTGGCGGAAAAGGCCAGGGGAACATCCTCGGCATACCTGCCGCCGAGGTAGCCGGCCAGGATCATGCTGCCCTTGTTATGAATTGGTCCGCCGAGCTCGGTTTCGCGGTCGATGCTGAGAATACCCTTGCTGCCCACAAAGGTACGCGCCGTGATGCGGGAAGGCTTGCCAAAGCTGTAATCGCCGAGCTGCAGGATTGATATGCCGTTTACCTGCCCCACCACCATGCCCTTGGTATCGATCAGAATGGTTTCCTCTTCAATCATTTCCTGGATGATCTTTTCGATCCGATTGGAACGGAAGATCTTCTCGTCAATTGCCCTGTTGACTTCCACTCCGGACACCAGGTTGCGGGCATCCTGGTCCGCCCAGAAGGAGGCCTGGCGAATGATATCAACCACATCGCCGAAAACGGTGATCAGCTTCTTCTGGTGTTCTGCAAGCCGGGCGCTGTATTCAATGACTCTGCTGACCCCGTCGGGGCTGAAATGTTTTAATCCTTCCTCGCTGCAGATGTTGCCGATGAACTGGGCATACAGTTTACCGGACTCCTCAGTCCAGGGGGTGCGGTAATCAAAATCGGCCTTGACCTTAAAAAGCTCGGGGAAATCCTGGTCCAGATTGTAGAGGAGATAGTAGAGCAAGGGGTCACCGACAATGATCACCTTGATGTCCAGAGGAATCGGTTCCGGCTCCAGGGTTCGCGTGGTCAGAAAGCCAAGGGACTTTTCCAGGCTTTCGATGACCACTTCTTCGTTCTTCAGGGCTCTCTTGAGTGTTTCCCAGGCCAAGGGCTTGGTGAGCAGCTCAAAGGCATCAAGCAGGAGATAGCCGCCGTTAGCCTTGTGCAGGGCTCCGTTTTTTATCATGCGGTAATTGGTGACTAGGGCGCCGAACCTGCCCACATATTCAACTCGGCCGAGCAGATTCGTTGCAGTGGGGTTTTTTTCATAAACAACAGGAGCTCCCTTGGTGGAGCTGTTGTCCACGATAAGATTGACTCGGTATTCGTCAAAGGTGACCTGCTGTTCCTGCAGCATGGCCATGAACTGCTGCTGCTCCGGAGAAGCCTCCGCCATTTTCTTCAACTGTTTGAAAGAACTGACATGCTTGAGCAGGAAGGTCCTGACTTCAACGAGGAAGGCGACGATATTTTCAAACTCCCTGTATTTTTCCTTCAACTCATCGAGAAAATGGTCGATGGCAAATGCAACTGTTTTGCGGTCGATCTCCAGCATCTTCTGCTTGGCTTCTTTCTGCAGTTCCTGAGCCTGCCGCATTGTCGTATGGATTTCCTCCTCCAGCTCCTTCTGGCGTTTTTCTATCTCCTTCAGGGTGGCTCCGTCCAATTGTTCCATTTTCTCGGCCGTCAGGGCTTCGCCCTCTATCACGGCAACGATGCCAATGCCGTCTGCTCCCTGCAACAGCCGGAAGCCGGCTCCTTTTACCTTTTCTTCCAGTTTGTCAAAAAGTTTCTGGCTTCTCTGGTTGAACTGGTGTTTACTTTCCTGGCGCTCCTTCTGGTATTCACTGCTTTCAAACGCCTTGGGGACCTCTGTTTTCAACTCCTCCACCAACTGGTCCATATCATCCCGGAACTCCCGGCCCTTGCCGGCCGGAAGCCTGAGGGCCTTCGGGGTATCGCTGTCGTTAAAATTATTGACATAGACCCAATCTTCCGGCACAGGCTTTGTTTCGGCATCAGTTTCCAGATATTTGCGGATTATGGTCTTCTTGCCTGTACCGACCGGTCCCAGGGCATACATGTGATATCCCTGGCTTTTGATGTTGATTCCGAAAGAGATGGCCCGCAGAGCCCTTTCCTGGCCGATAATACCTTCATATGCAGGTAACTCTTCGGTGCTTTTGAAGTCAAACTGCCCAGGATCAACGGTGTGCCGGAGCTGTTCCACGGAGAGTTTTCTTGCCTGGCTGGACATTATGGGAGTTCCTCCTGTTGTTTTTTATATCGGCATGAGCCGCTTTGCTTTGTTATATGGCCCGCGCGGCAATGACGTTGTCGTCTCAGTAACCCTTGCACAGGGCAGGTGTCATTTCAAAGCCTATTTGACTGGTGCTGCCGGCAACTAATATTCTCTTCACCCAGCCCTCTTTTTTTGATCATTAACCTTATCGCATCAAGGCCAACATTTTGCCGTCGAACCTCACACATCAAACGGATATAAAGTAAATTCACACAGGTTCATATAATCTGCAGCTTTTCGTTTTAACAATTAATTTTTTGTGAGATGCCTTAAAGCTCAAGACTCCTTTGATAACCGTGGTCTCATTTTAATCAGCAGCAAACCCTTCTGCGTTTGAATATCTACCGGTTCCAACTCGATGAGGATATTGTGCGTTCCCGCTTTGGCCAAAATGGGCTGGATGGAACCTAACTCCACAGGATATTCCTTTTCACCAAGGGATGAAAGCAACAGTAAAAGAGCATCCGCCGGGTCAGTAGTATACAGTGACTTAGGCCTTGGAAAGTGCGGAGTGACGAAAAGAACCTTTTTATTTCCATCAAACCGGAGAAAAAGTTCGCACGACACGGGCAACTGTACACTGCCGATATTCATCGAGATCTCCTTGCCGGCAATTGTTGTATTCAGCGTAAAGTTCTGACCAGAAACAACCCCCTGCAGGAATAGTGATTTTTCCCGCACCTGCACCTTTTCCAGAGACTGGATTATGACATCTCCCTGCACAGATGGACTTTGGGCCTCAATGGGAATGGGAAGTCCATCCTTTATGGCCTGGAGCAGAACATCATCCGGGATGGAGACTGTTACGGCCTGGTCACCAGCTGCTGCTGAAAAAATGTTGACCTTAAGAAACAGCAAAAAGGCCGAAACAAAAATTAGCAGCAATTTCATGCGCGTTGATTTCATGGCTGATGTTCCTTGTATGTTTAAACAGGGCCGCAATTAAAAGTTTAAGGCAAACGTCCGTGGCTAAAAGCAAAAAGAAAAAAAGAATAAAATAATTTTCTACCGCAGAAGGATGTTGATAATATCGTTATCTGCTGGTCAAGGTGCTTAGAGGATAGGGAATTTTAGCTTTTTGTCAACTTTTGTCCATATGTTTCCGGGACCGATAAAGGATTTTTTTTGATTCCCATTGCAGGGCAATGGTTGCCAGGGTGACAACCGCAACACCCGGCAGAATCGCTAGGGGAGGCAGACCTTTGCCAAAACCCCAGTTTATTGCAAGTACAAAGGCAGGATAAAAATAACTGTAAGCCATCACACGTGTGGGACCCAGGTAGAGAGTGGAGATATGGGTCAGGTAAAAGGTGATGATCGTTGAAAAAACTGCCAGGTAGACGATCCCGACCCAAACCTTTGTTTCAACACCCTGCCAGTCAACCGCAGTCAGGCCTGAAAAAGAGAGCAGAAGGAGCAAGACGGTGCCCGCGACAAGCACCCAGAATGTCATGACCACCATTGATTCCTGTTGATGCAGCCTTTTTACCAGAGGAGTATAGGCAGCCATCATGAAGCAGCCGGCCAAAAAAAGCAGGTCGCCGTAATTAACCTCCATGCCCAATAGCCGGTTGAGATCACCCCGAAAAATAACCCATAGAGCGCCGACCATGCCGAAAAACAGGGCCCAGAGGCGGCCGCGGCCCAGACGCTCTTTCAGAAAAATCGCACTGTATATCCCGGAGATTCCGGGCACCAGGGTGAAGATAACGCTGGTATTCAGGGCATTGGTGTAGCGCAGCGATTCAAACATGCACCAGAAAAAACCTACGGTGCTGATGCTGATAAGGGAGTAGCCGCCAAGCCGCCTGACAGGCGGCAGTGAGAAACCGTGATTCACTATGACAATGGGCGCCAGGCAGATCACGGCAACCAGGTAGCGCACCAGAAGCAATACTGACGGTTGTAGACCGTGGGTTATGGCCTCGCCTACCGTAAATGAACTGGATACGATTATCGATGCCAAAAACATCAGGGAGTGCACGCTCCAGAGCGGCAGCCCGGTATTGAGATAATTTGGCTTTGGGGATGGACGCATCGAGGGAAAGGATACCCTGCGGGAATTCAAAAGCAAAGGGAAAGGTGAAGGGGGAGTTAATGTAGAATGTAGAATGACGAATAAAAAGAATCAGTTTGCCGGCGGCACTGGCAAGGCGACCAACTGCCTTATGGAAAAATTATCTTTAGCTGAAAGCTGTCCGCTTGTCTTGACTTACATCAATGAACCCGGGATGCGACCCCGGTTATAGTGCATGCAAATGACAGCCATTCCTCTTAAAAATTAAGGTAACATTATGAGTAAGAAGAATAGTAATAAAAGCAAAACCTACAATGTCCTCCCCGGCACCAGGATGGGCGTGCTTACAATAGAATACCTGGAAAAGCTGACGGAGACCGCAAAAAAACACAATATTCCCTTTTTCAAGATTACCTCGGCCCAGCGATTGGCCATTGTGGGTCATACGCCGGAAACAGCGGCACAGATATGGAAGGAACTGGGGCAGAAGACCGGACCGAAAAAGCCGGCGGGCATCCATTATATCCAGGCCTGCCCGGGGGTTAAGTGGTGCAAGTATGGCCGCCAGGACTCCCTCGCCCTTGGGGAAAAACTGGAAAAGGCTTTTAGCGGCCTGGAACTACCGGCAAAAACCAAGGTGGGCATCTCCGGTTGCCCCTTGAACTGCTGCGAGAGTTACGTGCGGGATATCGGTGTTTTCGGCAAAAAGAACGGCTGGACCCTGGTATTCGGCGGCAACGGCGGAGGCTGCCCGCGCATAGCTGACATTGTTGCCGAGGGCCTCAGCGATGATGAAGTGATAGAGCTTATAGGCAAGTGCCTTGATTTTTACCGCGAGAATGCCCGGAAAATGGAGCGCACCGGCCGGCTCATGCGAAGAATAAAAAGCGACAGGTTATGGGAACATATCGGCGTGAAAGGGAAAAGCAGATACTAAAAAATGTAAAATGTAAAATGCAGAATGACGAATTTCAAGGTGCTTAATAGGCCGCAGGGGTAAAGAAAAAAGTCAACAGGTGGCGAGGTTAGTCAAATTAAAAAGTTTTTGCTGATTGCTGACCGCTTATCGGCTGCTACCCTTTGAAGCCGCCAAAAAGCATGGGGTGCAAAAGCTTTAGTAGGATGAAAATAACTATCGCTGCGACCAGGGCTGGAGGATAGTACTCATCCAGTCCAAATCGCTGTTTTCCTTTCATTATAGCGGCAAAGGGGATGGCTGAGGTGTCAGCCATAAACTGTCTCATCGCCTTGGAACCTGTGGCAAGATGGCGCCGGTCCTGATGTATGGCGCTCACGACTCCATATACGATAAAACCCCCAAAAAAAATCCAGTCTCCCATATATGGATTCACAAGCATGTGCGCCAAGCCAAAGAGTGCAAATGAAAAATTCTGCGGATGGCGCGTAATGCGTTGGATGCCCTGGCCGCTGCTGACATATCTGCCGCTCAGTTCCGCCTGGGTGGTCATGGGATTTGCAGATACCAGGCCCTGCAACAGGATAACGAGAGCGGCCAGCATGAGAAGAATTGCCAGCAACTGCAGGAAATAGCCAGAATTGTAGAGATGAAACCCAGCATGCTTGTGGGTGAAATAGAAATAACAGAGAGCGGCGAATGTAGACAGGGCAACCAGGGAATACAGCCCTTTAAATCCCAGCTTGCCGATGCGGCGAATGGCAAAGGTACGCACAGGCACACTAGAGCCAATGATGTGGGTCCCGCCGAACAGCAACCACCAGAAAAAAATCAGTGCAACATTTTTCATAATCATTTCTTACCATTGAACGCAAAAACTTGAGGATATGATTATAGCATACTTCATGAAATTGACGACAGGAGAATCACCAGCCACGTATCATGCCATAAAGCGCCGAACCGGCGCCCTATTTTATGTTTGTCAGCAGCCGGGTTCACCCGGATGGCCACAACAGTTCTTGAAATTCAGCAGCTTGTAGGTGTTGTTCCTGATGAGCAGGGATATCTTTCTGGCTAGGGGCATTGGCGCTGAAAGATTGGAAACAGTATCCTTAATGTTTGGTTTTTTCTTTTTTTCTGAACACATAAAAAGTACCTCGACCTCAACGATTTTACCGGTTCAGGCACGGCCCGGAGCAGCAGGGAGCCAAAGGATCGCAATACAGCATAGTGCCTGGCTTGTCTTATTCATATCCTGACAGATAGCACGATTTGCTGTGTTTGCCAAAATATTTGCCCGGGAGACCTGACCATTTTACGGGATTTTCTGTTCTTTATCGTTGCTTTCCGGGCCCAGGGGCTTCAGGGTAACAAGCAGCTGCGGCAGGAGGGTAAGGTCGGCCAGCAGTGCAACTATCATTGCAAACCCTGTGGATAAACCAAAATAGACGGTGGGCACGAAATTTGAAACAACCAGGATGGAAAAACCGATGATGATCGTGATTGAAGTATAGTACATGGCCCTACCGATGCTGCAGTGACAACGATAGAGGGTGGCCATGTAATTCCTGTCCTGGGGGAACTCCTTCTGGAAACGGTGGATATAGTGAATCGTATCGTCCACTGCAATGCCGATAGTAATGGAGGCAATGGTGATGGTCATTATGTTGAGCGGAATACCGAACCAGCCCATTGCCCCCAGCACCATTGCCGCAGGCAGCACGTTGGAAATAATGGCGATGACTGACAGACGTATGGAACGGAAGAGGATCATGAACATCACCATGATGGCCAGGAATACTATGCCGATGGTAAGGATCTGGGACTGAAAAAGGCTTTGCAGCATATTGTTATACAGCACGAACATGTTGGTGAAACGTACTTGGTCATCTTCATATCCAAGTTCGTTCACCAGATGATCACGCATCTTTTCCAGCAGGAGTTTTCGTTCCAGTTTCTTGTCAGACTCAATGACCCGCATGGTGAACCTGGCCTGGGTAATATCCTCTGACACATAGGGACTTATGAGGAGTTCCTGCAGGTCTGGGGGTGTTTTTTTCAGCAGTATGGAGAAGTCGAAACCGTCCAGTGACTCGTTGTCATTGAGTCGGGTGGTAAGTTTTTCCAGAGTTGCAATAGACAGGACTTCTCCTGTTTGAGGCAGACTCTCTAAATAGTCCTGTATTTTCTCGATCTCCTCCCTGGTAATGACATCTGAAAACCAGTAGCCGGCCTCCTCACCAGACTCTTCTTCTGCAAAAATATCCTCCTCAAATTCATCGAACTCGTAAGATTCTTTTTTAAAATCAACGATAAGGTCCAGGGGTGTAGTGCCGCCCAGCTTGTTGTCAATCAGGCTCATACCCTGATAGATCTCGGTCTTCTTGCTGAAATAATCGATGAACCTGTTTTCCACTTTGAGTTTCGTGATGCCCATAACGCTGACGGCTGCAAGAACAAGGCTCAGAAGCAGGACCTTTTTCCCATGGACCTCGGTGATGCGGGCGAAAATCAGTGTGAAGGGATGGGTGAAATCCTCACCTGCGCCGGAGGTGTCTTTCTTCAGAAGCACGACCGTGGCGGGAAACATGATAAAGGCAAGGACAAAGGCGACCAGCAGGCCCAAGGTCATCATCATGCCGAAATCGATTACCGGCCGGATTCCGCTCACCAGAAGTGAGGCAAAGGCAACCATGGTGGTAAGCATTGTGTACAGGCAGGGCAGCGCTATTGTCCGCACGGTCTCCAGGACCAGTGCGCGCTGGTCTGCATCCGGTGACTTGGCATGCACCTCCAGGTAACGTTCTATCAGGTGGATGGTGAGTGACATGGTCAGTATCAGCATCAGTGAAATAAAATTCGATGAGATGACGGTCACCCTCCAGTCAATCAGGCCAAGGGCGCCGACCATTACAAGGACTGCAGCCAGGCAACAGAACATGGAAAGTACAACCCAGCGCACTTTACGGAAAATAACACCAAGGGTAATGATCAGGAATAAAATGACGCCCAGTCCGAAAATGACCAAGTCGTTCTCAATAAATGCGATCATGTCCGACACTATCATGGGCACACCTCCAAGATAGAGGTCAGCCTCGCCGCGATGCCTGTCCATGATCCTCCTAACCTCGTCAACCAGCTGGTTGTCGCGGTGCATGATCCGGGTCAGTTCGTCCCGGTATGCTTTGGAAACCTGTCCCAGTTCTTCCTTTTCGCCTGCGGAGAATTCATCCCTGTATTTCTTTTCACGCAACTCGTAGCGTCGTTTCAGCAGAACCCTGTAGTTTTCATCAAAAGGCAGGCTGACCAAAAGCGCCGTGGTTTTACCATCCGGGCTTACCAGCCTGCCACTATAGAGGGGGTTTTCATTAAATTCTGCCAGGGCAGTACTTTTTTCAACATGGGAACTTTCCAGGGTCTTTATTTTTCCCTCATCGGCCAGGTCAGCCAGGGAAACACCTGCGTTGAGCAGCAGGGGAACATCGAGGATGGTGGTTACCGAACTAACGCCTTTCAGCAGAATCAGTTCATCACGAAGTCTTTTCAAGTCATCCAGCGTTGCTGGCGAAAAAAGATCTCCCCGGGCGGTATAAGTAATGACAAGGACATCTTGTGCCCGGTAGCGCTCCGTGATCTGCCGGTAATAATAGAGATCGGCGTCGTTTTCCAGGACCAATGAATCGCCCGAGGCATCCAGCTTGAACTTGGGAGCCTGCAGAGCAAAGAAAGCTAACACGCAAAAGGTAACAAGAAGCGTAAGAACAGGGTGCTCCAAGATAAACCTGTCGTATATTCTTAGCAATGTGTGCTTCATATCCTGTTGATATGCTTAAAGATAATTGCCGCCTGATGATTTAAGGAAATATAAAGATAATTCTACAATAACGGGGCAATAAAAGGAACGGAAAAGGGGGAAATTCAGGCGGCCAAGCAAAAATGAACGAAAGCAACCTGCAAAAAACGCTGGATTCTTTTTGATTCCAATTTATAATCCGTTCCCCATAATGACCCCCTATGCGGTTAATTAATGAGGATGATTTTACCATGGATATTCTGCTCAATGATATTGAAGTGCGAGTACTGGGAAGCCTGATGGAAAAGAGCATGACCACGCCGGAGTATTACCCTTTGTCGCTCAATGCGCTTACCAATGCCTGCAACCAAAAGTCAAACCGTGATCCGGTTGTTGCCTTTGATGAGACAACCGTGGTGCGGGCCCTGGACACTTTACGGGATAAACAACTGGTCGTGCTGAGTGCTTCTTCAAGGGTACCTAAGTACGCAGAAGTATTTGTGGATACACGGAAGCTGGTAAACCGTGAGGCGGTGTTGCTCATGGTGCTGCTGCTGCGTGGGCCTCAGACAGTAGGCGAGCTTCGGTCCAGAACGGAAAGGGTCTACAGGTTTGAGGATCTAAGCGAAGTGGAAGCCACCCTGGAAGAACTGGCCGAATCGGGTTATTTAAAAAAGCTGCCCCGCATGGCAGGTCGAAAGGAATCACGTTACGCGCACCTCCTTGCCGGTGAGGTTCAAGTTGAATCTGAAGAGCCGAGGCCCGAACCGGCAGCAATTGTCGTGCGGGCGGAAGACATGAGGATCGCAGCGCTTGAAGAAGATCTGCAGAAGCTGCGGCAAGAATTTGACAACCTGCAGGCTGAATTCGAAAATTTCAGAAAAGAGTTTGAGTGAGAAAAAAAACTCGAAAAAGCACGGGATTAACGGTTAAAAGATTGATTTCCAGGAGGTGAGTGGTCTTATCCCGCTAAAAATTACAGGTGATGCTCTGCGATCTTGGTAAACATCTGCACCAGCCCATGGCAGAGGGTAAAGATCGACTTGATGTGAAGATTAACACCGCAGCACTCATCAAAAAAAATGCTGAGATTTGACTTCAGGTCATCCTCCGGCGCCTGGTAGCAGATGAGGATGGGAAACTTCGGCAGGGGATGCAGGATAAGGGCAATGTCCGCGTCATACCAATCGATGGTCCTGCCCATAAACAGATCGATAATGTCATGCAGCAGGTCGGGGTTGTCATCGGCCAGCTTTCTCAGAGGCTCTTCACAGCGATTGGTGAAAAGAGCCTGCCATTCAATGCCCCCCCTGATTTCCCGGAATGATATCCAGTTACCCGTGATATCTGTGTGTGTCCCATAGGTAATATAGGAAAGCATCGGTACAAGCACCCATGGGATGATATGGCATTCTGAGTCCATATTTCCCAGGCGGTCAATGATGAAATCCTTGCCCAGTGAATTAATAACTATCCTGTCATTTTTCAGGGTTGCCCCGATAAGCGGGGCTACCCTTTCAAAATTTACGGTCGAAACTTTTTTCTGCAGTTTGTCGACAAATTCCGCCTGCTCAATTTCCACGGAGCCGGAACTTAGCAACATTGCAGAGAGCTGCTCTGCGATTTCAGGAGTGAGGTCCGGGCAGTCCTTTACTTTTTTACGGCCAGTTATAAGTGCAGCAGCAAATGCGAGGCAGGACGGCAGCAAACACTTAGAGCAATTAGTTTGTGGCAATTTCTTAAATATTTCCAGTGCGGTTGGGGACATTTTCAGGGAGTTTTGCCATACTTTTCATATAGTGCTGTCCGCATTTCCTCGTGGGGCTGATCCGGATTTAAAAAGATTTTCCATGTGGCTTGATTGTGTGGCAGGGAAAGTGATATCTGCACAGTGTTTATATTTTTATCATCAATCCATGCGGCAGAAAAAATTTTGCCGGCCTTCCTGTTGACAAAACATAATAATGCACTATCCAAATCATATCCTTCCTTTTCCAATATCTGCTTTTTTTGCTGATCCATAACTTTTCCCTTCTTTTTAATCTGATGTCTTACCTTTGAGATCATAAGCTTTCAAGGTATGCATTGATCTCTTTTTCTATCACCGCTTCTATTGCATCTCCTAAAACATGCACGGCCACAACGTCTTTAAGCAGGCAGGTACCGATGCTGCATGCCAGACAGCCGATTTCATATTTATTCAGGATCTCGCCTATTTGGGGGTGGGCTTCAATTACTTCCTTGATCGGCTGATTTCCCAAATCCTTGTGCAGTTTCATGTGTCAGGGCTCCTTTAAGGGATTTAATCCCATTCTACCTGCGGCTACCGGGAAGTGAAATGACTTAGGTCAATTTGTGCTTAGGGGAGAAAAAATGGGTGTTAAGTAAAGGGACAAAGTGAAAAAATTAAAATTAAAAGCGCCGGCTGCTTGAGGGCATAAAGGAAAAAGCGGACACTCGTCCGCTTTTTCTTATTTTGACAGGCCCAAAGTCTCAGCCCCTGTGTGTATGATGTATTAAAAAATCAGCTTTTAACGATTGCCGCCCCTGCCGCCACGATTTCCTCCCTGGCCGCCTCGGCGACCACCGCCTTGTCCGCCGCGCCCGCCCCCGAACCTGCCTCCACCACCACGGGGTTTATCAGGACGCGGCCGGGCCTCATTTACTTTCATGGGACGCCCTTCCAGCATTTTCCCATCCATTTCTTCAATTGCCGCTTTTGCTTCAACATCGTCCGATATCTCAACGAATCCGAAACCGCTTGATTTGCCCGTTGTTTTATCGGTGATAACGACCACCGAATCAATATGCTCATATGTACCAAACGCATCTCGCAAATCCTTTTCCCTCACCTGGTAAGATAAATTGCCTACATAAAGTTTCATGGTATTCTCCTTGTTGAATTATAACCCAGATTTGCGATAGTGTCGGATCACTGGTCTCGGCGACATTTTGTTCTAAAGACTATATCTGCAAATTTATTTAGTATGTCAACATAAATACACAATGCATGAAAAACCAGGAGGTTCACTTCTGCCCCTATTTATTTACGGAACCACCGGAATTATTTATTATCCGCCAAGTAATGCAAGGACGTCCTCGTCCTCCAGGTCATGCCAGTTCCGATAGGCTGCTGCCACTGCATAGGGATAGGATTCGCGAATGTTGAGGCAGCAGAGAATATCCACATCTTTAAGCAGCATTTTCACCGTATCGGCTGATCCGGTGGGCACCGCAACGGTAATTGCGCCAGGATTTCTTTTCCTGAGAAAGGCGATAGCAGCCCGCATGGTATAGCCGGAAGCCAGGCCGTCGTCAACTACGATAACAGCCCGGCCTGCAATATCAGGAAACGGCTTGCTATGCCTGAACTTCCTGTTGCGCTCTTCAATGGTGGCCATGGTTGTTTTAACCTGGCGTTCGATCTGGTCATTGGAGAGATTCAAAACCGACAGGAGGTGTTCGTTAAGAATAAGGTCAGCGTCCATATTGACTGCACCAAAACCGGCCTCAGTATTCCAGGGTATTTGTACTTTGCGCACCAGCAGCAGGTCAAAATCGATCTCCAGCTTCTGAGCGATCTCAAGGCCGACCGGCACCCCTCCCGAGGGAATGGCCAACACCAGGGCATCAGGCCTGGCTATATCAAAGAGCATCTCCGCCAGCTGGAGCCCTCCATCCCTTCGGTCGGCAAAAACCCGGCTCCTGTTGCGCAGTTCTTCATTTTGAACAAGTGTTGCCATTCGTTAAACCTTCTTGATTTTCATAAATGATCCATATCAGAAGCAAGTAAAGCAAAAATTTATCTGTCTCTTTATATGAAAAATTAAGTACATTGCAGGAATGAAGAAAGGGGTGATGGTTACTTTATTTGCGTTTAAGCCTCCCCGCAGCACAGGTCGGCGGCCATGAATATGTTCCGGCGCAATGTGCCCCTGTTGGCGGCCTGCCAGGCCCTGATGATGAGCGGCGCTTCCCTGATCATTGCCACAGCGGCCCTGGTCGGCTTTGCCTTGGCCGAGGACAAGTCATGGGCCACCCTGCCTTTGGCTGCCCAGTTCATTGCCACCATGTGCACCACAATCCCTGCAGCCCTGCTGATGGACCGCATCGGCCGCAGGCAAAATTTCATGCTCGCCACGCTATTTGGTCTCAGTGGCACCGTTTTTGCCACCCTGGCCATACTCAAGGGAACTTTCTCTCTCTTTACACTCGGAACCCTTCAGATCGGAATTTTCAACGGCTTTGGCAATTATTATCGTTTTGCTGCTGCAGACTCTGTGGCTAAGGACCTCAAGGGGCGCGCCGTATCCTATATCATGGCCGGTGGTGTAGTTGCAGCTTTTGTCGGCCCCAACCTGGCCAATATGACACGCGGATTGGTCGGCAGCGCGCCTTTTGCAGGAAGCTATGCTTCACTTGCCGTTCTCTATATCCTGTCCCTTGCCGTTCTCTCATTTTTACAGTTGCCTCCCAAAACGACAAAAGAAGATATGCACTACTCAAGCACAGGACGTCCCCTGAAGATCATTGCTGCTCAGCCAATGTTCATCGTGGCCCTTATCTGCGGCATGTTGGGCTATGGTGTCATGGCCCTGGCAATGACAGCAACACCGCTCGCAATGCAACATTTTTCCCACCCATTTCCAAAGACTTCATTTGTCATCCAGTGGCATGTCCTCGGCATGTTCGGGCCTGCCTTTATCACTGGCCACCTGATCAAGCGCTGCGGGGTGCTTAATGTCATGCTTGCCGGTGCTCTGCTGGGCGTTGCCTGCATGGCGATCAACTTGGCAGGCAGCAGCGTGTGGCATTTCTGGACCGCTTTGCTGCTTCTGGGAGTAAGCTGGAACTTTCTCTTCATCGGTGCCACCATTCTTCTCACAGAAACCTATCGTCCCAAGGAGCGTGCCAAGACCCAGGCCCTGAATGATTTTGCCGTATTCACCACTGTGGCGCTGTCATCTCTTTCCGCCGGCGCCCTGCAAAGCCGTTACGGCTGGCAGGTCGTCAACTTAGTCCTTGTCCCCCTTTTGACGATAATACTGGCCGCCATTCTCTGGGGCAAAAGCAGACGCGGCTCAACCATGATCTCACCTTGAGTTTCTGCCGCTTTTCCTCCCTGCAGCCTGATGCTTTATATTTAATCAGGGGCCAGCAATTTTTATAAATCTCCTGGTTCAGGCTTTGTTTTTTTCTTTTCTTTCGGTTGTTTTCCTTTGCAGACACGGCAGCGTTCATTGCCGCACCACTGGCAGGAGAAGCAGTCCGGACAGGGATGTTTCTTCTTGCCGGAGCTGCATTCCGGCACGTAGATCATCCCCTGGTTGTCAGGTAACTTCTTAAAACTCATATTCCTGCAAAATTTCCTCTGCAAAATTGGCAACTCTGCTGTGTCATCATATTATTTGTCATGGTCATAGAGCCATAGCGGAACATCCCCCTCCCTGAAGCTGAAATTTATGCCTTTTAGGGTGTTTATGCCCTTTAGGGCGCATCTCTGCATCTTCGTCGGTCCTTTGTTGTGAATTTTACTGGATGTGTAAATATAAATATATTACTTAATTGGTTGAAACAAAAAGCTTCTCGCTGGTGAATGGCGTATTAGTAAAAAATGATTAAATTTTAAACATATAGAAATATCTTCAATTCTGAGACTACAGAAGTAATGGGCATCCCAATGAATAAATAGAGGAGGAGCTAAGCATGGAACCAGAAAAAAAGCAGGACCAGGCCACGGATGAGGAACTTGCTGCATACGAAAAATTGCGGCAGCGGGTGAGTAAAACTTTTGGAGAACTTCATGGCAAGATCAATGGAGAAAGCATCAGCCAGGCAATTAACAAGGCAACCACTGAATTAAAAGAGGTGGGCGAACACTCCAAGGAAGCTATCACCAAGGCCTCTGCAGCCTTGAAAAAAGATATTACCTCGACAACGGAACACATCAAGCCCAAGGTGGATGATGTGACAGAGGGTGCCAAGAAACAGTTTGATCATTGGCTCGATAAAGGCGGGGCGCTCTGGAACGAAATTACCCGGGAAACAGAACATGTTTATGAATTCTCCCGTGACAAGGGTGTAGCCTTCCTGGCCAATATAGCCAAGGGCTTAGGCGACTGGAGCCAGAGCATGGGTGAAAAGCTGGATACTTCGCTGAAATACAAAACCGGAGAGATCACCCATGGCGGCGAATTTGTATGCACAAACTGTGAGTCCAAGATCCACCTGAAAGAACCGGGCCGCATCCCACCCTGCCCGAAATGTACAAAAACCGAGTTCCGCCGCTCATAACCCTAGCGTCAGGAAAGAAAAATATTTCAAGGCCGCAGACCATCCCTGCAGCCTTATTTTATTTCCTTTATCTCCCCAATTTGCAGAAATTCGAACTCCCCGGATGGGATCTTTTTTTTGACAAGCGCCTCTTTGAGTTTTAACGGCGGGTCGTCAATGGGCTCTGAGGTTAGCTGGAAGGTACCCCACTGCACGGCAATGGAATGTTCGGATTTGATGTCCAGGTGGATCTGCACCGCCTCTTCAGGATTGATGTGCATATCTTTCATGAACCAGCGGGGTTCGTAGGCGCCTATGGAGATGAGAGCCAGGTTTATGGTACTGAACTTTTCACCGATCTCTCTGAACTGGTAGGGATTGTAACCGGTATCGCCGCTGTACCAGATGGTTTTGTCATCAATCTGCAGAATCCAGGAAGCCCACAGGGTTTTGTTCCTGTCCCACAGGCTCCGTGCTGACCAGTGCTGAGCCGGGGTCGCGGTGATGGTTGTCTTTGCAAATTGCCGAACATCCCACCAGTCAAACTCCATGACATTTTCTGCATTTACCCCGGCTCTGACAAACCATTTCCGCAGACCTAGAGGCACCAGCCATTTTGTGCTCGACCCGATCCGCTGCACGGTTTTTTGATCAAGGTGATCATAGTGACTGTGGGAGATGACGATATAGTCTATGGGGGGAAGATCTCCTATCAGCAGGGCCGGCGGATTATGCCGTTTTGGCCCTAAAAAACTCACAGGTGAAGCCCTGTCTGAAAACATAGGATCGGTGAGGATATTGACCCCCTTATACTGGATAAGAATTGTGGCATGACCTATCCAAGTGACCTGTAATGCATCGGGTGGGTTCTGAATTGCTGCAAGGTCCGTCTCTACCCTGGGGATCTTATGGGCATTTGATTCATAGTCGACGAATTCCTCGTTGCTGAAATAGCGCATCTTCAGGTATTTGAAAAAACCCCGTTTATTCTTCTCAACAAAGGGATTCTGAAAACCGTCTTCAGTATGGTGCAGCGGTTTTTCTTCGCCCGTGCCACCGTCCTTGGCATAGACGCAGCCAAAAAGCAAATAGAAGGCCAGTATAGCAAATAAAACGAGCTGGTTCTTTGACAGGCGATGCATCACTATCATGGCATGGTCCCAATGCATTGGAGATAACTTTTATTCATATTACAGGCGGATCTGCAGCAAGATAATACCTGCATCTTTCATCTTCTTTTCTTGCCCTTAAGCATCTTCATGATGGAGGTAAAAAGCAAAAAGGGCAAAGGAAACAATTATGATTAATGGTGGAGAGTGGAAAAATATCATCCCATCACTCTATACGAATTGACCGAAGATTTTTTCCTTCTTCCGTCGCTTCTACATTCAACTGCTTCTTCAACTGCAATACAGCCAACTCCTTAGCCTTGGCTTCCACATCCACGGTGAGATCAAATCCTTTCCAGCAGTACGGGAAATCAAGCGCGTCGATATAGTCTGCATGCGGCCTAGGATCTTTTCCCTGCCAGCCATTCAGCGGTGAAGAAATATGAAAGTAGGGTTCCCGCCCGACTTGATCCCAACTCCTGCGCGATAATGCAGTCGCTTCTTCCACCGTGAGACCGCCAGGCTTGCAGCGGTGATGATGGACATCAAATACGAGGGGAATTTTAAACTCTTCACATATTGGTTCGAGGTCGGCAGCAGTATAGGTCCGATCATCATTTTCCAGGGTCAATCGTTCCTTTACTGCGGAAGAAAGAAGGCGAAAGTTCTCTCTGAACCGCTGCAGAGTGGTCTTTTTATCTTTGTAGGCGCCGCCGCCATGGATATTGATCACCTCCGCACCGACAAGTTGAGCCAACATTGCCTGATATTCCAGTTCATTTATTGAATTCTCCACGACCCTTTTCTGCGGCGAAGACAGGACGATAAACTGGTCAGGGTGAAAACTGAGCCTTATGTCATGCACTTCCCGGAACTTTTTTGCCCGCTTGAGATTATGGAGGATGACTTCAGCATCAGTGAGATCATGGAGGCTGTAGCCCACATCCGGATGGGTAAATCGGGGGAAAAAGGGAGAGAGAATGCGAAAAGCCCCAATCCCGTTCTTCTGTAAAAACTCGAGTGCTGCAAGAAGGTTCTCACTGTTCTGCAGACAGATCCATGATAGTTTCTGAAGCTGCTCTTTCCGGCTGAACTGCAGCAGATATTTTGCAGTTGTGGCTCGAAACCGGACAGGCTCATTTCTGAAAATACAGCAAAGCCCCAAGCGTATCCTGCCAACGCCTTCCTGCAGCTTCTTTTTCTTCTGCCCTGCCTTCATTTTACAGCCATAGTTCAGCAAAGAATCGTACCATGATCCAGCCATGACCGGTGAGATCATTTTTCATGGCGCAACGAGAGTACTGTTGACCAAAACTACCTTTCTGTATAGGGTAATCGAAACCGTTTTTAAATTCCTGCAATTTCGTGTGACCTTTCATTTCAACCAGAGCGAGGAATGTGACCATGGCTGATAAATCTCTGATTTTTTATTCTTTGAGCACCTGCGGCTATTGTGAGGTAACCAAGAAAATGCTTGATGACCTCGAGGTTGAATACGAATCCATTGTTGTCGACCTGTTGCCTGCAAACAAAAAGGAAGAAGCGATTGAGGAAATTACAAAATACAACCCCCGCTGCACCTTTCCTACTCTTGTCTACGGCGATAAGGTTATCATCGGTATGAAACTGCAGGAAATAAAAGAGATGCTCGGGGTACGGACAGAGGCTGATGCACTCTATGATACACTGCGTAAAATCCAGGAACCGAAGGGCTATTACTTCAACCGGGACAGTGAAAAAACCTTTCAGCTTCTGCGGGCGCTGCTCGTCAACAAGGACCGATACGGTTATATGTCCTGCCCCTGCAGGTTAGCTGCAGGAGACCGGGAAAAGGACAAGGACATCATCTGTCCTTGTGTATACCGGGAACCCGATGTGCGGGAATTTGGCAGCTGTTATTGCAATCTCTACGTTTCCAGGGAATGGAACGAGGGATCCATAGAACGGCAACTCGTCCCGGAACGACGCCCTGCAGGTCACTACGCTTCACCACCGGAAGAGCCATGAAACAGAGGCGCACACCACCTGATGATACCTTTCATATAAGGTGCCCCAGACTGGGCCAGCAGATCTATTTTTCTTACTGCAGGCAGGAAAACATGGGGCTTCCCTGTTTCAAGACCCTTGACTGCTGGTATATCCATTTCCAGGTAGTTGATTATCTCAGACAGGAACTGACCGCTGCTGAATGGGAGGAATCTTTCGAAAAACAGCAGACACCTAAAATTATCTCCCTGGCGGCATTGGTTGAAAAGGCCGTAAAAAAAGCGGAAGACCGGAAATAAATAAAGGGGAATCGGCTGCTTTTAGCGCCAATCCCCCTTTATTGAACATCTTTAGATTACACTGTCCTATTCTGCTTTTTTTTCCTCTGCTTGTCCCTCTTCAGTTTTTTTCTCCTCTGCTTGGGCGCCTTCCTCTTTTACCGGGGCTGGTTTCCCATAAGCCGGAGCTGGGGCAGGTGCTTCCTGTTTTACCTCTTGAGTGCTACCTGCACTCTTTTGTCCGCCACTTCAGCCGCTGGCACTTATGGCCAGCCCGCTAATGCCTGTCACCAGGCCGGCAATGCTGAGCCCGGTCAACACTTTTTTCAGGTATTTCTTTTCCATTTTTCCCTCCTTTTCAGTTTGATCTTGAAGTTGACCAACTTTTACACCTGGTCAATAATAGTATAAATTGCCTGAAATTTATAGACCAGATTAATAAATAAACAGTTTTTTTACCGTGAAAAAATGTGGCTGTGACTGCTATGCAATTCCGCATTGCTTTCAAAGTATTTATCTACGATAATAGATCACATGCGAAGACCCACCTCCTTATTTCTGTCAAAATCCCAGTTCACCCGGGGCCTGCAGTGCCATAAATCATTGTGGCTTTTAAAGAACAGGCCGGAACTGCGTGCAGAGCCAGACGCCGGCCTGCAGGCCAGGTTTGACGCCGGTACAGAAGTTGGAATACTGGCGCAGCAGCTTTTCCCTGCAGGTGTGGCGCTGGAATACAGCAGCGGCATTTCAAAAAATATCAGCACGACCCAGGAACTCATTGCATCAGGGGCACAGACAATCTGCGAGGCAACTTTCCGCCATGATAACGTCTTGGCCATGGTGGATATCCTGCACAAAGGTCCCGACGGTTGGGAACTGTATGAGGTAAAATCCTCCACTGAGACCAAGGATATATTCATCAATGATACTGCCATTCAGTATTATGTTGTCGCAGGAGCAGGGATCAGTGTTTCCCGGGTGTTCCTTGTACACCTGAACAACCAGTACATCCGGATGGGTGAACTGGACCTGAAGGCACTCTTTACCATAGATGATGTCACGGCCTTGACGCTGAGCAGGCAGGTTGATATCACGCAGCAGCTTGCTGAGATGCGCCAGGCCCTTGCCGGCAGCGAACCGTCAATTGATATCGGGACCTACTGTAACGATCCCTACGAATGCGACTTCAAACCTTATTGCTGGCAGCATATTCCCGAATGTTCCATCTTTGACATTGCAAATCTGCGCAGCAACCGCAAGTTTTCCCTCTATTATGGAGGTGTGCTGCAGCTTGAAGACATTCCGTCCGACTTCTCACTCTCGGATAATATGAAGATCCAGGTCGAAGCGGAACTGACAGGCCGGGAGGTTTTCAATACACAAAACATACGTGCATTCCTAGCAGCAATCACGGAGCCTGTGGGTTTTCTCGATTTTGAAACATTCATGGAGCCGGTACCGTCTTTTGACCGCCAGCGGCCCTACCAGCAGGTCCCATTCCAGTATTCACTCCACATATATGAGAAGGGCAAGCTCAGGCACCATGAATTTCTCGGAGAGACAGGCAGGGATCCGCGGCAGGATTTTCTTGAAAAACTGCTTGAAGACTCTCAACCATGCAGGACTATTCTTGTGTACAATCAGCCCTTTGAAATTGCCCGCCTGCAGGAGATGGCTAGGGATTTCCCAGGATTTGCTGAAGGAATCGATTCCATTATTGCCAGGATTGTCGACCTTATGGAACCTTTCCGGAACAGGGATTATTATGTCAAGACAATGTGCGGCAGCTACTCGATAAAATATGTGCTGCCGGCCCTGGTGCCGGATCTGAGCTATGACAATCTTGCAATTGCAGACGGCGAGATGGCCATGCTTGCCTACGCCCGCCTTGCAAAGCTGCAGGAAGATGAAGAAAAGAAAAAAATCAAAACTGCATTGCTGGAATATTGCAGGATGGATACGCTGGGTATGGTCAAGATATGGCAGAAACTCATCAGTATGACGCAGCCTAAGGGACAATTATCTTTATTCTGAATCCGTGACGGATACTTGGAAATTGTTGAGTCCTGTGTTTTCAGGTTATACTGTTAAATATAGCATAAAATTTTTATATTCAGCTTGTTGCATTGAAAAATCGCCGCCCTTCAGGGCCACCGGCTACATCCCATTTTCAGCGTCATCATAAGTCCTACATGGGGAATCATAGTCGAACCTACTCTTCCTTGAATTTGGAACATATCCAACAGCTCAGGGATTCAGGTTTATTTTAGAAAAACATCCTTATCGATACCGAGCTTTTTAAAAAATATATAGGTCTGATAGGTTCTGGTATTGTATTTCCCGGCTTTCCAGCTCTTATACCATAAACACTCCCCTTCATTATAGATATCTCTTGCCTGCCTTCTTTCCCGGGGACACCCCGGGCAGGAATACTTCAGGTGATACCTGGCATAGAGCTCATATAATTTATATCTGACCTTATTCACGGTAGCAGCTGATTAAAACACTAGGGAAAGAAGGAAACCTCGTTTAAAGGGTGTTCATATCTTTCGCGCCAGGGCAACGCCGTCAGCTATGGGCACCAAGCTGATTTCAACCCGGGAGTCTGAATGGATCTTTTCATTCAAGGCCCGTATGGCCAGCGTATCGGCATCATTAACTGAATCATCAGCAACTGCGCCGTCCCAAAGCACATTATCGATGGCAATCAGGCCACCGCGCCTGACAAGCTTGAGGCAATACTCGTAATAAATGTCATAGTTTGCCTTGTCGGCGTCAATAAAGGCAAAATCGAAGTTATTGGACTCCTCTTCAATAAGAGCTGCCAGGGTTTTTATTGCCGGGGCAATGCGAAGGTCGATCCTTTCTTCCACCTCTGCCTCCCGCCAGTAACGTTTAGCGATATCTGTCCATTCCCTGTTTATATCACAGGCAATAACCCGACCGTCTTCCGGCAGTGCCAGGGCGATGCACAAGGAACTGTAACCTGTGTAAACCCCTATATCCAGTGTGCGTTTAGCGCCGAGCATTTTCACCAGCAGAGCCATAAACTGCCCCTGCTCAGGTGCTATCTGCATATTGGCATTTTCCTCCAGGGCGGTCTCAGTCCGCAACCGCTGCAAGACTTCCGGCTCCCGTAACGAAACTGACAGCATATACTCATAAAGCTTTTCGGAAACACACAGGGTCTTGTTTGACATGGTCTATTTCCGGGGTTCCGGTTCCCGCTTCCAGATCAGCTCCCCATCCTTGTAGACTTCCCGCACCCTGTGCAGGGGTATGGAATGGCTTATGCCATCCTCATCAAAGACGTGAAAACAAAAGTTGTTGCCTGGCAACTGGGTGACTTCATTAAACGGTACCCGGATGATCTTTTCCTCCATCCGGTCATAATAGCCTATCTCAAAGTTGCCACGGCCAAATGCAGGGTCCCAGTGTATACGGTTCAACAGTTCATGTATCGGCTGCATTCTTCCAAACGCTTATACGCTGCTGCTCCTATTAATAACCAAGATCATCAGCTTCAAGGTCATCCAGTGGGCCGGTCCAATCCTCCGGGGGTTCGATGTCCTCCAGGTCCATCTCTTCCCACTCTTCCATCTCAAGTTCTTCAATATCGCCATCAAAATACTGGATATCCACGGTACCTTCCTTTTCGTTCACGTCCACAACCATGAAATCCTGTCCCCTGTCTAGGTGGTGGTACCAGTTTCCTTCAATGGGATCGAGTTCACCAATCATTCTGCTCTCCTTAACCGTTGGTGTTTTCCTGAAAAATCCAATGCCTCCGTCAGTATCTTTAGTACACTTTTTTGCCAAGAAAACAACAATAATATTACCTGGCCCTCAAGTGTTTGAACGCATTCCCCAGTTCACGGCTCAGAGAGGCTAATGCCCGGCTCTGCGCCGCGACCATGTCAGCGTAATTGTCACCCTGCACAGTTTCTATAATGCGTGTCGCTGTAACCCCTTTGACCATATTCCCCTGCACATCGAATATGGCCCAGCGGGCGATGAGCTCGACATTGCCGCCCAGGCTGCCGTCGAACCTGCTGATATCCATTTCAACCCTATAGTCTGCCTCAACTGCATCGATAGCCGGATATGAGAGCACCCTCTCAGTTGACAGCAAATGCGCCAGGTTCTCAGCAACGACCCTGCCGATATCCTCTTCGATCTTTCCGGCCCAGCGGTCAAACTCTGCCAGTTGCAGCTCGTTGCTGCCGCTTCTGGTCACTATCTGGGATTTCTTAAGATATTTAGGAAGAGAGACAGACCCGATGCTGATGCTAATAGCGCCTGCATCTGCAATTGCTTCCTGTTCAATTGCTCCCTCGGCCATGGGGCTCAGCACATAAAAACGGGAGGCTTTTGAAGTGACTCCACAGCCTGTGGGAATAAAAAAGATCAAACACAGCGCCAGAACAGAGAGTTGCGCTTGGATGGTTTTCAACATGATCATCTCCTTGCGGAATTATCGTTTTCCTTTAATAAGTGCTTCTGGATGCTGCTGCAGGTAGTCAGTCAGTTCTTCCATTGAGCGGGAGGCATCGGCCAGGCTTTCCAGGGTCATGGTGATTTCCCGGCCCAGCTTCGAGTTCTGCGATATCAGTTTTTCCGCCTCTGCCAGCAGGCTTTCCGCTCTCGCGAAAGAAGACTGCACTGCAGCCAGTGTATCCTTTAAATCAGAAGCGGACGAATTGACGCGGTTGTCGATGTTGTTCACCAGTTTCCTGGTATCCTGCATGGTTGATGAAAAACTGTCTGCTACGGTATCAACCTTGCCGTTGATGCTTACCACGAGTGCATCCGTATTCTGGGCCAGCTTCTGTATATCCTGGACAGCGCTGTTAAAGCTTGCAACTGTTTCCCGGAGATCGTTGGAGTTGATAAGCTCGTTGACGCCTTCAGCCGTTTGCGCGATATTATCAACAACCTCCCGGAAATTCACCTTGCGCAGGTCGAAAAGGATCTTTTCGGCAGTATCGGTAAGCATCTGCAGGGTGGTAGGGATTGTCGGGACTTCATACACTTTCTTCTCCAGACCGACTTTTCTGACTGGTGTCTCGGGATAAAAATCATAATTGATGAAAAGCTGTCCGGTTACAAAACTTTGCATCTGCAACTGGCCGCGCAGCCCCAGCTCATTTACCAGCTTATTCATGCCTTCATCACCCTTGAATCTTTTATCCGGGGTTGTCTCCTCCAGGATAGAGAGCCTGTTGTTGAATATCTCCACATATACCGGGACATAAAACTGAAGATCGGCTGGATTGATGGCAAGGCGGATGTTTTTCACCATGCCGATATCAACACCGCGGAACTTCACAGGGGCCCCTACATTCAAACCCTGGACCGATCCTTCAAAGAACAGCACCTGCAAGCTCTTCTTCTCAAAGAACCGCCCGGAACCGAACACCAGTATTGCCAGGACGGCAAGCCCTATTGCCCCCACCACAAAACCGCCAATTGCTATTTTGTTAACCTCTTTACTCATGCGCTACCCTATGTTCACGTTGACATTCTGTTCCATATCCCCCCCTTAGCCACAGGAGGAATAGCCTCTCCCCTGGTAAGGAATTCCATTACTTTCGGCACATCTGTTTCAGCCAGCAGTTTGTGCGGGTCGCCCTGGGCGATTATTGTACGTGACTCGCCGTCAAGGAAGATGGAATTGTTGCCGATTGCAAATATGCTGGGCAATTCATGGGTTATTACTACAACTGTTGTGCCCAGGCCGGCCCGCAGTTCAAGAATCAGGTCATCAAGTCTCCTGGCGCTGAGCGGGTCAAGACCGGCTGAGGGTTCATCAAAAAACAATATTTCCGGGTCGAGAGCCATGGCCCTGGCCAGACCCGCCCTTTTCTGCATGCCGCCGCTGAGCTCAGAGGGATAAAACTCCTCATAACCTGCAAGCCCTACCATGGCAAGCTTTAAAGAAACAATCTCACCTATGTCGCCTGGGGAGAGGTCGGTATATTCCTCAAGTGGTAGAGCAACATTTTCAGCAAGGGTCATGGAACTCCATAGGGCACCGCCCTGGTAGAGTATGCCACACCTGCGCATAATCCTGTTGCGTTCTTCCTCTTCAACATCCCAGAAGCTTGTATCGCCGTAAAAAACCTTGCCTTTTACAGGCCTTTTCAAGCCGATCAGGTGGCGGAGAAGGGTCGTTTTGCCGCAGCCGCTGCCACCCATGACGATAAAAATGTCTCCGCGGTTGACGGTGAAATTCATATCTTTCTGGATGACAAAATCCCCATACGCCATCGTGAGGTCAGACACCGTGATGTGGGGGGTTTTATCTTTTTTTTCTAATTGCCGGCTCATCGACTTCCTCTTCATATTGAAAGCACATCGCAGAGCACTGCAAAGATGCCGTCAGAAACAATAATTCCTACTATTGCCGTAACCACTGCCGAGGTGGCAGCCTCGCCCACAGCAGAGGCGCTGCGGCCGCTCTGCAACCCCCGCATACAGCCGGCCAGCGCCACAATGATCCCAAAGATCAAGCCTTTAAAAACACCGAGGGAAATGTTGGTCAGGTCCAGGGCTTCCTGCGTCTGAGTAAAATACTGCACCAGCGTGATATCAAGCATGCCAACTCCGACTATTGCACCACCGAGTATTCCTAAAAGGTCGGCGTAGAGGCAGAGTAAGGGTATCATGAGCACCATTGCAAGTAAACGGGGAAGAACGAGGAATTCCATGGGTGAAATGCCGAGTGTCTTCAGGGCATCAATCTCTTCATTCAACTGCATGGTGCCGATCTGAGCGGCAAAGGCGGCACCAGTCCGGCCTGCCATGATGATCCCTGTCATGAGTGCTCCCATTTCCCGTACCATGGCAATTCCGACGAGATTGGCCACATATATCTGCGCACCGAACAATTTCAATTGTACCGCACCGACAAAGGCAAGGATCAGGCCGACAAGGACACTGATAAGGGTAATAATCGGAAGGGAGTGGGCACCGCACTCTTCAATCAGGTTCAGCAGGTCAATACGACGGAAACTGGCTTTACCGCCCAGTGACTTGATCACTGTCAGGGTGACATCACCTATGAAACTGAGCATTTCAACGGTTGAGGTGCCAAAATGTATTGTACTTTTACCAACCACATAAAGAAAAGACTTTCGCCTGCCCGTGTCGAGGACATCTTTTTTTTCCGTCACCGCAGTTGCGAGATGCAGAAGACGTTCCACTCCCTGCGGCAAACCCTGCAGTTCAAGCCTGATGCCTCTGCTGTGACACTCCCTCTTTATGTTACTGATAAAGGTTAGAAGGGTCGAATCCCACCCTTGCAGCTCACTGGCACTCATTACCAGGTCCCTTATCCCCTGGTCTGCTTCAAGCCTTGTCAGCACGGTGGCCGGCGAGGGAAGGCTGGCGCCGATTTTCCATGATCCGGAAATTGTTGCCTGCAGCGTATCATCGGACATGCTGCTGAATTCAATTGTGCCCTGTGCTTGCATTGCTCCCCCCATACTATCGCTGCCGGGCTTTCAGGACTGAACTGCAAGAGACGCCCCGCAACGTAACATTTATATAGCAATACATTAAGCTCATGCTCAAGATAAAAATAAAGGCCCCTTGCCTAAATGAGCAAAGGGCCTCTTAGCTGTTCGTCTGCAGGGGGCAGAAAATCTGCTATGTGCGGCCTCAGTTCGGAACTCATGCCTCCGCATCTTTTATTTCAGGCTTTCCCTCCCCGGAAATTTAACTGGGTTAAACTGATATGCAAAATCAGGCGGATAAAAATGATCAATTGATAATTTTATCGGGACCTATCTCTACGGCTGAGCCTTGTTCGGATCCGAACGGGTGCGTATCTTCAGCCTGCTCAAAATCAACCTCTCCAGGAGAGGCTTCTGCGACTTCAACCTCGAGAGGTTCACGCCGGACCTCGCGGATACCGCCACCCACCCTGATTATTATGCTGTCTGCTATTTTCTTCATGCCCATATCAGTCCTCTTTATTTTCGCCGGTCAAACAATTTGCGGGTAGGCTTCACTGCCAGAACAACTAAAACATAAACTGTACCCGATTCGAAACAGTCCTAACCAGCAGTCCGGCTTCCACAATGACTGACCCGCCAAACATAATGGCGCACAAGTGCTTGTTTTTATTACCTATTTATAAGAATATTCTTATTATAGTTTTCGTATCACAATATGTCAAGGCGGGAATAGGTAGTCCGCTGGAAGAAACAAATTGATTCCTAAAATTTAACAGGGCCCAACATTTCAGGTAGGGCCCTGAAACATGTAATGCTGAAATTGCGGCAAAACTCTTAATCGACAGGTTCCATTACCTTACCGCAGCACAGAGGGACTTCCTGCCCCTTCTTGACATTGATGTACTTGTTGCAGATCTCGCAGATATAGGTACAGTCATCCTGGGAAAGTTGTTCGGACATAACGGTTTTCCCGCCCGGTACTCCCTCAATGGTAAAACGGGCAAGATTTTGCTTCTGTGGCACAAACTCGCCAATGGGGGTCAGGTTCTTCGTTTCACTGACGCAGTCGATAAGAATCCTCCACAGGGTTTCCATTGAAGAAGTTTCTGCTGCACTTTCAGGAACAAATTCAACAACATTTCTGTCAATAGTAATCTTCATGAGTCCACCTCATCTCTTGGAATAATTTATGAAAAAACTACCTGTTCAATTGATACCCAATTAATAATCATTCCTGGCAGAAATACTATTCAACACGAATTCGCCGAGGTCAAGTTTTATCTCAAAATCAGTAAAAAAATTATACGTGTTTTTCCCTTGACATAATGACAGGGCTCATTTAGACATCCATGTCAGGAGGTCTTTCTATCCCCATCGTTCTGAATAAATACAATTTCAGGCTAATGGTCTAAACCAATTCAAATATTTGATAGGCAAAAAGCACTTTGTAATTCAGGTTATAAATTGAACCGTGCTCTTAAAACTGTCATTCTTGCTGTAGTTCCGCTCGTGCAGTTTTATTCAGCAGCGGCTGCGGACATCCGTGCCTTTCACAATGTAAACCAGTCCCCCTTAAAACAGATATTTGCCCTTCCCTCTCTTGACAACAGTCCGCTTATCGAGGCCGGCAAATGGCGTATAAATCTGAACGCCAATATCAGCAATTCTTATGATGTCTCAGCTGGTGCGAATGAACAGTTGATAAACGACATAGAAACATTTCGCAGCAGCCTGCTGGTAAATTACGGGCTGCGAGACAACTGGCAGCTGTCCGTTGAAGTGCCGTATATAAGCTATGACGGCGGTTTTCTCGATGACTTCATCTATGACTGGCATGAATTCTTCAACTTGTCGCAAAACGACAGGCCCAGCGACAACAATAACCAATTGCATATTTCTTACCAATCAGGTTCCAACTCATTCTTTGATATGCATGACCATGAGAGCGGTCTTGGCGACCTCCGTATTAATTGCGCCTATACCCGGCCATGGGGAAACAGGGCCATTATCTTCAGCTCGGAACTGAAACTTCCCACCGGGGATTATGACAAGCTGACCGGGAGCGGCGGTTATGACTTCTCCGTGGGGCTGACGATAAACGACCCTCAAAGCCTGGAGAAATACCACATTACTCTATATGGCGGCATGGCAGGTACTTTTCTGGGAGACATTGGCAGTGAACTGGCCACAATGCAGAAGGACTTTGCCCTTGTCGGCAGACTCGGGATAGGCTGGCAGGCAACAAAACTTATCCAGCTGAAACTGCAGCTTGATGGACTATCTGCCCTGTATGAGAGCGAGCTCAAGCAAATGGGAAATCCTTCCTTTCAGCTGATAACAGGGGGCAGCCTTACCTTTACCGATGATGTTTACCTTGACATATCGGTTGCCGAAAACATAAATTCTGCAACTGCTGTGGATGTGGCCTTTCAACTGGGACTTATTGTTAGTTTCTAATCATGCAAACATTTTTACTGCGCTCTATTCTACCTATTCTGCTGTGTTTTTTCCTTTTTACGGCATGTGGTCAATCTGAGCAGCTCGCTATACGCGGGCAAAATATTATCTGTTTCGGTGACAGCCTCACTTTCGGCACCGGTGCACCTCATGACAAGAGCTACCCGGCCCAATTGTCTGTAGCCATAGGGCGGCCGGTTATAAATGCCGGCATCCCCGGCGATACGACTGCACGAGCCCTGCAACGCCTGAACCAGGACGTGCTGTCTCAATCCCCCCGAATCGTTTTGATCACTCTTGGCGGCAACGACCTTAAAAACGGTGTCGACAAAAAAACAGCCTTTAAAAATCTGACGGAGATTGTAAAGGCCATCCAGGCGGAAGGCGCCCTCGTCGTTATCGGCGGCATCAAGTTACTTTTTTGGGACCGCGGATATGACGAGGAATATGCAAAACTGGCAGAGAAAACGGGAGCAATTTTGATCCCGGATATTCTTAGCGGTCTTATGGGCAACGAACAACTCATGAGCGACACCATTCATCCGAATGCAGCCGGATACGAAATCATGGCCAGACGATTTCACAAGGCAATAAAGTCATACCTGTAATTTTTTCCCACTCTCCCGCACAAACTGCACTCAACCAATTGCAATTAAAGTTTTTTTACTTGTGCGTCAATTTGTCGCACCCCCTTTACAGGCAAGCATTTAAGAATTACCTTAAATACTAAACTGTCAGGAGAAATTGTTATGAACGATGAACAGATCTCTGGTCTGGCTGCACTGCTGAAGTCGATCTCTCACCCTTTCCGGCTCAAAATACTTTGCCTGCTGCAGGACAGAGAGATGACGGTAGGGGAAATAAGCCAGGCCATAAGCACCACGGATGCCAATATTTCCCAACATCTTTCAATCCTGCGCCACCAGGGGATAACCGGGACGCGCAAACAGGCAAATTACATTTATAACCGTATAGTTGATGACAGGTTTATCAAGCTTATTGAAACCCTGCAGGACTTATTTTGTACTACTATTGAGGAGTAGACCATGCTGTTTTTGGACAGGAAAATCCACAACACCAACTTTATTTTTATCTTTCTTACCCTAATTGCAGCCCTCATCTTCCTGGGGAAGACAGCCGCCGCTCAAGAGGTTATGTCCCTGCAGAAGGCTTTGGGTAAAGCCCTTCAGGATAATCATGAAATTATTGCTTTTCATAACTCGCTAGCCTCTCAAAAAGAAGATATCGGCATCGCCCGGAGCAGCCTCATGCCAAAGATTACCCTGGAAGAACGGTTCCTGCGCACCAACAATCCCACTTATGTCTTCATGTCCAAGTTGAACCAGGGGCGGTTTACCGTGCAGGATTTTGATATTGCAGCACTCAATGGCCCGTCACCGGAAAGCGATTTCCAGACCGCTTTCTCTGTTTTCCAACCCCTGCTGGCAATGCAAGCGAATGTCGGGATTGATATGAGCGAAACGGCTTATGCGGCAAAAAAGGAAGAATTCTTTCGCAAACAGGAGGAAATAATCCTGCATGTTGCCCAGAATTACCTCATGGCCCAGATGGCGGAAGAGTATTTAAAGGTTGCGGAAAAAGGCGTGGAAGACGCGCAGGAGCATTTGCGTATAGCCCAGGTCAGCTTCAATAACGGTCTGGGACTGTACGCCGACACGTTGCGCGCCTCCACTGCGGTCACCGAAGCGGAACAAAAGTTGGTAAGTGCCCGAAAAAACCTCAAAATCGCACAGCGTTCCCTGGGCATATTGCTGGGGCTTGAAGAATCCGTCGCCACCACCCCGGAAGATATCGCCATCTCGCTGCATAACCTGGAGTATTACACCAGCCGTACCCGGGAACGTCGTGATATTCAATCCATGCAGCATCATTTTGAGAACGCCCGGAATAATCTCAGGATGAATGAAGCTGCCATTGTCCCAACTCTCGGGGTCGGCTCCTCCTATCAGCTCAACGATAAGGACATGCCTTTCGGTAGCGACGGTGAAAGCTGGCAGGTATTCGCACTGTTCAGTTGGGAACTTTTTGACGGCACGAAACGGCACCATGAAAAACAGAAGGCCCGTTATCAGATTGAAGAAGCCCGGGAACAGTTAGAGCAGCTGATGGATGGCGCCGCCTTCCAGGTATTTGAATCTTTTCTCGGTGTTGAAGAGGCCCAGAAAAACGCTGAACTGGCAAAAGCCGCCCTGGCAACGGCTGAAGAAGGACAGAGGCTGGTAAGGATCCGCTACGAAAATTCCCTCTCCCCCTTGGTCGACCTGCTCGATGCCCAGGTCACACTTGACCAGGCCAGGGCAAACGTCCTCGTGCGTAAAAAAGAGCAGCAGCTTGCCACATTGATGCTTTGTTTTGAAAGCGGCATACTTTTTGAGAAACTCGGCCTTGACCCGGTTACCCCGTAGCACAAAGTATTTGATAAAAACAATCAGAGATGTATATGGAGGCTTCTCGATGAAAAATACAGGAATTTTAATAGCCGCAGCGCTTCTTTTGCTGGCCCCGGCAGGATGCAACGATAGAATCGAACCGGGCAGCGCCAAGGTTGAGCGGCCAATAATATCGGATGCTGCAATCATGAAAGTCAAACTTGAGAGTGTAAAACTCTTCCATAACGCTACGGCAACCGTTTCCCCGGAAGTTGAAAGCATGGTGGCGAGCCGCATCATGGGGCCTGTTGCAGAAATCAAGGTCAAGGAAGGTGATGCGGTCAAGGCGGGACAACTCCTCATCGTCATCGACTCAGAAGACATCAACAAAAAGGTGGCAGCGGCAGAAGCCGGTTACAGGGAGGCTGTTCAGGCCCTCAGTGCAGCAGAACAGAACATGATGCTTACCGAAACCACATACAAGCGATTCAAAAATCTTTATGATGAAAAGGCTCTCTCACTCCAGGAAATCGATAAGATCGAGACCCAGAAAAAGGTGGCCGCCATAGAATATGAGCGCATCAGGGAAATGGTCAAACGTTCTGAAGCAGGACTTGCTGAGGCTAAAGTGTTCCAAGGCTTTAAGGAAATCGTTTCCCCGGTTGAAGGTATTGTCACAGGCAAGTTCATTGACCCCGGTACCGTGGCTATGCCGGGCATGCACCTTCTGACCATTGAGGATACGTCACGCTATCACCTTGAGGCTGAAATTGACGAAAGCCTTGCCGGACAGATTGTTCCGGGCATGGATGTTGAGGTTGAGATAAGCGCTTTGAAGACAAAACTGACGGGTAAGATCTCTGAGACGGTTCCGGCTGTTGATCCCCGTTCAAGGACCTTCAAGGTTTTCATTGCTCTGCCCGCTGAATCCAACCTGCAGAGCGGGCTGTACGCCAGGGTAAAGATCCCAGTAGGCCTTAAAGAGCTGGTCCTGGTGCCAGGCAAGGCTGTTGTCACAAAAGGACAGCTTACCGGGATATATGCTGTTGGGCCGGACAATATTATCACCTACCGACTCGTGCGTCTTGGCACGAAGTACGGTGAAAATGTAGAGATCCTGTCCGGGCTTAAACCAGACGACACTATTATTTCAGACAACGTCTCAAGGGTTGTGGACGGTTCTATTCTGCAGGCGGAGAAATAGCATGGAAAAGATGGGTATATCAGGCAGAATAGCCAAAGCCTTTATCAAGTCCAAGCTGACACCCCTGATAGTGCTGGCCTCGCTTCTGCTCGGCATTTTCGCAGTGGCTGTCACACCGAGGGAAGAGGAACCTCAGATAGTCGTACCCATGATTGACGTCATGGTGGCCTACCCCGGCGCCTCGGCCAGAGAAGTGGAAGAACGGGTAACCAGGCCTATGGAGAAATTCCTTTGGGAGATAAAGGGGGTGGAATACATCTACTCCATAGTCAAGCCCGGTGTGAACCTGACTATTGTCCGCTTTTACGTCGGGGAGGACATGGAGGACTCAATCGTTAATCTTTATAACAAACTGATGGCGAACTATGACAAGATACCGCCCGGTGTAACACAGCCGCTCATCAAGCCCAAATCCATCGACGACGTTCCCATACTGACCCTGACCCTATGGGACCCCAAGGAACGCAACTCCGGGTACGAGCTGCGCAGAATAGCTGTAGAACTGGCGGACGAGCTCAAAAAAGACCAGAACGTCTCTGAGCTATCCATTATCGGGGGACAAAAAAGGCAGGTTGTAATCAACCTTGACCAGGCACGGCTGAGGGCTTACCAGGTCTCATCGCTGCAGATCATGGGAGCACTGCAGCAGGCAAATTTTATCCTCCCTTCCGGAGCATATCCTGCCGGCAACCAGGAATTTCTGGTTGAAACAGGCGGTTTCCTGGCCGACATGGAAGCAGTCGGTTCGGTCGTTATCGGCATTTATAATGGCAGCACTGTCTACCTGCGTGACGTTGCACTTCTGGCAGACGGTCCTGCAGAACCTGCCAACTATGTTTTCATGGGGCTTGGACCAGCAGCTGAAGAAAAAGGGTTGGTGCAGGCACCGGGCCAGTTTGAGGCTGTCACCATTGCTGTGTCCAAGAAAAAGGGGGCCAATGCCAGTACAGTGGCCCATGAGACGCTGGCCAAGATGGAGGCCCTGAAAGGCAAACTGATCCCATCAGACCTGCAGGTTACCGTGACCAGAGATTATGGCGAAACCGCGAAGGAAAAATCGGATGAACTCTTAAAGCACATGCTTATTGCCACTGTGTCGGTCATCATCCTTATAGCCTTCACCCTTGGCTGGCGCGAAGCAGTCGTTGTCGGTGTTGCGGTTCCCGTGACGCTGGCCCTTACCCTGCTGATCAACTATCTCTATGGATACACCCTGAACCGGGTTACTCTTTTTGCCTTGATCTTTTCCATTGGTATCCTGGTTGATGATGCCATCGTGGTGGTGGAAAATATCCATCGCCATTTCAAGATGCACAGAATAAATCCACTTACCGCCGTCCTTGCTGTTGATGAGGTCGGCAGCCCCACTATTCTTGCGACCTTTGCTGTTATAGCTGCTCTCCTGCCCATGGCATTCGTTTCCGGGCTCATGGGACCATATATGCGGCCCATTCCAGTGGGAGCCTCGGCTGCCATGCTTTTCTCACTGCTGGTCGCCTTTATTGTCAGTCCCTGGCTGAGTTACATGGTCCTTAAAAATGTCCCGCATGTTGCTGAAAACCCTGAGGAGAGCAGCCGGCTTCAAAGGGTCTATGAAAAACTTATAGGCCCCCTTCTGGATCATCCGGCAAAAAGGATAGCAGCCCTGCTTCTTGTCGGGTTTCTGCTTGGCATGTCTTTACTCCTGCTGCCCTTTAAAAAAGTCACGGTCAAGATGTTGCCCTTTGACAACAAGAGTGAGTTGCAGGTGATTATCGATATGCCTGAAGGTTCCACCCTGGAGGAGACTGCCGCCCTGACCAGGGAGATGGGGGAATTCCTGAAAACTGTGCCCGAGGTTACTGACTACCAGGCCTATATAGGAATCGCAGCCCCCTATAATTTTAACGGACTGGTCCGGCATTACTTTCTCCGGGAAGGCAGCAATGTTGCCGATCTCCAGGTCAACTTTGTGCCCAAGGAAAAAAGAGCCCAGCAGAGTCATGCCCTGGCTAAACGTCTGCGACCGCCCTTAAAAAAAATAGGCGACCGCTATGCTGCCAGCATCAAAGTAGCCGAGATCCCGCCCGGGCCTCCTGTGCTGAGCACTCTTGTCGCTGAAATTTATGGTCCGGACACTGAACGGCAGAGAGAAATCGGTGCTGAGGTCAAGAAAATATTTGCCGAGACTGACGGTGTAGTTGATGTCGACTGGTTTGTGGAAGACGACCAGAAGAAGATAACCCTGGTCGTTGATAAGGAAAAAGCCAAGGCCAACAGGATCAGCACCGAAGCGGTGGCGCAAAGCATGCGCATCGCTTTAAACGGAATGCCGGCCGGCCTAGTCCATTATGAAAATGAAAAGGAACCCGTGGAGATCTTTCTGCGGCTGCCTTTGGCTGCCAGGACGCATCCAACCTCTTTGAAAAACATCAATGTCCCGGCTGCCGATGGCTCCCTCATTCCCCTGGGAGCCCTGGTTCATGTACAAGAGGAAACAGCTGAAAAAACAATCTACCACAAAAACCTCAAGCGGGTCACCTATGTTACCGCTGATGTTGCAGGTTCCAAGGAAAGCCCTGTCTATGCCATACTGGAGTTGAAGGAAAAGATTAAACAGCTCGAACTTGATGAGGGCTACGAGCTGAAGCAATACTCTGCACAACAGCCCTGGATGGAGGACAGATACGCCATGAAATGGGACGGTGAATGGCATATCACCTATGAGGTTTTCCGTGACCTTGGCATCGCTTTCGGTGCAGTAATGATCCTCATCTATGTCCTGGTTGTTGCATGGTTCAGGAGCTTTGTTACCCCACTGGTCATTATGGCGCCCATTCCCCTTACCCTGGTCGGCATCCTCCCCGGCCACTGGATATTTGGTGCCTTTTTCACTGCCACCTCCATGATCGGATTCATCGCCCTTGCAGGCATTATTGTCCGCAACTCTATCCTGCTTGTTGATTTTGTCCAGATGGAGTGGAGCAACTGTGGTGATCTCAGAAAAGCCCTGATCACTGCCGGCGCAGTCAGGTTTCGCCCCATAGTCCTTACTGCCGCTGCGGTTGTGGTGGGATCTTTTGTCATGCTCTTTGATCCCATCTTCCAGGGGTTAGCCATTGCCATGATGTTCGGCGCCGTGGCAGCCACCGGACTCACCCTGGTTGCTGTGCCGCTGCTTTACTATGAATTCTTCAAGAAAAGGCCCTGTCCTCTGGATGCAAAATTGGATGAAGATTAAGGGAAAATGTAGAATACAGAATACAGAATGAAAAAGTAAATAAAGTTATGGTGGGAGTTAACGAAGAAATTTCCCTTTGGCTTAGCCAAACTGCGCTGCTCAAAGAGGAGAGATGACCCGGTTGAACACTCTTAAAAAGATATACAGTTTCTGACTCCTGAATTTGCCTTCTTTTAATTCATAGGCACTACGTCCATTCTCTTTATGGAAATGTAAACCAATATCAGGCCGCCTGCACACTGTCCCCTGGTTCCTGAATTTGAATTACCATTTACTCTTGAGGCGCCCAATATCTTTTTCGAGGAATTTTTTCAGACGCCGCCGATACCAGGAATGACTGATCCAGACTTGTTTAAAACCTTCCTCTTCGATGCGGGTTGATACTCTTTCACGGACACGGCGCCATAGATCCCGTTTATAGGCGGTCTCCAGGGGAATAAGACTGTCCAGGTCCTCCAGGATATTTTTCCTGAATCTGGGAAATATTAAACTAATGATGACGACAGCCGTGACAGCGAGAATCAATAGGGCGGAAAGGGAAGGAAATACCAGGACCCTGTCATCAAAGTTTCGGGTAAAAAGCGAACCTATCATGGTTGCCTGGGGAAATCCGGCGGCCAGTTTGAGCACGACATCCCCGAACCAGAACACCAGGAGAGAAATCAGCAAACCGTATTTCAAGGCCTTCTGGGTCTGAACACCGAATCCGTTCTTGAAAGCATCAAGGGCTTCCGCCTGCAATTCCAGTTCGCGGACTCCCCGTTCAGCCTCCTGAAAAACATGGTTGATACGCATGCTTGGTGCTGTTTCAACGGCCTGTTTCAATTCAGAACGTTCACTGACCCATGATTCGACACCTTGGGGGGGTTCGTCCCCCTCTTTGGCTGCAAAGGTAAGATATATTCTGGGAATATCCTTACGGCCCGTCATTTGCGAAAGGTTCCAACACAGTGTACCGTAGGCACGGACCAGGTCGGGGACATTATCACATTCGTCAATCCTGTTCAGAACATAAAGCACTCTGTCTTCACCTGTCGAGCCTGGCAATGTGCTCCTGATAGCCTGGTAGGTCTCCTTGATAGTGCCCGCCTTGTGCGGGTCAAACATCAGGATAATCAGATCGGCCAGTCTGGCCAGTTCGCCAACAACACCCAGATAGTCATAGCCTCGGTCTTTTTCGGTAACGGAGTCGAGCATGCCCGGTGTGTCAATAATTGCAAATTTCTCCAGGAGCGGCGATCTGACCTTTTTCATGCGCAGGTGTGCAAAAAGCCTTTCACCAAAAGGCATGAGAGGACTAAACGGCAAGCGTTCATCATTGATTATAGTGCCTCCAGGGATCTCCTCTTCAGGCTCGCCCTCATTGGGAGCTGTCAGAATGGTAAAACTGTCATCAGTCGGCGCCTGACCGGTTCTCTGCACCGGCATATCGAGGAGCTCGTTAATGAAGGTCGATTTCCCGGAAGAATAGTTGCCGATAACCAGGACCAGGGGCTTCCACATGAGTGGCGTAAGAACATTCTGCATGGATACCCCGTACCGTTTATAAATTGGGGCCATTTTACTTCGCAGCAGCTTATCAAGTTTTCTGATAAGTGCATTGGCGGCCTTTTCGTCTTTCATCTGTACCCCCGGTGATCTTCGTTATCGTTAGCTAGCTGCCAGATTACTCTATCCAACTGCAGCATCCTCATCTCAGACAAAAAGAGAGTCATTTAATAAAAATTAAAATACCCTTATTATCAGGGAGTTGCAAGCGATACCATCAAATACTCAGCCTTCATGACCATCGAGCTCATAGGCTTGGCGTCGTATCCGGGCAGAATTTCGCAAGACCCCGACATGGTGGTCCACGTAATCTATTACCTTGGGCTGTTTTCCTTTTGCCGGTCTCAGAATCCGTCCGATCACCTGTCGCAGCCTGCCGGTAAATTTTATGGGAGTCGTGAGAAAGAGGGTGGTAAGGCCTGCAGCGTCAAAACCCTCCCCCATAAGCTGCAGCGTGGAAATAAGGACTTTAATATCGCCGCGGTGCAGCGAGTCAACTATTTCCATCCGTTCTGCGGTCGTGAGCTTTCCGGTCAGGATACTTGAAGGCAACCCTTTTGCAGCCAGCAGATCCCCCAGCTTTCGACAATGAGCCACCCGGTCACTGACAACAAGCACTGTGCCTTCTGTCCCTATGGCCTCAGCATAGATATCCTCCGCGATCTGCAAGCTTCGCAGCTCATTTTTTGTCAGGGAATTCATCAAGGCCTGGTAGTTGCCCCGGAAGGCATATTTAAAATCCGTAGTCCGCTGGATGAATTCCGGCTTAAGAACAGCGCCGCTGGCAGACAGCTTCTCCGGATCGACCTCATGAACGCGGTCACCCATGTAGAGATATATGATCCTGGTCAGGCCATCCTCCCTGCGATAAGCAGTTGCGGAGAGCCCAAGCATGTAATAGGAATCGAAGCGCTTGACAACCTCGGTAAACAGCGTAGCAGGAACGCGGTGGCACTCGTCAACGATCAGGTGCCCGAAAAAGGGTATCAGCTCATCAAGCCGTTTCCGAGCGCTGTTGACAATTGCGATGGACAGAGGCTGGATAGCAAAGTGGGAGTCACCTATCAGGCCTGCCTGTATTCCCAAAAACTGCCTTGCGCGTTCCTCCCACTGGTACATCAACTCCTTGCTGTGCAGCAGGATCAGGGTAGGTTGGCGCCGCCTCGCGATAATATCCAGGGCCATGACCGTTTTGCCGGACCCGGTGCCGGCAACGAGGACCCCAAAATGTTTGCGCAAAATATCCTGTATTGCCTCCTGCTGATAGGAGCGCAGTTCTCCCTTGAAAGTGAAATCAATCTCTGAAAGCATGCGCCGCCGGTCGTCAATGCGCGGCCTTTGTCCCATATGTTTCCTGCACAGTTCGACTGCTTGTGCCGCAAATCCCCTGGGAAAGGTAATGCCGGTTGCATCCAATTCGTAGAAAAAGAGCTGCTGCTTGAAATTCTTTCCCACCCAGCGCCCATATTTCTTGGCTGCCTTATATTTTGGATTATCAATGGTAAGTTTGTCCTGCAGCACCTGCAGAAAAGGCCGAGTTATCCCTGACAGATGGCATTGCCCAGTCACTGTCAGTAACGGGCCTTCCGGTTTTCCTTTCCTGTCAGTGCCAGCCATTACTATGCCATATCTCCTAATTGCTTGTTTTCACGCTTTGGGTATGATAAATATTCTCAGGAAAAAGTTTGCCGGAGAGTGGTTTCTTTTTTCTTTATTATTGAAATCAATTGGTTACGATTTAATTAACTCTACCGAAGCTCTCTTTCATTGTCCACTTAAATTATGAAAAATGTTATTTACATCATAGTGTCCTTCCTCATTGCAGGGCTTACCCTTTTTTTTCTGATAAGAAAGATGAAGGACGATTGCATACCATGACTGCTGGCATACGGCACGCTCGGTATGGGTCTCATATCGTATTATATTCTGACAACCTATTTTTAGCCTTCACCCCCCTGATTACGGGTGTGACCAGAGATAACTATGAATGTTAACGGTACACACTACCGGACTATCTGGCCAAAGGATGGCAACCATAAAATCATTGAGATCATAGATCAACGCTTTCTGCCCCACAGTTTTGTGGTAGAGGAGTTGGCAACACTTGATCACTTTGCAGCTGCCATCAGTGATATGCATGTAAGAGGCGCCGGCCTGATCGGAGCCACGGCAGCATTCGGGATGTATTGCGCTGCCTTGCACGTACCCCGGGAAAATGCTGAGGCCTTTCTTGAAGAAGCAGCCGCCAGACTCATCGGCACCAGGCCAACTGCAAAAAACCTGTCATGGGCTGTGCAGAGACAGCGTCAAGCCATGCAGGGGATAATCGACCCCGAGGCAAGAAGAAGAAAAGCCTTTGAGACTGCCTGCCGTATCGCTGATGAGGATGCCGAATATTGCCGCAGGATTGGCGAGCACGGGCTTCAAATCATACAGGAGATCAGCGACCAGAAAAAAGGTGCGCCTGTCAATATCTTGACACATTGCAATGCAGGCTGGCTGGCTTTTGTGGATTACGGCTCTGCCACTGCTCCCATTTATGCCGCCCACCAAAAGGGCATCCCGATCCATGTTTGGGTGGATGAGACAAGGCCGTGGAACCAGGGAACCAAGCTGACTGCCTGGGAATTGCACCAGGAAAAGATTGCCCACTCTCTCATTGCAGACAATACGGGCGGACATCTCATGCAGCACGGCCTGGTGGACCTGGTTATTGTTGGCTCGGACCGCACCACTAGGACCGGAGACGTTGCCAACAAGATCGGCACCTATCTCAAGGCACTGGCGGCCAGAGACAATAATGTCCCGTTTTATGTGGCCCTGCCTTCTTCCACGATTGACTGGGACATCAGGGACGGTCTGCGTGAAATCCCCATAGAACAACGCTCGGGGGATGAGATAAAATTTCTAACCGGTCTTGACAGCGAGAATAACAGACTGACGACAGTCCTGTGTGGACTGAAGGAAACCCCGGCCGTTAATTATGCCTTTGACGTTACCCCTGCACGCCTGGTGACCGGCATCATCACTGAGCGAGGCATTGCAGACGCCAGTGAGAAGTCGTTGCTGGCTCTTTTCCCTGAATGTTCATAAAATGCTGGATCGCGCTCCCTACACCCTCGTATTCGGGAGCCTGCCACATAAAATCCCATACAAGCTCTTGACAGGAGACCTGCTTTCGCGCAATATGTCCCCAGGAAATATCTTGAAAGGGTTTTCAAAGCATATTAAATAGTGAACACCTTATATTGGTTAAAATTCTATCTTAAGGGAGATCAGGGTATGCACCTTAATATTATATCTTTCAGTAAACGAATCATCTGCATTGTTATTGCGTTTGTTATCTTTGCCTGTTTCATGACTATATCTTCTCCACCGGTTTCTCATGCTGCAAGTGCCAAGGAAATAGATGTCAGTGTTAATGTTGCCCTGGACCGTTTTCGAACCGAAATTCCAGGGGGCAGTGAATATCTGCAAAATGCAAAAGGCGTTCTCGTCATCCCCAATGTCATCAAGATCGGTTTTTTCCTGGGTGGCGAGTATGGAGAGGGTGCTCTCCTCGTTGGCGGCAAAACAGTGGACTACTACAGCCTTACCGCCGGCTCCTTTGGACTCCAGTTCGGGGCGCAGTCAAAAAATATTGTTGTAATTTTCATGGATAGAGACGCTTTAAACCAATTTCGTGACAGCCTTGGCTGGCGTGCCGGTGTTGATGGTTCAATTGTCTTCATTGATTCAGGGGGCGGTGCCTCTGCCAATACGGACAATGTAAAGCACCCAGTCGTTGGTTTTGTTTTCGGGCTCAAAGGCCTCATGGCGAACGTTTCCCTGGAAGGTGCCAAATTTACAAAGCTTACGAAATAAGAACTGATTTTCCGTTACGACAGCATCAATCCTTTCTATGCTGAAAGCATAGAAAGGAGCGCTTTGCACCAGAAGCAGGGGTAAAAAAACCCCTGCTTTTTTATTTGCCGCTTAAGCCTGTCGCGTATTTTTCAGGTCCAGGTACATTTCATGCGCCTGGGCAGGAGGCAGGTTTTCATGCACCGTGGCACTCACGGCCTGGATCATGGCAGCAGGAGACTCTGCCTGAAAAATATTTCTTCCCATGTCCACACCGGCAGCGCCCTCCTGTACAGCATTATGCGCCATGGTCAGGGCATCAATTTCCGGGATCTTCTTGCCTCCAGCCATGACGATAGGCACAGGACAACTGGCGGTAACGCTCTCAAAACCTTTTGGAATATAGTACGTCTTCACATAGTGGGCACCAAGTTCCGCACAAATCCTGCAGGCTAACCTGAAGTAGCGCGCCGATCTTTTCATCTCAGTCCCGACGGCAGTCACCGCTAATATTGGAACCCCGTAACGCGATCCCATATCAACCAGTCTGGTCATGTTATGCACTGACTGCGTTTCGTTCTCTCCACCAATGAATACCTGGACGGCAAGTGCGGCTGCATTGAGACGAACAGCATCCTCTATATCCACGGCAATCTGCTCGTTGGAAAGCTCCTTCAAAATACTCGGTCCGCCGCTGGCCCGAAGCACTATGGCCCTGGTATAGGAAGGCGGGACAATCGAACGCAGGATGCCGCGGGTCAGCATCAACGTATCGGCATAGGGGGCAATGGGCAGGATGCTCAAGTCAATCCTCTCAAGGCCTGAGGTCGGACCTTGAAAATATCCGTGATCAATAGCGAGCATCACGGTTCTCCCCGTCTCCGGGTTGAAAATCCTTGCCAACCGATTTTTCATGCCCCAATCAAGAGAATTGGAGCCTTTAAGAAAAAAGCCCTCCGGCTTCGCAGGTTTTCCCAGGCTGAAATCCTTACCTTCCTTGTCTGCTTCAGGCATAACGCATCTCCTTTTCTATTTTCTGTTTGTGTAAATGGTAGATCTTATTCCTGTGGTTTTATTATCACCTTCAATGAACCGGCTCCTTCCGCAACCAGCTGAAAGCCCTTTTCTGTTTCTGCCAGGCCGAACCGATGCGTGATCATGCCGTCAACCCGGACACGCTTTGAACGAATAATTTCCAAGGCCTCTTCACAGTCGGCCGGGCTTGCAGCGTATGATGTTGTCACGGTCACATCACGGCGCCAGAAGACATCATTGATGGAAAGAGGAATTACCATATTGGCAGGTGTGGGAGCAAACAGCAAAATGACCCCTCCGCGTCCAACCGCTTTAAATGCTTGATAAAAAACGGGTTCTGCTGTGGCACACACAATCACTACATCTGCGCCACAGCCATTGTTAAGTTTTCTGAATTCCTCAGATACATCGGCGTCGGCCCTGAGAACATGATCGGCGCCATACTGGAGGGCCAGTTCAAGCCTTTCACTGTGGAGATCCGTTGCAACCACCATTGCCGCGCCACTCGCCACGGCAAGTTTTATATGCAGGAGCCCTGCAATGCCGCTGCCAAGCACAAGGACACTCGTGCCTGGCCTGAGGCCTGCAAAGCGCTGCCCGCGGAGGATACAGCCTAAGGGTTCAACGAAGGTCGCTGCCTCATAAGAAACTTCATCCGGCAGCAGCCAGGTGCCGCGCTCCACATTGATGGCAGGTAGACGGACATATTCGCAAAACCCCCCCGGATCAAAATGCGTTCCGCCAAGCAGGGTGTCGCAGACTGTTTCATGGCCACTGCGGCAATAGTCGCAGGCAAAGCAGGGGACGTGGTGGGTTGCAACAACCCGGTCACCTTCCTTGAAGCCGAGAACCCCATCTCCCACCTTGACAACCTGGCCGGCTATCTCATGTCCCAATACCAAAGGGGCATGTTTAATACGGTACCACTCCATGGTATCACTGCCGCAGATGGAACTGGCAAAGATCTTCACCAGGAGTTCACCAGGCCCGATCCGGGGGATATCCATTTCCTCGAGCCGGACATCCCTGTTGTTGTAGTACATCGCAACACGCATAACCTTAAAGACCTGATAAAATTCCCACTAAAATTTAATTTATCGCTTCTTTCCGCAATTTCACGCAGCCAAGCAGCGCAGAAATAAAAATAAATGAAGAGATTTTAAGCCTGATGTTGAGCAGGACAACATCTCAAATAACAGCAGCGACAATATAGTCCAAGTTTTCTCTTGTGACAATGGGCTTTTACCCCTTTACCGCTGATAGACGTTGTCGCAACCCCCGGATGTCTACCGATTAATTTTTATGAAGAAAAAGTTGTGTTTGCTCGTAGTCTTTGGTATATAGCCCATTTTGGCCTTCCACGGGTGGAAGATAAGATTAACTCTAAACTGGTTTGAAGAAACAGCACGAAAGGGCAAGAACTAACATGACTGAAAACTCAACACAAAAAAACAAATCTGAAGCAGGTAAGACAGGCGCTGAAGAGATGAGCTTTGCCGATCTCTTCGAAATGGAAGAAAACAGTTCCGTAAGTAAAGTCGGAGATGTCATCATGGGTACGGTCGTCGGCATAGTTGAGGACCATGTTCTGGTTGACATCGGCGACAAGGCAGAAAGCTACATCCCTCTCTCCGAATTTCGCACCGAAGGTGAGAAGCAGGACATCAAAATAGGTGATTCCTTTGAAGTTTTCGTGGAAAAAAGAAAAGAGGAAGGCGGTATCCTGCTCTCCCGCGAAAAGGCAATCGGCATCAAAGTATGGGAAGAAATCGCCAAGATCCAGGCAGAAGACGGCACCATAGAGGGCAAGATTGAAAGCCGCGTTAAAGGTGGCATGTCAGTTGATATCGGGGTGCCTGCCTTTTTGCCTTATTCTCAAATTGACCTACGCCCGGTCAAGGATCTGGATTCACTCATCGGCCAGACCTTCCCATTCAAGATTCTCAAATTCAATAGAAAGAGAAATAATGTCGTCATTTCACGGCGGGCAATCCTTGAAAAAGATAGGGAAAAAATGCGTGATGAAATGCGTAGCTCCCTGGAAGAAGGTGTGGTCGTGAAAGGAACGGTTACCAATATAACTGACTACGGGCTTTTCATTGATCTGGGCGGCATGGACGGACTGTGCCACATCACAGATCTCTCCTGGGGCAGGGTTTCCCACCCAGCCAAGCTCTATAAGGTCAACGATGAAATTGACGTCAAAATCCTGAAATACGACCAGGAATCCGACCGGGTCTCCCTGGGCATCAAGCAGCTCCGTCCCGATCCCTGGGCTACGGTGACCGAACGCTACCCGATCGGCTCAAAAACTGTCGGCAAAGTTGTCAGCATTACCGATTACGGTGTCTTCGTCGAACTTGAAGAGGGCGTTGAAGGGCTGATCCATATCTCTGAGATGACTTGGTCCAAAAAACCGAGACATCCTTCCAAGCTGGTAGCAGTCGGGGATGAAGTCGAGGTCATGGTACTCAACATTGAAACCGAGACCAAGCGCATCTCCCTTGGCATGAAGCAACTGCATCCGAATCCCTGGGACCTGGTCAGTGAAAACTATCCGGTTGGATCCATCATCGAAGGCAAGATCAAAAATATTACGGATTTCGGTATATTTATCGGCATTGAAGAAGGCATTGACGGCCTGATCCATGTTTCCGATCTTTCCTGGACGGAGCGTATCAAGCATCCGACCGAAAAATATGCAAAAGGCGACACCATCCAGGCGGTGGTTTTAAAGATTGACAGGGAAAACGAGCGCTTCTCCCTTGGCATCAAACAGCTTGAACCGGACCCCTGGCAGGCTGCGCTCAGCAATTATCCTGTCGGTGCAATTGTTGAAGGCAAGATCACCAATGTCACTGATTTCGGCATCTTTGTGCAGTTGGAAGAAGGGGTTGAAGGGCTGGTGCATGTCTCTGAAATAAGCAAAGAAAAAATCACCACACCGGTTGGCATGTACAATGTTGGTGACAACCTTCAGGTAAAGGTAATCAATGTTTCCTCCAAGGACAGGAAAATCGGCCTTTCAATCAAAGCCCTTGATGAAGACTCCGGCGAGGATTCCCTGAAAGAATTCAAAAAGAAACAAGCTGCCGGCCCTGCCACCATTGGTGACTTACTGAAAGAGGAAATGGAAAGCAAGGAAAGCAGTATCAAGGCAGAAGCAGAAGCTGCACCGGAAGAGGAAGCCGAAGCTGCTGATGAGGCTGAGGCCGAAGATGCTGCTGCATCGGAAACCGAGGAGGATAAGGAATAGTTAACACCGTTCCGCAGGTCCTGTATGCGCTCGTGATGTTTCTCAATTAAAAGCTGCTGCAGACCCTGCCGGTTTTTGATTGATAATCATGAGCACATTCCGCCAAAAACATCCGATTATTTTAGGTCTTTTTATTTTAACAGGGATATTCTTCCTTTTCCTGGGAGGAGTATCCCTGCTTTTTTCTTCACTTATCTCAAACAGCCCCAGTACAGACTTCTTCGCCGGAAAAGAAGGGGTAGGGATCGTGGACCTCAAGGGTCTCATTGTTTCCTCAGAACAGGTACTCAAGCACTTAACGGAATTTAGGAACGACCCCGATGTAAAATCCATTGTCCTGCGCATTGAGAGCCCTGGCGGTGCGGTAGGTGCAGCACAGGAGATCTACCAGGAGGTTAAGCGCACCAACGAGGTGAAACCGGTAATTGCATCAATGGGGTCTATGGGGGCTTCCGGAGGTTATTATGCCGCCTTGGGCGCAGACAACATTATCGCGAACCCCGGCACAATGACCGGCAGTATCGGGGTCATAGTAAAGTTCCCGAACCTGGAGGGTCTATTTGAAAAAATCGGCTACAAGAGCGAAGTTATAAAAAGCGGGCCCCTTAAAGACATTGGGGCAAGCAATCGGCCCTTGCTTGAAGAGGAACGCAGGCTCATGCAGGATCTGATCGACAACGTATACATGCAGTTTGTCAGGGATATTGCAGAAGCCAGGGCTTTGCCGATGGAGACCGTAAGCGAGTTGGCGGACGGGAGGGTCTATACCGGGGAACAGGCTTTAGAAGTCGGTCTTATTGACAGCCTGGGCAACTTTACCGACGCCATAACTCTTGCTGCCCTCATGGGTGGACTTGACACTGAAAACCCCCAGCTCATTTACCCCAAGGTGGATCGAAAATTCTCCCTTTTAAGTCTATTGACCAATGCAGAGCAGTCCATTGTTGAGAACTTCGTGCCCTTGTACCCGATCCTCTCGTTTGAATGGACGGGTATACAGTAATACCGGCCATATGTGGGTCCCAGTACTGTATGTCATTTTTTTACAAAGCACACATTTTTTACAATATGCAATTCTTGAACACATCCCTGCTGTATTGAAGGTACATCATGTTAAAACGAGATCTGGTTGAAAAAACCACTGAAAGCCTGGAAGGATTCCTAAAAAAAGATATCGGCAAGGCTGTTGATATTATTATTGAGACAATGTCTGATTCATTAGACCGGGGCAACAGGGTTGAAATTCGCGGTTTTGGCAGCTTCTCAGTCCGCAAGAGAAAAGCGAGGCAGACAAAGAACCCGAAGACTGGAAAAGTCATGGATATTCCGCCCCGCAAAACCCTGCATTTTGCCATGAGCAAATCAGTGAAAGAGTCATTGATTGAAAAGAAATAGCTGTTCCCTGCCCTTTCAACAATGAAGCCTGGTGGCTTGGCGGCTGGGAATTTATTTTATGCGTAGAACTGGCTTATATCCCCCTTTCCCTGCCTGAGGATCTCGGGCTCGTCACTTGTAAATTCGACTATTGTTGAAGGATCCGGATATACCATGCCCCCGTCTATCACGAGGTCTACCATATTTCCCAGGAGATCATCAAACTGAAACGCTTCTGAAAAAGGGGGGCCCTCCTTATCAAGAATCGCACTGGTCGTCAGTATCGGATTCCCGAGGGCCTCAATCAGTGCAAGGCATATGTTATTATCCGGCACCCTGATACCAACTGTTTTCTGCTTTGTAATCATTATCTTAGGTACGATTTTCGCAGCGGGCAGAACAAAAGTGAACGGTCCGGGCAGCACCTTCTTCATTATCCTGTATGCAACATTGGAAACATGTCCATAGTTGCTGACATTTTTCAGGCTTGAGCACATGAAACTGAAAGGTTTATGCAGCGGCCGCTTCTTGATCTGAAAGATTCTCTTGATCGCTTTCTGATTGAAAATATCACAACCTATCCCGTACACTGTATCAGTGGGATAACAGATAACAGCACCGCTTCGGAGCCTGTCAGCGATTTGCCGGATGCTGCGGGGCTGGGGATTATCTGGATTAATGGAAATCAACATGGTTTTTCTTCAACGCATAAGCATTCTTTACAAAATGAGACAAACCTGATGCAATCGTAAAAAGTCTTGCGGGCATCAACAGCGCCTAATAATATCAATATATTACAGGCGCAATACCTGTCGGTATCGTGCTCTTCACGATGCCGACAAACTTAAACTATTCGGTGTTCTGAAGCAATGACAATCCATCAACAAGTTGCCGCCGGAATTGACCTGGGATCGAATACATTCCGGCTCCTGGTTGCAGAATGCACCGGGGGAAACATGCAGGTACTGGTTAAAAAAATGGCCACCGTGCGGCTGGGCCGAGGCCTGCAGGAGAGCCTAATGCTGCATGAATTATCCACGCAAAAGGGTTTTGAGGTATTGCATGCCTTCCGAGAGATCCTTGGGCAACATAAGCCGGAAAACATACGGGTCTGCGGGACAGAAGCCTTACGCCAGGCCAGGAACAATCATCTCTTTCTGCACAAGGCCGCACAAATCCTTGGCACCAAAATTGAAATCTTAGACGGTGCAGAAGAAGCCAGTCTCTGCCTGGCAGGGGTAATGGCAGGCTTTCGTGAGTCTTTATCCTCTCCCCTGTTACTGGTTGATGTGGGAGGCGGCTCTACCGAGCTTCTTTTTACTGAAGATCTCCACACCAGGCATATTGCGGCTGAAAGCATAAACCTGGGAGTTGTCAGCCTGACGGAAAAATTCCTTGCCTCGCTGACTCCTGACATTGAACTAATGGATCGAATGCTTTCTGAAACAATAGGATGCGCTCTGGAGAAATTGAGCATAATGAAAGAACATACAGCAGTCAACATCATAGGCTGCGGCGGAACCGCAACCAGTATGGCGGCCCTTGACCTCAACCTGGCTGCTTATAACGAATGTTTGGTGCAGGGCCATGTGCTGCAGAATGCTTCCATTGAGAAACTCTGGAACAAGCTTATAACTCTCCCGCCTGATAAACGTAATACTCTGCCCTGTCTTGGCGAAGGCAGGGGGGAAATCCTGCCGGCCGGGATACGGATATATCATATGCTTTTAAAACTCCTACAGCAGGACCGGATGATGATCAGCGATACCGGACTTTTGGAAGGCATCCTGCTCAGCAGCCTCCCCCATGCTGCAGCCTGAATTGTCTGTCACAAAATTTTACCCCTAAATTGAGCTGCTCAGCAGGAAAAGGGCTTTGCAATTACAAAGGTATTTTTGTATAAGTGGTTCACCATCTGGAAAAATTGCTTCTTCCGAATACTTCACTGATATTACTTCTGCTTCAGAAGGATTCTGCCATATACTATAGCGGCAGCAGGTGAATATTATTTTTTCTGGGTGCGGTCTTCGACACAGAAACAATTTCACAATTCTTTCAAGGAGATTGAACATGCTATCCGACGTCATTGAACCAGCATATACCTTTGATGATCTTCTCCTGGTTCCGGCAAATTCCACTGTAATTCCTTCAGAGGTTGATGTTTCCACCAGGCTTACCAGAAGTATCAAGCTCAATATTCCCCTGGTCAGTTCGGCTATGGATACGGTGACCGAGTACCGGACCGCTATCACCATGGCACGGGAAGGGGGGATCGGCATTATCCATAAAAACATGTCTATTGATGAGCAGGCCCGGCAGGTTGAAAAAGTGAAAAAATCAGAATCGGGCATGATCATCGATCCCGTCACAGTCACTGAAGAGCAGCGGGTGTCAGAAGTCCAGGCCCTGATGGCCAACTACAAGATTTCTGGTGTACCTGTGCTGCGAGGAGAAAAGCTTGCTGGAATTGTCACCAACCGCGACCTCAGGTTCGTGACTGACCCGACCCTGAAAGTCAGGGATGTCATGACCAGCAAGAACCTGGTAACGGCAAAGGTCGGCATAACCCTTGAAGAGTCCAAAGCCCTGCTGCATGAGCATCGCATCGAGAAACTGCTGGTGGTCGACGACGAAGGAAACCTCAAGGGATTGATCACCATCAAGGATATTGAGAAGATCAAGAAGTATCCCCATGCCGCCAAGGACGACAAGGGCAGGCTGCTGGTTGGTGCCGCCCTTGGTGTTGGTTCAAATTACCTGGCCTGCGCAGAGAAACTTATAAAAAACGGGGTGGATGTCGTTGTGCTTGATTCCGCCCACGGACATTCTCAGAATGTTGTCAAGGCCGTTGATATCTTAACAAAAACCTACCCGGATCTTGAGGTGATTGCCGGCAACATAGCCACGGATGAAGGCGCGGAAGCACTCATCAAAGCAGGCGCCCGTGCCGTGAAAATAGGTGTCGGCCCAGGCTCTATCTGCACCACCCGCATTGTGGCCGGAGTCGGTGTACCGCAGTTGACGGCAATCAAGAACTGCAGCAAAGTGGCCCAAAAGTATGACATCCCCCTCATTGCTGACGGCGGCATCAAATATTCTGGAGATATTACCAAGGCCATCGGCATCGGGGCCCATTCCATCATGATCGGCTCTCTTTTTGCAGGTGCTGCCGAAACCCCGGGCGAAACTTTCCTATACCAGGGTCGTGCCTACAAGGGTTATCGCGGCATGGGTTCCCTGGGGGCCATGAAGCAGGGCAGCGGTGACCGTTATTTCCAGGAAGATGTGGAAAGCCCATCAAAATTGGTACCGGAAGGCATAGAAGGAAAGGTTCCTTTCAGGGGTCCGCTTTCCGACATGATCTTCCAGCTTGTCGGCGGACTGCGATCGGGAATGGGTTATATAGGTGCACATAATATCGAGGAGCTGCGGCAGAAGGCAAAATTCGTAAGGATCACGGCAGCAGGCCTCAAGGAAAGCCATGTACATGACGTGATCATTACCAAAGAGGCGCCCAACTACCGGATCGAAGGCTAAGCACTTTAAATTGGAAATTGAAAATTGAAAATTTTCAGTTTCCATAAAAATTCATCGTCTTATAAAACTGAAGACGATTGTCGGCTGATATAAGACTGACAGAGAATTGTAAAACTTAAATCCTTATAATATCTTTTAATTTTTCATTCTACATTCTGCATTCTGCATTAATACAATGGACATTCACGGCGAAAAAATCCTCATTCTTGACTTCGGCTCCCAGTATACCCAGTTGATTGCTCGGCGAGTACGGGAAGCCCATGTGTATTGCGAACTGCACCCCTTTGACATGGATCTCGAAGCCATCAGGGAATACGGGCCCAAGGGAATTATTCTCTCCGGCGGACCAAAATCCGTTTATGATGACGGGGCACCTGCCATTGAAGAAGCCCTTTTTGAACTGGGGCTTCCGGTCCTCGGCATCTGCTACGGCATGCAGCTTCTGGCCCGTCATTTCGGTGGCAGGGTTGTGCCGGCCGGCAAGCGGGAATATGGCCATGCCGACCTGGAAAGTAAGAATAAGCCGGGTCCTCTTTTCGATGGATTCTTCATTGAAGGCAAAAGCCCGGTCTGGATGAGCCACGGCGATCATGTGGAACAGATCCCGGCTGGATTTGAAGTCATTGCCCAAACAGAAAATGCGCCGGTAGCAGCGATCCAGGATGTGGATCGCAACCTCTACGGTGTTCAGTTCCATCCCGAGGTGAACCACACGCCGCGGGGAGAAACTCTTGTCAATACCTTTGTCCGCAAGATCTGTCGCTGCAAAGGACAATGGACACCCGGCAACATCATCGAAGACGCTGTAACCCGCATTCGGGAACAGGTGGGTTCTGACAGGGTTGTCCTCGGTCTTTCCGGGGGGGTCGACTCTTCCGTGGCAGCAGCCCTTATCAACCGGGCCATCGGCGACCAGCTTACCTGTGTCTTCGTTGATAACGGCCTTCTCCGCCTGGCCGAAGGCGACCAGGTCATGGCCACTTTTGCCGAGAACATGGGGGTTAAGGTTATCAGGGTGAACGGCGAAGACCGCTTCCTGCAGGCACTGGCCGGGGAGATCGACCCCGAGCAGAAGCGCAGGATTATCGGCAATCTTTTTATCGAAATATTCGAGGAGGAGGCGGCCCGTATCTCCGATGCCACCTGGCTCGCCCAGGGCACCATATACCCCGATGTCATTGAGTCGGCAGGCGCCAAGACCGGCAAGGCCCATAGCATTAAAAGCCATCACAATGTAGGCGGTCTGCCCGAAATTATGACGCTTAACCTCCTGGAACCATTGAAGGAACTTTTCAAGGACGAGGTCAGGGCCATCGGTGAGGAGCTCGGCTTGCCGCACCAAATGGTCTGGCGCCATCCCTTCCCTGGACCGGGACTTGGTGTCCGTATCCTGGGGGAGGTAAAAAAAGAATATGCCGATATACTGAGACAGGCCGACGCCATTTACATTAATGAACTATATACCAGCGGCTACTATGATAAAATCAGCCAGGCATTCGCAGTCTTCCTGCCGGTGAAAAGCGTGGGCGTCATGGGTGACGGCCGCACCTATGAATATGTCATCGCCTTAAGGGCTGTGGAAACCAAAGACTTCATGACCGCCAGCTGGACCAAGCTCCCCTATGAGCTGATGGGCCGCATTGCCAACCGCATTATCAACGAGGTCAGGGGCGTGAACCGAGTGGTATATGACATCTCGTCCAAGCCTCCCAGTACGATTGAGTGGGAATAAAAGACCAGGGTTCGAAGGGTCAGGGTCGAAAAATTTTTCCTGAATCCCCAGTTCTTACTAGCTCATTTAATTCCGCATTTTGCATTTCTAAATCCTGACTACTTACTTCTGGGGTCTATTTATTCTCCATACACGGTATGCAAAGCACCCTGCCTTCAACAGTTCTTGTCCTCGTCTCCATGACCTTCTCGCCGCAGGAACCGCAGGTTATACTCTTGTAAATCCTGGCAGGCTCCGGCGTTTCCACTAAAATCCTCTTGACCTCGAAAATCTCTGCATCGTCTGTCTCCAGAACGGATTGCATCTTGCGCGCCTTTCTGTCCTGGACCGCTGCTGTGACTTCCGGTGACCGGTCTCCTTCAGCATACCGCTCCCACAATGCTTCGGTTGCAGGGTCCTCATGAGGCGGTACCCACTTGACCGCTATACGGATAGCCTCAGGACTTGGCCTCCTGATAAAGGTATACACCTGTTTGCCATAGTCCTTTAGGATCAGGTTGCCCTTGCCGAATGTGCAGCCGCATATCAGCTGGATTGCATCAACCGCGCAGGAATTATTCTCCACAATTGCCACCAGTTCTTCATCCCTGGCCCGCAGTCCCAGTTCTTTCAGGGCGAATTTAGCAACCCGGTAACCAATGGCAAGGCCAGGACAGGCATGGCCGTGGAATTTAATTGCATCGTCAAAGTTCATTTGCTTTCTCCCATTCAGGAAATTAAAAAGTTGATAATTTATCTAAAAATAGATCTCTTCAGAATTGCTTATAAATACTGTTTATTTCTTTGCTTGCCAAAAGAAACGAACCAAAGAAAAGGCAGCCCGATCACATTGGTCCGCCAAAAGCAGACTACCCTCTCTTTTGAAAAATAAACGGGCGCTGCGAAACTCGTCCGCCTCCGGCGGGCCTCAGACAGTTTTCATGCTATTTCCGTTCATTTTTCAAAAGCTCGTCAAAGTGATAATGAACAAAAATTGAAGTTATTATAATAAGAATTAATGTACCTTGTTATTTGTAAAAAACATTCTTCACTATGGCAATATTTTCTGTAACAACTATATTGGTTGCGCAGAAAAAGGTTCAGCAGCTCACGTATATATAATATGGTGCCCCTAATGAGAAAAAATGGACGACAGGATAATGAGTTGCGGCCGGTTTTTTTAGATAAAAACTTCCTGCCCCATGCCGATGGCTCCCTGCTCATCAAAATGGGGAATACCCATGTGGCCTGTGGTGTCTCGGTGGAGGAATCGGTACCGCGCTTTCTGGAAGAGGCTGAACAGGGCTGGATAACCGCAGAATACGGCATGCTGCCATGGTCGACGCATACACGGAGCGAGCGCGAAGCTGCCCGCGGCCGCTCAGGCAGGACTTACGAAGTTCAGCGCCTCATAGGACGTTCGCTGCGCATGATGGTTGATCTCAATGCACTTGGGCCCAGAACGCTCCGGGTTGATTGCGATGTAATCCGGGCTGACGGGGGTACACGCACCGCGGCTATTACCGGAGCTGCCCTTGTTGTCAATGACGTTATCAGCAAGTTATACGAAGAAGGAAAGCTGGCAGAACTGCCTGCAATCACACCCCTTGCAGCAATCAGCGCCGGCATTGTGGATGGACGCGCCCTCCTTGACCTTGATTACGAAGAAGATTCCCGGGCAGAAGTTGATGCCAACTTTGTCATGTACAGGGACGGACGCCTGGTTGAGGTGCAGTGTACAGCTGAAGGCACCCCTTTCAGCCGGGCTGAGCTTGACCTGTTGTCTGACCTGGGCTTCCATGGCATAACGCAGCTCCTCTCCTTTTGGGATGCGACAGACTAGGCAAGAAGCTCTCATGACAGGCAGATTAAACCCTCCCCCTTTCACGCTTCAGGTCCGGTCCAGCGAATGTGCGGCCCGCTGTGGAGAAGTACAAACTCTGCACGGCTCCTTCCGAACCCCAATCTTCATGCCGGTCGGCACCCAGGCAACAGTGAAGGCCGTTACGCCGGAAAATTTAATTGAACTGGGTGCTGAAATCATACTGGCCAATACGTATCATCTCTTTCTACGGCCCGGGCATGGGCTGATCCGTGAGCTCGGCGGTTTGCACCGGTTCATGAACTGGGACCGTCCCATACTTACTGACAGCGGCGGTTTCCAAATCTTCAGCCTACGTGAACTTGCCAAAATCAGCGAGAATGGCGCAGCTTTCAAATCCCATCTGGACGGCTCTTCTCTTTTTCTGAGCCCGGAAGATGCTGTTGCAGTGCAGGAAGCACTTGGCTCCGATATCATGATGTGTCTTGATACCTGCATTCCCTATCCGGCCGACAGGAGCGAAACCCTTGCTGCCACCGAGCTTACTTCCAGGTGGGCCCTGCGCTCACGGGCAGCCCAAAAGCAAACCAGGCAGCTCCTGTTCGGTATTGTCCAGGGCGGCATGTATCATGACCTGCGATCTCTTGCTGTGGACCAACTGCTTGAGATCGGTTTTGACGGTTATGCCCTGGGCGGCCTCAGTGTCGGCGAACCCAATGAGCTCATGCTGGATATTACAGAACACACCGCAAACCTCCTGCCCCAGGACTATCCCATCTATCTCATGGGTGTAGGCACGCCTGAAGATCTCGTTGAAAGTGTCTCCAGAGGAATTGACATGTTTGACTGCGTCATGCCGACCCGCAACGCCCGGAATGGAATGCTCTTTACTTCCCGGGGCAGAGTTGTTATAAAAAACAGCCAATACAGCAATGACGCCAGGCCACCGGATGAAAGCTGCGGATGTTACACCTGCCTGAAGTATTCACGGGCTTACCTGAGGCATCTTTACCTGTCACGGGAGATCCTGGCGTACCATCTGAATACAATTCATAACCTGTATTATTTTGTCGGGCTTATGCGGTCAATGCGGGAGGCTATTGAAAATGACACCTTCCTGCAGTTCAGAAACAATTTTTATGCTCTGCGGGAAAAACATGATTAATATTCTTCTAATTACAGAAAGAAATCTTTCAGAAACATATAACCAAGAATAAATGGAGGAAACTAAATGACTGGTATTGCATATGCTGCCAACGGAGCATCTCCCCAGGGTGGTATTATCTCTTTTATCCCACTCATCCTGATATTCGTAATTTTCTATTTCCTGCTTATCAGGCCCCAGCAGAAAAAAGCCAAAGAGCACCAGGTCTTTCTGTCAAACCTGAAAAAAGGGGATACGGTGGTCACGAGCGGCGGTCTGCATGGTGAAATTACAGGGATTACAGATACGGTGGTGACGCTGGAAATTGCTGAAAATATCCGGGTGAAGGTCTCCCGGCAGCACATACTCGGGACCAAGGCTTCAGTCACTGCAAACAATGAGGCTGCTGCAGCAGGTAAAGCCGGCAAAGGCGGGAGCTGAGGCATCAAGAGCTGTTAACCTCATCGTGCATGCAGGATAAAAAGGTTGCTATTCCTTATATAGCTTGAAAAAATTACTTATAGTCAACGGCCTGGTCAACACATTGTTACCAGGCCGTTTTTGTTTTATCGCATAACCATGAAAGATTTTTTATATGAACCAGACACCTTGGTATAAAAAATCATATGTAATCGCTGCTTTTGCAACTGGATTCTTCCTCATAGTTGCAGCTATTATTAGATCAATACTGACAAAGAATGAACCTCCCCCTGTATCAATTGCGGAAGGTAACAAGACCCCATTTACAACACCTCCAGTTACTAAGTCATCGCCCCTCATAAAAAAAGCGCCAGATGCAATCTTTCAGGAAGAAAAAGAAATAGCATTACTCGAAAATAACTACTTGGCCCTACAGCCTTTTAGAGTATAAGAAAATTTTTTATGATCCCTCGCTTGCAACTATAACAACAAGAAGTATATAAAACTCTGAATGGTCGCGAAGTTATTGGGCAGGGAATTATTGAGAATATAATGCAGAGATCAGATAGAACGTTTGTTATAAGAATAGATCATCCTGAAGATGAATTCGTTTCGGCAATTTTTTTATTTAAAGAAAAATTCTATTTGCTTCACTTAAAAGAAGAGCAAAGATACACTTGGCAGGAGTAATATTAGATGATTTAAACAATAACTTGTTGAGTTTTCTTCATGAGAAAAGTTTTTCTGCCTTTTTCTAAGCCGTCTATCAGCGAAGCTGAAATAGCAATGGTGGCCGACGTACTGCGCTCCGGCTGGATCACGACCGGCGCCAGGGCAGCTGCGCTTTAAAGATCTTTTCAGAATGGCCTGGCTCCCCTTGGCAGTCGCTTTTTTTACCGCTCTGCCCTGGGGTATCATGATACACCTGCGCGAACCGGATTTCTGGAATTACTTTTTCTGGAATGAGCATATCCGCCGCTTTTTGAGCGACGATGCCCAGCATCTGGAACCTTTCTGGTATTTCATGGCAATCGCACCTGTCGCATTTCTCCCCTGGACTTTTACCATGCCGGCTGCTTTATCAGGTCTGAAACAAAAGGAGCCTTCACAAAATGATCTGATACGTTTCAGTCTCTGCTGGCTGATTCTGCCATTTTTATTTTTCTCAGCCTCAAAGGGCAAGCTGTTAACATATATCCTGCCCTGCTTTCCTCCCTTTGCCATTCTTGTCACCCTGGGACTTACGAGTTATTTCAAAAAAGAACGGGACCGCCTGTTTGATTGGTCCGCGGTTGCCGCCGGCTTTTGCTTCGGGCTTATCCTGCTCGTCTTAATCGGGATACATATCTTCAGGATTAATGACCTTTATCTATACGGCGATACTGCAGGATGGCTTGCAATAGCCGGCGGTCTAACGGCCATGTGCCTGTTTTTCTTACTGGCTGCAAGGAGGCGCCAATATGCCTGGAAGATTATTTTCCTTGGTTTAAGCCCTGCCCTGCTCTTCTTTGCTCTCCAGTTCTACATCCCGGGCAAGGGCCTGCAGTCAAAAGATCTGGCATCGCTTCTTGAGCAGCATACCCGTGCAGTGACTCCTGGAACAATTATACTTGCAGGCGGCAACACCAGCCGGACTACCTGCTGGGTTTTCAAAAGAGACGATGTCTATCTCGTATCAAGACCCGCCGAACTTGAATATGGCATTAATCATGATGAACGCGGCGGCCGCTTATTGACCGTTCCAGAAACATCGGAGATGATCAAGCGAAACCGCGGTCAAATTGTACTTGTTGCCCGTAAACGGGATTACGAAGAATGGCTGCCATCTCTTCCGGAACCGGCGGCGTTTTACAGCAGCGGACCAAATGGATATGTGTTTGTAAAATATTAGGAGCCCTCGTTCCAGATCTCCTCGGGATCCGGATTGTCACTCATGTCGAAGCGGATGGGACCGACAGGCAGCAGGTAGAAAGCATACACCGATGCCGATCTAGAATTCGATGAAAAATCGTTGCACGTATCATCCAGCAGGTCTGATCGGCTGGTGTACTGCACAAAATCCTTTTCATACAGCGACCTGTTGGGCGAGAGGTTCCCTGCATCAACTTGAGGGTAATGGCAAAATTCTTATAGAATCTCTTGCGCAGCTCGGCGAAGACGGTGTATTCTAAATTGGTTAGTGTTTTTTCTTTATCCGGCTTTTTTATTGGGCCGTGAAAAAACATTACGCTGAAATAATCATGCGTTACGGGTCAAGGTAACTGAACAAGCTTCTTCTTTCTGAGCAGGCCATTTACTTCCCATTTTGCCACAACACCCGCACCATATTGCACTCTTACCACATTTCCAGGATTTGCCTGCTCCAGGGGAATACCATCCTGATCCAGCAACTCTGCAACAACAAATGAAACAGTATTAATACCCTTGCTGAGATACTCGATTATTTCGCCCTTTCTGAAAGGGTTTCTCACGTCAACTTCCAGCCACGCAATTGATTGGTCTTTGTTGCCAAAACCCTGGACCACTCCCACAGGCAAATATTCCTGATCCGTACGAGATCTGTCGTAGAGCATGTCCTCACCCCCGGGCGGACCGAATAGGAAATTTTCTGTATAGCCCCTGGTCCCTACCTTCCTGAGTTCATCCATATATGCAGGGGGCAGCATTATACTCTTGTTTTTTGCTTGGGTATCTTCACTATTTGCAGCAATATAGTCGAGAGCGGCCCGGTATGTTCTTACCACGGTGCCGACATAATAAACGCTTTTCATCCTGCCCTCGATCTTCAGGCTGTCAACACCGATATTGACCAACTGCGGCAGCTTGTTCAGCAGGCACAGGTCCTTGGAGTTGAATATATAGGTTCCGTGCTCATCCTCTTCAACAGGAAAGTATTGGCCTGGCCTTTTCTCTTCCTGGAGAGCATATCTGTACCGGCATGGATGGGCGCACTCGCCCCGGTTGGCGTCCCTGCCTGTAAAATAGTAACTGAGCAGACACCTGCCTGAATACGAGATGCACAGGGCGCCATGAACGAATATTTCCACCTGGGTTTTCGGATCAAGGGCGTTCCTGATTTCGGCTATCTCGATCAGGCTGAGTTCACGGGCAAGGTTGAGCCGCGCCACTCCCTGGGCTTCCCAGAATTTTGCATTAGCGGGATTCGTGACATTGGCCTGGGTGCTCAAGTGGATCGGAACACCTGGAATGGTTTGTTTCGCCATTGTAAGTATACCTGGATCAGAAACTATGACCCCATCAACTCCGATGTCCTGAAGATACAAGAGGTATTTTCCCAGGCCCTGCAGATCCTCCTGGTGAGGAATTATATTGACGGTGACAAAGAGCTTAACCTTATTTGCATGCGCATATTTGACTGCCTCCTCCAGCTCTTTTTCTGAAAAATTGCCGGCATGGGCGCGAAGGCTGTACTTCCTGCCCCCGCAATAGACAGCATCTGCGCCATAATGAATGGCTGCGATCATTTTCTCAAAACTGCCGGCCGGTGCCAGGAGTTCCGGTATTTTTATGCCGGGGCTGTTGCCTTTATCTTCTCTATGTTCAGTTGCTTTTGCTGACATATTTTTTAGGTTTCAAGGTTTCAAGGTTTCAAGGTTTCAAGGTTTCAAGGTTTCAAGGAAAAAGCATAAAAAGCCCTTAAAGTATTTGCACTTATTTTAGCAAGTTGCGATATAAATTTATGATTACTCATTATTTCTTCACTTGATTGTCAGGACAATTCATGAGTACATATTATTCATGACCCAACAAACTGCCCTAAAAGACAGAGAAGTATTAAAAAACAGGAGAATTCATTTGTCCGTCGGCGTAGCCATGAGCGGCGGAGTGGACAGTTCCGTTACTGCAACCCTTTTAAAGAATAGGGGCTACGATGTCCATGGTTTTTTCATGGCCCTGGCCCAGCCTGACCTCCATCAGCAGGTTGAAGGCGTAAAAAAGGTTGCCGCCCACCTGCATATCCCGCTTAGTGTCGTTGACCTGCAAGAGGAATTTAAAGAGACTGTTCTTGACTACTTCACCGGGAGTTATTTTCGAGGCAAAACCCCGAATCCCTGCGTTGTCTGCAATCCCAGGATCAAGTTTGGGCGGCTGCTGGAAGAAATTCTTGCAGCCGGGTGCGATTGTATGGCTACCGGTCATTATGCCCGGATTATTCAGTCTCAGGATGGAAAATTTCATCTCCTGAAAGGGCTGGACCCCAAAAAGGACCAGTCCTATTTTCTGCATCGCTTAACCCAGGAGCAGCTGGCCAGAATCCTCATGCCCCTCGGGGAGCAGACGAAGGAGAACGTTTACAGGCTGGCAACTGAACTGGGGATATCCGGGGTACATGGCGACGAAAGCCAGGACGTCTGCTTTTTGAAAGGCCAGGACCTGAACACCTTTATGTCCCAATATTCAGGAAGAGCCAAAGGTGATGGACCGATTGTCACCCTGGCCGGCAAAGAAATCGGCCGTCACCCGGGAATTCACAGCTACACGGTGGGGCAACGCAAAGGGCTTGGTATCCCCGATGCCACACCATACTATGTTGTGGCCCTTGACCCTGTAAAAAATGCGATCGTGGTCGGCAAGAAGGAGGACCTGTGGCAACGGGAATTAACAACCAGTGACATGAACTGGATTGCCGGCTTAGATCCCCCACTGCCCCATGGTTTTTTCACCAGGATCCGCTACCGCCATAAAGGTGCAGCAGCCCGTGTGATGCTGCCGGAAAATGGTCTTTACCCCGTTCGGTTTTTTGAGCCGCAACTGGCCATTACACCAGGGCAGTTTGCTGTTTTTTATGAGGGGGATGAAGTAATTGGCGGCGGCGTAATTCTTTAGCTGGTGAAAACCTAGTGGATTTGATAATTAATACTACTCTAAAATAACCATCTTCATCATTGCCCTTATGTCTTACGTATGACTTGCAAGGAACTCTTCAACCTCTTCCTTGGTTGGAATGCCCAACCGGGCGCCGATTTTCGTGCAGCATAGGGCGCCGGCCGCACTTGCATAGCGCAGGCTTTCCAGCCACTCCTTTTCTTGCGCCAGGCAGGCCGCCAGTGCTCCGTGGAAAACATCACCGGCACCTGTTGTATCGACTGCCTTCACCATTAATGTTTCCAGGCGGCCTGATCCACCAGCATTCTGCCAGACCAGCCCTCTATCCCCCAAGGTAATTATGAGGTTGGGTGCATATGGGCTTAACTTCTCAAGTGCTTTGTCCTCGATTTTTTCTCCAGTGAAATCAAGCCCGAATCGTTCCGAGCAAACCAGGTAATCAACAAGACCTGCCAGTTCTTCTGTCCCACTGTGGATAGACCCTGCATCAAGGACCGTGATGATGCCCTTTTGCCTGGCAGATCTGGCCAGGGAGGGAGAGATGTAAGGCTCATGCCCGTCAAAAAGGATCACCCGGGTTGAAACTGTGGAGAAATCAACAGAGCCGGCGGCAAGAAAACTTTCAGGATTGCGGTAATTAACCAGGGCCCTGCTACCGTCGGGCTTGACCATAACCACTGATAAGGCTGAAGAGTACGCTCCTCTTGTTACAAATCCTGTATGAACTCCTGCTTGCCGTAATTCTTCAATATGAGCGTTGCCAAAAATATCATTGCCCAGGTATCCTGCAAAGGCAGCTTGCAGGCCGAGACGGGCCACCGTTATCGCTGCGTTGGCTGCCGGCCCTCCTCCGCAGCCTATAAACGAGGTTGCCCGGATTTTTTCATCCGGCTGGGGATGGCGGTCCACGGAATAGACAAGATCGTAGGTGGATGCACCCACGCAGAGCACGTCGCTGGAATTTCCTTTTTGTAGAGACATGGTTGTTTACCCCCAGAAAAAATAATTATTCACAAACAATTAATGTCGCATGCGATCTTTTTACGCAACACGAGGCCTTGGATCATATTCAACAATGTCATCTAACACATATTCTATGGCACATCATCTCATAGTGATTTATTACAATTATTTTACAGCATCAAGAAAACTTATATAAGCCCTGTAATTTTACTGGTACTATTTTAGCAGAGCGTAACACTTGCTTTCCTGCATGTTTTTCCGTATGGTATTGCGCCATGAAACGGCAGAACAACAATGTAAAAACCGTGGCTGTCGCTACCCTTGGCTGCAAGGTCAACCAGTGCGAGTCAGCCTCTTTTCAATCCTGTTTTGCGGAGCAGGGATTTACGCTCACTCCCATTAACAAACCTGCAGATATCTATGTCATTAACACCTGTGCGGTCACGGCAAAGGCCGCGGCCCAATCGAGACAGCTCATTCGCAGGGTGCAGCGCACTAACCCCCGGGCAAAGGTAGTGGTAACCGGGTGTTATGCCCAGGTTGCCCCGGAAAAAATCCGGGAAATTGAGGCAGCTCCGGTCTCAATTGTAGGAAATGCCAACAAGCATCAAATAATTGAGGCCGCCATAGCTGACTGCAGACCTGCCGGTAACCTCATGCCAAACGTGGCTGGAGAATATTTCAATGAGATAGCAGGGCAGAAAGAGTTCAGCATCCTTCCTGTTAAACGCTTTTCGGACCGCACCAGGGCATTTTTGAAAGTACAGGACGGCTGCAACAACTTCTGTTCTTATTGTATTGTGCCCTTTGTCAGGGGCCGCAGCAGAAGCATGGAAGCGGAGCAGGTACTGGACCAGGCTCGACTATACGCAGAAGAAGGCCACCGGGAAATAGTCCTTACCGGCATTCATTTAGGACATTACGGCCTTGACCTTAAGCCTCCCGGCAGCCTCCTTGACCTGCTGCAAAAACTTATTACGGCAACTTCTCAAGTCCGCTACCGCCTCAGCTCCCTGGAGCCAACCGAAATCAGCCGGGAGCTTCTTGAGCTTATGGAGAATGCGGACAATTTCATGCCCCACCTGCATATTCCATTGCAGAGCGGCGCAGATGCCATCCTGAAAAAAATGAACCGCAGGTACTCCGTTGAACTGTTTATGGAAAAAGTATACTACTGCCGAAAAATGATGCCGACGGCAGCAATCGGTACTGATATTCTTGTCGGGTTCCCAGGCGAGACGGAAGAAAATTTCCTGCAGACATATGAGCTTGTTTCAAAGCTCCCGTTCACCTATCTTCACGTCTTTCCCTATTCAAAAAGACCTGGAACCCTTGCTGCAAAAATGTCTCACCAGGTCCCGGCAAAAACCAAGGAAGAGAGAGTTGCGGTTCTCCGCAAATTAGATCATAAAAAGAGAACTGCATTTTACGGAAGCAGGATAGGCAGTGTACATCCAGTCCTGGTTGAAACTGAAAAATCAGATGAGGGTCTGGCTAAGGGGTTTACCGACAACTATATCCCGGTCCATTTCAAGGCCGGGCCGGATGATGCAAACCGCGTGGTGCCGGTATTACTTGAACAGTTGCAGGAACGCTTTGTTCTCGGGACTCTTATATAGTTTATACAATTAATAATGCCCCAGGAACGGTATGAGGGTTATTGTGTTTTAAGTTTCCGCGTGAGCTTTGCGTTTACGGTGAACTGAATGTTGGCGCACAAAAATGAACTTTTAAAAACACAAACTTTGGGTAAATTCCTTTTAGTTTATCGACCACTTACAAGCCTAGCAAAGCTTGAATCATATAAACAATTTTATTTCTATTAGATAAAATTTCTATTCCATACTGCAGCATGAACGGAGAAATTATAGCCATTGGCAGTGAACTGACCTCCGGCAGGGTTCTCAATACAACCAGCCGGTTTGCTGCCGGTTTGCTTTTTTCCGCTGGTCATGAAATTATTTCCATGGCCACAATCAGCGACACCCCTGACGAGATCAGCGCCAGCCTCAAACGGGCACTCACCCGTTCAGATTTTATCATTGTAACCGGCGGACTGGGAGCCACAAGTGATGATCTCACAAGCGAAGTCGTGGGACTGGCCCTTGGAAGGCCCATTGTTCTGCACGCTGACATCTTTGCCAAGATAAAAGCGAGACTTCCCAAGCTTGATGAGCAGGCTACCAAGAACCTGCAGAAACTTGCCATGCTGCCGACCGGGGCCGAGATCCTCAGCCCTGAAGCAAGGATGGCAGGATACCTCCTGGTCCATGATAATAAACCTATCTTTTTCCTGCCCGGCGTTCCACATGAAATGAAGGAACTGCTTGTAGACAGGGTCATACCAAGACTTGCGGCTCTTCGGGAAGGGAGACCAAAACATGTCAAACAAAAAGTATATAAGGTCTTCGGCTTAAGTGAGATTGAAATTAACCGGCGTGTTGGCCATCTTGAAAGAGAAGAAGACGGCAGGGTCCGTATCGGTTATTACCCGGTATTCCCGGAAGTCCATCTGAGCCTGACAATCATTGATGATGACGAGGAAGCCGCAAAAAACACATTTCAAGAGCTTGAGAATGAGGTGAAAACCGCAATAGGAGATTTCCTATTCGGTACGGATGACGACACCATGGAAAGCGTGGTGGGAGAAATTTTGCAGAACCAGGGGAAAATGCTGGCCACGGCTGAATCATGTTCCGGGGGACTGATAGGACACAAGATCACGTCTGTGCCGGGCAGTTCGAATTATTTTAGCGGCGGAGTTATTGCCTACAGTAATGCATTAAAGGAAAAGCTTCTCGGGGTGGATTCGAATCTGCTCGTCAGGCATGGTGCCGTCAGTTCTGCGGTGGCAAAGGGGATGGCAACCGGCATCCGTTCCAAAACAAATGCTGATTTAGGTCTGTCAGTCACCGGCATTGCCGGTCCAACCGGGGGTACCGCTGAAAAACCTGTGGGAACCGTTTTCATCGGCCTAGCCACGAGCGAGGCAACATTTGATATTCACTGCCTTTTCCCCGGTGATCGCTGGCAAATTCAGGAGTTAACCGCTGTGAAGTCCCTGGACCTTGTCCGTCGTCTGTTGCTTGGCAAAAAACTATAAATATATAATATTATAACAAAAATTTCTTGAAATATCACTTTTTTGCAATTCTACCGTTGTTTCGCAAAATCTATTTTAAAGTTGTAACATATTTATTAGAGTGCCATGGTAACTGCAATACCAGTGCGTGACCAGCCCCACCATATTACTATAAAATCGAATATTTAAATATACTACTGGCTTTCCACTTTTTCAAATAAGGAGCAATAAGAATGGCAACCCGTGAACAGAAGAACAAAACAGTTGATAGTGCGATGTTCCAGATTGAAAAACAATTTGGCAAAGGCTCAATTATGCGTTTAGGGTCCCATGAGGCCGAAGAGGTGCCTGCAATTCCCACTGGGGCATTAAGCCTGGATATCGCTGTTGGGGTTGGAGGGATCCCTGTTGGCCGGGTGACAGAGATATACGGTCCAGAGTCTTCCGGCAAGACAACTCTGGCCCTGCATGTAATTGCCGAAGCCCAAAAACGAGGCGGCATAGCCGCTTTTATTGATGCGGAGCACGCCCTTGATGTTTCCTATGCAGGCCGCCTGGGTGTGGATGTGGACGACCTGCTTGTTTCACAGCCTGATTACGGTGAACAGGCACTTGAAATTGCAGAGGTTCTTATCCGGAGCAATGCTGTAGATGTTATAGTTATTGATTCGGTTGCCGCCCTTGTTCCCCGGGCAGAGATTGACGGCAATGTCGGTGATCAGCATGTCGGCCTGCAGGCCCGGCTCATGTCACATGCCCTGCGGAAATTCACCGGCATTCTGAAGCGCAGCAATGCCGCCCTTGTCTTCATCAATCAGATACGTATGAAGATCGGGGTTATGTTCGGCAACCCTGAAACCACTCCGGGCGGCAATGCCCTGAAATTCTACAGTTCTTTGCGGTTGGACATTCGTAGGATTGCTACATTAAAGGACGGGCAGGAGGTTATCGGCAACCGCACCAGGGTGAAAGTAGTAAAAAACAAGGTGGCTCCGCCTTTCAAGACCGCCGAATTTGACATTATTTATGGTGAGGGAATATCCAAAGTCGGTGATCTTCTCGACCTGGCTGCAGAAGACGATATCGTGGAAAAAAGCGGCGCCTGGTATTCCTACGGGGGAGAGCGGATCGGCCAGGGAAGAGAGAATGCCAAGGCCTTCCTGAAGGAACATCCTGACATGGTGGAAGAAATTGCACAAAAGGTCAGAATGGGTTACGGCCTGTCTGTTCTCAAAGAAACAAAGCAAAAATCAGATTAGCGTTCCCTGCAGCGAGTCTTCCTCGACGGCAAATCCTATGTTTCATAGCCGTTAGGATTTTCTGCCTGCCACCTCCAGGCATCGGCGCACATCGTTTTAATATCCCTGACAGCCTTCCAGGACAATTCCTTTTCAGCTTTAGAAGGGTCAGCATAACAGCTTGCGATATCACCAGGCCTTCGCTCAACGATCCTGTAGGGTATTTTTCTCCCCGCTGCATCAGAAAAGGCCTCTACCATCTGCAGCACGCTGTATCCCGTGCCGGTACCCAGATTATAGGTGACAAGACCAGGGTTTTCACCAAGTTTTTCCAGAGCCTTTATATGGCCTGAGGCCAAATCCATGACATGGATATAATCCCTCACCCCGGTTCCGTCATACGTTGGATAATCATTGCCGAAGATTTGCAGTTCGGACAATTTGCCAACAGCCACCTGGGTAATATAGGGTACAAGATTGTTCGGAATGCCTCGTGGATCTTCGCCTATCCTGCCTGAAGGGTGAGCCCCGACCGGGTTAAAATACCGCAGGAGAGCAATGTTCAATGCCTGATCCGCATGGTATAGATCCCGCAGGACCTGCTCCAGCATCACCTTGCACCAACCATAAGGATTTGATGGTTTTAAGGGAAAATTCTCTGTTATGGGAAGTGTGGCTGGGTCGCCATACACGGTGGCAGATGAGCTGAAAACAATATTTTTGACTCCGTGCCTTGCCATGACATCAAAAAGCTCAAGGGAGCCCATGATATTATTCCTGTAATATTCCAAGGGTTTGGCAACGGACTCCCCTACAGCCTTCAGGCCTGCAAAATGAATGACCGCATCAATAGATGTCTGGCGGAAAACAGTCTCAAGGGCGGCTTTATCCCGGAGATCGACTTTATGAAAGCGCAGATTCTTGCCGGTGATTTCCCCGATGCGTCTGATGGCGACTTCACTGCTGTTGAGAAGACTGTCAACCACAATAACTTCATAGCCGCCAGCCAGCAATTCAACGCAGGTATGACTGCCGATATATCCTGCTCCGCCTGTAACCAATACTTGCATATCTTGTTGTTCTCAACAGAAGTGGGCAGCTGAAATGTAAGTCCAATCCATTTTACATTGAGTGTTTCCACTTTGGAAAAATAAATTCTATACTATTTTAAAAGACTCAACAGTATATTTGCTCCCAAAATCAAAGACCCTTACGGATTGCTTGATTTACGATAGCATCTTTGGCAAAACATAGCCAAGATTCTCTAAAATGGGTATATACTTTTAACAAATTACTAACAAAAGCACGCTAAGGAGGAAACAATGCCCTACGTCAACATCCGGGTGGCCGGCACCTTAACTAAAAAGCAGAAAGAGGAAATAAGCAGCGGCGTGACCGATGTTATAGCAAAGATTGCAAATAAGCCCAAAGATTCCATCCTTATCTTCATCGATGAGGAGAGGCACGAAAACATAGCGGTGGGCGGAAAACTCCTGCAAAAGACCAAGTAAAACTGCCCTCATGGCTGCGCACATAAAGAAAAAAATCGAAAAGCTGCGCGAGCAGATCAGATTTCATGCGCACCGTTACTACGATCTGGATGACCCGCTGATTGCTGACAGCGAATATGATCAGCTGTTCCAGCAACTTCTGAAACTTGAAGAGTTGCACCCTGAGCTGGTCACGCCGGATTCCCCCACGCAAAGAGTTGGTGGCAGCCCCCTGGGTGAATTTAAGACCGTCCGCCATACCCACCCCATGCTCAGCCTGGAAAACGCCTTCAACGAAACAGAACTTCTTGAATTTGAAGAACGGCTACAGCGGTTTTTCAAATCCCCGATACCCTTATCCTACATGGCAGAGCCAAAACTTGACGGCCTGGCAGTCGAACTTGTATATGAAAAAGGTTTGCTTGTTATCGGTTCCACAAGGGGAGACGGTCGTACCGGGGAAGAGATCACCCAAAACCTCAAAACCATCCGTTCAATTCCTTTACGTTTATCTGCGCCGGAAGAGCTCCAGGTCCCTGAAAGCATTGAAGTCCGCGGGGAGGCTTATCTTACCCTTGAAGGCTTCAGAACACTGAATGAACAACGTTTGGCTGCTAATGAAACCGTTTTTGCCAATCCCCGGAATGCGGCTGCAGGTTCACTGCGCCAGCTGGACTCAAGGGTTACCGCACAGCGACCGCTTGATTTCTTTGCCTATGGGATAAGCGAGACTGGACAGGTCCCCTGCAGCAACCAAAAGGAGCTCCTGGACTATCTCCAGAAATTAGGCTTCAAGATCAACCCGCTGACAAAGTTCTGCAGCGATATCTCGCAGGTTATTGATCATTTCTCCTATTTGCAGGGTATACGTGCGACGCTGCCATATGATATTGACGGCATGGTGGTCAAGGTCAATTCTTTTGATTTGCAGCGGCGCCTTGGTAGTAAGGCGCGAAGCCCTCGCTGGGCGATTGCAGCCAAATTTGCCGCCACCCAGGCAACCACCATTTTGCAGAAAGTTGAATTCCAGGTAGGCCGCACCGGGGCCATAACGCCGGTGGCCATCCTTGAGCCGGTTAACGTCGGCGGGGTGATGGTCAGCCGGGCAACACTGCATAACGAGGGTGAGATTAAACGCAAAGAGCTCAAAATAGGTGACCACGTCCTTGTGCAGAGGGCAGGAGACGTTATCCCGGAAATTGTCAAATCCGTGATAGAGCAGCGGACCGGCAGGGAAAAACCAATCCAGATCCCCGATAACTGTCCGGTATGCCAGCATCGCCTCGTCCAGCCTGAGGGAGAGGCAATAACCCGCTGTCCGAATTCCCACTGCCCTGCCCAGAGGCTGCGGCTGCTTATCCATTATACTTCCAAGGCCGGAATGGATATTGAAGGCCTTGGTAAAAAGGCAATGGAACAGCTTTTCAATGAAAAACTGGTCAAGGACATCCCGGACATTTACGGTTTGCAGGTTACCGACCTTGTTGTCTTGGACGGCTGGGGTGAAAAATCAGCCCGTAATGTGATCATTGCCATAGAGGCAAGCCGGGTAACAACCCTCGCCAGACTGATAGGCGCCCTTGGGATCCGGTATGTTGGGGAAGAAGTTGCCGGCCTGCTCGATGAACATTATGGGGGGGCACTGACACAACTTATGCAGGCTGGCGAAGAGGATCTTCTTGATATTGAAGGCATCGGACCACAAACCGCCCAAAGTATTAGAGAGTATTTCCATGACCCTGGAGTCAAGAGCATGATTTCCCGGCTCATGGATTTCGGCTTTACCATCACTTCCACGCGAAAGAGTTCCGCGGAAACCCCCTTTTCCGGTTATGTCTTCCTTTTTACCGGCAGTCTCGAAACAATGTCCAGGGACGAAGCCAAGGTCAGGGTAAAGGAACGTGGGGGAAAGGTTGCTTCCCAGACCAGCAAGAAAGTAACTCATGTGGTTGCTGGGAACAAGCCGGGGAGCAAGCTGAAAAAAGCAAAGGAACTCGGGTTAACCATAGTTTCGGAAAAGGATTTTGAAAAATTGCTGGCAGGCAAAAACCTTCCGGAAAAGAAAAAACAGCTCTCCATTTTTTAGGAGGATTGCGACCCCCGCCTTTTTCTCGGGCTGCAAAGGAGGTTTGCATGACAGATACAAGAAGGGTTCATGTCATCGTCGAAGGCAGGGTGCAGGGAGTATTCTTTCGGGCTTACACCAGGAACGAGGCAGTAAGGCTTGGGCTTACCGGCTGGGTGAGGAACAGGCCAGATGGCTCGGTTGAGGCCCTTGTTGAAGGAGCCACGGCAGCTGTAGAAATGATGTTAGAGTGGTTTCAGCAGGGTTCTCCACACTCGCAAGTTGCGAAAGTCCATGTTGTCGAAGAATCCCCGGCTGGAACAACCGGTACTTTTGAAGTTCACTATTACTGATCTTCCTGCTTCACTGCACCATTTAACTATCAGTAAATATAATATTTTTTTCTTTTTCCCGCTTCTATCCATAACGCTTTGGCGGCTATTCGCCAACAAGTGTTGACAATTGTCTGCCACTGACTTATAGAGTACCGAATCAATGTGAAAGGAGGATTCCTCTATCAGTGAGTTATTCAGATACGTCCAAACTCCAGAAAAGAAAAACCAGATCTAAAGTGGTAACCTATCCGAGCACCCAACGAATCACCTGCCCTGAATGCGGGAATAACAGGGAGTTTCTCGAAGTATCAGACGGAGTCATTCTTACAACGCGCTTTATCCAGAACAGTGACGGGAGCTTTAGCCAAGAGATAGATGACTCCCAGGTTCTTGGAGAGGTAAAATTCTATTGCGGCGATTGTGGCACCGACCTCACCCAGTTCCATAAACGATTTCTGGAAATGCTCTTTTAGCAGTGGCACCATATTAACAAGCAGTGACCCTCAACGAAGGAGACAGATGGCTTGAGCCGTGAAAAGCTCATTATCAGGGACAATTCCACCCTGCGTGCGCAATATGATACCCTGCAGGAAGGAGATATAATCTTAGGGCGTCTGCGTCTGCGTGATTCTGAAGAATCCATACTCCTTGACCTTTGCCAGCGAGGGATACACCTTGTCCCTTCTGGACTTTCACAGCTTGCCAGCCGCTCAAAAGCATTTCAGGCAGCACTCTTCGCCCCTTTCATGCTGCCGCTGACATGCGCCATCCATTCGCTGCATGACCTCATCACGGCAATTTCAGCCTATCAGAAAAACTCCATCACTATTGTCGTAACTAAGCTCGACCGGAGAAATGCCGGCATGGGGGTGCACCTCTGGCAGTCGATTGAAGAGGTATTTACCCATGCTTCCCTGGGCAACATACCCTTTCCTTTTGTTCTGCAGCCCTTCGAGCCGGAATGTCGTGATATACGCGTTGTTTTCCTGGATGATTATAGCGAGGCATACAGCCGCCACAACCCATACAATTTCCGCAACAACCTACACCATGGGGGGCAGAGCAAAGCGTACAGCCTCTCAGACGAACAACTGAGTCTCTGCCGTCTGGTAATGGAGCGCGGCCGCTTTCCTTATGCGCATCTTGACCTGCTCATTACCAGGGAAGGCAATTCATACCTTGGAGAAATCAATTTGAGGGGAGGGATACGTGGGGCAAAGATCTCACCTGGTGAATACCAGGTAAAGGTTGAGGCAATTCACCTGCAGCTGCTTGAAAAACTCTTGCAATAGATTTTTTTGATTCGGAAATAAAAAAAGGAGAAGGTTTTGCCTTCTCCTTTTTTATTAGATTTTGCTTTAACAGATCATACGCAGCCAGTAGGTTTCGGCAGGCCGGCCATTTTACAGGCTCCCTTTCCTGGTCCGGACGGGAAGAGCTCATAGATTCTCTTCAGCGGGAAGCCGGTTGTCTTGGAAAGAATACGAACCATAGGAGCAATACCATTTTTCTTGTAATACTCCTGCAGGGTTTCAATAACTTTCGTGTGTTCATCGGTCATCTCGGAAATGCCTTCAATTCCCTTCACATAGTCAACCCAGTTCTCATCCCATTCTTCCATGCCTTTGGCCAGGAAACCATCTTCATCTACATCGTACGTTTTGCCATTATGCTCGATAGTTGCCATCTTGGTTTTCCTCCTTGGTTTTTCAGTCTAGTATATTGTTGATGTTCAAGTCTTAGCCGAACTTTCAAAACAAATAATGAATAGTCCTTCATAATATAGCGCCCATTCTTTGTCAAGAAATGATTCATATTTTTTTCCTGCCCTGAATTCTCTTGGTCTGCGGCAAGAATTAAAGAACTTTTAGTGCTTGCCATGGCACTGCTTTTATCAGTTTTTATCCTGCAAAGTCCCCTGATACCCCGGGGGTTTTACAAATACGCAGGTTTGTTCCCTGAAAGTTACGTTTCAATTTAGTATATTGTTATTTTTAACTGGCAATAAATATTCTAATTGGAATAAAATATATTGTTAATGTCTAGCTTAATGCCAAAACGATACGGGTTCGTTGCTGCCGAACCAACAGACAAATTCTTCCAGCCTCTTTGCCTGGTTATGAAGGAGAAAATATATGCTTGACCTGTTACGGAAAAAAGCGCAATCACCCCTGATTCAGGGCACAATCCTCATTATTGCACTCGTCTTTATTTTCTGGGGCGTTGGCACCGGATACCGCGGCAGCAGAAATTCTGTCGTCCAGGTCAACGATGAGTCCATTCCATACGAAGAATTTCAGAAGACTTATGAACAGCTTGCAACCCAGTACCGCAACCAGTTTGGCGGTAATCTGCCCAAGGGGCTACTCGAGAGCATTGATCTCGAGGGGCAGGTCCTGGAGCAGCTCATCCAGAGATCCCTTCTCCGACAGGGTGCCAAAGAGATGGGAATCATGGTAAGCAATTTAGAGGTCCAGCAGGCTGTTGAAAAAATGGAGGCCTTTCGGACTAACGGTATTTTTAATGTTGCGCAGTATAGGAATATACTATCCAGCTCCGGCATGACAACCACCGCTTTTGAGGAATCCATGCGCACAGACCTCCTTGCCGGCAAAGTCCTCGAACATCTTTCACGTTTTGCCAAGTTAAGCCCCCTGGAAATTGAAGAAGAATTCGGCTTTGACAATGAAGAGATCAACATTGAGTATGTTTCTTTAAGTGCTCCAGACTTCGAGAAAAAAGTAGAAATGGCCGAAGACGATCTTATGGCCTTTTATGAGGGAAACAAAGAAACCTACATGACTGACCCGCAGGTCATATTACACTTCCTTCCCTTTCCCTACAATGCAGATGATAAACCGACAATTGCCGACGAAGAGGTGGAATCTTTCTACAGCCAGAATCTTAACCGCTACACTATGCCTGAACAGCGGAGCGCACGTCATATCCTTATTAAAACATCGGAAGAAGACTCTGAAGAAACCCTGCTTGGAAAACGCGAAAAAGCTGAACAGATCCTAAAGCTGGCCAGATCGGGAGAAGATTTTGCCGCGCTGGCCATACAGTATTCGGAAGGGCCGACAGGGCCAAAGGGGGGAGATCTTGGCTCGTTTTCGCGGGGCAGGATGGTAAAAGCCTTTGATGATGCCGTGTTCTCCTTAACCGAAGGAGAAATCAGTGACATAGTGGAAACCCAGTTCGGTTTTCACATCATAAAGCTTGAAAAGATTGAACCAGCCTATACCAGGACGCTTGAAGAAGCAAAGAGTGAAATTATCAGCCAGCTCCAGGGACAGAGGTCCAGCGAACTTGCTTTTAAGAGGGCATCAGAGGCCTATGAGAATATCATCCTTGCAGGCAGCCTTGAAAAATTCAGTCAGAGCAACGATATACCTGTCAAGCAGACCGATTTTTTCACGAGAAAAAACCCTGAAAAAAGCGGTTTTACTGAAGGAATGCTGACTGAACCTGCCTTTCTCAATGCGGCATTTGCATTAAATAAAGGCGAGCTCAGTTCCCTGATCGAAACCTCCAAAGGATATGCTATAATTTTTGCTGCAGACAAGAAAGAGCCAGAGATCTCTCCCTTCAAGGATGTTCAGGAGCAGGTGAAGACTGATTATTTGAGTTCTCGATCAGATGTCATGGCAAAGGAAGCAGCGGAAGCAATGCTGACAGCTCTCAAAGAGCAGGACAGCATGAATCTTTCCGTTGAGGCAGTCAAGTATGGCAAGACTCCTAAAGAATCGGGTTATTTTTCAAGGAGTTCAAGTCCAAGCGCATCCTTGCCCTCCCAGATAATTGACAGCAGCTTCGATCTCTCTGCGGAAAAGCCATTCCCCGAAGAGATAGTCTCCAGCAGCGGAGTATATTATGTATTCAGGTTGGCGGACAAAAAAGCTCCAGCTCCGGATCTCCTAAGCGAGAAGGAGGACGAATTCAGAACAGGGCTGCTGGAAAGGAAAAAGGCAACACTCCTTGCCTCTTGGCTTGCAAATGTGAGAAGTAAAGCTGAGATCAAGATAAACCAGCAGCTCCTCTAACAGGCGACTGCCAGCCCGCGGAGAATATATCCCTGCCTTATTCCTCCCAGTCAGGGCGCAGATAAAGCTCTGTGAGCTGTTTCCGCGCCACCGGCGCTGGTGCTTCAGTCAACGGACAGGTGGCCTTCTGGGTTTTTGGAAAAGCGATCACGTCACGAATGGTTTCCCGCCCCGTCAAGATCATCAGGAGCCGGTCAAACCCAAAGGCAATCCCCCCATGGGGCGGCGCACCAAGCTCTAAAGCCTGCAGAAGGAAGCCGAATTTGTCCTCTGCCTCCTCTTTAGCTATTCCCAGGGCTGCAAAGATCGTATCCTGGAGCCTTTTCTGGTGGATACGTATACTGCCGCCGCCGATTTCCACCCCGTTTAAAACCAGGTCATAGGCCTTGCTGCGGACGCGCCCCGGATCCTTCTCCAGGAACTCCATATCCTCCTCCTTGGGTGCCGTAAAGGGATGATGCACCGCAACATGTCGCCTCTCGTCATGATCATACTCGAGCAGCGGGAAATCGACCACCCAGACAAAATTAAACGTGCTCTTGTCAACCAGACCAAGCTTTCTGCCCAGTTCCAAGCGCAGTTCAGACAGGACCTGGTGTACCACAACACCCTTGTCGGCAACAAAGAAAAGAACATCATTCTCTTCTGCCATGAGCTCACTGCTTATGGCTTCGCGTTCTTCATCCTTAAAGAACTTTGTGATAGGCGACTGCCATTCGCCCCCGGCTTTTACCTTCACCCAGGCCAGGCCTTTGGCCCCGAATTGGCCGACATATTCTGTTAGATCGTCAAGGTCTTTTCGGGAAAAATCCCCGCAGCCCTTGGCATTAATACTTTTTACCATTCCGCCTTTCTTGACTACCGATTGAAAAACATTGAAACTGCAGTCCTTGACTGTTTCTGTAAGGTCCACCAGCTCAAGCCCAAACCTGGTGTCCGGCCTGTCGGTGCCGAAACGGGCCATTGCCTCCTGATAGTTCATCCTTGCAAATGGAACTGACAGTTCAATATTGAGGACATCTTTGAAAAGCTTCAGCATCATACCTTCAATAATTTCATAGATGTCTTCCTCCTCGATAAAGGAAAGCTCCATATCAATCTGGGTAAATTCAGGCTGCCGGTCTGCCCGCAGGTCTTCATCCCTGAAGCAGCGGACAATCTGGTAATACCTGTCCATTCCCGCTATCATCAGCAGTTGTTTAAAAAGCTGCGGCGACTGGGGAAGGGCGTAGAACTTGCCTGCATTCACCCTGCTGGGTACAAGATAGTCTCGCGCCCCTTCGGGTGTGGACCTGGTCAGGACCGGTGTTTCAATCTCGAGAAAATTATTCGCATCCAGATAAGACCGGACAGACTGGGCAGCCTTGTGCCGCATAACAAAACTTGATGCCATGGAAGGCCGCCTCAGGTCGATATACCTGTACTTGAGACGCAGGTTTTCTGAAACCTCTACCTCCTCATCCAGTGGAAACGGAGGCGTCTGGCTTGCGTTCAATATCTTCAGCGTATCTACCAGGACCTCGATGGCCCCGGTGTTAAGGTTAGGATTCTCCATGCCCTGGGGCCGGTTTTCCACCAGGCCCTTCACGGCAATCACCCATTCGTTCCGCAGCTGGTGCGCCTTTGCATGGACCTCGGCATGGACTTCAGGATTGAAAACAACCTGGGTGATTCCCCAGCGGTCGCGCAGATCAATAAATATGACGCCGCCATGATCCCGGCGTCTTAATACCCAGCCCATCAGGGTGACATTTTCTCCGATATTCCGGGCTGCAAGGTCATTACAGGAATGACTCCGTTTGAGTCCCTCCATGGATTCCATTTCGTAACTCCTCAGCTTTTTGTGAACAGCCCGGAAACCAGGAATAAAATGGTTCCGCCTGTCAACGGTATTATTCTTTTGGCTGTTCTGTGATTTTTTCCAGGATAGCAGATGCCCAGTTCTCGAATACAGGTGCGAGCGCGATAATTTCCTGTTCACCTGAATGCATATCCTTCAGGGCCACTTCCCTTTTTTCCAGCTCGTTTTCGCCAAGAATAAGCGCAAACCTGGCCCTCTGCTTGTCTGCCTGTTTCAATTGGTTTTTCATGCTGCGTCCTTCATGGTCCATCATGACGTGCATCCCCGCTGCCCGAAGCATCTGCTGCAGAACAAACCCCCTTTCATTAGCCATCTCACCGAGGGTGACCAGAAAAAGGTCGGGGCCGGGAAAACTTGCAGCTTCGCCTTTCTGACCCAAAAGCATAACCAGCCTTTCCATACCCATGGCAAAACCTATACCTGGTACCTCCGGGCCGCCAAGCTGCTGAACCAGGCCGTCATATCTTCCGCCTGCCCCGATGGCACCCTGAGCGCCAAGCTCCGTTGTCAGCAGTTCAAATGTCGTCCGGGTATAATAATCGAGCCCCCGCACCATTTTCGGGTTCACGGTATATGGGACCCCAAGCTGGGTCAGTGTTTGCTTGACTTCTTCAAAATGGAGACTGCATGCTTCGCAGAGATGTTCAATAATTGAGGGTGCTGATACGTACTGGGCCTGGCAGTGTTCGCTTTTGCAGTCAAGGATGCGCAGAGGATTGGCGCTGCTGCGACGCTGACAGTCATCACACAGGTTCTGCAACCGCTCCTGCAGAAATCCCTGCAGCGCGTTCTTGAAAGAGGGCCGGCATTCGGCACAGCCTAGGGAATTAAGCTCCAGGCTGGCCTGCAGGCCTATTTCCTTCAAGATCTGCCTGGCCATGGCCATAACCTCGGTGTCAATCTTTGCACTGTTAGAGCCGAGGACTTCGACACTCATCTGGTGAAATTGCCGCAGCCTTCCCTTCTGGGGCCTTTCATGCCGGAACATTGGTCCGATTGTATAAAGGCGCTGGAGAGATCCACGGACAAAAAGACCATTCTCGATATATGATCTGATAACCGGGGCGGTTCCTTCAGGCCGCATGGTTATGGAGGAACCATTCCTGTCGACGAAGGTGTACATCTCCTTTTCAACAATATCGGTGCTCTCCCCAATGGTACGCACAAAAAGCTCGGTTTTCTCCAGGATAGGCACCTTAATTTCCTCAAACCCGTACCTGCGGAAAATATCGCGGGCCGTCTGCTCGATGAACTGCCAGATGCCAACCTCATCGGGCAGGATATCCTTAAAACCTTTTAAAGCTTTTATGCTCAAAATATACTCCTAATTGCAGCAAAAATATATTATCATAAAAAAATAAACGGAGAACTTTACTCGTACCGATATAAAAAAGTGGGATATTTTTTTGGCCAGGGAGACGAACAATTTATTTAAATTTAACATGTTAACTGTTACAATAGCGTTTGAGTGCAAGGCCGGGAGAGCCTAATATAATTTTTTATCTCCATAATTACTATCACATGAAATTGCCCCCTCTAATCATTGGTCCGTACACTGCCCCTGTTCCTCTCATTCAGGGAGGGATGTCTATCCGGGTTTCAACATCTGACCTTGCGGTTCCCGTTGCGGAATGTGGCGGCATAGGTACGATCGGAGGTTCCTCCATCCCCATTGACGAACTCAAGGCGGACATTCAAAAAGCAAAGAGCGCCACAAGGGGCATCATTGCGGTAAACATAATGTTCGCCATGAAAAACTTCTACAACCTGGTCAAGGCCTCGATAGAAGCCGGTGTCGACATGATTATCACCGGGGCCGGCTTTTCCAGGGATATATTCAAGATCGGCCAGGATAGCAACACCCCGATCGTCTCCATTGTATCTTCGCCTGCTTTTGCCAGACTTGCAGAAAGGCTAGGTGCAGCAGCTATTATTGTTGAAGCCAAGGAAGCTGGGGGTCACCTGGGAACCGATATTGCCCTGCGAGATCTTTTCCCCAAAATCCGTGAGGTGGTCAAAAAGGTGCCGCTTATTGCAGCCGGAGGGATCACCGACGGATATGACATGGCGGAAATGATGGACAAATACGGGGCTGACGGCGTGCAGGTTGCCTCACGTTTTGTTCTGACAAAAGAATGCTCGGTATCCGATGCCTTCAAGCAGGCCTACCTTAATGCGAAAAAAGAAGACGTGACCCTTATCCGCTCACCGGTTGGTCTGCCCGGCCGGGCCATCAGGACCCCGTTTGTCAAAAAAATGGAAACCGGCGAGGAATTGAAGGCCAAGGACTGCAAATACAAGTGTTTAAAGAAATGTGATCACTTTTACTGCATCTCGGAGAGACTGATAATGGCACGGGATGGTAATATTGAGGACGGCCTGGTTTTTTCCGGCGAGAATGTTTACAAAATGAAGGAGATACTTACCGTCAAGGAAGTGTTTGACATGTTTGTCGCCCAGGCCGAATCCCTCTACAAGGAGCCTCTCTCCCCCTGAACTCAGATATTATCTTGTTGAAAAATAGCTATGCTTACTGACCCGGGAACCGGAAGCAAGCCCGACGATAAAAGCCGAGTACCCCGCATTATCCCCAGGCAAAATCACCCAATATCCAGAAAGAACATTGACCGGGAAGCGCTGAAGGTTTTGTACCGGTTGCGTGATGCAGGCCATGTTGCATACCTGGTAGGCGGAGGCGTTCGCGACCTTTATCTGGGGAAAACGCCAAAGGACTTTGATATAAGCACCGATGCCAAACCCGGTGAACTTCGCAGAATTTTTAAAAACAGCCGTTTGATCGGCAAACGTTTCAGGTTGGTACAGGTTTTTTTTCATGGCGGCAAGATTATCGAGGTTTCCACCTTCCGCTGCCGGAGCGAATATGATCTCAATGGGGCCAACATCGCCAAGGAGGAGGTTCTAGCTTCAAACAACACCTATGGTTCTCCTTCTGATGATGCCTTCCGCAGGGATCTGACCATTAACGGCCTGTTCTATGACATAGAAAACCATAGCATTATTGACTTCACGGGAGGCGTCAGTGACCTGAAACAGGGAATCATCCGTTTTATTGGTGAACCGGAAAGGAGAATACAGCGGGACCCGGCCAGAATGATGCGGGTAATCCGCCATGCAGCGCGGAACAATTTTACGATTGAACCTATGACCTGGCAGGCCATTCTCAAGCATAAGGAAAAACTGAAACTCTGCCCGGTTTCCCGCATCCGTGACGAACTGATGAAGGATCTTCGCAGTTCAGCCTCCAGGGCCTGGACAGAACTGGCACTGGACAGCGGACTTTTCGGGGTACTCTTGCCCTTCTATGAGCCGATTGATATGCAACCCGAGAGCGGAAGAACCCGTTCACTTCTCCTGGCCCTTCAGGCTGTTGTTGACAGGCTCCATTCCCGGGGCATGAAACTTCCGGACCACATGCTCTTTTCCCTGCTCATTCTTCCCTGGGCCATCGCGGAGTATGACCTTTTGGGCAAAAATTATAAGGGCTCGGAATACCACCGTTTTCTCCGGAAAATCAGGGACTGTCTCGATAAAATCCTTGGGCCCATGAGCATCAAGCGTTCCTCCAAGGAAACCATTGCTATACACCTTGTTACGCTGCCCCAGTTTATCCGTTTTGCCAAAGAAAACAACTGGCCCAAATGGTTGAAGCGGAAAAGCTACTACCGGGAATGTGATCTGTTTTTCCGTATTTTTTCAGAGGCTACCGGGGGCAGCAAAATACCCGAACATATCATTGCAGAGTCCTCCAGACAATTTACCATTGAAGCAAAGCAAAGGCCTGCCAGGAAAAGCAAATTTAAGAGAAGGGTAAGCTCGGGTCCGGCCTTTGTGCATAATAAACGCGGTTCCATTTTTGGGCTGAAAAAGTAGAACTCAAAAAACGAACATATATCCAGAGACTGAAAGCAATGGAGCGGATGCAAAAATTTCTGTCACAAAGAGAGGTAGCTGGAACACTTCGCAGCCTTATGCCTTTAACCCGCCTGGGGCAGGGCTGGGTGAGGCTCCTGGACTCAGAAGATAAACTGCTTGATTTTTCATCCAATGATTATCTTGCCCTGGCGGAGCATCCTGAGGTCATTGCTGCCAGCAGGAAATACCTGGAAATGTTCGGAGCCGGGTCAGGTGCGGCCAGGCTGATGAGTGGCGATCTTGAAATCAACCACCTCCTGGAACAGGAAATCGCCCAACTGAAATTTAAGGAATCGGCCCTTACGTTCGGCAGTGGCTACCTGGCCAGCACAGGTATTATTCCTGCCCTGGCGGGACGGGGGGATCTGATAATTACGGATCGTCAGAGTCATGCTAGCATTTACGATGGCTGCATGCTTTCGGGCGCCCGGACCATCAGGTTCCGGCACAATGACCTGGCGCATCTTGAACAGATCCTGCATGAAAAACGCAGCCAGTTCAACAATTGCCTGGTTGTTGTAGAATCGATTTACTCAATGGATGGGGACCTTTGTCCCCTTGTTGAACTCGTAGGCCTGAGAAATGGTTATAATTTTTTATTAATGGTTGATGAGGCCCATGCAACAGGACTATACGGAGAGAACGGCTCAGGTCTTATCGAAGAGTACAAGGTAAGTGACGGGGTGGACATTGCCATGGGGACCTATGGCAAGGCCTTGGGGAGTTATGGCGCTTATGCTGCAGCTTCTCGGGAAGTCATCGCTTTCCTTGTCAACAAGGCACGTACCTTTATCTACTCTACGGCCTTGCCGCCTGCTGTAGTCGGTGCCAACCTAGCAGCCCTTTATCTCGTAAAGACAGAGCCCTTTTTACGTCAGGACCTGCATAGCAGGGTAGCCTTCTTTAAAAAACAGCTTCGCAAGAACGGCTTGAAGGATGATCCAGGCCCATCACAGATCATTCCTGTCATGATTGGCGACAGTGCCAAGGCCCTTGTTGCGGCTGAACACCTCCAGAAAAATCATTTTTTTGTCAAGCCCGTTCGCCCCCCAACCGTCCCGGAAGGAACCGCCAGGCTGAGGTTCTCAATTACGCGCTATCACCAGGAGGAAGACCTGAAAAAATGCGCAGCTGTTCTGGCAGAGGCTTTAAATAAAACAGCTGAATAAAATTCCGGGATCCATTCATCCTGTCCTTCATTGCCAGAATCCATACAGAGTGCTCATGAGCCATTCCTTTAAAAATACAGAGCTCCATTCCCCTGGAGAAACACCTACTGTTTTTCTACCAGGCTGGGGTTTTGATGGCAGTATACTGCAACTACTCAAGCCGCCCCAAGCATGGATATATCCGGAAAACCCGCTTGACCCTGATACCATTGAACAGGACCTGCTGTACCTTCTCAATACAAAAAACATCAGAAGGGTTCGGATTGTCGGATGGTCCATGGGAGCCATGCTGGGACTTGAATTTGCTGCCAGGCACAGGGATCTGGTCCATTCGCTGGTCCTTGTTTCCCTCCGCTCCCAATGGCCTGACCATGAAATGAAGGAGATCCGAACGGAATTTTCCCAGAACCCGCGAGCCTTTCTCAAAAATTTCTATCGAAAATGCTTCCTGGGCGACAAACAGGCTTACCTGAAATTCTGCACAACCCTTGAGAGCGCCTATCTTGCTGCTCTAAACAAAAACAGAGGACGACTGCAGCGTGGTCTCGATTTCCTCGAAAAATTCAAACTCCCCAGTCCTCTGCCAACCATTGCCACAAGGATGATTTACGGCAAACAGGACATCATAGCTCCTGTTGCAGAAAAACCATCATTTCCTGAAGCGGTTGTCGAGATCATCGACAATGCAGGACATTCTGTCTTCCTGCATGAAGCCTCTTCACTTCAGCAGGAGTTAAGAAAGCAGGTAATCCGGGCAAAATTTTCGCGAGCCGCGGATTCTTACGACAGTTATGCCAAGGTCCAGGCTGAGGTTGCCCGGAGACTGGCAGCAAAACTTTCTCCAGCTCAGGAAAAACAAGGATTCAAAACCATTCTGGAAATTGGCTGCGGCACCGGGAATTTTACCTCCCTGCTGGCGGACCGTTTTCCTGCTGCAAAGATACTTGCCCTTGATTTTTCTCCCGCGATGATCTCAAAAGCTCGCCAGAAAATCAAGAGTGCTACGGTTGAATTTGTCTGTGCTGAAGGGGAGCAATTCCTGCAGGAAGCTCCGACCAGATCATTTGACCTGGTGGCCAGCAACGGCTCCATGCAGTGGTTTTCCAATATAGACAAAACCATCTCTCATATTGCCCGGATCCTTTTACCTCACGGCACTTTTCTCTGCTCCATCTTCGGGCCAGACTCTCTGTCGGAATTGGCTTCAGGGCTGCTTGCCACCCTGGGCCCTGGAGATGGCCTTGCTGCAGAAGCATTCCCGAGTCCGGAAAGTCTCAAGACCGCCCTTGATACATACTATAAAGAGGGGAAAATTGAGCAGGAACTTTTTGAAAAAACATACCGGTCAACATACGATCTCCTGCTCCATATTAAGAAAACCGGCACCGCGGGCTGGCAACAGAAATTGCAGCATCCGTTAACCCCATCCCGCGTAGCCCGCCTTGATGCTTGGTTTGACAGAACCTATGGTGCCTGCAGGGTGACTTACCAGATTCTCTTCCTGCGGGGTAGTACTTAAAGTGATGCCTCGGCCTTTTGCCGTGACTCTTCCTGCTCTAAAAGCTCCCCTAATATAGCGGCGGCCTCACCAACCAGCCTGATACATATCTTACGGTTGCTATCCGGGTTGGAATAGTACTCTTTAACCGCTTCCTTATTTTTCCAGTCAACGCCTGCAATGTCCCGACAGTCCATACCTCCGTATGATTCAGTCAGTTCTTCGAATTTTTTCAAGAACTTGCTGCTCAAGGCCCAGATGCGGGGATTTTCCTTTTCGTCAAGGTTGCCCCTGCTGTATATACTGGAAATCAAGGCAACGCCGCCCAGCAAAATTCCACACACACTCCCTGAACTGGCAATACCGCCTCCAAAAGCACCGACTGCCTTCACTGCAGACTCATCTATCCTGTTTATTTTTTCCTGGCCCACGGCAAGGATTGCCTGGCTTCAGTGAAACCGTTTCATAAAAAGATCGATTGCCTTGTCTCGCATTTCTTCTGGAGTCATCTGTTCCTCTCTAAAAATGAGTTTTATAACAACCTTGAAAACCAAATCTCTTGAAAAATAAATTTTAGTGCAACAGAAAAAATTATCCAGCCTTTTTCACGATTGCGCAGCCCCTGCACTTTGCGGAGGATCAGCAATAGATACAGCAGTAAAATCTCAAGCCCTGCGGAAAAAAGAAGATCCCCGCAGCACGTTGCAGGGATTAGGCTTGCCATCCCTCTTCATACAATCAGTTCTTTAAAATAGACTATGGAGGGAAAACGATTCGAATGCTGGATCTCTGCCCGGCTGCTGGGCCTTGCCACGTAAATAAGGACGCCCATACCATAGGCCTGGGCTGCCTGCAGGACATTTTCATTATCGTCAGCCAGCAGGGTGCGCTGCCTGTCAAAAGCAAGTATTGCTGCAAGCCGTTCCCAGAACTCCGGCTCTTCTTTCGGCAGACCAATATCCTGGGAGCAGACGATCCGGTCAAAATAGGCGCCGATTTCGGTTTTGCGCATCTTGATGTCCAGGGTCTTGCTGTGGGCATTTGTTACCAGGTGCACTGTTTTATGCAGGTTCCGACAGTATTGCAGAAAATCGATTACATAGGGGTGAACCTGGATGAGATGGTTAATCTTCAGTTTCAGGGCCGGAATGTCGAGCCCAAGCTCCTCCGACCAGTAGTCCAGATCCGTCCATGCCAGAGTTCCTTCTATGCTCTTGTAGCGGGCAAGCAGTTCCTTTCTGGATTCCAGGGGCGTCAGCTCATTTTTTTCTGCGAAAATCTCCGGCACATAATGTTCCCAAAAATAGTCGTCAAAGTGTTTATCAAGCAGGGTGCCGTCCATATCCAGCAGCACGGTATCTATACATTCCCATCTCGGCTCCCAACTAAGAGGGCTTTTATTTTCATCCTGACTTTTCATGGAATGTTTCAAGTGTAAAATTATTAATTCGTAATTTTGGGTTTTCCATTACAATAGAAACAGGAATGTAACTCGATTCACTCATAATTCACAATTCACAATTACATCATGCCGCGATTATTCATAGCTGTTGACCTGCCTGAGACAATCAGGGAAAATCTGGCCTCTATGTCATTTGGCATGCCAGGCGCAAAATGGGTTGCCTCTGAACAACTGCACCTTACAGTTCGTTTTATCGGTGAAGTGGATGGCGCTCTGTTTCGTGATATTAAGGATATACTTGATGGAGTAAGCTTTGCACCATTCAGCCTGCAACTGAAGGGGGTAGGATTTTTCCCCCCTCGCGGAGCACCGAGGGTTTTGTGGGTCGGCCTTGAAAAAAGCGAACCATTACAGGTCCTGAAAAAGAAAATTGATCTGGCGCTCTTTCGGGTAGGCGTGGAAACGGACGGCAGGAAATTCTCACCACATATAACCCTTGCCCGCCTGAAAAACAGCCCTGTGCAAAAAATTGCCAATTTTCTCGCCGGCAATGGTCTTTTCAGCCAGGAACCCTTCCAAGTCGATGATTTTAAACTCTACTCCAGCATCCTGTCCCCCAAAGGAGCGTATCATAAGGTGGAGAGGGTGTATTCTTTAATTGACCAGGTGAAAGGATAAGGGGTCAAGGGTTCAAGGTTACGAGGGCTCAAGGGGGCAAGGGACAAAGAGGTCTAAGGAAAAATAATTTTATAACTTGAATGTCATTTCACGCCGCCGAGCAGTGCAGAAAAAGGCGGAAACAGCGCGAGGACTGTCTGAGACCACCTTTTGGCGGGCGAGTTTCGCAGCGCCCGACTCTTTCTAATCTGTGAGGGAAACCTGCCAAAGGCAGGTCAAGTGAACGACTGCCTTTTCTTTGGTTCGTTTCTTTGGGCAAACAAAGAAATGAACAAGAATAATAAGTTTTCCAAAATACCTTTTATTGAACTAAAAAATTGGGACTTCTGATTCCTGACAGCTAATCGCTTATTTCTTTTGCAACATTACCACGGCATGAGCTGACATGCCTTCTTCTCTGCCCTCAAAGCCCATGTTCTCAGTTGTGGTTGCCTTGAGATTTATGCGCGCAGGCTCCACCTTGCAGGCTGCGGCAAGATTTTCTTTCATGGCTGCAATATAGGACAGCAGTCTGGGCTTTTGCGCAACGACGGTTATATCAGCATTCTGCAGCACAAACCCTTTTTTTGCAACAAGCGCAACAACATCGGCCAGTATCTTCAAACTACTCATATCCTTGAACTTCTTATCAGTATCAGGGAAATGGGTCCCTATATCGCCTGCACCTGCAGCGCCAAGCAAGGCGTCGCAGAATGCGTGGGTCAAGACATCGGCATCTGAGTGCCCCTGCAACCCTTTATCATGGGGGATCTTTTCCCCCCCCAGTACGAGGGGACGACCCTCCACCAGACGATGGGCGTCATAGCCATAGCCGCTGCAATACTGACTGCCTTCTTCCAGTGTTTTCCTGCCAACTTCGTTCTCCATGAGAATGGCCTTTGCAAGGATAAGATCTTCCTGCCTCGTTATCTTGATATTTGTTTCCGACCCTTCAACCACTTTAACAGGATGGCCCACGAGTTCAAGAAGTCCTGCCTCATCGGTAGCCTTGAAGTCCTTCTTTTCAGCTGCCAGAGAGTAAGCTTTTATCAGGAGAGACTTCTTGAAAACCTGGGGTGTTTGTGCCTGCCAGATACCAGTCCTGTTTATTGTGTGTTTGATTACCTTTTCCGCAGATACAGACTTGAGGGTATCCTTTGCCGGGAGTGCGGCCATCGCTGCACCACTTTTCTCTGCTTCCTCCAAACAGCTCTCTATAAGTGAAACCGGCACAAAGGGACGGACGCCATCGTGCACCACCACTATTTCCACTTCCGCGGGCAGTACTTCAAGGCCGGCCAGGACAGAATCCTGACGCAATCTGCCCCCGGGGATCACCTTGTATAGCTTTGCAAGCCGGTATTGCTGCAGCAGATCTTCAGCCCAAGCGCAACATTCCGGCGGCACAACAACAACAATAAGCCCGACTGATTCCGCCTGCTGAAAGACCCGGAGTGTATGGATGAGGATAGGGATGCCCTCCAGCTCAAAAAACTGCTTCGGGACAGCTAGTCCCATCCGGCTGCCGCTTCCTGCCGCTGGTATGATTGCTGCGACTTTAGAGGGATTCATTGATTATATGAAAATCAGTTTTTTCAAAGTTAGAAGCGAGCATAGTCGGAAAGCATTGGCCAAAAGATCATTTCTATATTTTTCTCATGGACATGCTCAGAAAATGAACAGGTAAAAATGGAGTGGGCTGTAAGCCGAATTCTGTATCCCGCCAAGCGGGTCATGACCATTTATCTAGGATGCCGGTCACCCGGCACCTCCAGCGACCTACCCGGAAGCATCGGACGGGCAGCCCTCAAATGCCTCTCTATTTGGTCTTGCTTCGGGTGGGGTTTGCCCTGCCTTTCATGTCGCCATGAAAGCGGTGAGCTCTTACCTCGCCTTTTCACCCTTACCCCGTCATACGGGGCGGTGTGTTTTCTGTGGCACTTTCCCCCGGTCACCCGGCGTTCGAGTTACGAACCACCCTGCCCTGTGAAGTTCGGACTTTCCTCTGGCCGCAGAGACCAGCGATCATGCGCCCACTCCACTTATAATAGTAAGAATTTGGCGGCCTGGTGTAAAGAATTATAAGTTCTTTTATTAAAAATAGTAAAAAAACTATTATTAATCTTATGTTGCGTTTATTTATGCTTAAGGGGAACTTGAAAAATTCTAATTTTCCTAATTCAGATGATTGTCGATGGCCAGATTAGCCAGCTCATCAGCCCTGCTGTTTTTCTCGCGCCGCACATGGGTTACCCGCACAGAGGCAAAATCTGCAAACTTCTTCATGGTTTCATTGTACAGCGGTTTCAGGTTAGGATGTTTTACCTTATACAGCCCCTGGATCTGTTTCACTATCAGTTCTGAGTCAAGGTGGGCCATTATACTGCCAGTTCCAAACTCGGCGCATTTTGCAAGTCCAAAGAGCAGAGCCCTGTATTCCGCCTCGTTATTTGTGCATTTTCCCAGGTATTTCCCGGTGCCGACTAGCTCGTTTCCCTGTTCATCCAAAATTGCAATACCAGCCCCCGCCTCTCCTGGGTTGCCCCTTGAAGCCCCATCAGTAAAAAGCTGCAACGTCTGTCCTGCCAGCCCTCCTTCCCAGATTTTTTCTTTGTCTTGCCAGAGTTTTGCCTGCAAACGGGGAGAGGGTGTTTCTTCTTTATGAGGAACGAGAATTTTTATGGCTTCTGTCAGGATTTTCCTGACCTGCCCGGGCTCCATATCCTGAAAATAATCCTGCAGTAACTCGTCAGGCAGCTTGCCTGCAAGGACGCGCAGGATCTCTGCTGCCTGCTTCATTGTAGCAGGAACCGTCCGGTGGGAAGTCACGCCTATTCCTTCTCCGGATTGTGAAAAAGAATGCGTTGGCAGGTCGGGCAGTTGAGTATCCTGTCCCCTTTCATAATATCATTAAAATGCTGAGGAGGAATACTCATAAAGCACCCCTGGCAAATACCATTGACAACGCCGACAACTGCCTTGCCGTTTCTCCTGGTGCGCAGCATGTCATACTTACGCAAGGCCGCAGCATTGATGTCTTTTGCCTTGGAGTCACGCTTGGCAACAATTTTTGCTTTCTTGCCCTCTACCTCCTCAGCATGCTTCTGCACTTTTTTGCTTTCCGCAGCCAGCGCCTTCTCTTCCTCCTCTGTCTGGCTTGCCTGCTCCGCCATTATCTTTGTATTGGCTTCGCTGGATTCCATCAGTCTTACAATTTCCTCTTCCTTTTCCTTGATGTTTTTCTTGCTGTCTTCGATCTCCTTGAGCAGGCTCTGATATTCCCGGTTTGTCTGAACCTGCATCATTTTCGACTGGCGTTCCTTGATCCGGCTTAATTCATCAGCCAGTTCCGCCTCAAGTTCCCGTCGCTGCACATCTGCATCAGCTATTCTTGCCTGCAGTTCCTCAATAGTTGACTGGTGCTCAGTAAATGCCTTTTGTCTTTTTTCGAGCGCTTCCTTTTCAGAATTAATCTCGGCATCCAGCTTAGCGATTTCCAGATCAATTACCTGCAGTTCTGTTAACTGCCTAATCTCTTCATTCAATGTTTATCTCCTTGATTTGCTTGAGCCTCTTGCGGCTCATTTATATGATAACCGTAATCCTAACTTTATTTCTCCATCACATGAGGATGTCATCCATCCCTGTAGCCCTTAAGCTCATGCATCCGGCTGATGGTAGACAAACGGGCTCTGCTGCCGTACAGTCGGCTTTACCGGAATACTAATATCCCGATCGGCCAGAACACCCTGTAAAACAGCTACCAGGGATTCCACCACGGGATTCTCCGTGGCAAAATGGCCTGCATCAACAATACAGAAACCTGCTGCCTCTGCCCATCTGGCCGTGCTGTGTTTAACCTCACCGGTCACATAGACCTGCGCTCCGCAGGCATATGCTGTTTCGGCCAGTTCAGAACCGCTGCCGCCGCATACTGCTACGGTCGCTATTTCGGCAGGCAATCTTCCTGCCACGCGCAGGACAGGCAAATTAAAAAAAGCGCATAAGCGCTCAATAAATTTTTCCCGAGTCAAGGACTGGGCAAGCCTGCCAACACGTCCGAAGCCTGCAGCAGAAGCTGCTGCGCTATCTCCTGGACCCTGTTCCATTGCTGCAGGTACCAGGGGCCTGGATTCGACCAGCCCCAACCTGGAAGCAAGGGCATCATTTACGCCTCCATCCGCCTGGTCAAGATTTGTATGACACCCTATTACCGATATTTCATTCTCCAGCGCACTGCGCAAAAATCTTCCCAGTGGCTGGTCCGTATATACTGCTTTAATGGGATGAAAGATCAGGGGATGATGGGTGATAATACAGTCAGCTCCGCTTTCCTTTGCCTCGGCGAGTATCTCTTCGGTGGGATCAAGCGCCACCAGGATGCCTTGAATCTGCTGGTTAGGATCTCCTACCATGAGGCCCACATTGTCCCACTCTTCTGCCAGTCCGAATGAGGCTATCTTATCAAGTGTCTTGAGCAGGTCTTTTACAGTCAATTCTTTCTCCATCCCGCGCTATGAATATGCACCCTGATACGACAAAGAAAAAAGGCACACCTCTTTTCAGGTGCACCTTTTCCTACAATCCAGAGAGTTTTCTGCGGCAAACCCGGGAAAAATAAACCTCCAGGGCCACTCCTTCAGGCGATAATACCTGGAAACCGCAATTTTATTCCTAACTACCTGCCATTTCATTTTTCTTACTGCAATAGGCTCGGAAACTGCATACTGACACCCGGCAGGGCAATGCATTGAATCAAAAGCTCAGCATTTAACTGAAAAGATGGGCTGCCAAGCTGGTGGGCCTACCTGGACTCGAACCAGGGACCGACCGGTTATGAGCCGGTGGCTCTAGCCAACTGAGCTATAGTGTTTTTTTACTCCAGCCGGCCATTTTTGTCAACCGCTAAATCGTTTCACCTTTAACCACGATTAGAATGGATACGACAGTTTACAATACAGTGGTTTCTCTTGACCACCCCTATGCTTTCAGATAAGTTTTGCTCTGTGTTGCCGGCAGAATTTTGCCATATGTCCTTTCTTAACAATTTTTCCATAACCGCAGGCTGATACATTGATATACAACAATCTTCTCTACTTCATCACAGCCATTATCATTTTTTCCACCGGGAGTATTCCGGACGAACCGCAGATACCTTTTACTGCAGCACTTCTTCTGTTTCTGGTCAAAGGGGCGGCATACCACTACTTCGTCCATCATGCCCATGGACATGAACGAGTATCAAGCGACAGGCAGTATTTTGCCATTGAACAGAAATTCTCCATCCTCGCCATATTCATCTTTGCCATTGATGTCTACCTGCTTGACATTAAATACTATATTTCCTTCCTCTCGGTGAACGGTCATCTGCCGGTATTCCTCAGCCTTGGCGGCATTTCCCTTTTTTTCTTTTATCTTTCCCTCTTGTGGCTGGCTGCCAGGAAAAATTACGGGAAAATATTCGGCCGCCTCTATTCAGCCAGGGAATTTATCATCAACAATATCAAGCTCAATCTTCCTATTATACTCCCCTGGCTCATTATCAACTTTATTGCCGATTTTCTCAAAATTCTTCCATTCCCACTGTCAAGGATGCTTATCGCCTCTGAATGGGGCGAGACCATCCTTTTTTTGCTTTTTTTTATTCTCCTGGCCGTCATTTTTCCCGTACTCATCAAGAATCTGTGGAATTGCCGACCCATGCCTGCCGGACCTGCCCGGGCCCACATGGAAGAATTCTGCCGGCAGCAGTATTTCAGATACACAGACATCATGCTTTGGCCCCTGTATGAAGGGAGAATGCTCACAGCAGGGGTCATGGGTGTTTCAAAAAAATACCGGTATATCCTCATCACTCCAGCTCTACTGGAGGCCCTTTCGCCTTATGAAATAGAGGCTGTCCTGGCCCACGAGATCGGTCATGTCAAAAAATACCATCTTCAGCTTTACCTCCTTCTTTTCTTGGGCTTTGGCCTGGTGGCAGGTTTGATTGTCAGCCCGATGATTTACTTCCTCTTAAACTCCAATATTTTTTATCACATAATCAGTTTTGCCTCTATAGACCCTGAAGCAGCTTTGACATTCTGGGGAACTGCCCCGATGTTCGTCATAATGCTTGTTTATTTCCGCTATGTTTTTGGTTTTTTCATGCGCAATTTTGAGCGCCAGGCTGACCTGGCTGTATTCAAGGCGCTTGGAGAAAGTGAGCCCCTCATAAATTCTCTGGAAAAGATCAGCTGGATGAGCGGCAACATACGGGATAAACCCAGCTGGCATCATTTCGGCATCGGAGAGCGCGTTGATTTCCTGGAAAAATGCAACAGGGACAGGTCATTAATAGCTCGCCATGACCGTAAAGTATATGGCAGCCTCATCCTTTTGTTAACCCTACTGGTATTCAGCGCAGGGCTTTTCTGGAATATGCCGATCAAAATTGAGGACGAAGCAAATTTCAAGTTTGTTGAAGCCGTGCTCCTGCAAAAAGCTAAGCGCGAGCCCGAAAAGGCGATATGGCAGCGGCTACTCGGAGATATCAAGCAGGAACTGAACCAGGATGCAGAGTCGCTGGTTGCCTATGAAAGATCTATTGCCTTAGAGCCCAATAACCCCGATACCCTGAATAATATGGCCTGGTTGCTCATCACGGCGGCTGATCCGGCAGTGCTTGATGCTGACCGGGCATTAGACCTGGCCCAAAAAGCTGCCATGTTAAGACCCAAAGCCGGTTATATTTTTGATACCATGGCAGCAGCCTATTGGGCTAATAATATGATCGACGAAGCCATGGATGCTGAAAGGGAAGCCATGGGCCTCGAGCCTGCCAAACGGCCTTTTTACAGGCACCAGATGGATTTTTATCTGAACAATACCTGGCCTGCAGACCTGGAAGGCTGGACCCGAGAGAAATGAAAACTTTTCCGGAGAGAGGGCACGCATGAAGCTTATCCTGGTTACCAATGACGACGGCATCAATGCGCCCGGCCTGCAGTTAGTATACAAAAAAAGCCAGTCGCTTGGGAAAGCTGTCATTATAGCCCCTGAGCATGACAACAGTGCGGCAAGCCATTCCCTGACCATGAACAGGCCGCTGCGGGTGCGCGAGATTGAAGAAAATATATATACAATCAACGGAACACCAACTGACTGTGTCACTATCGGCATAGGAAAAATTCTGCCGCAAAAACCGGACCTGGTCATCTCCGGTATAAACCCAGGGCCAAATCTTGGTGATGACGTCAGCTACTCAGGCACTGTGTCTGCAGCCATTGAGGCCACCATGCTGGGTATCCCATCCATCGCAGTCTCCCTTGCTGCTGAGTCTGAGCCTTATCACTATGAAACTGCCGGGAAATTTATTTTCGAACTGGCAGGCTTAATTCTGGAAAAAGGGCTTCCGATAGACACGCTGCTCAATGTCAATGTTCCCAATACGACACCTGACAGGATTGCAGGGGTAGCGTTTACCAGACGGGGCAGAAGGCTTTATGAAGATGCGATCAAGGAAACGTACGACCCCTGGGGCCGGAAGCATTACTGGATAGGCGGCGGTACTCCTTCATTTGATGCAGGTGCGGACACGGATTCAGCAACTATAAGTGTAAACAAAATTTCCATTACGCCAATGCATCTGGATCCAACCAACTACGAGGCCCTCAAACTTCTCCGGGAAAGCTGGCCTGAAATACTGGTCAGGTTCGCCAAATAAAAAAGCCAGCCCCGGATATGTATTCCGGGACTGGCTTTACGTTTTTCTGTCAGCTTTTCTTATTTTGTAAACAAAACTTCCACCCGCCTGTTGGTTTCGCGTCCCTTGATGGTCTCATTTGAGGCAATCGGTTTTGTTTCGCCAAATCCTCTCATGACAAGCCTTTTCTTGGCAACTCCCTGGCTGACCAGGTAATTAATAACCGCTGTTGCCCGCCTCTCGGAGAGGCCTTGGTTGTATTCTTCCGTGCCGATCAAGCATGTATGACCATGGATTTCAGCGTTGAGATCAGGATATTTCTTGAAAACCCCCACCCAGCGGTCCAACTCTAGGTAGGACTCCGGACGAAGCGTCGACTTGTCAAAATCAAAAAAGATATTGTTCACTTTCAGGGTGATCTTCTCTTCTACCAGCTTATCAAGAGGATAGAGTACGATATCATGCCTGTATTCGCTATACGTCTTGATCTCCGTAAAATCCAGGGTTTCAGAAACGCCCATGTATCCTTCTTTTTCAGCGGAATAACTGTATTTGTGACCACCTGGCAGCACTATGACATATTCACCAGAGTCTGGGTCGCTCTTGGCAACACCTGCAGCCTTGTTAAGGGTCAGGTCATTCCAGGCAATCCTGGCTTCAAGTGGATTCTTATCAGGATCCGTCACCCTGCCCGATACAACAACTGCCCCGGATGGCCGTGCTTTAGCCGGCAGTTCGGTGGTAAAAATATCGCTGGGCCCACAGCCTACCTGGGGTGTGGAGATGTCGCCTTGCCAGCAGTCGGCTTTCTTTTCCGCCGTGGCATAATACGCCAGGTCACCGTCAGTTGCTATCTGGAAACCCCAGTCATTATATGGGCTGTTAACTTCCTTGCCAAGATTGAGAGGTTCACTCCACTCTGTCCAGGAGGACTTGTCTTTGCGCCTTGAGACATAAACATCCAGCCCGCCAAGCCCGTAATGCCCTTCGGAGCTGAAGTACAGTGTCTTGCCGTCCGGGTGCAGAAACGGCGAGTACTCTGCAAAGGGGGTATTTATGACACTTCCCAGGTTGATCAATTTGCCCTCTCCAGTGGCCGTTTCCGTATACACATAAATATCCGTATTGCCTGCATACCCGCCATGAAACAGTATTTCCTTGGGCTTAAAGGTGCCAACATTGCCCGGCCGGTCAGATACAAACAGGATGGTTCTGCCATCAGCCGGCAGCATGGCATCCGAGTCAAAATGCTCGGTATTGATCGGATCAGGGTAATGATTAATATCCGCCCAGCACTGCTTTCCCTTTTCAGCATAAAAAATATCTCCCCGACCAAAAGAACCGGGATAGTTGCCCATGAGGGTAATGATGTTGTTATCAGCAGAGACGCCAAGCATCATCTCGTGACTAGGCGTGGAGACAGGCGGCCCCAAATTGTCAGCCTTCTTCCAGTCCTTCAGGCCTCTGGCAGCATAGTAAATATCTTCTCCTCCTGCCTCTTCGCCCCTGTCGCGGGTAAAGTAAAGCGTCTTGTTGTCTGCTGATATGATCGGCCTGAATTCAGCCCCTCTTGAATTAACACCTGCACCCAGGCGGGACTTCATCAGGTTCTCCTCCGGGGCTTCCAGCAGCTTGATTATCTTGTCAAACCTGTCAGACATGGTTGGAAAATTGGCTTTGTACTTCTTATACACATCTGCTGCGGCTGCCCAGTACCTGTCATTCACATGGGCGGCGGCAAGCCGCTGCACTGCAACAAACGCTAACTCGCAGGGACTGTTTTCAGCGATGAATTTTTCATAGTCCTGCACCGTCACAGCCGTCTGCAGCAGTTCTTCACGTTCTTCACACGATTGTGCCGCTGCAACAATATGGGGAATAAGCGCCAGCAAGAATATCAAGGCCCCAAGAATTAGCCCGCGGCCTGTCATCATCTTTGCATTCATCAGAGTCCTCCTGTTATTGGCCCTTCGCAGAAAACTACATTTTTGAAAATCAGATTAATCAGCTAACTACCCTATAATTTTTTGGTTTTCTGGTCAACAAGATAGTTTGCGAACTTTGTTTGTAGTATAAAGATATACCTCACTGAAAGCCTGGCAGGCCTTTTCACATTACATCCAAACACCTGCCGGCAACACATCAGCTTACATGCAATCCTCGAGCCAAAACGTTTCGATTTTGTTCTGTTTTTTTAGAAAAAACTGTAATAGAATGAGACCTCATTGAAAATTTGAGCAGCAATTGCTGTTTCTAATAATTTTCCTGGAGAACAACTCATGCCACTGTTGGGGGCGCACATGTCCATCGAAGGCGGATTGCACATGGCCTTTGAGAGAATCAGCTCCGTTCATGGTGAATCGCTGCAGATCTTCTCCAAGAACCAAAGGCAGTGGAGGGTTCCACCATTAAGTCGAACAGAAATTGACAGCTTTCTCCATGCCTGGGAACAATGGGGTAAGGGGCCTGTTGCCGTGCATGATTCCTATCTTATCAACCTGGCAAATCCGGATACGGAAAAAGCAAACAGGGCTGTTTCCGCTTTTGCCGACGAGATCAGCAGAACAGGCCAACTCCATATCCCGTACCTTATCATGCATCCGGGTTCCCATGTCGGCGCAGGCAAAGAAGAGGGGCTTCGGCAGCTGACAAAAAATCTTGGCCGGGCCTTTGAACAGTCAGGCGAGACCAATTCCGTCATGATCCTGCTGGAGACTACTGCTGGGCAGGGAACCGGTATTGGCGCCTCCTTTGAGGAATTGGCATATGTAATAAGCCATTCAAAATACCACCAGCGGCTTGGGATATGTTTTGATACCTGCCATGCCTTTGCTGCCGGTTATGACATCAGTACAAAAGCAGTTTATTCCAAAACCTTTGCAGCCTTTGATGCAATATTAGGCCTCTCGCGGCTTAAATTCTTCCACCTTAATGATTCAAAAAGGGAGTTAGGTTCAAGAATTGACCGCCATGAGCATATCGGCAAGGGGAAAATCGGGCTGGAAGCTTTCCGGCTGCTTATGAACGATCCCCGTTTTGCCCATCATCCCATGGTGTTGGAAACACCAAAGGAAAAGGACCTGAAGGAAGATATAAAAAATCTTACACTCCTGCGCAGCCTCGTAAAGAAAACAAAAAAGAAAAGATCGTGATTTAACCTGCCTGGCCCGCAAGCACCAGTTCCCGCACAATATCGAGCAGGAAGGTCCTGCCGAGCAAGAATAGTCCAATCGATATTATTGCCGCCGCAGGGACGGTGATAAGCCAGGACTTGAATATCTTTTTTGCGATGCGGCTGTCAATACCGGCAAGACCGCGTGCCAGACCGATTCCCATTATAGCGCCCACCAGAACATGCGTCGTTGAGATCGGCAGTTTCATCCTGGTGCAGACAAGTACGGTTGCCGTTGCAGCAATATCGGCGGCAACACCACGGGTCGGGGTGATCTCCGTAATCTTGGTACCAACCGTTTCCATGACTCTGTAGCCGTAAGTTGCCAGTCCCAACACAATGCCCCCGCCGCCAAGCATCAGGACCCAGAGGGGTACAGCCACTTTCATCTGTACAGCACCTCCCTGGAGAATATGGACGACAGCAGCCAGCGGCCCGACAGAGTTTGCCACGTCGTTGGCCCCATGAGCAAAGGCAACTGAGCAAGAACTTATGATAACAAGCGGAACATACATTTCTTCTACAAGTTCAAGCTGTTGTGCAAGCGGCAGAGACTCTTTGTCAGACAGCCTCCGATTCACAACAACTTTCGAAACATAAGCTGCCAGGACACTTATGCCCAAGGCAATAAGAAAGGTATTCCTATCTGTCAGCCATTCCACTTCCTTGATGACATGGGTCAGCCCTTTCCAGATTGTAGCAAGGGTGACAACCATGGCCAGAAAAAAAACAATATACGGCGTTACCTTTATGGCAGCCTTTGTAGGCTGCTCCTGTCCCAGGATTAGTTTGCTGATGATTTTGAAAATGATGAAAGCAGCGATACCTCCGGCAAGCGGGGAAACAAACCAGCTGGCCACAATCTGTCCCATTTTGCCCCAGTTGACGGAGCCAATGCCGGCTGCCACAATGCCGAAACCCGCAACCGCGCCAACTATTGAATGGGTAGTGGAGACCGGCATTCCCGTCCAGGTGGCGAAATTCAGCCAGAGGGCAGCGGCAAGCAGTGCGGCGGACATGCCGATTACAAGGAGAGCTGCTGCTTCACCCTGCGCCAAGTTAGGCAGGGAAGCCAGGGCGGCCGGGTCGACGATTCCCTTGCGCACCGTATCCGTAACGTGCGAACCGACGAGCACTGCACCGGCAAACTCACAGATACCGGCGGCAATAACAGCCTGCTTGACGGTCAATGCCCTGGAACCCACGGCATCGGCCATGGAATTGGCCACATCGTTGGCGCCGATATTCCAGGCCATATAAAGCCCAACCAGGGCTGTTATGGCGAATATTAAAATATCCATTGTCTGTCTGGAACAGGCAGGGCCATTATTTGAGGATCATAAGTCTGAGCATGTCGCCGGCATTTTCTGCCTCGTTGGCAATGGCACCTAGAGTAAGGATCATTTTCTCATAGAAAATGATGGTTATGGTGTCCAGCTCCTTTTCCAGGCTGTAGACGTCTTTGCTCAAGCTGCGCGCCATGCGGTCTGCTTTCCATTCCTCTTCGCCGAGACCCTTTATCAGGTTAAGAACCACTTTGGCCTCTGCGCCGCTGAACGATGCCTCGGCAAGATTATTTAATTCTACTGCAGCAGTAAGCAGGGTCGCCGTCACCTGGAATATCTGGTCCACAAAGTCAAAAAACTTGTCCATTATATAAGGATGCAGCTTGGTCTTGCGGAGGGTCAGGATAATTGCGAAGTCCTGGGCTTTATCAGCGATATTGTCCTGGCTGCTGATAAACCGTTCCAGGTCAACCCGGTCAACCGGCATGAAGTAACGCCGGGGCAGGTGGTCACGCACGCTGTGCTTGATTGTGTCTGCCTCATACTCTAGCTTGGACACCCTGTCCTGCAGCCTGAGGATCTCGTCATAATCCTCGTTGACCAGGGCTTCCATCAAGGGCCGGATCACTTCCACGCACTCATGCACTTTCTTGGTGTGTTCCACCAGAGGACCGAAAGGCGACTTCCCGAATAACTCCTGAATAATATTCATCTATTTCACCTGTATTTTGTTAAATTCATTGCGACTTTATAGTGCCAAAGTCAAACAGATGTGAAGTCTGCTTAACACAAAAACCTTACAAAAACCTTACAAAAAATTAATATTCCGGGCAATACAACAGTGGGATTATTTACCAACAGATTTCCCTGTGCCAGAAAATGATGGTACAATGCCGATAACATAATTATTGTATCAAGCATCTTGAATGAGGGCTTTTCATGAATGTAAGAATATATCGGAATGTAACGGTTCCGAATAACATCAAGCTGTCGCACTATAAGAAAAATCCCGAATTAGGCCCCAAAATTCTTTTTTTCAGCGGCGGCACAGCCCTGCGCAGTTTAAGCCGCGAACTCATCCATTACACCTATAACTCCATCCATATTATTACTGCTTTCGATTCAGGAGGCAGTTCCGCAAAGCTGCGCGAGGCCTTTCATATGCCTGCGGTCGGGGATATACGGGCCAGACTGATGGACCTGGCTGATCAGAGCCTGCAGGGCAATAGGGAGATCTACGCGCTTTTTGCCTACCGTTTCCCAAAGCAGGCGCTCAACACTGAGCTCCTGAAGGAACTCGAAAATATGGTCAGCGGCAAACATAGGCTCATCGCAAGGATTACCGATCCGATGCGCAAAATCATCCTCAACCACCTTTACTGGTTCAGGGAAAAAATGCCGTCTGATTTTGATCTGCGGGGTGCAAGCATCGGCAACCTGGTAGTGACCGCCGGCTACCTGGAAAATCGGCGCCAGCTTGATCCAGTCATCTCTATTTTTTCCAAGCTGGTCCGAGTTCGAGGCACGGTCCGGCCCATTGCCAACAAATACCTGCACCTGGCTGCCGAACTTGATGATGGCTCAGTGATTGTGGGACAGCACCTCCTGACTGGCAAGGAGACAAAACCGATATCCTCCCGGATAATAAAACTATTTATCACTGACGATCCTGATGAGCACCAACCCATCACACTGATGCTTCGTAAAAAAATGACAGATCTTATCCATAAAGCAGATCTCATCTGCTACCCCATGGGAAGCTTTTTTTCCAGTATTCTTGCCCAGTTCCTGGTAAAGGGAGTGGGCAAGGCAATTGCAGCCAGCAGTGTGCCGAAGATTTACATTCCCAATACCGGCCGGGATCCTGAGTGTTTCGGCTACACTTTGATGGAGCAGGTTGGTGCGCTTTTGGAATACGGGCGGAAAGATGATCAGGCAACAGCTCCAAGCGACTTCGTCAGCTCTGTCCTCATAGACCGCAAAAATGGCAACTATCCGGGAGGGATTGATGACGATTATTTTGTCCGCCAGGGAATTGAACTCATCGACTGTCCTTTAATAACAAATGCCAGCAAACCATTTATTGATGAAAACCATTTACTGCCGGTGCTTCTGGCACTGTGTTAAAACTTTTTTAAGATGGGACTAAATGAACATGAAGGTTGAATGCATCCATTTTGATCTTGATTCGGTACTTTACATCCCGTCAGCGTTTTTGGAAAACACGCTGAAGCTCTCGGTCAAGGTAATGATTGAAAACGGCCTGCGCGCAGATTTTGCGGAGGCCCTTGCCAAGCTCAAGGAAATAAGAGCAACAGATTCAAACGCTAGTGATCATTTTGACAGATTATGCCACTATTTTAACGGCAGCATAGATCCCATTGTCATTGCATCCGGGGTAGAAAGATACTGGGACTGCAAATCAGGAAACATGATGGCCGCTCCGCATGCCCATTATGTTCTGGGTAATCTATCGCAAAATTGCCCGCTGTCGATTATTTCCAACGGCCGCCCTGTAAAGCAGGCAGCAAAGCTAGTGCGGCTGGGCCTGGCCCATTTCTTTACCCATTATGATCCCCGCAAAGGGGTGTATGAAAGGTTTTTTTACGCCACAGATGACCCGGCCCTGGTCAAACCGAATCCATTCCTCTGGGAGAAAGCCCGACAGGATATAAACTTTTCTTATGACCACGCCATCATGGTTGGCGACCGTTACTGGGCCGATATGCTCGGCGCCAGGCGACTCGGCATGACCACGGTGAAGATCGACCAGGGTGAACACCGGCATGAATCCATAGTTGAGGCATATGAAAAAAAAATCTGCAGTGCTTCAATCTCCGGTATAACCGGAAGCAGGGAAGAAATTCTGGCCGCAATGCAGCCTGATTACACCATTAAGGGCCTGGAAGAATTGCCGGCCATAGTTCGCAGTATCGAAGGGGAACAGCGCACGCATTCCCCATAGGCCTACTTTGCACGTGCGTAAAGGGCTGCGGAATTAGCGACCGAATCTGATAATGACAACTCCGACCGGAAAACTCTCAGCCGGCCCTTGAAAATATATTGAGCGGGTTGACCTCTTAGCTATCGGACAGGGCTGTCGCAAATTAGATTTGTCTATGGGGTTGCACTTCCCGGCAGATCATTCCTCAAAAACTTCCGGCGTGTGCCTGACAATTTCTGCATCAACGAGGTAGATTACGTCTTCGGCGATGTTGCAGGCATGGTCTGCAATTCTTTCTAAATGACGACCTGCCGATACAGCATGGAGCATGCAGCTTACATCTTCCGGGCTTTTTATAAGCATTTCTTTTACCCGGGCATACATCTCCCTGTTGTATTCATCCACCTCATCATCCTCCGCCCGGATCTGATGGGCAAGCTGAACATCCATATTCACTAGGGCATCTATACTTCTGGTGACCATGGACTCAACTTTTGTTGCCATACCCTTAACATCATATGGAATATCAAAATCCTTATATTTACTCAGAAATGCAGCCCTTTCCGCTATATTGACCGCAATATCGCCAACCCTCTCCAACTCGTTATTAATTTTCAGGACGGCAATGATGAATCGCAGGTCAATGGCAACCGGCTGATAGAGAGCAAGTATTTTCAGACAGTGCTCCTCAATATCAACCTCCATCTTGTCGATCTGTCTGTCTGACTGGATAACTTCATTCACCAGCCTTTCATCACGGTTTATAAGAGCAAGTGATGATTTATAGACCCTATCCTCAGTCTCGCTGCCCATGGTAATGATCTTGTTTTTCAGGCTGTCAATATCTTTTTGTAGGTGCTTCTGCATGATTTTGCTCCCTGGGATTCTGGGGAAAAATAACAAACAGTCTTTAATGCTGCATGTAATTAGATTATAATTTTCCCAACACTCACTATCGATCAGAAGAAAAAATTCCTCTTCCTACTATAGCAAAATTGCCGGAAAAGACTATAAGTCTGTGGACTTAAAAAAACTAAACCCTGGGAAGCAGTATCGAGAATGTGCTTCCCTTGCCAGGTTCACTTTGCACTGCAACCCTTCCCCCGTGGGCCTGGACAATGTGTTTAACAATAGCGAGCCCGAGACCGGTTCCGCCTGAATCCCTGCTTCTTCCCTTATCAACAACGTAAAATCTTTCAAAAAGCCTGTCTAAATGGGCTGGAGCAATGCCTATACCTGAATCCCTGACATTTATGATGATATTCGTTTCTGTGGTCTTTGTGTCAATATGCACGGTGCTTTCCGGTTTGCTGTATTTCAGGGCATTGTCAAGCAGGTTAATGACAGCCTGCTCCAGCATGGGGCCATTTATCATGGCAAACGTTTGATCAGGACAATCAAGGCTTATATGTATGACCTTTTCAGTAGCTTTCACAGAACATGCCTCAATTGCACCGTGCAGCACCTCCTTTATGCTGCCTCTTTCAAGAACGACTTCCTCTCTGTCGCTTTGCTGTTCAATCTTGGCCAGAGCCAGCAGGTCTTCGACAATTGCGTGAAGCCTGTTTGTGTGTTTACTGATTATTTCCAGAAAATCACGGACATGTTGTGAATGTTCACCTGCTTCATCAAGCAATGTTTCAACATACCCCTTTATAGAAGTTATGGGAGTCTTGAGTTCATGGGAAACATTGGCCACAAAATCTCGCCGGAGATTTTCCAGGCGAAGCAGCCGGGTAACATCATTGGTTACGACCAGGGCGCCAATTTTCTTTTTTTGTGCATCTGCAAGCTGAGCCCCATGTATTTGCAGCATGCGCTCATCTTTTTTCCCCAGGTTGAATACTATTGTTTTTTCAGTCGGTTCATCAACAGAGAGGGTATGTTCGATGAAGCGCAGCAATTCAATATTCCTAACAACTTCCAACAGTCGCTTATCTTTTACATTTGTTTGTCTGATATCAAGTTGCTTTTGGGCGGAACCATTCATGTAAAGTATTTTTTCATGGAGGCCGACAGCTATCACCCCTTCAAGCATGCTCGAAAGTACTGTCTCAAGCTCCTTGCTCTTGCCTAAAACGGCCTGTAATTTTTCATCCATTTGTTCTGCCATACTATTCATGGCCTGGGCAAGACCGACAATTTCATCAGACCCGCTCACCATGATTTTTTTGCTGAAATCCCCATGTGCAAACCGCAGGGAGTCGTGTTTCATCTGCTCAAGCGGTTGGCTTATTTTTCTTGCCAGAACAAAGGTAACAAAGGAGGCAAAAACAATAACTACGAAGATTCCCCCAATGACTCTAGTAAAAAGGCTTTGCAATTCATTATCGATCGCTGTAAGCGGCTTGGAAGCCCGCAATACCCCTTTAATCTCCTTGTCTTTCCTGATTGGAATGGCCACGTAAAGCATTTGCTGCCTTGTTGTTGTGCTGTATCGTTGAGAAGTACCCGTATTGCCGGCAAGAGATTGCTTGATTTCAGCGCGGTTTGCATGATTTTGCATAGAATGGTAATCCCGATCAGAGTCACAAATGACAGTGCCGTCAAGCTCAACAACAGTAATGCGGGTGGATATTTTCTTTCCTGTTTCTCTGCAGAACGTATCAAGTTCATTCAACTTTTCAATAGTGATCAATTCTGTAATTTCGGGAAGAATGAGGTTTGATTGTGCCTCAAGGAACACTGCCATCTGTTCAACATAGAATTCTTTAAGGGAGTGAGTTCCATACCAGGCTACTGCCAACATGGCGCAGATAAGAATAATTACATGAGATGGGAAAAGCTGCCATTTGAGTTTTAACTCGCGCATATTTTTACCAACCAGCTGTTACGTTAAACTTCAATAAGTATTTACTGCTTTTATTGCTATATTGCACCGATACAGGTTGTTTTACGAGTAGAAATAAACAAGAAAAAACAATCTGTCACGCAAACAAAGAAAAACTAACAGAATCTTAACCATTTCTTAATAATAGTATGTTTAGTATAATAGTTTGCACACTAAAGCGTTTGGGCACAATTAAATTGTATAGCAGCAGATGTTTTCACTTAATATTTTTTTGCTGAATTAGGGGCTCATGTCCACTTCTTTGCTTATTATCATACTTTTAGGCCTCATCGCTGTCTCTTACCAGCTGGGTAAAAACCGCGCCCTTTCTCTGGCGAAAACATCTAAAAGCATCAAGACCCTACACTCCCGTCCCGTATATTATGGTGTTCTTACCGCTCTTTGGTGCGGGCTTCCTGCCCTGTTTATCTTTGTTGCCTGGCAGATATGCGAACCGTTGATAGTGACCAAAGTGCTAGTGGCGCAATTACCGACTGAAATACAAATGCTGCCGGAAAACAGGCTCGACCTTGTCCTGAATGATATTAAAAATCTGGTAAGCGGTAATGTAGTCAGCGGAGAAATCAAGCCGGAAATAGAGGAGGCCGCCAACCACTATAGAAACTTACAGGCAACTGGAAATGGAGCCCTGACTGTTGTTCTTCTGTCATTTGCCCTTATCGGCGCGTTTATTGCCAGGCAGAGGATATCACCAGCTCTCAGGGCGAGAAACCATGTTGAAAAGCTCTTTACCTATTTTCTCATTGGCTGTGCATCTTTTGCCATTTTCACCACAATTGGCATCGTCCTGTCAGTGCTTTTTGAAGCAATCCGTTTTTTCAGGGTAATCCCGATAAACGAATTTTTATTCGGTCTGGATTGGAGTCCACAAATGTCCATCCGCTCTGACCAGGTCGGCTCTTCCGGCGCTTTCGGTGCGATTCCTGTTTTTGCAGGCACAGCAATGATCTCCGGCATTGCCATGCTTGTTGCCGTCCCCCTGGGTCTTATGTCCGCTATCTACCTCTCGGAATATGCCCATAAGAATTTTCGTTCTTTGGCAAAACCTCTCCTCGAGATACTTGCAGGGATTCCTACCGTTGTTTATGGCTTTTTTGCAGCTCTCACGGTTGCCCCGTTTATAAGAGAACTTGGCGTAACGTTCGGGTTTGATGTCTCATCTGAAAGTGCCCTGGCCGCAGGCCTTGTCATGGGAATCATGATTATCCCCTTTGTCTCTTCACTGTCAGACGATGTTATAAATGCTGTACCTCAGGCCATGCGGGATGGTGCTTTAGCCCTGGGGGCAACAAAAAGTGAAACTATCAAGCAGGTTGTTATACCTGCTGCACTGCCAGGAATTGTAGGAGGGGTTCTCCTGGCTGTTTCACGGGCAATCGGTGAAACCATGATTGTTGTCATGGCGGCAGGTCTTGCTGCCAATCTCACTGCCAATCCATTACAGGCTGTAACAACAGTAACAGTTCAAATTGTCACTCTGCTGGTAGGGGACCAGGAATTTGACAGCCCTAAAACATTGGCTGCTTTTGCCCTCGGGCTTATCCTGTTTATTGTTACCCTCACAATCTCATGAAGAAAAGCCTCAACACCCAAGAGCAATAGATATTGTCAACCGGGGCCTTGCCAAACGTTATGGAAGTGAACAGCGCTTTAAAATTTACGGGCTTGTCGCCGTCTTTGTCAGCCTCTCTTTCCTTGCCCTGCTGTTTTTCACCATTTTCTCAAACGGATATTCGGCTTTTTTTCAGACTTTTATAGAGCTTGAAATTTTTTTTGACCCTGACTTCATTGATACAAATGACCGTGCCAATTCAAACTTTCCGGGGCTGGTAAAAAAATCTCTCAGTTCCGAATTCCCCGACGTTAAAGGGCGGCGAGAAAAAAAGGAGCTCTACTCCCTAATAAGTTCCGGTGCAGCATTTCAACTCCAGAAACTCGTAATGCAGCAACCTGAACTGATTGGCAGCACAAAGACTATATGGGTTCCTGCAGATGACGATGTCGATATGCTCTTCAAGGGATATCTTACCAGAGATGTTCCGGAAAGCGATCGCCGCATAAATGACAGACAATTAGCATGGCTTGATAAATGGACACAGGAGGGAAAAATTACAAAGCGCTTTAACACCGTGTTTTTCACATCCGGTGACTCCCGGGAACCTGAGCTGGCAGGCATCCTTGGCGCCCTGACCGGATCCATTCTGACCTTAACGCTTACTCTTTTGCTCTCGTTTCCCATCGGAGTGGCGGCAGCAGTTTATCTTGAAGAATTTGCCCCCCGTAACAGATGGGTTGACCTGATAGAGGTAAATATAAATAATCTTGCTGCGGTTCCCTCCATAGTTTTCGGCCTTCTTGGCTTGGCAGTTTTTATCAACTTCTTTCACATGCCGCGCTCTGCACCGTTAGTTGGTGGCCTGGTCCTGACACTTATGACCCTGCCGGTGATCATTATAGCAAGCAGGGCGTCCCTGCAGTCTGTGCCGCCATCAATCAGGGAGGCTGCACTGGGGATAGGCGCTTCAAAAATGCAGATGGCGCTCCACCATGTTCTGCCCTTAGCCCTGCCTGGAATGCTGACCGGAACCATAATTGGTATTGCAAGAGCACTGGGCGAAACAGCGCCGCTCCTCATGATAGGCATGGTGGCTTTTATCGTTGATATCCCTCGAGGATTCACCGATCCGGCAACAGCACTGCCAGTCCAGATTTTCCTTTGGGCCGACAGCCCGGAACGTGGTTTTGTGGAGCGCACCTCAGCAGCTATAATTGTACTTCTTGCTCTTCTGATTTTCATAAATTCACTTGCCGTAGTTCTGCGAAACCGGTTTGAGAGAAGGTGGTGATTTTGAACAGGATGAGAAAAATGAAAAATCATGAACATACTGCTAACGAAAAAAATAAACGCATTTAATTAAATATTAACTGTTTCTTAATAATTGTACGCTACCGTGCTCTTTAACAATAAAAATGCATGCAAAAGACAAACTTTATTTTCATTTAAGGAGAATGATATGCTTAGTAAAACGAGAGCGACAGTACTTGGAGTTTTGTTTCTGACTTTGGCAGTAGGGCTGCCACAGGCCATGGCCCGGGATTATATCAGTGTTGTCGGTTCATCAACGGTTTACCCATTTGCCACTGTGGTGGCAGAGCAATTTGGTAAGACAACGGGATTTAAAACACCTAAAATTGAATCAACCGGTTCCGGAGGTGGTCTGAAACTTTTCTGCTCAGGAGTTGGGGTGGAATACCCGGATATGACCAATGCTTCCCGCAGAATAAAGCAGTCTGAAGTCGAGCTGTGCGGCAAGAACGGAGTTAAGGAGATTGTTGAAATAAAAATCGGCTATGACGGTATCGTTCTGGCCAACTCTAAAAAGGTAAAACCGCTGGCTCTCAACAGGAAAGAAATATTCCAGGCCCTGGCCAAAGAAGTCCCTGACCCTGCAGGAGGAGAAAAGCTCATCCCTAACCCATACAAAGGCTGGAAAGATATCAATCCCTCCCTGCCTGGAACAAAAATCGAGGTTTTAGGTCCACCTCCCACTTCAGGAACCCGTGATGCATTTGTTGAACTCGTTATGGAGGCAGGCGCTGAGGAATTTGACTGGATAAAAAAGCTCGCCAAAACGGACAAAAATAAATTTAAAGAAATAGCTCATACCATGCGGGAAGATGGAGCCTTTGTAGAAGCAGGGGAAAATGACAACCTGATTGTGCAGAAGCTTGATGTAAACCCCGACGCCGTTGGTATTTTCGGTTTCAGCTTCCTGGACCAGAATACGGATAAGATACAGGGCGCTTTTATTGATGGCGTCGAACCGACCTTTGAAGCCATTGCCGATGGCAAATACCCGGTTTCCAGACCTCTTTATATCTATGTAAAAAAAGCACATGCAGGCGTCCAGATGAAGAACGTGCAGCCTTCCGTGAAGATGCAAAAAAACTGAACTCACTTATCCTGGAGTAACAATTGACTGAATTCAGAACAAGCTTTATACCATGCTAAAACACGAAAAATATACCCGTGAACACAGGGGAACGGTTGGAAAGATTGAATCTGACAATCCTCGAATGGTCTGCCGCAATGTAAATGTATATTATGGCGACAAGCATGCAATTATAGACGTTTCCATTGATATCGGCCGAAATGAAGTTATCGCCATGATTGGGCCATCCGGCTGCGGGAAGTCTACTTTTCTCCGGTGTTTGAACAGAATGAATGATACCATTGAAATCTGTCGAGTTACTGGAGATATTCTCCTTGATGACATTAACATCTATGATAAAAATATTGATGTCGTTCCCCTTCGCGCACAGGTGGGCATGGTTTTCCAAAAACCAAACCCCTTTCCCAAATCCATCTATGACAATATTGCATACGGGCCACGCATTCACGGCCTAGTAAGAAATAAGCTGGAAGAGCAGGAAGTAGTAGAAACCTCGCTCCAGAGAGCCGGGCTATGGGAGGAAGTGAAAGACAGGCTGAGTCATCCAGGCACAAGCCTTTCCGGCGGTCAACAGCAACGCCTTTGTATTGCCAGGACCATTGCAGTCAACCCTGAAGTCATCCTCATGGATGAACCTTGCTCCGCTCTTGACCCCATTGCAACAGCAAAAATTGAAGAGTTGATCGATGAACTACGGGAGCACTACACCATTGCCATAGTCACTCATTCAATGCAGCAGGCTGCCCGGGTCTCTCAGAGAACAGCCTATTTTCATCTTGGAGACCTCATAGAAGTCGGCGAGACCAAGAAAATATTCACAAACCCGCGACACACATTGACGGAAGACTATATTACCGGTCGCTTTGGATAGTGCACAATGCGAAGAGGAGAAAGATTTGAAGAAAAAAACCATTCTTATTGTTGAAGATGATGAAGATATTCAACAACTGGTGGGCTACAATCTTATTAAAGCAGGATTCCTCATAGAATATAGCGATTCAGGTGAACAGGCCCTGAAAAAAATAAAAAATCAGGTGCCGGATCTCATCCTCCTTGATCTCATGCTTCCCGGTATGCGGGGAACGGAGCTATGCAGGATCATTCGCAGTGACAGTCGTTTTAGCGAGCTCTCCATTATCATGCTGACAGCAAAAGGGGAGGAATCAGACATCATAAGCGGCCTTGATCAAGGAGCTGATGATTACATTACAAAGCCATTCAGTCCTAAAATTCTCCTATCGCGAGTAAAGGCCGTTTTGCGCAGAAAAGCAAAAGATTCAGCAACTCCAGCAGCGGATTCCAGTGATGTAATAAAAGTAAATAGTCTGATTATTGATCCAGGCCGTTATGAGGTAAAAATCGATGGAGAGCCTGTCAATCTCACACCAACCGAATTTGGTATCCTTCAGCTTCTTACGAAAAAGGCCGGCTGGGTATTTAGCCGCCAGCAGATAATTGATGCAGTCCGTGGATATGATTATCTTGTCACACCTCGCACTATTGATGTGCAAATGTTCAGTCTTCGAAAAAAGCTCGGTGAGACCGGCAAGAAAATTGAGACGGTGCGAGGCATCGGCTACCGTTTTAATGATGCGAATTAAATTTTCAGCTCATTTCCCTATCCCCAATTTCGCCTGATAGCAAAAATCAATCTTTACACGACACATGACAGATTCCTGTCGGGGTTTCAACCGCATAGGGGAAATATTTCTGCTTGAATTTCAGGGCAACGGTCACCAGGCTGATGAGGACCGGTACCTCCACCAGGGGGCCAATCACTGCGGCAAAGGCCTGGCCGGAGTTGATGCCGAAGACGGCAACCGCCACGGCAATTGCCAGTTCAAAATTATTCGAGGCCGCGGTAAAGCTCAAGGTTGTGGACTGTTCGTAGGTTGCCCCGACTTTCATGGAAAGGAAAAAGGAGATGAGAAACATCACCACAAAATAGATAATAAGCGGTATCGCTATCCGGATCACATCAAAGGGGAGCTGGACGATAATTTCACCCTTGAGGGAAAACATAACCAGAATGGTGAACAGAAGGGCCACCAGGGTCATGGGGCTTATTTTCGGAATGAATTTTTCCTCATACCAGGCCCGGCCCATTGTTTTAATGCCGGCCAAACGAGAGAAGATGCCGGCCAGGAATGGAATGCCGAGATAAATAAAAACGCTTTTGGCAATCTCACCCATGGTGATATCCACAATTGCCCCCTGCATACCTATCCAGCCTGGTATAACGGTAATAAAGAGGTAGGCGTATACCGAGAAAAAGAGGACCTGGAAGATTGAGTTAAAGGCAACCAGGCCGGCACAGTACTCGGTATCTCCCTTTGCCAGGTTGTTCCAGACTATGACCATGGCAATGCAGCGAGCCAGGCCGATAAGAATGAGCCCCACCATGTATTCCTGGTGCCCGGAAAGAAAGGCTATGGCCAGCAGAAACATGAGCACCGGCCCGATGAGCCAGTTCTGCACCAGTGACAATGCCAAAACTCTGACGTCCCTGAACACCTGGTGCAGTTGCTCGTACTTCACCTTTGCCAGGGGCGGGTACATCATCAGGATCAAGCCGATGGCAATGGGAATATTTGTCGTTCCCACCTGGAAGGAATTGATGAAGTCCTTGATACCCGGGAAGAAGTAGCCTCCCCCGACCCCGATAAACATTGCCAGAAATATCCACAGCGTCAAAAACCTGTCAAGAAAGGAGAGCTTTTTGTCCTGCTGCATAGTCATTTCCTGTGGGATAAAATTTCCTCTTTTGCAAATTCCTCGGTAAAGAATATCTCCATGTGGCTCCGGATGGAATCACGCACTTCTCGAAATCTCCGCAGATTCTCAGGGGTTGGATCATTGCTGTGGGGCGGATCGGGAAAGCTCATATGAAGTCGATTGACACCGCCGAAAAATACAGGGCATTTCTCGTTGGCATCGTCGCATAGGATTATGACATAGTCGAAAGACATCTCCCTGTATTTATCCAGGTGGTCGGAGGTTTCAGCGCTGATATCAATGCCGATCTCATCCAGGACCATGACTGCAAGTCTGCTCACCCCTTTGGGATTCGTACCTGCAGAGTATGTCTCGATCCTGTCGCCGAAGTCATGCTTGACGATCCCGGCTGCCATCTGACTGCGGGCCGCGTTGGCCGTACACAGGAAGAGAACTCTGATTTTCTCTTTTTCTTGCATGGATACCTTAAACAATGTATGCGATAGTATAGTGCAAGTTTACAACAACTTGCTGCCATTGCGAGAAAATATTCTTTTCGTAACAATTATTTAACAAAAATGAGGACAGATGCACTTTGACCTGCTTATCATAAACGGTACCATATTTGCCTTGGCTCCTGGTATGCCTGAATTGATACAACCCGGTTATGTAGGCATCCGGGAAGGGAAAATAGCTGCTTTGGGCCCCATGTCCAACCTTGCAGATGCAGGGACGGCTGACAAAATTATTGACGGCAGCGGCCAACTGGTCATGCCGGGCCTGGTCAACACCCACACGCATACCCCCATGACCCTTTTCCGGGGCATGGCAGATGACATGCCCCTTATGACCTGGCTTCATGAGCACATCTTCCCAGCTGAGGCTAAAAGCGTCAACCCCGAGATGGTATACTGGTGCTCCAAGCTTGCGGCTGCCGAGATGATCCTCTCTGGGACAACGACTGTGGCAGACGGCTACTTTTTGGAAGACAGTGTGGCTGAGGTCTTTATTGAGACAGGCATACGCTCAGTTGTGGCACAGGGGGTGATTGATTTTCCGGCCCCCGGTGTTCAGGACCCAACGCAGAATGTTGCTGCGGCCGAGCAGTTTATCGAGCGCTGGCAGTCCAGAAACCCCTTACTCTCCCCGGCTGTTTTCTGTCACTCACCCTACACCTGCTCCGCTGAAACCTTACAACGCGCCAAGGAGATGGCCCGCAGAAAAAATGTTAGATGTTTTTTACACCTGGCGGAAACAAAGGCTGAAGTGGAAGAGGTCAGGAAAGAGCACGGCACCACACCGGTCCGCTACCTGGAAAACCTTGGTATTCTTGATAAGGACACCGTCTGCGTTCATTGTGTCTGGATCGATGAAGAAGAAATAGAGATCCTGGCCCGGACCGGTGCAAAGGTCTCAACCTGTCCGCAAAGCAACATGAAACTTGGCTCAGGCATAGCGCCGCTCAAAGAATTGCTTGCTGCCGGAATTTCTGTAGGATTGGGAACCGATGGATGTGCCAGTAACAATAGGCTCGATCTTTTTTTTGAGATGGATATCTGCGCCAAGCTCCACAAGGTGAAAAACCTGGATCCAACTGCGCTTCCTGCAACAACTGTCCTGCAGATGGCAACCGCGGGAGGTGCTGACGTCCTCGGATTGCATGGCCAAATTGGCAGCCTTTTGCCAGGTAGAAAAGCTGATATTATCCTGCTCAACCTTATGCAGCCGAACCTGCAACCCTTTTATCATCCGGGCCTGCTGGTGTATGCAGCCTCCGGCGCTGACGTGTCCACCGTCATCATAAACGGCAAGCTCGTTATGCTGGACAGAAAGATCCTCACCTTTGATGTTGACGAGACAATGGGCGTGGTGCGTAGGTTAGCCGAGAACCTATAAGCAATTATCCCTCACGGATTAAGGGGAGGCGATGAAATAGAGTGCTATTAGCACTAGGATGAAAAAGATCCCTACTTTCACCCCTATGCTTTCATCTTCAGGTTCATGGTGGGCGTGTTCGCTGTCATGGGCTGACATGATTTTACCTCCAACTGAGTTTTTATATTCTCAAACGTTAACCAGGTAAATTTTTCAGCGGCACACTCTAGCCGATTTCACACGCTTTGACATCCTAAAAAAAGAGCCTGATAATGAGAAATCCGCCAATAAGCAGGATGAAAAATAGAATGGTCAGGAGATTGAAGTAACGCTCGATGAAATGCCTGACCGGTGCGCCGAATTTAAAGATAAAGGCTGCAACAAGAAAAAAACGGGCCGAGCGGGAAAGCAGTGAGACCAAGGTAAAGGTGACAAAATTTATCTTAAACGCTCCAGCTGTTATGGTAAAAAGCTTGTAGGGCAAGGGGGTAAATCCAGCCGCCCCTACAGCGAGAGCATCATAGCGGCGATAAAGCTCCTGCACCACCTCGTACTTGTCGTGCAATCCGTACCATTCAAGGATTTTCACCCCGATGGTATCCATAAAGCCCATGCCAAGCCCATAGCCAATTACCCCTCCCAAGACCGAGCCCGCAGCACATATCGCTGCATAGCGGAATGATTTTGAGGGTACCGCGATGCAGAGGATCATGAGAAAAACGTCGGGGGGGATCGGGAAAAAAGAAGACTCGGCAACCGCGATGAGAAACAGGGCCCACACGCCTGATGGGGACTGCACCCAGAGCAGCGCCCTGTCATATATCTGCCTGATCCAGCCTGCCTTCTCAGCTTCTTTGTCGCTTGGGCGCGCTTTTGATTTCGTCATTTTTTGTAATTGACCGCAGCTGGAAATCAGTCTTTTTCCCAGCCATGGTCCCCGATCAGGCTGACAAAGCGGACAAACTCGATGGTTTTTTCTGTTATTTGCCCATCTTTTTTTGTGACTCTCCGCAGGTCCTGCACGCCCCGGTCACCCACCGGTATAACGAGGGTGCCCGGGTCAGCAAGCTGATTCAGGAGCGGCTCAGGAACCCTTGGCCCGCCGGCAGTTACCATGATTGCATCGTAGGGAGCATGTTCAGGCCAGCCATTGGTGCCGTCATCCAGCTTGGTTAGGATATTGAGATAGTGCAGCGAGTCAAATACGTTTCGGGCTTGAACCAGGAGGGAATCGATGCGTTCAATCGTGTACACCTTGTCACAGATCTGCGCAAGAATTGCGGCCTGGTACCCGGAACCAGTCCCGATCTCCAGGACCGATTCATGCCCTTTCAGGCCCAGGGCCTGGGTCATCAGGGCTACAATGTATGGTTGGGAAATGGTCTGCCCCCTACCAATCGGCAGGGGAAAATCTCCATATGCCTGGTTCTTCAGCGCTTCTTCGACAAAAAGATGACGCGGCACCTTGCGCATTGCTGCCAGGGTCTTCGGGTCATGAATGCCGCGGGGGATCAGTTGCTCTTTAACCATCCATTCCCGGGCTTTTGCAAAGTCGGATGCAAGTATGCTCACTCGCCTAAACCACCTTCTTTGAAATCCTCCTCGTTCATGGACCTGTACACTATGGATTGCACTATATCTCCAGTAAACGAAACTTTTACCACCTCATAAGTCTCTTCACCGATCTTTTCGCCCAAATAAGGCGTTTCACGCAGCAAGGATTTCTTTACCTCGTAATATACCCAAAGAGTATTGCCATCCGCTGTTTTATATTCTTCATCCGGCTGGCCCAGGTACTTAAAGACTTCCTGTTTTGTCGTTTTTTCAGGGGCTACAAGACAAACATCAGAGGCGAGATGTCTCACGTTTTTCTTGGCACAGCCAGCTATGCCAAGAATGGATGACAGGCATAGGGCAAATGCTGTCGCATACAATATTTTATAGAACATTTTATACATTCGACTTCTCTCCGATTACATTTCTGCCCGCTTGAATGGCAGAAGCGGATTCTGCCTGGCAATTGAGTCAAAAATCATGCAAGCCAGGGAAGGATATACTGAACATTCCCCTTTTTCAATAAATATGTAATAATTGCCTATTCAGGCTTATCCTTTCGTGACGCGTTCAAGGATCTTATAGCTCCGTTCCACCATTTTCCTGGGATCAACCATGAGACCTGCCTGGATGAGGGCATTATCAAATATCTGCTCAATGACTTCCCTGGCAAAGGGTTCATCAGTGCCCCGCAGCAGTGACAACTGCCTGATTATCGGGTGCCTGGGATTTATCTCCAGGTTCTTGCTGCCCATCTCCTGCAGCGGCTCTCCTTTCTCAAGCCTGGCTGCCTGCATCACCCGCTCCATCGTGCTAGTCATAAAGCCATTGGGGTTCACGATAATTGCCGGGCTGTCCACCAATCGTTTCGAGACGATAACCTCCTTGACCCTGCTCCCCAGGGATTCCTTGATCCATCCGGTCAGGGATTTGACCACCTCGGGTTCCAGGGAGGATTCACTCTCCTTCTCTTCAGTTTCCTCTGAAGTCTTGATACCCGAGAGGTCAAGGTCTGCCCGGTCTGCTGAAACCAATTTTTTCCCTTCAAATTCGCCAAGATGGCTCATGACAAAATCATCAATTGGTTCCAGGGTGTAAATGATCTCAATCTCTCTTTTCTTGAATTCTTCAACATATGGCCCCGATTCTGCCGCGGTCCGGGATGGACTGTTGATGTAATAGATCTCTTCCTGGCCCTCAACCATACGCTCAACATACTCGGAAAGGGAAATCAATTTGCCTGGTTCCGATTTTGAGGATTCAAACCGGAGCAGTTTGGCAAGTTCCTCCCGGTAGGCATAATCCATGGTCGCCCCTTCTTTGAGGTAAATGCCGAACTCGGCAAAGAACTCATTGAATCTTTCTGCATCTTCTTTTGCCTGCTCCCCGAGGAATTTGAGGAAACGCTTGGTAAGAACCTGCTTCAGTTTAGCCACAAGGGCGGAGTCCTGCAGGGCCTGGCGCGAAATATTCAAAGGCAGATCTTCACTGTCAACAACCCCTTTCAAAAAGCGCAGCCATTCCGGCAGGATATTATCGCTGTGCTGCTCAATGAGGATCTTCTGGCAGTAAAGATTGACTCCTGATTTCATGCGCCCGAAACCAAGTCTTTCAATGTTCTCCCTGGGCACGAACAGCAGGGCATTTATCGCCAGCGGCGCATCAGCGGTAAAATGCAGGCGGAAGAGGGGGTCATCAAAGGCATTGCCGATAAACTTGTAAAATTCTGTATACTCCTCCTCCTTGATCTCATTCTTGTTCCTGGTCCAGAGAGCCTGCACCGTATTAACCGTCTCCCCCTTGATCTTTATGGGGAAGGGCACAAAGTTGGAATACTGCTTGATGATCTGCCTGATCTTGTCTTCATTGGCAAACTCCTGGGCATCATCCTTGAGCTCAATTATTATTTTGGTGCCGCGCCGGAGGCCTTTCTCGGAAGTGAGGGCATAGCTGCCGCTGCCGTCGGAGGACCATTCATACCCTTCTGCATCCGGGATATAGGAACGAGAAAGTACCCGCACTTTCTTGCCTGTCATGAAGGCTGAATAAAAACCAACGCCGAACTGACCAATCAGGCTGACATCCTTTTTGGCTGCTTCGGCCAGATCGGCAAGAAAGGTTGACGATCCTGAATGCGCAATGGTACCAAGGTTTGCTTCAAGCTCTTCGCGGGTCATGCCTATCCCGGTATCAGTGATGGTCAACATATGGTTCTTGTCATCCACGTCAATTGATATTTCGAGCGGCACATGGCTGTCAAACACCTTTCCTTCGGCAAGGCTCTGATGTCTGAATTTTTCCAGGGCATCAGCAGCGTTTGAGATCAGCTCCCGCACAAATATGTCCCGCTCGGTGTAGAGGGAATGAATGACGATATCAAGCAGTTTCTTTACTTCCGCCTGAAATTCTTTTGTTTCAGTCTTGGTTTTTTCCTTGGCCATTTAGCTGCCTCCTATTATCTTTACAATTTTGTTTTCACCCATTATTCCGGGAAAGATGATAATCATCATGCGCACTCTGTCAAGAATTCGTTTCCCCGGACCATGGGCACTAAAATGTTGAAAGAATTATCGAGAAGAGTTTGCACCTGAGATTAGATACGTATGAGGATCATTGCTTTTGGGGATATTCACATGACCCTTGGTGCTGTCCAAAACATCCCGGGTATTCGCTCTGCTGACTGCGTCATCATCACAGGAGATATAACCAATTTCGGCTCCAGGGAAGATGCAGCCCTGGTGCTCTATAGGTTGAAGTCCATAAATAGCAATATACTGGGTATTGCAGGCAATCTTGACCGGCCCGATGTTGCCGACTACCTGAAGGAAACAGGGATAAGCCTGCACGGTACCGGCAGACTACTCGACGGGTTGGGTATAATGGGACTGGGGGGCTCCAATTACACACCTTTTAATACTCCGTATGAATTCAGTGAACAGGAACTTGCCTCTTTTCTTGCTTCCGGGTTTGCACAGATTGGTGCAGCGATAGATTTCATTCTTGTTTCCCATACTCCCCCGGTGCAGACCAGGACCGACCGGCTTTTAAACGGTAACCATGTGGGAAGCAGGGCGGTAAGAACATTTATAGAGGAAAAGCAGCCACTCCTCTGCCTGACCGGGCACATTCATGAATCAAGGGGAGAGGATCATGTCGGCAGGACGCTCGTACTTAACCCTGGTATGATAAAAGATGGCGGCTACATTGAAGTCATTTATGAAAACGGGAAAATTTCTGCTGCACTTAACCCCTCATAGAAAAAGGTTATGACGGATTATGGAAAATCATATTGATACAGTAATTATTGGCGGTGGCCTCTCAGGGCTTGCAGTTGCCCAGTTCCTGAAAAAATTCCGCCCAGAATCACGGATTGTCATCTTGGAAAAATCCTCTTCGCCTGGAGGCGCCATTAAGTCGTTTCACCAGGATGGCTTTCTTGCGGAATGGGGTGCCCACGGTTTTCTTGATAACGCTGAAGCAAGCAGGGAACTCCTTGCGGACACCGGCCTGGATAAAGAGGCCCAGAAGGCGCCTCTGGATGAATTTGTCCGCTACATATGCCTGAATGGCCGGCTGAACCTCATCCCCCAGAACCCAAAAAAAATCATCCGATCGAACCTGGTTTCACTGCCAACCAAGCTGCGCGTCCTGGCTGATCTCTGGAAAAAACCGCGCCCGGAAGAGCAGACTGTGGCCGATTGGGCTGCCTACCGTTTCGGCCCCCGCCTGCTGCCCTTTGTTGACGCTGTTCTGACCGGCACCTATGCGGGTGACTTAAACCGCCTGAGTATTGATGCGGTTTTCCCCGGCATACGGAATATCGAACTGGAAAAAGGTTCTGTGATCAGAGGCTTCCTGCAGAAGAGAAAGGCTGCCAGGGAAATGCAGCAGGCAGAGCCTATGGAGCCCAAAAAGAGACTGCCCGCCATGATCAGTTTTCCCCAGGGCATGGGCAGGCTGCCCGAGGTGCTGGCTGCCGGTAAAAACCTGCTCTGCTCCGCCAGGGTTGAAAGCTTCCATAAAAAGGATGGCAGCTGGGAAGTGAGGGCCACTGATCAAACCTACCAGGCAGGTTCCCTCGTGCTGGCCTTATCGGCTAACCAGTCTCTTTCCCTGCTGCAAAATGCATCCGGGCTGGACCTGGAGAAGCCACCAGTGGACGCCATACCCGAGGCCAGAATAGTTACCGTTGCCATGGGTTTTGGTGAAACCGCTGAAATCCCGTTTGGATTTGGCTATCTGGCCCCTGAACAGGAAAAACGATTTGCCCTTGGAGCACTTTTCTCAACCCATATGTTCCCCGGCCGTGCCCCGAAAGGCCATATGCTGCTTGAAGCCCTTGTCGGCGGCAGGAGACATCCTGAAAGGCTGGAGCTGGACGATGATGTCCTGGTGCGTGAGACCTATGCAGACCTCCGGCAGCTCATCCACCTGCCAGATCCTCCGGTTTTTACAAAAGTGCTGCGGCCTGACCATGGCATCCCCCAGCTGGAACTCGGCTATCCAAAACTTCTTGCCTGGCGCAACAGGATGGTTGAAAACAACCAGGGACTCTATGTCTGTGGTTTCGGCTGGGAGGGCATAGGGATCAACGATATGATCAAATCTGCCAGGGAGGTTGCTGCTGCAGTTGCGGCAGGAAGTGCTGCTGAAGGCGAAACGGAAGTGAAGGGAATTTATTTCTAAAAAGAACAGGCAGGGCTCAGAAGCCAGGACTTACCGGGAAAACCGCTAAGATTTTTTTCAAGGTTATTTGAAAGACTATACAGCTCAGACGATGAACTGTTTACGGGAGGCAAACATTGTTGTTTTCCGGATCCTGGCTTCTGAACCCTGCCTGCCCTTGTCTACTATTGGGTAATCATTTCTGTAGCTTCTTCGCCAGCAATTCAACCTGACCCCGAATACTGCCATTCCTTGCCATTGAATCAGAAATCACCCTTACGGAATGTAACACCGTAGAATGGTCCCGGTTGAATGCCTTGCCAATTTCGGCCAATCCCTGTTCCGTATATTTTCGAGCCAGATACATTGAGACCTGGCGAGGAAAAGTTATCGTTTTCTTGCGGGATTTTGACTGCATGTCCTGAGTGCTGATCTTGAACTGACTAGCTATGAAATCCCGGATAAATTCCGCGGATAGATCCTGGCTATTGCCGATTACCTCAGACACAACCTCTTTGGCCATGGCAATGTCCGGATTTCTTTTCAGCAGTGATGATTTTGCCTTCAGCCCTACAATGGCGCTTTCGAGTTTCCTGATATCCCCCTTGATTGACTGAGCCAGATATTCCACCAACTCCTCCTCAATGAGAAGGTTGCAGTTTGCTGCCTTGCGTTTGATGATCAGTCTGCTTGTATTCAGGTCAGGGGGATTGATGGTTGAGATCAAACCGGCAGACATCCGGGACCGGAACCCCTCATCGATTTTAGTGAGTTCACGGGGGATAGCGGAACCGGTCAGGATTATGCGCTTCCCCGATTTCATCAGGACATCGAGGATTTCATTGAGTTCCTCCTGGGTCTTTGCCTTGCCGGTTAAACTCTGGACATCCTCTATGAGCAGAACATCACAGTAATTGTGATACTTATTCTTAAACTCGTCCATGGAGTTGGACTTGATGCGAGCAACCATCTCAGAGGAAAACTGCTGGGCGGTGAGATAGTAAAGCCTTGTCCCGGGGAAATGATCGACTATTGTGTGTGCCACGGCATGCGTGAGGTGGCTTTTGCCCAGGCCCGCACCTGCATTGATATACAGAGATGAGCCGAAAGATGTATCCCCATTGGCAATGGCCTGGCACGCGGAATGGGCCAGGAGGTTTGATTCCCCAACCATAAATTCTTCAAAGGTATAGCGGGGATGAAGATTTCTTACACTGGTATTGACCTGCGGCATGGCCGGGAGGCGAAGCTGCTCCCTGTTGTCACTGCCCTGCAGTAGAGGCGCCGTCTGCTCATGTATAGATGGATTAGATACAGAAAAATGGATTTGCACCGAGGTTTTTCCCAGCTGCTCCAGGCTTTCCTCTATAACCTTCAAGTAGTTCTCTTTTATCCAGCTGCAGAAAAATTTATCAGGACATGCCAGGTCAATCCTGCTTTCATCCGCCCTGGTACAGTTCAAAGGTTCAATCCACAAATGCTGAACCGCTTCAGGAAGTTTATAGCGTAATATTTCTTTGATCTCATTCCACAGCATTGAGAAAATTCCCCCCAAGAATCCCGAACATAGAAATCACAAATCTAGCCCCAAAAATCTGCTTCCGCCAACTCTGGGCTTCATGGTTCATGAAGCCTATCTTAATTTGTTATTACTACAGAGGTAATGAGACGGAAATTTGTAAAAGTGATGATCTCAAAACCGTACTCAGCCTATCTCCTTTTCGGCATTTTTTTTAATAGAAAGTCGAAGGTCCGTCAAAGACGATTTGCATTGATTTTTAATTTGCAGACTGGGGTAGTTTTCAACATTTTCATATTCCACTCTATGGCTTAATTTCCCGAAAATGATCTTGCTAACTGCGCAAAAATTCTTATTATTCGGATAATGTTAGATTTGTATTAAGATTATATGGGGTTATGGGACAGGGTGTCTGGTTTTACAAAAGTTGTTAATAAAAATTAGGTCTTAATTTCTTCGCTTTCCTCCATTTCTCTCCCAAAATCTTATTTTTTTATTTTTTTTCAAAAAAAATTCTGAAAACTGAAATTTGCATTTTCCGTGAAGTGAATATACCACTTTGTGGCATGACGATCTATGACTGCGAAAAGATACAACTTATTGCTGTCGCTTCATTTACTTGTCAGGGAAAAGAACCTCGAGTTTCGCTGATATTGCCTCTCTGTAATTATTCTGTCGAAATATTTGCACCATCTCTCCACCTTGACTTTATGGTCCATCCATTGCCCTGGCAAAAGTAAAAACCTCCACCTCAACAGCCTGGTTCTTCATGAGGATTCTAGCGCATTCATTTACGGTAGCGCCGGTTGTAAAAACATCATCCACCAGCAGGATTCTCTTGTTTTTTATCTTCTCGGGCTGCTGCAGGCTGAAGGCGTTTTTGACGTTCCTCCTCCTTTCACTGCCGCTTAACCCTGTCTGGGGACGGGTCCAGGTGTGCCTCTCCAGGATATGGGGATCAATTCTGTCTTTGTCCTGTGGAAAAAGTCTCCTGCCAAGCACCAGGGCCTGGTTGAAACCCCTCCTGCGCAGACGTTTTGGATGAAGCGGTACAGGAAGGATGAGATCCGGCTGCGGCGGTGGCTGCTCCAGAAAATATTGTTGAGTTAAGGCCGCAAATGTTGCAAGGCCATGCATCCTGCCGTTGTACTTGAATGATCTGACAGCTTCTGCAATAGGTCCTTGATAACGTGCCACCGCCCGAGCCTGCCTGAAATACCAGCTGCTCCGGAGGCAATAACCGCATCGGTGGCTTTCGCCGGCAGCCTTATCAAATGGTCTGCCGCAGAGAGTACAGAATGGCTCCTGAATCAGGCGGACATCCTGCATGCAGGTTTCACAATAGGAAATTTCCTGGCCTCCCTGCAGGACGGCGCTGCATGCAAGACAATGCAATGGGAACAGGATGTCCCGTGCCGCCAGGACCAGCTCTTTGAGCCCGAAGCGAATGACAGTTATCCCATATTGCCGATTATGGCATCGGCAAAGTCAGAACATTTCAATTCGGTGGCATTTTCCATGAGCCGGGCGAGATCATAGGTCACCATTTTACTTGAAATGGTCTTTTCAAGAGCTCCCTGAACCAGCGCCACAGGCTCATTCCAGCCGAGATACTCCAGCATCATCACTCCTGAGAGCAGGAGAGAACCGGGATTTACCTTGTCGAGTCCGGCATATTTGGGTGCTGTACCGTGGGTTGCTTCAAACACGGCATAACCGTCCCCTATATTGGCACCCGGCGCCATGCCAAGGCCACCGACCTGGGCCGCCAGGGCATCAGACATGTAATCACCGTTGAGGTTGGGCATGGCAAGAACCGAGTACTCAGAAGGGCGTAGCAGGACCTGCTGAAACATTGCATCGGCAATGCGATCAAGGATAACAATCTTGCCGGAAGGGTGCTTGCCGTCATATTTGTCCCAGAGTTCCTGCTCGGAAACGGTTATATCAGCAAACTCCTCCCTGGCGAGTTCATACCCCCAGTTGCGGAAAGCCCCCTCGGTAAACTTCATGATATTCCCCTTGTGCACCAGGGTGACAGAAGGCTTGTCATGATCTATGGCATACTGGATGGCTTTGCGGACCAATCGTTTTGTGCCAAATGCACTGATGGGCTTGATGCCAATACCGGATTGGGGCCTGATCTCCTTCTTCATCTCCGTACGGATAAAATTGATAATTTTTTCCGATTCCGGGCTCCCTGCCTGCCATTCTATACCGGCATAGACGTCTTCTGTGTTTTCACGGAAAACAATCATGTCAACCCTTTCAGGATTTTTTACCGGGCTGACAACACCCTGATAATACCTGACGGGACGGACGCAGGCATAGAGATCAAGCACTTGGCGCAGGGTTACGTTTAGGCTGCGGATACCTTCCCCAACGGGCGTTGTGAGGGGCCCCTTAATGGCCACAACATGCTCCTTGATAGCATCAAGGGTGGCCTGCGGCAACCATTCTCCTATACGTTCCTTGGCCTTTTCGCCAGCCAGCACCTCCAGCCAGGCAATATGCCTGCTTTCGCCATATGCTTTCAACACGGCTGCATCAATTACCTTCCGGCTCGCAGTCCATATATCCGGCCCAATGCCGTCCCCTTCGATAAAGGGAATAATCGGTTGGTCCGGAACTTTTATAGACCCATCTGCATTGATAGTGATTTTTTCAGCTGCCACAGCAACGCCTCCTATATGAAAATTTTATCGTCAATTTCTCCTTCAATCGTAAAAAATCAAAACAGAGCACCACTTTATTAATAAAATCAATGATTACGAACGGAATACCTGTCCGCATCGTGCTTTTTACGATGCCGACATTTTCTGAAAAGTAGGGGGCAATGAAACCCGTTTTGCAATTTCTTTCAATGAAAAATGCGGTTTTCAGCCCTTATTCCCATCAATCAATGCCAGGAGCTCCTCTGTCTTTTCCTCCATCAATTTTCGGTCTCCTCTGCTTTCGACATTCAGCCGCAGCAGCGGTTCTGTATTTGATTTGCGCACATTGATCCGGAAATTTTCACAGGACACGCTCAACCCGTCAATATAATCCTTATCGCAGCCCATATCGCGAAAGTGGCGCTCGATGCGGGCCAGCACTGCATCGGGATCAGCAACTTTTCGGTTGATCTCACCGCTGACCGGATACAGTGCCATACGTTCCGCAATCATTTCTGAGAGTGGCACGGTCCTCTGACTCATAAGCTGCCAGACAAGAAGCCAGGGTATCATACCGGAATCACAGTAGTTGAAATCACGGAAATAATGGTGCCCCGACATTTCGCCGCCATATAGGGCATCTTCCGCCCGCATTCTATCTTTAATGAAGGCGTGGCCGGTCTTGGCCATTATTGGAATACCGCCCTCCCTGGTTACAATCTCCCTTGTGTTCCATACCAGCCTGGGATCATGGATAATTTTCTGGGGCCTATCCCTTCCATGCAAAAGGGCCTCGGCAAGCAGTCCCACCAGGTAATATCCTTCTATAAAATTGCCCTTTTCATCAAACAGGAAACATCGGTCAAAGTCGCCGTCCCAGGCAATGCCGATTTCAGCTCCCTCCTGTATGACTGCCCGCGAGGTATTCTCCCTGTTGCCAGGCAGCAGGGGATTTGGGACGCCATGCGGGAAAGAGCCGTCCGGCTCATGGTACAGCTTCACAAGAGTTATGGGCAATCGCTTTTCAAGGAGATCAATGACCGGGCCGGCACAGCCGTTGCCTGCATTGACAACCGCTTTCAGCGGTTTTAAGACCCTCGGCTCAATGTAACTGAGAATATGGTCTATATACCCTTCACGGATGCTGATCCTGCGAATATCTCCCATGCTGCCGGCTTCTGCAAAGGAGCCGTTCTGTACCATTTCTTTTATTTCCAGCAGTCCGGTGTCGCTGCTTATGGGGCGGGCCTCTTGCCGCACAAATTTCATACCATTATATTCGGCCGGATTATGGCTTGCGGTCACCATTATTCCCCCATCGGCATCGAGGGCACCAGTGGCATAATAGACTTCCTCAGTACCGCAGAGACCTATATTCAGTACTTCCGCCCCTGAGCAGCAGAGTCCTCGAGAAAGCGCTGCGCTTATATCCCCGCTGGAAAATCGGATGTCATAACCCACAACAACATGCCTTGCTTTGAGAAAGGCCGCAAAAGCCCTCCCAATGGCATAGGCAAGATCCTCATTCAATTCATCAGGAACCCGACCCCGTACATCATACGCCTTGAAACAGCTGATGTTTTTGTAACGATCGTACTGCATACCTGTACTTATTATTAATGTTGTGTACGACGAGAAAATAGCACCTGTTTTCTCATTTCTCTTACCGCAATAGAGCATGGATGGCAAGAATTACCGTATTGGCGGCAGTCCAAGCTTCAGCTTGACTTCAAACTAGAGAGAGGGTAAGTACATTTGACATGTATTCAGGAGGGTTGCCCGGCGGTCTCAGAGCTGCAGCTTCTTCCCCCTGTATTAATTTTTGTCAACGTAATTCCGGCTGCCTGCCAAAGACTTTGATACGAAAATTCAAAAACTATGAATAACTCCGGCACATCTCCCAAAATTAGCGGTCTGCTTGTTGGCGGCTCCGGCCTTATCGGCGGCTACCTGCTGCACTATTTTAAAACCAAGACCCCGGAAATTGATGTAAGGGCACCGAACAGTAAAAAACTGAGCCTGCGCGAGCTTAATGACATCATCGGCTATTTTAAGAGGCATAAGCCTGACTTTGTTGTCAATACAGCTATCACAGCAATACGAAGTGATGCGTTATTGTCGTATGAGGTCAATTACCGGGGAAGTATCAACCTGGCCCGGGCAGCCCTTGCCCTGAATATTCCATACATTCACATCAGCTCCGCGGCCACCCTGCCGCCGGGTGAAAATCTGATCGAGGAAGACCACCTGCCCCTAAACCCTTCCCTGGCAAATTATGCCAAGTCCAAGCTGATGACCGAGATGACCCTGAGGCACATGCATGAAAAATATGGCCTGCAGTACACCCTAATACGATTGGCCATTGTTTATGGGGCCCATGATCATAAGATACAGGGTATCAACAGGCTGTTGTTCAATATTGTGGACCGGGCCATGCCTTTCATGCTGACCAAGAAAAAGGGGGTGCGCCATTCTTACTCCAATGCAAGCAAGGTTCCTTACTTTGTGCACCATATCCTGAAAAACAAGGAGGAGTTCGCCGGCCAGCATTACCATTTTGTCGATCCCGAACCGGTGGAGCTTTCCAAGGTCATTCTGACCATTAAAGAATATATGAACCTGAAAACCCCGCGCGAGATTTATATCCCATACCCTGTGGCCAAGACCGGGAATGATTTCATGACCTGGGTCATCAAGGTTTTCAACCGCGTAGGCTACAAGGCCCATATGCCGGCAGAAATGATTTTCCTGGAAAACTTTTACAAGACGCAAACCCTGTCCTGCGAAAAGCTTAAAGGATCCAGCTTTGTCGATCCCAGGCCCCAGGCAACAATATTCACGGAACTTCCATCCCTCATTGAATACTACATCGCTCGCTGGGAGCACCTTAACCTGTTTTCCTCATTCAGCAGGAAGGATTTCAATGCAGCGCATTCGACAACGATAAAGACCGGTCCGGCTGAGGAGCTTGCGAAAATATTCTCGGAATCTCCGCGACAGCTCCTTGATGTCACCCATAATGATGGTATTGCGCCACTGAAAGAGATCCTGTAAATCGTGTATTCTGATGAAGTTATTTCGTGTTATCCGGGCATTATTCGTCATCCCCTTTGCCTTGCTTCTCACCCTTTTTATTAGTCTCGTAACACTGTTGTGGACACTGGTCCTGCGCAGGAGTGCTGCCTCAATTCAAGTTCTGGCAGCATGGTGGGCCAAGACTATCGCCTCTGCCAGTGGTGTATCGGTTGCCGTGGAGGGACGGGAGCTTCTTGAGCCTGGAAAGCCTTATATATTTGCCGCAAACCACCAAAGCCAGTTTGACATTTTCGCCCTGCAGGGATTCCTGGGAGTTGATTTTCGCTGGCTTGCCAAGAAAGAGCTTTTCCAAGTACCTATCTGGGGGGCTGCCATGCGCAAGGCAGGGTATATCCCCATTGACCGCAGCCATGGGAGAAAGGCTATAAAGAGTCTTGATGAAGCCGCGCAGAAAATTGCCGCAGGCACATCTGTCATTATTTTTCCGGAGGGAACCAGGAGTAATGATGGCAGTCTTCAGGAATTCAAGGCAGGCGCCATGGTGCTGGCTATTAAATCCGGAGTCGATATCGTGCCGGTCGCCATTTCAGGGACCTATGCGATCCTGCCCAAGGGAAAGCTCCTGGCAAATTCTGGTAAGGTGCTGATCCGCATGGGCAAACCCATCGAGATGAAAAACTACGGTGCCAAAGATAAGCATGACCTTGCAAAAATTGTGCAGGAAGCCGTGGCGGAAATGCTTAACTCCATGACTTTTCATGCAGAAAAGTGATGACAGTTGACTATTCAAACTGTATACGATAAAGCTTATCAGGTTAAACCTGCCGGAAAGCTTGGATAATTTTTGCCAGATATCTACGGAAAAGCAGCGCAATTCTCTAAGTGACAGTTTTCTAATAACTAAATACGCGTTTAAGGCTTACGAACATGAGATTATTGCTCGCAAAGCAATCCCTGCAAAGAAAACTCCCCTATTCTTTACGATTGGCAAACTGCTCTGCCTCAAAAGTTTTTCGTATTTTCATTCTGCTTTTGGCATGTGTATTATTTATAGCTGTGCCTTTTCTTTCTCACGCTATTAATAAGCCAAACACAATAATCCTGCCTTTGAAAATAAACACACCGAGCGATAAGGAGAGCCTGACCCAGACGGTAGATATTGCCTTCATTAATGCTGCTACTGCAATTCCTGCCGGACAAAGCATCTTTAAACTTTTGTCCAGGACCGATGCTGAAAGAGCTTTTGACTATACCGCTGCCTGGCCGCCAACTCTTGAAACATTACAGGAGTTCGGCTCTAAAACTGCACCGGATGTCACCTATGTTGCGACGGGATCTCTAACAAAACTTGGCGATACCATCAGTATCGATATAAAGGTATTTGACCTGCTCGATCCATCAAGGCAGACATTTTACTATTTTGATGGCCAGGATCTGGCCGACATCGACCAGTCCCTGAACAAGATCACGAAAGACATTCTCTTCTATGTCGGCCGCTCTTTCCTTATCGCCCGCATTGCCCCTGAAGGAAACACGAGAATAGACAGCGGTGCCATTCTCAGAAATATCACCAGCCGCGCCGGCGATATTTTTGATGCCGAGCAGCTCAAAAACGATTTAAAAAATGTTTTCAAAATGGGCTACTTTGATGATGTCAGGCTCAAGGTAACAGATACGGAAAAGGGCAAAGACGTCATCTTTGCTGTCAAAGAAAAACCGGTTATCGGCCAGGTTCTTATCAGCGGCCATGATGAATTGAAAGAGGATGCGATCAGGGAAGTAATATCCGTGGTGCCCAATACCATTCTCAATCCCAACAAACTTCGCGAAGCGGTTGACAACATCCTGGCCCTGTATAAATCCAAGGGGTTCTATAATACCAAGGCAACTACGGAGCTGACCTACCCAAAACCCGAAAGGGTGGACATTCGCTTTGCCATCGAAGAAGGGCAAAAGGTTTATATCAAAGATATACGATTTGCCGGCAACGAATCTTTCAAGGACAGCAAACTTGAAAAAGTTATGGGCACCAAGGAAAAGGGTTTATTTTCTTGGATAACTGATTCAGGGGTGCTGAAACGCGAAATCCTTGACCAGGATGCTTCCAGGATTGCCTCATTTTATCATAACAATGGCTATATCGAGGCAATGGTCGGTAAACCGGAAGTCACCCAGGATGGCAAATGGCTTTATGTCACCATTGAAATATCTGAGGGAGATCGGTACAAGGTTGGCAATATCGAGTTGACCGGGGAACTCATTGGCGAGGTAGAGGAACTACGCTCACTGCTTAAAATCAAAGAAAACGAATATTTAAGCCGTAATGTTCTGCGCCAAGATGTCCTCCGCATTAGTGACTACTATGCCGAACACGGTTACGCATTTGCCGAAGCGACTCCAACAATCAATACCAATAAGGAAGAAAAGCTGGTTGACATAAGCATTGATATAAACAAGGGTGACCTGGTCTATATCAACAGGATAACGATCAAGGGCAATACCAGGACCCGAGACAAGGTTATCCGCAGGGAGCTGCTGGTAACAGAAAACGGTGTATTCGATTCCAAGGCATTGCGCCAAAGCCATCAGCGGCTTCAGCGTCTAGATTTCTTCGAGGAGGTCAGCGTTACACCAGAGCCTACTCCTGATAAAACAAAGATGGACCTAATAGTCGAGGTCAAAGAAAAACCCACAGGGGCTTTCAGCATAGGTGCCGGCTACAGCTCAGTTGACCAGCTCATGTTCATGACAGAAATCAGCCAGAGCAACTTTCTGGGCCGTGGGCAGCGTCTCGCACTACAGGCCAGCATCAGCGGTACCGCCACCAGGTATAACCTTGGGTTTACGGAGCCTCATTTTTATGACAGCCAACTCCTGATGGGATTTGACCTCTATAACTGGAAGCGCGAATATGATACTTACACCAGGGACTCCACAGGCTTTGCCTTACGCTTTGGATATCCAATCGTGTGGGACTGGAACATGGTGTTTTCCTATGGCTTTGATGATACTTCATTGACTGATGTGGACCTGGCATATGCGGATCCGTCCATTATTGAATCCATGAATATTAACACTAGCAGCTTTGTGACCCTAGCCTTTACCAGAGATACCCGAAACAATTTATTCGCTACCACCGCTGGATCGGCAACCACAATCCGGACTGAGTATGCAGGCGGCATTCTTGGAGGCGACAGCCAATATACAAAGGTCGAAGGCTCCGGAAGCGTGTTTTTCCCGGGCTTTTTCATCGATGAAACCGCCTTCCATTTTAGGCTTGCAGCAGGGCAAGTCTGGGAAAATGAGGAAGGCAAACTTCCAGACTTTGAAAAATTCTATCTCGGGGGCATCAATTCCATCCGCGGTTTTCCAGCAAGAAGCTTAGGAGTGAGGCCTTACCCGGATAATCCAGATTATGTGATTGGCGGCAAGATCATGTGGTTCACGAATGTTGAGTATCATTTCCCGTTGATCAAAGAGGGGGGACTCCGGGGACTCTTCTTCTATGATGCAGGCAATGTGTATGATAATGACTGGGATTTTAATGAGGTCAAGCAAAGTGCCGGTGTTGGTGTGCGGTGGCTCTCACCCATGGGGCCTATGCGGCTTGAGTGGGCGTATGTCATTGATCCTGAACCTTTCGAAGACTCCAGCAACTGGGAATTCAGCATCGGCGGCGCCTTTTAATATTTGAATTTCAAGAGTTTACAGCTGCTCGAACACAAATTCACCCCATAGCCACAGGCCTTATTCCCTTGAGCTGATGCAGCGCATGGCGTAAGTTTTTATACCAGATGAATGAACTTTTAAGTTTATTGGCAACTGCCCGGCAGCGTATTAATCTTGCTGGATTGCTGGGCAGCAGTGATGCCTTAATCGCTGCCTTTCTGGCGGAAAAGCTTCAGAGACCTCTGCTTTTCATCACACCTTCAGAGCGTTTGGCAGAACTCGCTGTTCAAGATATCAGTCTCTTTTCCACGCTACCTGTCATCCATTACCCAGGGTTTGACATCCCTCCCTATACCCCGCTTTCTCCGGATCAGGCGACAGTCGCGGAGCGGCTTCATTCCCTCTATCGCCTCCACACGGCTGATAGGCCTCTTATCTTTGTGGCATCATGTGAATCGTTGCTCCGCAGGGTCATGCCAAAAAAAATCCTCGGGTCCATGGTTGAACTCATTATCACAGGGGAAGATGTTGAACAAAAGGATTTGGTCCACCGCTTGACCGATCTGGGTTATGAACATGTTTCTCTCGTGCAGGCACTTGGTGACTTTTCTGTCAGAGGCGGGATTCTTGACATTTTTCCACCTGGCTACGAAGCTCCGATTCGACTGGATTTTTTCGGTGATACTGTTGAATCACTTAGAATGTTTGATCCCATTTCACAGCGCTCGCTGAAGGCAATTAATGAAGCAGTGATTCTGCCCGCAAGCAATATTTTATTCCCTCCTATTGCTTCTGAACAGTATGCCAGGATTCAAAACCGTTTTCAGGATGCTGCGGAAACCCTCAACTGGCCCCCTGATCAAGCGGATGTTTTACTGGGAAAGATCAGCATCGGCAGAAGATTCCCAGGGATAGAGTTTTTTCTGCCTCTTTTTTACAGTGATGATCAAAAATGCCCCTCTCCCATCCGATATCTTACTGAAAACACAATTGTTTTCTTCTCGGATACTCTTGAAATAAACCGTTCACTCCAACTGACCTGGGAACGGATCCAGGCTAACTATAATGAATCAGTTTCTGCACCTGCCCCTGCACTTGCACCAGGCACGATTTTCCTTTCCCCTGATGCATTTTATAAGGAGACAGATGCCTTTGTCCAAGTACGGGGATTTGATTTTCTTGAGCATGCTGAAAGCGCTGAAGGAACTTTCCCTTTTACCATAAAAAACCACCTCCTTCTCAAGCAGAAAATTGATCTGCAAAGAAAGCAGCAGGGCCTTCTTCTGCCTCTGGCCGTTGTGCTGCGGGAGTGGCTCGCGAAAAATGAGCCCGTTGCCATTACCTGCCGCTCCCAGCGCCATGCGCTTCACCTCGCAGAACTCTTAAGCCATTACGATATTCCTGCTCATACACAGGCCCCGCCTCTCGAGTTCGCTTCCTTTAAACAGACAGGTCAATCTTCATCGGTAGTGCTAACAGGCCAACCCTTATCAGCCGGGTTTGATCTTCTCATTGGCCCTGATGAGTATATGCATATCCTGTCCGAAAGTGAACTGTTCGGGGAGCGAAGACTCAGGCCCAGAAAGATAAAACGAACATCCCGCGAAGACCTGCTCAGGTTTGATGAGCTTAACCAGGGTGACATTGTAGTGCATGGGGAGCACGGCTTGGGGGTTTATCAGGGACTGATAACCCTGACACTGAAAGATATCGCCAATGATTTTCTTGAGATCCACTATCAAGGCGAGGATAAACTTTATGTTCCGGTGGACCGTTTGAATTCCATCAGCAAATATAAGGGGATATCCGATAAAAAGCCTAAGCTTGATAAACTTGGCACCAAGGCATGGCAGCAGACAAAGAAAAAAATCAAGGAGTCAGTATGGCAGGTTGCCCAGGACCTTTTAAAACTTTACGCCACAAGAGAACTGGAAAAGGGCTTTGCCCTTTCACAGCCCGGTGAACTCTTTCAGGAACTGGAAGAGTCGTTTTCCTATGATGAAACTTCAGGCCAGCAGAAGGCTATCAGAGAAGTGCTTGACGATCTTACCTCTGAGCGCATTATGGACCGGCTAGTTTGCGGCGATGTTGGTTTCGGCAAGACCGAGGTTGCTGTACGGGCAGCCTTCAAGGCCATAGAGGATGGCTTCCAGGTGGCCATGCTGGTGCCCACGACTGTTCTGGCGGAACAGCACGCAAAGACTTTCCAGGAGCGGTTTGCCGGTTTTCCCGTGCTTGTAGAAAGCATAAACCGGTTCAAATCCCAGGCTGCACAAAAAAAAATTCTCTCCAGTCTGAAGGCCGGCAAACTCGATATGATCATTGGCACGCACCGGCTTCTTTCCAAAGATGTCCAGTTTAAAAAACTCGGCCTTCTCATTGTTGATGAAGAGCACCGCTTCGGCGTAAGCCACAAGGAAAAAATCAAGCGGTACAAGGCTAAAGTCAACGTCCTCACCCTCAGTGCCACGCCTATCCCCAGAACATTGCAGTTTTCACTTCTCGGCATCAGGGACCTCTCGGTGATTAGCACCCCCCCTGAACTGAGGCGTCCCATAAAAACCTTTGTTGCCCGTTATGACGACTTGGTCATCAAGGAGGCTATAACCCGCGAACTGCAGCGCGGCGGCCAGACTTTTCTAGTGCACAACAGGGTCCGGTCTATCCAGGAGATGGCGCGCAAGGTTAAAAGACTGGCGCCACATGCAAAAATTGCCGTGGCGCACGGCCAGATGCCTGCAAAACAGCTTGAGGAGATCATGGTCCGCTTTGTCAACAGGGAAATCGATGTACTTGTCTGCACAACGATCATTGAATCCGGTCTTGATATCTCAAGCGCCAACACCATAATTATCACCAGGGCAGACAGGTTGGGACTGGCGGAAATCCATCAACTGCGGGGCCGGGTTGGAAGAAGCAGTGAACAATCATACGCGTATCTGCTGGTTCCCAGTCTTGACGGCCTTGCAAAAGAGGCGAAAGAACGCTTGCGCGTCCTTCTGGACCACTCAGAACTGGGCGGAGGGCTCAAGCTTGCCATGAGCGATCTGCAGATACGCGGGGGCGGCAATATCCTCGGAGTGTCCCAAAGCGGACATATCGCAGCGGTTGGTTATGACCTTTATCTTGAGCTCCTGCAGAATACAATTTCTGACATGAAGCGACAGGCGCATAAAGAAGAGGTTGCTGAAAAAGTTGATCCGGAGATTAACCTGCAGATTTCAGCGTATATTCCCGAGCAGTATATTATTGATACACCGCAACGTTACATCGCTTACCGGAAGATAGCAGGCTTGGCAGATGCTGAACAGCTTTCAGATCTCAAGGAAGAGCTTCAGGACAGGTATGGTTCCCTTCCCGAGGAAACAGAAAATCTGTTTGATATTATGGCTCTTAAAATCAAAATGAAGAACATCCTTATCTCGAAGCTTGAACAGGGGAAGAATATGCTTGTTTTTTCCTTTCACGATAAAACACCGGTTGGACCTGATAAAATTCTTCGTCTTATTGAAAAAACGAAAAACAAAATCCGTTTCACACCCGATGCAAGGCTCATGGCCCCGCTCGCAGACAAGTTAATTCACTCTCCCCAGGCCATTCTCCACGCGGCCCACGAGATTATCGAGGCCCTGCAAACAGAGGCAGCCTGACAGCTTCTTAAACTGACCATTTGGGCCCAGGCTAAACATCACTTGTTGCAATTCTTTATTTTAAATCAAAATCATTTAAAAATCAATGGGTTGAAACAAATTGCATTTGACATTTCAGCCGAATAACAGTTATTAAATGAGACAGTACATTAAATCGCACCGTAAGAACCAAATCACATCCATAACTAACCAATCAACTCAGTAGCCAATAAATACAACTTCAAGGAGGAGGAGAATATGAAAAAAATCCTACTGTGCACCGGGGGACTAGTTCTGTCTTTTGCATTTGTCTCAGCGGCATATGGAGGTGCAATTGACAACAAGACGAACTGGAGTGCTGAATATATCAGGACCTTTAACCGTAACGCTGCAACAGACTATGCCGACATTGCCGCTTACAACCCGGCCGGAACAGTAAAGCTGCAGGAAGGGTTTACCCTTAACGGCTCATTGCAGTATGTGACCAAAGAATATGAAAACATTATCAATGGCACAAGCTTTAAGTCCGATGAACCTTCATATCTTCCCGGTTTGTTTGCTGTATTTAATAAAAAACAGTTCTCTATTTTCGGTGCTGTATCCAATGTGGGCGGTGGTGGCGAGGTGGATTTCAATCAAGGCAACCTGACAACACTTCTAGGCCAAGTACTCATTTTACCAGGTAATCCAGGGAGAGCTCAACTCTCTGCTAAAAGCTACTATCTTGGCTATACCCTGGGTGGGGCCTATGCACTGAATGACATGTTTTCTTTTTCTGTTGGGTTGCGCTATGTGGATGCCACGAGAGAGGCCCAAGGCTCAGCAGATACAGATGCTGTTCCTTGGCCTGCCTCTATCAGTTATGAGCAGGAGGGGGATGGATGGGGTGGTATCTTCGGCGTCAACTTGGCGCCCAATGATAAGGTCAATATCGGTGTGCGCTACGAAACAAAAACAAATATCGAGTTTGACACAAAGGTCATTACAGATGATGCTACATATCTTCCTGCAGGAGGCCTTTTGCCCTACTTAGGAATTAATAATGGCGAATCCTCCCCGCGAGACCTACCTGCCATTTTTGCATTTGGGCTTTCCTACTGGCTGAATCCCCAAATACGGGTTGAAGCCAATTACACTCACTATTTCAATCAAAACGCAGACTGGGGTGGCGAAGAAGACCTAGTTGATGATGGCTATGATGTTGGTTTTGCTCTTGAGTACCATTTCACGGATTCTCTCCTTGGCAGCATCGGCTACATGAGAACCGAGACAGGCATTGACCCGATAGACATGCTGCCTGAGAACCCTTCACTTGATGCCAATACATTCGGTGGTGGGATTGCTTACGCATTTAACGAGCAATTCCATACCAATTTTTCGGTCGGTAATAGCTTCTACGAGGAAGACTCTTTTGCTGCAGGACCAGTTCGGGTTGAATATGATAAAAATAACTTTTTTATGGCCCTGGGATTGGAGTATCGATTCTAGAATCGAGGTTAAATCAATATATACAAAAAGCCCCGGCAAAGAATATTGCCGGGGCTTTTTGTGTGGAACATATCGGGGCAGAATTGTACAATATTGGTCGGGGCGGCAGGATTTGAACCTGCGACCTCCTGCTCCCAAGGCAGGCGCGCTAACCAGGCTGCGCTACGCCCCGATCCGTTTCAGAAAATTGAAGACCTTTCCTACCATTTGAGGCTCTTTGGAGTCAAGGAAAAAGGTTGAATTTGCAAGGTAAAGGAATTAAAATTCTATGTTGCAAAGGTATTGACGAAGTAAATTTTATATACTATACAACCCGCTTCCAATACTGTTCCTCGGTAGCTCAGTTGGTAGAGCAGGTGGCTGTTAACCACCCTGTCGCTGGTTCGAGTCCGGCCCCATTTTGGAAGGGCCAACATATCCCGCGAACACTTGAACATTTCAGGAAACATTCTCTCGTCAAAAAGATAGCAGCAACCTGAAGTATTTGAAAAAAACAGAGCCATTTCTAATCCTGCCTATTAAAGGATCATTTCCAAAATCCGCCCGATAATTTATAACATAGTCACAGATTGTATGTGTTTCTAGATGAAATTCATCTATTGAGTTAACTGTTCCCCCCCTTCTTCAAATTTCCCGGCCCCGGTTCGAGTACCAACCGTAATAACGTACCAAATGAAACGACTTCTCCGGAATGTGCTGGGTAATGGCGGCTATGAAATCAGTGGCAGTAAATATCTGGAAATTCTTCCGGCCACTCTTGCTTCTACGTGGAGAGTTTTTTGATTTATAGATAAGAAATCACGTGCTGCAGCGAGGTCGATTACCATAATGGTCAGGTGGAATGGTCGCATGCTGTCACCGGGTTATCCGGGAGAGTTTCTGCCCGACGATAATTAGTGCTAAAGTATTCCACTCAATACCATATGATACCTGTAAGCTTTGTCACACACCAGCATTTTTTCTTTTTACACCAGGGTGTTCAATGGATGGCTTTCCGTCAGGGAGTCGAATTATTCCCGGAAGGTCCAGTAACGCAAGCCATTAGACTCGAGGGCCTTGAGCCCGAAACGATCATCGGCACGCTGTCCGGTCTGCAGCAGCGCAAAGATATCTTCCATGATGCGCCGGTCCTCGGCAAAATAGGAATGCCCAAGCAAGCCGCCTGAGACATCGCTGGCGTCCACCGTTTCCACTCCGCTCACCACCACCAACCCCTCTCCGGTTTCCCCCGCGCGTGGATACCCGTGAAAGGCCTTGGAAGCCATCAGGGCGCGATCGTTCGACGAGGCATAGACCGTAACATGAATGCCGGTGCGCGCGAGGCGCGGCGCCATATCGAGGCGGAAAACATCGGCATCGATGTCCGGTGCAATCATGACGATCTCCCGGAAGACTGTGAGGTCGTCATCCGGGCGGTCGCTGGCAAGGGCCATAATGGCCCGGCCAATGATTCGGTTGCCCATGCTGTGGCCGACAAGGTATATATTTTGGTATATGTTTTGTTCCTGGATGGTCTCGAGCAGCGTTGTAAGCAGCTGGACAAAATCGGCTTCCGCCCATTCCGCGTTGGTCTCGTCTATAGTGTAACCAGTGAGGCTGCCTTGCGATGGCCAGCTGAAAAGCAGCACCGGACCTGCGAATTTCAGATCGTGGGCAAACTGTGCTACGACTCGACTTGCCTCAAGAAACTCGATGTTGTAGCCATGGACGAATATCATGATTTTGCCACCGGGAGTTTCGGCTATTGCCTCGGTCAGACGCTGGAGAAAGTCATCCCGCGTCAGGGTGATGACATCACGCACCTTGATGTGTTTCATTTCATCAGCAGTGGATTGGAACTTGAACAGCGACGGTTCTTCCTGGCGTCCCATGACATGGCCCGGAGGTATGCCAACATGGGTGATACCGTAACTCATATCGCCTCGTTTAACACCGTAGGCGCTGCCGTCTGCATCAGGTGCACGGTCGGTTGCGAAGAAGACGCGGACCGGATGCGGTTCTGCCGGGATATCTGCGATCGGCTCGCGGGAATCAGCGAGAATCCCGCAACCGGATATCCCTGCGATCAATACGCATAAGAAAAGAGTCAACTCAAGTCGATATGAACGAATCAGCATAATGGTAATCGTAAACTCATTAAAAGAACGGCCGGTCAAGCGGGGACGATATCAACTGAAGAACTTTTTGACCATTGCCAGAGGCGTATTGTGCTGCAGTGATACCCCGTTGCTCAGAGTTATCTTTCATCCTCCAGGCCAGTTAGCCCAGCCAACGAACTGTACGACAGCATTGTTATACTGTAACGGTGATAAGTAATCGCTTTTTCAGCCCGTGCTGAAAACCGGGGCAGCTATAACAAAGCATCCAGAATCATGTCATTGAAATAACTAATAATGTAACGTTGGACAGGCTGTCAACAAAAAAGTCTTGAAGAGTCAAAGGGTTCCTAGTTTTAGTGAAGAGAGCTTGCCATCATCTTGACTTTTTACTTACGCCAAAAGAGTTAAGATTGCCCCTGGCATCTTACTTATTTACATTCAATAACTAGTTTTTTACTGGGGGCAAGGGTGGACTTACCATTTACCGGGGCAGCAACTATCCCTTTGGATTTCTTAATAATATTATACCCATCAGGGCAAAGGGTGCCTGCTTCCTGATAGCAATCACTCCAATCTTTCCCTGTGCCACTACAACTCAGAGTGTAAGCTGTCTTCCCATCCGACTCTGTGAATGCTTTAGGAGAAACCGAGGCTAAACTAAAGGTAAACAAGAATTGAAAAATTACAAATGGCATCAGAACAGTTTTCTTCATGGGAGCCTCTTTTTCCTATCTTTAGTATTTGGTTTTTCAAACCAGTCCCATTTATATCAAGAATCTGAATAGCTTGCCACAATGTTAACTTTCGGCAGGTTTCATTTGAGTAAAATTTATGAGAGACTTGCCCCAATAAATGTCTTAAAAAAAACCTCTTCAGAATTATTGAAAGGGTTATCGGATAGTTTTTGCCGTCCTGAATGTTTTTGTGCTATAGGAAGCCATTACCAATCCTAAAAAGTGAGGCTCCCATGAAAAAACTGGGTCTGTTAATGTTTGTTTTAGTTGTACTGAGTGGTTGTGCGACTAGTAATCCCCCAAAAGCAATATATGCTATCGCAAAACAAGACAGATACTCTGGTGTGAGCGCAAGCCGTGATTTTTTTAGGGTAGACGAAACCCCATGTGTAAAAATATCTGGCTATGGTAGTTCAACATTTTCTTACAAGTTATTTAAAGAAGGTGTGTTAGAAAATATTGATTCTGGAAGCATAAATAAATTTAGTAATAATGACACTCTTACCTGTTGGAAAAATTTACCCCGCGGTTTTTATAAGTTTCAAATTTATGATAGTTTTGGAACATATGTTGATACCATTGAATTTAGAATTGGGAAATAAATTATGAAACCCTCCCTCCAGCCCTAAAACTGTTCAATTATCAAAGAACGATTTTCTTAATGCTGGCCTGTTTTGTTTTTCCCAGTATATCTGGGTAATTCGGAATGCCAGAATAGAAACTTTTTGCGCTATTAAGCAGTTGCCATGCTAATGGTAATGTTGACTTTGCGATCAATCCATTTAGTTTCTTTGCAATGCAGCAATTGAAACTTATGGCTGTTTGTGAAATTTAACCATCTTGGATAATATCTTTAGTAGGCTAAATTCAATACCTGTTGCAGTTGCATTGAATTTAACTCACGCATGAGGCACGGAGAGAAAATCCTGCTGTCGGGATACAGCGGATTTCCCTCGCTACTCCCAATGCCCTTGCCAGATGCATTACTTCAATTGTTTGGCAACAGCTTGATTCAGTAAATTCTGTGCTTCTATGAGTTTTTTATACTTTGATTCTACTTTCTCAATATTTCTAGACAGAATAGCTTTCAATAAATCTCCTTCTATTTCAGCAACATCTATTCTTTCATAATAGTCCATGGTCTCTTTGAGGTGTGCGATAACGATCTTGCCTGTCAGAATCGGGTGGTTGTTCGTTACATTTGCATCCTCAAACCTTGTCCCGTGTTCAAGCTCCACCTCCAAACCTTTCCGGAAAGCCTCAAGGGGAATGTTCATCCCTTTGGTATTCGCAATATTAAGAATCGTTGATGCTTCCTCCTCTGAAACAGATGGATCATTGATTTCGGACCAGTCACGCAAGCCAATTTCGTTGCAGACTCTTTTAACCTCTTCAATAGTTACGTATTCAGGAAGTTTCATAATTTACTCCTTTATTTATTCCCGACTCAACCAAACTCGCCAGATTGTTTAGTTTTGTCGTTGAGCCAACAAATTAATACTTCCAACTATTATCAATACTTTTTCAAAAGTCCAGATTGCTTACCATAATGTTGACTTATGCTATAGGAATTATCTGTTAAGATTATTGCAGAGCATCTTAATCTGACAGTGCAATCACGCCAATACAGGAGGAAGGCCCAATAAGGTAAAAATTAGTTTTTATATTTAAACAAGGGTCATGACTAGAATAGAGGGCCCTTATTGGGCCTTTTATCATTGTAATACAGTGATTTCGACTTCAATTATTATTTGTTGTCTATAAAACGGAGCGTTTTGATTAAGTCCGCGATGGCATCCTGTAGGATAGCCTCAGCCCCTTTAAACCAGATGATGTCATTGTCAGGGTTTTGTGTATAATAATTCCCCTTACAGGATTCTCTAAGCACATATAATTGGGCGACAGTGTTTTTAAGCCGATCATATTCAACATCATGTTGATGAACGGTGCTATTTGGTGGGATATAGACTGTTTCGTTTGTAATGCTATTGCCGACCGAGGTTCCCGGGTCTTGATTCGAATGAGTTTCTTCGGTCAGAAAAAAATGATAAACCTTTTCCAGGCCCCTTGGCATCGGCGGTTCATTTTTATCGTTCATAGGTTGTGTATACCATATAAATAGTCACGTGCTAATGCTTTAAAGCGAGGATTATCAGCAGCAAGAAAGACCTCTCTCTTTTCTGAAAATGTAACTATTCCTGTCGGTCAAACCTGAATGAGTGAATTTTTCCCACCGCGCCGATCATCGACAGTGTCGTCGTTTGTCGGATCCGATATCCAATTTCCGTTTAACACGTACTTGTATGCATAAGCTCCCGGCTTAAGCGTGATGGCCTTGTGCCAAAGCGATTTGCCATGAAGATTGCTCCTATAAAGGGATTCTGGAACCCAGTTGTTAAAATCTCCAGCGATCTGTACCGTTGCATCCGCCGGTGCCTCAAGACTGAAAACAACCCCTTTTGTGGAAGGGTTCATCATATCTTCAGTTTCCATAATTGCACTGAGATCATTTGCTTCGACAACAGTATCATCCGCACTGTTTATAATCTCAAGGGTCAGATTTTGAAAATCTCGAAAGGCATTGCATTGTCTATCATAATCAATGATCGGTTTTCCAAGGCTGGCTGCTTCTTTTAATGCGGTACAGGAATTTACATAGCTGTTCAAGCAGTTCAACGGGAAATTTTCTTTCAGTTTTTCAACCATTTTCCTGGAGAAATTTGTTCGCATATCGATATTATTGGGTACTATTTTGATGGAAAGCTGGTGTTTAACTTTTTCTTCGATGATTCTGATGGTTTCAAGCAGCTTATCCAAACCATTCAATGAATACGTACTCGGATCAACAGGAATGATTATTTCTGAAGACGCCATCAGGCCATTAAAGGTCAAAAGACCGACACTGGGTGGGCTGTCAATAATCATATATCTGTAATCATTCTGAATAGGTTTTATGCACTGGCTGAGTTTAAATTCTCTTCCCTCAACACCCGCCATTACTTGTTCAAAGGCGCTTAAAACCACATCACTATATAGGATGTCGAGACTATCACTTAAATTATGGATTGCTTCTTCAATTGGTATTTCCCCAAGCAGCACTTCATAAAGACTTTTATCAGATTGATCGGGTTTGAATCCAAGACCAAGGGCAGAATGCCCTTGTGGATCAAGATCAATTAATAAAACTTTTTCCCCTTTTTCTGCCAAACAACTTGCCAAATTTATGGCTATTGTTGTTTTTCCACAGCCGCCCTTTTGGTTCACGAGTGAAATTCTTCTCATAATCCCTTCCTTCCCATGATGTTTCGATAATCCGTTATACCAAAAAAATTGTGAATCATGTGCACAGAATTGGTGTTTGGTAATTGCTGTTTCAGCCCATACCACAAAATTGGAGCGGCACTATTAAACCACCCAAATCCTGACACACAGAGAACCTATAATGAATCACCGGACAGACTGTCAACGAAAATCCCTGCGATCAGGAGATACTGGTTTAAGTCCATATAAACATGCCAGTTTAGAAACTTTTTGAGGCCTTCTTATGACGTTGCCATGTATGGTAAGACAGTTTGACTTTTAAAAGTCTTGGATAGGCAGATGAAATTGCCGAACTATCTTTACTTTGAATTAATATCAAATTCCAGACTTAAATAGATTACCACTTCCAAATGATAAGATCACCTCTCTGAGTTACCAGATCCTCTATTTGGAAAGTAGATGTTATGACCTGTTTTTCTTCCAAGAGATCGATATCATATTTAGTTGATAACGGCTCTTCCACCAAGGACTGCTTTTCAGGGGTTTCTGTCTTTTTCGCCTCGGCGTATCTACTCACTAGATACACCCCTGTGATAATAATAGCTGCTGTACCGAAGACAACAGCTAGACATTGTTCCTCATCTTCGCCCGAACATGATCCTCCACCACCGGCGGTGGAGGTATTCACAGTAAAAGGGCTTATCGACACTGTTAGGACCAAAATGTAAACTATCCATTTATTCCGCATAATGATATCCTTTTTTTCATTCATAAAAAAACCTCCAAGGAATATTTATTCCTTGGAGGTTTGACAGGATCTTCCCACTTCCCAATAGCACTTCTCATTTGAAGTCCCCTTGCTTAAGAAGACAGATGACTTATATCAATTATTTTATTGAATTTATAATTTGTATTATATTGCGAACATAAATTATATGTCAATTGCTATAAAGTTATAGGTAATATTGCAAACAATAAAGGCCACAGTGCCTTGCCACAATGTTAACTTTGATAACTTTCTATACAGTTTAGATTGCCAGTGGAAATCTTTACTGGTAATTATTCCTTACAGAGTTAACATTGTGGCAGGCTTTGATGATTCTGCCGCCTCATTTTATAAAAAATCTTGAATTCAAAATACTATGGAGATTGAACAATGCAAACAACCAGGAGAGTATTAATTCTTTTTGCAGTCATGTCTTTAAGTATCCCCTTTTCTCTTAAGGCAGCGGAGGTATCACTTGAGCAAGTCAAACAGAACGTTATTAATATGCACAAATCAGTAATGGATGGTCAACCGGCTGTTACTACTAAAAATTTCAAAAAAATTAGTGAGAGTGACAATGAATTCATTTTGCTGGACGTCCGGTCCGAAGCTGAATTTAACGCTGCGCACCTTCCTGGCGCCTTGAATGTTGAACGCGGTAGATTAGAATGGATTATACCCAATATAATCAAGAACCCAGAGAGAACAATTTATGTTTATTGCCAGGATGGAAGACGTTCCGGTTTTGCTGCCGAACGGCTTCTTGAGATGGGGTATAAGAATACAAGCCATATTGCCGATGGTTTTGAAGGATGGGTTACCGCTGGGTATCGTGTTTACAACATGCATGGAGAATTTATCTTAAACCCCGGAGGGTATGGTAAAAGAGAGCCCACGATTGGCAATATCGGCAAATGAGCCGTTACTTATTACCTTCGGAACTCATTGACAGTCGCAGCTCATTTTTAGCTTTCTTGTGGTTGTCTTTTCACTGTCTTGCAATGCTTTAGTTCAGGCCCGGCTTGTAAAAAAGAGATGCACTGGGCCAAAGGCAAAAAAAGTCGGGACGAACCCGACTTTCATTGCAATCCCAATGATTAACAGAGGGCAATTTGATTAAGCGGTGGAATAATGAATGTCCCATGATATTATCACGTTGTTATCACGTTTTGGGAGCCTGATCTTTTTTCTCTGTACTTTTAGAAAACTATAGGCGAGACTTAACAGGTGGCTTTCCTGACATACTCACTGTAGTTGTCACGATAAATAGCAGCCAGGGATAGAAACGCGGTGACAATCAACGGTCCGTAGATGATTCCCAGAACGCCATAGACGCTCAATCCCCCAAGGATCGAAAGAAAGACAAGCAGTGTATGCATCTTAACGCGCTCTCCTACCATCCATGGTTTTAAGAGATACTCAACAGAAAAAGAGAGGGCTGCGTAAAAAACGAGCATGAAAATGGCGATGCCGACCTCCCCCTTCAAGAAAAGTATAGCAGCCGCGGGCACAAGGACAAGCCCGATGCCGACAATCGGAAGAAATGCAAGTATAGCCATGATTCCGCCCCACAAGATCGGCGAATTGAAGTTAAAGAACATAAAAACCGCCCCCCCAAGGAAACCCTGGAGCAAGCCACAAATACCATTGCCCACGAGAACGGCCTTGGCAATTTCTTCAAATTTTCTGAAGAGCTGGCGCTCCTGCTGGTCCGGCAGTGGTGAAAGCTCAAGGACATAGGAGATAAAACGTTCCTGATCGATCAGCAGGAAAAAGATGACAATGATCATCATGAAGAAACTGAAAACAAAATTCATGATGTTTGCTGCCCAGGAACTTGCCTGGTTGTAGAGAAAAAACCCGACTACCTTGGCAAACTCCGAAAGTCCACTAGTGAGGCGCTCTGGATGCAGTTCAATGCCGAAGACTCCAAACAGGTCCTTCAGCCTGTTAACCACTTCATTCTCTACCAACAGCTGCTGCAGCACGAGAGCCAGGTTTTTCCCCTTTATCATGGGGTAAAAACCAAGAACCTCCTTAGACAGGGCCAAAACAAATATGGTGAGCGGCACAAAAACGACTATAATTATCAGGCAGCATGTAACAAGAGAGGAAAACTGGCCGGAAAATCTAAGACGCAGATGTAAAAATCTAAAAACAGGCTGAAAGAGACCTGCCAGGAGAAAGGAGATGATCAGAATTGAAAAAAAAGGCCAGAGAAGGCGGCCAAGGAGCAGAAACGATACGAGAAATAGTAACAGAAAATACCTGAACACCAATGGGCTGAACGGTTTTTGGGATTTGGTTGCAGGTTTGGTTTCCATAAGTTTAATCCTTGATATTTAATACTCCACCCAGTTAATCCGGTCAGCTGATCAAAATCTTTTCCTTTATATACAGTTGCAATTTCATGAGGTTGAGGGTATAGGCTATATTTCGTTTTTATTCCGTGTGCCCGTTTTTTACCTGACCTCCTTAAGGCGAAGCCGGACGAAAATTCTTTAGGGTTTGGACAGCACATGGCCGATCACATGTTCGTCATGCTTTATGACGATAAAATTGGCTGGCATGATGCTGTAATCAAGCCGTATGAAAATTTCTCTCTTGATCCGGCTGCCATGGTCCTGCATTATGGGCAGGCCATCTTTGAGGGTTTAAAGGCCTATCGCGGCAAGGATGACAAGATCTATCTCTTTCGGCCAACAAACAACCTGGAAAGGATGAATGTCTCAGCTGCCAGGATGTGCATGCCTGAAATCCCCGTGGATTTTGTCTACAGTGCCATGAAAAAACTTGTCGATCTTGACAAGGACTGGGTTCCCAGGGCTGACGGGGCAACACTCTATATCCGGCCGACCATGGTTGCATCTGAAGCAGGACTCGGCGTCAGGCCGGCCAAGCAGTATATTTTCTTCATTATCATTTGTCCGGTTGGGGCATACTATCCGGAAGGCTTTAATCCTGTAAAAATTTTCGTAACCGACAAATATGTCCGGGCTGTTGCCGGTGGCGTCGGCAATGTCAAAACAGCCGGCAATTATGCCGCCAGCATAATGGCTGCAGTAGAAGCACAGAAGCAGGGATATACACAGGTGCTCTGGCTGGATGCAGTTGAACGCAGGTACATAGAAGAAGTCGGCACCATGAATATTTTCTTCCTGCTCGCTGATGAACTTATAACGCCACCGCTGACCGGCAGCATTCTGCCAGGCATCACGCGCGATTCTGTGCTGCGCCTGACGAAAGACTGGGGCCTGAAGGTCTCAGAAAGAAGGATCAGCATTGACGAAGTTTTGGCAGCCAAAGACAAAGGAAGCCTGCAGGAAATCTTCGGGACCGGCACTGCTGCTGTCATTTCCCCGGTCGGTGAACTCAACTACAAAGGACAGGTCTGTACCATTAACAATGGGAAAACAGGGGAACTCGCCCAGAAATTATTCTATGAGCTGCAGGCCATCCAGAACGGGCATAAAAAAGATCCATACGGCTGGGTAGTTGAAGTATAATTTTTTTTAAAATCTTCTCTTGATTTTTCAAATATCGTGCCTATAGTTTCGCCCATCCTGGCATGTACGCCAAAATAGCCTTGTTTTTCAAGGTTTTATTTACATCATAACTGTCTTGATTCCTGAGATTGAGCATACATCTGCTTAAGCGGGAAAAATTTAAAACATATAAACTAAACGTATATGGAGGAAGAAAAATGAAAGTTCGTCCACTGAATGACCGTATTCTGGTCAAACGCTTGGAAGAGGAGGAAATGACCAAAGGCGGTATCATTATCCCAGACTCTGCAAAAGAAAAACCGGCTGAAGGCGAAGTCATTGCTGTCGGCAAAGGCAAAATCAATGGCGGCACCGATGTAAAAATAGATGGCGTTGATCATCTTATCATGCGTGAGGATGACATACTTGCAGTCGTTGAAAAGAAATAGTGTATTCCCTCAGCAACTTCAGATAATTCAGATTTATACCCATAAAATTGGATAAAAGGAGATAGATTATTATGGCTGGAAAAGATATTAAGTATGGAGTGAAGGCCCGTGAGTCCATTCTCAAGGGGGTCAATACCCTGGCAGATGCTGTCAAGATTACCTTGGGCCCCAAAGGGCGTAACGTTTTGCTGGATAAATCCTTCGGCTCCCCCACCATCACTAAGGACGGTGTGAGCGTTGCCAAGGAAATTGAACTGAAAGACAGATTTGAGAACATGGGCGCCCAGATGGTGAAAGAGGTTGCTTCCAAAACCAGTGATGTGGCTGGTGACGGCACAACAACAGCCACCATCCTGGCTCAGGCTATTTACGCCGAGGGTTCCAAGCTGGTGGCAGCCGGCTCCAATCCCATGGATATCAAGCGCGGCATCGACAAGAGCGTTGAAGCCATTGTTGCCGAGCTGAAAAAGATTTCCAAGCCCACCAAAGAGCAGAAAGAAATTGCCCAGGTAGGGACCATCTCTGCAAACAATGATTCTACCATCGGCAACATCATTGCCGAGGCCATGGACAAGGTTGGCAAGGAGGGTGTTATAACCGTGGAGGAAGCAAAAGCCATGGAAACAACCCTTGAAGTGGTCGAGGGTATGCAGTTTGACCGTGGCTACCTGTCTCCCTATTTCGTCACAGACCCTGAAAAGATGGAAGTTAACCTGGAGGATGCTGCTATTCTTATCAATGAGAAGAAAATCAGCACCATGAAAGACCTTCTCCCCATCCTCGAGCAGGTTGCCAAGATGGGCAAACCGTTGCTGATAATTGCAGAGGATATTGAAGGTGAGGCGCTTGCCACGCTGGTAGTCAACAAGCTGCGCGGCACCTTGAATGTTGCTGCAGTAAAAGCCCCCGGATTTGGTGATCGCAGGAAAGCCATGCTCGAAGATATCGCCATACTCACCGGTGGTCAGGTTATCACCGAAGATCTTGGCATCAAGCTCGAAAATGTGACCCTCAATGACCTTGGTTCTGCCAAGCGCATTGTTATAGATAAAGACAATACGACCATTGTTGACGGCGGTGGTGAAAAGGATAAACTGGAAGGCCGCGTCAAGCAGATCCGCACCCAGATCGATGAGTCAACCTCTGACTACGATCGTGAAAAACTGCAGGAACGGTTGGCCAAGCTGATCGGCGGCGTAGCAGTTATCAATGTCGGTGCAGCCACCGAAACAGAAATGAAAGAGCGCAAGGCCCGTGTTGAGGATGCCTTGAATGCGACCCGAGCTGCTGTTGAAGAAGGCATAGTTCCCGGTGGCGGTGTTGCTTATCTACGCTGTCTCAAGGTGCTTGACAAGCTTGAGCTCAAAGGCGACCAGGCTCTGGGCAAGAAGCTTATCTCCCGCGCTCTGGAAGAGCCGGTACGCCAGATCGCCAACAATGCCGGCCGCGAAGGTTCCGTAATAGTTGAGCATGTAAAGGAAATGAAAAATGCCATGGGCTTTAATGCTGAAACCGAAGAATATGAAGACCTCATCAAAGCAGGTGTCATTGACCCTGCCAAGGTGACCCGCTTCGCCCTGCAGAATGCTGCAAGTGTTGCAGGACTGCTCTTGACCACTGAGTGCATGGTGGCAGAGCATCCCGAAGAGGATAAAGGCGGCATGGCTGGAATGCCTCCTGGCGGTATGGGCGGCATGGGCGGTATGGGCGGTATGATGTAATAAAGAGGCCCGTGCAGTAACACCTCATTTTTTATAATATTCATAATGACAAAAGGGCCTCGCATGCCGAGGCCCTTTTTTTTGCAAAGACTACCCCTTTCAAACTCTCCGTCTTAGCAGGAGAGGCTGTTGACATGGATTTTCCTGTTGACATGTCAGGGGAAATTTAACATAGTTGTCCCCTCTTTAGAGTGGCGATGTAGCTCAGCTGGTAAGAG
>WOR8_10000007_pt1 | contig 193134 bp, 175 predicted proteins | sample DeeMarSeWOR38_10_FD_19890 | JGI IMG/M metagenome (IMG submission 19890)
ATCTCTTTGATACAGAGCAATTTTCGTGGTATGGGATCCGGAATGACACCTCCAGGACTTGGATTCATCCTACAGGACCGGGGAGAATTATTTACGCTGCAGGAGGGTCATTATAATGAGTATGAGCCTCATAAAAGGCCTTTCCATACTATTATTCCTGCTTTTGTAACCAAAGATGGAGAACCATTTATAAGCTTCGGTGTTATGGGTGGTGCCATGCAACCGCAGGGCCATGTCCAGATTCTGGTAAATATTATTGATTTTGGCATGAATCTCCAGGAAGCAGGTGATGCTCCCCGAATGCAACACTTGGGATCATCCCAACCAACCGGCGAAAAAATGGACGATGGTGGCACCTTATATCTTGAGTCAGGTTTTGAATACAAACAAATTCGGGAGCTTGAAAACAGGGGGCATCGAGTCGAATTCACTGTAGGTACATTTGGTGGATACCAGGCGATATTATGGAATAAGGATCAAAAGGTATATTATGGTGCATCGGAATCAAGGAAAGATGGTTTTGCCGGGGGTTATTAGAATAATGAAATGATTTACTGGTAGTTTAAGAATTATTTTTGTATCATTTAAAATCGTGTATCATTTCTTTAAAATATATAACAATAATTAATATTGTTAAAATATAGTAATAAATTCTTCTGAGATGAATAAAGAACTTATCCCGGATTTAAAGGACATGGATATCGAGAATACGGATGAGGAAAAAAGTAAAAAAGATAAAAAACATTCTTAGGAAACTGGGTAAAAAAACAAATCATTTAAATAATAAAAAAAGTTAACCTGACATTTACAGGTCTATTCATTAAAATGCATAAATCGTATCCGGAAAAATATATTAAAAAACAACTCAATCAGTTCAGGAGGAATTATATTCGATCTGTAAGCCTTAAGAATAAAGAAGCAATTCATGATTTCCGGGTAGCATTAAAACGGATCGTTGCCATCATCAAATTTTTAAAGAAGCATAACCTGAAAAGGAATATTAATAAAGTTTATAAATCCTCAAATTTGGAATCATTTTACAGAGCAGGAGGAAGACTCAGAGAAATTCAGATCAACAAAAAAATTCTTAAAACATATAGAACTAAATTTGATAATCGATTCAGCACGTTAAATAATTACCTGACAGGTCGGGAGAAAATAGCCATCAGGGAACTTAAAAAATCAAGAAAGAGAATATCATTTAAAAAAACAAGGAAATTTGAATCGATACTATTAAAGAATTTTCGTGAAATACAAGAGGACAAAATTCTAGAGCTTGTCGATCAGTTTATTTCAGCAAGGATAACTGAAATCGAGACACTTATAATAGATCGACATGTGGAATCGAAACTACATCTGATCAGGAAATTGATTAAAAGTATTAAATACCTGCTTGAGATGTCCGGTCAAAAAGAACGAAGTTATGGAAAACTCAATTTTACAATTGAAAGGATCACCTTACTGGAAGACTGGATTGGGCATTGGCATGATCTTTATGTATTCAGGGAAGCGGTTAAGGACCTTGGCAGGTGGCTGGAACAAAGGGTAAAAAAAGATGCCGAAACAGATTTTTTATTATTGCATATCGAAAGGGATTATCAAATAATTTTTAATGAGACTGTGCAATATATTTATACTGATTTCAAAATAGAAAACAATAAAATAGAAGTATAAGAAGGTCACCTTAAAAAATCTAAAGGTGATTTTTGATGTTATTTATTAATCAAGTGAATCCAGTACTTTGATCAGACTTTCTCTCACTTCGATTGAAAGTTTAGCAAGTTCAGGATTATCCAATTCCATCATAGCTGATGCAGGATCAAATGCCATCACTTCCAATCCACCGTCTGGTGATTCCTGTATTACAACATTGCAGGGTAATAAGGTTCCGATTTTATCAACAGCTTGCAATGCTTTATGGGCAAAGGATGGATTACACGCCCCAAGAATTTTATAATTTCTAAAATCCACATCAATTTTTTCTTTTAGTGTTTTTTTAATATCAATTTCGGTAATGACCCCGAATCCTTCTTTTTTTAATTCTTCTCTGATTTTTTCATCCAAAGTTTCAAAAGAACCACCTTTCAATTTTTTTGCTATAAAAAATTCCATATTTTTTGTTATTGGTTAATGTTTAATTACAAATTATATAACATCAATGGGATAAAAATAATTGCAGAAATTATATTTTTAGTTCATTCCGGGATATTGATGATGTAAGTTTTCTCGTCAGAAATGAGGAACTAAAATCAATATTTTTTATTAACCAGCGACTCAGTTCTGGCGAGATGTTCTGCTTTTTCAAAATGATTTAGTGCTTCCTGGAATATTTCATTATATTCATTGGCCACTTTATACCAACCTATATTGTTCCAGGCACTGCGTGCTATATATGCTTTTATTCTATTTTTCAAAAGCGGTTTTGATTTTTCAAAATCTTCCTCATTATATGCTATATTAACATCGTTTGCTAATTTTAACATTTGATCCAACATACGATCTGTAACCACGAAATAATTATTGAAATTTTCCAGGTTCATGTTATCTAATTCTGTCCTGTTTTCATTATAATAATTGAGAGTGAATTCTCTGATTACATTGTTATACATCAATTGTGAAAGATAAGGGCTATCGTAAGTCGTATCAAGTGGCACAAAATAATCAGGCATTATACCACCACCTCCATAGACGATCCTTCCTTTAGATGTTTTATAAATAAGTGAATCATTAATACTAATGCTATCCTCACTAAAGTATTCCCCATTTTCAAAACGATGCATTCGATCAGCGTGATAACTTTCTTTATTTCCATTATAGGGCTTCTGAATCGACCGTCCTGAAGGAGTGTAATACCTCGAAATGGTTAAACGTAATTCAGATCCATCAGATAGTGGAATGGGCATCTGAACTAGTCCTTTGCCGAATGATCTCCTGCCTACAATCAATGCCCGGTCATGATCCTGAAGAGCACCTGCAACGATTTCTGAGCCTGAAGCACTTCCTTCATCAATCAATACAATGAGGGGGCCGTCTTCAAATAAACCTTTTTTGTATGCCCTGTATTCGGCATTATATCTTTTCGCACGACCATCCTGGGAAACAATCAGCTTATCACCTGCAATAAATTCATCAGCAACATTAACTGCCCTATCCATATATCCACCTGGATTGCCCTGCATGTCGAGAATTAATTTTTGTAAACCCTGAGATCTAAGATCCTCAAGCTCTTTTTTAAATTCGTCGTATGTGGTAGCAGAAAATCGTGAAATTTTAATATAACCGATTTCATCATTTACCATGTATCCGACATCAACGGAATATTGTGGTATTTTATCTCGTATAATCTTAAAGTCGATTAGATTTTCTCGATTCAGTCTTAGAATTCCAACTGTTACTTCTGATCCTTTTGGACCACGTAATCGATCTATAACACCCCTTATAGTGATGCCTATTCCAGCAACATTTTCTCCATCTACTTCGATGATCTTATCCCCGGATTTTAAACCTGCTTCCTCTGAGGGGCCGCCATTTATAGGAGCCACAACGATTATTGTATCTTTAATAATATTGAATTCTATTCCTATTCCTTCGAATTCACCCTTAAGATCAGCATTTGTCAATGCAACATCAGATTTAGGAATATATATTGAATGAGGGTCTAGCTTTTCAAGCATTTTGACAATGGCATCATCTACTAAATCATTGGTTTCTACATCATCTACATACGATTTATCGATATTGGAAATAACCTCCCTGAACTTAATGACTGAACTTATGATCAAATTTTTTGTTTTTCCCTGATTGATCATGGTGGCTCCCAGTAAAATTCCTGCAGCTAATCCTATTGCTACAAGAATTGGAGCTCTTACTTGAAATTTTGAATTACCCATTTAAGATTTTTTCTATGTCTAATTCAGTTTATTTAAAGACTAATATATTAATTAATTTTAAGACTTCTTACAATAGTATGTTTCGCGAAATTTTTTTTCATTCAATTACATTAACTTGTTTTTAACGTTTGGGGTTATAAATTTGTGTCATATCCTGATTAAAATATAAAAATATCGCAAGGATTATTGCCATAGATTACGGATTTAAACGAACAGGATTAGCCGTCACCGATCCTGATCAATTGATCGCCACTCCTTTGGATGCAATAAAAACCAGTTTCTTGGTTTCTTATCTTGAAGCATATTTTAAAAAAGAGAATGTTGATATCATTGTCATCGGAGAACCAAAGAATCTGGATGGGACAGATACGCATACTTCTTTGAAAGTCAGGGAACTTTGCAATCAATTGAAAAAAAAATTTTCTTCCATGAAAATTTTTTTAGTAGACGAACGGTTTACATCTAAAATGGCTCTTGATACAATGATTAAAGGTGGTATGAAGAAAAAAAAACGACGCCAGAAAGGAAATGTCGATAAGATTAGTGCAACCATCATATTACAGGCTTTTCTGGATGGTAAACTAAGGAAAGGGTACAAATGATGTTTAAATAACTCGGATTTGGTACTTTTGCATTTCTTTTAATTAAATACTGATATGATTTATTCAATTGTTGCATATGGAGATCCTGTGCTCAGAAAAAGGGCAAAGGAAATAGAAGAGGGATCAGTAGATGTAAAAACGTTAAGTGAAAATATGTTTGAGACCATGCAAAACGCTTCAGGTGTTGGTTTGGCGGCACCTCAAATAGGCAGGAGCATTCGCATGTTTATCATTGATACAACTCCGATGGAGGATGAAAAATACAAGGATTTTAAAAAAGTATTTATTAATCCGGAAATCATCGATGAAAGTGGAGAAGATTGGGATTTTGAAGAAGGATGCCTGAGTATCCCGGGAATCCGTGAAGAAGTTAATCGTCTGTCGAAAGTTAAGGTAAGGTATTATGATGAAGACTGGGAAGAGCATATCGAGGAATTTGATGGTATAGCCGCACGAATTATTCAACACGAATTTGATCATTTGGAAGGAATCCTGTTTACCGATTATCTCACAAGTTTTAAAAAAAGATTACTAAAAGGAAAATTGGCAGGTATTAGCAAGGGTGATGTTAAAGTTGACTATGTTATGAGGTTCCCAAAGAAAAAATAATAATTTAATGGACGATCTGAAAGTTTCGGTTATTCAACCATATATTCATTGGCAAAATATAGATGCGAACCTTGCGGATCTTGAAGAAAAAATCTGGCAGATTGAAGAGCATACTCATCTAATCGTACTCCCGGAAATGTTCAACACAGGATTTACCATGTTGGCAAGTAAATATTCTGAATTAATGAATGGAAAGACCTTTCGCTGGCTGAGGCAAATGGCCGGTCAAACAGGTGCGGTGATAACAGGTAGTTATATTGTTTGTGAAAAAAATTATTTCTACAATCGGCTTCTATGGATGAAACCAGATGGCTCTTTTTTAACATATGATAAAAGACACCTTTTTCGTTTAACTCAGGAAAATAAATATTTCAGAAAAGGCAAGGAATTATTAATTGCTGATCTTAATGGCTGGAAAATATGTCCTTTAATTTGTTATGATTTGAGATTTCCAGTTTGGTCAAGAAATATCTATCTGCTGGATCAGAATAGATTATCCTATGATATTGGAATTTATATAGCGAATTGGCCAGCCGCCAGAATCAATGCATGGGACACATTATTGAAAGCCCGGGCCATGGAAAATTCGTGTTATACCATTGGTGTAAATCGTATCGGGATTGACGGTAATGGTATTGAATATACCGGTCATTCTACTGTCTTTAATCCAAAAGGAGAAGAATTATTGACTTTTTCTAATGAGTCTAAAGCAGTAACAACCAGATTATCCTATGATTTTCTTTTAAATTATAGACAAAAATTTCCCATTTTTCTAGATGGCGATCAATTTGAGATAAATTTTAATTAAGATGGATAACCAACGAAAAAAAATAAAGAATATTAAAGGTGCTTTCCAGGATATGCTTCAAAATTATAATCTGGATTCGAGATATACAGCCACAATCATTCAGAAGTCTTGGGAAAAATTGATGGGAAAACCAATAGCGACGCGTACATCAAAAATATCACTGCATAATAAAAAGTTAAAAGTAACCATTACCTCTGCACCTTTAAAAAATGAGTTGAATATGTCCAAATCAAAAATTTTGGAACTTCTTGAGAAAGAGTTTGGAAAAGGAGTAATTGAAGAGGTTGTATTTATTTAATATAATTTTTTCGTCTAAGGATTGTCTCCATGAATCTTTTTTCATTTTCGGAATTAAATATTCTATAAGGGAGGTAAATAAACTGTGCTTTGGATACGATTAAAAGAAAGAAATCCTTACCTACATATGCTTTTTTAATATTTTCCCATTTCATCGGCATACCTTGTTTGGGATTAAGTTTGATCAATATTTGCTGGCTTGAGATCTCATAACTCAGTCTCTCAAACAGAATTTTATTTTGTTCGAGTTGTGTGATGCCGGCAAATTGTATCAACCAGAAAAGACCATATAAAACCAACGCAATCAATGCACCGATCCACCACCAATTGGATGGAATTATAAAGGTCATGGCACCAATTGCTGCGGCGATCAATATTACCCACCACTGCTGCCTTAAAATATTTAACAGACCGAATTTTATGTATTTCCTGGTTGTTAATTGGTATTTTTTAGTTTTAACTATCATATTTTCGATTAAATTTTCATTATCAAACTCATGTCCAGGCTTTTCACGGAATGTGTGATAGCTCCTACCGATATATAATCGACACCACATGCCGCCACCTTTTTTATATTTTTTTCTGTGATGTTTCCGGATGCTTCTGTTTTATATTTACCCTGAATCATCCTGACTGCTGATTTTATGTCCTCAATTGACATATTATCAAGCATGATCGTTTCAATACCCCCTGTTTCGATCACCTCGTTTACTTCTTCCAGGTTTCTGGTTTCGATTTCAATTTTAAAGGATTTATGGCTTTTAGCCAAGTATTTTTTTACAGCATTTATGGCGGGTTTGATCCCCCCGACAAAGTCTATGTGATTATCTTTAAGCATAATCATATCGTAAAGACCCATACGATGATTTTCTCCTCCACCTAATTTAACGGCCCATTTTTCAAGGATACGCAAATTGGGGGTGGTTTTTCTTGTATCAAGCAACTGTGTTTTATACGGGCGAATTTCTTTTACAAGTCGATGTGTGGCAGTAGCAATTCCGCTCATTCGTTGAATCACATTTAACACGATCCTCTCAGCGGATAAAATGTCACGGACTTTACCACTGATTTCAAAAATATTATCACCCTGTTTCACTGGATCACTATCATGCTTAAAAAACTGTATTTGTAACTGACTATTAAGTTCTTTAAAGATGCTCTCTGCCACATACAATCCTGCAATTATTCCATTTTCTTTTGCTACGAGAACTGCTTTCCCCTGTTGATGTGCAGGGATTACAGAAAGTGTAGAATGGTCACCATCACCGAGATCTTCATGTATGGCATCTCGGATGATTTTTCTAAGCTTTAGTTCGTTAATATACGGCGGAATCACGCCACAAAAGTAGTCAATGTAATTGTAATGAGTAGGAATGTTTATTCCTTAGTGAAATCCATAGTATCTACGTAAAATGTATTATCACTTCTTTTAAAAAGAATATATATCCTGAAGGATCCATTTTCTGATCGATACTTACCCATGATATATTTGAAACCTTTTTTAGAATCTCCCTGGTGAATGTATTCTACATCGAGCGGTTCGTATTTTTTAAAGAAATCTTTTAAGACAAACTCTGCTTGACTTTTACTATAGTTTGATTTTTCTCCATCAAAATTAAGGACTACTACACTCCCGAAATATTGGGATAATTCCTTTGAACTTCCTGTCTTAATAGCAGTTCTAACATCGGCAATCACATCATTCTGAGCAATAGCATAATCAATGAATGCGATACTCACCAATATCATCACAACAATTACTCTATTCCAATACTTTTTCTTCAATAACCTCATTTGCTGCACAAATTACATTTGATATTAAGCTAAAACTATGCCATCATTTTGTAGTTTTGCACGATATATCAACCGAATATGAAATTAATTTAAAAGATTCAAATTTTCTAAAAATATATCGCATTTTTAATGAATATGAAGATGAATAAAAAAGTAATATTAATGATATTGGACGGATGGGGCATTGCTACCAAACCTGAAGTTTCAGCAATCGATCAGGCAAATACGCCATTTGTCGACTCGTTATATGGGAAATATGCGCATAGCAGATTGAATGCATCAGGTATGGCGGTTGGGCTACCTGAAGGACAAATGGGGAATTCGGAAGTAGGTCACATGAATATCGGAGCAGGAAGAGTTGTGTACCAGGATCTTGTTAAAATTAATCTGGCCGTTGAAAAAAACGAATTGGAAAAAAATGAAGTTTACAGGAGTGCCATAGAATATGCAAAAAACAAGAACAAAAATTTACACTTAATTGGGTTGGTTTCGGATGGAGGTGTGCATTCGCATATAAATCATCTGAAAGGATTAATCACAGCTGCAAAAAATAATGGTCTTGAAAAGATATTTGTCCATGCATTAACGGATGGGCGTGATACCGATCCTAAAAGTGGGATTGAATACTTAAGAGATCTACAACATCATCTTAATAATACAACCGGTAATATCGCAACTGTGATTGGCAGGTATTATGGTATGGATCGGGATAAAAGATGGGAAAGGGTTAAGCTGGCATATGATGCAATAGTTAATGGAGCAGGTAAAAAAGCCAGGGATATTTTTCAGGCGGTAAAAGAATCATATGAAAAGAATGTAACCGATGAATTTATCAAACCAATCATTCATGTGGACGATAATAATAATCCATTAGCAGTTATCGAAGAAGGAGATGTCGTTTTCGGATTTAATTTCCGAACCGATCGTTTAAGAGAGATTACGATTGCTCTTACACAAAAAGATATGCCGGATTTTGGCATGAAAACAATGGAATTATACTATTTGACCATGACAAATTACGATGATTCTTTTAAAAATATCAAAGTACTTTATGATAAGGAAAACATAAAAGATACACTTGGAGAATTGCTTAGCCGGTTGGGTAAAAAACAGATTCGCATTGCTGAAACTGAAAAATATCCGCATGTTACCTTTTTTTTCTCCGGGGGGCGTGAAGAACCTTTTGAGGGTGAAACAAGAATTCTTTGCCCATCACCAAAGGTTCCTACCTATGATCTCCAGCCTGAAATGAGTGCATATGATATAAGAGATAAGATTATACCAGAATTGAAAAAACAGGAAGCAGATTTTATTTGTTTGAACTTTGCCAATCCAGATATGGTCGGGCATACAGGAGTGTTTGAAGCCGCTGTTAAAGCCTGCGAAGCTGTAGATGAGTGTACGAGAGATGTGGTTGATACTGCCTTGGAAAATGGATATACAGCTATCATCATTGCGGATCATGGTAATAGTGATTATATGATTAATGAAGATGGATCTCCCAATACAGCTCATACAACTAATCTAGTACCTTGTATTCTTGTAGATAAAGAATTACATCCTGAAATGAAGGATGGTAAATTGGGAGATCTGGCACCAACCATTTTGAAATTGATGGGATTGGAAATTCCAAGTGATATGGATGGAGAAATATTAATTAAAGATAAATGAAGCTGATAAAATTTCTTTTATTGGCATTATCCTTAATTATATACTTCACTGGTTGTCACCGGGAATTAGAGAAAAATAAAAGTGAAATTTTTAGCCTCGAAAGTTTATTGGATTCTCAAATCAAATTACTTTCCATTAATAAGCTACAGCTAAAAAAGGAAACTCATTTAGGAGATAATATTGAAAATTTAATTATTACGCCAGATTCATCTGCATGGGCAAAGGAATTAAGTATCTTCAGAACCGCGGATATCAATAAACCCGGATTAAAGGATTTTTATGATAAAGACGTAGTTGAAATTGGAAACATTGAAAAAGAAGAATATTTTTTATTGGATTCAAATCAATCAGAAACAATTTATTTAAGGATTCACAAAGATAATAAATCAGGTATCATTTCTTCAATCGAAGCTTTACAGCATATTAAAAATCCAATCTATCAATCACAGAGGAAACTTGTGTTGAATTTCAAACAAAATGATGATGAAACAATTCGATTAGATTCTTTTGCCATAAAAGGATATCAAAAAATGATACTACAGGATTCAGTAAATTATTTTACTGGAGGAAAAATACTCACAAATAATTTTTAGGAATATTCAGAATTTAAATTAGTTGTAGTTTTGTGGTTTATTCCAGTTTACCTGGCATAAGTAGATTAAGATTTAATGGAAAAGGAAGAATCGCGTAAAAATTCAAGTGAACAGAAAGTTAAAGTAAACTGGAAAAATTTAAAAAAGGTATATGCCATCTTCGGTTTTGTTCGACCTTATCTGAATTACCTGATTCCAGGGATATTTTTCTTGATGCTTTCTAGTGTTACATTGCTGGCTTTTCCTTATCTGGTAGGTAAACTTATTGATGTAGCCACTGGAAAACAGGATTGGATATTAACCAGCCTAAACACAATTACACTTGTTCTGGTTGGTATTTTGCTGGTACAGGGGATATTTTCATTTTTGCGGGTTTATCTGTTCGCTTTAACCAGTGAGCGAGCCGTTGCTGATATACGAAACTCGTTGTTCAGAAAATATATGTTTCTGCCGATATCCTTTTATGACCAAACACGGACAGGGGAATTAATCAGCAGAATTACTGCAGATGTGTCTTTATTGCATGATTCACTTTCCATCACATTAGCCGAATTTTTCAGGCAGATTGCTACCTTAATCATTGGTATAGTTATCATTTTTATTACTGTTCCGAAACTGACGGTGTTTATGCTGGCTGTTTTCCCCATCGCCATAATTCTGGCACTGATATTTGGACGCTTTATCAGAACCTTGTCAAAGAAAACACAGGATTACCTTGCAGAGACAAATATTATAGTTGAAGAGACCCTTCAGGCGATCCGGGAGGTAAAGGCTTTTACTAATGAGTTACGGGAGATCCGGCGTTATGGTAAAAATATGACAGAGGTAGTCAGAATTGCATTAAAAACGGCAGTTTTTCGAGGTGGATTTATATCATTCATTATTTTTGCGCTTTTTGGAACAATCGTTACAGTAATATGGTATGGTGCTACCCTGGTGAGTAACGGGCTGATCTCAGTAGGGGACCTGCTATCTTTTGTTTTATATACTACCTTCATTGGTGGATCCATAGCAGGCCTGGGAGACATTTATAGTCAGTTACAGAAATCAGTAGGATCTTCCGAAAGGATATTGGATATTTTACAGGAGAGGGAAGAAACAGTGGCCATCGAAGTCCAAAAGCATACAATGTCATTGAAAGGGACCATTTCGTATAATCACGTAAAATTTACTTACCCCACCAGAAAAGATCAGCAGGTATTAAATGGCATTGATTTGAATATCCATGCAGGAGAGAAAATTGCATTGGTCGGAGCTTCAGGGGCAGGAAAATCCACCATCGTTCAACTACTTTTAAGATATTATCAACCGGATTCCGGAACAATAGCTGTTGATGGTAAGGATATAAATAATATTAATCTGTACCACTATCGAAGCCGGATTGCTGTTGTGCCCCAGGAAGTAATCCTTTTTGGTGGAACGATCCGGGAAAATATACTTTATGGTAATCCGGATGGAGATGAAAAACAGATTGAACAAGCAGCTAAACAGGCAAACGCATATGATTTTATTCGGGAATTTCCCGATGGAATGAAAACTGTGGTTGGCGAAAGGGGAGTGAAATTATCCGGTGGACAACGGCAACGTATTGCAATTGCCCGGGCTATTTTACGAGATCCGGATATTCTGATACTTGATGAAGCCACCAGTTCCCTGGATTCAAATTCTGAATACCAGGTAAAAGAAGCCCTTGATCTTTTAATGAAAAACAGGACCACCATTATCATAGCTCACCGGCTTGCCACCATTAAAAAAGTTGACAGAATTTATGTTATTCAACGGGGAAAAATTGTTGAATCCGGCGTGCATCAGGAACTGCTTAATAATATGGATGGGATTTATTCGAACCTTGTTAAAATGCAGATTTCACTTGCAGAATAAAAACGAAAAACCTCCTTGCATTGTGAAGGAGGCTTTCGTCAATGTTAAACAGGTGTATGAATAAAATTTGTGTTATGCATCTCTATATACGAAGAATTCTCCTGAAGTAACCATTATAAAGTGAAAAAATTAAAAAAAATTAAAATATATTTGAATAGTATAATAAAATACAGATAAAGTACAAAATTATTCTAATTACTTACTGTATTTTTAACAAAAAAACAGTTTCATGGTAAATGTGTTATTCGTCTGTTTAGGGAATATATGCCGGTCTCCGTTAGCAGAAGGGATTTTTAAAAAACTTGTCAGAAATGCTGGACTTGATTCCTTTATTTTTTCAGATTCGGCAGGCACTTCCCGTTGGCATATCGACGAGCCTCCAGATCTGAGAAGTATCCAGATTGCAGAAAAAAATGGTGTTCAGCTTGATCACCTTGGGAGACAGGTCACAACTGAGGATCTTGAGAAATTTGATTATATTCTTGCAATGGACAATGAGAATTATGAAGAGATAGTCAGATTAAAAGATGATGGCGTATTTCAAAAAGCCAGAATAAGGTTGATGCGGGATTATGATAAACAACAAACAGGTGCGGATATTCCCGATCCTTATTATGGTGGTCCTGATGGTTTTCAAATCGTTTATGATATGTTGGAAGAATCCTTATCAAATTTTCTCGGGAGTATAGTGAAAGAGCATAAACTAAAATAATGAGTTTCTCTGATCAAACTTCATTTCTGGAAAAAATACTGAATAGATCGATGGAGGGGGAGGTTATTGTTCATAATTATTCGAATATTTCTGGAGGCTGTATTCATAATTCCATCAAAGTCCAAACAAACCTAGGTGATTTTTTTGTAAAAATGAATCAACGTTTTGATGCCGATATGTTTGATAAAGAATATTTGGGATTAAAAATCTTGCGAGATGCGAATGAGATTAACCTGCCTTTGCCAATTAGTTCCGGAACATCAGAAAATAAATCATTTATCATAACGGAGTTTTTTGAAAGTGGAATCCGGAAGGGGGATTTTTGGCAAATATTTGGTCAAAATCTGGCAAAATTACATCTACACCATAACAATCTTTATGGTTTGGATCATGACAATTATATAGGCCGGTTGCCGCAAAAGAATGATTATACAGCAAGGTGGATTGAATTTTTTATAAACCACCGACTGGAAAAACAGGTAAAAATGGCTGTAGATAATCAAATGATTGATCAGAAATTGACAAACCGATTCGACTATTTTTTTAAGCTTCTCCCGGATTTATTACCTGAAGAGCCACCATCATTATTGCACGGCGATCTTTGGAGCGGTAATTTTATGGTAGGCCCGGATGGACATGCAGCTTTAATAGATCCAGCTGTTTATTATGGAAACCGGGAAATAGAAATATCCTTCACACAGATGTTTGGCGGATTTGATCCGGTATTTTATAAATCATATGATGAATTCTATCCTTTACAACAAGGTTTTGATAGAAGGGTTGATATCTATAACCTGTATCCATATCTTGTTCATTTAAATATGTTTGGTCGTTCGTATCTGGCCGGTATAGAGAAAGTATTAAACCGATATATATAATCAAATATCAACCACAATCTGAAATGTATTCCTGGTTCTTTGTTCTACCAGAATGGTATTACCTTTCGTAACTTCTTTGATTGATTTCGGCGTATAATTTTTAATAGTAATCAGTCTCAGGTTCTCATTGAATTTGATCGTAAAATCATTCTTTAATGTGTCAATCATCTGTTGAACTTTTCCGGCATGGTTATCTACGCATATTGTAAGGGATACTGCTGAATTTTGCATCATATTTATTTTTATGTTTAGCATATCCAGTACATGAAAAATTATGCTAAGATTTTTTTCATTAATGAATGCTAGATCTCTGGCAAAAAAAGACACAAGGCATTGTTCATCTTTTATCACAAAAGTTGGATGTAATTTGTGTGGGCCGCCTATATCGATTACAGTTCCGGGAAGGTCCGGGGATTCAAATGATTTTACATTTAAAGGGATGTTTTTATTAGCCAGTGGTTTTATGGTTTTCGGATGAATCACAGATGCGCCGTAATAAGTCATTTCAGCTGCTTCCTGATAGGATAATTGGTGGAATAATTTCGTATTTGGGAATCTTTTCGGATCAGCGTTTAAAATACCCTGGACATCTTTCCAAATAGTGACAGATTCGGCATTCAGGCAAAATGCTATTATCGCCGCTGTAAAATCAGATCCTTCCCTGCCCAAAGTAATTGTTGTATCTGCTTCCGTACTTCCAATAAATCCCTGGGTGATAAGGATATGATTGGATAATAGGGGCATCAAATGATTCTTGATTAAATTGCAAGTTAAGGCCCAGTTAATCTTTCCTTCACGGTGGGTATTATCTGTTTTAATGAAATTTCGAGCATCAATCCAGACAACTGGGAATCCCAATTCTGATAAATAACCATAAATAATCGTTGATGAAAGCAATTCTCCATAAGATACTAATTCATCATACAGCATGTCCTGATGGTTTGATTGATTAACATTAGATAAAGAAGATTTGAGGTTCTGAAAGACCTGTTCTACCATTGTTCGATTTTTATCTGAAGACAATAAGTTACCATACATTTTATTATGGTATTCTTCAATTTCCTGAAGTTTTTTATCATAATTCTGATTATTAATTGCAAGCTTAAACAGGTTCTCCAGGTTATTGGTAGTTTTTCCCATGGCTGAAACAACGATTACCAATTTTTTTTCTGGGAATTTTTTTAGGATATCAGCCATGTTTTTGACTGTCTCCTGGCTTTTAATGGATGCTCCTCCGAATTTATAAACTTTCATCTTTTAATTTTTCATGAACGAAATTACATCCGGTAGTTCTTAAAGAAAATTGTAATCGATAATTTGACAGTGATAGGGTAAAAAATTATCTGAGAAAATGTTTTCTTATTGACCGTCAATGTCACTATCTTTGGTCGGCAAATAAGTATAATTATTTGCCATGTCATTTGATCCATCGAAACTTCCTTACGAAGCGCTCACATATGATGATGTTTTGTTGCTTCCAAACTACTCCGAGGTATTACCAAGAGAAGTTATCACTGAAACTTACCTGACAAAAAATATCAAACTAAATATTCCCATTGTGTCAGCTGCTATGGATACTGTTACGGAAGCTGATTTGGCCATTACAATTGCACTGGAAGGTGGATTAGGGTTCATACATAAAAATATGTCCACTGATAAACAGATGCAACAGGTTCGGAAAGTTAAACGATCGCAGAGTGGAATGATCCTTGATCCCATTACTCTGGACATTAGTTCAAAGGTTGGTGATGCGGTTAAAATTATGCGTGATTTTAAAATCGGAGGTATACCAATCATTAATAGTGGGGGAAAGTTGATGGGCATTATTACCAACAGGGATTTACGATTTCACAAAAACATGGATACTCCAGTGAGTGATATCATGTCGAAAGATCATCTCGTTACAGCGCTTCCTGGAATTGGCTTAGCTGAAGCAGAAGAAATTCTTCAGGAACATAAAATTGAGAAACTACCCATCGTCGATAAGGACGGGAAATTGTCAGGCCTGATTACCTACAAAGATATTTTAAAGAAAAAAGATAAACCCAATGCCTGTAAGGATGAATTTGGCAGATTGAGGGTTGGGGCTGCCGTTGGTGTTACTTTTGATATTCTTGAACGTATTGAACTTCTGATCCAGTCTGGAGTTGACGTAATAGGAATTGATACGGCACATGGTCATTCCAAAGGGGTGATGGATGCTACTAAAAAAGTGAAAGCCAAATATCCGGAATTGGAAGTAATCGTAGGGAATGTTGGGACCTACGAGGCCGGAAAGGATCTTGTTAAAGCGGGCGCGGATGCTGTCAAGGTAGGGGTAGGCCCGGGAAGTATTTGTACTACCAGGGTAATCGCCGGTGTCGGGGTACCTCAATTGACTGCAATACATGAAGTGTCAAAAGCCACAAAAGATTCCGGTATTCCAGTTATTGCTGATGGAGGTATCCGTTATTCCGGGGATGTAGTGAAAGCACTTGCCGCTGGTGCCAGCACCGTGATGATCGGATCATTATTTGCTGGCACGGAAGAAGCTCCCGGGGAAATGATCATTTATGAGGGTAGGAAATTCAAGTCGTACCGCGGTATGGGATCAATAGAGGCTATGGAAGAAGGATCCAAGGATAGATATTTTCAGGATGCTGAAGATGATATTAAAAAACTTGTTCCCGAAGGAATTACAGGAAGAGTTCCGTTTAAAGGAACAGTTTCCGAGGTATTGTATCAACTGGTAGGCGGTTTACGTGCCGGAATGGGATATTGTGGGGCCAAGAATATAAATGATCTTCAGAATGCAAAATTTATAAAGATAACGGGTGCCGGTGTAACAGAAAGTCATGCACATGATGTGTTTATTACACGTGAAGCACCAAACTATAGCAGAAAATAGACAAGAGGGATTAAAGGTTTAACAATCTATCTTAATACCTGTAACCATCCGTTACAGGTAGCATCATCTTCAAGTTCTAGTTCATAGTAATATATTCCGGAGGAAAGTCCTGAAGCATTCCAGTTGTTCCTGTAATCATTATCCATGTAAAGCAGTTTGCCCCATCGGTTGAAAATCGACAAAGAAACCGGCGCATCAGTAATAATATTAAAAGTATCATTACTGCCATCATCGTTTGGCGTAACGATATTCGGAATGAAGATATCAGAAATGTATATTTTTTCTTCCTTAACCTGTGTACACAAACTATCTAATGAAGCACTCATCCTTACAGTATAGGAACCTGGTTCTTCAAATGTGTAACGGAAAAGACTATCAATTAGTAAAGATTTTACTCCATCCCCAAATTCCCAGATATAATTATTTGCCTTTAGGGATGTATTAAAAATCCTTAGGGAGGGATGTGTTGCACAATCGTAAACCTTCTGTATATCAAAATCAGCAGTAACCTGAGGAATAACCGTTACAGTGACACTATCAAACAATTCACAGTCCCGGTTATCTTTCATATATAGATAATAGGTAGTAGTAGAATCCGGGGAAGCTACCGGATTTGCAATCTTTGTATTATTCAGTCCTGTAGGTGGTTCCCACTGGTATATCAACGATCCTCCGGCATTCAGTTCAACATCATCATACTGGCAGATCAATTGATCATCTGGTACAACAAAAAAGGGTTCAAATACACGGATTTGACCTCTTGCCACATCCTTTTTTTTGCAGGTATTCTCATCATAGGCAGTCAACGATACATCATAAATTCCTGCTTTATCATACATGTAAAATATACTATCCGGTTGGTTTGAAGTTTCTCCATCGCCAAAGTCCCATTCATATATAATCCCTCCAATACTTTTATTCAGGAAAACAACCTCAAAGGGGAAACAATCCTGTGTTATGCCAGGACTGTCGAATTCATATGAATCTGTTGTGAAATCAGCTTTTAGTGAGGACAAGTCAAATTTAAATACACCATTATTACATCCGCCTGCACTATTATTTGTGTTTGACCATACACCGGGGGTGGTCGGGAACTGTGATCCATCCCTGCAAGCGCAGATGGCATGATATACGATGCCACGCTTATCAAATCGACTGGTACCCCCATCCACATGTTCCCAAGCTGAATTATTAACCGCTCCAAGGTAAGTTGCATATAGTATTTTTTCAGCATTTTTCTCAAGAACCATCAAGTAAAAATCTGACCCATCTGTTATGGTTTGATATGCATCATCTGTAATTGGCATATTAAATGTATTTCCACCAACATATTTAGGACTGTAAGTGTTTATAAAACCTCCCCATCCACTTAGAAAAATATTACCACATTCGTTCACCAGAAATGCGGTCAGGGATATATCAGGAATCCCACTACTACTACCCACTACTGTCGAAAATAATGTTTTTTCCAATTTGGGTGATAGTTTATGTATAAACTGGCCACTTAAGGGATTCGAATAAACGCTATCGGAAACAGGATAGTTGCCACTGGTTTGGCCAAGGACATATACATCTTCATTTTGATCCACATCAATAAAATAGGCCTGATCATATGAATTTGTACCCAGGAAAGTACTAGATACTAAGGAATCACCCTGAGCGGAAAGTTCGGCTACAAAACCATCGACATCGCCGGCAAATGTAGTTTGATAAGTTTGCTGGGTAACTGGAAAATTTGGACTCATGGTTCCACCGGTACAATAGATTCGATCATTCCTGGTTATGCGGATCCCATAGGAAGCATCGGCCTCCATTCCTCCAAGATAAGTGCTCCAATACAATTGACTGAGATCATCACTTAGTTTTGCTAATATAGCGTCATGGGTTCCACCACCATAGGTGGATTGAAAACCTTTAATGATAGGGAAATCATCGGAAGATGTATTCCCAGCTATATAGATGTTATTGTTTTCATCAAGATTTACTTCACCCCTGAATTCATCACCATAATTCCTGGATAAAGGAAGACCCGGAGCATTATTGATCCCATCATTGTTACTTCCTCCCAGGTAAGTTGAAGCCATTAATTGTGAACCATCTTTGCTTAATTTAGCAATGAACAGATCACTACCCGAGTTGAAACTCACTCCTAAAATTACATTTAACGCCGATGCTCCTCCATTAAATGTAGAATCATAAGCCTGGTCAGTCATCGGGAAATCGCTTGATCCGGTTGTACCAAAAATGATCAGTTCCTGTTTATTATTAACGATCAGGCTGAAGGGAGTTTCCGTGCCACTCCCTCCCAGGTAGGTGCCATAAAGCAGGTTCCTTCCCGTTGAATCAAATTTTAAGATAGCCAGGTCCCAAATACCACCACCAAAATCCTGCTGATATGCTCTCCCGGTTACAGGTAATTGACCTCCCAGATCCATTCTTACCGTACCACCTGCATATACATTGCCATCAGCATCAAAAGTGGCCGTATTGCCCCAGTTATCAGCCGTAGATCCCGAATAGGTTGAGAAAATGAGTAGCGGATCTATGATTAAAGTTTGATCAGGATAATATCCATTCGGTAATTCGAATGAAACAGACCTTTCTTCGAGTTTATAAGAACAGGCTACCTTTAAAGTATCTTTATTAATTAACTGATAAGCATAGGGAGTATTTTCAATAATTGAATTAAGTGAAGTCTCTGCATAAATACTGTTATTCTCGATTCTTATTTTTTCCAGACCATCGTATTCGAACTGAATTTGTTGAACATCCGCACCGGGTTCCAGAATGAGGTCGTATTTAATATGGTCATCCTGGGAATATAATTTCATATGAATTCCGGGATAAATATTTTTATAATGTATTTCTGAATAAACAGGTACCTTACTGGCCCATTGTCTTTTATCTTTCCCTAAAAAATAATTGTAATAGAATTCCTGTTTTTTTTGTGGGATTACATCCATCTTGTCGGATCTGCCTTTAAACAGCAGGGCTGTTGAATGCATATGTATCGTGGAATAATCCTCTGGATTACCTAAACGGGCATTTTTCGAATCAAATTGATCTTCAATGGTATGGTGACCTTTCATCCGGTCACCATCATAAAAGATATAGTGAATTCCATCCGCGGCGATGATCAGATAACCATTTTGTATTTCCGCTCTGAATTGTATCTCCGGATCCCACTGGCCGAGATTCTTGATGAACTGAATACTCTTTTTAAAACTCTCTCCGGCTATACCAAAGGGATGGAAAACAAGAATCGAAAAAATAATTACCAATATGTACCGTAGAGCTTTCATTAATAAAAATTGATCTTAAATATACACCATATCTTTAATTATTATACCCCCAGAAAAGGGGGATGGTTGGAATGGCATAAGCATTAAAGTTATAACTGGATGGGAAAAATTCAATTCGCATAAAAAAAGAATTTAAATGAGACATGGTTACTTTATATTTTATAAGTTATTAATATATAGGAATTTAGGGTTGTAATGTTAAATCATTAATTTACTTATTAGTCGAAAGGAGTATGGATACGGTAGCACTGATCGCGGGATCGATATTCTTAGTATTACCCGTAACTTTCGGGATTCTGTATTTTTGGACGAAACTGATCATCTGGATATGGAAAATGATGTATAAGTAATTGATAGAAATTTTTATCAGTAAGAAACTTAATACACATCTTATCCATCCATTGTCGGGTAATCAACATTTGGAGATCTGTTTAGTGATTAAAAACAGAAGATACATATATGTCTGTTTTTTAATCATATCCACATTCGAAGATCCATAATTCGTTCAATATTCTATAAAGAGAAACTTTTTATCGACCATATTGGGTTACCAGAAAGAAAATAATTAATTAATCACACATGGCTTCTCTTAAGCACATAAAAGATTAATTGTAAATTTAAATCGATCGTTTTGATATGGAGACACTGGCTTTGATATTCGGATCAGTATTTGTTTTTCTTCCTCTGACCTTCGGATTATTGTACTTATGGTCAAAAACTGTAAACTGGCTTTGGCGTATAAGGTTCTAATAATAGAAACTATCAACATTTTATGAACATGAACTGAATAGATTGTTGATTATTCTTCTCTTGAATTACAATTGCATTTTTTGTATATTATACTCTTGCTATCTATTGATCAGTACAGATGAAGCATATTGGTTATGCCGTAATTCTTATTGTATTAAGCTTCACACAAGCAAAAAGTGATCCGGTAAAAATACTGTTTTTAGGTAATGGTCTGATCAGTTTTAATAACATTCCACAGGTTTTTGAGAAACTATCAGAAAGTGGAGGCTATGAACTTGAGGTCGATATGGTTGCCAAAGATTCCTATGCCCTGAGTTTTCATAATGGTTTGCTGGGAGATTCAACCGCATTGAAAAAGATCAATGAGCAAACCTGGAATTATGTAGTCCTTCAAGAGCAAAGTTATATACCTCTCATTGAAAAAATGAGAAATTCATTTACAATACCTGCTATTCAGCAATTAAAAACAGTTATTAAAAGAAGAAACCGATGTGCAAGGATTTTTTTAATGATGACATGGGCTAAACCTTTTGGTGGGGAACACTGTGTATCAATAGATTCGATAGGTAATTATTGTACTACGGATTACCAACATTATTTTCAAATGCAGGATTCTGTAGAGGCAGCATATCTAAAGATTGCTGAACAGACAACGACTGAAATTGCGCCTGTGGGTACTGCCTGGAGTAATGCTTTGGTTAATGGGACAGGGTTATCCCTTTTCTGGTCAAATTCCAACCTGGCTAATGAGGTCGGAGCTTATTTGTCTGCCTGTGTTTTATTTACTTCCATTTTCCAGCAGACACCCCTAGGAATCGAATATTTTTCATCCCTTGATAGAGAAATGGCGCTATTATTACAGACAATTGCCGAGAGCACTGTTATTTCAGATCGTGAAAGGTGGCGAATCAACTTATTAGAGGATTTACCCCATCCTGATTTTGACTATGAAGTACATCATAACGAGGTGCAATTTATTGATAAGTCATCACGGGGAATGAATTATTACTGGAGTTTCGGGGATGGTAACATATCACGAAATCAGGAACCCAGGCATTCATATGCGATATATACCTCATATGAAGTCTGTCTGAAATTATCTGGAGAGGATAAATGCCCACAGGTTTATTGCCGGGACCTGGTTCTTGAGGAAATTGTTCAGATATTCCCTAACCCATTTGAAGAAGTTTTGTATTTACAGTTCAGTAAAGATGTAAAAGGTGATATATATCTTGAAATGGTGATACCGGATGGCAGACAGATCTGGAGTAAAAGTTTCTTAAAACCTGCCGGAAGAAATATTTTACTTGAAACAGGAACTATTGATGAAGGCATTTATCTTTTACATTTTATCAATGAAGGGAAGGGATTAACCCGGAAAGTGGTTAAAAGGTAAATATTAAAAATCTTTCATTCAATGGTGATTTATTTTTTTCAATAAATCTTAAAGAATGTAATCACTCTTTTTACAAACGATATATTCCCCCTGGTATGTAATTTATTATTGGAATAATAAGTATTAAAGTCCCGTTTATCTTAATGTATATTCTGGCCGTAGTCAAATACCTTGAAGTTTTTCTGATAATGGATATTATAAAAACATTTTTTGATATCAATAGATAACGTTATATTCAGGACATTTTTTAATTAAAAAATTTTACATACACATGAAATCAAATAAAAGGATAGCTTCTATTGATATATTCAGAGCGCTTACCATGTTTTTGATGATTTTTGTAAATGATCTCTGGACCCTGGATAACATCCCTGCCTGGTTGGGACATGCTGCTGCCCGGGAGGATAGATTAGGATTGGCGGATGTCGTGTTTCCCGCTTTTCTTTTTATCGTTGGTTTATCCATACCTTTTGCAATCACAAACAGGAGAGAAAAAGGAGCTACTGATCTTTCCACTTTTTTCCATATCATCCAACGATCATTTGCATTGATTGTCATGGGCATTTTTATGGTAAATTTTGAAAATATCAATAGGGAACTGTTACCTATAAACAAATATTACTGGGAAATTTTGATGGCACTGGCTATCTTCTTTATCTGGACCAATTATCAGACAAAAAAAGTACTGAATACAATACCTGTCTGGCTTATGGAGGTGTTTGGTATAGTAATTCTGATAATACTGGCATCGATTTATCAGGGGGGATCCGTAGCGTCACCGGCTTGGATGAAAACACATTGGTGGGGCATCCTTGGTCTGATTGGTTGGGCGTATTTATTAAATGCAATAATATATCTTTTGTTGGGTCAACGGATTGTAATAATTGGAATCCTGGTGATATTATTTCATACTTTGAATGTACAGGAATATCTCGAATTAGGTAATTTCAGTGGGATTAAGATTATCATTAACGCTTCAAATTATGCACTGGTAATAAGTGGTGTGTTTGCTTCCGTATTATATATCACGCTGAGAGATCGGAATAAACAACATCTGTTTTTAATGATCCTGATGATACTGGCAATAATCTTTATCCTGTATGCATTCGCTATAAAACCTTATTGGGGAATTTCTAAAATTGGTGGTACTCCTTCTTGGACAGCTATTTGTGCTGGTATTAGTTACGGTTTTTATGGATTGCTGTATCTGATTTCGGATATATACAAAAAAACAAAATGGGCTAATATTTTTGGGCCGGCCGGTAGGAGTACACTTACCTGTTACCTGGTACCCTATTATTATTATCCGATTATGGCCCTGATTGGGATCAGATTGCCCATGTACTTACGTGAAGGTTACATTGGAATTACAAAATCACTTCTTTTTGCCTTATTGATCATTATGATTACCGGCGTACTTGAGCGATTTAAAATTAAATTGAAGATTTAGTATGAAAGAAGAATTCAAAAAAACAGTTCAAATAAAAACAACACCTGAAAAGGTATGGGATGCATTAATAAATCCGGTTAAAGTTGAAAAATATATGTTCGGATCAAAGGTCCAATCAAAATGGAGGCCTGGATATCCAGTGGAATTTTATATGATCAAAGAGGGAAAGGAGATTCTTGTAGTAAAAGGGGATGTGGTAAAAATTAATCCTCCATATTATCTTGAACACACTCTTTTCCCTGTTGGTGGGGAAATAGAAGATATCCGGGAAAATTACCTGACAGTTATTTATCATATTGAAGCATCTGGTGATAAATCTACCATAACAATTACTCAAAGAGACTTTTCCAAAGTAGCGCAAGGCGAACAAAGATATCAGGATACGATTAAAGGCTGGGAGGTAGTGCTCCCAAAATTGATCGAAGTTGCAGAGGAGTAAACATTTCCGATAAAAGGCAGAAAGTCTTAAATACCGAGTTTCTTTGAAGATAAACTACGATAATATGGTATTCCCGATCATGTTTTCCAAGTATTTATAAATTGGAGCTTACCATCCTCTACTATATGAATAGGTTTATTTTTTTTGTATATTGAAGATAGTATAAGACACCTCAAATTATGGATTATATTTTTTCAGTTATCATTAATTCTATTCACCTAAACCAATAATATTATGGGACGATTCGATCGATTCTGTCAGAGTTGCGGGATGCCCATGGACCAGGATCCCGGGAAAGGAGGTACCAATACGGATGGTTCAAAAAATGATATGTATTGCAGTCTCTGCTATGAAAATGGAACTTTCAAAGATGATTTTACATCAGCTAAAGAAATGGTGCATTTTGTAAGGGGAAAACTAAAAGAAATGGGGTATGGATGGTTAAAGCGTTGGTTTTATACTTCCCATATTCCTAAGTTAAAACGATGGAAGAAGGCCTGAACCTTTATAATTAAGATAAAATGCCCCATAAGGCCAACCTGAAAATAAGATTAGGAATACCAGGTACAAGATCCCTGGGATCCAACAGAAATGAAACGAATAATTTGAACTTGTTGTATTCTTATAATCTTGATTATGTAACAGTTTTAAATCATAATCTAAACATTGCGATTGTAGTTTTATTGTAGACATCCTGGGCATTACCTTTCCACTTTCTATGCACTGGAATGGTGGAACAATAATGTCTACCAGGAAGGATATGTAAATCCGGCTAATATATCTTATAAATCTTCCGGTTCCTATTCATCACAACAACTCGCCATTGATGTAGGTCTGAACGTTACCTGGGCATCCAATGATGTATCTGCGCAATTCAATTATACTACGTCCACAACCAAAAAGGTAGCGATGATGGCCTTTAAGCAGGGTTTTTATTCCGTAACAATGAATACTCCGAAGCAGTGAGTACTGGGAACGTTGGAGATCTTCAAACGATCATCAAGGGTGATAATGCTGTATATAGTAAAAGTAACCCTGGTGTAACGATCGCATATACCATCCGTTATTTGAAAGACAATGAAATATCCAAAATGGGTTATACGACTGATTATTCTGTAAAAGAATGTACCAGAGCTCTGGTACCAGGTGCCAGGATTTCCATTGTAAATAAGGCTGGATATGTTGCTTGGGGTGAGGTTTCCTATACGGATACTTATGGATTACGTCGGAGTGCATCAACAGGTAATTTTAGTCTTGTGCAGGTTGGCAGGATTAACCTTCCAGCGGGGGCTCATAATATAACGTTGGACGTGGGTTACCGGAGTGTATTCTACTGGTTTGATTTATTTACTGACAAATTTGATGTACCAACCAAAAAATGTTATAAAGTATGGTGTACGTTATTTGACAGGCGATATAGCACTATTACATGTAATTAGGAAGACAGATTATTCAGGAGCTGCTGGTATTTTCCTTGATTTTCGCACGATCCGGTATGTCCACAGGCAAGGATCAGCTGCTGTAGAATTGATTGGAGATTATTATGATATTTATCGGGCAATGTAATCAATGATTCATAGGCTTCATTCAGAAAATATATGGTAGTCTCGTAATCTTTCATGGCCAGGAGGCATTCACCGAGTGCCTCCTGGCTTATACCTATCAGAACATGATCCTCAGAAAGATTGCTCTTCCGCAATTCGTAGGCTAACTCCAGCAAATTTTTCGCTTCCTCCAATTGATTGGTTTTGATTAGTAACTTTCCTAAACCAATCATGGCATAACTTCGATGTATATCATCTTCATCCAAGAATTTTTGATCTATCCGGAATGCTTCCCTGTATAGTTGTTCTGCAAGGATTAAATTTCCTGATTTAAGATAAAGATCTGCCAGACTCTGCAGGATTGCCCCGGTATACGGATGACCTGATGGAAAAATCTTTTTTAATTTTTTCAATACATCTTCATAAATCGAGATTGAGTTATTTTGATCACCGAGTGATTTGTAAATTCTTGCCAAGTTCGATTGACTGGCGATCGTTTCAATGTGTAAGGGGCCATAGATCTGTAATCGTTGTTGATAGGATTCCTGCGAATAGGGTATTGCTTCTTCGTATAGACCCAGATCCTGTTTCAGACTCGACAGATGGTTTAATGTATAGGCAATTTCATTATGGGGAGATTTAAACAATTCACGTTTCATGGATAGGGCCTGAAGGAGATAGTTTTCCGCCTCTATAAAATTCCCCAGCTTGCGCTGGGTAGTACCAATCATCTGCAAGTCATGGGCTATTTCTTCGTGAGATGTTCCGTACAGGGACCGGTGAATTTCATAGACGATTCGGTTCAGTGAATCCGCATCCATATAGTTCCCCTTTTCATAATAAATATTACTCAGTTCCAGTAAAACGTTTGCGGTTGCGACTTGATCTGGAGGATCTATCTGTCGATACATTTCATAACTGGCATATAAATGGTTAAATGCAGTGTCCAGATTTTTATAGATGATCTCAATTTGACCCAATGCCATTAAGCTCCTTGCCCTCTCCGGATGGGGTGATTGATATAGACTATCAGTTAATTTGAGTGCAACCCTTGCGAGGGAATCAGCCAATTGATATCGTCCGAGTCCTGTAAAGATCGAAGAGATCTCATGTAATAAAGATGCTTTTATTTCCGGTTGGTTTTTCAATGATACATTGATATCATTTAATCCTTTTACCAGCAATTGGACTGCTGTAATGGTATCCCCATTGGCAAGATTGGGATCAGCCATTTTAAAAATACCCGAGAGTAGATCCGTTACCCTGGCAGCTTTTTGTGCTTCCTTTTTCGCCAGGTCACGTTGTTGTTTTACTTGTTGTGTATAGAATATAACAGTTAAGATGATTGCGATGAGTGCCAGTGAAACAGCAGACACGAGTTTTGAATTTCGTTGAACAAATTTCTTTACCTGATATAGACCAGAATTTCTAATGACAGATAAAGGCGCTTTGTTAAGAAAAGCATCGACATCCTTAAGAAGTGAATCTACCGTACTGTATCGTTCATCACGTTGACGAGAAAGAGCACATTGCCAGATTCTTTCCAGTTCAAAAAGAGTACCGTTAACCTTGATCCCGGAAGGCAGGGATCCATTAAATTCAGCAATCTGTGGTAACCTGCCGTCAGTAATTGCTTTACGTATCAGATCGGGTTCCTTGAAGTGATCGTAAAAAGGGTGCTGTCCAAGAGTTAATTCAAACAGGATAATCCCTAAGGTATAGATATCGGAAGAGGAATCAATCTCTTCATTTTTAATTTGTTCGGGCGAAGCATAGGCAAGAGTAAAACGCGGGGATATTTCATTTTTTTCTTTCCGATCAGTCTGATCGTTATTATTTTCCAAAGAAGGGATCATTCGTGCAATCCCAAAATCAAGTACTTTGACCAGTCCATTTTGATCGACTAAAATATTTCCCGGCTTGAGGTCCAGGTGAGCGATCAACCTGCTATGCGCATATTTAACTGCAATTAATATCTGTTTGAATAGATAAAGTCTATCTTTAAGGCCGAGTTGATTCTCTTCACAATAGTTGGTAACCGGGAGCCCCTCTATGTATTCCATCGTAAAGAAAGGTCTGCCTTCATTGTTCACACCTCCATCATACAACCGCGCAATATTGGGGTGTTGAAGTCCTGCCAGGGTTTGCCGTTCTTCTTTGAATAATTTCAAAGTCTGGTCGTCATACATCCCTGGTTTGATCAGTTTAACTGCAACTGACTGATCAAATTCACCATCATCTCTTTTCGCCAGAAATACCGATGCCATGGCACCCTGACCAAGTAGTTTTTCCAATTGAAAGGGTCCAATGTGAGTTCCTATCAATTCATGATCATGCCAGGTTTCTAAGATGTCAATGGCTGATCGGGAAAACAAGGGGTGTAGATCCTCCTCTTCGTTAAGTAACTGACTCAGGATCTTGTGGATTTCCGGATCCGTGTCATGAAGATAAGATAAATAATTTTTCTGTTCATCCTTTGAGAGTTCCGTTAATTTAGCAAAGTGTTGTTCTACTGTTGACCATATTTTGGCATTTGTTTTCATATCAAAGCTCCTTCTTTAGTTCAAGGCTCAACCAGGCCCTCGCAAGACGCCAATCTCTCCTCACTGTTTCCTCAGAAACGCCTAAGTATTCAGCAATTTCATGATGTTTAAATCCACCAAAAAAATAGTATTCAACCACCTTCCCTTGCCGTTTGTTGAGCAGCTTAAGTTTTTTTAGTGCTTCATGTAATACTAAAATATCTTCAGGAGTTGTATGAATCGGGATATCAGCTTTTCCATAGGTCATCTGAATAAGATCTCCTCCTCTCTTCAATCTTTTTTTATCACGTGCATAATTTATCAAAATGCGTCGCATGGATACGGCAGCAATCGCCAGAAAATGTGATGAATTACGGAATCGGTTATTTGATTGGTGATACAATTTCCCATAAGCTTCATGCACAAGAGCAGCTGTATCCAGCGTATGGTTGAATCTTTCATACCTCAGTTTCTGATGAGCAATCTGTTTAAGCTCCTGATAGTACTGCTGAAAGTGATGCCTCAAATCGCTAAAAGAAGAGATAGTTTCAGGCTCCATAGTTGATTAATCAAACACGTTTTTTAAAAACACAAGCTGAAAATATAAGAATATTTGACTGAAATTTTAAATATATATTTAAATTAAATTTTTCTGAACCAATCTTTTTATAACATCCGTGAAATATTTATTTTAAAAATTAATGGCATATTTAACCTCATTTGATAGAAAGAAATGAGAAATAGATGAAGTGAAAGGTGAACAGTGTATTTTCTATAAAGATGAGATATCCTTTATGAGACGAAATGTCCTGATTCTATGATATCATTAAAAAATATATAAAAATTTATTGTTGATATGAAAAATAAAATGTAATGTAAATTTATAATCAAAGAATATCCAGAAATAATTATTAGTTAAATAATAATTTAATCATCCATTATGAAAATTTTTTATCAATTTCTCTGTACTATATTGTTCTTGTGGTATATGTCGATTAGTTGTCAGCCCAGGCCAGTCAGGGATGAGGTTCAGATGCCCAGCAAGAATTATAATTATATTGATATCAAATTCGATTCACTTAAAATGACCCAGAAAGTATATGTTCCGATTTACAGTGATATTTATCATGGATCTGGTCTTAAACGTTTTTTACTTACGGCCACACTCAGTATTCGGAATACCAGCATGCGGGATTCAATGTACGTCCAATTGGCGGATTATTATGATTCGGAAGGTCAACTCAGCAGGCACTACCTGAACAGGCCCATCCTTTTAAAACCACTAGAATCAGTAGAATTTGTAGTTGGTGACAAGGAAATGCACGGAGGTGCCGGAGCTAATTTCATAGTTTACTGGGGTACCAACAGTACAGATAAGATACCAGTAATCCAGGCTGTCATGATCGGGACATCCGAGCAACAAGGTATCTCCTTTGTAACGGAAGGGGCAATTATTGAAACTGAATTTCACTGAGAACAGTGTTTCTTTAAACGTATACTTCTTTTTTTTGAAATTAAATTATGAACAGTTTTTTCGCCTTATTATTGCTTGGTATGGCTTCCTTGTCGCTTAAGGCACAAAACCAACAACATACATTTCGTGAAGAACTGTATTTTGATTCCTTTGTTTTATCAAACCGGATACCCATTCAGGTATATCTTCCCGTTGATTATGAAATGAACATGGAAAAATACCAGGTTCACTATATTTTTGATGGGATTCTGACTGCAAGGATGTATGCAGGGATGGCAGATCATTATTCTCAGTTGAACCTTATACCAGAGATCATTGTAGTTGGTCTAAATCATAACAGGAGATATAAACATGATAAATATAAAGAATTCCTGGAGGAAGAGCTAATTCCTTTCATTGATTCTACGTATCGAACGGTACCTTTCCGTCTCCTGGCAGGTCACTCATCATCCGGTGAACAGGCATTGTACACTTTGTTCGAAGGGTCTGAATTAATGCAAGGATATATATCAGGAAGCCCCACAGGACTTGAAAAATTTGATATACAGAATGTTAAGTATGATACTTCTCAATTAAAATTTATTTATACTGCCATAGCGGAAAATGATTTCAAAGATATTGTGAATCAGTATCCCGGATTTCTTTTAAGGATTAAAGAATTGTCCCGACAAGTCCCTTTCTATACAGAAATTATTTCTGACAAATCCCATTATACCTGTTTCCCAGTAATGATTAACAATGCCTTATTGAAATTGTTTGAAGGCTGGATGTTATCTTTTCCTGAAGGTCAAAATGAGGAGGTTATACCTTTAATTGAAGCCCACTATCAGTTACTTTCAAATAGATTTGGTTATCACATCGTAATGCCTGAAAAAACGATCTATCGAATGGCATACCAATGGATTCACGTTATTGAGGATTATTCGAATGCAATTGAATTGCTGGAATATGCAGTTGAACTTTATCCCACCTCGGGATTTCTTTATCATTTACTGGCTAAAGGGTATCACCGAACCGATCAGTATGACCTGGCCGAAATACATTATCAGAAGGCAATTGAACTGGTACCACCGGACTATAAGATGGCTATGGATGATTACGAAAAGCTGAAAAGAGATAGGAAATGAGTATTCCACTACTCCTTATTATTATAAATCATCAGAGATTTGAGAATTCCCTGTGAAGTTCTTATTAATTTCATATTAGTGGTTGCCGGGAGGGCTGCTGGTCGGTGATCCATTGTTACAACAGGCTGAAACCAGTTTTTAATGATCACCACTAATCTTTAAAATTAACCATCATAAATCAGTTTCACTTAACTGGCTTTTTGGTATTCTTTTTGCTTTATTAATGATGAAAGTTCATCAATAATTAGTAAACATAATGAGAAAATTAATGCTACCGATTATCGCATTGATTGCCCTCTCAGCCATTTGGGGATTTCAATGGAAAGACAGGAATAAAAAGGTAAAATATCAATTGGAGATCACTTCATTAAGTGGCCAGGAAACGACCTTTAATGCGTCAGTTCTTTTAGGTGGAGAATCCATCCGTTTAAATGATCAGAAAACACCTTATGTCACCGTTATAGAAGCTACAGAGCTTGAATTTTTAATCAATGCATCTAACCAGGTTAAGATCGTAATGAAATCCAAAAATGGAAAACTGGAATCTAATCTTAAATCAGCCTATATTGAAGCGGATGGGATGAAAAAAAGGATCCTTGGAATGTGATAGGACTTGTTCAAATGGTTCCGGTTAATCCCAATTACCTGATAATGGATTGTCATGTAATAAGAAAGATACTTAATCTGATAAATTCATGAATATTCCCGAATAAATCCCCACCCTAGCAACCTTTGACGAATGATTATTTCCTGCCAGTAATTTTACTTTTTTTGCATCTGCAAATTCAGGGCACGAAGAAATTCCCTTCTGGAAGTTTTACCGGGTGTGAAGTTCGGTTTCTGGGATACCTCGGCCGAGGTGAACCATGATTGTGCTGTATTTTTATCAATTGGTTTATCCAGTTCGGCCTTCCAGGAAGTCAATATTTTTTTTAGGCCCATGAATTGCACCAATTCAAAATCAGGATCATCCTGTGGCACATCCTCGAAGTATATCAGGATGGCGTTTTGGTTCAACAAAACTTTCTGGAGAGCATCTATTTCGATCTTTTGTACCGTTGTGGAAGAATTGATACTCAATACAGCTGCAACTCCTGCCGCCTGTCCTAGGGCCATCCAGCACGGCTCCATGCGCAGGGTTGAGAAACCCAGATGACTACCTGATACCGGGACGGGGCTTAACAGGTTCTCAACTTTCTCAGGTAATATCACACCAAAAGGAACCGTATATGGCCGTGTACTGTAATTTAAAAATCCATCCAGGTGGGCACGACCTGGTTCCCGTTTCCTTACCGCATGGGAATCGATGGCATAATGGCTGGAAGTAATACTTGTTGAATGGATGGGTGGACGGCTACCTTCCTTTTCAGACAAAGCATCCTGAGCAGTAAAAAAGTATTTCCCAATCATCCTTCTTCCTTCTCTGACATAGACTTGTCTTGGGAAATGACCATTGTCCACATATTCATCCTTGGCCAGTCCCCATTTGCGTGTTTCTTTTTTGAACCATTCGGGTAAATCAGGGTCATTCTGAGCAAACCAGAAAAGACCGAGTGTATAATTTTTTAATCTTTCAGCAAATTTATCACGCCACTTCCAGCCAGAGGTAGGCCAGGGCCAGTTTTCTTCGGGAAGATCAGTCGAGATAAAGGCCAGGTGCTGATTATTGGCATCCGTTTTCTGATTGGGCAGTTTAACCATATTGGTGATCCTCCAAATTCCCTGTGGCATTCCGGGAACTTCCGGGGCTTCACCTCGTTCAACCCTTTTTTTGTTCTCTTCAGCCTGTTCCTGTGTGAGTTGGCGTATCTGATTTCCTGTATGCATGCCTGTTTTTACATCATCGATCAAGCTTAAATATTCCTCCCGGCAATAACTTTCAGGTTTTTGAATGTTGAATATGTTTCCAGCCAGGTCTGTAAGACATAATCGATAGTTGAAAGACTGGATAGCATTGTCACCGAGGAGGGTAGAACCTTCTGCGCTCGGGCCATTCCAATATTTATATACTCTACCTGCATAAGGTTCCCCAAATTGCTCATAACCCTCACGACCCACAAAATACGGTACACCTGCTGCAGCGATCAGATCGCCTTCATAAGTGGCATCGATGAAAACATGTCCTGAAAATGTTTCATGGATCTTGTTTTTTCGGTTAAATACACGGATGGATTCTATATACCTTTCCTTCATTTGTATGAATTCTGGGTTGGCATCAAACTGATAAGAATACAATACGTCGATTAATTTTTCTGATTCAATCATCTCCTGGAACACCTTTTCCGCAACCCTTGGTTCAAAGTGATATCCTTCCGAACAATCCTGGACCTGCTGTGAATCTGAGCCATAAATTTCTTCGTAATGTTTTCTGATCCGATTGATAAATTCAAGAAACAAACCTCTGGTGGAACCTCTTGTACTGATATCGGTAGCTCCCAAACCATTGGCTGGAAGTCCACCCAGGTGAGTGGTTCTTTCAAGGATCAGTGCTTTTTTACCCATCCGGGAGGCAGTTATCGCAGCCATGATACCAGATGGAGTACCTCCTATAATGATAATATCATAGAAAATGGATTTTTTTGTTGATCTACTTGGTTTTTTTAAAAATCCGATAGGAATACCTATGGAGAAAATGGAGCTCACTATCGTTAAATTTCTTAAAAATATCCTTCGGAACATGGCAATACAGATGGATTAAGTATAAAAAATTTAACACTTAAATTACGTAATTTTACAACATGCTGATAAAAAATCATGAAGATATTGAATTGATGGCTCCTGCGGGAAATTTCGAATCTCTCATGGCAGCGATCCAGGGAGGAGCTGATGCTGTGTATTTTGGTGTGGGGAAATTAAATATGAGGGCGGGTTCCACTAAAAATTTCAATATTGATGATCTTCGGGAAATAAGGAAAAGATGCAATGATGCGGGTATCAAAGCGTATGTAACCTTAAATACAGTTATGTATGATGATGATCTAAAGAATATCAAAAAAATAATTGATGAAGTAAATGAAAACCGGATCGACGCAATTATAGCCACTGATTTCTCTGTGATCAATTATGCCAGATCAAAAGGCGTTCGTATACATCTATCAACCCAGTCCAATGTCAGCAATATGGAGAGTGTAAGATTTTTTGCAGAATTTGCTGATGTAATTGTTTTGGCCAGGGAACTATCACTAAGGCAAATAACAAATATTTGTTCTTCCATTCGAAAGGAAAATTTATGCGGACCTTCAGGAAATAAATTAAGGGTGGAAGTCTTTGCACACGGTGCATTGTGTATGGCCATTTCCGGAAAGTGTTATTTAAGTTTGCACGAAAAAAATAAATCAGCCAACAGGGGAGAATGTTTGCAATTGTGCCGTAGGGGATACACGGTTACTGAAAAGGAAGATGGTTATCAATTGGATATCGATAATGAATATATCATGTCACCCAAAGATCTGAGTACTATCACTTTCATCGATAGGCTTCTAAAGGCCGGTATCAAAATTTTCAAGATTGAAGGAAGGGGCCGCCCTCCAGAATATGTCAAAACCGCAACCAGCTGTTACCGGGCAGCGATTGATGAATGGAAGAAAGGAACTTATACGAGAGAAAAAGCTAAGATCTGGGAAAATGAATTAAGTACAGTATTTAACAGGGGATTCTGGGAAGGTTATTATATGGGTAAGAGGAGCGGAGAGTGGAGTGAAAAATATGGTTCACATGCGACCAAAAGAAAAGTTTATATCGGGAAAGGTTTGAATTATTTTTCAAAAATTAACGTGGCAGAATTTTTACTTGAAACAAAATCTTTAAAGGTGGGTGAGAAAATACTGATTACTGGTCCTACAACAGGAGTGATTGAAACCACAGTTAATGAAATCAGGGTGAACCTGAAACCAGTCAAAGAAGCGATAAAAGGTGATAGATGCTCTGTACCTGTTTCAGAGATGGTGAGACGATCGGATAAGCTTTATAAAATTGTGGATGTAATAGATGAATCTTAGGCAAAATTTCAAATATTATTATCATCTGATGTGACAATTTAATTTTTTTTAGTCATTTTCACTGAAATTTAAAAAGCATATGGCATGATTATACCTCCAGCGGATCGCTTAAGTAAAATCAAGGAATATTATTTTTCAAAAAAGCTTCAGGAGATCAGACAACTTAATAATAAAGGATATAATATCTTAAATCTGGGAATCGGCAATCCCGATATGATGCCATCCGAATCTACCATCAAAGCTTTGATACATTCTGCAGAAAATCCAGATCATCATGGGTACCAGCCTTACCGCGGAATCGCTGAACTCAGGGATGCCATTGGACACTGGTATTCTAAGAAATACAGGATCGATTTAAATCCGGATACAGAAATATTACCTTTAATGGGATCGAAAGAAGGAATCACACATATATCTCTTGCGTTCCTGAATCCCGGAGATAAGGTATTGGTACCTGAATTAGGTTATCCTGCCTATCGAGCTGTGACAGAGATGGTTGGGGCGATTGCTGAAACTTACCCACTGCTGGAAGAGAACTTTTGGAGTCCGGATTTTGAATACCTTTATCAAGCGGATCTTTCAAATGTTAAGATGTTGTGGATCAATTATCCACATATGCCTACAGGTGCTCCTGCAAGGAGTGAAATCTTTGACAGGATCGTCAAGTTTGCCAGAGAAAAAAGAATCCTGATTTGTCATGACAATCCCTACAGTCTTGTACTAAATGATGGATCACCGATTAGTTTACTGCATAGCGAGGGGGCATTCGATGTTTGTCTGGAATTGAATTCCATGAGTAAATCCCACAATATGGCTGGTTGGCGTGTTGGTTGGGTCAGCGGCAGGAGAGAATATCTAGATCAGATCGTAAAAATAAAAAGTAATTTTGATTCTGGTATGTTTCGGGCGATTCAGGATGCTGCTGTTGTTGCTCTTGAAAATACAGATGATTGGCATGAACAAAGAAATTCGGTATATCGGCAAAGAAGAGAATTGGTATATGAAATACTTCGAAAATTAGGATGTACCTGGAATGAAGGACAGGTCGGGATGTTTATATGGGCGAAGATACCGGATCAAATAGAAGAAGTTGAAAAATGGATTGATGACATTCTGCATAACCAGAAAATTTTTATTACACCGGGTTTTATATTTGGTGAGAAAGGGAACAGGTATGTTCGAATTTCACTTTGTTCTTCAAAATCTATGTATCAGGAAACATTGAATAGATTAAAAGATTTTAAGCTTTGAAAGATGAACATCTGTATTATAGGTCTAGGATTACTGGGGGGATCTTTTTCCCTGGGTTTAAGGAGCATTGGTAAAAATATATTTGTATACGGAGTAGATACCAATCCTGACAATGCAAATGCAGCCAGGAACCTTGGGATTGCAGATCAGATTGTATCCTTTGAAGAGGGGATCAACAAATCCGAGTTGGTGGTTCTGGCAACTCCGGTAGATGTCATGACCAGCCAGGTCATTAATGCCCTGGATATTTTGCCCTCACAAGCCATTCTTACAGATCTAGGTTCTACCAAGGAACACATATGTAAAGCTGCTGATACACATCCCAGGAGAAAGCAGTATATTGCCGCACATCCAATTGCCGGTACCGAGAATTCGGGACCGGAAGCAGCCTTTGCTTCCCTACTCAAACATAAAATGATGATCATCTGCGATAAAGAAAAAAGTAACAAACAGGCAATTGAGTTTCTTGAGAATATTTTCAAATCCCTTGAAATGAGAATCTTTTATATGAATTCCGTTGAACATGATCGTCATATTGCCTATGTATCTCATTTAAGTCATATCAGTTCTTTTGCCCTGGGATCTACTGTTCTAGATAAAGAAAAGGATGAGAGAAGTATTTTCGCCATGGCAGGAAGTGGATTTTCTTCTACGGTACGTTTGGCTAAAAGTTCACCTGACATGTGGGCTCCCATTTTTACCCAGAATAAAAAGAATGTGTCCGAAGCACTTGACGCATATATTAAGAAGCTACAATATTTTAAAAAGATCATCGATGAAAATGAGGAACTGAAAAGCCACACACTTATGAAAGAGGCCAACGATATACGCAGGGTTCTCCAGGGAATCTCAAAAAGCGATGCTGAATAATTAAATTAATGGTTTTTTTATAACTTCAGTATTAATTTTTATTATGAAAAAAAATGGGATTCTTATTGCTTTTTTTTCAATTCTGATGATTGCAATTATCTGGGGAATCGTAGGGTATGATGTTAGCAAGGACGAAAAAAAATTTCAGAATTTCATTGAACCAAGTGATAAACACCCACAATACTGGTCATATCTGGGAAAAGAAACCCTATTACTCGGAGGGTCGATTGAAGATAATCTTTTTCAGATAGATGACCTTAAAGAACATCTGGAACTGTTAAAATCTTGTGGAGGAAATTATGTGAGGAATACAATGTCGAGTCGGGATGAAGGAAATGTATGGCCTTTTGTAATGAATGAAAATAGTCTTTATAATCTCGATCAATGGAATGATTTATACTGGCAAAAGTTTAACAACTTTCTGGAGTTGACGTCTGAGTATGAAATTATAATACAGATAGAGATATGGGCAACTTTTGATTTTTATAGGGATAACTGGTTGAAAAATCCGTTTAATCCACAAAATAATGTAAACTACACTGCTGAAAGATCTAAACTGCCATTAGATGTGCCATCGCATCCCATTTATACTGAAAATAATTTTTTCAGATCAATTCCAGGTCAGATGAGTCTATTACGGGTACTGGAATACCAGCAAAAATTTGTTGATAAGATCCTCTCTTTTACTTTGGGGTATGATCATATTTTGTATTGTATGGATAATGAAACTTCTGTGACATCTGATTGGGGGAAATTTTGGGCAGAATACATTCGAAAAAGGGGGAAAGAAGAAGGAAAAGTCCTCCAAACAACAGAAATGTGGGATCCCTGGGATTTAGATCATATTGTTCATCGGGAAACTTTTGATCATCCTGAAATATATACATTTGTCGATATCTCACAAAACAATCATAACTCGGGCGAGAAACACTGGGAAAATGGGATAAAAAAGATAACTCATTTAAAAAATACCAATACTTTAAGACCGTGTAATAATGTAAAAATTTATGGTAATGATGGGGGTAGACACCAGACAACGCAGAATGGTATCGAATGTTTTATACGAAATGTGATGTTCGGAGCTGCCAGTGCACGGTTTCATAGACCTCCCTCAGGACAGGGACTAAATGAAATAGCTCAATCCGTTATCAGGAGTGTTCGACTTGTAACTGATGAGATGGATTTCTTTAACGGAGAACCATTGAATGATGTATTTAAATCCAAGGGGGCAAATATGGCCTATTGCCGGGGGATACCCGGGAAAGAATACCTTATATATTTTACAGATGGGGGTGAAGTACAATTGTCTCTGTTCCTTGAAAAAAAACTTTCAACGGTTCGGTGGATGAATATTCTTGAATCTTCATGGATGGAAGATATTACAATCGAATTAGGAAATGATTTAATTCTTGAATGTCCGGGGCCGGGTCATTGGTTTGTTTTGATACAATAGAATTTGATATATACATTTGTAATTAAATAAAATATTTAATATTTAAGAGCTAAAAATCCAATTATGATGCTTGATCAGAAGTACAGAGACCAGTTGAATAAACAGGGGAAAGATATTCGTAAAGTTGAAGAACAGATCGATTATTTTATTAAGGGATTCCCTTTTATGAAACTTGATCGTCCAGCTACGGTCGGTGATGGGATCAAGCGATTATCCGAAAATGAATTCAAAAAGGCAATACATTTTTACGATAATTCTTTTGCCGAAATAAAGATAATCAAATTTGTTCCGGCATCAGGGGCTGCAAGCCGAATGTTCAAATCACTTTTTTCTTTTATGAATTCATATTCAGGATCTGAAGAGGATTATGAAAGGCTGAAGGAGGATCCTGAATACCAGACTATCCATCATTTTTTCAAACAAGTTCAGGATTTTGCGTTTTATAAAGATTTAAAAAAAGCTTTGGAAAAGGATGGATATCATTTGGAGGAACGACTTTTAAAACGTGATTATAAACTGGTGTTAACCTATTTATTGACGGACCGAGGTTTAAATTATGGCAACCTGCCGAAAGGACTTTTACAATTTCACCAATATGACAATAAATCAAGAACGCCGGTAGAGGAACATCTTGTTGAAGGGGCTTTATATTCAGTCTGTGATCAAAATAAAGTTTTTCTGCATTTCACGGTATCTCCTGAACATGAAATGGTCTTCAAAAGACATTTGAAGGATGTGATACCGGATTTTAGTAATGCACATAATGTTTCTTACGACATTCATTTTTCTCAACAGAAACCATCCACAGATACAATCGCGGTTGATCCAGATAACAATCCGTTTATAACAGATGAAGGAGAGATACTATTCAGGCCAGGAGGTCATGGAGCACTGATTGAAAATCTTAATGATCTTGAAAGTGATATCATATTTATCAAAAATATAGATAATGTTGTTCCTGACCACTTGAAAGATAGTACCGTGCAGTATAAAAAAGCCCTTGCTGGCATATTACTGGAGTATCAGGAAAAGATATTTTATTATTTACGAATCTTTGAAGAAGTTAAAACCTTAAGTCCATCCTTTATCGAGGAAGTGGCGGAATTTATTAAGCATGATTTATGCATTGAACTTGCTCCGGTGCATGACCATATCAATGCCAAAGACTTTTTCGTAAGAAAGTTAAACCGCCCGATCCGGGTTTGTGGTATGGTTAAGAATGAAGGGGAACCGGGAGGAGGTCCATTTTGGTGTAAAAATTCAGATAATACAATTTCCCTTCAGGTAGTAGAAAGTGCTCAGGTTGATATGAAGAATACATCACAGCAGGAAATTGCCAAAAAAGCAACGCATTTTAATCCTGTAGATATCGTCTGCGGTGTGATGGATTTCAGGGGAAATAAATTTAACCTGACCAAATATATCGATCCTCTAACTGGTTTTATTTCCACTAAATCATTAGGAGGTAGAGACCTCAAAGCACTGGAACTTCCTGGATTGTGGAACGGATCCATGTCGGACTGGAACACCATATTCGTAGAGGTGCCAATTGAAACTTTTAATCCAGTTAAAGTAGTGAATGATTTGTTGAGGGAGCAGCATCAATGATGAAAGAGCGGTTTGTGAGGATTGTCTGGTGATTTTTGCAAAGTTTATACAAAATAGCAATTATTGATTAATTAGCCCTTTGTGTGAATTGTTTTATAATTACTTGATGTTTTCTAAGTGCCCTGAAGCATATTTACTTAAGGGGTGCATAGGTGCCTCTATGGTTAAAAAATACTTGCTATTCTGCAACCAGCCACTACCTAATTACACAAATTCGTTTTGAAATTACATTTTCAGTATAAATAATACGCAAAAAATAAATTCCTTGTATATTCTCATCCATCCAAATTGTGAATGAATTTAATCCCTTCTTAGTCTCCGCATACTTTCGTGTCCAGAAGACATTTCCATCATTTGATATTAACTGAATGGTAATGTCATCCTGATCAGGTAAAATCATGTCAACAAATAATTCTCCGTTTGTTGGATTTGGATAGGGATCGCGAATTAAAAATTGGTTATTTTCTGTTAAACATTCACGATTATCAGCCGGATTGTATTCCTCATGCCCGGAAACATCAGGGATCAATTGAAAACAGATAAATTCCGGAGTTTGATTGGGCAGATCAAAAAGTTCGAATTGTAGTGGATATCGTATTGATTCACCAGCATACAGCGTTTCTTCGAATGTTTCGTTTACAATGAATTCACCGTTTACATTGATGATTATATCCATCTGGTCTATAATTATAGTTCCCGAATTTTTAATCTCAAGCAAATAGTTAACTTTTCCATTTTGTCTTGATTCCACAACTTCATTAATTCTGACATCCAGAACTGGATCGGTCACATGGATGGTAACGTAGGTGCTGTCTTTACATCCCGCCTGATTCTCAGCCACAAGTAATGGATTATAATAGCCTTGGGTTTCATAAGTATAGAATGGATTTATGTCCCGGGAGGTTGCTTGATTATGATCAAAATCCCAAAAATATTTTTCAGCCCCGGAAGAATTATTCTCAAAGTTGACTTCAAATGGGATAGAACCGTATTTGGGAGAATAGTCAAATGAAGCAATTGGAGCTTCATAAATTGGAAATGATTGAGTTACGGTGTCCCTACATCCATTTTCAGTTATTACGATATGTGATATTTGGTAATCACCGGCATCTTCAAAACGCATACTGATGGATTGTCCCATATATTGCCCTGCATTTTCTATTTCCCACAGAAATTGTGTGATGGGATCAGCCAGACTTGAAGCAGAGGAATTGACCATGATGGTTTCATTCTGGCAATTATTATTCACAATAAAATTTGCATGGGGAAGAGGATGGATGGTAACAGGATGCACTATTCTGTCCCTGCAAAGATTATCGGCCTGCACGATCAAGGTGACATGAAAGGTTCCGTCCTTCATGAATGCATGTTTAGGAGATTGAACTTCATACAGGGCACTTTCTATTTGCCATGTCCAATGTTTGATATAATTTTCTCCCGGTATACTTGATTCATCAGTAAAAAATGTTGTATCACCAATACAGGACTGGTTCTGGGTGAAATTAGCTACAGGGGATGGAAGTACTTCGATCGACTTCTGGATGGAATCCTGACATCCGTAATTCGAATAAACCATTAATGACACCTGATATTCACCTTCCTTCTGAAATAAAAAAGCAGGATTCTGAACACTATCTATTCCTTCGATTAATGGATTTGACAAATTAACATAGGACCATTCCCAATCAATTATATTGGCTTCATTTACGGATGATTCATCATAAAATTGGATTTCTGAGCGACTACAAGGTAATTCATGTAGAAACATTGCATCAGGCAGATAATGAACCATTACCGTATCGACATTCGAACTTACACATCCATTATCAGCGATAGCCGATAAGGATATTGAGTAATTTCCGGCCAATTCATACAAATGATTTGGATCTTCAAGTGTACTCGTGTACCCATCGCCAAAATCCCAGGAAAAACCAGATATATTACCTAGCGATTCATTCTTCAGAAATACCGTTTCCCGATCACAAACATCAGAAAAAGTAAAGTGGACGCTAGGCCCTTCCAATAGAGAGAACGTTTTGGTGGTATCCGAGGAACATCCGGGAATAGATACGGACAAAGTGATAAATTTATTTCCTCCTGAAGTAAATACAATAGATGTATCTTTTGATATTGACATCATTTCATCATTGATATTCCAGCTAAAGGATGTAATTGAATCAGGATTAGTATAGTTTGTCTGGTTAACAAGATTAAGTGGATTATTTGAGCATAAGAGGGTATCCTCTATGCGGAAATCTGCAACTGGAGGGCTGTAGATCCTCACTGTGTCCTGTGTAAATTTGCTGCATCCATTTTCAGCTAAAATGAATAATTTAACTGGATATGTACCTGGGTTGGTGTACTGATGTACAGGGGACTGGATAGAGTCCGTACTTGAATCCCCGAAATTCCAGATCCAGGAAAAGATGGAGTCATCATCGGAACTTGTTGCGGTAAAAGTATTGGAACTAGAGAGACAGTTATTCCGGGTGGTGAAAGAGATGGAAGGGGCTTGAATATTTTTCACAAAGATTGATTTAGACATTATTTCAAGGCAATTGTTACTTATAGCCCTAAGTTCAATATTGAATACACCCGAGGAATTAAAGTAAACATTTTCTGGCTGAAAATTGTAGGAAAATGTGGAAGATACCTGGCAATTGTTTGGGAATGAGAGCTGGAATATTTTTTTCATTTGATAATTGGGGGTAAAGGCATACCAGTTGGATGAATCCTTTTTAAGTGTAATCTTCAGCGTGTTGTTCAACATACCAAAGTTTCCAAGCTCTGTTGCTGTTGGGGAATTACCTAGACCATCGGTGAAAGACAAACGAAATATTTTCCCTGAAAGTGTGGAAATAAAAGCAACGAGAATATTGTCATCAAGGTTGACACTGATGCCAAAGGGTATTTCATTATTTAAGAATGAGTTGTCAATTAATACGGTTGAAGGAATATTAAAAAGATCACCTCCAAATTCCAGAATATGTATTGCTTTACTTCCAAAACTACTCATAAAACCATACCATAGATTTCCATATTTGTGAAGTGAGATGTCCGAGATACTGGTTGCGCCAATAATGGCAGTGGAGGTGGTAATATCAGCAGGGCCAGGTGAGTTTCCCAGAAAATTACCGAAATTAATTAAAGTAATTTTATTGGATTTCCCCAAAACGGCCACCCAACTGTTTCCATCATATGCAATATCAAAGCCATTATTCGTAATTCCTGATGAGGATAGAATTGTATCCGCTGTAGAATTGGTGTTTGTTAAGTCCGAGCCAAAATTGATTCGAATGAATTCAGGATTACCCTTACATTGAATAAATCCAAACCATTGATCGTTATCTTGAAGTATTTTAATGTCCTGAGGTTGATCAAGGATATTATTTATATTTCCAAGATTAATTATTGAAGGCTGGTTTGATAAACTGGCGCCAAAATCCAGTCTAAAGAGGGAATTATTATCACGGCTAGTGGTGAATCCATACCATTTATTGTTTGATTTTACAACATCAATGCCAATTAATGTCGCTGATTCATTTATGGTTGTTTTCTCCTCAGCTTTTGGGGTAAGTAATAAGTCCCCTAGGCATAAATCCCATTCATAATAATCACCATTTATGGAATTATTGGTTATTGTAATTGGTTCACCTATACAAACTGAATCAGGCGATTCGAAATCTACAGACGGGCATTGACTATAAACATTGTAAAAAGAGAGTATAATGGCTAATAATGTTATATTTACATTCCCTCGCATTTAACTTAGTCTGATTGTGTTATATATGTTGATCTTTGTAAAAGTAACCAACTTATAGTATCGCATAAATGAGAATAAATTGAATTCAAAAATACAGGAAGGTTTACATTCATTATTAATATATTAAATGTTAAAAAAATTTCTAATTTGTCAGCTTTTGATAAATTTCATGATAAGTTTTTACGCCTATATCAAGTGATAAATTTTTCAAAGTCATTGAATGAATCTTTTCAGGGGTTGTATCTTTTCTAATGATATCATCGATTATTTTTTCAAATTCTGTTTTGTTAAAATTTTTCACCAACCAGCCATTAATCCCAGGGAGTATCAATTCATCAATATCACCCCAACCGGAATTAGTAATTACCGGTTTCCCCATAACCAATGATTCACCAATCTTGGTGGCAGAGGAACCTTTTTTTGAAAAGGCAGGCCTTAGAAAGCAAATTGTGGCGCTTGATAGACTTATATATAACGGCATTTCGGTATGCGATACTGAAGTGATCAAAATATTATTGGCGCTGTTTCTATACAATAATGAAGTGAAATCCTGATTTTCATGCTTATTTAAGTATAATGGCAGTTTCTTTTCTTTAATCCTGGTAAAAATTTCATCCATATTATTTGTTAGGATTAAAAATTTTGCACCAGGCAATTTTATTAATAGATGATTAAAAAAATCCAGCATTTCATCTAACATATACCAAGTTCCGATAGAACCTGAATACAACAATAAAAATTCATCCTCTGATAATCCAAGCTCCGCCCGGCACTTATATTGTTTATTCATATCAATATTAAAAGGATCAAACAGTTTTTTATCAACACATGTTGGAACTACCGATATCCTTACTGAAGGATTTGTAATTGCCGTACTTGAGGGATCAACTATGTAATTACCAGGCTGATTGGTATTCTCATGGAGAATTGATTCAATGTACGGGATTGCATTTGTTGTTAATGATACGATATGATCGGATTCACCGATAAACTCTTTTTCCTTCTTTTTGAAATATTTGAATATATAATTATAAATTGAATTATTCAGGTTCCACAAATTACCCTCTACACGTTCTTCAATCCAGAATCCCCGTGTATCAAACAGGAATTTAATATTGTATCTCCTTTTGGCCCAAAGTCCGATCAATGCTGTTATATAACTTCTGCAATGAATTATATCAAATCGTTCACTTTTGAGGAGTGCCTTTACTTTTCTTTTTAACCTTGAAAGATCATATATTGTGGAAAAGACTGGAGGATATTTGTGATAAACCATAGGAATCCATTTAATGAATGCATTATCTAATGGACTTCGCAAGTAGTGATTGAAAGTTTTACCAGATAATTTTTTCTTTTCAAAACTTATAAGAGTGATTTGATGTCCCATTTCTGATAATCCATTCAAATATGGAATTACCTGTGATTGGCCAAGCGGATCATAAATTCCATCATATGATAAATAAAGAATTCGGGACAAGGAATCTGTTGATTATTTAGTTAATATTCCGATATATTTTCCTGTATTCTTAATAATTAGTGGTTTTTTATTAATATCATGACAAAATTCTTTAAAGGCGATATTATCATTTATGTCATCAGATATAAAAAATCCACCATAATTGAGAGCCTTCCACAAGAGAGGATAAGCCCATTTTTTCCCTGAATAGCTTTTATCACTATCATAATGAATTAAATCAAAATTTCCACATAGTCTGATGGCTTCAGGTATCGCTTTAATATCTGGTTTTCTAATTAATTTCCAGTAAACGTGCAATTTCTCAGGTACTATAGTTCCTACATATTTTTCATTATTCATTTTTGCATATGGCATGTCAGTACTATATAAAATCCCTTCTTTTTTTTCCTGAAATGCGAGCAATATTGCCAGGGATGACCATCCATAAGCTACACCGGTTTCGAGTACCTTTTTGACATTTCGCAATCTGACCAGGTTATATAAGATTATGATATCACTACCCTCTCCCATTATTAAGGGGATATTTGATATTTTTTGATAGACCTCCTCAAATAAATTTTTATATGCTATTGCGGGATCTATTAATGTAGTGATTCGTAGATTTTCATTTAATGATAATATAGCTTCTCTATTTTTGCCTTTTCCTCTGCACCAGGTTTCTGCCTCATCTTTTCCAAATTCATCATCTTTGTAATAAAATTTTCTCAGGATCAAATTGAATAACTGTCCCCAATAATTCGGATTTTTGATATACCATAGAAATGTATTAATTCTGGAGATCATATTATTTCCTATGTAAAAATTTATGCACTTCAAAATTATGATTGCTATAAAATTTCTTTATTAATTGATATACAAATTTTCTAAAATTCCACTTTACATTAAAATAAGTACTGCGATTAAAATCTTTTTTAAAACGATATGGTGATAAAAAAGTCACGATGACTAATTGAGGACCTTTTTTTTAACTGAAGAATAAATTTAAGATGGTAACTTTTATTACGCCCATATTTTTTCTCGAAAATAATAATTGCGGATACATCCTTAAGGATTTTAACCAATATTGAATGCCCTTCTTCACATTCTTATTCATTATCAGATGAAGAGCTAGATAAATATATCTATGAGCGACAAATTTATTTTCAAACCGGACTAGTTTATTTTGAAATTCAGGATCATTGATTACATATGAAATGGACTTTTCAATTCGTTTAATTAATCTTTCGCTATTGAATGACCTTATACTTCGCCCCGAATAGTCACATAACGAGGCACAAATAGTGTTCGAAAATCTTAATGAAAAATTAAAAGATAATTTAAGCCATAATAAATAATCTTCTGATCCAATTATTTCAGGATCTTCGTTAAAATGATTTTTTTTTATAATATCTTTTCTTATTAGTACTCCCACACAACTTAAATGATTCCCACTTAACAGTGATCTGGCCAAATCTTGTTTCCTTTTGTTTTTTCTTTCAATTACTTTCCCATTTTTATCCCGTATTTCATAAGCCAGGTGAATCCATTCCGGAGTATTGAATTTTTTTATCATTTTCTTTCCCTCTTCAAGGAAATTAGGATAAATAACATCGTCAGAATCCAGAAAAGTAATGTAATCCCCATTTGCTTTTTTTATGCCAAAGTTTCGTGCCTTAGCTCTTTCTTCATTTTTACTTTTAGAAAAAAATATAATTCTGGGATCGGTAAATTTTTTAATAATGGATTTAGTATGATCAGTGCTTGCATCATCAACAATAATTATTTCATAGTCTTCTATCTTCTGATTTAGTACACTTTGAACAGCATTTTTAAGATCGTCAGCTCGATTGTATGTAGGTATAATTATTGAAAAAAGAGGATTCCGCTTCATAAAAATTATTCTGGTATTGCCAGTAAATTATATTGATATAAAAATTCTTTATTTGAATTTGTGATATTTAATAAATTATTTTTCCCATAAACAAATAATCCATAACCCAAACCTTTTAATTTTTCTCTGATTTCAATTTCAGACCACCCAATTGATTTAAACCAACTATCTGTAATCTCAATTAATAAAGCAGGTCTATAAGAATTTATTGTATTTATTGCTCCATTTATAACCAGGGGTTCAGATCCTTCAACGTCGATTTTAATGACTGAAATACCATTAATTTTATTAGTGGATAGATAATAGTCAATTGTTTTTGTATTTACGGATATACCCGTATCATCTCTTGTAAGATGTCCTGATCCAGAATTATTTTCATTAATAACAAAGTTATTTTGGCCATTTTTCTCACTTATCGCAATGTTCTCAATGTTTATATATGGCTTCAGATTTTTATTAATTGAAATATTATTATTCAAATTCTCAAATATTTTTGGATTTGGCTCAAAAGCTATAATCTGGGCATTAATTTTTCTTATCCATATATTGGATGCGCATTGCAAGGAATATGCTCCTACATTTGCTCCCACATCCAATATGATAGATCCAGGCTTAATTTTACTATAACTGATTTCCCATAATGGATCTTTTATGTTAGCATAGATATACCACTGCATATAATCATTTACTTCCAGTTCAAAATTGATATTTGACAAGTTAATTCGTTTGATTGTATTCTCGGGGTATTCATTATGAGTAGGAAGAAGTTTATATAACCAAGGTATTTTTGAATTTAGTTTACTGATTAGATTATCTAATTTTAAGAGTAGAACTAATCTATGAATTAGTTGAGTAGATTTTTTCATATGTAGTTTAGATACCTTTTAATTAAATCGCTTTTAATTCCATATTTTGCTTCTACCGTATTCTTTAAATTTTTTCCTATTTTTTTCAGATCAACATTATCATGATAGCTAGATAAAATAATTTTTTTTATTTCTTCATATGTGTTTTCAGGATTCATGGAAAATCCATTCAAATTGTTTTCGATGTATTCATCAAAATCACCGATTCCCTTCACAACTGCAACCGTTTTAGACATAAATCCCATTTCTTTCACGACACTATTACTTGCTTCATATAAGGATGGATGAATCAGCAAGTCACATAACTCCATATAATCGATTACATTTTCTTTATATCCCGTTAAGATTATCCGATCGTGTAAATCATTTTTCTCAACATAATCCCTCATTTTTTCGAACTCAGGTCCATTATCTAGTGAAAATAAAATAATATCAAGTTTTTTTTCTTTTAATAGTTCATGAATTATCTTAAATGCCAATTCATGTCTTTTTGCTTTTATATATCGTGAACACATTAATAATCGTAATTTCGCAGGATATTTATTTCTTAAAAGCTCAACTGTATTTTTATCAGGTTTCGGATACTCATTAAAATCATAGATATATGGTATTACTGAGAGTTTATCAGGATACACGTGTTCATTGGTTATTATTGCCTGATATATGGATTCAGAAGGCACAATAATTATTCTTGCCAAGTTATTGATAATTTTTTCTCCAATTACCTCATTCCTGTTACGCTTGAGATTTGGTTCAAATAGCGATTGAAAATTAAAATGATGTCGAAATATGATTACTTTGGCCGGAATAAAAAATTGTGCAATTACCGCTATTATGTTTGAATCCTGCAGATGGCTGTGAATAACCTGGATTTTATTTCTGTAACTAAAAAAAATTAAATGAATTAAATTAATTAAATATCTGATAACTCCCAGTTTAATTTTGTTTGGTGATGAAAAGGTTTTTATATTAAATTGATTAAGGGTAGTGTGAATTGATCCCTTCTCGGCTATTGTTAAGAATTTAATATCAATTCCTATATCATTAAGACCACGAACCATAGACTCCATGGCAATACTTCTCTTGTTTGAAGGGTAATAAATTAACAACCTCTTGTTTTTAAGAATCATTTAGAATTTTTTAAATTGGTCCTTAAAGTGAGAAATTGATCTTTCTGCTGAATACTTTGCACTGCATTCCCTTATGGAATCACTTATTTTCTTTTTTTGTTCAAGATTAAGTTTAAAATACCATAAAATTTTACTCTCAATGGAGTCCAAATCTAACTGAACTATTAATTCCGGGAACCTGGTCATGAAGATTTCCTTTGTACCGGTCCATTCAGATAAAATAGGAACTAATCCAGCATTCATTGCTTCTAAACTGGATGTCGGGAAAGCATCACCCCGGGAGGGATGCAAATACAAGGAACATTTTTTATATAGTCCATCTAAATTTTGAACGCTTCCAAGAAAAACAAAATCATCTTTAAATTCATATGGTAAATGATCTTTTATACCTTTTAAAATTGAATCATCCCAATGTCCAGCTATGAATAATTTCAAGTCTGGAATATTTTTTTTGGCTTTTAAAACTGAATCTACTGCTAAATCTAACCCTTTGTAAAATTTTCGAAATTCACCTGGTCCATTTGCAATAAATAGGATATTCAATGATTTAAGATTGGGGAGTATTTTTGAAAGTTCTTCAATTCTCTTTTCTGGTATTCCTAAAAATGAATAAAATATCTTGTTCTTTTTTTTATTATTTATTAATGCACTGGCAATTTCGCAGGACATTTTACCTTCACAAAATAAATAGTCATAGTTGTTTAATAACCATTTATGCAACCAAGTAACAGATGGCGAAAAAAAACCGGAATAAGTAAAGTATAATGTATGGCTACCCAAGTAACATATCAGCTTTTGATTTTTATTTAATAATCCCAATTTTCGCATTAGAACCGGACTGGGGTGCAGATTATCGACAAGTATATATTTATATTTTTTTTTATTCGGGAAAAAAATTGCATTAACAAGCCACGCTATAAAATTGTATACTTTGCCATAATTTTTATCCTGCCATCTTAGAATTTTGTCAACGTAAAAATGATCTTCTGTTAAAGATTCGGCTAATTTTTTATGGTGTGGATGAGCTGAAGGTCTTCCTTCTAAATATAGTGTTTCTGGAATTGCCAATCTTAAATATTGTTAGGTAAGACAATAACTATACTTTGATTTTTTTAATATGGATTCAATGTCATTATAATTTATCAATATTTCTTCTACTGAAGCTTTGGTTAGTTTTTTAAGTTTCGGTGGATTTTTTTGTTTAATACTTTTACTACCTATAAATTCTCTTAATTTATTTTGGTAATCAATGCTATTTTCAGAATAAAAAAAGTCCTCATAATAAAGATTAAAAATTTGATATTCCTTAAATTCCGAATTCATATTAACATATAATTCTTCCAAGTGATCGAGTTCATTTACTATATTTTCTGTTGGCAAGTATAAAGCGCCAGCATATCCACCATTTATGTCTTTTTCTGAATGAAAGATGCCAGAATTATTGGCCAACTTGAAGGAAATAAGTAATTCAAGAAGATTTTTTCTTTTTAACAGTATTATTTTAGGATTTAGATATTTAAAGTTGAATTCTAGGTGTTTCTTATAATAATAATATTGATATGAGTCAAAAATTATCTTGAATCCAACATTGTTTGCTCCAATATCATAGCTGTCTTGTGCTAAATAATCATTCCAATGTTCCATAGTATGCCAGGGAGCCGAGTGATTCGGATTATTGAGTAAACTATTAAAATAGCTTTTCACAAAATATTTTGATACAGGGTTATACTTAAATGTAGTTTTATGATCGCCAAAAAATCTCCGGAATAATTTTATTGTTAAATTTTGATTTAAAAACATTCTGATTCCATCTTTAGAATTACCACGTAAAATTTCACCATGACAACGAATATCCAGGAATGAATTTAACCAAAGCCGTATATATGTAGATCCTGTTCGACCAGAGGTTATAATGATAAATAAATTTTTCATTATCCAAGTCAGAGATATATAGAAATTTTTACACTTATGATACTAATTAAATATATTTTCATAGCCTTCTATCAGGAGATCTGTCAGAGTTTTCACATCCCATGGATCGTACAATTTTATATCAAATCCTTTTTCCTTCAAATCCGGGGCACCGGAATTTTGAGAAGCAATAATAGGAATCTTCAAAGATTGTGCTTCCAATAATACCATTCCAAAAGATTCCTGAACAGAAGGAAGTACAAAAATTGATGCTTTTCTATATACATTTTGTAGTTCATACTTATTTAAATATCCAAGTAATTTTATTTTTCTGGATTTATATCTTGAAATAATAGTTTCTATTTCTAAACTTTTATTTCCAACAAGCCACAATTCAACTTTTTTTAATTTTATACTGTCGAACGCAAGAAGTAAGTATTGGACACCTTTCATTATATCTAATCGCCCCACATATAATATAGTATAAATATTAGTATGCTTTTTTTGACTGAACGGTATTTTTTCCGATTTCAGGTCAGGCATTTTTGATATTAATTTTTCTTCAGGCACACCATGACTAATAAATGTCTTTTTAGCATAGGTTGAAAGAACATTAATGACATTACTATTTTCAATTTCCTTCTTAATTCTTTGTATCATAAATGAAGAAAATAGGTTATTCGTTTTTCGTATTGGTATCCCCCATTTTTTGTATTCTTCTTTCATTATTCTGACATGTTCATCTACATATATCATTGGATATTCCAATTCAACAGTACCACCTCGTTTTTTTACTTTTTTTATGGACAACAAACTTACTTGAGGCCATGCGATTAAATGAGTGGTTTTTTTTAGATTGATTGAGATAATAAAATCATATAAAGAATATAGTAGATCAAGATGATATTTATAACCATTGGATATACCAAAAAAATGAAAAAGACCCCAAAGAAAGTGACTAAGCAAATCATAACATTTAAATTTTTTTTCTTTGATTAGATTGCCCTTCACATAGATGAATATCTTAAAGTCCGGCCAATATTGAGCATATTGGAAATCATTTTTCCCTTTAATTAATTTTTCGACAATCAAATGAGAATGTGTACCTGGTCCCGTAATTAATGTTATAAATCTCATTTTTTGAAGATAGTTTTATATATCAGGCTTCTATATATACTAAAATATCTGATAAAAAGATTTGGGTCTTGTCTTAAGGCTTTCAACGCGAGATTTCGAGATTTTCTCGGATTGAGGTTATAATCATCTCTGGCTTCCTTAAGTATTTTTAAACCATTTAAATATTTGTTTAATGATTGCTGATATTTATGCAATTCCCTTTTATCAAGGTATTTTTCTGACAGATATTTTAAATCATCAATTAACCTATTTTGGTCATTGATGGATTTTGAATTTTCATGATACCTGAAATTTGATAATATTTGACGAATTCTATAGAAAGGTATATCATAAGTAATCGCCCGTAACCAATATTCTAAATCCAGCGCAAAATATCGACCTTCATCAAGTAATCCGATTTTATCTTTAACAGCCCTCGACCAAAATGTGGACGGTTGAGCAAGGCTGTTTTCCCAACATTTTAAGAGATCTAAAATTGTGTAATTTATGGGCTCTAATTTTATATTTTTTGAGGTTCTTGGGGTCCAAACAATTCCTTGCTTATTAAAAAATCTTGTATAACCTGTTATGATGAATTCACCTCTTGATGTTTTAGCTAATGATTCTACTATAGCGAGTGTATTTGGTTCATAAGTATCATCTGAGTTTAACCAACCGATTAGGTCTCCACTTGCAATTTTTAATCCTTTGTTAATAGCATGAGCCTGGCCTTTATCAGGCTCGCTGATCCAAAATGCTAACCTCTTTTCGTACTTTTGTATTATTTTCTTGGAGCTATCCGAGCTTCCTCCATCAATTACGATGTATTCGAGGTCATGATAATTTTGATTTAAAACAGAAAGGATGGTTTCTTCAAGATATTTATCCTGGTTGTAAGAAGGTGTTATTATTGAAATTTTCAATTTATTATTTCTTTAATTATTAAAATAAAGAAAACGAACTTCAGATCATTTTAGGTTTTTAATATGCGGACAATTATTAAAATGAAGATCCTTTAACGCAATAAGATTTTTATATTCAAATTCACTGGCATTTGGGACAATATTGAGTTTCCTAGATGTATGATCAAATTCATACCATTTATACCCGTATTTAATGCCAGTATTAAACAAATCTAAACAAGAGTATCCTGCATTTATTGCATTTTTGCTTGTAAATTCAACTATTAAGGCAGGTGGTTTTTTAGAGTATAGAATTTTTTCCCCTCCTAACATAACCGGAATCTCCCAGCCCTCCACATCAATTTTAATTAATTTTATATTATCAAGTTGATATTCTTTTACAATTTCATCTAGCGTGGTTGTTAATACATTTTCACTTACTATTAGATTTCCTTTGGTAGGCTTTGCAAGGGAATTCCATGCATCATATCCCGTCATATCTTTTTTAAGAATGGCGATACCTTTTTTATCGGATAAGGCCAAATTAATGGGAATAATATTTTTATATCTATTAAGTTCAATATGTTCTTTTAATCTTTCAAAAGTTTTTTTTGTTGGTTCAATCGAGATTATTTTTCCTTTATTGCCAATGATTCTTGCGGCAATTAAAGTAAATAACCCAATATTTGCGCCTACATCAATAAATACATCTCCCTTATCAAGAAATAATTTAACAAATTCCTTCTCCGCGGTTTCAAAATCATTTAAAAGTGAAAATGAACTGAATTTACTGTCTTTATAAAGCCGGATCTTTATTCCATGTGACGATTTAACATCAATATAATCCTTATCAATTTTTGATAATTTATAAAGATTATCAACAGTTTTTGCATAGCTATCCTTAAATAACCGATCAACTAATGTTCCATTTAAAATATGATTAACTGTTTTTCTGGTTTTCCAGAAAAATCCAATATTATATATGTTTGGCTTAATTGGATAATCATATTTCTTTAACCAATCCCTTGCATAAAACTGGATGATACCTATTTGTAAATTATCCAGTTTCTCTTTCCATTGATTCACTTCTCCAGAATGAATATGATTCTGATGGAGTAATGTGCTTGGGTCAAATTTCTCTTTTTCATAATTCACCAGTGTTTCAAGATTAAATGCTTTGATTTTAATGCGCTGATTTGTGATGGATAAATTTTTTGATATTCTTTCAATATCTTCAAATGCTATTTGAATGTTAAGAAATTTGCTGATTCTATCTGATTCTTTACTGATATTTTTATGAAAGATCTCATATTTGCTCCTTAGAACATGATTACAAGAATTCCAGTTATTGAAATCATCAATAAAATTCTGAAGTTTCAACTTGCTGAATACATTTTCAAACGAGCTATTACTTTTGTTCATTAAGGATACAAAAACATCTCTCAAATCTCGATATGAAAGTAGAATATATAAATTTTCCGCTTTTATAATTTTACTGATACCTGCCAGATAATTATGTTGCTTTACCAGTACGTAGTCGTATGTAAAATTATATCTTGTGTGTAATTCAACAATATTCTGGTTTCCAAGCCACCCTAAATCCAGAAAATGGTTTTTAGAAATGGTTAATATTTCTTTTGCTATTAGGTACTGTAGTGTAGAACCTGATCTGGGTATTCCTGCACAAAAAATCCACTTAGCCATTTTACTTAAAACTCCATTCTAACATTGGTGCCAAAATACTATCACGCTTATTCGCTGAAAAATAAGGATTTTCTATCGAGAAATTAATATGGAATCTTGCAACATGTGGAATTTCATATATCCAGCGAACCATATGAATCCCAAAAAGCACATTTACATGAAACTCACCCTGGTTAAAATATTTTCCTGGAATAATAGTAGTTACAACATGTTTACCTGCTGGCAAAGTATTAGAGTTATAGTGATCATCTCGATCATTATGAAAACTTGAAAATACCTTAATCCCAAAAGAGGTGACAACTTCAAGTCCGATTTTAAAATTAGGAACGTCATTTTTCAAAATAATTTCCTGTGCTATATATATATCTTCAAGACTATTAAATTCCTTCCTTAGATTTCCTTTTTTATCTTTCAAATAAATAGAATTCAAGCATATTTCCTCGTTTTGGAAAAGTATTTGCTTATTAGTTTGATACCTGTCAATCACATTCAGATAATTTGAAATTACTTTTACTACATTATCAATTATTACAATCTTTCCGCTATCCAATAATATTCCATTATTGCATAATTTTTTAACAGCTCCCATATTATGACTCACAAACAACACTGTTCTCCCCTGTCCTGTTATATCCTCCATTTTACCAAGACATTTTTTTTGAAATTCTGCATCACCCACAGCCAATACTTCATCGATTAATAATATTTCAGGCTCCAGATGAGCAGCAACACTGAAAGCAAGGCGAACCTTCATTCCACTGGAATAGTGTTTGACCGGAGTATCTATGAATTGTTTCACACCCGAAAAAGTCACAATCTCATCGAATTTTTCCTTTATCTCACGGCGTTTCATTCCAAGAATGGTGCCGTTTAGGTAAATGTTTTCACGACCTGTCAACTCCATGTGAAATCCGGTTCCTACTTCCAGTAAAGAGGATACTCTTCCATCCACTGTAAAATAACCCGTTGTTGGTTTGGTAATGCGACTTAAAAGCTTTAATAAGGTACTTTTTCCCGCTCCGTTTCTTCCAATGATGCCCACAGCCTCCCCCTTTTTTATCTCGAAATTGATGTCTTTAAGCGCCCAGAACTCTTTTAGTGGTTGATTCGGTGATTGGACAAGTTGTTTATTTGATAGAGGATTTAACTTCGAGATGAAATTTCCAAACGCACTCCGTAGATCTCCAGCTTTTGATAAACCGATTTCGTATTTTTTCCCCAGATTTTCTACCCGAATTGCAACTTCTGACATCTTAAGGATTTGATATTCAATCTTTTTGATTTACAAATTTAACAAAATAGAACATAAGCATTAATTTCCCATTAAAATTAATTAAACAATATCTGCCATCACTTTTTCCACTTTTTTGAAATATATCATTCCTGATACAAAAAAAATTCCGATGATTAAAAAAGACACATAAGAAAATGCACTGATTTCCCCAATACCCAGTATGCTATAACGGAATCCTTCTACCACACCTGACATCGGATTAAGATGATAAATAAACTGGAATTTTTCAGGGATTAATGACGCTGGGTATCCTACTGGTGTAGCATATAATCCAAATTGGACAAGGAATGGTATAACATGAATAAAGTCACGATAGCGTATGGTCAAAGCGCTTAACCAGATACCAATTGATAAAGCCGCAAATATGTTAATAAAAAAAAAGACAGGGAACCAAATCAGTTTTAGTGTGATAGGGTATTGGTATATTAGCATCAGTATGACTACAAAGATGATTGCTATCATGAAGTCTACAAATGCTACAACTGCCTTGGATAATGGTATAACAAGCCTAGGGAAATATATTTTTTTAACCATTTCCTGTGCACCTATTATAGACTGCCCGGATTGGGAAAGTACAAAAGAAAAATAAGCCCAGGCTGACATGCCGGTTAATGCAAACAGAGGATAGGGGACATCCCCAGTATCTACTTTTACTGCCTTGTTAAATATGAGAATGAATATTAGGAGTGTAGCTGCTGGTTGTAGAAAAGCCCAGAATAATCCCAGAAAGGTTTGAGCGTACCGCACACGTAAATCACGATATGCGAGAATTAGAAACAAATCACCGTATTCGAAAAGTTCTTTAATATACAGGCCAACGCCCTTCTTCCGAGAATCATAATGCACTTCAGCCATTCGATTGAATTTGCATTAATTTTATTTGTTCGTAGTACGTTTTTTTATTTCCTTACCAGGTGATACTTGTTTTGAAATTAATCCTTCTTTATCTGAAGATTTTTTTTGCGAAACATTAGAGGTCCCCTTTTTTTGGATTTTTTCCGATTTTGTTTCCTCTTTTTTCTTTTTAGTTTTTTCTTCAGCCATTTTCTTCAACAAATCCGGGGCTTCTCTCAGTAAAATATAATACCAATTAACTAGCTTCTTCACATCAGAAGGATATACCCGCTGAGTATCATAATCTGGCACAATGTATTCAAGAAAGCTCATCAGTTCGTCCGATGTCGACTTACTATCGATTCCCGGATCCTCACCGAACTCTTTGTAAATCTTTTTAAATATATTTTCCAGAGGTTCAGCTCCTTCTTCTGTATTGGTATACAATGAGATCTCTGCCAGAATTGATACCTTATGGGTTGGGTTGGTCACCATCCGGAGCTTTTTATCATCCAGACTTTCCAGGATCACGCCTGATCTTCCTGGTTTTAAAACTTTGAATAAACCTCCTTTTCCCGAGATGGAGGCAACTTCAGTTAAATCTTTCATAAACAAATAAATTGTAGCGCAAATTTGATAAAATGATTCAATAATGACAAAAATTAAACCGAATTGATTGATGCCAGGAAATTAATTATATCATCCTTGCCCCGTTGATCTACAGTTGATGTTATAAAAATATCCGGCAGGTATTCCCAATCATTTAATAGGATCGATTTATATCGTTCAACAGATCCATAAACTTTATTTTTTGATAGTTTATCAGCTTTGGTAAATACCAATACTATGGGTATCTGTTTTTCTACTGCCCAATTTAAAAACTGAAGATCGATAGCCTGCGGCTCAAGGCGTATGTCAAGAAGTACAAATAGACATGTCAGATATTCTCTGTGTAACAAATAATTCCTGACAAAAGCCGACCATGCTATTTTTCTTTTTTTACTTACTTTGGCCCAACCGTACCCTGGGAGATCTACCGCATACCAGACTTTATTGATTAAATAAAAATTTATTGTTTGTGTTTTCCCGGGAGTAGCTGAGGTTTTCGCGAGTTTCTTCCTTTCAAATAACATATTAATCAATGAAGATTTACCTACATTGGATCTGCCAATAAATGCAATTTCTGGAAATCCAGATGACGGGCAATCAGATAATTTTGTTACGCTCTTTTCAAAAACCGCGGACTGAATTTTCATGATTTAAATAGTACCCACATTATAATTCATTCGCAATATTTATTTTTAATGCCGTAAAATGAAAATATTTATAAAAAAAGAGAATCGGGTTTTTTTTAGAATATAAGAAATAATTATTTTCAAAGTATAAAAAATTATTTATTTCACCCGAGTGTATATAAGATTCAATAATATTGCTTTGTTTTTATTGATGACTTGTTTCCCTTTATTGTTATACAGTCAGGACAGGGAAACTTCACGCTTTGCCGATAGATTGGAACCACTTGCAAAAGAGTATTTCAGGACAGGTAATTATAAAAAAGCTTTGGAGGGATATCTTACACTTGATTCCATCATACCCGGAAAAACTCATTATAATTATCGCATCGGTTATTGTTATCTCCAATCGAATTTCAAATCAAGAGCATACCCGTATCTTGAATTTGCCTACAAGCAGGAAGATGCCCCGGCTAATATCTTCTGGGAATTAGGTAGAGCTTACCATTATGGGCATGAATTTGAAAAGGCAATGATTTTATATGAAAGTTATAAGAAAGAATTAGAATTTAAAAAAGAACCAGAAAGATATCAGGAAAAGATTCAACAGATTGATCGATATATTCAGATGTGTAGAAATGGTTTAAGGCATATAAAAAATCCTTTAAGCAATATTGACGTGGTGAATTTGGGTCCGAATGTAAATAGTGAGTTCAGTGACTTCTCTCCGCTGATTACAAGAAATGAACAAAATATCTTTTTTACGTCTAAAAGACCAGCAACAGAAAAATCAAAAGTGGATCCATTAACAGATCAGTTTTATGAGAGTATATTTTTCGCAACTAAAAATGATGATTTATGGGGCAATGCTGAAAGTATAGGACCGCCTATCCATCGGGATAATGTTCACAACGGAGCAGTGGGTTTGGCACCGGATGGACTGCAACTCTTAATATACCGAGGAGATAATAATAGTTTCACTGCAAAAATTTCTGGTAATATTTATGTCAGTAATTTGAGTGGGAATAAATGGACTAAGCCTAAGCTGATAGAATCGATTAATTCAAACAGTTGGGAGTCTCATGCTTCCTTAACTGAAGATAAAGAAATGATTGTATTCACAAGTGACAGGAGTGGTGGTATGGGTGGGACAGATATATATTTTTCGACTAAGGGCCCAAACGATCAATGGAATTCACCTCAAAATATCGGGGGATATATTAATACAAAATATGATGAAGATGGACCGTTTATTCACCCGGATGGGAATAAATTATATTTTAGTTCGAAGGGGCATGATTCAATGGGTGGTTATGATATTTTTTTCAGTGAGTATCTTGAAGATGAAAATCGCTGGACAAGACCAGAAAATGTTGGCTATCCAATCAATTCAGCTGATGATGATATTTTTTTCGTATGGAGTGCGGATGGTGAAAGGGCTTATTTCTCTTCAGAGAGAGAAGATTCATATGGTGACACAGATATTTATATGTTAACAAGGGATGAGACAAATGTAATCACCACCGAAGTCAGGGGGAAAATAATCGATAAATATACACGTGAACCCAGGAAAGCTGAAATTATTGTCAGAGATATGCTAAGTAATAATCTTATTGGAATTTTTGATGCAGATTTTGATAAAGGTACCTATTCTATAAAATTAAAATCTAAACGTCGTTATTTTATCACAATCAAATCTACTGGATATCAGGATATTATAACTGAATTGGACTTACGTGAAGAAAGTAATCAGTTACTGGAAAAGGATTTTGAATTACGAAAACGAAATTAAAATGAATTACGTTAAAAATTCTTTCCAAATAATAGGAAGTCTATCTTATTTGATATTTAGGTTTTCCTATATATATTTAAAAATCATAATCTTAAAAACGGGAAATTGAGTATTTTTTCTGTAAGTTTTATACAATATTTCAGGATTTTAATCTTCTTCAACCTGACTTTTTTACTTCATATTAACATTAAAGCTCAGGATAACCAGGAAATTGCCAACCAGTTGATTCAGGTAGCAGATGAAATTTATGCCAATACACAGGCATATAATCAAGCCAGAGATGCTTACGTTCAGGTACTCGATTTTGATCCGGATAATCTGAAAGCAAATTATATGGCCGGGTATTTATTTTTACAAACCATTCAAAAGGAAAGAGCCACACCCTATTTGTTGAATGTTTTTAGAATTGATCCGGAATTTACTTTTGATCTGATGTATTTAATAGGCCGGGGGTATCAGTTTGGATTGGATTTTGATAATGCTATCAGTTTTTTTAACCGATACATAGACTTATTCAATAGTGAGCCCTATTACAGCGGTGCAGATAAAATACCAGTTGAACTTGTTAGACAACGCATCGAAGAATGCGAAAGGGCAAAAGAGATGATTAATTCTCCTTTAAATTATAATATCACCAATGTCGGATCAGATGTTAATTCGGAATGGCCGGATTATGGCCCCAGTGTTAACAGGGGTGAAACCATACTGGTATTCACATCGAGAAGACAGGAGGGGAATATCAATGAGAATGTTTTTAATGATAACTTCCCATATGAAGATATTTTTATTTCATATAAAGAAAATAATGAATGGACTCCTGCTGAAAATATTTCGCCCCGGATAAATACATTATATTTTGAATCTAATTTGGCAATATCTGATGATGGCCGGGAACTGTATATTTATGTCGATGAGAATGGTGGCGATGTTTATATTTCAAGGAAACAGAATACAGGTCTTTGGAGTAGACCAGAGCCCTTACCTGGAAGCCTTAACACCACATTCAAGGAGACTTCAGTATCTCTGTCTCCTGATGGTAAACTGATATTTTTTGCCAGTGACCGAACTGGATCCCTGGGAGGATTGGATATTTATTACAGCATCAAAGATAGAAGGGGCTTATGGACAGAAATAAAAAATATTGGGTCGCCAATAAATACTCCGTATAATGATGATTTCCCGTTTATTGATTATGATGGGAAAACACTCTATTTCAGTAGTGAAGGGCATAACGGTATGGGGGGATATGATATTTATAAGACGGTGTATGATTCAACGTCAAAACAATGGATTAAACCAGTAAATATTGGATATCCTATCAATACACCTGATAATGATATTGCCTTTATAACTACTTCAGAAGGAGAAACAGGGTATTTTTCATCTGTAAGAGAAGATGGATTTGGATACCAGGACATTTATAGATTTTCCATTCCTGAGGAGATCCAAAGAATTACCGAGGAGAAACCTGAAATAGTCTTAGTTGAAGAAAAAGAAAAGTTACCTGTCAAGTTGTTACTCCATATTAAAGATGATACGGGTAATCCCATTGATGCTACAGTACAGGTTAGAAATAGTGTACAGAATTTTCTTATTGGAGTTAGTAAAATAGTTACTGGAGAATATTTGGCAACAGTCAGAAATGAAGAATCTATGGACTTTACTATTTCGGCTGAACGCGATGGTTATTTATTTTATAACAAGTCTATTACCATTCCTGGGATTACAGAGGAGGAGCAGGTTCTTGAATACAATATGGTCTTAAGAAAGTTGACCACTGGGACTTCTGCGGTTATGAGAAATGTTTATTTCGATTTTAACAAAGCCAGCCTGAAAACCGAATCATACACTGAAATCAATAAGTTATTTCAAATGCTGTCTGAAAACTCCAGAATGATAGCGGAAATATCCGGACATACAGATAATATTGGCATAAAAGAGTATAATTATGATTTATCCTACCGACGAGCCAAGGCTGTAGTTGATGTATTGATATCGAAGGGCATTGATCCTGCCAGAATTAGAGCTGTAGGATATGGTGAAGATAGACCTCTTGCATCTAATGACGATGAACGGGATGGAAGGGAATTGAATCGCCGGGTTGAATTTAAAGTAGTGAAAATAAATAATTGAGATATCACATCTTTTTAGATCAGGAACTTTTACCAACAAGTTCATTCCAAATTCAGTTAGATTCGAAATTATCAGGCAATTTTTAATGCAAATTGTTCCATATAAAGACAAAGACCTCTCGAAAAAAGAACAGGTAGCGCTGATGTTTGACAACATCAGCCCACGATATGATTTACTCAATCATCTATTGAGCCTCGGGATTGATGTCAGATGGAGAAAAAGAGCCATTCAACTATTAGAAGGATTTCAACCGAAATATATTCTGGATATAGCAACAGGTACGGGAGATTTTGCTATTGAAGCCCTTAAAGTAAATCCGGAAAAAATTATTGGGATCGATATATCAAACGGTATGCTGGACCAGGGAAGGCAAAAAATAGAGAAGATGTTACTTCAGAATAAAATTGAATTATTTCAAGGTGATTCAGAAAACCTGCAGTTTAAAGATAATAAATTCGATGCTGTCATCGTTGCATTTGGTGTAAGGAATTTTCAAAATCTTGAAGTAGGCTTAACAGAAATGTTAAGGGTTTTGATTCCGGGAGGTGTTGCGGTTATACTTGAATTTTCCAAACCGGATCATTTTCCTTTTAAACAGGTGTATAACTTTTATTTTAAAAAAATTCTACCTTTTATTGGTAAAAAAATCTCAAAAGATCATTCTGCTTATACTTATCTGCCTGAATCTGTACAGGCATTTCCAGAGGGGGACGATTTTCTGAAATTACTTGAAAAGGTAGGATTTATAAAAACACAATGTATTCCATTGACATTTGGCATAAGCTCGATATATCTGGGCGAAAAAGTTTAATACTTTTTTTTCTGTGCTTATCCATTTCAACTTTTGCCCAGAAAACTATAGAAACCAATCTACCCAATTATGATGAACGATGGATCCATTATGGTTTTTTAATGGGGGGGCACCGATCGCAATATCAACTTAAATATTCACAAAATTTTATTGATGATCAGTTAGATTCCATTTACTCAATTTTGCCACCGTCACGATTAGGCTTCGATCTTGGATTCATCGTAAATTTCAGATTAGGACAGTATTTTGATTTCAGGATAACACCTAAAGTTGGGTTTTATGAATATAAGGTAGAATATAATTTAACAAATGGGGGGCAGATTAATCAACTCATTGAATCAACAGTTGTGGATATTCCATTACTTTTTAAATATAAATCAAGAAGATGGACAAATACACGGGCTTATATGATTGCCGGAATTATGCCTGGGATACAAGCGAGTGGAAATAAAGATGATGAAGAAGAACGCAAGCTGCAAACAGGTAACTTTAATCTCTCCGCTGAATTTGGTTTTGGTTTTGATTTTTATTTTCCTTTGTTTAAATTCTCTCCTGAAATCAGGTTTTCAAGGGGTTTGGTTAACTTATTAAGAGAGGATAGATTCGGTTATGGTGATGGGATTGAAAGTCTAAGAACAAACGTATTTACCTTATACCTCCTTTTTGAATAATCATGGGAAAAATTGTTTGTATTACCGGAGCTACATCAGGGATTGGTGAGGCAACAGCCAGGTTGCTATCAAAAGAAAGATTTTCATTAATTCTATGTGGAAGAAGACGAGATCGATTGGAGAAAATGCGAGATGTGTTAAAATTAAAAACTGAAGTTCAAATACTTAATTTTGATGTACGAGATAAAGATAAAGTTTTTGATTCTTTTAATTCATTATCGGATCCCTGGAAAAAAATTGAAATACTTATCAATAATGCAGGAAATGCACATGGATTGGACCCTTTTGATCAAGGAAGTTTGGATGATTGGGATGCTATGATTGATATCAATGTTAAGGGATTGTTGTATGTTTCAAAGGCAATAATTCCAGGTATGATCAAAAGAGGAAATGGCCACGTTGTTAATATCGGTTCTATTGCAGGGAAGGAGGTCTATCCTAATGGAAATGTTTATTGTGCTTCAAAATTTGCTGTTGATGCTATAAATAAGTCAATGTTGATTGATCTGAATCAGCACGGGATTAAAGTATCAGCTATAAATCCGGGATTAGTAAATACTGAATTTTCATTAGTGCGATTTAAAGGTGATCAAGAAAAAGCAAATAATGTATATAAGGGCATAACACCTCTGACTGGTCATGACGTTGCCGAATTGATTCATTTCATCATCACTCGACCGCCACATGTGAACATCGCTGATTCAATTATATTTCCAACTGATCAGGCAAGTGCCACGGTTGTTAGAAGAAAGTTGTAAAACATTATTTTTTGAATGCCAGGGTACTACCCCCACAAAAATTTTTAGAATTTTTAAAGGTATATGTAATATAATATATACCAGTAGCACCACACTGAAAAATTAAAGCAGGGAAAAATTTATTTTCGGCATGATTAGTAGATACTGGATTTCGGTTGGAATCATATATTGTGATAATTATTCCGTCTGTGTCTTCTTCAGAGGTACAGATATTAAGATAATACTGGGTATCCTTTGTCATTACATATGAATATTCAATTTTTTGTTTACTGCCTTTCTGCCCATTCACATTAAAACTTTTAACATAAATAAATCCGTCCTTGATCTTTGAAATACAATTCTGAGATTGAATCTGAAAATCACATTGAGCCAGAACAGTTGTTCCCAAATTTAACAATATAAGTACCAACGTGATGGATGAAATATAAAATCCTCTCATTATGTGCTGTTAACTTACAATTCCATTCCGTATCCCGGAACAAACATTTTGTATTTTTTCAATCGTTTCATTACTGATGATGACGGTTGTTGAGCTATTATCCTTAGCTACTAAAACACCATCTACTTCTTCATAGGTTGGTTCCCCGTATATAGTTTCAAGTTCTACTTCGTTAAATGCTTCCATCAATGACATTAATTCGGTATAAAGATGATCGAATTGCTCACTGGAATCTTTATAATTTGCAATTAATTCCAATATTTTTTTTAGTACTATTTTTTGTTCACCTATAGTTTCTTTTAACTCGGTATTTTGTTGATTGTTTGAATACACCTGATTGGCTATGAATAAAGATTCAATCCATCCCCCAGCAATCATCAATACACTCAATCCTGACCTTTGTTGTTCCTGAAAATACAGGTTTACATCATTAAAATTCTGGGTTGTTAAAAGCAGGAGTGAGTCAAGATCTCTTTTTTCTGCCAGTCTTTCAATTGTTTCAAAGTTAAAAAATTGACTTATTCTTAGTTCATCCACCATTTCTTTGATAGCCCCAACATAAAGAATCGACTGTTGGTTTTCTTCATAAAGATTACTATACCCCAGGTCAGCCCCAAAAATACCCAGATTCAATGCCTGTTCTACGCTACTATTATATTTAGAATAGTTTTCAGGATTATTTAAATAATTCTTATTATATCCAGCACCTGATTTTTTCATCATAGCAGATAATTCAATTGGGGCTGGGATCTGGTTAATAATTTCGTTAATCTGTTCATCAGAAATTTTTGGCTGAGGAATTTCAATGTTTTCCAGGCTGTCAAGTAAGCTTAATTCTCCCTTTTCTCTTGGAGATTGGCATGCTACCAGGATCGATAATAAAATGAAGTAAAAATATTTTTGCATTTTTGAGGTTTAATGTATTATCAACTATTCACCAGTTAGCCTGCCTAATTTTGAGTAATTTCATTTAATTTCCAAACAAAAGTCTAAAAAATGGATACCGGATCCCGATCATTTTAATAGGAAGCATGTAATCTATGGCTATCAAATATGTCCTGTCTATGACTTATTGATTTTAAGAAATCAGTATATCCAATACCGAGCTCCGTGTGAAATTTTAAAAAAATCAATATTAAAACACAAAGGTGCCAAATGATGAGAAATATTTAGACCTTCTATATTTAACAACATACATTATTTTTTTCAGTACTTGAAAATATAGTGTTATGTATAAAAATGTTGTAAGTAACCAGACAGCAAGGGTATTAAAAGTAAATGTATTAAAATAAATACCAAACAACTGTTTACGGGGAGCAAAAAAATAAGTTCGGTAATCGAATATAGATCCGGGAATTATATTCGATTGATAAACAGGGTCATCTAATTGTTTTAATCTATTGCCATAAATAATTATCTTCTCTTTGGATCCATAATTTCTGACCATGTCAGCTAATCTTTCATTGTAATGTTCATTTTTTAATTGGTCCAAAGGTTTTTGGTAAACGGGATGATGCTCGAAAAGGTATATCAATTTATCCTTTTTTTCAATGGCATTATTTGCTTTTTTTCTATAAATGCTTTTAATAATCAAAATATGGTTATAAAACTCATTTACCATATACAATTCAAACTTATCTGGTGAGAGATTATCCATTTTTATCTCTGGTATATCAATCAAAAAAGATTCCTGCATCAATTCATTTTTTAAAATCCCAAGGTTGTTTTGAATTGTCTCGTTTTTCTGATTTACCAGTTTGGCATTATCCTGGCTTATATTTTGTCTGTTCTGGTCATCTTTCAGAAATACTACCTCATCCAACAATTCCTTCAGTTTTTCTACATAAAAAGTACTTTTAAATTCAGCCTGTGCTATCTCTTGATCAATCTGATAAAAAGATTTTTCATAACTGTTATTAATGAATTGGTATACAGCCATTGCTTCAAAAGCCCAACGACTCGTCATCAAATCAGCTACCAAAGGAACTTCGGCTTTATTCCCTAATATTTCATTAATTTTGTCGTAACTCACCAGTAATCCACTTAATACCATCTGTGGAATGATCAATAGTGGGATCAGGATATAAACAGTAACTGATGACCTGAATGAATCTGAAATATTCAGTCCAAGCAGGTTCCCAAAACATGACACTGTAAAAAGAATGAGCCAGTATGCCAATATCATCCCCTTTATTTCCAGGATCAGGTTACCGACAATCACAAAAGAAAACGTCTGTATAGCCGAAATAAGGAAAAGTATGGATAGTTTTGATAATAAATAGCTATTTCGGCTAAGGTTAAGAAAAGCTTCTCTTTGTAAAATCTTACGATCACGTATCAATTCCTCTGCACTTACCATTAATCCCAGAAAGATGGCAACAATGATGCTCATCATAATATACACAGGGATGTTCTCATTGAAACGAAATAAATAGGCAGTGTTACCAAATGCATTTTGATAACGAACAATTCCAGCAAGAATAAAAGCCAATACAGGAGCTTCGAGCAGATTTATTATCAGATATTGTCTATCTGATAACTTTGATAGTAGATCCCGTTGAATAAAGATTCCAATCTGCCTAAATCTAGAGGGAATTACAAGTTTTTGATCAGGCACAGATTCGCAGTCTTTAACCTTTTTTATTTTTTCCGATTTCTGGAATAAATCTGTCCACTGAGATGGTTTTACCTTCCTCTTATCAGTAAAGTTTCCAAATTCATCAACTACTTTTTCTTCTACTATATTAAAAATTAATTCTGGATTTATATTACCACAGGCAGGACAAATTCCTTTTTCACTGTCAAGTTGTCGTGTAGCCCTTTTAAAATGGGTAATTGCCTCTATGGGATTACCATAATAGATGGGATAGCCACCAATATCTAAAATGATAATTTTATCAAATAATTTATAGATATCAGATGATGGTTGATGAATAACAACAAATACAAGTTTACCGCGATAGGTCAATTCCTTAAGCAGATCCATCACATTTTCAGAATCTCTGGAAGATAGACCCGATGTGGGTTCATCGATAAATAATATATATGGCTCTCTGATTAATTCTAAAGCGATATTTAAGCGTTTTCTTTGCCCACCACTAATTTTTTCACTGGGTATATTTCCGACGCGCATATCTTTTCTCTCCCATAGTCCAAGATTCGTAAGGATATCCTTTACTTTATTTCTAACCAAATCATCGGAAAGGTCACCAAAACATAGCTTGGCATTGTAGTACAGGTTTTGGTAAACAGTTAATTCTTCAATTAACATATCATCCTGGGCAATATAGCCAATCATTCCTTTCAATTTTCTTTTATGTTCAGTTGAATGAATATCAATATTATTGACTTTAACCGTGCCATCTGATGGTTTATATATACCTGCCAGCACATTGAGAAGTGTTGTTTTGCCAGAACCACTTGCGCCTAAAATTCCTATCAATTTCGCTTCATCTTCTGAAATAATGATATTCTGTAAACCGGTTTCATGTGTTAAAAATTTGAAAGTAACATTCTCGGCATTTAATGAAATCTTGGCGTTATCAAATCCTTTAAGGTAATTTTTTATTAAATCACTATAATATATAGCTCTACCAAGTTGTGTTTTAAGAGAACTTCCATTAGTAAACATATAGATCTGTATCGGATCCATTATGAAACCATTTAAAATGATCTCTTCATCTCCATAGTATTTTACAAAGTACATATCAATACTCTGTAATTTTAAAAAGATTAGTTCACCGGATAAATCGGCTTGTATATGTTTATGAATTTTCTCCTTTGGAAAAGAATCTTGATTGTTTACGATTAATATTTCCCGGTAAGATATTTCATTTCCAGGCCGATAGAAAACAAAATCTTCAATGATCTTTAGCTCCCTATACTTTATATTAAAAACAGCGGATATGGTTTCAATTATTCTTTGTTTGTGTACTGAAAAATTACCATCTACCGCTATAAGTTGTAGAATTTTTAGTAAAAGGAAAAGTTTCTGTCTAATCTCCAGCGTCTTATTGATCTTATTGCATATAGCCAGTGTTCTAACTGTATCTTTCATTGATATCGGAACATCATCCCTGGCTTCATGGATTTTTTCGGTTTGCTTTTCGTAGCCTGATAATTTATCAAATAGTTTGATATAATGGTTCAGTGAAGCTGGATCTAAATCCTGTCGAAATAAATTAATTACATAATTGCGTTCAGTTTCGGTAACAACATGGTCCTGAAGTGTTACCAAAGCTAACAATTGAGTAAGTGCTTTTAGGGTATCCTCATTCATAATGTTTCCGGCATACTTATTTATAAGTAGGTAATAGCATAATAAGATTTAAAAAATTGAACATAAAGACTATGTTTTGGTCAAGATAATTGAAATTTATTAAATCCAAGAGGAAGTAAGGCATCGGCTTTATAGAACAGTAACATCGATTTATTTGGACCTAACAATAAGATCTGGATAGGGTGGTTTTGTTTATATTCATATTCCAACAATACCTGCCGGCAACTTCCACAAGGAGTGACTTGTGTAGTTTTACCATTTTTATTTTTAGCGGCAACGGCAATTTTTAAAATTTTTTTTTCAGGATTTTGAGAGGCTGCCGCAAACATCGCGACCCTTTCGGCACACAAACCTGATGAATAAGCTGCATTTTCCTGATTTGAACCAGTTACTATATTTCCATCTTCCAGTAAAACAGCTGCACCTACTCTGAAAGATGAGTATGGTGCGTAAGCAAGATCAGCTACGGCAAGAGCTTTATTCATTAACTGTACATCAGATGATGTTTTTTCTTCAGTGTTCTTGATTATTTCATATTGAATATGTATGTCTCTAATTTCAGAATCCATTGATTTTTATTTCGGATATTTAATTTATACAGAAATTTTGATTCAACAAGACAAATGCTATAAATTGGTTGATATAACGAACAAATATGAAAAGAATACTTGTTTTTGGCGCTGGGAGATCTTCTCAGGTTTTAATAGATTATTTACTTAAATATAGCCAGCAAAATGATTATCAGGTGGTCCTAACAGATATTGATGAAAATCTAGCCCTCCAAAGAATTAATAATCATCAAAATGGTAAAGTCACAGTTTTAGATGTAACCCATGTTGAACATAGAGAAAATTTGATAAAAAATGCTGATGTGGTTATCTCTATGTTACCTGTAAAATATCACCTGGGTATAGCACATTCGTGTTTGAAATATAAAAAACACCTGATCACCGCCTCCTATCTATCACCTGAAATAGCAAAATTAAAACAGGAAGCTGCAGATAAGGGGGTCATTTTTTTAATGGAATGCGGGTTGGATCCGGGGATTGATCACATGTCAGCGATGTCTGTCATTGATAAAATCAAAGATCTTAGAGGTAATTTAAGATCTTTCGAAACCTTTACTGGCGGCTTACTTATCCCAACACCGGATGAGAATCCGTGGCAATATAAGTTTACCTGGAATCCCAATAATGTTATTCTTGCCGGACAAGGAGGTGTTAAATTTCTTCAGGAAGGAACTTATAAATATATTCCTTATCATAGAATATTTCGTCGAACAGAAATGGTTCATATTCCTGGCCATGGATATTTTGAAGGTTATGCTAACAGGGATTCATTAAAGTATCTGAAGTTATATGATCTCGAAAACATCAAGACATTATACAGGGGAACCTTTCGCAGGCCTGGATTCTGCAGGGCATGGGATATTTTTGTTCAGATTGGAGCTACTGATGATTCTTATATGATGGATAACGTGGATAAAATGACACATAAGCAATTTATCAACTCGTTTTTATCTTATAATCCATATGATTCCGTAGAACTAAAACTCGCGCATTATTTGAACCTTGAATTTAATTCACAGGAAATGTTTAAAATTCAGTGGTTGGAAATGTTTAGCGATGAACTAGTGGGTCTGGAAAAAGGGACTCCTGCACAAATATTGGAACATATTCTAAAGAAGAAATGGACACTTCAAGAAGATGATCGTGATATGATAGTCATGTGGCATAAATTTGAGTATTTTGAAGAAGAAAAACTTAAAATGATCAATACTTATCTTATTTGCAAAGGAGAGGATCACCTAAGAACCGGAATGGCAAAAACGGTAGGCTTACCTGTTGGAATTGCTGCAAAATTAATATTAACCGGGAAGTTAAATCTTAAAGGAATATTTATCCCTATAAGAAAGGAAATATATAATCCTATTTTAAAGGAGCTTATAGCTCATGGTATTGAAATCAATGAAGAAACTCCCAAGATTATTAAAATGCCAGGTAAAAATCTCTAAGTAAATGTTTGAAAAATGTCGAATATTCTTTCATCTCATTCATGAGCGTAAGTTTTTTTTCAATTTTTTTTCTCCGCGTTTTGCTGAATCCACCAATAATTCGATTCATTGGTTTCCCGGGAATGCTAAAAATTTCCAGGTAATCAAATTGCATTACTCGAAAAAAAGAAAGTTCATATTTCAGTCTTTGGAAAGATTCACATGGAACAATGGTATAAAAATTCCCTTTTTCCTTTATCAGCTTATTGATCGCATATGCCAAATCTGAAAATTGAAGATCTATTGCATGTCGGGCACGTTTTTTTCTTTGAGAGACCGATTTAAGCTGATTTTCATAATAAGGAGGATTACAGATAATCAGATCATATTTATAGTTTATTTGTTTCACATAATCCTGTATTCGATTATGGTGTATCCTGATCCTATCATGCCAGGCACAAGCATTGACATTAGATTTTGCTTGATTCGTAGATAGCAGATCTGATTCAATACCATCAACCTCAGCCGACTTATATCTTTGAGCAAGCATAATTGATAGTATACCAGTACCCGAACCAATGTCCAGAATTTTTTTTGGTTGTTTGGATTGTGCATATGCGCCAAGGATACAGGCATCAGTGGTCACCTTCATTGCTACATTTTCCTGGTATATAGTAAATTGTTTAAATGAGAAGAAAGGATTTGACATGATTAATTTTCTTCATGAATGAAACCATCATCTTCAAGTAGATGATCACTATCAGCAGCAGCAACGGCCAATTGGTCACATTTTTCGTTTTCAGGATGTCCTGCATGACCTCTGACCCATTTAAATTTCACCTTATGTTTTTTATAAAGTGGAATAAACCGTTGCCAGAGGTCAATGTTTTTTTTGTTTTTAAATCCCTTTTTCTGCCAATTCCATAACCACCCCTTATCGACTGCATCTACAACGTATTTTGAATCGGAATAAATCGTAACAATCCAATCAGATTGCTTAATTGATTCAAGTCCAACAATAACAGCCATTAGTTCCATCCTGTTATTGGTTGTCAAACGATACCCTTGCGAAAGTTCTTTCCGTAAATCTTTATATTTAAGTATTACTCCATATCCTCCCGGACCTGGATTCCCTTTTGCTGCACCATCAGTGTAGATTGTAATCATGATAATATCAGGTTGCTTTTAATCAATTTGATGGCAATGGCCAATAATATAATACCCATCACCTTTCTAAGAATGATAAATCCGCCATTACCTATTTTTCTTTCCAGCCAGTTACAAGATTTCAAAACGATAAAGACCAGGATCAAGTTTATGATAATGCCCAGAAAAATATTCAATTCCTGGTATTCGGCTCTGAGAGAAATAATTGTAGTCATTGTTCCAGCTCCCGCAATGAGTGGAAAGGCCAAAGGGACAATAGAGGTTGTATTTGATCCTGCAGATTCATGTTTAAAAAGCGTAATTCCAAGAATCATTTCAAATCCTATTAATAAAATGATGATAGCGCCAGCAATAGCAAATGAGTACACATCAATCCCAAAAAGGTTAAGTATCGATTCGCCAAGGAATAAAAATACAATCATAATAATTCCGGCAACAATCGTAGCTTTAAGCGATTCAATATTGCCTGACTTTTTTTTTAAATCGATAACGACAGGAATGGAACCAATTATGTCAATAATTGAAAATAATATTATTGTTACGGATGCGATTTCCTTGAAATTCGGCATGATGATTATTTTTGGCAAATCTAATGATTGCCTCTTAAAGGGGAAGAGATAAAAAAATTATTTTTTACTTATGAAGTACTCCAGAGCCAGCCTGTAACTTTCCAATCCAAATCCGGATATTGATCCTATACAAACTGGTGCAATATAACTTAGGTGACGGAATGATTCACGTTGGAAAATATTGGATATATGGACCTCAATGACAGGGGTTTCAATACTGGCAATGGCATCCCGAATAGCTACGGAGGTATGTGTAAAGGCACCTGCATTGATGATCAATCCATTAAAGGAAAATCCAATTTCGTGAATCTTATTAATAATTGCACCCTCCTCGTTTGATTGAAAATAGGATAGATTTACTAATTTATACTTCGTTTGCAGTCCATCAAAAAATGTTTCAAATTTTTCCTTTCCATAAATATCTTTTTCTCTTTTTCCAAGTAAATTAAGATTGGGCCCGTTAATAATGATTATATTCATCCATATAAAGTTTTAATTATAAAAATTGATGAGTTGGGACTTATATATCCGGCAATTTAAAAATTATTTGAAACTTGAACGATCTTTATCCAAAAATTCGATAGAAGCCTACATTCATGATATTATAAAACTAAAACAGTATATTGAAATCTCCAATAATAAAACTTCTCCTTTAACAATAACCACAGATCAATTAGAAGGATTCCTGGAATACATAAATCAGACAATTGGATTGACACCACATTCACAGGCTAGAATACTTTCAGGTGTGAAAGCTTTCTATAAGTATTTATTGTTTGAAGAAATTATTGATAAGGATCCCACACAATTAATCGAAGGGCCAAAACTGGGTCGAAAACTTCCAGATACCTTGCATTACCATGAAATTGAGAAATTATTAGCAACGATTGATATGTCCACAGATGAAGGAATGCGTAACCGTGCTATCATTGAAACATTATATAGTTCAGGCTTGAGAGTATCAGAGTTAGTTGAATTAAGGATTAGTCATGTATACTTTGATATCGGTTTCCTTAGAATCACTGGAAAGGGTAGAAAAGAAAGACTGGTCCCGATCGGCCGGGCAGCGCTTAAATATATAAAGATTTATGTTAATGAGATCAGGTGTCATATTCATATAAAACCAGGATTTGAGAATTATGTATTTCTGAATAGGCGAGGAGCTAAATTGACACGAGTGATGATTTTTACCATTATTAAAAACTTATCGAAAAAATCAGGTATTGGTAAAAAAATAAGTCCACATACCTTTCGACATTCATTTGCCACACATCTCATTGAGGGGGGAGCAGATTTAAGGGCTGTTCAGGAAATGTTAGGCCATGAATCAATTACCACAACTGAGATTTATACACATTTGGACAGGGATTATCTAAAACAGGTCATTAAGGAATTTCATCCCAGAAGTTGATAAATAGTCAGAAGTACTTGTTAACTTGCACACTGAAAAAAATGTTTGAGATTTGCGGTTGTGTACAAGAGCATTTTAAGACCCATATTATTTCTATTTCCTCCCGAAACGATTCATAATCTGGCCACCTTGTATATTCAGATACTTAATAAAATTCCTTTATTAAATAATTTCATAAGAAAGGTATATCGGGTAGATCATCCAAACCTTTCCCGAGAGCTGTTTGGATTAAAATTTGATAATCCTGTAGGCTTGGCGGCAGGGTTTGATAAGGATGCTGTCATGTTGGATGGATTATCCAATTTTGGTTTTGGTTTTATTGAGGTTGGCACGGTAACACCTGAACCTCAGGATGGTAACCCTAAACCAAGATTATTCCGAATTCCGGTCAATAAGGCATTGATTAATCGAATGGGCTTCAATAATCAGGGCATTAATAAAATGGTAACACGATTAAAGAACCGGAAATCTAAAGTGATTGTTGGTGGGAATATTGGAAAAAATAAAACAAGTTCTAATGAAAATGCCGTTGATGATTATGTGAAATGTCTGAGTGCATTATACAATTTTGTGGATTATTTTGTGGTTAATGTAAGTTCACCCAATACACCAAATCTTAGAAAACTGCAGGAAAAAGAACCATTGACAATATTACTAAGAGCACTCCAGCATGAAATTGGGAAAAGACCTGAAAAAAAACCATTGTTACTTAAAATAGCACCGGATCTTTCAAATGATCAATTAGATGATATCGTAGAGATACTGAATTCATTAAAGCTGGACGGAATTGTAGCTACTAATACAACCATTAGAAGAAATCATCTGAATGTATCCGAGGATAGAATTGCTGCGATCGGAGAGGGAGGATTAAGCGGTAAGCCTTTGGAGCAAAGATCGAATGAAGTAATCCGATATTTAAAAAAAAACTTATCGGATCGCATTCCAATTATTGGCGTTGGAGGGATCATGACTGAAGAGGACGTATTTAAAAAAATGGAAGCAGGTGCTAGTCTTGTACAATTATATACCGGTTTTATTTATGAAGGGCCCGGGATCGTGAAAAGAATTAATAAGGCACTGATAAATAGGGACTCAGTTTGAAATCGTGTACATAATGATTTGTTTTGTTAATATTTTTTTACCTTTCAACCATCAATTAAATTTGTAGCTTTGTGAGATAGATGGCAGCAAGAAACACCTATAAAACCAACACATCAAGGGGAAAGAGCAGGCCTAAAAGGAAAATAAACTTTAGTTTTAAATTCCTTAATGATCGGCGCTTTCATCTCTCAATAGGATTTATATTATTAGGATTGTCGTTGTTTTTATTGACTGCATTCATTTCTTACATTTTTACAGGAAAAGCTGATCAGAGTGTTGTTGAATCTATTGAAGCCTCAGGAATTAAGCAAACTGGTTTAGATGCGGAAAACTGGCTTGGTATCATTGGTGCTGTTGTTTCTCATTATTTTATTTTTCACTGGTTTGGCATTTCAGCTTTCTTTATTCCACCACTACTTTTTATAGTAGGATTTAAATTGGTATCAAGAATAGAGATAATACCAGTATATAGATCCTTTAAATTTGTTTTGTTTTTTACATTCTGGTTGTGTCTACTTTTCGGGTATACTACACTGAATACGGAAAACTATCAGGGTGCCGATTTTTTAAGCGGAGGCCTGGGTTATGAGTTAGCTCTTTTATTTCATTCCCTCATAGGATGGGGAACATATCTTTTACTTCTACTATCATTTCTTATATTCATTATTTACTTTTTTAATATAACTGAGATAATAGGATTGAGGAAAAGGGCTTTAAATGAATCGAATTTAAAAGAATTTGACAGTATATCCATAATTGACAAGGAAGAAAACAGTTTGGGTGAGGAATCTTTAGAGCTGCAAATGGATGAACATTCGAATAACGCCAAGTCCAAAAATAGTAATCCTGATTTGGTAAGTGAACCGGATGAATCTGCAATATCTATCCAAGATGACTATGGAGATTCTGCGAACCAACGATCTTCCATTTTAAGAGATGATGAATTGGAATTGATAGTAGAAGAATCCGAAGATAGAGAAAAGGCTATTGATAAACTGGAGAATTATGATCCAACATTGGATCTAGGGACCTATAAATATCCTACCTTGGATCTTTTAAATGATTATGATCAAAGGGGAGGACAAGTAACCAAGGAGGAGCTTGAACAGAATAAGGATAAAATTATTGAAACGCTCATCAATTTTAAAATTGGTATATCAAGTATAAAAGCTACTATTGGACCAACTGTTACCCTTTATGAAATTGTTCCAGATGCCGGAGTGAAAATATCGAAAATCAAAAATCTGGAAGATGATATAGCGTTAAGTCTTTCGGCTCTAGGGATTCGTATCATAGCTCCGATACCTGGAAAGGGTACAATCGGCATCGAAGTACCCAATAAAAATAAAACATTAGTATCAATCAGATCTGTACTTGCTACTGAAAAATTTCAGCAAACGAATTATGAACTCCCTATTATATTAGGAAGAACGATTTCCAATGAAGTATATCTTGCAGATCTTACAAAAATGCCACATTTATTAATTGCGGGGGCTACTGGTCAAGGTAAATCTGTTGGTATTAATGTGATCATCGCTTCCTTAATCTACAAGAAACATCCTTCTCAATTAAAATTTGTGTTAGTAGATCCGAAAAAAGTTGAATTGACTTTATATAACAAATTGGAAAGACATTTTCTTGCTGAACTACCCGATAGCGATGAGCCTATTGTTACAGATACGAAAAAGGTAATTTATACACTGAATTCGTTATCTATTGAGATGGACAACAGGTACAATCTTTTAAAGGAAGCCCAATGCAGGAATTTAAAGGAATATAATGATAAATTTATCAGTCGCAGATTAAATCCAAATAACGGACATCGCTATATGCCATATATTGTTCTTATAATTGATGAATTGGCAGATTTAATGATGACAGCCGGGAAAGAAATTGAGACTCCAATTGCACGATTGGCTCAATTAGCTAGAGCTATTGGGATCCATCTTGTTGTAGCAACACAGCGGCCGGATGTTAAGGTTATCACAGGAACGATAAAAGTAAACTTCCCGGCAAGAATTTCTTATAAAGTAGTGTCAAAAATGGATTCGAGAATTATTCTAGATACCGGGGGGGCTGATCAGTTAGTTGGGATGGGAGATATGCTGATGTCATTCCATTCTGATATCATCAGATTACAAAGTCCATATATCGAAACCAAAGAAGCAGAAAGAATTTGTGATTATGTCGGTTCGCAACGAGGATATCCTTCAGCGTACCTATTGCCTGAATATGAGGGGGACGAAGGTGGTGAAATTGGAGAAGTAGATCTTGCTGAAAGAGATGCTTTGTTTGAAGATGCTGCGAGGCTTATTGTACTTCACCAGCAGGGAAGTACATCATTGATACAAAGAAAATTAAAACTAGGATATAACAGGGCAGGTCGATTAATTGATCAACTCGAGGCCGCTGGGATAGTTGGACCATTTGAAGGCTCGAAAGCGAGAGAGGTATTGGTCAAAGATGAATATGCTTTGGAACAGTTATTGAGGGATATTGATGAAATTAATGATTAACAATAAAATGTTGAGAAAGAAAATTATTTTATTAGCTTTTCTAATAAGCTTTGTAGGTTATGTAAACGGACAAGGGCAATATGATCCACAGGCACTTGAAATTTTGAACCAAATGAGTTCAAATTATAATGACCTTAATTCTTTTAAGGCGGAATTTACATATGTGCTTGAGAATAAAATGGAAAATATTCAGGAAAAGTTTGCAGGTGATATAATTATCAAGGGAGATAAGTTTAAATTAGATCTTGGGGATCAGCTGATTTTTAATGATGGTGAAACACTTTGGACCTACCTTAAAGATGTAAATGAGGTGAATATTGATTATTACCTTCCTGAGGATGGCGATATGACACCATCAAATATTTTTACCGCATACAGAGAAGGTTATAAATATATGTTGCTTGAGGAGGAGAAAATTGGTAACCATATATATCAAATCATCGATCTTGTACCTGATGATGTTAATAAACCTTTTTATAAAGTAAAATTATGGATCAATAAGAATGATCATACCCTGAAGCAGTGGGAACTTTTTGATAAATCAGGAAATACATATTTATATGATATTGTCAAATTCGATAGTTCATATAATGCGGAGGATAACGAATTTCTGTTTGATTCTAACAGATTTCCAGGTGTAGAGGAGATCGATTTACGCTAGCACAAATTCACAAACCTCAATGACATATCAGGATTTATTCGATCAAATTAAGAAAAAGAAATCTTTTTTATGTGTAGGCCTTGATACTGATATAACCAAAATTCCTGAATATATAAAAAGATTAGACGATCCAATATTTGAGTTTAATAAAAGAATCATTGATGCTACACATGATATTTGTATCGCCTACAAACCAAATTTAGCTTTTTATGAAGCCCTGGGTCCAGAAGGCTTGATAAGCTTGCAAAAAACTGTAAACTATATTCCCAAAGACATATTTATTATTGCTGATGCGAAAAGAGGAGATATTGGAAATACAAGTCAATTATATGCCAAAACCTTTTTTGAATACTATTCTTTTGATGCACTTACGGTCAATCCATATATGGGTAATGATTCAGTTATACCTTTTTTGAAATTTGATAATAAGTGGGTGATTCTACTTGCCTTAACTTCAAATATTGGCGGTGCTGATTTTCAACTTTTGAAAAATCCACAATTGGAATTATACAAGCAGGTAATAATAAAATCGAAAACCTGGGCAGGGCATGATCGTTTGATGTATGTAGTTGGCGCAACTAAAGCGGAATATCTCAAAGAAATAAGGGAAATTATACCGGAGCATTTTTTATTAATCCCGGGAATTGGAGCTCAGGGTGGAGACATAGAATCAGTTGTCAAGTTTGGAATAAATCAGGCAGTTGGACTTATTGTTAATTCATCCCGCAAAATCATTTATGCCTCTCGTGATAAAGGATTTGAAATAGCTGCCCGAAAAAATGCGATGGATCTTCGTAATCAAATGAAAAAATTAATGGATAAATATCTCTAAATTTATTATATTCAAATCATCTTAACCAAATTATTCCAGCTATGTTCATTAATGAATCATTCCTTTCATTTGTATGGCAATATACATACTTTAATGTTAGACATCTTGTAGTGTCCGATGGCCAATCATTGGAAATTATATTTCCCGGGCATTTAAATACAAATGCTGGCCCTGATTTTACCGGGGCCAGAATCCAGATCGATAAGATTACCTGGATTGGCGCAATAGAGATACATGTAAAATCTTCCCACTGGCAATTCCATCATCATCAATTCAATGCCAATTACAATAAGGTTGTATTGCATGTTGTCTGGGAAAATGATCAACCTGTTCTACGACAGGATCAATCTGAAATACCGACATTAGAGCTAAAAGGAAGAGTATCAGGAGACCTTATCGATCGTTTTAGAAAGCTGATTTACTATTCCGAGAGAAAAATTGCATGCGGTTCACAGCTTAAAAATGTTAATAGATTCACTATTCTGAATATGGTCCAGAAAACATTAATCATGAGGTTAGAACGAAAAGCTTCCGATATTTTCCATTTATTAAATGAATGCAATAACGATTGGGATGAAATTACGTATCGTTGCCTGGCTAAAAACTTCGGATTTAAAATAAATCAGGAAAATATGTTATTGCTTTCAAAATTTCTCCCGTTAAAAATAATCTTGAGGCATAGCAATGATGTATTTCGATTGGAAGCATTATTATTCGGTATAGCGGGATTCTTAGATGAAAAGAAAGACAACTATCAATTGGAATTAAAGAACGAATACGCATATCTGAGACATAAATATCATTTGGACTTCGAATTTTTGAAAAGATACCAATGGAAGTTTTTACGGTTACACCCTCAAAATTTCCCTACTATTAGAATTTCCCAATTAGCGACATTTATATCCAAAGTAAGAAATGCTTTTTCATACATTCTTAACACTACAGATGTACATCAGATATATAATGATTTAAGTGTGATTCAATCAGAATATTGGCAAAGACATTATGATTTTGGTGAAAAATCCAAATTAACATTAAAGGGTCTGGGTAAATTTAGTATCGATAATATCATTATCAATTCTTTTGTGCCAATACTTTATACCTATGGTAAATTTGCAGATAATGAATCGTATATTGATAGGGGTATTACCTTACTGGAGTCTATTCCTTATGAAAACAATAAGATTATCCGATATTGGAAAAATTTAGAAATAGTTATGTATAATGCCGCTGACTCGCAGGGGTTCATTGAACTTTACAATAATTTTTGTTATAAAAAACAATGCCTAAATTGTAATATTGGGACCGAAATACTTCTAAATTCAAAATAGATCTCCAGTGTTATACATCAGTATTATTTGTCTTATCCTTTTAGTAGGGATCATATACTTAAAAGCAGATAACAATAAACTAAAAATTCATTTTTTCACAGCACTTATTTTCAAATTAATATGTGGGGCCGGAATTGGCTATTTATACTTTTCTTATTACAGAATGGGAGATACAATTCAATATGATCAAGCAGTTCATCTGGTTCTAAATAATATATCACCATCTTTTTTTAACTGGGTTTCTTTTTTGATCTATTCTGATCTCTCTTTTATTCAGGAAACATTACCCCATGTATTAGTAGAATCCAGGTCATTATTTTTTGTAAAAATTTTGAGTTTATTGTATTTGATTTCTGATCGATCCTATTGGATTTCATCATTATATCTGTCACTTTTCAGCTTTTGGGGAGCATGGATATTGGTTGGGACAGTTGTTAAATACTGGCCTGATAGCAAGTATGCTGGACTTATCTCTTTTTTATATTTCCCAACGATTGTATTCTGGAGTTCAGGGGTATTAAAAGAATCCATTGCATTTGCGTGTATCTCTTTAATAGCAGCTCTATTTATTCAATGGTATAATGGACGTTCATTCCGTTTTCTCTATTTTATATACATTATATTCTTATTCTGGATGCTCTGGTCTATCAAATATCATTATGCTGCTATTATGTTTCTGTCAATCTCATCCGGATTTATTTTTGCCACAACCTATAATAAATTTGTTTTTACCAATAGATACTTGATCTTTTTTGGTATATTTTTTATGATGGCACTAATTACCTCCATCATACACCCAAACTTTCACTTCTCTAACATAATGGATGTAATCAATTCAAATCATATCAAGATAATTGAAATATCAAAAGAAAAGAATCTGATCAAGTTTTTACCTTTCGGAACAGGTATATATCACTTTTTAATTAATATTCCTGTTTCATTTTTCGGAGGCCTTTTTATGCCGTTTCCCTGGCAGGGTAACAGTATCTTACCTAAATTATCAGGGATTTTTAATTTGATAATCCTGTTATTAACAACCTATAAATTAGTGCATCTAAAAATAACACCCAACAGAATAAATATTTGGATGTTGATGGCAGTAACATATGTGTTTATATTGGCTATAGTGATGGCATATACTACACCTAATTTTGGAACTCTCGAAAGGTATAAAATCAGTTATATGCCATTTTTTCTTTTTTGGATACTTTACGAAAAGTCTATTATAAAGCGCCTAGACGGTCTTTTTGGCAATTAATTTTGGTAGACATTTTAATTAATGTAAATTTGGTCTGAACCGATTATGAAGATGGAAAAACCTGTAATCATACTTGGCGCAAGTGGGATAGGTAAGGCAGCATTTGAAATTTTTCAAAGCCATCATATTTTGATCTATTGTTTTTTGGATGATCATGAAGCGTTACATGGATCTGATATAAATCAAATTCCCATTCTGGGGCGTACAGATGATGAAGGTTATTTAAAACTCATTGGCAGAAAATGTGAGGCTTTTGTTGCAAGTGATGATAATAAAGAAAGAAAATCACAGGTTAACATGCTGACTGACAAGCGGAAAGTTATGCCGGTAAACGCAATTCATAAAAACGCACATCTTGCCCAGTCTTCATCCATATCCCATGGTAATTTTATTAATGATTCCGTTGTTCTTGGGGCTGATGTTGCTTTGGGTAATCACAATCTGATTCATTCCGGGGTCATTATTGAATACAATACAAAAATTGGAGATTTTGTACAGATCGGTGCAGGATCGATCATAGGATCAGATGTAACTGTTGAAAATGAGGTATTTATTGGTTCCGGAGTTGTTATAATAGCAGGTCTTAGAATTGGGGAAGGTGCTCGAATTGGTGCTGGCTCAGTTGTTGTGAATGATATAAAAAACGGAGCAACTGTTTTTGGAAATCCTGCAAAACCTATTGATGTGTAAATAAAACAACCAGCAAAATAATTTATAGAACATGAGTAAAATACTGGAATCTGAATTAATTATTAATACCGACGGTACTATTTATCACCTTAACCTGAAACCCAAAGATATTTCAGATAATATCATAGCGGTTGGAGATCCGGGTAGGGTATACAGAGTTAGTAAATATTTTGATTCGCTCGATTTTGAAATGAACAAACGGGAGTTTATTACCCATACTGGCACATTCAAAGGTAAAAGATTGACTGTTATAAGTACTGGCATGGGTACTGATAATATTGAAATTCTAATGACAGAATTAGATGCCCTTGTTAATATTGATTTTAAAACTCGCGAAGTAAAAAAAAGAAAAAAGAAGCTCAACATCATAAAAATTGGCACTTCCGGGAGTATACAACCTGATATTAAAATAGGTACACATCTGGTTTCTGAATATGCTATCGGTCTTGACAATTTATTTACCTATTATGATTTTCCCCAAGATGAAAAAGGTAAGAACATAAGCTACGAATTAAAAAAGACACTTCAACTTCCATTTGAACCGTATTGTACCCAATGTTCCGAAAAATTGTTAGAGAAAATAGCCTTTGATCTTTTGAGAGGTAATACATTATCAGCACCAGGATTCTATGCTCCTCAAGGTAGAATTGTGAGAATAGACTCTAAAGTACCAAACTTATTAAATGATCTGATTTATTTTCATATCAGGGATTTCTGGCTAACAAATTTTGAAATGGAAGCTTCGGCCTATTATGGATTTGGTAGAATGATGGGACATGAAGTATTATGTTTAAATGCCATAATAGCAAATAGAATAAAGAATACTTTTTCAAAGGATTATAATAAAATAATTGACAGCTTAATAGAAATTGTATTGGAAAGGATTTAATGTTCGTTTATGTTCGAATCGATAAAAGCTAAGGTTCTTGAAAGTAAAGATCTTAAAAAGCTCAGAGATTCTTTCCCTGACAAAAAGATAGTATTCTGTTCAGGGTGTTTTGATATTTTACAATCCGGGCATGCAGTGTTTTTAAATCAATGTAAAACTTTTGGCGAAATTCTTGTTGTTGGGATTGGAAGAGATATAACTGTACAGAAAATTAAGGGCCCGGATAGACCAGTTAATCCAGAAAATAACCGCCTGTATTTAATAGCTGCAATGCAGGATGTCGATTATGTGGTATTAAATGATGATAAAATTGGTGAAGGAAAGATAGATTTTTATGATAAAATAGATCGACTGCGACCGGATGTATTTGTATTGAATGATGATGACAATGCAATCGAAGATAAAAAAGCATTGTGTAACGTTTACGGGATAAAATTTGAATTAATCCCAAGATTTGTCCCGGCAGAGCTAATACCCACATCAACCAGTAAAATCATACACAAAATAAATTTTTCCTTAAAAGCACCATTGAGAATTGATTTCGCTGGTGGTTGGACGGATGTTCCTTATATTATGAATGGACAAAAAGGGTATGTTTCAAATATAGCGATTCGGCCATTAATTGAATACAAAGGCGGAAAATTTAACTTTTCCGGATACCCCAGGGGAAGTGGGCTCAGCACATCGACTGCTACCAAATTATTGGAGATGTTAAATTCCAAATCATATAATGCAGAACCCAAAAGTCTTGAAGTAATAAGTGAAGATCTCTTTAACCTGGAAAACAAAGAACTACAATGGTTCATTGGCAGGCAGGATCAATATGCCATCGTCTATGGCGGATTTAATTGTTTTGAATTTGGATGTGATTATGCAAAGCCTTTAAATTTTAATATTCAAGATGGAATCTTTCGAAAATTGAGATCCGATTTGATATTGATACATACCGGTGAATCTCGAAACGCACAACTTGCAGTTGAAGAGGTTTATCGTAATTACCATACATTTTCAGGTCAACAGGCAATTAAAGAACTGGCTTATTGTGGTTTAAAATTTGCTGAAAATTTAGAATCTGGAGATATTGAATCCTGCGCCGAAATATCATCCCGTAATTGGAGAGCCCAAAAACAGCTTGCACCTTCCTCGAGTAATGAATTACTTGATAAAATGTATGATTATGCCCTGGAAAACGGGGCGATGGGGGGTAAGATTTGTGGAGCCGGAGGTGGCGGTGCTTTTATTTTTTATTCAAATAATATAGAAAAACTAAAGCAAACAATGAAATCACAGTTTCCCAACTGCTTTGAGATTGATTTTGATTTTGAGTATCAAAATATCAAGAAACTCAATCACTACTAGAAGATTCAATTATTTTTTAGTAATTATATCTATTACACCATTTTTAGCTTTTTTACTATATTTTTTTACTTTTTATCTTTTTTAATCTTATCCATAAATTTTTGAAATGTTTGCTTTACTTCATCAGCTGCTTTTTGTACTGAATTCTCGAACTTGTCAAAATCCTGAGCATGATCTTCCTTAAACTGATTAAAATCCTTTTCAAGCTTTTCCTTGTTTCTTTTTAATTCAGCAATACGTTCATTCATTTCCTTCTTTAAATCACCACGAGAATTTTTTGTTTTATTAATCAATTCATCAATTGATTTACCTAATTCCTGCAGGACTTTCTCTACTGAGCCTTTTTGTTCTTTTTTCATAATGTCATAGAATCTTATTTTTCTGCTTTTTAGATTGATTATATTTGTAAACTATAATTTCGATTAATAACTGTGTTTAAAAGAAAATATATTATTCCATTGCTTATTTTATTATATCTAACGATTGGGATGTGTAGTTGTTCATCAACTAAACCCCAAAAAAGGAGTCTTCCGAAAAAAGGCCCAATACCATGTCCAGTAAAAGATTGTTAGATATAATTAGACATTAATACTGCATTTAAATAGAATATTTGGATGAAAATAGAAATAGATAAAAATTCTGGATTTTGTTTTGGAGTTGAATTTGCCATTCAGATCGCAGAAGATGAAATGGAAGATAGAGATACTCTCTATTGTTTAGGAGACATTGTTCATAATGATATAGAAGTATCCAGATTGAACGAAAAGGGTCTTAAGATCATCGATCGAAAGGACTTTATGAATTTACGGAATTGCAAGGTACTTATCCGGGCACATGGAGAGCCTCCAGAAACATACAAGATAGCTTTGATGAATAATCTTGAGCTAATCGATGCCTCTTGTCCGGTAGTTTTAAAATTACAGAACAGAATAAAATGTGCATTTGATGAAATGAAAAAAGTCAATGGCCAGATTGTTATTTATGGTAAAAAAGGGCATGCAGAGGTCATTGGTCTTAATGGACAAACTAAATCAAATGCAATCATTATATCATCAGAAAAAGATTTTGAAAAAATTGATTTTTCAAGACCAATTATTCTTTTCAGTCAGACTACGAAAAGTACCAAAGGATTTTACATTCTTAAAAATAAGATTGAAGAAAAACTGAAATCTATAATTAAAGACAATACCATGGCATATTTCAAAGCGCATGACAGTATTTGTCGTCAGGTATCAAACAGAGAACCCCAGTTGATAAAATTCTCGCAGGCTCATGATATAATCATTTTTGTTAGCGGAAAGAAAAGTTCAAATGGCAGGGCCTTATTTAATATTTGTAAAGAAAACAATAATCGCAGTTATTTTGTTGAGACTGAAACTGAATTAAATCCACAGTGGTTTAATAAAAATGATTTAGTAGGGATTTGTGGGGCTACCTCAACACCTATGTGGCTCATGGAGAAAGTCGCTGATCACGTCGATACGATCGGTAAGAATTGATATGATCTGCAGGAATTATATGAGTATAAATTTAATTTGGAAGTAAATTTTATTTGATTGAAAAATTGTTATTTTTGCGACGCCTACTTATAAATATGAATCTACGTTCGTAAAATGACTGAAACCATTAAAATCAAGAAAGGATTTAATATCAATCTTGCTGGTAAGGCAGTTAAGAAAATCTCAGAAATTGATCCACCAGAAACGTATGCACTAAAACCAACAGATTTTATAGGGATTAAAAGGCCAAAAGTAATCGTTCAGGAGGGAGATAATGTGAAGGCCGGAACCCCTATCCTTTTCTGTAAAATGATGGAGAAAGTTAAATATACTGCTCCTGTTAGTGGTGAAATTGTTGAGATCGTCCGAGGTGATAAGAGAAAATTATTGGAAATAAAGATACTGGCCGATAAAAAAATTGAACACGAATCTTTCAATTCATTTTCCATTTCAGATATCACAAATTTAAGTCGTGAAGAAGCCAGTAAATTGATGTGTGAATCAGGAGTATGGCCACATATTATTCAACGTCCGTATGGTATAGTAGCAAATCCTGACGATGAACCTAGAGATATCTTCATTTCAGCTTTTGATACACACCCATTAGCTCCAGATATTGATTACATATTACAGGGGCAGGAAAATTATATACAAGCTGGTATAAACGTATTAAAAAAATTCACAGCTGGTGAGATTCATATTACTCTGAATGCTGATGCTGAGATATCAAAGATTTTTTCTCATTTAACAGATGTATCTATCCATAAGATATCTGGACCACATCCATCCGGTAATGTAGGAATCCAGATTCATCATATCAATCCTATTAGTAAAGGTGATCTTGTATGGACAACCACTCCTATTGGGCTTGCGCAAATAGGGAAACTTTTCCTTGAAGGTAAATACGATGCTTCTAAACTTATTGCTTTAGCTGGATCAGAAGTAAAAAATCCACAATATTACAGGGTATTATCCGGAACAAAGGTGAGTAAATTGCTCAATGGACAACTAAAGTCAGAGAATGTAAGAATCATTAGCGGCAACGTTTTAACCGGGGAAAAAATCTCAAAAGATGGTTATCTTGGTTACTATGACAATTTAATATCGGTCATACCTGAAGGAAACCAGAATGAGTTGTTAGGGTGGTTTAAACCTACTTTTGAATGGTTGAGCTTTCATAAGGCTTTAGGATTATTTTCCTTCCTAAATTCAAAGGATAAAGAGTACAACCTCACTACGAATACACGTGGTGATGAACGTGCTTTTGTACAGAGTGGAGTGTTTGAGAAAGTGATGCCAATGGATATTTATCCGACTTATTTATTCAAATCTATCATGGCCGAGGATTATGATGAAATGGAAGCCTTAGGTATTTATGAAGTTATAGAAGAGGATGTAGCATTGTGTGAATTTGTTGATGTATCTAAACATAATTTGCAACAGATAATTAGAAATGGTTTGGATTTATTACTAAGCAGTTAAGTTAAATTTATATAAATGAAGTTTCTTGAGGATCTCATTAATAAGATAAAACCTCAATTTGAAAAGGGGGGTAAATACGAAAAACTATATTATGTTTTTGAAGGATTTGAGACTTTCCTTTTTCAATTGGGAAATACTACCTCCGGAAAAGGAGTACACGTCCGCGATGCCATTGATCTTAAAAGGTTGATGATGACAGTGGTCGTTGCAATGATTCCAGCACTCTTGTTTGGCATGTGGAATTTAGGACATCAATATTATTTAGCTGTTGGTGAACAAGCAGGATTCTGGTATAAATTCTGGATAGGAATAAAAGTGACCTTGCCACTTATCATTGTTACATATGCTGTCGGATTGGGGATTGAATTTTTTTTCTGCACAATTAAAAAACATCCAATCAACGAAGGTTTCCTGGTTTCCGGTATCTTAATCCCATTGGTAGTGCCACCAACGATTCCTTTATGGCAGGTTGCCTTAGCTACCGCTTTTGCTGTGATCATAGCTAAAGAAGTTTTTGGAGGTACTGGTATGAATATTCTCAATGTGGCACTTACAGCCAGAGCGTTTCTATATTTTGCTTATCCAATGCAAATTTCCGGTGAGGTATGGACCTATCTTGGGGGTGAAACAACCGTTGATGGATATTCAGGTGCTACCCCTTTAGCTATTGCAGCAGCAGCGGAAGGGGCAGATAACGTAATAACTGCGTTTGCCAATACCTGGCAGGGTGATATGTATTCATTCGGAAGTATGTTTTTTGGATTCATCCCTGGATCTATTGGGGAAACCTCTACTTTAATGGCTTTGATTGGAGGAGTTCTGTTGATAATTACAGGTGTAGGTAGCTGGAAAATTATAACTTCAGTTTTTGCCGGGGCTTATGTTATGGGATGGATATTCAATCTGGCAGGTGCTACTCCATTTATGGCTTTACCACCTCATTATCATCTCGTGATGGGCGGATTGGCTTTTGGAGCAGTATTCATGGCTACGGATCCTGTAACAGCTACTCAGACTGAAAAGGGGAAGTGGATATACGGATTTCTCATAGGAATATTAACGGTTTTAATCAGGGTATTTAATCCCGCTTATCCTGAAGGTATCATGTTAGCCATCTTATTAATGAATGTTTTCGCGCCACTTATTGATTTCTATATAGTTAAAGCAAATAAGAAAAGGAGGTTACAACGTGCAACGGTCTAATACATATGTGATTATATTCTCTCTTATATTAACCATTATTTTAGGTGGATTACTATCTCTGGCTTCTGAAGGACTTAAGCCGGCTCAAAAGAGAGCTGAGGAATTTGCAACCAAAAAGCAAATATTGAGTGCAGTAATGGAGGTTGATCCCAAGGAGAACATTCTTCAGATTTTTGACGACAGGATTAGTTCTATTGTAGTAGATGCCACTGCCGAACTCGTCGAAACCGATGAGGATGGAAAACCAATCGATGCAGCCAAGGTTGATATTGAAAAACAGTTTAAGAGAAACCCGGATGAAAGATTATATCCGGTATTCAGATTTCATGAAAAAGGCGATCCTGAGAATATTTCTGCTTATATTTTTGCTTTTTACGGGAATGGCCTGTGGGATAATATCTGGGGATATATTGCACTTGAAACAGATATGAATACAATTGCCGGAGCTGTATTGGATCATAAGGCAGAAACCCCTGGACTGGGAGCCAGAATTACTGAAAAATTGGTACAAAATAGATATAGAGGTAAAAAGATATTTAACGAAGAAGGTGAATTAGAATCTGTGAATATGCTGAAATCTGAAAATAATCCTCCCTCTGTTTTAGATGAACACAATATTAATGGAATGTCTGGTGCAACTATTACAGCGAAGGGAGTTAACAGAATGTTAAAAAATTATTTTGAAAACTATTTGCCTTTTATAAATAAAATAAAAGAAGAAGATCGGAAAGTTGCCCGTTTGTTGAATTAGAAAATTGATTGAATATGGCTGAAACACTCGAAAAGGAAGTTATAAAAAAACCGGCAGAAGCTTTATTATCAAAAAGAAGGAAAAAATTTGTCGTTGATCCGTTAAATGATGATAATCCGATTACTATTCAGGTCTTGGGGATATGTTCAGCACTCGCTGTTACAACTCAGCTAAAACCAACCCTGGTCATGGCGTTATCAGTGACCTTCGTGATGATATTTTCAAGCTTGTTCACTTCAATTCTCAGGAATTTAATTCCAACAAGGGTAAGGATTATTGTTCAGCTGGCGATAATTGCTTCGCTTGTCAGTCTTGTAAATGAAGTATTACATGCATACGCATTCGATGTTTATAAACAACTATCGGTATTTGTTGGATTGATCATTACAAATTGTATCGTGATGGGACGTTTAGAAGCTTTTGCCATGGGAAATAAACCATATGATTCAATATTGGATGCATTTGGTAGTGCAATGGGGTATTCATGGATTATCATTGCAGTTGCTTTTTTTAGAGAATTACTTGGGTCAGGAAAATTATTTGGATTTGCCATTTTTGAATCAATTGGATGGAGTACTTTTCCTACCAATGGTTTAATGGTATCACCTGTTGGCGCATTTATTATTTTAGGACTTATAATCTGGGTTCAAAGGGCAAAAACAGGATATGTTGAACAACATTAACATTTGATCATGGAATTAATCAATCTTGGAGTAAAAGCAATATTTATTGAAAACATGGTTTTTGCATACTTTTTGGGTATGTGTTCTTATTTGGCTGTGTCGAAAAAAGTTTCTACCGCATTTGGTTTGGGTCTGGCGGTTATTTTTGTGCTTATCATTACAGTACCAGTCAACTGGTTATTAGATGAATATGTTTTGAAAGAAGGAGCAATTGCCAAGTGGATGCCAGCTGCTGTTGGTGATTTTACTGAAGTTAATCTTTCTTTTTTACAGTTTATCATGTTTATAGCTACCATCGCAGCCATGGTTCAACTGGTTGAAATGGTTATCGAAAAATTCTCCCCGGCATTGTATGGATCGTTGGGAATTTTTCTACCGTTAATTGCCGTAAACTGCGCTATTTTGGGATCTTCTCTTTTTATGGCACAAAGGGATTATACACTTGCTGAAGCCACCGTTTTTGGATTTGGTTCTGGAATCGGATGGTTTCTTGCCATTATTGCTATTGCTGCTATAAGAGAAAAAATGAAATACTCCAATGTGCCTGATGGTTTAAAAGGTTTAGGAATAACCATGTTGCTTACTGGATTGATGGGTATTGCTTTTATGTCCTTTATGGGGATTTCATTATAAAAAAAATATAACTGATACCAGGGCTTTGTTTAACACAAAACTTTTTTCTCTTTATATATGGAGCTCAATCTGACTACGCCTGCATTGTTGTTCCCGGCCATTTCATTATTGTTGCTGGCTTATACAAATCGATTTCTAACTTTGGCCAATCTCATCAGAAACCTGCATTCAAAATATAAGAAAGAACCGGACAAAACATTGCTTGGACAGATTAAAAATCTGCGATTAAGGGTTGTATTAATTCGTAATATGCAGGCATTGGGTGTTCTAAGTCTTTTACTTTGTGTTGTTTGCATGTTCCTCTTGTTCGCAGAAAATGTTTTGATGGGGCGAATTACATTTGGAATCAGCTTGATCTTATTGATCGCTTCTCTGGCGGTATCAGTCTTTGAAATCCAGATTTCTATTAAGGCACTTGAAATACAATTAGGTGATATGGAAGATAATTGATCAACTCATGTACAGATTAAATAATCTGAATTAAACCTTTCGAAAAGCTTCACACTGGTTATTTTTTTTTATATTCGGAGCTTGTTTGAATTGATCAGGATAGATGTCAGCATCAAGAAAAAAAGAACCCACACTAATTGAGTCTTTCATTCCAGTAGTTTTTCTTATTATATTTTTAGCGATCAATGTATCTGTCTTCAAAGATGCATCTCTTGAAGGATCTAACCAGATTGTCTTAATTATATCAGGTGCAGTTGCAGCATTAATTGCTGCAAGAACTGGGATAAACTGGAAAAAACTCAGAAACGGGATCGTTAAAACACTGAGTTCTGCTTTGCCTTCTATTTTGATACTTTTATTAATCGGAGCACTAGCGGGTACCTGGTTAGTAAGTGGAATTGTCCCTGCAATGATTTATTATGGCTTAAAAATCATTCACCCATCCATTTTTTTATTTACTGCATGTGCGGTAAGTTCCATTGTATCACTGGCTACGGGAAGTTCATGGTCAACTGTTGCCACCTTGGGGGTTGCATTATTGGGAATAGGAACAACACTCGGCTATCATGAAGGACTTGTAGGAGGAGCTATTATTTCAGGTGCTTATTTTGGGGACAAAATGTCTCCGCTGTCAGATACTACAAATCTGGCACCTGCAATGGCTGGCACTGATCTATTTACACATATAAGATACATGTCATTAACCACCGTACCTTCCATTTCCATAACGTTGCTTATCTTTTTAATTATTGGTTTTTTTTCATCCACAACTAGTTCTGAAACTGATCTCCATAACGTTTTAGTTGCTATAGATAATAGTTTTAATATAAACTTAGCTCTTTTCCTGGTTCCTGCACTAGTTATATTTATGATCATCAAAAAAGTGGCACCTTTACCGGCATTACTTTCGGGCACTTTATTAGGAGCTGTTTTTGCCCTGATATTGCAGCCCGATGTTGTTCAGCAGGTTTCGGGAATATCAAATGATTTTATAAAAGCAGCCTATGTTGGGATTATGAAAGCTATGTATACGGAAATCAGTGTTGAAACCAGTAATGTGAAAGTAAACGAGCTATTATCGACTGGTGGTATGAGTGGTATGCTAAACACCATATGGCTGATTGTTTGTGCCATGATCTATGGCGGAATTATGGACGCTGCAGGATTTCTCGAAAGGATTACTTTATCGATTATCAAATATGCACATTCCACAGGATCGCTCATATCTTCTACGGCCGGAACATGTGTATTTTTCAACATGACGGCCAGCGATCAGTATCTGTCTATTGTTGTACCTGGTCGAATGTTTGCTGATACATACGAAAAAAGAGGACTAGCTCCGGAAAATTTAAGTAGAACTCTCGAAGATTCGGGAACCGTTACTTCGGTATTGGTACCATGGAATACCTGCGGAGCCTACCAATCATCGGTCCTGGGAGTTTCAACTCTAACATACCTTCCTTATTGCTTTTTTAATATTATCAGTCCTTTTATGACCATGTTTTTTGGTTATATGGGCATTAAAATCAGAAAGTTAACCAAAAAAGAATCAGAGATAAAAGTAAATGTTTAATCCCGATTATTCATAAATTTTTCGGGTTAATATCTCGGAGTAATTAATAAATTCAAATCCTTACTGGACATTTTGAATTTCCTGGCAATGTGTTCATTGGTCAGATGACCATTATATGCATAAACACCTTTTAGAAACCATTTATTATTAAAAATCATCGAATCAACACCGCCTTCATCGGCAGCCTGAAGCAATATTGGTGTGAAAATATTGCTAAATGCTGTTGTAGCTGTTCTGGGAACGCGGGATGCGATATTGGGAACACAATAATGAATGATACCATATTTTGTGAAAACCGGATTATCGTGCGTAGTAAGCTCTGAAGTCTCGATACATCCCCCCTGATCAATGCTAACGTCAATAATTACTGATCCAGGTTTCATTTGTGATACCATTTCCTCAGTTACAACACATCTGTTTTGTCCCTTTTCTGTTCGAATTGCCCCTAAAAGTACATCAGTTTGTTTTAGGGCTTCCAGGAGTAGTATATTATTCAATGTCGAAGTATTAACCTGTTGACCAAGTGCGTGTTTTAATCTTCGCAACTTATAAATTTGATTATCGAAAATTTGAATATCTACCCCAAGACCCAGGGCTGTCCTGGCAGCATATTCTGCTACAGTACCTGCACCCAGTATTACTACTTTGGTAGGAGGAACTCCAGTAATTCCTCCCATTATTATGCCTTTACCATTATTTACACTACTTAGATATTCAGCAGCTATTAACATGACTGTACTACCTGCGATTTCGCTCATCGCCCTAATAGCCGGCATACCCCCAACCTTATCTTCAATAAACTCATACGCCAGTGCAGTCAGCTTTTTATTATTAATTGCTTGTAAAAAGGCGGGCGATTGATTCCCTAGTTGTAATGCAGATATCAGTATTTTACCGTACTTCATCAGATTTATTTCTTCTAGGGTTGGAGGTTCTACTTTAAGAACCAGATCAGCCTTAAACACTTCTTCATTTGAATAAACAATTTTTGCTCCGGCATCACTGAACTCCTTATCAGAAAATTTTGATTCTTTTCCTGCGCCAGTCTCTAACCATATTTCATGGCCGTTGTTTACCAGTAGATTTACCCCCTCAGGTGTAATTGCCAATCTATTCTCCTGGAAAGATATTTCCTTAGGTATACCAATAAAAAGGGGAATACGCTTCTTTTTCAAACCCAACGGAGATTCTTGTGGATAAAGCTTACTACCCTTTACCAATTCTTCAAATCCGGTTGGTTGTTTTTCACTCATATTTTATAACATTAAAAATTCTCTCTTCCTTATCGGGATTATCTATATTGATGATAAGGTACTTATCAGGCAGATAATTTTCTATCAATTCAGGCCATTCTATTAAACATAAATTGCCAGAATCAATATACTCGTCAAATCCTATATCGAAAATTTCCGAAACATTATTTACTCTGAAAAAATCGAAGTGATATAACTTTTCTCCGGTCAGACTTTCGTATTCATGAATGATGGAATAAGACGGGCTACTAACGTGATCGTGTATCCCAATTATTTCAGCTAAAGCCAGAACAAAAGTAGTTTTACCTGCTCCCATTTCTCCTTTTAATAACCAGATGGAGAATTTTTTACCATAATCATAAATCTGATTTGTAATTTCCGGTAAATCTTCAATTGTATGACAAATGATTTTCAATTCAAAAAGAATAAAAAACTATTTCGAATTTAGGGAAATTATTGGAATTATCATCTCCTCCATTGATAATCCTCCATGCTGAAAGGTGTCCTTATAATAATTTACATAATAATTAAAATTATTTGGGTAGGCAAAAAACAGATCTTCAACTGCAAATACATATGTACTAGAAACGTTCACTTTGGGTAAATATATTTGTTCTGGATTTCTTGTAAAATAGATCTTATCTTCCTCAAAATTCAGATTTTTTCCTACTTTATATCGAAGGTTGGTATTTGTGTTCCTGTCACCAATAATCTTGAATGGTTTTTTGACCCTGACAGTCCCATGATCGGTCGTAATGATTAATTGGGCTTCATGTTCAGAAATCCTTCTTATAATTTCCAGTAAAGGAGAATGTTGAAACCACGATCTTGTTAGGGATCGGTAAGCTGATTCATCAGGCGCCAGTTCACGGATAATCTCCATTTCAGTTCGTGCGTGTGACAACATGTCTACAAAATTGTAAACAATTACATTAAGATCATTATGCATTAGGTTAATGATGTTATCTACTAAATTTCGTCCCTGGTTCAGGTTTTTAATTTTCTGGTATGAAGTTCGAATATCTAATTTCAACCTTTTGAAATGACGACCGAGAAAATCTTCTTCATGATTATTTTTACCTCCTTCCTGATCTTCATTTAGCCAGATATCGGGATATCTTTTCGACATTTCTAAAGGTAAAAGACCTGAAAAAATTGAATTTCTGGCATAAGCTGTGGTTGTAGGCAGAATCGAATAATAAAGATCAGTTGTATTCAATATGAAATATTCCAATACGAAAGGTTCTATTACTTTCCATTGATCAAATCTCAAGTTATCTATTATTATAAAGAAGGTTGGAATATTTTCATCTATTCGCGGAATTACTTTTTCTTTCAGTAAATTGTTTGATAAAATGGGATTATCATTATTTTTATCTTCAAGCCAATTCTCATAGTTTTCTTTCACATATTTCATAAAATTCAAATTGGCTTCATTCTTCTGCATGTCGAGAATTTCCTTCATTTGACGATTCTGGTTCTCCTCGAATTCAAGTTCCCAATAGACTAGTTTCTTATAAATTTCAGACCATTCCTCAAAATTCAGGTAATCATTAACTGCCATGCTAATCTGCTGAAATTCCTGTTGGTAATTTAAATTGGTTTTTTCGGTCACCAGTCGTTTGTTCTCGAGGATCTTCTTTACACTCATCAAAATCTGGTTTGGATTAAGAGGTTTAATCAAATAATCAGCAATTTTTGATGCAATGGCTTCTTCCATAATATGCTCCTCCTCACTCTTTGTGATCATCACAACAGGTAAGTTAGGTCGAATAGTTTTGATTTTAGTGAGCGTTTCCAATCCGGTCATTCCAGGCATATTTTCATCGAGAAATACAATATCAAAAGTTTCAGACAAACATTTTTCTAAAGCATCAGAGCCACTATTGACTGGTATAACATCATAACCTTTCTTATCAAGAAACATCATGTGTGGTTTGAGAAGGTCAATTTCATCATCAGCCCATAAAATATTATATCTTTGCATGTCAGTTAAAAATCATAATTCCTCTATATAATAAACGCAATAATAAAATTAAGTTAGGTTGAATAAGAAAAAAATTCTCAATGATCCAATATACGGATTTATTAAAATTCCTGATGGTCTTATCTTCAAAATTATTGAACATCCTTATTTTCAGCGTTTACGAAGGATAAAGCAGTTAGGTCTGACTGACTATGTTTACCCTGGAGCAATACACACACGTTTTCATCACGCTTTGGGTGCAATGCATTTGATGGATCAGGCATTAATGAACTTAATATCGAAGGGGATCAATATATCTGAGCAAGAGTATGAAGCTTCTTTAGCTGCTATTCTATTACATGATGTTGGACACGGCCCCTTTTCACATGCACTTGAGGAAAGTCTTCTTTATGGGATTAATCATGAGCAAATGTCATCCATTATCATACGGCATTTTAATACTATTTTTGATAATCAACTAGACTTAGCTCTCAAAATTTTTAATCTCCAGTATCATAGACCATTTTTCAGTCAACTTGTAGCAAGTCAGCTGGATGTAGATCGATTAGACTATCTAAACAGGGATAGTTTTTTCACAGGTGTGAGTGAAGGTAAAATTGGATTTGATCGAATCCTGAAAATGCTGAATGTATCAGATGATAATATTGTAATTGAAGAAAAGGCCATCTACAGTATTGAGAATTTTCTCAGTTCCAGGAGACTCATGTACTGGCAGGTCTATCTACATAAAACTACAGTAGGTACTGAGAAATTGCTAATTCAATTGATTAAGAGAGCTAAATACCTTGCCCAGTCCGGACTTCTGAAATCCCGAAATGATTCGCTCCGGGTATTTTTAGATTTTGATTATTCTGTCCGTGATATTGAAGATAGCAAAGATTTATTAAAAGCTTACCTTTCATTGGATGATCATGATATTTGGGGTAGTATAAAAATCTGGCAATATCATCATGACAAAGTACTTTCCGAATTGAGTCGTATGTTGATAGAAAGAGATTTATTCAGGATAATCATGAAAGATAAACCCATTGATCCTACACTAAAGGAGTTTTTGTTGAAAAAAGTTACGGAAAATTTTAGCGTGTCATTTGAAGAAGCTAATTATCTGGTTGTAGATGGCCATATGAGTAATGCTGCTTATGAAATGGATAAATCTGAAATCAATGTGATGATGAAAGATGGAAGTATCATAGATATTGCTGCTGCTTCGGATCTTCCCAATATCAAAGCGATGAGCAAAATTGTTAAAAAATACTATCTATGCTGGCCCAAAAGTGTATCTTTGTGAATCTTTTGAATAATCATGCAGTTTTCTATTCGTGACATAGCTCATCTACTTAACGGAGAGATTGAGGGAAGGGACGATTTAATAATAAATAATCTTGGTACCATTGATGGTGCAAAAGAGGGAAGTATTTCCTTTCTTTCGAATCCTAAATATGAAAATAGTGTTTATTCAACAAATGCTTCTGTTATCATTGTCAGTAAGGACTTTAAACCTGTTAAGCCGTTACAAACAACATTGATCAGAGTTGATGATCCATATACCAGTTTTTCCTTATTATTGGATGAGTACAATAAAATCATTACATACGAAAAGGAAGGTGTTGAAGAGCCTTCATTTCTGGGGGAGAACAGCCTTTGTGGCGAAAAGGTATACAGAGGAGCATTTTCATACATCGGAAACAATGTTACTATTGGGAAAAATGTAAAATTATATCCTCACGTCTACATCGGTGATGAAGTAACTATTGGTGATAATACCATTTTACATAGCGGTGTGAAGGTCTACAGTAAAACGATCATTGGAAGTTATTGTCAAATACATTCAGGGGCAATTATAGGAAGTGATGGATTTGGTTATGCGCCTCAAAAAGATGGATCATATAAAAAAATACCGCAACTGGGAAATGTGATCATTCAGGATCATGTTGATATTGGTGCAAATACAGTTATCGATTGCGCCACCTTAGAGTCAACAATCATAAAAAAGGGAGTAAAACTTGATAATCTTATACAGGTTGCTCACAATGTTATTATTGATGAGAACACGGTAGCAGCAGCACAAACTGGTATATCAGGTTCGACCACAATTGGAAAAAATTGTATTATTGCAGGTCAGGTTGGAATAGTGGGTCATTTAGAAATTGGTGACAAGGTAACAATTGGGGCACAATCAGGAGTTACGAAATCTTTTTTAAAGGAGGGTGAAACAATTCTTGGTACTCCAGCATTCGAAATAAATGGAAGTCGAAAGTCATATGCAATCTTCAGACGACTTCCTGATCTTCTTGAAAGAATCAGGATTTTAGAAGAAAAGTATATGAATTACGAGGGAGATTAGCTATATATGAAAACAAAGCAGCATACGATTAAGAAACCTATTACTATTGAGGGAGTGGGTTTACACACCGGAATTAAAGCTAAAATGACATTTCTTCCGGCAAAGCCAAACCATGGTATTAAATTCCAGCGTATTGATATTGATGGGAAACCAATAATAGAAGCTGACGTTGATCATGTCGTTGATCTTTCCAGAGGTACCACCTTAGAAAAAAATGGAGCGAGGGTAGCTACAGTTGAACACACCATGGCTGCTTTAGTGGGAATGGAGGTGGATAATGTACTTATTCAGCTCGATGGACCTGAAATACCGATTATGGATGGTAGTTCAAGAATTTTTGTTGAAGCTTTGCTGAGTGCCGGATTTGAAGAACAAAATGCACTTCGAAACTTTTTTGAAGTTCGTGAACCAATATTCTACCGTGATCCATCAAGGGATGTTGAAATGGCCGCTCTGCCCCTTGATGATTACAGAATTACTGTTATGATCGATTATAATTCCCCGGTATTAGGAAGCCAGCATGCATCAATAACAGATATCAAACAATTCTCAAAGGAAATATCTTCATGTCGAACATTCTGTTTCCTACATGAATTGGAAATGTTGTATAAGAATAATCTAATTAAAGGTGGGGATTTGAATAATGCTATTGTGGTTGTTGATCGGGTTGTGGAAGAAAATGAACTGGATTATCTCGCTGAATTATTCAATAAGCCAAAGGTGGAAGTTAAAGAGGAGGGTATCCTTAATAATGTAGAATTAAGATATAGAAATGAGCCAGCCAGACATAAGTTGCTTGATGTAATGGGTGACCTGGCACTGGCAGGCAGACCAATAAAAGCTCAAATCTTAGCTGCCAGACCTGGCCATGCTCCAAATGTCGCCTTTGCCAAGAAGCTGAAAAAAGAGATGAATGATCCCAAATCGATCAACATCCCTCCATACAATCCCAAGCTTCCTCCTGTAATGGATATTAACATGATCCGCGAAACCCTGCCCCATAGAGCACCATTCCTATTAGTTGATAAAATATTTCATCTGGATGAAACTACCGTAGCAGGGATTAAAAATGTAACTTATAATGAACCTTTCTTTCAGGGTCATTTCCCAGGTAATCCCGTTATGCCTGGAGTTTTGATTGTGGAAGCCCTTGCACAAACTGGCGGTATCCTGGCATTAAATAATCTAGGGGATCCGAAAGATTATTGGACATATTTTATTAAAATTGAAGACTGCCGGTTTCGTAAAATGGTACTACCAGGTGATCAATTAGTCTTAAAATGTGAATTATTAGAACCCATCAAGAGAGGAATCGCTCGAATGAAAACACTTGCATTTGTCGGGAATACCCTTGTCACGGAAGCCATTATGTCAGCTAGCATTGTAAAGAAGAACAAATGAATCAACCTTTATCGTATATACACCCTGAGGCAAAAATTGCTGATAATGTTGTGATTGAACCTTTTGCCTGTATTCATAAGAATGTGGTGATAGATGAAGGTACCTGGGTAGGTTCCCATGTGACCATTATGGAGGGTGCCAGAATCGGGAAAAATTGTAAGATTTTCCCGGGCTCTGTGATATCTGGTATTCCTCAAGACCTGAAGTTTGATGGAGAAAATACAACAGTTGAAATAGGCGATAATACTGTCATCAGGGAATATGTCACCATCAGTAGAGGGACTAATGATCGTTCCAGGACTGTGATTGGTAAAAATTGTCTCTTAATGGCTTATGTTCATATCGCGCACGATTGTGTACTAGGGGATCATTGTATCCTGGTCAATGCAGTACAGGTAGCAGGCCATGTAAAAATCGACGATTGGGCCATAATTGGAGGCTCATCATCCGTTCATCAGTTTGTGAAGATTGGTAGTCATGTTTTTGTAGCCGGAGGATCTTTGGTCAGAAAAGATGTTCCCCCATTTACTAAAGCTGCCCGTGAACCCCTGAGCTATTCCGGAATTAACTCTATCGGACTCCGCAGAAGAGGGTATTCAAATGACAAGATTAACGAGATTCAGGAAATTTACCGTCAGGTGTATCTCAGGGGGCTTAACAACTCCAAGGCCATAGATGTAGTGGAATTGGAAATGCCTCCATCTAAAGAAAGAGATGAGATCATTAATTTCATCAGAACGTCAGATAGAGGTATCATGAAAGGGGTAGATAATGCTTAATATATGATCATATCCCTTGAAGATCTGGGGAAAAAATTTGTAAATCAGTGGATTTTTAAAGGTCTTGACTATACCATTCAGGTGGGACGACCTGTGGCTATTACAGGACCTAATGGAAGTGGTAAATCAACACTCTTGAAAATCATTTCAGGTTGGATGTTGCCCTCACAAGGTGTCTTATCCTACTATGTGGATGAAAAAAAAGTAATTAATGATCACTTTTTTAAATATATTGATTATGTGGCTCCTTATGTAGAAATGATCGAAGAATTAACACTGGCAGAATCTATCAAATTTCATTTTTCACACAAACGTATTTCTGACGATCTGGATATTGATGCCTTTCTTGAACGTGTATATCTCGAAAATAACAAACATAAATATCTCAGGAATTTTTCTTCTGGAATGAAACAAAGATTAAAATTAGGGTTAGGTTTTTTTTCTCAATCTCCGATCCTTTTATTGGATGAACCTATGACAAATTTGGATTCCACGGGGAAATCCTGGTATTTAGATCATATATCAAGATTAGTGACTGAAAAATTGATTATTATTGCATCTAATCAGTCGGAAGAATATTCATTTGTTAAAGATATTATATCCATATCAGATTATACACATGTTTGATTTTGATTACCTTTTGATTGGATTTTATATTAATTATAGCAAGATTTAAACTGAAATTTCAATTTTTATACAGATGAAAAAGATATTTTATATTATCAGCTTTGGTATCATCACAGCTATGATCGTGATGGCCAGTTGTGGGGGAGATAATGGAGACGGGCAGCTTACACCACAACAGGAACAGGCCCAGTTACTCAATGGAACATGGTCGCATCAGAATACTACACAATCTCCTCAGGGTGTTGATCCAACCATTCTGGATCAGTTATCAATAACCTTTAATATTGATGCAAATTCTAATCCAACATCATTCAATTCGACCGGGGCACCTGATTTCTTTGTAACCGTAGGATCATCGAAATGGGCATTCAGTGGATCATCGACCACCTCTATTTTACTTACAGATGTTGCTCCCGTAGATCAATTAACAATTAATTCCTTAACTCAATCGAGTTTAACACTTACTTTTAATTTCAGTAGTTTAAGAGTTGCCGGATTAGATGGTAATTATACGGTTGAAATGAGTAAATAATTTAAAAATGATATCATGTAAAAAAGGCCGGCAGGTCCAGCCTTTTTTATTGTAACTTAATTACAGTAATTCCAGCTCCGCCTCTGTCGACATGTTCATCCTTGACTGATACTACAAAATCATATTGCTTTAAAAAATTCCGAATAACCTCACGCAGGATTCCATCGCCTTTTCCATGTAAGATTTTAAGTTCTTTCACATCAAGAAGCATCGCATCATCAAGATAACCACTTAAAATCTTCAATGCCTCTTCAGCCCTTTTACCGCGTAAATCCAGGATGGAGCTGAAATTTTTCTGTTTTTCATTGATATCCAGTCCTTTAGGTCTTATCGAATTCTTCTCCTGAATATCAGCCTCCTTTTTATATTCCGTAGATGATACCTTTACCAACCTTGATAATTCTACATTGGATTTAAGATTTCCAATCGCCAATTGCACTTTGTTACTTCTAATAGATAGAATTATACCATAGGTATTACTATCTTTTAGTTTGACATGATCGTTTACTTTTAAAGGGCCTGATTTATATTCTGTTATATAATATGGTTCCTTTTTTTGCTTGTCTAAAGTTTTTTGAGCAGTAACAACGTTTTCCTGGAATTCTTGAAGGGATTTTCTAGCCTTTTTAGTGATTTCTTTCTCAGCCTTTTCCTCCTTGATTATTCTGATTGTTCTTTCAATCTCCTTATTGGCTTGTGTAATAAGATGATCTGCTTTTCTACTTGCTTCCTTTAAAAGTTCATCACGTTTTGAATTGATATAATTTTTTATGGATTCATATTCTTCTACAAGGTTTTTCAATTCTTCCTCTTTTGATATCAGATGCTGTTTTTGCCTATCAAATTCACGCTTTTCCTCTTCAAGTTCCGCGATTAATCTTTCAAATTTTACATGTGTTGCACCAATATTTCTTTTTGCCTGATTAATGATTTGTTCAGTCAGTCCAATCTTTTTAGCTATTTCGAGGGCAAATGAACTACCCGGTTTACCCATATCAAGAATGAATAAAGGCTCCATTTTTTTTATATCAAACCGCATTGCTCCATTCATAACACCTTGGTGGTTTTCAGCATATTTTTTTAAGTTGGTGTAATGTGTTGTGATGATACCAGATGCTTTTTGCTTCCTCATGTTTTCAAGAATAGCTTCTGCAATAGCACCACCAAACTGTGGTTCAGTACCAGTTCCAAATTCATCAATTAAAAATAACGTCCTGGGTGTTGTGTTTTGCATGAAAAATTTCATGTTGATCAGATGAGAGCTATAGGTACTCAGATCATTTTCGAGGGACTGCTCATCACCAATATCAATGAATAATTGTTTATATATTCCCATAATAGATCCTTCAGCCAATGATACTAATAAACCACATTGGATCATATATTGTAATAAACCAACTGTTTGTAGGCAAACCGATTTCCCACCCGCATTAGGACCAGATATAACAAGGATTTTTATATCCTGGGTAAGCGAAATATCTAAAGGGACAATATCTTTCCCGGCTTTCTTATGTGTCAAATACAACAGCGGATGACGTGCCTCTTTCCAGTCAATAATAGTTTTTGGTGATAATTCCGGTAAAATGGCGTTTAATTCGATGGCCAGTCTTGCTTTAGCTTTAATGAAGTCAAAAAGACCTAAAAAATGATTGCATTTATCTAAATTTTCTATTTCAGGTCTGATCAGATCGGTAAGGGTTATTAATATCCTGATGATCTCTCTTTTCTCCTGGTGTATTAAATCCCTGATATCATTGTTGATTTCTACTACCTGGGAAGGTTCAATAAAAGCTGTCTGTCCGGTGGATGATTCATCGTGAATGAAACCTCCTACTATACGCTTAAACTCAGCTCTGACGGGTAAAACAAGTCTCCCATTTCTAATAGTGATGGTGGCATCTTCATTTGAATAACCGTCAGCCAGATATTTTTTCAGAATATTTTCAAGTTTACTCCTGACTTTAAACTCGAGTTTTTGTAATTGATTTCTGATATCCTGTAAATTTTCACTGGCCGCATTCCTGATGTTTCCTCTTTCATCAATCACTTTGTTGATAGCATGGGTGATTTGAGGATTCAGGTAAATCCCGATGGTAAGTAGAGATAGATGAGGAAAATCTGAAGAGCGTTTTTTGAAAAATTTTAAAATCTGTTCGACTTTGACAAGGGATAATTTTACTTCATGAAATTCTTCATTAAGGAGATATGCATCAATTTTGGATGCTTTGATTAGATATTTACGTAGATTAAAATATTCTCCCCCCGGGAAAGAATCACGTGATCTTAAAATTTTAACAAATTCATCAGTTTGTTTAACTTGTGCGTCAATTTTTTCAAAATCACTGGTAAACCGAATCTTATCAACAAAAGATAAACCTAATTCGCCATCGCAGTAATCTTTTAAGTAATCTTTTATCCTGTTAAAACCAATTTTTTCTTCAATATTGGAAGGGTATAACATATATCATATTATTGTCTGTTCATGATTCTTTCCCTTAAACTCAAACTGTCAACGACAGCCGAATAGATTTCTTCCATTTGAGAGATATTGTTCAGGTAGTACTGATAGCTTTTTTTATATATTGAGTCATTAATATGATGTTTCTGATATAATTCATCCTCAATTTCAGGAAAAAAAAGTTTAACAGAATCAGTCGGAATCCTTGATAAGCTAATTTTAGCCTCGACTATATGCAGGTCTATCAGAAAATTTATCATTTCCTGTTTGGTCATGAGATTTTCCGGAGCTTTATTTTTACTAACACATCCGAGCCCGATTAAAATTACAGATACCAAGAAATACTTTTTCATACCTGAAAATTACTCAATTAAATTAAATTTCTTTCATGTTGGATATGAATCCGGAACAGAATTGATGATCGATACAATTTATTCAACTCAGGGAAACGATATGCATACAATATAAACTTTCAAAATGAAAATGATTTATATACCAGTAATTAACTTATAATACAAACGGATTAATTAACCAACAATTTATGGGATCATCGAAAACAAAGTATATTTATATATATAGGTTTAAAATAAGCAGCTAATAATTGAAGAAGTAATGGCTTTAATTAGAGTTTTATTTTTATCTGTTTTCGCTCCAAGAAAAATTTCAAAAGAGACATTAGAAAAACAGCTTATCAGATCTGGTTGGATTTTTATTTTAATTCGATGGGCCTATTATTCAATGGTATTTACTCTTTTCAGGGATTATCAGAATGCCTGGACTCCATTTTTTAAACCGCCATTCGGATTGTCACTTAACACATATGCTACTTTGCAAAAAAGTCTGTCGATTTTTTTTGGTTTTCTTTTAATGACAATGATTTCATATGGTTTATTTTTAATATTTAGATTGAGAGAAAGGATTTCAATTCAATTATTAAAAATATTGAATATACTGGGTGTAGCATATTTTATTCCATTTGTTATTCTTCAGCCATTAGATGTATTAACCATAAACATCCTAGGATGGTCTCGTTTTATAATTATTCCTTTACATACAATTGTACTCGTATGGGAAGCAATAATTGCAGTTATTCTAATAGATAAAATTTATCCAATAAAACTAAGGGAAAAGATTACAGGTATAATTTTTCAGGTTATTACCTGGATATTATTGTGTGCATTATTTTGGAGGTAGGTAATTCTAATCTACTTAAAATATCAAAGGACTTGATTACAGGATAGACTCCCTGAAACGGATCATTTATTACATATCCTCCTGTTAGAAGATTATATTTCCTGTGTGATACAGATTTAATACCTGCACACCACCTGTTGCAAGGAGTTAGGTCAGAATTTTGTACATAAATCAATGTAAGTGTTTGACAATTATAAATCAGCATGGAACACTTTTTATATTTCAGCTTCATCCGGAACTGTTTTCCTGAATTTTGAATAATTTTACAGCTAAAAAAGCTTATGAAGGAGCTCCTGAAAAAGCTTCGCAAGTATGAGATTGAGATCCGGAAATTTATCACTAACCATATGCAGGGTGATTTTCACTCTGTATTTAAGGGATCCGGACTTGAGTTCGATGATGTAAGGTCCTATCAATACGGGGATGATGTCCGGACAATCGACTGGCATGTATCGGCAAAGGGCCACGGTACTTTTGTTAAAATGTTCCGCGAAGAAAAAGAACAGACTGTTTTTTTTGTATTGGATGTGAGTGCTTCGCAGGAAATCGGTAATCCGGGTAAGGAAAAGCTCCAGATAGCTAAAGAAATTTGCGGGGTTCTGGCTTTATCTGCAATCAAAGAAGGAAGTGAGGCAGGATTGATCTGTTTTTCGGATCAGAAAGAAAAATACATAAAACCAAATAAGGGCATGAAACATGCCTATTATTTGATCTCAGAGATATTTAACCTGGACCCGTATTCTATTAAAACTGATATCAGTAGAGCTATTCTTTTCACGCTGAATCTTTTGAAAAGAAAGAGCATTGTCATATTTATTTCAGATTTTATCGATGAAAACTATGAGAAAAATCTAAAAGCCCTAGCAAGAAAACACGATTTGGTGGTAATACACGTGTCTGACAAAAGGGAGACGGACCTGCCGAAGCTGGGCATTGTACCTTTGTTTGATAAAGAAAGCGGAAAAACCCTCTGGATGAATACTTCATCCGGGGCATTCCGAACCGGATTAGACAAAACATTTACAGTAAAAAAGAATGATCTGGAAAATCTTTGCAGAAAACAGAATGCGAATTACATGGAAATTAATACCAATGAAGATTATGTACCCAAGCTTATCAAATTGTTCAAGGTGAGAAAAAATATCAGAAAGCGTGTTTAAAAAATTAGCCTTAATAATAATTTTTATTTTTAGCGTAACCTCATTTGTGCAAGCACAGCGCATAAATATTCATGGGTCTTTTCTTAAGGATACAATTAAGATAGGAGAAGAATTACCGTACAGTGTGAGGGTAGCCTATCCCCGACGTTTTGATATCATATTCCCTGATTCCACATTTGATTTTTCACCTTTTGAATATCAATCAAGGGAATATTTTCCGACAGTATCAGATAGTTTAATCAGTGTTGACAGTGTTGTTTATTACCTGATGACTTTTGAGATTGATTCTATTCAATATTTACAGCTCCCCGTATTTTTAAAACAAGTAGAAGACAGTGCATCCATTTATACACATCAAGATTCGGTAATACTTTTCCATGTAATAGAGCAAATTCCTGACTCTGTGAAATTAAAAGAGAATACGGCATTTCTGATGGTTCCCGGACAGTTCAATTATCCGGTATTTTTAATTTCCATTGGTATCATACTCATTATTATCGTGCTTTCATTAGTTTTTTTTGGAAAACGGATCTCAAAAAGAGTACAATTGTTTTTAATGCGAAGACAATACAGAAAATTTGTAGAACGTTTTTATTTTCAAATTGGGAAACTAGGTAGAGGCCAGGCGGGGATATTCCCTGAGGAATTACTTTCTTTTTGGAAAAAATACATGGAAAGGCTTGAAAAAGAACCCTACACAAAAATGACCAGTAAGGAATTAATTCACCTGCACGCTGATCAAAGATTAAAGGAAAATTTGCGTTCTATTGATAGATATATCTATGGAAATGTAAAGGATAGGCCCTTGAGTGATAATTTTGAAAAATTACTTGAATATTCAAAAGAACGATACGAAGTAAAAGTAGAGGAGGTACGTCATGGATAATCAGGTTATAGCTACATCAAATTGGTTAAGTCTGGAATGGTTTCAACCCATTACTTTTCAAAATTATGAATGGCAATATCAACAACTCTTGTGGTTGATCATCATCATTCCAGTAACTTTCCTTATTAAGTATCTGATTCAATCACGGTTCAAACAGAAGTTGCTGATAGCCCTCCCTAAAAGCAGCTTGAGATGGAGTCCTGTCAGTCTATTTAGATTTATTCCCGATATTATCCTGGGACTTATCCTGAGCTTAATCATTATCAGCCTGGCACGCCCTCAAAAAACCAATGAAAAGGTTGAACAATGGACCGAGGGTATTGATATTATGCTGGTAATTGATATTTCAGAATCGATGCAGATTCAGGATTTCAGACCAAATCGTCTTGAGGCTGCAAAAGAAACAGCTTTGAATTTCATTGAAGGACGTTTTCAGGATCGCATTGGTATAGTGATTTTCTCAGGAGATGCGTATTCACTTGCTCCATTGACCCTTGACTACCAACTTCTGAATAATTATATACGTGACATCGATTTCGAAATGATTGAAAATCGTGGGACTGCAATAGGAAGCGCACTTGCCGTAGGTACAAACAGGATGCGTGAATCAGAATCTAAGTCTAAGGTATTAATTTTATTAAGTGATGGGGATAATACAGCTGGAAATATAGATCCCATTACAGCTGCGGAACTTGCACACGCATATGGTATAAAAATTTACACGATTGCCATAGGAAAAGAAGGAAGGGTTCCATTTGGGAAAGATTTCTTCGGCAGGACAAGATATGTGGAAAATACGCTTGATGAGACCAACCTGCGGAAAATAGCTGATATCGGTGAAGGAGAGTTTTTCAGGGTTTCAGATAACCAGGCACTTGAGAATGTATTCGCATTAATCGATCAATACGAAAAAGCTGAAATCAAGGAAACCAGGTTTAAGGATACCACGGATTATTATATGGTTTATCTTATTTGGGCTATTCTATTATTTCTGGTCTGGATGGCCTTAAAATCCACCTTTATTGCCAATGTATTACAGGATTGAAGCATTATTAAATCCTTAACTCAGATACCGGCAATCAGTTCTTTCATGATCAACGTCATCTTAGGTTCCGCTATGGATGCAGCCTGTACAACTTCTTCTATTGTTACTTTTTTAATTTTACCCTCGATCCCCAGGTCTGTGATTACGGAAATGGCAAAACAAGGAATCCCCATTTGTCTGGCCACAAGATTTTCCGGTATGGTTGACATACCCACCGCGTCAGCTCCAATAATGCTTAAATATTTATATTCGGCAGGTGTCTCAAGATTGGGACCAGGTACAGCTGCATAGACTCCTGTATGTACTTTTATATTATTTTTTGCAGCAATATCCAGTGCTTTGCTTATCAAATCCTGGTCGTAGGCATCACTCATATCAGGGAAACGAGGACCAAATTCCTCATGATTTTTACCTCTGAGAGGATTTTCCGGTAATAAATTGATGTGGTCATTCAGGATCATTAGATCGCTGACTCTCTGATTTTCGCGCAAACCACCCGAAGCATTTGAAATGAATAATTTTTCAATTCCCAGATATTTCATTACTCTGACAGGAAAAGTAATTTGTTGCATATTGTATCCTTCATAATAATGAAATCGACCCTGCATACAGACCACAGTCTTGTTAGCAAGCTCTCCAAATATTAACTTACCTGAGTGGCTTTCCACTGTTGAAACCGGGAAATTTGGAATATTCTGATAGGAAATAGTATGTTCAATTTTTATTTCTTTTACCAGAGCTCCAAGCCCTGTACCTAGAATGATCCCAATTTGAGGTGTATTACTAAATTGTTTTTTAATATAATCAGTGGTTTCTCGAATTTGATCAAGCATGGTTTTCTTGTTTAATTGCCGCGTAAAGTAAATAAATTTCAGGCATTTTATAATATCAGTGAAGAATTATATTCATTGTATTATTTTGAGAATATGAATATGATAGTAAATTGAGATTTTATTTTTAAATTTACCCGATATAGTAGAATACAACGTATCACGACCCATGAAATTTATTGTTACTTCTTCGGCACTTTTAAGGCAATTACAAAATATAAATGGAGTAATCACCACCAATCCAGTTGTTCCTATTCTCGAAAACTTTTTATTTGAAATTGAAGGTGGGAAATTAACTATAACAGCATCTGATTTACAGACTTCCATGATCACTGAAATGGAGGTCGAAGCAAAGGAGTCTGGAAGTATAGCAGTCCCCGCTAGAATTTTACTTGATACTTTAAAAAATTTACCCGAACAGCCAGTTACCTTTTCAATTGATGAGGAAACCTATAGCATTGAGATAAGTTCCGATAATGGCCATTATAAATTATCGGGTGAAAATGCTACCGATTTTCCTAAGGTTCCCAGTGTATCTGATGGATTTTCAGTTGACATGTCTACGGAGGTACTGACCAGTGCCATTTCAAATACTATTTTTGCAACGAGTAATGATGAATTACGTCCTGCAATGACCGGGGTTTATATGAATATCAGCGAAAACAATACCATATTTGTAGCTACTGATGGACATAGACTCATACGGTATACCCGGAATGATGTAATGGCGGATACGAAGAATGCAATTATCATTCCTCGAAAAGCTCTAAATCTTCTTAAGAATGTACTTCCTGGTGAAAAGGAAAATGTTTCTGTTCAATATAATTTATCTAATGCTTTTTTCAGGTTTGGCAATGTGAGGATGATTTGCCGGCTTATTGATGAAAGGTATCCGGATTATGAAAATGTAATTCCGCAGGATAATGCAAATATTATGACCATCGGCAGGATGGAGTTGTTGAGTTCGCTAAAAAGGATTGCCATTTATGCCAATAAAACGACGAATCAAGTAAAATTGAAAATTACGGGCAGTGAACTACATATATCTGCTGAAGATCTCGATTTTTCAAATGAAGCTGACGAACGATTGAGCTGTGAACATGATGGAGAGGATATTGTCATAGGATTTAATGCCCGTTTTCTGATTGAAATGCTATCAAATATTGATCACAAAGAGGTGATTATTAAATTATCCGAACCTAATCGGGCGGGTTTACTGGTACCTAAAGAGATGGAGGATAATGAAGATCTTCTCATGCTGGTAATGCCTGTTATGCTGAATAATTATACTTGATCTTTTTTGAATAAGAATTTCATCGTTCATAATCCAGATTTCGGTATTCTTATATGTTTTAGCATGATACATCCTTAATGGGAACAATTTCCAATAAATAAATATCGGATTATTCTTCCAACCTTTCGATTCTCGCCCCAACGGCATTCAACCGTTTATCAATGAACTGGTATCCACGATCGATCTGTTCAACATTGGATATGATACTTATTCCTTCTGCTGATAATGCCGCAATCAATAGTGCCACTCCTGCTCTGATATCAGGCGAGCTCATTTTAATTCCTTTGAGTGGAAATTTCCTGTCAAGTCCTATTACAGTTGCTCTATGCGGATCACAAAGGATGATCTGTGCTCCCATATCGATTAGTTTATCCACAAAAAAGAGTCGGCTTTCAAACATTTTCTGATGGATTAGAACGGTTCCTTTAGCTTGCGTGGCAACAACGAGCGCAATACTAAGCAGATCAGGAGAAAAACCAGGCCATATAGCATCAGAAATAGTCATGATGGATCCGTCAATAAATGTTTCAATTTCATAATGTTTCTGGGCTGGCACAAAAATATCTTCATGTTGATAATCCAAATGAATCCCGAGCTTTTTGAATACCTCTGGTATAATCCCCAGGTGTTCTATACCGGTATTTTTAATGGTAATTGAAGAATAGGTCATGGCAGCTAATCCAATAAAACTGCCTATCTCAATCATATCAGGCAATAGGGTATGTTCAGTTCCTCTTAATTCTTTGACACCCTTTATGGTTAACAGATTACTGCCGATACCGGAAATACTGGCACCCATTTGATTTAACATTTTACATAGTTGCTGGATATAGGGTTCACACGCAGCCTGATATATAGTAGTAGTTCCTTCAGCCAGAACAGCAGCCATGATGATATTGGCCGTTCCGGTTACAGATGCTTCATCAAGGAGCATGTAATTGCCCCTTAAGTGTGATGCATCTATGGTAAAAAATCTATCATTCCTGTCAAAGTCAAATTTAGCTCCAAGTTTCTGAAATCCGTAAAAGTGTGTGTCCAGACGTCTTCGCCCAATTTTATCTCCTCCTGGTCTGGGAATTTTGGCACTGCCAAATCGTGCCAGTAAAGGTCCCAAGATCATGATTGAACCACGAAGACTCGCGGCTTTTTCTTCGAACACAAGGGATTCAAGGTAGCTAATGTTTGGACGTTCTGCCTGAAATTGAAAAGTTCCCTCTTGCAGTTTTTTTACCCTAACTCCAAGATCTGTAATGATGTCTATTAATACATTTACATCCCTGATATCGGGTATATTGTGAATAGTGATGGCATCTGATGTAAGGAGTGTTGCACAGATAACCTGAAGTGCCTCATTTTTTGCTCCTTGAGGAAAAATTTCACCAGAAAGACGTCTACCACCCTCTATTTTAAAGGAAAGCATTAGTTTCTTTTTCTTCTAAGTCTTTTTCCTCTGTGCGTACTACTATTATTTTTTCGTCCTTTATCTTTAACCAGGTATTCGAACAAATTATTTTGCTTTACTTTTTCGATGTCTATATCTAATAATCCTCTGGAAAGCTCCTTTATGTTTTTTATGATGGTGTCATCATCGAGATTTTCCTTATTCCATAAACTTGAAAAACTTTTCATTAATCTACCAATGTAAATAATGGCTGCCTCCTGTTCTTCCTTATTTTCCATATCTATAGCCTTATCAACCAACAATTGAATATTTAAGCCATAGTGTTTATATATAATCTTTTGATTCTTATATCTGAGCCTGTCTGGTTTTTTATAAAGTAATTCTTTTTTTGGTTGTGGATAAGGGCTGTCTATATCAATTTTAAAGTCAGACATAATAATTAAATCATCCCATAATTTCTGGGAATCCTCACTTCCTTCCTTTATGGAAGGATTAATCTGTTTCATAAGATCGACTAGGATTTTTGCTGATCGATTTCGTTCTTCTTTATCGGTGATGGTTGATAAATAATTAACAAGCATCTGAACATTACGGCCGTATTCTTTTAAAACCAACCGTTCCCTCTGGGTATTATAGTCATTCATTCCTTGAAATTTTAAGGTGAGCTTTTTATTATTAAAAGTGTATCAATTACATATTCTGAGCTTTGCAAAAGTAAGCAATAAAGTTTTTACACCAAAATTATCAAATTTAACTTTTGCTTTCCGGTTTGAACCGTCCTCATCCATTTCTATAACAACTCCAAATCCGAATTTAGGATGTTCAACCATCATACCTGTGGATAAATTGGAGGTATCGCTTGGTTTAAAATCCGGTGATGGATTATGTTTGACCATGGGTTTATCTTGTGATTGCTGAAGATTTTTTGTCAGATTACTGGATGAAAATGCCGTATATGAAGTATGATTAATATTGGATTCGATTTTAGGGAAGGCGCTTCTGGTTACCCTGATGTATCTCGGATCAATATCTTCTAAAAACCTACTGGGCTCACAACTTTTCAGACGACCAAATCGATACCGAGTTATAGCATAAGACAGCGTAAGTTTTTCCATTGCCCGTGTCAACGCAACATAAAATAGCCTTCTTTCCTCCTCCAGATCAGCCCTGCTACTCAACATCATTTGGGAAGGGAATAGATCTTCCTCCATACCAACAATATATACCTGCCTGAACTCAAGTCCTTTGGCCATATGAATTGTCATAAGCGTTACTCTATCCAAATCTTCCGAATCATTTTCATCAATACTTGTGATCAGGGCTACCTCCTGTAGAAATGCAACCAAACTCTTATCTTCATTTTCTTCATTATCGACAAATTCTTTGATTGCATTCAATAACTCTTGTACGTTTTCATAGCGGTTGAGACCTTCAATAGTTTTATCATCATATAATTCCTTGAGTAATCCGGATTCCTTTGAAATCAGATTGGCCGCCTCGTATGCATCCTTCTTCTGGATCTCGATCTCAAATCGTTTGATGAGATTTACAAAATCAACAATCCCTTGTGTTGTACGCCCAGTGGCTAATGTTCTTACGTTTAACATTACCTCCCACAGGCTCAACTTTTTTTCATAGGCAGTCACTACGATTTTATTGATTGTTCCCGGACCAATGCCTCTCTTTGGAAGATTAATGATTCGTTTCAAAGCTTGTTCATCATTGTGATTGATAGAGAACCGAAGATATCCTAAAATATCCTTGATCTCCTTTCGCTGATAGAAAGATAAGCCACCAATTATTTTGTATTTGATGTTATTCCTGCGAAGCGCTTCCTCAATGGCTCTCGATTGGCTGTTTGTCCTGTAAAGAACTGCAAAATCACTGTTTTGCATCATGTTATTTACCTTGGATTCAAAAATGGAACTGGCGATTAGTTTGCCTTCTTCATTATCAGAATTGGCCTTGATCAATTCTATTAATTCGCCCTCAGGATTACTGGTCCATAATTTTTTAGGTAACTGGGCTTTATTTTTAATAATAACTGTATTGGCAGCATTGACAATATTTTGTGTTGACCTATAGTTTTGTTCAAGCTTAAATACCTTAAGTTCGGGGTAGTCTTTTTCAAGGTTTAAAATATTGTAGATCTCAGCTCCTCTGAAAGCATAAATACTTTGTGCATCATCGCCCACAACAGTCAGGTTTTCCCGGACTGCAGCCAATTTTTTCGTGATAACATATTGAGCAATATTTGTATCCTGAAATTCGTCAATCAGTGCATACTGAAAAAAATGTTGATATTTATTTAGGACATCGGTATAATCCCTGAAGAGTACATATGTATTATATAGCAAGTCATCAAAGTCCATGGCTGAGGCTTTTAAACAACGTTCCACATAAATCTGGAAAATTTTCCCTAACTGGGGTTTCATAGCCGCTTCATCGTCAGCTTTAAATATTGGATTGTTTTGATATTCTCTCCATGAGATCAGCCGGTTTTTAGCCGCTGATATCCTGTTATATACGACATTCGGTTTATAGACTTTGTCATCCAGTTTTTTTTCTTTGATGATAGATTTCAGGAGTGCTTTGGAGTCGTCCGTATCATAGATTGTGAAATTGCCTGGATAACCGATTCTGGTTCCATCAATTCTCAGGATTTTTGCAAAAACAGAATGAAAAGTGCCCATCCAGATGTTTCTGGCCTCATTTCCAACGATTTTTTCTATCCGCTGGCGCATTTCAATTGAAGCTTTATTGGTAAAAGTAAGGGCCAGGATATTGAATGGATCAACATTATGGGTACGTATAAGGTGGGCGGTTTTATAGGTAAGAACCCGTGTCTTGCCCGAACCGGCTCCTGCAATAATCAGCGATGGTCCATTGACATATTCAACTGCCTTTCGCTGTTGCTCATTGAGTTCTTCGAGGTACATCGCGGCTTTCCCTTCTTTCATTCATACAAAGTAATAGGATATAAAGATATTCTCCATGATAATGAGTGATTTTTAACCGATTTTCTTCAAGTGAAAACTTCATCTGGTCTGACGACATCATCTCGTCTGACGGGGTGGCTTCGTCTGACCAGGAAGTGTGGTCTGACCAGGTTTTTACTATTTGATCCCAAAATCGAATTCCTGACTCCAGGTTCGGTATATTAGCATGGAGATAATACTAGTAATATTTAGGGGATTAACATACTTTACTTAAAATACCCAAAACAGTTTATACTAATTTATAGATGTATGGGACAGGAAGATTATCTTAAAAGACAGATTGACCAGTTGGGAAAAGTACTTGGAAAATTACTGGCGGATCTTATCGGGCTTGGTCCAAAGGGACAAACAACTGAAAGGATAGCCAGAACAAACCACGTATTCAAAAAGGAATTAAATTTGGATATTGAAAAGCTAATGGTAATACCGCCTGATAAAATGGTTGACAGATTGAAGGAAACTAAGAAATTGAGTTTTGATCATCTTGATAAAATTGCAGATATTTTTTTTCTGCTAGCAGAATCATGTGATGAAAAGGATATTTATAGAGAAAAAAGAAAATATTTTTATCAGCTATCTGGTTTAATTTATGAGCATTTAAACAAAAATGATAAAACTTACTCATTAGAAAGACAATTCAAACTGGGAAAAATCAAAAAGGTCCTGGTAAGATATGAATAGTTCTAGATGATAAAAATTCGCACTTAATATTATATAATTCCTGGAATCATCATTTCAGATAAAAACCAGAAATCATACTTGTAAATAAAACCAAATCGCCCTTTTCCGGAATATATTTTTTTATCCTTACTTTGTTTTGAAATTACGGAATATCGAATATAGAAATCAACTTCAGCTTTTATACCCGTGATGTTTAAAAACAAAATTCTGAATTGATCCAGTTTTAATGAATCGAAACTTTGCCGGAATACTTCAATTTTTTCAATTAATTCATGCGGATCAATATCCCCTCCCTCTATTTTCATCTTATTTGCTATTGAAATATAATCCGGATAAAGCTCGGATTGTTTATTTAAGACATCAACAATAAATTCCTTACATAAGTTTCTAATATCACATTCATGATTGGGATAAAATTCTTCATAAATAATATGTCCAATCATTTCCTTAATCGGAATATCTTCTACTTCCTCAGCAAAAAGATCTTCTGTAATAAACCGGTATATTTCACGATCATCTACTTCATAGATAGTATCCACGACGATTTTATGATGAAATAATATCTCCGTAATCCGTTCCAGTTCATTTTTCATTTCATTGTCCGGTATATCCTCAACAATCCTGTATTCCGGCCGACCTATTTTCTCATAAAGTACAATACTCTTACGATGATTAAATGCTTCTTCGAATTTCAGGATATGATCCAACCACAGGCTCTCAAGCTCCAAAGATGGTTCAGCATCGAACGGAGAAAAGAAACTGGCATCACGCTCCAGAGAAAGTTTTATCTTTTTTAACTCATTTTCAAACCTGAGTTTGCTTTTGTCATTATTGTTATCTTCGTATTCATCCATATCCTTATTTTTTCTCAATAATATGAACCCAAATTTAAATAGTCGTATAATAAACATTTAAATACGGGTAATGGGAGATTAGACCATCAGTCCCGGAGGGATTTCTTTGTGGCAAAGATGGAAATTTTAGTGGGAATCCGGAGACATTCGGATATTGAAAATTCAAACCAGTTATTTACCAAATAACCATCAAAATAATTATTCATTCATTATGCAAGCAAAATTTTATCAATTATCTAAACCGTAGTTCAGATTTTAATCTTTCAAAAATATTGAAAACTATTGGACAAATTTCAACACTATAAATCATACCTAAAGTTCTTGATGTGAAATTTTTCTTATGTGTGTGAGGATATGATTTACAATCCTTGGGTCTTGATGAATAAATGATGCATTTTTTATTCATAAGATATTTACATGGTATATCTTTTAAGTATCTGCCATCATCAATATCATCCAGTTCCGTAAATCTTATTTTAAATTCTTCAACAGGCAAGTTATCAATTTGCGATAAACGTTCAATCTCATTATCATTTACTAAAGGTTTAAGGTTATTGCAACAATTCCCACATTCAGTACAATCGATTTGTTCAACAATCTCTTGATGAAGGCGGTGCACTATGATATCAACCTTATCGGAATCAAGTCCCTTTAAAAAACTTCGAAATCTAAGATTCTCTTTTTCTTTTTGTCTGGCAATACTGCCGATTTTCTCTATATTTAATTCTAAAGACATCAATTTGAAAGGTTGCTTCCTAAACTTATATCATACTTTTATTTCAATTCTCTGATTAAAATTTTAGAGCTTGTTAAATTTACTAGTCATTACCTTAGCAATTTTTTTTATGAATAAAGTACCCTCATCATCTAAAAATCACAGATAATTGGATCCATCCCTATTGGCGAGCCCATTGGTAATGATTCTACTTGAGATGGTTTAAAAAGATTGGGATTATCTCTAAACCGTCTAATCAACTCAGAACAATATATAAAATGGGCCTTTTGGTCCTTATCCATTGTATTCTTTTGTGTTGATATCCATTGATCAAGGCTTAGAATATGAGACAGCATAATTGCCCGGACCTGACTCGAAGTATTCTGATTCGAAACCAGTGTTATCATGTGCGATAAAACTAGCTTACTGGTTGACCGGTTTATCTCAGCTTCATAAGGATCCTCAAAGGATTTATACCATGTAAAATCCAGGATGGTATTGATTACATCTGAGAATGATGGTTGTTTATTATCGCGGATATGATGTTCCACGAGTCTTGACGCCCGTTCAGGATGAAGTAAAAGGCTGAGAGTTAAATCTGCCGAACTTTCCGCCGCTGCGAGGGGATCAAAAGTCAATCCGGTTTTCTTTTTGAAATTTTCACGAATATGATAATAACCAGGTGCTTTTGGGGGGATTAACCCAAGTATATTTTCCGGAATAATGAGGAATTCCGGATGAATGGTCCTCAGTATTGCCTTTAGCGCCATTCGTTGATTTTCCGGTGGTATAATTGATGTGATGACCTGATCATCACCTCGAAGTGCATACGTGTAATATAACCCACCAAGGATCTTACTGGCTGCTTCCAGCTGGTAACGGTGCATCAGGTAGACAGGTACAAACACATCTTCAAGTGATGAATATGGTTCCTCTTCCGGAATGCTGAATACACCAAAATTATCGATGGCTGATTTCCGTATTTCAATTATCCTGTTCAATTCATCGGCGGCATTTAACTTATTGTCCCATAAATGAGCATAAGGATGGGCACTCCCCGAAGGTCTTGCATCTCTGTCTGATATAAAATAGAAATTCTTATTTATTGCTTCATGAATGATCTTTTTTAATTCTTCTTTTTCATCCTTTTGATCCGGGAAATCGGCATAACCATACGTTATGGCTATTTTATCCCATTCACCAATTCCTTCATCATATGCCTGGGAGAGATCAATTTCACCTTTATCATTCAGATTAATGAGTGGATGGGGATAGTCCATTACTGATGCCCTGTCATTGACACTTGATGCATAATTATGTACCAATCCCAGTGTATGTCCAACCTCATGCGCAGACAATTGGCGGATTCTGGCAAGTGCCATATCACGTGCCCTCTGCAAATCTGAATTAGTATCATTAAAAGGAGATAAAAGTCCCTGTGCAATAAGAAAATCCTGTCTTACCCGTAACGAACCAAGAGATACATGTCCTTTTATTATTTCACCTGTGCGTGGATCCACCACAGACCTTCCATAGGACCAGCCGCGACTTGATCGATGAACCCATTGAATCATATTATATCTTATATCTAATGGATCGGCCCCTTCGGGTAACATTTTCACTTTGAAAGCATTGATGTATCCTGCTGCCTCAAATGCTTCATTCCACCAGCTGGCCCCCTCAAGTAAGGCTGAACGTACTGGTTCTGGAACACCCGGATCAAGATAATATATAATGGGTTCTTCGGGTTCACTCTTTTCCGATAAGGGATCTTTTTTAATTAAGCGATGCCGGCAGATAAAACGCTTGATAATGGATTGGTCTATCGGCATAGCGAAATCATAGTATGACATGCCAATATATCCTGCCCTAGGATCAAAAATTCGCTTATTATATCTTCCATCTGGTAGTTGAATAAACGAATGTCTTTGAATAACTGTAACCTGTTCCGGAGATGGTGTCACTTGTCGAATATAATTACCCTTTGGATCACCCGTAAAAGTGAGTAGTGCTTCAATTTCAGTATTAAGCGGGAAGTTTTTCAATCCATCAAACAAAATTGCTGATTTTTGAAAATCAACTGCATACCTTCCTTGGTTAGTTCTTTCAATAGCTCCTGCTATTTTATTAATATCCTGAAGGAAAAAATCAGTTGCATCGATTAAATACCCATCCAGGGAAGTATACTGGATATTAAATCCCCATAGCACTGAGGTGGCAAAAGCTTCCTGGACAGCTTTGATTTCCGAAGGATTATCGCTTTCAGCTCTGAAATCATAGTTAGGTTGAAGGAGTAATAATTTTGGGCCATTTTTAATAAACTTTACAATATGCTCACGACCGAGTAGTCCGCGATCGAGGCCGATATCATTGGAACCTAAACCAGTTTTAAGTGAATTCAAGTATAAAAACTCGGTATCCAGTTTATTAACCTTTATAAATATTTTACCAGAATGATTATCCCAGTATAAATCATAAAAACCTTTATATTCTATAAAATCGCTTACAAATGATTCTAGTGTGTCAGGTTTTGTTTCTTCTGAGGTAATTGGATACTGAGCAGATTGACAAGCGATAAAAATGAAAAGATAAATGATCCAAATGTACTTTTTCATAACTGAATATTTAAGTAGCAATGTTATGAAATATTTAGTCTTTAATCCAGGTCATGGGCGGAGGTTTTTCTAAAAAATTATGCCCGGTAACATACTCTTACTTTTTTTAAGTTATTTTACAATTGAAAGATCCAGTGATTTTATGATTGTTATAGGAAACGCCGTGATTTCAGATGATATTCTCGATAAATTTTTTGTCTGTCATATCGAAAAATGCAAAGGAGCTTGTTGTGTGGAGGGAGATCTTGGAGCACCACTTGAAGAATTGGAATTAGGGATACTAAAAGATATTTTTGAGGTAGTTAAGCCTTATCTCAGTGACAAGGGTATAAGTGCTATTGAAGAACAAGGATTGTTTATCAAGGATTTTGAAGGAGATTTTTCAACTCCCACTATCGATGGGAGGGAATGTGCCTATGCAGTTTATGATGAAAAAGGAAATATAAAATGTGGTATTGAAATGGCGCATGATGATGGTAAAACTGATTTTAAAAAACCGATCTCGTGTCATCTTTATCCTGCACGTATCAAAAAGAACTCAACTAATATTATTGTGAATATTGATTCCTGGCATATATGTAATCCCGCCTGTGTGCTTGGGAAAGAACTTCATGTACCGGTATATCAATTCCTGAAAGAGGCACTGGTCAGAAGATTCGGTGAAGATTGGTATCAACAACTTGAGAAACTGGCAAAGAAACATACACTTCGAGCTTAATCCCGATTATCTATAATATGTGTACCATTAAATCATCAAACAAGGTTACCTCAAACCTTTTATCTTGAAAAAAATCAGAGTAATTCAGTGAGCCCGTAATCAAAGACTCGAAAAATCAAATCCTTCGAGAAATTTAGTGGTGAATTTCCCTGATTTAAATTCTTCGTTATCCATCAATAACAGGTGAAATGGTATGGTCGTTTTTATCCCTTCAATAACAAATTCTTCCAATGCTCTTTTCATTCGAATAATTACCCTGTCTCGAGAGGTTGCCGTTACAATTAATTTTGCGATCATTGAATCATAGTTGGGAGGGATTGTATAACCTGTGTAAACATGACTGTCAACCCTTACACCTCTGCCACCTGGAAAATGACAGGTTATTATTTTACCAGGGCTGGGTCGGAAATCATTTCTTGGATCCTCAGCATTAATCCGGCATTCCATTGATAATCTTTTCGGGAAATGGTTTTCACTATTGATCTTCTGTCCGGCGGCTATATGAATCTGTTCAGCAACAAGATCGGTATCAGTTACCTGTTCAGTAATCGGATGCTCAACCTGGATCCTTGTATTCATCTCCATAAAATAATAATTCTTATGCTTGTCAACCAAAAATTCAACAGTTCCAGCACCCTCATAACCAATAAATGATGCACCTTTTACAGCAGATTCTCCCATTTTCTTTCTCAATTTTTCATCAACGAAGGGCGATGGAGTTTCCTCAACCAGTTTCTGGTGCCTTCTCTGTATGGAACAATCTCGTTCCGATAAATGACAAACATTGCCATGACGATCTCCGATTATCTGGATCTCAATATGACGGGGTTCTTCTACAAATTTTTCCAGATATAAGCCATCATTGCCAAATGCATTTTTTGATTCCAGTTTGGCTCCATTCCATGCTTTTTCAAAATTTTCTGGTGCGTTAACAATTCGCATACCTTTACCTCCACCTCCGGCGGTTGCTTTCAGCATGACTGGATAACCTATTCCTTCTGCAATTTCTTTTGCTTCTTCGATATCGTTCACCAATCCATCAGATCCTGGAATGGTTGGGACTCCTGCTTTTTTCATCGTTTCCTTGGCAGTTGATTTATCGCCCATTTGATTGATCATATCCGGAGAGGCTCCTATAAACTTGATTTTGTATTCGTCACAGATTCTCGAAAATTCAGCATTTTCTGCCATAAATCCATAACCGGGATGTATAGCATCAGCATTGGTAATTTCAGCAGCAGCAATGATATTGGGAATGTTCAGGTAAGATAAATTACTTGGGGGTGGTCCGATACAGACAGCTTCATCAGCAAATCGTAAATGTAAACTTTCCCTATCGGCAGTTGAATAAACAGCGACTGTTTTTATCCCCATCTCACGACAGGTACGGATAATCCTAAGGGCAATTTCACCTCTGTTGGCAATCAGAATTTTTTTAAACACAACTATCTAAATTTTAATAAAATGATCTTATCAGGATGGATCTACAAGAAATAAAGTTTGTTCAAATTCAACAGGCGTAGCATTATCTACAAGAATTTCAATTATAGTTCCTGAGATTTCTGCTTCAATTTCATTAAAAAGTTTCATAGCTTCAATAATACATACCGTTTGACCGGGTTTTATTTTATCTCCAACGTCTACAAATGCTGGTGACTCAGGATTTGGAGAGCGATAAAAAGTACCGATCATAGGCGATTTGATTTCTTTTAGATTTTTTTGTGATTCTTTTTTTTCTTCTAACGTAGGTATTTCCGATTCCTGTGTTTTTTCAACAACGGATGATTGATCCATTTCAATATTTGGATTGGCTTTAGGAACTACCATCTCACTGTTGCTGACATGAATATCTGGACTTTTTTTAACTGATATTTTGAAATCAGTGGTCTCGATATTTACTTCATTTAGTTCTGATTGGGATATAAAATCAATAAGATCCCTGATTTCCTTGATTTTCATAATGTTTATTTTACTCTTTCAGAATATGATCTTGTTCTGGTATCAACTTTTATTAATTCATCCTGGTTGATAAATAAAGGGACTTGTATCTGAGCTCCCGTTTCAAGTGTGGCTGGTTTAGTAGCATTTGTAGCTGTGTCACCTCTTACACCTGGCTCCGTATAAGTAACAACCAGATCTACAAAAGGAGGCAGATCACAATTAAGCGGGGTTTCAGTTTCAGCATGAAAAAGAATTTCTACTTCCTGGCCATCCTTTATAAGATCAGCATTATCAATCATGTCTTCAGGAAGATTTATTTGTTCAAAAGATTTTAAATCCATAAAATGAAATCCTGTGTCATCTTTAAACAGATATTGATGAGGTCGCCTTTCAACTCTGGCTGTAGTCACTTTTACACCGGAATTAAATGTGTTCTCAATTACTTTACCAGTTGTAAGACTTTTTAGTTTGGTTCTTACAAATGCTGCTCCTTTCCCGGGTTTAACATGCTGAAATTCAACGATGGTATATAAGTCATTATTGAATTCCAAACATAAACCATTCCTGAAATCTGCAGTCGTGGCCATACTATTTAATTAATAGGTTCGCTTGTCAAATATAAGACTAATTATAAAATAACTAATAATAGACATAGGAGAACTATTGCTATCATTAAAATATATTGGTGCAGTACATTTGATCTTTAAACAAATTTATATACAAATGCCTGTTGTATCAGTAAATTGAAAAATACAATTAAAATAGATCAAAAAAAAAGCTAACTATCTATTAGTTAGCATTCTTAACTTTCAACGTTCTACTCTTCCTCCTTTTCAAACACAACCCTCCCTTTATAATATAATTTCCCCTCAGACCAATGTGCTCTATGATAAAGATGTGGCTCATCAGTAGTTGGACAAATTGCAATTGTTTTTTCATGCAATTTTTTATGTGTTCTACGCTTATCCCTCCTCGTTCTTGAAATTTTACGTTTCGGATGTGCCATTGCTTATTCAGTTAAATTTATTTTTTAATTTTCTCAATGCTTCCCATCTGGGATCAATAATATTCTCTTCATTTTCCTGTGAATCTTTTATATCATCAGGAGAAGATGAATATAACAACTCGTTTTCCTGAGGCATGTTTTCCACTTCTGAATATCTTGGATGAAGTTTCTTCATAGGTATTGAAATAGCGATGAATTCATATATGTATTGAGCTATATTAATACCCTGCCTATTTCTACTGATTATTTCTATTTCATCATCAATTTCTTTATTCTCTTCACCATATTTTAATAACATGTGTTTTTTTATATCTAATACATGCTCGAATACATCAAGAGATCTGTCACAAATTAGCTCAACAGATCCAGTTATATTGAAATCCAGATCAATAAAATTATCTGTTTTGTTCAGATGAAGTAAACATGACAAAGAACCTTTTTTTATCTCACTCCCATCGAAATTTTTGAAAAATCGATCATCGATTATGTATTGAAAATCATGTACACGATTTTCGAGACCAATAAATTCAATCCAGTATTTCAAAAGATCTTTCACTGCCTTATACATAATTTGGCTTGCAAAGATAAACACATTATCATTTAAACTCGAAAATTTCAATTGGAATTTTATAGAAAAACCCTATTCATCAACCATTATAGGATTTCTATGATAATAAATCTCTTTCGCGAGAAATATTGCGGATCTCATAGGAATTTCGCTCGCTAAATTTTTACCGGCAAGATTATAGGCCGTTCCATGATCGGGAGATGTTCTGATAACAGATAATCCAGATGTAAAGTTTACACCAGCTTCAAATGATAATGTTTTAAATGGAATAAGCCCTTGATCATGATACATTGCCAATACTCCATCATAATTACGGAATTGTGCTACACCAAAAAAACCATCTGAAGGGTAGGGGCCATGAACCAGGTATCCCTTATTTTTGAAATCTTCAACGATGGGCATAATGATTTCCTTTTCTTCATTTCCAAGTAATCCGTCATCACCTGCATGAGGATTTAATCCCAATACAGCAATCCTGGGCTTATTAATCCCAAAATCATATTTCAGTGATTGCATAAATATCTTAATCTTTGAACTGATATTTTCTTTTGTTATGTGTTTTGCTACGTCTTTGATTGAGACATGGGTTGTTACCAAACCAACTTTAAGTACGTCTCCTGCCATCATCATTAAACTATCTTTTTGTCCGCATTTGCTTGTTATATATTCCGTCTGGCCAGGAAAACTAAATTTTTCACTTTGAAGGAGCTTTTTATTTACCGGACCTGTGACCAACGCATCAATTTTTTCATTTAAGAGATCTTCAGTGGCTTTTTCAAGAGCTTTAAATGCATATGTTCCGACTTCAGGATCAACAGTACCCGTTTTTATTTCGATAACTTCATTCCAGCAATTAACAACATTTACTTTTTTGAAATTAATATAATCATCCTTCACCTGTGAATAATTAAAATCTTCTATTTCCAGGCTCTTTCTATAATAGGACAGAACTTTGGTGGAACCATAAATAACAGGTGTTAGATATTTCATGATCCGACTATCAGAAAGTGATTTGATAATTACTTCAGGGCCGACTCCATTAATATCTCCTAATGTGATCCCTATTACCGGATTTTGCATTTTCTTTTTGATATTCTTTTTTTCCATGATATAAATTCAATAAAAAATATCGATGACCTGGTACCAAAACTACTGAGGTTTTCTACCTTTACCAAAAAAATAAATTACCTTATTCCTTTAACATTTTATATGTTAATGAACTCATTAATTCAGCAATTTAATGGTAATTAGACCGAAAAAATATCTTGGCCAGCATTTTCTGAAAGACCAAGGTATTGCCATTAAAATTGTGGATTCACTTACTTTTCATTCGAATTATGATATGATTGTAGAGGTCGGCCCTGGCACAGGTATACTCACTAATATCCTTTTTGAAAAATACCCTGAAAAAACATATTTAATTGATATCGATAATGAATCCATTGCCTATCTTAAAAAAAGATATCCAAACCGGCGGCATCAGATAATAGCAGGTGATTTTCTCAGATTCGATCTGGGAAATTTCAGCAGTAAAGGGATAGGGATCATTGGAAACTTTCCTTATAACATTTCCTCACAAATCCTTTTTAAAATATTGGATTGCCGGAATATAATTCATGAAGTGGTAGGGATGGTACAAAAAGAGGTTGCATTAAGAATCGCTGCCGGCCCCGGGAATAAAACATATGGTATTTTATCAGTGTTACTAGGGGCTTTTTATGATATAGAATATTTATTTACCGTAAATCCTGATGTATTTCATCCAATACCAAAAGTAAAATCTGCAGTCTTGAGGTTAAAACGAAATGAAAGACAACATTTGCCTTGCGACGAGATAATATTTCGTAAAATTGTAAAACAAGGGTTTCAAAACCGCCGTAAGACGTTGCGTAACGCTTTAAAAATTCTAAATTTGCCTGAGCAGATTGTAATGTTGAAAATGCTGGATCTACGGGCGGAGCAATTATCAGTTGAAGATTTTATAAGTTTATCATTGAAAATAGAATCACATTGGAAGAGATAACCACATTTGAATTAACCAGGGAATACATTGAAAAGCTCCATGAAGCAATTGTCAATAATGATGATTCTTTTATCCTGAAATCGCTTGAAGGAGTCAATCCAAGTGATATTTCATCTGTTTTGGATGAACTGGAAAAGGAGGAGCCCAAATATATTATTGACCTGCTGGATGATGAACCAGCGGCAGATGTGATTAAAAATCTGGATCCGGATATTCGCCCAAAATTTCTAGCGAGTTTTGATGTGGGAAAAATAAATGCCTTCCTGAATTACCTTGAAACGGATGATGTTGTAGATATCATCAATGAACTGCCTGTTAAATTAAGGGAGGAGATACTGGCAGGTATTGAAAAAGAAGAAAGAGCCCAATATATTATTGACCTGATGCGATATGAGGAGGATTGTGCCGGTGGATTGATGGCTAAGGAATTGATCAAAGCGAACCTGAATTGGAATGTTGTACAATGTATTGAAGAAATAAGGAGTCAGGCTGAAAATGTGGAAAAGATATATTCAGTTTATGTGGTTGATGGAAAAGACAAGTTATTAGGATGGGTAAGCCTTAAAAAAATCATCATTTCTGATGATAAAACGCTGGTAAAAGATATTTATGAATCAGATATTATCTCGGTCGAAACTTACAAAGATCAGGAGGAAGTCGTGTCCATTATGAGAAAATATGATCTGGATGTCGTTCCAGTAGTAAACGGTGTGGGTAAATTAGTTGGAAGAATCACCATTGACGATGTAGTGGATGTGATGGCTGAAATGGCTGAGGAAGAACGACAATTGATGTCGGGTATTTCAGAAGATATCGAAGAAGATGATAGCGTATGGATGATCACCCGGGCGCGTTTACCCTGGTTAATCATCGGATTGGCTGGTGGACTTTTAGGAGCCTGGTTTATCGGATTATTTGAAAAAGATATTGTTCTGATTCCGGCAATGGCCTTTTTTATACCTTTAATTACGGCAACTGGAGGGAATGTTGGAATTCAATCCTCTGCCATCGTCGTTCAGAGTCTTGCGGATAAATCAGGGATCGAACATGGAAATATTCAACGATTGATGAAAGGATTTTTTGTATCATTTATTAATGGCCTTGTACTAGCATTAATTGTTGTTGCTTTTAATCTTTTATTAAACCAACCTTTCCGATTAGGTGTAGTGGTTGCGTTTGCTCTGTTTTGTGTAGTTATGCTGGCCTCAATAATGGGGACCCTCACTCCCTTACTTTTAGACAAATTAGGAATAAATCCTGCGTTAGCTTCTGGACCATTTATAACTACTGCTAATGATCTTTTGGGCTTAGGCGTATATTTTGCAATAGCACATTTTTTATATCAATTATAGGGAATTAAAATATGGCTGTTCGTATATTTATTGTTGATGAGATGCATCCAAGCATTATTCCTGATTTAAAAGCTAATGGCATTAGTGTTGATTATCAACCAGATATTAAGCGGGAAGAAATTCTTAAGAAAATCGGTAATTATTCTGGAATTATTATCAGATCTAAAACCACAATTGACAAGGAAATTCTTGACAAAGCCATAAATCTTAAGTTTATCGCCAGAGCGGGAGCGGGTATTGAAAATATCGATGAAGTATTATGCCGTTTGCGTGGTATCCGGATAATTAATGCACCTGAAGGAAATCGGGATGCTTTGGGAGAACATGCCATGGGAATGCTGCTGGCATTATTAAACAAAATACATACATCTGACCGCGAGATCCGTGCAGGGACATGGGATAGAGAAGGCAACCGGGGAATAGAAATCAAAGGGAAGACAATTGGAATCATAGGATATGGAAATATGGGATCAGCTTTTGCTAAAAGATTATCTTCTTTTGACTGTGCTATTCTGGCGTATGATAAATATAAACATGGTTTTAGTGATGCTATGGTAAAAGAAAGCAATCTCGATGAAATTTTTTTGGAGGTGGATATATTAAGTTTTCATGTTCCGCTCACTGATGAAACTCTGGGCTTTTATGACGAATTATTTTTTAAAAAATTTAAGAAAAAGTTATTTGTAATTAATACAGCAAGAGGACCGATTTTACCACTGAAGGATTTATTGAAAACAATGGATGAGGGTATTATTCTTGGAGCTGCATTGGATGTCCTGGAGAATGAAAAATTGGATACATTCACGGAACAGGAAAAACGTGATTTTAATAACCTCATTTCGAGGGATAATGTGATTTTGACACCTCATGTAGGCGGGTGGAGTAAGGAATCCTATAAAAAGATAAATGATGTGTTGATTGAAAAAATAAAGGCATTATTGCATTAAGTTGAATGTATGCAGATAAAAACTAATTTTTTTAATAAAGTTAAGAGATTTTTAGAGCATATTCTGGAAGAACCAGTGATGATATCTTTTCTGGTACTCATCACATTGTCGATGGTTGTCATAGGCATAAGTATTCCGCTTTACTTTTCCGAAACGCATGATTTTCTGGTGAATGTATTGGCAGAGGCGCATGGGATGATATTTGATATCGCAGTGATTGGTATTTTGATTTTCTGGTTAAATCAGGTTGGACAAAAAAAACAAAGAATCAGGGCCTACCGTGATGAAATTGAAGATTTCAGATTATGGGAATCAGAAGAAGCTGCATTTAGAACGGTTGGTAATATTAAAAGACTTAATCGGCATAAAATATATGGCCTTGATCTGGTGAATTGTTACCTCGTTAGAACGAATTTGAACTATGTGATTTTAAAAGGGGCTAACCTGAATAACGCAAATGTTTCAAATTCATTTCTAATTCAGACCAATCTGGAAGAAGCACGACTGAATCGAACGAATTTTGAAAATTCCAATTTAAATCAGGTGAATTTAAAAGGTGCCTACGCGAGTGGGGCTAATTTCAGGGATGCCTATCTGATTAAATCTAATCTTTTCAAGGCATACCTGATTAAAACAGATTTTAATAATGCTTTCCTGATGGAATCGGATCTTCGCGGATCAAATTTAACAGGCGCAAATTTTGATCTGGCAAATTTATACAAAGCTGATTTCAGGGGCGCTTTTGGTTTGACTATCGAACAATTCAGGAATGTAAAAACCCTTTATCTGGCTCGATTCGATATTCAATTCCATAAAAAGCTTGTAAAGGTTTATCCAGAGCTGATGGGAAAATAGTAGTTTATATATACGAAAAATACCTTTAAATTAAATGTTTCAATTTTTTAGAGGTTGAATTTTTTAATCCATCATTGAAAATTTCAGATATGTTTACCAATCATCCTAAAATTAAAATAAATCTGATTGCTCCATTCATGGTTTTTTTTAATGTATCCATTCTATTTACAGCATGTACTTCCGAAAAGGAAGTTCCAAAAGAAATTATGAATCCCAATATCATCCTGATCATCACAGATGACCAAGGGTATGGAGATTTGGGATTTTTTGGTAATCCTGTAATAAAAACACCAACCCTTGACTCACTTGCACGGAACAGTACCAGATTATCACAATTTTACGTATCACCTGTTTGTGCTCCCACAAGATCGAGTTTAATGACAGGAAGGTATTCAATACGAACCGGTGTATATGATACATATAATGGAGGGGCTATCATGTCCACAGATGAAAAAACTATCGCCGAGTATTTAGGGGAGAGTGGTTATATCACAGGAATATTTGGCAAGTGGCATCTCGGCGATACCTATCCATTTCGTCCTATGGACCAGGGCTTTGATGTTTCCTTGGTACATGGCGGTGGAGGCATCGGGCAACCTGGGGATTTTTATGAAAATTATATCAAAGGCGATTCAAGTTATTTTAACCCCACATTGCGTCTGAATGGGATTAAAATACAAACAAGAGGATATTGCTCTGATGTTTATACAGATCATGCCATTCGATTTATTGAGGAAAATGTTGACAATTCCTTCTTTCTATATCTTTCCTATAATGCGCCCCATACGCCCTTACAGCTTCCTGAGGAGTATTATGAAAGGTATAAAAATGTTCCCAAGGAGCTCTTTCTTACTGACACACTGGACGGCAGGAATATGCTTCAGGATTATTGGATTGAAGAAGCAAAAAGGGTTTACGGGATGGTTTCGAATATTGATGATAATTTGAGCCGATTGTTCAATATTCTTCATTCTCTAAAAATCGAAAATAAAACATTGGTTATATTTATTACAGATAATGGACCACAGGGAAATCGCTATAATGCAGGATTGAGATCAAGAAAAGGTTCAGTTTATGAAGGAGGAATTCGGGTACCTTCATTCTGGAGTTGGCCTGGGCAAATAAATCAAGATTTTGATATAAATGTAGTAACAGCTCATATTGATATATTACCTACTATTCTTGAAATATGTGATATCAAGCCATCATCACAGAATCCACTGGACGGAAGGAGTTTGTGGCCACTCTTAAATGGAGAAGATGAGGATTTCCCCGATAGAGATCTTATTTTCCACTGGATACGAGGATTCCCCGAACCATATCATAATATCGCTGTCCGATCAGGTAATTATAAACTGGTTGGTAATGGGAGTTACCTTGTCCCAGACAATACTTTTGAGCTGTTTGATATAAAGAGTGATCCATACGAACTTAACGATATCAGTGGCGAATCCCCAGATATGATAAATGCTTTGAAAGGTAAGTTTGATGACTGGTACCATGATGCCATCAATAACGAGCATTTGAAGCCACAGCGAATCATCATTGGTTCTGAATATGAGAATCCTGTGATCCTGAATCGCAATGATACCAAAGGACCAATGGTTAAAAACTGGATGAGTCCTACAGCTATAGGATATTGGGATGTTTCCATAGCCTCAGATGGATTCTATGATGTCAGTATGCGATTTTTTAGAAGGCTTGGGCCCGGGATGGCTACTTTCAGGGTTGGAACAGTACAAAGGACCGTCCGGAATTTAAGTGACTCAACTGATATGGTCTCATTACATAACATTAATTTATTGAAAGGAGACTATATGCTGGAAGGATGGTATCAATACAATAGCGAATTATATGCCCCAATTTATATAGAGATAGCTAAAAATAATAAACTGTGATGAAAACAGGACCTTTTCTTAAAATTATTGTATTAACGGAGATTTCAACTTTTTTTCCATAACTGGAAGCCACTGATCTTATTGGATATGGGAGATAAATCAAAACACATATTAATGATAATCACATTGTTGATGTCATTTCTTGGTTGTGATAGTCTGATGCAGAATAACGAAAAGCCCAATATTGTTCTGATTATGGCCGATGATATGGGATATTCCGACCTGGGTTGTTTTGGATCAGGGATAGAGACGCCGAATCTGGACCAGTTGGCGAGGGAAGGGTTGATCATGACACAGTTTTATAATACTGGCCGATGTTGTCCTTCCAGGGCCGCATTGCTTACGGGTGTTTATCAGCATCAAGCTGGTATCGGAGATATGACAGCGAATAAAGGTGTACTATCCTATCAAGGTTTTCTAAATGATCAGGTGGTTACGATTGCTGAAGTGCTAAAAAATGCAGGTTATCATACCTTGATGTCCGGCAAATGGCATGTGGGAGAACAAAAGGATAAGTGGCCCTTACACAAAGGATTTGAAAGATTTTTTGGTTTTCCACGTGGTGGTGGCATTTATTTTTATCCATTCAGATCAGGACGTGAGGCTGTATTAGATAGCACCCAATTTACTGTAGATGAGAAAAACTTCTACTCTACAGATGCGATCAACAATTTTGCTTTCAGATTTCTTGATGAAATAAAGGATTCGAAGAAACCCTTCTTCCTTTATATCGCTCATATTGCACCGCATTTTCCATTACAGGCCTGGCCTGAAGATATTGCAAAGTACAGGGGGCGTTTTTTGCAAGGATTTGAGATACATCGGGAAAAAAGATACCGTTATATGCTGGATTATGGATTAATCACTGAACAGGTAGGTCTATCTGTACCGGATTATCGTGCTCTAAACTGGGATAAGCTATCTGATGCTCAGAAGGATACCTTCGATCTGAAAATGGCAATTTACGCAGCTCAAATCGATCGGATGGATCAGGGATTAATACGTATTTTTGATCTCATAAAGGAGATGAATCAATGGGACAATACGCTGATAATTTTTCTTTCTGATAATGGTGGATGTCATGAGGATCCCAGTCGCTGGCTGAATGATACCGGGCCACTTGGAGGGGCTGGATGCCAGCAGGCTTACTCTCCTTCTTGGGCCAATGTAAGCAATACACCTTTTCGGATGTATAAACACTGGGTGCATGAAGGGGGAATAGCAACCCCATTAATCGCCCATTTCCCTAATATAATTCAACCTGGGATGATTGATAATCAGATCGGTCATATCATGGACCTGATGCCAACCTGCCTGGAATTAGCTCAGACTACTTATCCTAATCAATATTCTGGGAACAAAATTTTACCCATGGAAGGTCAAAGCCTCCTCCCTGTTTTTTCGGGAAAGCTACGCGAAAATTACCCTGATCTATTCTGGGAACATGAAGGAAACAGGGCGGTACGATCCGGTAAATGGAAACTAGTTTCAAAATATCCGGAAAATCAATGGGAGTTATACAATATTCAACTTGACCGATCAGAATTGAATGATCTCGCAAAGGTATATCCGGAAAAAGTTATTAATATGATTCAGAAATACAATAGCTGGGCGTCCAGGATTGGAGTTGTAGATTGGGACAGTTTATCAAGTTTAAAAAAATAGCAGGAAGTTTGGAAAGATAGTGAAAGAGCCAAAATATCTAGTGTAAATGATTTTTAATTATATTTGAAATAATTCATACAAATTATAATCACTATGGAATATCCAGTCAGAACACCTTTTTTAATTTTATTTTTAACCATCATCGCCTTAAACGCTTGTGACACTTCTGTAAAAGAACGGGGGCCAGTCACTGAGAAGACTCCATTGAGACTTACCAGATTATCTGGTGCCGGTCAATCCATGAATGTAATCTTTATATTAAGTGATGACCATCGGTACGACTTCATGGGTTTTACTGGTAAAGTTCCCTGGTTAAAGACGCCTGCGATGGATAAAATGGCCAATGAAGGTGCTCATATACAAAATGCATTTGTTACTACCTCACTCTGTTCTCCCAGTCGAGCGTCCATTTTAACCGGATTATATTCTCATAAGCATACTGTAGTCGATAACCAGGCTCCTGTACCGGAAAATTTAATATTTTTTCCACAGTATTTACAGGCAGAAGGTTATGAAACCGCATTTTTTGGTAAATGGCATATGGGCCATGCCAATGATGATCCGCGCCCGGGATTCGACCACTGGGAGAGTTTCAGGGGACAAGGTAATTATTATCAACCCACTCTGAATATAAATGGGGAAAGAATAGAATATGATTCAACTACCTATATAACCGATCTTCTTACCGAGCATGCGATTGACTGGTTAAAATCCAGGGATGCCAGTAAACCATTTTTTATGTATCTTTCACATAAAGCAGTGCATGCTCTTTTTAGACCAGCGAAAAGACATTTAGGGATGTACGCTGATGAATCCATAATCTATCCGCCTTCCTATTATCTAACAGCTGCTGATGAATATAAAAAGCACAAAATACCTGAATGGGTGAAACAACAAAGGAACAGTTGGCACGGTGTAGATGATATGTATCATGGAGCACTGAATTTTGACTCATTTTTCAAGGCTTATTGCGAATCTCTCGCTGCTTTGGATGAAAGTGTGGGATCAGTGATAGATTATGTAGAAAATTCTGATCTAATGAATAATACAGTTGTAATATACATGGGAGATAACGGATTTTCATTTGGGGAACATGGACTCATTGATAAGCGGCACGCATACGAAGAATCTTGGAGGGTGCCTATGCTGGCCTGGGCTCCCGGTATGATTACCCCGGGATCAAAAATCACACATCTGGTCCAGAATATTGATATAGCCCCAACTGTATTTGAATTAGCAGGATTTGGCAAGCCTGAATACATGGATGGTATGTCATTCCTTCCCCTGTTGAAAGGTGAATCTGCAGATAATTGGCGTGATAAAATATTTTATGAATATTATTGGGAGTATGCATTTCCCCAGACTCCAACCGTCCACGCGGTGAGAACCGATCGATACAAGTTTATCAGATATCAAGGTATCTGGGACACCAATGAATTATATGACCTGGAAAATGATCCATGGGAAATGAATAACCTGATCCAGAGTGAGGAGCACCAGGAAATGATCCACAGTATGCTTGATGATATGTGGACCTGGCTGGAAGAGACAGGGGGGATGCAAATTCCGCTGAAAAGGACAATGCACAAAAAAGGGGATAACAGATACAGGGGATATTATTAGTATACGCTTAGTTTTTATACACTGCTGTCCGGTTAAACATTTCTCCTATTTTTATCCTTTTTAAACAACCAGCACTACAAGCTAGCCCCTTGCTAGAGGCTGTATCAAAAGTCCTCTAATACGTCATTCTGAATTTATTTCAGAATCTAATTATGTTTATTATCAAAGAATTAAAGATCCTGAAACAAGTTCAGGATGACAAAACCGACTTTTGATACAGCCTTCTAAACCCTCACCGCCGTTTCTTCCTACCACCGCGCAATCGGGATTTAATGAAAAAATGGTAATCATTCAAACAGAATATTTATTTAATAATGGAAATTACCTGTATATCAAAATTATTATGGTGTCTAGAGGCTTGGTATTTTCCCTCCATCTACAGGAAGGCTTATCCCGGTAATATATCCGGCAGAAGGAGATGCAAGGAATGCAGCCGCGTAAGCGGTCTCCGCAGGATCTGCAAGTCTTCTGGCTGGAATTTCTTTTTTAGCCATTTCTGCATACTCAGCTTTGCTCATACCTGATTCCGAGGCTTTTCGTTCAAATAAGGCATCAAGGCGAGCCGTATCGGTAAATCCTGGTAATATATTATTCACCGTGATTCCCAATGGAGCTAATTCATTCGATAAGGTTTTTGCCCAGCTGGCCACTGCTCCGCGTATGGTATTTGAGACACCCAGTCCGGGAATGGGTACCTTAACAGAGGTGGAAATCACATTGATGATTCTACCATATTTCTCTTTTTTCATACCAGGGACCAGCAGTTGGGCAAGTTGCTGGTTATTGATCAGGTGGGCCGTGAAGCCCCTGATAAATTCACTGGCTTCCGCATCGATAATCAGCCCCGGTGGGGGGCCGCCGGTATTGTTTACCAGGATGTGATAGATTTTCCCTTCATTTATTTTATTTTCAACTGCCGATTTCACTTCATCCGGCATAAAAAAATCAGCGACCAATATTTCATGTTTCTGAGATTGAGAGGTATCTAATTCATGTAAAACAGCGGTCAATCTGGATTTATTCCGTGCAAATAATGTCACATTGGCACCCAGCACAGCTAATTCCAGGGCGATGGCTTTACCCATTCCCTGGGAACTGCCACATACCAATGCATTTTTACCGGTAAGAGCTATGTTCATTTGTTAAAAATTTAAGTTCTTATAAATTATTATAAGTTAACCTGTTATGTGAATAATCTAATCATTTTTTGGTGTTTTCTTGGTGTCCTGGTGTCTTCGTGGCTATTAAAAAAATAGTAAGAATGCCACCAGGGCACCAAGACACGAAGAAATCACTAATTAAATTATACGGAAACAACAATTAAATATTTCTGATTATCAATTATTCAAATATTAATTATAAATGGTTCATTGTATTAATTCAGTTAAGGCCAAACTTGATTAATTCCCTCCATTCACCAGGATATCTTCACCACAGTTTGCCAATGCAACCTCAAGAGCCCAGCTGGTGAATGCCGAAAAATTAAAATCAAGATACCGGTCCGATGCTCTTGTAGCATCTGGATCTTTTGTATTTTTATTCAATACCTGATACATTGTCTGTATTAAAGGACAGGCCTTATCACCAATTAGCTGCAAAGATCGGGCGGCGTACAATGCAAGCCAGGGTCGGTCATCCTGTACCCACTTATCCAGAATTTGTAATGCATTATTGCAATGATTTATATGACAAAGGGTTTCCGCCGCGGCTATCTGCACTACCGGAGAAGGATCATTCAATAAATCTTCAAGCGTGCGCACAAATTTTTCTGCCATGATTACGTCATTTCTCAGTGCGGTCACTCCCCAGAACCGCACCCCGCTGTCATTACTGTTGATGGCTTCCGTGATTTCACTCATCGTACCTTTCCCAACCAGTTCGGCTGCCGCCAGTATTTTCTCAATATCGAATGATCCGGGGTCCTTCGCCATTTCATAGGGTGATATATCCTTTGATCGGATCCGGTATTCCGGTTCAAATAAAAATCCGATATCACGAGTATCTAAAATCCAGGCTTTAAGTTGATTGTGCAGAAAATTTTTAATTTCATCATAATTTGTATCTTCAGCCAGGTTCTTTAGCTCAAATGGATCATTAATTAAATCGTATAATTCTTCGACCGGTTTTTGCCGCCATAATTTTAAGCCTTCAACATTCAATTCTCCTGCCAGGTAACGTTTTCTCAATTCCCTGAAACTTGATTTTCTATCCGAAAAAATATACCCGGGCTGGATATAGGGGAGATAGGGTAAATAATTTCGAATATAAATATAGTCTTTGGTTAAGATAGCCCGAGATACCTCATACATATCATCGGCACGGCTTCTGGCACCATACACATATTTTCTGGGTTGATCGATTGTATCGCCCAGGAATTTTTTACCCTGCATGAAATCGGGAATCTTGATTCCAGCAATATTTAAAATTGTGGGAGCAAAATCCACAAAACTTACCAGATCCTCAGAAACGGATTCATCTTCCAGATGTGCATAGTGTTGGTATTTGGGAGGCAAATAAACAATCAAAGGCACATGTAAACCTGTTTTATACAGCCATCTTTTATATCTGGGAAGTCCGAATCCATGATCGGAGAAAAAGAATATAATGGTATTATCCATTAATTCGTCCTCTTCCAGATTGGTTAATACCTGACCTACCTGAGCATCCATATCGGATACAAGATCATAATAATGTGCCCATATTTTACGCATTTCTGGTGTGTTCGGGAAATAGGGGGGCAGATCGGCTTGTTCCGGATCATGAAAAAGGCTGTCCGGAAGATCATCCACGGCAATTACGTATGCTTCTTTAATGTTTCCAGGACCTTCATGCGTACTTCCGATATTCAGAAAGGAAAAGAAAGGCTGGTTAAGCCTTCGTTGACGCCAGGGAGTAATATCCTGCTCCCAATAATCCCAGATTCCTGAGGGATCAAAATTATAATCGGTTTTACCATAATTTGTCACGAAATATCCGGCTTCTTTCAGATATTCCGGGAAGGTCCTGATATTTTCCGGTTTTTTTACTTCAGTCCGTAAATGTTGAGTGCCCAGGGAGGTGGCGTACAATCCTGTAATCAGGCAGGATCTGGCCGGAGCGCAGATTGGTGCTGTGGCATAGGCATTCGTAAACCGTATCCCTCTTGTTGATAAGTGATCTAAATTGGGTGTTCTGGCATATTCGTCTCCATAACAACCTAATGCTGGACTGATATCTTCGGTCACAATCCACAGGATATTGGGGGGAGGTATATCCGTTTCATCAGACGTTTTTTTTGCACATTGAGTAAAAAAAAGTATCAGAGAGAAAAGAACAAGGGAATGCATCATAAACATAGAAAAATCTGTTTTTTTCATGATGAAGAAAAATTGTTTTTTGCCGGGTTCAAATTAATCAATATATTGCGTCAAGCCAATTTTAATGGTTTATATAATATGGCCTTTTATAAATGTGGTAGCAAAAATTATCAATTAAATTATTAATATTGATTATTTCTGATTATTCAAAATAAGCTTTCAATCCAAACCGGAAATGTTGTGGCATGCCTGGGCGAAGTCCTGCCGGCCTTCTTGATACTTCGTAAACCTGATTAAACAGATTAAATACACCTCCATACAATTCAAGAAAATTGGCAACCTTGTAATTGGCTGAAAAATCACAGATAAAATGTTGCCGGATCAATTCATTAGGAGGTATCTCCCCCTGACCGGCCCGGGTTCGCATCCTTCCAACATATTTCGAACTGAAATCGACTGCTATTCGTTTATAATACATCCCAACATTAACGGCAAACTGATGTTCGGGAATGTAAGGCAATTCATCACCTTTAGCGACGTTACCCCATGGCTCGTATTCACTCTCAAAATCATTTTCGAAAGTAGCATGCGTAAAGGTGTATTGAAAGGTCAGGGGAAGGCTGACACTGGAATGAATTAAACCGGCGAGTTCATACGTCATCTCGTGCTCCAGCCCGTAAATTAACGACTGGCCACCGTTGAACTGAGCGACTGTTCCGGCGCCACCCGCGGCGGCAAGGTCGGCTCCCAGGAGGTTTTCATAATCATTATAATAAAGGGTAGTGTTGATATTCCACAGGGGATTACCGTACCTGATCCCTGCTTCATAATTGATACTCGTTTCCGGTAAGGTGCCTTCAGTGGCACCGGGAGGAGTAAAACCTTTATGAACGCCAAAAAATCCCGACAGGTTCGAACTGAACTGATAGTCTATCCCGATACCCGGTATCCATACATCCACCTTATTTCCGGAAAAAGAGAGGTCCGCTCCCATCCTGTCCGGATCATTTTTCCCATAATCCGACTTCAGAAAATCGATATTCTCATATCTCAATCCTGCGGTGATCATCCAGCGGCTAACCGTGAGTTTATACTGGGTAAAGGAGGAAAAAGCCTTTGCTTCCAGCAGGTAATTGCTGTCGGTTCCAGGGATGCCTTTTTCTGTCATCTGCATTATACCCTCCCGCATCCGGTATGTATCCACCCATTGAAACCGGTCCATCTGATCCTGGTGGTACCGGAAGCCCAGTTCAATCTCATGTTCCACCAACGATGAATTGAAAATAAGTCCAATGATGGATTCGATCCCCTGAGAATAATAACTGCGGTTATTGGCTTTTACAGCGAGTGCATCCTCATAATCAATGGTGTTCCCTTTAATAATGTTTAATTCTGCATCATATGATTCAGGATCTTCAAGAATATCCGAAATTCCAACAAAGGAACCATCTGCGGATCCCTTTACTTTATCGAGCTTATACCAGTTTCTTGAGAAATCGTTTCTATAGACAGTGGTAGTAATATCCATAAATTCAAACGGTTGAATTAAATGCCGGAAATGCCATTGGATATGTTCGCTGTCCATGTTGTCAACCTGGGATCCCGCATATCTTCGGTAAGGTGTATGCTTGAAATCTTCATTTGTGAGACCAAGATAGGTTTCGTTAGAGTTTTCAAGTGTTTTCCCTATCTTAAAATTCAAAGCCTGATATACTTTTACACCCGGATTAGTGTTGATTCTACCCTTTGCCATATAATCCTCCTTGGAAAATCCTGTATTGCCATCATTGTCGAGTTCCTTGAAACCGTCACTGTTCAACAGAAACGATTCCGCCAGAATTGCTCCATTTTTAAAAGATTTTCCTGCATAGGCATGCATATTATGATACCCATAATTACCTGCCACAAGATTGGCCCTTACGATAAAATCTGATGGCATATAGGTTGAGAAAAAGTTGATCGCACCTCCGGTTGTATTAGGACCATATTTTATCTGAGAAGAACCTTTCCTTACTTCAATGCCTGACATACGTCCGACAGAAGGGAAATAATAAGCTGCCGGCGCTGCATAAGGTGCAGGAGCCATGAGGATGCCGTCTTCCATAATGGAAACCTTTGAACTTCTTTCCACGCCGGTTCCCCTCATTCCGATATTGGGCCGGAGACCGAAACCGTCTTCCTCCTGGATGATAATTCCCGGAATATTGCGCAATACCCGGTTTACATCACTGTTATTGAATTTATTCAGCTCTTTCTGGGATATAAAATGCGCAGATCCCGGAATATCATCGATCCGGGAAGAACCTCCAAAAAGGGATACCCTGCTTACAATCACCCCTTCCAGTACTTCAGTTGATTCGGCCATTTCAAAGCTTAACTCCCGGGTATTATCTGGCAGGATCTCAATTTCTTCTTCAATTGGTATATAACCGATTGCAGAAATTTTTAACTTATATATACCTGCTTCGATTTGATCTATGGTAAATACTCCGTTACCGTCTGAAAAATTCCCATATTTTGTGCCTTCCAGGTAAACATTTACACCAGGTATCCCTGTTTTTTTTGAATTATCAATGATTTTTCCAGTTAATTTACCAGAATCGGCAAAAACGGAAGGAATTGAAAAAAGAAAAAAAATATAAAAACGCGCAAATACTTTCATAATTTCCAATGTTCAATCTTAAAAAAAGGACAAATTTGCATTTATTTAGACTAATTACAAATAACAAAAAAATAAAATACACATAAAATGATTTTTGTCATAAAAATTTAACCCGAAAAATTCATAAATTTTTCCTGCCTGCCAAAAAAGGCCTGCGTGGGGCAGGCAGGCGCCCTTAAAGTCCGTCCCGATCAAAAAGTTTTCAATTTTTTGAAAACTTATATCGGTATGAGGGTTAACCCCTTATATATCTAATTGAATATAAATGAGTTATATACTACTAGATTTCCAGTCTTTTGATAATGCATGAATAATCGGGGTTAAAAGCAAGAATTTATAAAAAATGAAAATAAACAGAGCCTGCAGGGGGGATAAACGATAATATCTTTTATTTTTAAATGAAGAGAGTTTTGGAATAAAAGGGAAGGGGCAGCAGGAGGACCTAACTGCCCCTTAATCAAATTAACCTAGCCTACCCTATGAGGTATCTTAAGATCAATCAACATTATCATGCAGGAATTTATTATTTCCAAGAATCTGGTTATCATCATTCAGATTGTATCTTGAAATTTCATGATCTGAAGAATGAGGGACATCTTCCAGTTTTACCTTCTTCCTAAGGTAAGCTGGCACCTCCCATCTTTCTTTAATTTCTTCTTCACCGATGGCATAGTTTTTTACCTTTGATAATTTTTCAGATCTTTCCTTTGCCTGTTTTAGCAGTATTTTTCGTTTTTCATCAAGCGATGATTCTTCATCTGCCTGTTCTGAAACATGTTTTTCCGCTTTTTTTTGTATATTTTCATTATCATCAAGCCGTAGAACAATTTCTTCAGGTTTTTCATCTTCATGAGCAGGTTCTTTTTCAGGTTTTTCAAAATGATACGACGAATGTTCCTTTTCCTGTTTCTGTTCTGTTTCAGAAGTGGATACTTCGTCTTTCCCTTCGCCCATTAGTTTCTCATCAAACAATTTAATTTGTTTGCTAGATTCAAGATCAATAATCCTTTTCTTATCCCTGAATTTTATTTCAGAATTATTATTTTGAAAACCTGTGGCAATAACTGTTACATTGATGGATTCTTCCAGATCAGGATCGACTCCGTGACCAAATATCACTTCTGCCTCATCACCGGCTTCCTGCTGAATAAAATCAGTAATATCCGATAATTCATCCATCTGAAGCTCTGCCATATCTCCTGATGTAATAGATAGCAGTATCTTTTTGGCGCCATGAATATCCGTATTATTAAGTAATGGAGATGCAATTGCCTGCTGAGCAGCTTTAAGGGCTCTTTCATCACCTGAGATAGTTGAGGATCCCATTACGGCGGCTCCTGAATCCTTCATTACTGTTTTTACATCTTCAAAATCGACATTTACATAACCGGATACTGTGATAATTTCAGCTATACCTTTTGCTGCAGTTGTTAATATATTATCAGCCTCTGCAAATGCTTTTGTTACAGGCAAATTACCATATATCTCTCTTAACTTATCATTTAATATAACAAGAACGGTATCACAATTATCTTTCAGTTCATTGATACCTTCAAGTGCAATCATCCCTTTTTTAATTCCTTCGAATTTAAATGGATGCGTTACAATACCTACAGTAAGAATATCAAGGTCTTTTGCAACACGGGCAATTACCGGTGCCGCTCCAGTACCAGTTCCGCCACCCATACCTGCTGTTATAAATACCATTTTGGTATTTTCACTGAGTATATCGCGGATTTCCTCTTTACTTTCAATTGCAGCATTTTTGCCAACTTCCGGATTTGCACCGGCACCTAATCCTTCGGTTAGATGTGTGCCTATCTGAAGTTTACTTGGAACAGGACTGCTTTGCAATGCCTGCAAATCGGTATTGCAGACAATGAATTCGACTCCTTTTATGCCTTGATTAAACATATGATTGACAGCATTGCTGCCTCCACCTCCAATACCAATCACCTTGATAATTGACTTGTGGTGTGCTGGAATGTCAAATTGATAAGTACTCATAATTATGTCCTCCTGATTTGTTTCAAATTTTTTAATAATCCTGCCTGTCGTCAACATCGTCGATTAAAAGGCCTTTTGTTTTTTCAATTATTTTCTTAAAGAAGTCTCCTCCAGGTTGTCGCTTATCTTTTCTGAATTTATTGTTATTCAATTCAAGTACACCATGTGCCTGTAAATACCTGTTATCCCTTTCATCCAATGCCTTAAATCCAGACAGAACTAAACCAACCGTAGTTGCATACATTGGGCTTTTAACTGCGTCTACCTTACTTTTACCCAGATGTTCATTCGGATACCCAATTCTTGCATCAATCCCCGTCATATACTCTACAAGTTGTTTGAGGCAGGATAGCTGGGCACCACCTCCGGTCATTATGATTCCACCCGCAAGTTTATCTTCAAAGCCTGATGTAATAATTTCAGCATGAATCAACTCGATGATTTCCTGCATTCTGGCTTCTATAATATGAGCCAGATTTTTTATGGATATCTCCTTCGGTGGCCTGTTTTTTAATCCTGGAATTGATACGATCTCATTTGGATTCGCTTCTTCTGCAATGGCTTTACCGAATTTAGTTTTAAGTAATTCCGCCTGGTGTTGCATCACCATACAACCCTGTTTAATATCCGTTGTGAGTATATTGCCTCCAAATGGAATCACAGCCGTGTGGCGGATAATATTTTCATGGAATATGGCTATATCGGTTGTCCCACCTCCAATATCCACAAGGCAAACACCAGCTTCTTTTTCTTCCTCACTTAAAACTGATAAGGAGGATGCAAGAGGCTCCAGAATTAGATTCTCAATTTCCAGGCTTGCCCGTTTAATACATTTATTAACATTATTTATAGCATTCGTCTGTGCTGTTATTACATGGAAGTCTGCCTCCAGCCGTACTCCTGACATGCCCACAGGATCTTTAATACCATCTTCAAAATCCACGTAATAATCCTGTGGCATTACATGTATGATTTCACTGCCTGGAGGTGTAACGGTACGATACATGTCGTTGGTTAAGCGATTTATATCCTCAATTGTAATTTCATCATCCGAAGAATTCCTTGTTATACCTCCATGATGAATATTACTTTTAATATGCTGGCCCGCAATACCAACATTTACAATCCGGATGTTGATACCTGACTGTTCTTCGGCTTCCCTTATGGCAGATTCGATACCATATACAGTTTTGTCAATATTGGTAACGATACCCCTGACCACACCGTCAGAAACTGCCTTGCCCATGCCAAGTACTTCGAGTTTTCCATATTCATTTTTCCTTCCGACAATAGCGCATATTTTTGTTGTGCCAATATCGAGACCGACGATGATTTTATCTTTTTCCATTGCATTATATTTTATTCACAGACAATTTGATCTTTATATTCTACATTTACCTTGGTATAATGATTCCACCCTTTGTAGGGCAATATTTTTTTATAATAAGCTTTAAGTTTTAAGAATTTTTGATCGATTGAAACAGGTTCACCAAATTCTATATACTGTTTGGTGACCTGTGGATAGAGTGTAACGTAGCCTGATCTGTCAATATCAATTTGGGCTATCTGCGCTTTCCAGAATTCATCATGGTATACATATCTGACCAGGTTGAATAATTTCTGATAGACAGAATCATTCTGCATGTTATCTAGTGGAATATTTTTAAAATATTCACCACTTATTAATAAAACCCTTGATGTATATTTATCCGAAGTTGGCATTATTTCACCAGATTGACATATATAAAAATCCTTCGATCCATCTAATAATATTCGTGCTATTGGAATATTTAAGATAACATCGACAATTACCTGACCTCTCAAATTTGTATATGCTTCAGCGTCAGCCACATATTTATTACTGCGGATCCTGTTCTCGATAGTCTTTAAATTTATAGTCTGGTAAGACGAACCTATCAGGAACTCATTTTTATCAGCTGAAATCAATTGATATACATCTTCTTTTTCAAGGAAATAGTTAGTACCATTGTCGTATACCAATATGGATATTTCCTGACACACTTTATCTCCATATCTTTTTTCTACAAATGCCAGGGCACTGAATGCCAAAATAACCATGGTAGCCAGTTTTATATCCTTTTTTATGTTATGCAGAAATTTCATATTTATCTACTAATAATTTTTTTATGGGTATCACCATTTGATCAATATCTCCTGCTCCAATAGTCACGATAACATCAATATTTTTATCCTTTAAATGATCGATTAAATTTTCCATAGTCAACATCTGTTTATATGGTGTATTTAACTCTTTGAAAATTAATTCAGAAGTTACACCGGGAATGGGATTTTCCCTGGCAGGATATATATCCAGCAGGATGATTTCATCAGCCAATTCCAGACTTTCGGCAAAATCTTTAGAAAAATCACGTGTTCTGGTGAAAAGATGTGGTTGGAAAACAGCCGTAATCCTATGATCAGGGAAAATACTTCGTACCGAATGAAGAAATGCTTTAATTTCTTCAGGATGATGAGCATAATCGTCAATATAAATAACTTGGTCAGCATATAAAATATATTCAAAGCGTCTCTTGATTCCTCTGAATGTGGATAATGCCAATTTTATAATATCAGAATTGATTCCAAGAATTAATCCAACTGTTATTGCTGCAATAGCATTTTCAATGTTGTGGTATCCTGGAAAAGCAAAAGGAATATTTTCAATGATTAAATTCGGGCTTACATAATTAAATCGCATTTCTTCCTTCTCAAGACGAATACCCTCAGCCCTCACCGGATTGTTGTATAAACTGTATTCCTTAATCTTTAAATTTTTGCCACTCTCGAAATCAATATCATTGGAGAGCTTTTTCTTAATGATCAAAAAACCTTCAGGCTTAATATTATTTACAAATTTTGAGTAACTGGTTTTCATTTCAGCCTCATTGCCGTAAATATCAAGATGATCGGGATCAAGTGCAGTTATGACAGCGATATCTGGTTTTAAGGTTAAAAATGACCGGTCATATTCATCAGCTTCTACTATTACTCTTAATGGATCGCCATCCTTATTATCGTTTATGATCAGATTGGATTGGTAATTCGTAGCTATTCCTCCCAGAAAGGCCACCATATTCGTATCCGCATCATTCAAAATATGAGCGATTAGTGAACTTGTAGTTGTTTTTCCGTGTGTACCAGCAACTGCAATTGTGAAGTGATCTTTAGTAATTTCACCAAGTACTTCAGCTCGCTTTTTGACCATAAATCTGTGCATACGGAAATAGGATATTATCTTTTGATCCGCGGGAATGGCCGGGGTATAAATTATCAGATTTGAAGTAATATTGGTTTTGAATTCTAAAGGGATAGCATTTACATTATCTTCATAGGAAATTATTATTCCTTCATTTTCGAGTTCTTCACACAATTTTGTTCTCGTACGATCATATCCGGCAATCATTTTTCCTTTCCGTTGAAACCACCGAGCGAGGGCACTCATACCGATTCCTCCGATTCCAATAAAATAGATCCTATGTATCTTTTCAAAATTCAATTCAGTAATGATTCTATTTGTTTAACTATTCGGTCCGTTGCATCAGGTATCGCTAATTTTTGAATATTTTTTTCTAAATTTTTAAGCTGATCTGGATTGTCCAATAGATCTAGTGCTATATCCATCATCTTATCTTTGGCTTCACTGTCTTTTACCATCAATGCAGCATTTTTATTTACAAGAGCTTGTGCATTTTTTGTTTGATGGTCTTCTGCCACATTGGGAGAAGGTACGAATACAACTGCTTTTCCCGCCACACTAAGTTCAGATATAGATAAAGCACCTGCCCTTGAGATTACGACATCAGCAATTGCATAAGCCAGGTCGATTTCTTTTAAAAATTCGAATGTCCTTAAGTTTTTATAATTAATATCCTTAATTTTCTGTTGATAATCATCATAGTAAATCTTACCAATTGGCCAGATAAGTTGGAGATCATTATCAATCACTTTATGAATATTATGAAGTACACTCTGATTAATCGTTCTGGCCCCTAGACTGCCGCCCATAATTAATATGGTTTTTTTCTTGTTGCTGAAATTGAAGAAATCATATCCTTTCTGGATCGATTCTGAGATATACTGTATATCCTTTCTGACCGGATTTCCTGTGATCACTATTTTATGTTTCGGAAAATAGTTTTCCATACCTTCGTAGGCAACGCATATACAGTCTGCGTTTCTGGCTAGTATTTTATTGGTGATACCGGCATAAGAATTCTGCTCTTGGATAAGCGTTGGGATTCGTTTTTTGCTGGCCATCCATAACAAAGGACCGGAGGCAAATCCGCCTACCCCAATAGCTAAATCAGGTTTGTATTGACTTAAAATCCGATTTGCCTGAATTAAGCTGAAGATTAGTTTTAAGGGGAAAACGATATTTTTCCATGACAATTTGCGGTGAATCCCGCTTATCCAAATTCCTTTAATAGGGTATCCGGCTTCAGGAACTTTTTGCATTTCCATTTTGCCGTAAGCACCTACAAATAATAGTCTTATATTTTCATAATATTCATTTAAACTGTTGGCAATAGCTAAGGCCGGATATATATGACCACCGGTTCCTCCGCCACTAATGATGATTCGATATGTTTTATTTATATTTATCAAAATTCGACTTAAGCAGCTTTTTGTATATTTTTTAATTCGTTTTGTCTACTTTCAAATTCATCAGTTTCGCCACGGCTTACACTTAGAATGATTCCCAATGAAAGGCCGGTAAATAGCAACGAAGTACCCCCCATACTTACAAGAGGTAACGGGAGTCCGGTTATCGGACCCAATCCCACAGCAACTCCCATATTGATCATGGCCTGCATTACCAACGCGAAACTTAGACCAGCAGATAATAATCCTCCAAATGCTCGATCGCTTTTGGATGCCGTAATAATTCCCCGCCACAATAATCCGAGATAAAGTAGCACAACCACAATCCCACCAGAAAGGCCATATTCTTCAATAATGATGGCATAAATAAAATCTGAATAAGGATGAGGAAGAAAATTTCGCTGATCACTATTTCCTGGTCCTTTTCCGGTAATTCCACCTGTAGCAATTGCTATATATGATTGTTTAGCCTGAAAAGGAACTTCGGTGGGATCTAAGAATTCCCGCCATCTCGATATAACAGTTTCTCCTCTTTGACCGAAATTGAAAGCAAGTGCTCCAGCCATAATACCAACAAGGACTAATAATGCCAGGTATTTTACAGGTACCCGTCCGATAAATAAAATAAGAAGACAAGTGACTAATAATAAAATAGCTGAAGAAAAATCGGTAAGAGCTATCAAGCCGCATATCAATCCACTCCACATTAACATCGGAATCAAAGCGTCCTTTAGGTCACTTATATTTTGCTGCCTTCTCGATAACATAGCTGCCAGGTTTGTAATCAATGCAAGTTTAGCCAGGTCAGATGGTTGAAAAACCTGGTTGATGATTGGAATGGTAAGCCATCGGGAAGCCTCATTGATGGTTGTCCCAAATTTCCAGGTGAATAATAATAAGGGTACTGATAACCATAAAAATAACCTGGAGAGTCTTGAATAATAACGATAATCAATTTTATGTGCTATCCACATCGCCAAAAAGCTTAATATGACTAGCAGGGAATGTTTTAACAGGTAATATTCAGTATTACCTTCCATTCGTCTGTAAGCTAATGTTCCTGTAGCACTATAAACTACAAAAATTGAGAGTACAGATAATAATATGACGATAAACCAGATAATCGGATCCCCTTTTAAATATTTTTCTACCCAGGTTTTATGCATCATTATTCTTGTTTATTTTTTTCTCCTCGTGAACATTTAACTTTTCTACAATATTTTTAAACTTATCGCCACGGTCAGCATAATTTTTAAAAAGGTCGAAACTTGCACAGGCTGGAGATAATAATACTATGTCTCCCGGGATAGCTAGTTTAAAGGCATGTTTAACTGCCTTTTTCATATGAGTTGTTTCAATGATTTTTTTACCTAGGCCCTTAAAGGCATTGATGATTCTTGAGTTATCTTTGCCCAAACAAATTATATCTTTAACTTTATTATTGACCAGATCAATAAATTGCTCGTAATTATTGCCTTTATCCACACCTCCGACGATCCAAATTATTGGTTGATCAAAACTGGAAAGGGCCTTTACTGCCGCATCAAGATTGGTTGCTTTGGAATCATTAATAAAAGCTATATTATTGATCTCGCCAATTTTCTCCAGCCGATGAGGGACATTTTCAAATGATTTTAAGGCCTCTTTAAGCTTTATATCAGATATTTTTAATATTTTGGCTGTCATAATTGCTGCCATAACATTGACCATATTATGGGGTCCCTTTAGCGAAATGTGATTCAGACTGATTTTTATTTCCCTGGATCGTTTTGGCGGTAGATGAAACTTCAGATATCTCCCATTCATAAATGCATTAACCTCGGGTAACCTGTTGAGGGCTATGCCCATTTTATGTGGTTTGATACTATGTTGGTCAAGATATCTTTTTATCACTTCGTCGCCCTCAAAATAAATCAACACATCATCTTCGGTCATATTTTTGGTAATCCTGAATTTTGACTCAACATACTTCTGAAAATTATAATCATATCTGTCAAGATGGTCAGGGGTGATGTTAAGTAAAACAGCGATGTCGGGTTTGAATTTCTGTATATAATCAAGTTGAAAGCTGCTCACTTCAAGTACGTAATAATCGTATTCATTATCAATCACTTTTTCAGCAAAACTGATTCCGATATTTCCTGCAAGACATACGTTTAAACCCGATCGTTTGATAATATAATAAGTGAGTAAAGCTGTTGTTGTTTTTCCATTAGTACCTGTAATGGCTATAATTTTTGCATTTGTAAATCGACAGGCAAATTCAATATCAGATAGAATTGGAATATTTTTCTCCCTTAATTTTTGCAGGATGTCTACTCGATCAGGTATTCCGGGACTTTTGATCACTTCATCTGCCGTTAAGAGAAATTCTTCATTATGTTGACCCTCTTCAAGTGATATGGAATTTTCAAAAAGAATTTTTTTATATCTTGGTATAATCTTTCCTGCGTCGGAAACAAAGGGTACAAATCCTTTTGCTTTCGCAAGAAGCGCTGCACCAACTCCGGTTTCGCCGGCACCAAGAATAACAATTCTTTTTTTGTCTTCCATTTATCTCAGTTTAAGTGTAGCCAATGTTAAAATGGCTAGTAATATTCCTGCAATCCAGAATCTAGTGACTATTTTTGACTCGTGCAATGGTTTTTTCTGATAGTGGTGATGCAAGGGTGACATTCGAAAAATCCGTCTGCCTTCTCCATATTTTTTCCTGGTATATTTGAAATAGGAAACCTGGATGATAACCGAAAGACTTTCAATTAAAAAGACGCCACAAAGCAACGGAATAAGTAATTCTTTTCTGATTGTCAAGGCCAAAACCGCAATGACTCCTCCAAGAGATAAACTACCAGTATCTCCCATAAAAACCTGTGCCGGATAAGCATTATACCATAAAAATCCGATACATGCTCCGACCAATGCCGTGCAGAAAATCACTAATTCGCCAGAGTTAGGTATATACATAATATTTAAATAATCGGAGATGATAATATTACCGGATATGTAAGCGAGAATCGCCAAAGTCATAGCAATAATACCAGAGCTTCCGGCAGCAAGTCCATCAATACCATCAGTTATATTTGCACCATTAGAAACGGCTGTGACCACAAGAATCACAACACCTACATAGAATATCCAGGTAAGCTTATCCGGGATAAAGGGCAGATTGTAATCAAACTCATTGTTTTTGACGAAAGGGATGGTTGTACTTGTTGATTTAATATCCTGATAATCGGTTATGTTAGCTTCAATTCTGTTTTGAATCCGGTTATCTTCGTTAAATTCACGGACTACCACTTCATCGTGAAAATATAATGTGAAACCAACGATTAATCCCAATCCAACCTGGCCAATTATCTTAAATTTGCCGCGAAGTCCTGATTTATTTCCCCTAAATACTTTGATATAATCATCAAGGAATCCAATAACACTTAACCAGACTGTCGAAATAAGTAAAAGGATAATATATATATTGTCAATTTTGGCAAAAAGGAGAGTGGGCAGGACAATCGCCAAGACAATCATTATGCCTCCCATTGTAGGTGTTCCCTTTTTATCAGCTTGTCCATCTAGACCCAGATCCCGAATTTTTTCGCTAACTTGTTTTTTACGCAGCAAATTGATAATGTTTTTGCCAAAAATTATGGTGATCAGTAATGAAAGAACAGTAGCCATACTGGCACGGAAGGTAATATATTCAAATACCCCTGCTCCGATCAGGTCAAATTCTTTGTCGAGATAATCAAATAAATAATATAACATGATCAATTCAACATTAAATCCAACATCTCTCTTAATACTTCACGATCATCAAAGTCGTGTTTTATGCCATTAATTTCCTGATAAGTTTCATGTCCTTTTCCAGCCACAAGGATGATGTCATTCTTTACTGCCATATTGCAAGCAGCCTTAATAGCTTCTCTTCGATTTACGATAGCTATGGTTTTTTTATGATCCTGGGGTTTTACACCCATTTTCATTTCCTCAATGATACTTTCCGGATTCTCATTCCTGGGATTATCCGATGTGAAAATCACATGATTACTGTATCTGCAGGCAATGTCTGCCATCAGTGGTCTCTTATCTTTATCCCGATTTCCACCACACCCAACCACAGTAATAACTTTTTCATTCCCTGTTCTCAATTCATTGATAGTGGAAAGTACATTATCCAGCGCATTAGGTGTATGGGCATAGTCCACAATAGCAAAAATTCCTGTTTCCGGTTTTACAAGTTCAAACCTCCCTTGTACTTTATCAATTGATGATAATGCTGTTAAAAGATCTATAGTATCTTCATCAAGTACTTTCCCGGTACCATATGCTGCTAATATATTGTATGCATTAAAGATACCCACCATGGGAAACCAGGCATTTATACCGTCTAATTCCAATTCGAGCCCTTCCATAGTATTAGACAGGATTTTAGCCTTATAATCAGCAGGATTCATAATACCATATGATTTGATTGCCGCCTTTGTGTTTTGTACCATAACCTTGCCTCTTTTATCATCAATATTGATTAGAGCTGTACCATTTCCTGGCATTTTATCAAAAAGCAGTTTCTTGGAATTGATATAGGCATCAAATGTCTTATGGTAGTCAAGATGATCATGTGTTATATTTGTAAAAACCGAAATCTTCACGTACAGCCCTGCAATTCGGTTTTGATCAATAGCATGAGAGCTGGCTTCCATAAAACAATGCGTACAGCCTCTTTTTACCATTTCGGATAATAATCGGTTTAGCTGTAAAGCATCAGGGGTAGTATGGGTCGCCGGTATAATATCTTCATTAATCTTATTATGAATCGTTGATAATAATCCTGCCCGGTATCCTAATTTTTGAAAAGTTTGATGTAAGAGTGTAACGGTAGTTGTTTTTCCATTTGTTCCGGTAACTGCGACAAGGTTTAATTTCTGAGATGGATTCCCATAGTAATTCGAGGCCATGAATCCAAGAGCCTCAGCACTATTCTTTACCTGTACATAAGTGATATTTTCCATCAAAAGATCTGGTAAATTCTCACAAACTATAGCTACTGCACCCTTATCTATTGCGTTTTTAATATATTGATGTCCATCAGTCTGTGTGCCTTTTATGGCAACGAAGATATATCCTGCATGTACGCTGCGTGAGTCAAAATGAATTCCTTTAACAGCTTTATTCATATCCCCTTTTGTGGAAATAAGCGATACTTTATATAATATATCTTTCAAAGCTGTCATAAACTCAATTCAAGTTTTATACTACTTCCCTTTAATGCCTTTATTCCTGCATTTTGAGATTGCGTTTTAACCCGGCCTCTACCTGTATAATATACTTTTAATCCTTCATTTTCAAGCAAATAAACCGCATCACGGAGTGTCATGCCAATAACACTCGGCACCCTGTTTTGTATGTAATTATTAGAAAGCCAATGCACTGCATTAAGAGAAGTTTTTGTTCTTACCCATTCTGATTCTTCTTGAACATGGTTGGATACTCCGAGATAATTGCAAATCATTTGTAGTTCGATGAGCTTGCCTCCCCTGATTACCGGGAATATGCTATTGTCTACATAAAAATCACCAGGCAACGGATTATGAAGCTCCAGGTCTCGAGCGTAAATATTATCGGCAATTTCCTTAAAGACAGGAGCAGCTACGTCACTTCCAAACTGTCGGTAACCTTTTGGATTGTCTATTACTGCAATACAGGAATATTTTGGATTATCAGCAGGGAAATAACCGACAAATGAGGTATAGTATTTTCTTGAATATCTTCTATTGATCAATTTTTGAGAAGTTCCTGTTTTACCCGCAATGGGATAAAAACTGTGCTTAATATTAGTAGCAGTTCCTTCTTCAACAACTGCCCTTAATAGTAGTTTGACTTTTTCAAGCGTATTAATTGTACATATTTTTTTATTAAGCACAGCGGGTTTGAATATTTGTTTTTTTTCGCCTGCTTTCATGGTTGCCTTTACAATGAGTGGTTGAATCATCACACCGTCATTGGCTATGGCATTATAGAATGCAAGTGTTTGTAGAGGAGTCATGGTCAGTTCATGACCTATTGATATCCAGGGTAAACTGACACCACTCCATGTTTTATCCGTCGTATCCTTTAAATATGGATGACCTTCTCCGACCATTTGAAAGCCAAGGGGCTTTCCTAAGCCCATACTTTTAAGATGATCAATAAAACGTTGTGGATTATTGCCAAAGTGAGCATGTACCAATTTTGATATGCCAATGTTACTTGATTTCGCAAAGGCGTCTTTAATGGTAATCTTGCCAAATCCCCCTGGTTTGTGGTCTGGCATAATCCTGTCATAATACCTGTATTCTCCATTTCCGGTTTCAATGCTATCTTCAAGGGAAATGTCGGTTTCCTCAAGAAGTGCGATCATTGAAGCCAGTTTAAAAGTAGAGCCGGGCTCAGTAAGTCCCTGACTACCAACTGCATAATTATATCGTTCAGCATACCTTCCTGAACTTGTCCTGCTGAGGTTAGCCATGGCTTTAATCTCTCCTGATTTAACTTCCATTACGACTACACAGCCATTATCCGCTTCATGTTCTTCAAGGGCTCGCAATAATGCACTTTGCGCAACATCCTGTAGATTCACATCGATTGTGGTTTGAATATCCAAACCATCTTCGGGCCTAATTTCTGAGCCGTCATATACCTGTCGCCATCTTCCTCCGGCAACTTTCCTGTACAATGCTTCGCCATCCTTCCCACCAAGGTACCTGCTGAAACTATATTCGAGCCCAGCTCCTTCATTATTTTGATTGATATATCCAATGGTCCTATAACCTAAATAGGAAAAAGGATAAAATCGTTTATCAATTTTTTCAAATATTATTCCGCCTTTCATTCGCCCATACCTAAAAACAGGCCATTTGGACATATCCTTTTTATTCTGGTACGTGACTTCTTTACGATTTAATATGATGTATTCACGGCTTCTTAACCTTGCACTTTCCATCATTCGTTTATAATCCGATGGTTTTTTGTCTTTAAAAAAATCACTTAAGAGGATTGCAAGAGAATCAATTTCATTTTTAAAAATCTCTTCCGATGCGACAGTTGGATCAAATGCCAGTTTATAAAAGGGGAGGGATGTCAATAACAGGCTCCCATTGTCGGAATATATGTTTCCACGGGTTGCTTCAATTTTCCTGTATTGAAGTCCAATTTCATCTGCTAAATTTTCCCATTTGTCACCTTCAACGAATTGTAAATGGGTAATCCGATAAACGATTGCCAATCCGAATATTAAGAAGGCAAGAAATGCCACCCTGACTCTGAGCAATATGGATTTTCTAATATTCATCCTCTTTGATTATTATTTTCACAGGTGGTGTATCATTTACCTCAAGACCTAATTCATGTACTTTTTTTGCTACCTCGGATTGTTTACTTGAAAACATATATGCAGCTTTTAATGAAGTATAATCTGCTCGTAATTCTTCTACCTCAGATTCAAGCTGTTCAATCTTTCGTGTAGTTCTTTCAGCATAGTGATTGTTCCCGATATAAAAAATAGTAATAAAGGTTATAAACAATATTTGGGGGATGTATTTCAACGGAATGCCTTCCATTAGAAGGTCGTCTAAGTTAATGGCATTCTGTATCCATGAAAACAGGCTTCCCCGGTTAGATGATACATTACTCTTTACTTTATAAGTATTATACGCCATATTTATATTTTTTCCCCTATGCGTAACTTAACACTCTTTGACCTTGGATTCTTTATCAATTCATCAACAGAGGCAATAAAAGGCTTTCGGTTCACTGCCCTGAATGGCTTCTGCACATGACCATATATGTCTTTTTCTTCAAGACCTTCGAAATTTCCTTTATTAATGAAATTTTTAACCAGTCTATCTTCAAGGGAATGATAGGAAAGTATGACTATTCTTCCACCTGGTTTTATTAAATCAGCACTCTGTATTAATAATTCTTTCAAGGCATTGATCTCATCATTAACTTCTATACGCAAAGCCTGGAATACCTGAGCAAAATACTTGAAGCGCTTATGGTCGGGAACGATCTTTTCAATTATTTGAATCAAATTTCGGGTAGATATGATGGATTGATTTATCCTTTCTCTTGCAATGGTTAGCGCGAGGGTTCGAGCATTTTTCACTTCCCCGTATTCTGAGAAAATTCTTTGGAGATTTTGGGCGGTATATGTATTTATTATTTTTTCCGCAGTCAAATCACTACTCCTATCCATGCGCATATCCAGTACTCCATTAAAACGAGTTGAAAATCCTCTTTCAGGCTGATCGATTTGATGAGAGGATATGCCAAGGTCTGCAATTAGACCATCGATATTGTATATGCCATATGATTTGAGATACCTTCTTAAATGTCTGAAATTTCCAGAAATAAAAGTAAATCTATTATCATCTATATTATACTTGTTTAATTCGGCGTCACTATCCATATCCAGACTATACAATTGTCCTTTATCCAATTTTTGAAGTATTTCCCATGAATGACCTCCACCGCCAAATGTCGCATCCACATATATTCCGTTGGGATCAATTTTAAGTCCGCTAAGACTATCTTCTAATAAAACAGGAATATGATAATCCATTAGCATCAGATATCGAGGTATTTTTGTACATTTTCAGAAAACTCAGTCTGGTCACGATACAATTGCTCCTGATAGAGTTCTGGATTCCAGAGTTCTACTTTATTGCCCATACCGACAACAATTACATTTTTTTCCAGTTGAGCATAATTTAACATTGCCTTAGGAATTAAGAACCTACCGGAGTTGTCCAATTCAACTACAGAATTTCCCCTGAAGAAATTTCGTTGTAATTTCCTGTAGTCCGGATTAAACTCGCTTAAACCCGCTACTTTGGAATATATTTTTTTAAATTCAAGCAGAGGATATACTACCAGACATTTTTCAAATCCAAGCCCGATTACTAATTCATTACCGGAACTTTCAGGTAAACTGGCTTTGATTCTTGCAGGTAATACAAGTCGTCCTTTGGCATCTAGTTTACAGTCATATTCACTTGTGAAGAATGCCATCTATATATTATTTACACCTGTTCGAATACAAATATAGAAAAACAAATGGCATAGTCAACCACTTTATGCCACTTTGTCCCACTTTTTTGCAAAATATATAAAAAAATGAAATTGAATACTATAATTGGAGAAAAATTTCTTTCACAAAAAATGTTTTTTATAACTATTTTTATAAATAATTAGATTAAAATAATTTAATTATGAAAAAAAAATGAAAGCCAATACATAAATAGTACAATTTCAATGACTAATTATGTAGGATTGTGTTGTAAAGTTTGGTGGGAGAAAGTGGGAAAATATATCCGATGATTTTTACTGGCGGCCATATGATGAAACATGTTTTTATTTTTTTATGTTTCACAATGTTCATGTTAATGATTTCTTGTGAACAAAAAGAAAAGGGCACTCAAAACAAACCAGCTGATGGAGTATGGAGAGGAGTTATTCATTTGCAGGGAGAAGAATTACCTTTCAATTTTCAAATCCACGAAAGAGATTCTTTAAAAGAAATAATACTCATAAACGGGGATGAAAGAATTAGTATCGATGAAATATCAATGAAAAATGATTCGATATATATACCGATGCACATTTTTGATACAAGGATCGTTAGCAGATATTCAAAAACCAGGTTAAAAGGGTACTGGCAAAAAAACTATATTGAGAATTATATATTACCATTTACAGGTGAACACAATTTAGTTTACAGGTTTTCAAAAGAACCAGAATCACCATACCGTAATATTTCAGGCCGTTGGGAAGTTTATTTTCTAACCGAGGCGGATTCTTCCAGAGCAGTAGGAGTATTTAACCAGCAAGGAAATTATCTGGATGGGACATTCTTAAAATCAACTGGAGATTATCGATTTCTGGCTGGGGAAGTTGATGGGGATAGTCTCAAATTAAGTACATTCGATGGAGAGCATGCCTATTTATTCAAAGCAAAAATAACGGATGATAATTCAATATATGGGACTTTCTGGTCTGGAAAATCATGGAAGCAACCTTGGTATGCAATCCGTAATGAGGAAGCATCATTACCGGACCTCAGTAGCCTGACATATTTAAAGCAAGGTTATGATCGTGTTTATTTTCAATTGCCAGACCTCGATGGAACAATGATCTCCCTGGATGATTCAAAATACAGGGAGAAGGTTGTAATTGTACAAATCTTTGGGACATGGTGCCCTAATTGTCTGGATGAAACCCGTTTTTTAGCAGACTGGTATCGAAAAAACCGGCATCGGGAAATAGAAATTGTAGCGCTTGCATTCGAACGTAAAGCCGATCTAAACTATGCAAGAGAAAGAATTACCCGGATGAAAGAGAAATATGACATTGATTACGACTTTCTATTTGCAGGTAAGGCAGATAAGGAAGAAGCAGCTCGAGTACTACCAATGTTAAATAGAATTGTGTCTTTTCCTACCACCATTTTTATTGACAGGAAAGGCAATGTAAGAAATATTCATACCGGATTCAATGGTCCGGGAACGGGAGATCTTTATGAAAAATTTATAGATGAATTTAATCATTCGATAGATAAATTACTTCAGGAATAATTTATCAAATCTGATCTATTATTTTTATCCTTTTAATACTTCAATAACCTCCTCCCAACTCACATTGGCAAAGAAATTATTTGTTTGATCCCACTCAATTTTTCTTCCCAGCTTCAGGGATAATGTACCCATATGTGCAGCTACCGCTTCTTCAAATCCATAATCAATGTGACAAGCAGGTAGTTTATCGGTGCGAATGCTATCAAGCCAGTCGGCAATATGTAGATGGGTAACATCTACGCGCTTTCCATTTTTAATTGTATACAGTAATCCCTTGCTGGCAAAATAACGTTCAGTGGCTGATGTAATGGCATCCAGTCCTTCCGATCCAGATGTATATGAAAATAATGGCAGCTCAAGATCAATCCTGCCTTCATTAATCATATTCTCATAACGGGTTGATCGCCGGTCAGGATAAACCATCAGGGTATTACCCACTTCCATGCTAGCGTCATGCCCCATGATGATATTTGGTCTGTTATATTCATTAGCTAATGTGGCACTATATTGATAGGTGAGATCTTTATCAGGGTATTCAAATAATGCATTGAAAACATCAGGGACTTCCCTTCCATCCTTAAAGAAGTAAATTCCACCTGAGGCAGTAACATATCTGGGAATACCTAGATCCAGTATTTGATTAATTGCATCATAATCATGAGTAAGCAAATCACCACTCAGACCTGTACCATACGCCCAGTATTTTCTCCACCTGAAGAAGTGATCCTTATTAAAAGGAATATCAGGTGCATTACCTAAAAATTGCTGCCAATCAATGTTTTGTTGATTCGCTTCAGGATGGAAAGGATATTGCCATGCTCCATTTGGTGAATTTCTATTAGTATTGGATTGAACCATGGTTATTTTTCCTAAGACATCCTTCTTAATCAAATCCTTGGCTTTACCATAACTTTCCGTTTGCCGAAACTGATGCCCTAATTGTAGTACGATACCAGTTTTTTTAACTATATCATAAAGATCATAAGTCTCCTGCATTTTATGGGTCATTGGCTTCTCAAGATATACATGTTTGCCAGACTTGGCAGCTTCGATCGCCATGGGAGCATGCCAGTGATCCGGTGTGGCAATGATTACGGCATCAATATCATCAGCATGTACAAGATCTTTCCAATGACTATACTTTTTGGCTTGATGTCCATTTAGGGAAACAGTTTTTCGAGCCCTCTCTGCTTCAATCTCAAAAATATCACATACTCCATTGAAAACAATATTCAGGTTCTCCTGGTCAAGAAAAGTATTTAGAGCTATGTTATTACCTGATGCTTGTGCCCGTTCCTGCTGTGTTCTCATCCAGCTTTCGGATGCAAATCCGGCCGCCCTCACCAGTTGTTCACCCCTTATGCCAAATCCGATAATGCCAAGCCGAATCTGTTGATCCCTGTTGATTTGATTTGACTGTTGACCAGGATTATTTTCTGATCCGATTCCAATTTCAGAGAAGATACCTGATTTTAAAATACGTTCATATTTTCTCCTTTGATAGGCACTGTATAATACTCCTCCAACTGCGGGTATAGTAGCCAGGCCTTTGATTACATCCCGTCTCGATATCCCGGATGAATTGTCCTCATTCTTGTTTTTATTTTCTCTATCGTCCATGATATATTCTCCTATTTACTTATTCTTGATTGATAAATTAAGCGGTCAATACCAACCAATCTACTGTTAGGGAAAACCAGATTTACAGAAATTGCTAAAATTTCTATTAGGTTTTTATTTACCAATAGATAACTACCTTCTCCGGGTGCATCAAATTTAAATCCGATAAGTGGTGGATGTGAAAGATAATACAGGCCGATTAAAATGATACCCCCAATACTGACCCATTTTTCGAATAATCCAACCATCAAACAAAATCCGATGATCAACAATCCCCATATATTGACCGTATCTGCGATATTTAGTAGGGTTGGATTTGAAGCGATTTCTTGAAAAAAAAGAGCAAAAACTCCTTTGGAATCAAGTAAATAACCTGCTGAAGACCAATTTGGATTAATCAGCTTGGCAAATCCCTCATAGAAAATATGCCACCCAATCACTACTCGCAATATAACCAGAATTGAAATTTGTTTATTTGAATAGGCTGGTGTTCCGAAGAAACTAAATTCATTCTTCATATCTGATGTTTAATATCAAAAATTATTGATAAAGATATTCCATAAAAATTTATAAAATGAATTCCGTAATCTTTAAAATAGATATTTACAAAGTAATAAAAATAAAATTTTTCCTGTACTCAGCTAACCTTCCAAAAGTGTACTAGAGTGGACAAATGTGTTCGATATAGGACACTAAGGTTTAAGTACATTGTTATATTTACCTGATTTTCAAGGGATTGTTTTTTTGGTATTTAAATTGCACAAAAAAAGTGGACAGGAGAATAATTTTTATGAAAAATTCAATCGAATCCAACATATCTGGAATAAGATATATTATATCTCGAGCCAGTAAGATATTTTTGTTTTCATTATCAGTTGTGATGTTATGTGTATCTATTTTGATTCATAACCAACGTCAATCACAAAAAGTTGCAGAAACACCTCAAATTGTCAAGAATGAGAAAAAATTACAGGAAAACGATATGTCAGCGGTAAGATTTGCTACATTGCCATTTATTCTTGCGTTCAAACATCTTTTCATCGATCGTAAAGAATAATTCTTCATTATTTTAAAACTTTTTTCAGGAATCCTGCATCCAATATTTACGGTGTAATAAATTTTACATGTATCGCTATTGTATAATGGCAACAAATCATGCTTAAAAATTTACTGAAAATCTCATTCCGAAACATTCTCAAGGATAAAGTATACAGTGCAATTAATTTAATAGGGCTTACCTTGGGAATTACATGCAGTCTTTTCCTGGTATTTTTTGTGATGGACGAATTAAGTTATGATCAGTTTCATGAAAAAAAAGAAGATGTTTACCGGGTTGTAACAAATATCACTGAAACTGACAATCAGTTTACATGGGCAGTGGCTCAGGTTCCATTTGCTCCAACTGTAAAGGCGAACTATCCTGAAGTCACAGCCTATACGCGATTGGCAGGAGCAGGCAGAATGATGTTTAAAAAGGGTACAGATCATTTATACGAAGAGGATCTGGTCTATGCTGATTCTTCAACATTTGAGCTTCTGACATTTCAATTCCTTCAGGGAGATCCGGTTACGGCATTATATGAACCTAATGTAATTGTAATAACGAAGGACCTGGCTGTTAAATATTTTGGTAGAACTGATGTCGTAGATGAAGTTCTTATTGGTGAAGATAAATCATTTAAAATTACGGGAGTTATTGATAACCTTCCTAAGAACACACATATAAGTGAAATTGCTGGTTTCATATCATATAATTCGATTGAAGGATTTCAAAGGGAAGGTAATTGGGGCAATTTTGGTGTTTTTACCTATATCTACACACCCGGACTGCAGGATCCCGGAGAGTTCGAAGTAAAACTACAGCAAGTTTATGATCATTATTGTGCTGAAATTTTTAAAGAATTTGGGGTAACCTTTAAATACGAATTACAGAATATTCAGGATATTCATCTATACTCAAATACTGCAGGCGAAGCGGGAATTAATGGAGACATCGCATATGTCTATATCTTTTCAGCCGTAGCCTTTTTTTTACTACTGATTGCAAGTATTAACTACATGAATCTTGCGACTGCCAGATCTATACGACGTGCGAGAGAAGTAGGCATTCGAAAAGTAGTTGGATCCCTGAAAAGCCAAATCATTATCCAGTTTCTTACTGAATCATTATTGTTTGCGTTTTTTGCGCTGGTCATAAGTATAATCATTGTATTAGCTCTTTTGCCCTTATTTAATGACTTACTGGAAAAAGGAATCTCGGAATCGTTTTTAATGAAAAAGGAAATTTTACTATCACTTATTGGCATTGTAGTATTCGTTGGATTCGTTAGCGGTAGTTATCCTGCATTTTTCCTTTCTTCGTTTAAGCCTGTTGTTGTATTGAAGAGTAATGATAGTAGCCGAACTAAAAATCCATTTCTTAGAAAGATACTTGTCATTCTTCAATTTGGGATTTCAGTAACCATGATCATCAGCACATGGGTAGTTTATGACCAGTTGTTATTTTTGCGTAAGAAAGATCTTGGATTTGACAAGGACCGGATTGTAAGGATCTCGATGTTCAATCAGGAAATGCGATCTAAAGTTCCTGTTTTAAAAGATGAACTACGAAAATTACCTTCAGTGGTACAAGTAGGCACTGCGAATACTTCTCCTGGATATGGGATTGGGAAAAACCTTATTAATGTTGAAAATGATGAAGGAGCCATGGTAGAACGAGGGATCGATTTGTATGGTATTGATTACGATTATATTACAACGCTTGGATTTGAAATTATAGACGGTCGGAATTTCTCGAGAGATTTCCCCTCTGATACATCAAATGCTGTATTGGTGACAGAATCGATGGCAAAAAGAATGAATTGGGATCAAACTATTGGCAAAAAGTTTCAGTTTGGAGTCCAGGATGAAGATCCCATTGTTGAGGTAATTGGTGTTGTAAAAGATTATCATCACAGGTCATTATATGATCAAATTGAACCCATTTTATTTTATCTGAGCGAAAATAACAGGATTGTACATGTAAAAGTAAGTGGTCATGATATATCAGAAAGTATTAAGGAGATTGAAGGGGCCTGGGAAGAAGTATTCCCCAATCGACCTTTTGAATTTAATTTCCTTGACCAGGAATTTGATCAACAATATGAAAATGATCAACGTCGTGGAAAAATATTCTCAATTTTCTCAATATTAACTATCGTTATCGCTTCGCTTGGATTATTAGGTCTTGCTGCATATACAACCGAACAACGCACAAAGGAGATCAGTATTAGGAAGGTGGTTGGAGCAGGTGTTGGTAATATTGTGTTAATGATATCGAGAGATTTTTTAGTACTGATTTTTATTGCTATTCTTTTAGCCTTTCCGCTGGCTTATTATTTCATGAATAAATGGTTGCAAAATTTCGCCTATCAGACAAACTTAAAATGGTTTACTTTCTTATCGGCAGCGGGTCTGGCATTGATCTTTACCATCTTAACCATCAGTTACCATACGTTTCGAGCTGCTCATGCCAATCCTGCCAAATCATTGCGGGAAGAATAGGAAACACTACATATTTAAATGAAAGTGGATCCTCTTTTTCAAAGAAACAATCCTTATTTAATTTATTAAATCTTGCTGTTGGATTTGTTTTTTTAACAATAAAATCGAAATTTAGGCCTTCAATTTTTTTTGTCTGCATATAACATAAAATAATTTTTAATGGAAAAACAAGAAGTACAATCTCGTGTTAAAAGGGTGGTGGCCCAAGTATTAAAGATGGATGAATCAGAGATAAATGATGATGCCAATTTTATTTTTGACTTAGGAGCTGATTCAATGCAAAGCCTTGAACTGGTAGCTGGTTTCGAAGAAGAATTTGATATTGAATTAGACCAGGATAAAGCTTTGGAAATCCAAACAATCGATGGGGCAATCAATTTCATCGATCAATACCTGAATTAAACTCAATCTCCATATATTTTCGTAACTTATACTCTGGATGCTTATGTCTGATCGGTCACAATTACATCAGGAAAATCTGCATAAAATCTTTTATCCTTCTTCAGTGGCGATTGTTGGCGCTACAAAAACCAAAGGAACCGTTCCATATGATATTTTGGAAAATATATTGAAAGCGGATATCAATGCGGCAGTATATCCTGTTAGTCCAAGGGAACAACATATTGCTGGTGTGAAAGCTTATAAATATGTGATTGATATTACAGATCCGGTAGACCTGGCTATCATTGTATTCCCCAGCGCTGTAGCACATATGGCACTAGAACAGTGTGGGCAGAAGGGGATAAAATCGGTCATCATAATTTCTGCTGGATTTAAAGAGGTAGGAGAAAAAGGAAGAGAAAGAGAAGAGCAGATCAAAGAAATTGCAGGGAAATATGATATGTCATTTATTGGACCTAATTGCCTGGGCATAATTAATACAGACCCAGCAGTTAATTTGAATGCCTCTTTTGCCAGAAAGATGCCAGAAGAAGGCAATATTGGTTTTTTATCCCAGTCTGGAGCGCTATGCACTGCTGTTCTTGATTATGCCAGGGCAAAACATATTGGCTTTTCAAAATTTATCAGTTTTGGTAATAAGGCGGATATAAGCGAGGTCGATCTGATGTATTACTTGATGAACGATGAGAAAACAAAAGTGATTTTGTTGTACCTCGAAGAGGTTTCTGATGGCAGGGCTTTGATGAAAGCGGCCAGGGACGTTATCATAAAAAGTGGAAAACCAGTTCTCATTTTAAAATCAGGTCGTACCCAGGAGGGGGCTTCTGCAGCAGCTTCACATACAGGTTCTTTAGCTGGAAGTGATGAAATCTGTGATGCAGCATTTGAGCAGGTAGGGATTATAAGGTGTGATCATATTGAGGAAATGTTTAATAAGGCAATTGCCTTCACATATCAGCCAGCTCCAGCATCAAATGAAGTGGCTATCATTACAAATGCAGGTGGGCCGGGTGTATTGACCACCGACTCAGCAATAAGGGAAGGTTTGAAATTAGCCAAATTTTCAGAAGAGACCATTAAGAATTTTAAACGTTATTTGCCTTCTACGGCTAATATCAACAATCCGGTTGATGTGATTGGAGATGCGAGAGCGGATAGATATGATGCGGCTTTAAAAGGTGCTATCAATGATCCATCAGTTGCAGGAATATTTGTAATACTTACCCCCCAATCCATGACTAACATTGAAGAAATTGCGAATGAAGTAGTCAAGGTTGCCAAAGAAACAGATAAACCCATCTATACTTCTTTTATGGGGGAAGCAGATGTGGCTGGAGGAGTAGATATACTTTTAAGGAACAAAATACCACATTATATCTTGCCGGAATCAATGTGTAAATCATTTGCCGGGGTGTACCAGTTTAACCATGAGTTTAAAAATCTCAATTCAGAACCTGTCCTTGTTGAAGACGTTTCCAAGGAGGAAGTCCATGAATTAATTAACAAATACAAAAAAGAAAATAAAAAGTATTTGGGTGAAAATAAGGCTACAGACATTTTAAAAGCATATGGACTTCCTATTTTACCTGGGGAATTGGCGACCTCATCCGACCAGGCTGTGGATATTGCTAAAAAGATTGGTTTTCCGGTAGTCATGAAAGTGGTGTCAGATGATATAATCCATAAGACAGATATAGGAGGAGTAGTGCTTAATATTGGATCCGAACGTGAAGTTAAAATAACTTACCAAGGTATGCTGGATGAGATCGCGGAAAATGTACCGGATGCGAATATACAAGGAATATGGATTACTGAAATGATCAGGGAATATGGTGAGGAGATTATTTTGGGTATCAAAAGGGATCCCTCCTTCGGACCAGTAATCATGTTTGGGCTTGGAGGAGTATTCGTTGAAATATTTAAGGATGTGAGCTTTAAAGTAGCCCCGCTCACTGACAGGGATGCTGATCATATGATTAAAAAAATTAAAGGATATCCCATATTGGATGGAGCCAGGGGAAAAAAGAAAAAGGATATTAAGAAAATAAAAGATTGTTTATTCAGGGTTGCCCAACTGGCCCTAGATCATCCCGAGATTTTGGAATTGGATATCAATCCGTTAATTGTCAGGGAAGTAGGAAAAGGAGCAGTAATAGCAGACGCTAAAATAATGTTTTAATATTTAAAGTGTTTATAGTATGGTATATCGACAACTTACCCAGGAAGAAATCCTCCAATTAAAGGAACAATCATGTGACTCTAAAAACTGGTCCGGGATACTTGTCGATAAAGATTTCGATGTAAAAAGAATACATTATGTAAATTTTTCCGGATCTATTAAAATCGGGAAATTAAGTGGAGAGATCCGGGATCATAATGGTGTAGTAAGACCTTGTGGACTTTATTATACTTCTTTACATGAAGTTAACATCGGTAATGATGTGCTTATTTCGAATGTGGGCATAGTTTCTAATTATACAATAGAAGATGAGGCATTGCTCCAAAATGTTAATGAGCTAGTTGTTTCAGGAGAAACTTCATTTGGTAATGGCACAGAAATAGAAGTATTAAATGAAGGAGGAGGCCGTGAATTGATCATATTTGATAAGCTCAATGCTCAGATTGCTTATATTATCGTGGTTTACAGACACAGGCCCTTACTGGTATCATCGCTGAAAAAAATCATTTTTCAATATTGTAAGACAAAAACTGGAAAAATTGGATTGATCGGGAGGGGATCAAGGATTCTCAATTGTAATACAATTAATAATGTAAATATTGGCCAGAATGTTGTAATTCAAGGTACCAATTTATTGAAAGAAGGCACCATCCATGGAGATCCCGATGAATCAACTTCCATCGGAAATGGCGTTATCGCCAGTTATTTTATTATGCTATCCGGTTCTTCTATTAAATCATCTGCGTTAATAGATCATTGTTTCATTGGACAGGGTGTAAGAATCGGGAAACAGTTTTCTGCAGAAAATTCAGCCTTTTTTGCAAATTGTGAGGGTTTTCACGGAGAGGCTGTAAGTCTGTTTGCCGGACCATACACGGTCACTCATCATAAATCTACTTTGTTGATAGCGGGATTATTTTCCTTTTATAATGCCGGTAGTGGGACAAATCAGAGCAATCATATGTATAAACTAGGCCCTATACATCAGGGAATTGTTGAACGGGGTTCAAAAACCGGATCTTTTTCATATCTGCTTTGGCCATCGAAGGTAGGGCCTTTCAGTGTGGTGATGGATAAACACGGATCTAATTTCGATGCTTCTGACCTTCCTTTTTCTTATATAACCATAGAAAATGGGAAGACAATGCTTACCCCAGCCATGAATTTATTGACAGTTGGCACAAAACGCGATACTGAAAAATGGCCAAAACGAGACAGAAGGAAAGGATCTGAAAAATTGGACATGATTCATTTTGAACTTTTCAATCCATATGTGATCGGTAAAGTTTTGAATGGTATTGACATTTTAAATCATCTTTATGAAAAAACACCTAAAGAACAGGAATTTGTAACTTATAAAGGGGTAAGGATTAAGAGGTTAATGCTGAAATCATGTCGAAAATATTATGAAATGGCCTGGAATATTTTCCTTGGGGAAAGGTTATTAAAAAGATTAGAAAGTGGATCCGTTTTACAAAATCTTAAAGATATAAGACAATCCCTGATCTCAGACCGGGCAATCACCGATGAGCGGTGGGTAGACATGGCAGGTCTTATTGCTCCTGTGGAAATTGTTGATAAACTATTAATCAAAATCGAAGAAAATTCAGATCTCACCCTTGATGATATTTGTACATCGATCCAGGAAATATATGAAACATATGATCAATATGCTTGGGCGTGGGCACAGTTTATTCTGAAAAATAAATTTAATTTGGAAACATCTCATCTCTCGAAGGTAGATGTCATTAATATGATTGATCAATGGAAGACGAATTACATTCGATTAAATAATATGATCCTCTCAGATGCAAAAAAAGAATTTGATACAAACAGCCAAATTAGTTTTGGGCATGATGGTCTGGAAGATGAAATTAAGCAAGATTTTGAACATGTAAGAGGCAGCTTCGAAAAAAACAGTTTTGTTATGGGTATGCAAAAAGATATTTCCGTTATTGAGAGAACTGCGGAGGAGTGGATCAATAAAATTGAAAAAGTGAATTAATACTCTGAATATTTCGGGTGCATTTTGATATCGATTAATCCTTCATCGTAAGTGAATACTCTATTAAAAAAACTTAATTTTAAAAAACAGCGGGAAATTATGATTCTCAATACTCCTGGCACGCTTCAACCTATAATACAGGATTTTAAAAATTATACTGAAGTCGTAGAAAAATATAAAAATAGTCCCGCTTCATTCGTGCTTGTATTTGTCCAAAAACAGGATGATATACAGAGGAATTTAGATCTTATCAAAGATCAGTTGATAGAGGACTGTATTGTGTGGTTCGCCTATCCCAAAAAGTCTTCAAAGCAGTACAAATCGGACATTAACCGGGATCAGGGATGGCAGCCCCTGGGTGATGCAGGTTATGAAGGTGTAAGGCAAATTGCAATTGATGATGACTGGTCAGCCTTGCGATTTCGAAAAGCCAAGTATATTAAACAAATTAAACGTGATTCTAGCAGGATGATGAGTAAAGAGTGACAGGAAAAACGAACAAATGAAAATAATTAATGTCATACTTGTCTTTCTAATGTTTTTATTTGCCATTGTACAATGGAATGATCCCGATGGATTACTTTGGATTTTTATATATGGATACGTTGCGATTGTTAGTGGATTAACTTTTACTAAAGTAGCCCTCAAATGGTTTATTATATCTGGGATTATCGGTTACACAATAGGCATCCTAATCCTTTTTCCGGATTTTATTTCATGGATAAATGCAGGAACACCTTCTATTACAGGTCAGATGAAGGCTGAATCACCTTTTATTGAACTTGTCAGGGAATTTTCCGGATTGATTATCTGTTTATTGATCATGTTTTATTTATTATTTTATTGGAGGTCATCACTTACGAAGTAGAAAGATAATTTTCCCTAATTCTTTACCATTTACAATAAATGATAGTTGATGTTCTCCCGGGTAATGTTTCCTTGTTGTCATATCCTGGAAGGTAAGTTTTCGTTGTATTTTATGAGTACCTGGATGGTATTTTTTTTCCGATACCTGGAACACTTTTTTCGATAAACCACCACTTGATTTACGGTAGTAAATCGCGTATTCCAGTCTTAATTTTACCAAGCCAGGATCATGATTTTTAAACGATGCAGTTAATTGTGTATTTCCACCTATTCTAATTTTATTTTTTCCGATATTCAAATCAAGAAGTTCAATATGTTCCGGATCTCCATAACCGAATAGTCGAAGTGCATCTGTATTTCCGTCCTTCAATAGTGTTCTCAGTCCATGTTTAACGATCTTATCAATTTCCGTAGATTTCCCGATCCAGCGTCGGCTCAATTCGATAGCAGTATTTGGATTGTCCTTTGAAATATCATTGAGGTTATTGGCCACGCTTCTTCGTACAAATTCTGAAGGATCATTTTTAAGTTTTTCCAGGATTGGAAGGATGGTGGATGGATCCTTCTGAAGTTCAGGTAATGCCATGGCCCAAGGCAATCTGGGTCTGCAACCTTCGCTGGAAAATCGTCGAACCCGTTCATCTTCATCATTGGCAAGTTTAAGCATCAACGCCATTACCTTTTTTGGATCTTTTGCTATAAATGGCCTGATAGCAAATTCTGAAGATGAATATTTAGTAAATAAAGTGAGGGCTTTTAATGATCGATCAAAATATTCCATGCCATAGTGTTCCACATAATCCGGTAAAGTCATGGCTTCAAATCCTTGAATATCCGGAGCAATTTTTTCAAGAATTTCAACAGATTTTATAAAATCTGGTGGAAGGACTTTTTGCATACAAGCACTAACGTGTCTCATTTTTTCCTTTAATTCCAAACTTTTCCATCGATCATCAAAAATATGTTTCGAAAATTCTCTTTCATTAAATTTAGGGTATTCACGCTTAAGGACTTTTGATAAATGCTCTATTGTTTCCTTAGTGAAGAAAATATTTTTTAATAGTTCAGCCATTTTTTTAACTTGTTGTAAATTGCATGCCGGCAGGAATTTTTCTGGATATTTTTAAAAAAAAATTTACTGACCGATGGAATTACATCAATAATCAAAATTTGGAATGAATCATGACAAAATCAAGAAGGTCCTTTATTAAAAATTCAATTGTAGCATCTGCTGGAATGGTAAGTATGAGTTCAATAGTAACCAGGGCACATGCAAAGCAGACACAAGGCAAAGTAAAACATAATCCAATAGGTGTTTCAACCTATTCTTTCTGGCAGTTTAATGGACCAAAAGAAGAAACTCCCATTGAATATTGTATTGAACAGGCAGCCCGAATGGGATTTGATGGAATCGAATTATTGCTGGTTCAAATGACTTCTGAAGATAAAACATATTTGAACAAACTTAAGAAGTTAGCCTTCCACAGCGGCCTTGACCTGATGGGATTTTCAACACACCAGGGATATGTTTATCCGGACAAAGAAAAACGTGATTCAGAAATAAGAAAAACAATTCACCAGATAGAATTGGCATATGAGTTAGGAATTCCAACTATGCGATTGAATACTGGAAGATGGGGTACCAGTGGTTCCTTCGATGAATTGATGGCCAACCGGGGTATCGAACCGGTGCTTGAGGGATATACAGAAGATGATGGCTTTAATTGGGTGATTGATGCAATTGAAAAATGTTTATATAAAGCTGAGGAATGCGGCGTTGTTCTGGGCCTGGAAAACCACTGGGGTCTGGGAAGGACGGCCGAGGGAGTTCAACGAATAGTGAAAGAGATAGATTCGCCCTGGTTGATGGTAACGCTTGATACGGGTAATTTTCTCGAAGATCCTTATGATCAACTTGAAATGTTGGCTGGAGAGACCATCTTGATGCAGGCAAAAACCTATTATGGTGGAGGCAAATGGTATACTCTTGATCTTGATTACGAACGTATAGGTAAGATCATGAGACAGGCAAATTATAAAGGCTATATCTCACTGGAATTCGAGGGAAATGAAGATCCCCTGAAAGCCATACCTGAAAGCCTCGAAATGCTTAGAAATGTTTTTTACTATGAAATAAAATCATAATTATAAATTGGATGGAATTACAGGTGTATCAATTTGATCTTGCCTTGAGATATCCGTTTACCATTTCCAGGCATACCTATGATTCCATTCAATCCTTTATCATTGAATTAATATATGAAAATATATCTGGCTTTGGTGAAGCTACTACGAATCCATATTATCAGGTAACTACTGATAATCTGCTAGATGCATTTTCCGATATAAGAGAATTGCTGGAAACTTATCCATTTAAGACCCCTGAACAACTATGGGAATATGTAAGTCCACATCTGGATAATAATTACTTCGCATTATCAGCTATAGATTGTGCAGCTCATGATTTATATGGCAAACTTCGCGGTCAATCTTTCAGCTATCAATATGGAATTAATTATTCGAAATATCCTTTTACCAGTTATACTTTGGGAATCAGTACCTTGAATGAAATTAAAAAAAAGTTGAAGGAATTATCATGGCCAATCTATAAAGTCAAACTAGGTTCAAAAAATGACATTGATATCATAAAGCATGTGAGAACATTTACAAATGCAATCATACGAGTAGACGCAAATTGTGCCTGGTCATTAAATGAGGCTATTGAAAAGGTTGAAAAAATGCAGAAACTGGATGTAGAATTTATTGAACAACCTTTAAAAACTGATTTATGGGAAGAGATGAAAATATTACGTAAGAATTCGCAGATTCCTATGATAGCCGATGAAAGTTGTGCCAGGGAAGAAGATGTGGATAAATGTTTTGGCTATTTTGATGGCGTGAATGTAAAACTTGCCAAGTGTGGTGGATTAACACCCGCCCTGCGTATGATAGAAAAAGCCAGGAGATCAGGGATGAAAGTTATGATAGGATGTATGACGGAATCAACTGTAGGTATTACGGCAGCCGCTCAATTATTACCGCTGGTTGATTATGCTGATCTGGATGGCCCATTGTTGTTAAAAGAAGATGTGGCCACAGGTGTAAAATACAAGAACGGACATCTTAAATTAAAAAATCGGTATGGATTGGGATTTGATTTTAAATATGAAAAATTTAAGGTTGATATGATTAATCAATGAGACTAGTAACATTTTTCATCCTAGTAATTATAATTATATCTGTTTTTCATTGTAAACGGAGAAATCAAAAAAATATACTGGAAGAACTGCTACAGAATAATCTGGAAAAATTTGAAGAAATAATGAAAAACCCGGAAGCGTTTAAGGTTCAGATTTTATATACGCAAATTAATCGAGATCATAACAATCAGCCGGAATTTGTAACTTTTAAATATCATGTAAATAATGATATATATTTTTATCCTGCAAGTACTGTTAAATTACCTGTAGCCGTGCTTGCATTACAAAAAATCAATCAGTTGGCCATTAAAGATCTGACGAAATATTCAATTATGTTGACTGATAGCGCCTATTCCGGACAAACAAAGATAAATATTGATTCATCTGCTGAAAATAATTTGCCATCAGTTGCACATTATATTAAAAAAATTTTTTTGATCAGTGATAACGATGCTTTTAATCGATTATATGAGTTCTTAGGCCTTTCATATATTAATAAATCCTTAGTAAGCAAAGGGTATGATGATTCACGGATAACGCATAGGTTATCTATTCCTTTATCATTGGAAGAGAACCAGTATACAAATCCGGTCAGATTCTACGATAATGAAAATCAATTAATCTATCAACAGGATCTAGTTTATACTACGGAAAATTTTTTCTCAAAGGATCAGATACTTTTAGGGGATGGGCATATTTTAGCTGATTCATTGATCCGAGGACCAATGGATTTTTCCACTAAAAATTATATACCGTTGGATGAACTTCATCAGATGCTAATATCCTTGATTTTCCCAGAAAGTATAACCGAAACAAATCGGTTTTTCCTGACATCAGAAGATTACAAATTTCTCTACACCTATATGAGTATGCATCCCAGGGAATCGAATGATCCGTATTATGGAGATCAATATGAAGATAATTATTGTAAATTTCTAATGTTTGGCGATCGGAATGGACGGATTCCTGAAAATCTAAGGATATTTAATAAAATTGGATTGGCGTATGGATTTTTAGTTGAATCTGCATATATCGTCGATTTCGTTGCACAACTAGAATTTTTTTTATCAGCAGTGATCCATGTTAATGAAAATAGGATATATAATGATGGATTATATGAATATGACTCCATTGGATTCCCTTTTATGGGGAATCTAGGAAGGATGATATATCAGTTTGAAAAAGAAAGATCGAGGCAATATGTTCCGGACCTTTCCAGATTTAATATAAGTTACGATAAATAGAAACTATGATTAAAGGAGCTGTCATTTTAGAAATTCGCTTCATTTTATTTTTAATTATAACAGTGTGCATCTATTCCTGTATGGATAAACGATCAAATCAGGAGCATGAAATTAAAATGTTAGTCGAACGTGTCAGAAATCAATTTGTACCTGATCCTAGTACCGGTATTTTTGATATCAATATTTCCTGGGATGTTAATTACTGGATTATTGAAGGGGAAACTAATCACCCTGAAGTATTAGATAACCTGTTGGATTCGCTTGAGCAAAGAATGATTAAATTTAAAGAAGAAGTACGAATCCTTCCTGAAAAAAACCTGAGTGGCCAAATTTATGGATTAATAAATTTATCAGTAGGCAATATTCGAGCTCAGCCCAGACACCCGGCTGAGCTGGTTACACAAATTATTCTTGGTACACCTGTTGATGTCCTAAAGAAAGAAAATGGATGGTATCTGATACAATCGCCAGATTTATATATTGGCTGGATTAATGAGAGCGCACTGGTAATAATGGATGAGGTGAATTTTGCTAATTATCAGCATGAAGAAAAACTGATCTTTGTTGAAATATGGGGTAATTCCTACAGAGAACCCAGTATTTATGCAAAACCGGTTAGTGATCTGGTGGCAGGCAATATTGTTCGATATGTGGAAGAAGTTGGTAATTTTTATAAAGTAGAATATCCGGATGATCGTATTGCCTACGTTGAGAAATCTAAAGTTCGACCATTCATCCAATGGATTGAAGATAATAATCCCTTTGGCGAAGATCTTGTTGAGTGGGCTGAAGGTTTGATGGGTGTTCCTTATTTATGGGGAGGAACTTCAGTTAAAGGGGTTGACTGCAGTGGATTTACCAAAACCATTTTTTTTATGAATGGGATGAATCTGCCGAGAGATGCTTCTCAGCAAGAAAAAATTGGTATGTTTGTTGACGATCAGCGGCATTTTTCAAGGCTCTTACCCGGCGACCTCTTATTTTTTGGATCAACTGCTACGGATTCGACTCAGGAAAAGATAGTCCATGTTGGTATGTGGGTAGGTGACATGAAATATATTCATGCATCTGGCGATGTTCATTTAAGCAGCATGGACCCGGATCAACCAGAATACGATGAATTTAATTACAATCGTTATCTGAAATCGAAGAGGATATTAAATTCCCAATATGTGGATCAATTGAATATCAGGAAATTTTATTAATCATGTAATATTGCCAAATCTTAGTCATCATATATATATGCATCCGGATGTGGCTAAAGTGCGATCACTCCACCATCACATTCTTGATGGATTTGATCACTCAAACAGCATATTTGATCTGTTAGATCAATTTGCAGATAATCTTTACCATGCCAATCAATCCGCAGATGAACGGACGTATGTCGAAATAAAAAACTTTCTAAAGATCGATGAACTAACTAATTCTGGTGAGAGACCAAATATAGACTTGAACATGGCCAGAGAAATCATTGCCAGGCAACATGGATTCAGAGATTGGCAAGAAGTTAAATATGGAGGCAAGGTCACATTGCAATCAGATTTTGAAAGCACAGTTGATGCAATCATTTTAGGGAATTTGAAAAAATTAACAACATTATTAAATAAGAAGCCTCACTTAATCATTCAGAGATCTGCATATTTTCATAAAGGCACATTGTTACATTATATATCTTCCAATGGTGTAGAAATAAGACGGCAACTCGTACCAGACAATCTTCCGTAAATCACCGAAGTTTTACTTGATTATGGAGCTGATTCAAAGGCAAAAGCATTTTTTTATGGACAGATGGTAGATACAAAATCTTTACTAACAACTGGAGTTCATGCGCGAGCGGCGGGAGTTTATGAGAAAGTAATGAATTTATTGACCTGATTTTTTATGACAAAGTATATTTTAATCACTGGAGCAAATAGTGGAATTGGTTATTTTATGTCCAGCTCTCTTCTTAAAAAGGGACACTATGTCGCGATGCTTGACCTGAGAATTGACGCCTTGCAAAAGCTGAAATTTGAATATCGGGACAGAGTATTAAATTATGAATGTGATATTACAGATAGAGCTGCAGTTCAGGAAAGCATATCAAGCATATATAAATTATGGCCTAAACTAGATATCGTGGTAAATAATGCTTGCAAAGTCTTATTTGGATCATTTGAAGAAATAACAGAGGAAGAGATCAGACAAATATTTGATGTGAATGTCTTTGGTACATTAAATGTGACTCATGCAGTATTACCTCATATGCTTAGAAGAAATGAAGGGATTATTCATAATATAAGTTCAGGAGTAGGGATAACAGGTTTTAAAAATTTATTAGGGTATGCCTCTAGTAAAGGGGCAGTTGAAACTTTAACTAAATGCCTAGCTCTTGAATACAGTCATACAAACGTCATTTTTAACCTTATTCATCCACCTCTTACAAATACACCATCGGCAAAACCTATCGGATTACCTTCTGGTATGCTTGAGGATGCAGAAAAAGTGGGCAGATTATTAGCTAAAAAAATAGGATCTAAGAGAAAGGTAATAACAGCGGATTGGAAAAGTAATGCGGGAATTCAAATGATGAAAGTATTTCCGTATTTTATGGGAAGGATGATGACTAAACTAACTTTTAAAAACAAACTTAATCAATAGGATGGAAAAATCAGTTTTAATAACGGGAGCGGCAGGAAATCTGGGACGTGCAATCACTGAAGAATTTCTACGGCAGGGATTTAGGGTTACAGCCATAGTCGCTCCGCAGGATGATATACATTTCATGAAAGAAGATCAATTGAGCACCTATGCGATTGACCTGCTTAATGAATCGGATGCTGCATTATACTTACAAAAAGCTATTTCCGAAAATGGTCCTGTTTCTGTTGCAGTTTTTACAGTGGGCGGATTCAGTATGGGGGAATTTCCGGCTAATAGTCTGCATGATATCAGGGATATGATAAAACTTAACTTTGAGACAGCTTATACCTCTGCCAGAGTTTTATTTGAACATTATCAAAATGAAAAAATCAAAGGTAGAATGGTTTTTATCGGCGCCAGGCCAGGACTTTCCTTAAATCAGTCAAAAGAGATGGTAGGTTATGGTTTATCCAAATCACTTGTTTTTGGGCTTGCGGATATAATCAATGCTTCAGGCAAATCAATTGGAATTGATGCTGCTGTCATTGTCCCAAGTATTATTGATACACCGGCTAACAGGAAAGCCATGCCGGAAGCGAATTTTGATTCCTGGGTCAAACCTGAACTGATCGCAAGGAATATTCATTTCCTGGCTTCCGAGGAAGGGTCAATTTTAAGAAATCCCATCTTAAAAGTCTACGGAGATTCATAACATACTGATTTATAAAATCAATAAACAGATAAAGATTAAAAATCCTGAGATTTGAAATTTTTTTCTTATTTTCAGTAAATAATTGATCAAATTTTAAAGAAAACAATGAGACCATCATTTTATTTTTTCCTGTTATTCTTTTTACTGGCTGGGATTTTAAAATCTCAGACTCTTTCAACAGCAAGTGAAGAGGTATGGATATCACTATTTAATGGAAAAGATCTTGATCACTGGATTCCAAAGATCAGGGGATATGAAACCGGGGATAATTTTGGTAACACCTTTCGGGTGGAAGATGGTGTGTTAAAAGTATCTTATGATGCCTATACTGAATTTGAAAACAGATTTGGGCACATATTTTATGACCAACCTTTCTCTTATTATAAATTACTTGTCGAATATAGATTTACTGGGGATCAGGTATCAAATGGCCCTGGATGGGCCTACAGAAACAGTGGGATCATGATACATGGGCAATCCGCTGAAAGTATGGCAGTAGATCAGGACTTCCCCATTTCCATAGAGGTGCAACTGTTGGGAGGAGACGGTAATAGTGAACGAACAACTGCTAATCTATGTACTCCGGGTACCCATGTGGTAATGGATGGTAAACTAATTGAACAACATTGTATCAATTCGAGTTCAAAAACCTATCATGGTGACCAATGGGTGGAAGTGGAGGTTGTAGTTTATGGTGATTCTCTGATCCAGCATTATGTGGAAGGAGAAAAAGTTCTTGAATATCATCAACCTCAGATTGGTGGTGGAACAGTGAATGACTATAATGAATGGGCAAAAATGGACGGCACATTATTGGACGGCGGCTCAATTTCTTTGCAAAGCGAAAGTCACCCTGTGGAATTCAGAAAAGTAGAAATATTAAACCTCGTTGGATGCACTGATCAAAAGGCAAAAAATTATAAGTCATATTATGTAAAATCAGATAATACTAAATGCGAATATTAAAGTGTCTCCTTCTTATTTTTTGTTATAATATAGTAATTCTGTTTTATGCTTGTGATAATAATTACGAATGTATCAGAGGTTCCGGAAATTTAACAAATTACCCCATTGAGGTCACTCAATTTGATAAGGTGGCACTTTCCGGTGATATCAATCTGCAAATTAAACAAGGACCAGATCAAAAAGTGACCATTGCCACTGAACCTGAGATTTTTGCCATTCTAGAATATGGAGTGAAGGGAACAACTTTTGAAGTGGGATATGAAAAAAAAGTGAATTGCATCCAAACTGCTCATGGTATCTGGGTAAATATAGAAGTTCCCGATATTAATGAAATTGTTATATCTGGTAGAAGTGAAATAGTTTCTATTGATGATCTTGTATTGGATGAACTGAGTATTATTATTTCGGGAGAATCAAAAATTAATATCACTGGTCAGGTAGATCTCCAATCGATTGATGTATCCGGGGTTGTCAACGTCGATAATTTCGGTTTTGTTTCGGATGAAGTGGAGATTATTGTATCGGGAAGTGGTGACATTGAAATATATGCGCAACAACTACTTAATATTATAGTGAGTGGGGCTGCTACCATCCGTTACAAAGGGAATCCACAAATCAGTCAGCAGGTAAGCGGCATGCTAGATCTGATTAATGTCAATTAGGTCTTACCTCGTCTGACCATGTCACCTCATCTGACCAATGTTTCCGGTCAGACGAGATAAGGCCGACTAACGAAATAGAATGCAAATATTAACCAAACGATAATCCAATGATCCGATTTTTATTACTGTTACTTATTTCTCAATTAATTACTTCAATTACAAATGGTCAGTCAATTCCGTTTCAACTTTATCCTGATTTTGACCAGTCGAACAATATACGGCAGTACCTGGTTCGGGTGGCCAGCAAAATAACCAGTAAGTCTTTAACCGATACAAACAGCGAGGAATCATGGGGAAAAATAAGACCAGACCGGTATAAGGAACTTATTAATATGCTCAGTCTGTCCGATATGCCTTTAACGGGCAAAAGACCAGATTTAAATGTCACGATAACGGGGATTTTACATCAGAAGGGGTACAGGATTGAAAAATTATATTATGAATCTTTACCCGGATTGTTTGTTCCAGCGAATTTATATGTACCTGATAATATCGAAAAACCAGTACCTGCCATTTTATATGAGTGCGGCCATGCCCGAACCCAGAAGGTTCATTATCAGGCACATGCCCGGCGATTCGCGGAACTTGGATTCGTTTGCCTGATCGTAGAAACAATTCAATGGGGAGAAGTGTATGGCGAGCATTGGGGATGTTATGCAAATGGATGGTTTCACTGGTATAGCAGAGGTTATACTCCGGCAGGGGTAGAGGTATGGAATGGCATCCGGGGCCTTGATTTGCTTGCAGAAAGGCCTGAGGTAAATGCAGAGAAACTGGGAGTTACAGGAATTTCAGGTGGTGGTGCCCAGAGCTGGTTCATCGCAGCAATAGATCCAAGAATAAAAGCGGTTGCACCAGTCTGTGGCAACAGCACGGTTAAATCCCATATTGCAACCAGGACAATCGATGGGCATTGTGATTGCATGATGATGATCAATACATATTTGAAAGATTTTCATGACATTGGAGCCTTGATTGCCCCACGACCACTTTACATAGCACAAGCTGATCGTGATGGTCTCAATTCAATTGAATCTTCCCGAGATGTTTATTTTTCTCTGAAAGATTTTTATCGACTTTTAGATGCTGAAAAAAATATAAATTTTATCGAAACCCCTGGAGGACATTCATATCATGAATCTTCAAGAAAAGGGATATTTTCATTTTTTATCGAACATCTGATGGATAAAAAAATCGATCCAGATAAAATTGGTGATATTGATGAAAGTGAAGCAGCCCAGCTGGATGCTGAAACACTGAAAGTGTATGAAAACAAACCTCCTGAAAATGACATCACTCGATCTATTCAGGACTCATTTGTAAAAATTCAAGCACCTCCTGAAATATCCACTTCAGCAGAACTTAAAGTGTATAAGTCTAAAGTGATAAACTTTTTGAAAAATGAGACATTTAGTGGATTTCCTGGTCAAAAAATTCCGTTAAATCCCAGATTAGTTTTCCGCACGGATGATGGAGCAACTTACGGGAATTATGTCTACAGTTTTGTCCCGGAGGAAGATTGGCGGTTGACAATAGATATTCGGTGGCGAAATCCACAAGTTGAAAACCGTCCACTCATGATTGTTCTTAGGAACCCTGATGAAAACCGGTGGGATTCTGAAGCCTTTATCTCCGGATTGAATGAAAAGTGGAACATTGCTTATTTAGAAACCAGAGGAACAGGCGAAACAGGTTGGGCACCGGAATTACAGTGGCATGTACGAAGAGCTTCTGCCTGGACGGGTCGCACTATTGCATCGATGAGGGTTTATGATGTAATTAGATGTCTTGAATTTGTAAGAACGCTTGATGGCGTAAATCCGGATAGTATCGGGATTGCAGCCCAGGGCGAGATGGCAGTTGTAGCTTCTTATTCAGCCTTGATGGATGGGTCATGTCAGGTACTGGTTATAAAAGATCCACCAGATACCCAGGATAAAGGAAGTCAACAAGATGGTCGTGGAGAAGCAATTGAAATGCTGAATTGTTTAAGAATAACGGATATCAACCAACTACCAGCTCTGGTTTATCCAACGCGGATTTTCCTTTTCGACCCTGTTCCAGACACATACAAATGGTCATTAGAAACATTAAAATCTATTGGGAAGGAGGAGTCAGTTCGGCTTATTCAAAAAATTTCTGATCTTTAGCTGGATTATATATTGATTTGAAGGTCACGAAGTAATAATTCCGTATTATCCCATAATCTTCTTCCATTTTCGTGATTCGACGCTTTCGGATCTATCTCCTTTCTTGTCATAATATGCAGATAATCAAAAGATTTATTATCAACATCATGGGAGGTCGCAAAATAAATAACAGGTTCTGCTGCCTTTCGAGGAGATCTGAAAAAAATCATAAAAATCAATTTTAAAAGTGGTTTTAATAAATAAGGTGCTTCCCTTGCAATTCTTGTATTCACAGGTCCAGGGCAAAGGGTAAATACAGAAACATTTGGTGAATTATTTGAATTCAGTCGCCGGGATAATTCGTGAGCAAATGAAGTTAAAAGAAGTTTATAATATCCATAAAGTTCAACAGTCTTCCCCATGCCATAATTTTGATATTGTCCTAAGCCAGCCCAGTCAAATCCTTTTGGATCTCGGTGACTTTCAGAGGATACAAAAATAAATCTCGGTTTTGCTGTGCGGGTTAAATGAATGCATTCATGAGTCAGGAGTAATCTTATCAAAACATATTTGGCCAGGTAATTAACTACGAACATCTCCTCAAGACCTTGTTTGGTTTTTCGGCTTGATTTAGGTACAATGGCTGCATTACAGATAATTATGTCAAACTTAATACGTTTTTTAATAATCTGATTCACCATTGCTTGTATTGAATATAAATCGGATAGATCTACTGAAAACATCCACACAGTTTTGGAGCCTGTAATTTTTTTGATTTTATCCCCCATTTCCGGAATGCCACTTCGGCATGCCATATAAAGATTTGCCCCTCTTTCAGCCAGATTTTGGGCTACAGCATAACCAAGTCCTGAACTGGCACCGGTAATGAGTACATTTTTGTTGTTAAGCCTGTCATCATCCCTGATCTCTCCGACTTTTACATTTTCCTTGAAAAGATCTTTGATACCTGTGATGATGGCAATGGCCGGGCTACTGAATTTTCCCTGCTTTTGTTCAGTCATAAATAATTATTCATTTTTAAGGATCTAATAATTGTTTGACAAATTCCTGATAAGGACCTGTATGTTCGTCGATCATTTCTCTAGTTAATCCAAATTCTTCCATAGTATATATATGTTGGCCGTATTTTTCTCTTTGATCAACTTTATTAAGTTCTTCAAACCTGAATTCTAATTGTGAATCTATTGTACCGATTGAACGGTATATTTTTTGGAGTGTCTCTAAGGGTTTATTTATAAAGTCCTCATAGAAAATATCAGTGAATTGCGTATCAACAGCGATTGATTTTCTAAATTGTAAGGCTTTTGTTAACATATATCCATTTTTTTTTAACCAGTGATTTCTTACTTCCTCAGGATTAACGATATCTGTAAAGATGGATCTGCTATGTGCCATCATACTAATAAAAGAAGGCAAACATTCATAAACATTTCGATGTGTCCATACATAGTGGACCTCTCCAAAGTATTTTTCCGTTAAATTCAGGAATTCAAGGTGATGGGGTGATTTAAGCACCCATCTTTTCGCTTGACGCTGAAATTGGAGGAATTTTAACAATTTTACAGCATATTCATAAGCAGGAGACTGATCAGTTTTTTCAAGCCATCTAGCATAGGAAGGTACATGCATGGTAGCTTCCGTAGTTGTGCTCAAAAAAGAAACATCAAGAAGTAAAATATCCTCTTCTGGTTCCAGGTGTTCTACCGGATGAATACGAAAAAAACTGGGAGAGAGTATTTTTAGCGCTTTTTCACTGATTTTAGCCTGTCGAATACGTAACGCTGATTCATCTAACCGACCACTCAAAGGCGCCGGATTGATAGCTTCCCAACTTCTCAGGCTTCTTGTTCCAGGATCTTTTGACATAAGACGATGTAATTTAGTAGTACCAGTCCTTTGTAAGCCGATAATTAAATAAATCGGATATAAGGGTTGCTCGAGGATCTCCGGGTATTTTTTAAACCACCATTCTGAGCGCAGTCGAATTGCTAACAGGTTTTCCAATCTTTTTTTTGTAATAAATTTTCCAATGGGATTCAGCCTTGCTTCCTGCTTGATAGAATCAACCATCCGATCAAGGGGTTCATCCCAGAAATCACTACCAAGATCGTTAAGCCCTGTTGATTTTCTGGCAACCCTGATTAATCTGTCTTTAGACAGGATTACTTCTGCACCTAATGCATACAGGGCTTTCCAGGATTTATTTACTGCCCGGTACCAGTATGGTTTTTTATTATAATCAAATGGTTGGAACTTTTTATACATCAAAATTTAAGTCATTCATCTTAATAACTTTACATCTTGGCTCAACCGGATAGACTCCTTCCTGCAATCGATACCACCGCAAACACATGGTGCCTTCATGATGAAAACAGGTATTTATCCAGTTGGGATGACCAGGATCCTTATGTGATACGATAATTTTTACGGAATTATCTTTTTCATAATACGCTGAATTTTTATTAATACAGATATTATAATACCTGTAATCAAGGGATTCCATCCAGTAATTATTTAATTGAAAATTCCAGGTATCACAGGCTGGAGGTTTTACTTCTATGACCAGCACTTCATCTTCAGCCAGTTTCCAATGACTATGATGATAAATAATGTTTTCATCCCCACCTGTTGCGATGGATGTGGCTTGATCAAATTGTGGTAACTGATTCGTATGTTTCTGGAATCCAAAAGCCCATCGGGAGAAAAGCATAGGCGCACCTGCAACAAACAGTGCGGCTGTTTGTAATCCTTCATCAAGCTGGGTTGGAGTGATTGGATCAGGTGCAGATCGACCATTAAGATTTTCAATTTCAATAATAGCTGGAATTTCATTTTTCCTGTCATAATATGTCTGTCTGATCATCAGAAGAGTAGTTTCTTTCTCAATTTTTAGCCAGTTTCGTCCCCGTAGGGCATAACTGAGAAAAATTTCAAATGTTCCATCCTTGTTCACTTTTAGATCTTTACCTTCGAGCACTCCACAGGGTGCCAAGCCACCTGTAGTTCCATAATTTCCATTCTGGGTAAAAAATCCGATATAGTCGATTGTATTCCTTTTCCCAGTAATTTTGTATTCGTAATTTCCGGAGATCTGTGCATTCAGATAAAAATTATCTGGGTTATCAGCTCCCAGCTTCACTGTTTCATGGACCATCCTTCTTAGAACAGGGAATGCAGGATCGCCATATTCAACATAAGCTTCCAGCGCTGCCCTGGTAAGCCGGCTTAGATATCTGATCCCCTCAGCCTGCTGAAAGGCATCCCTGGGAGCACCAGCATATACAAGGGCAGCGCCAGCCGTTTTCAGTTGATCGCAAAAATCCCTCCAGGCTTTTCCGGTAACAATCCGTCTGGCATGAATGTCATCTTCTTTAATACCCTTTAGGTTTAACCAGACATATCTTATGCTTGAATAAATTTTGAAGATGAAAAATAGAAATCCCCGCATATCTTGAAAATTAATTGATTTGATAACAATAATAAAAGGTATAAATATAGAATCATCCTTTTTTATATCAGGATAATACCTTTAAAAATTAGATTGATCTCTTAATATTGCTTGATTATTGTAAATTTAACTCCAATAACAACACCATAAGAATGATATCCTGGAAGGAAAAGTATGGAACATGGGGTTTAGTGGCAGGGGCAGCGGAGGGATTGGGAAAAGCGTTCAGTGAATCACTAGCCAAACGTGGCATGCACGTAATTCTGATTGACAAGATTGAGGATAAATTATATGCCACTGCAAATCATCTCGAAATTCAATATGGGATACAGACAAAAAAACTTTTACTTGATCTTTCAGTAGTCTCGAATATTTCTAAAATATTTGAATCAATGCAAGACCTTGATTGTCGATTGATCGTATATAATGCTGCTTATGGACCGGTAAAACCATTTCTGAATAATTCTTCCGAGGAGTTGGATTATTATATCGATCTTAACAATCGAATGCCAATCCATCTTGTATTTCATTTCATCCAAAACCTGCCTGAAGCCACATCAGCAGGTGTTATTCTTTTATCTTCACTAGCGGGTTTATTCGGGACCAATCTAGTCGCTCCCTATGGAGCTACGAAAGCTTTTAATTATAATCTGGCCGAAGGTTTATATCATGAGTTTCATTCCAAAGGGATTGATATATTAGCCTGTTGTGCTGGAGCAACAGACACACCGAATTTTTGTGCTACACAACCAAAATACGGTTTTATCAAACCCTCGGTGACAAGTCCTCATTTTGTTGCGGAATCTACTCTGAAAAATTTGGGTAAGAAAGGTCTATATATACCCGGATTCAGTAATAGACTTACTTATGCTTTAATAACACGTCTTTTATCCAGAAAAGCAGCAAGTCGCCTCATAAATAAAACCATGAAAAATATGTATGGTTATAGATTTATTCATTGAAATGGCAGTAAGAAATTATATTTTTAATGATTTGGGGAATTTTTTATGATCGTTAATTGGTTAGTGATATATACTAACTACTTTATTACAGATATATTTTTTTTGGATTATGAAAAAGAGAAGATTTTTAAAAATAGCCGGAGCTACTTTTGCAGGATCGATGGTGACACCATTATTATCGTGTACTTCCAGAAAAGATGAGAGATCTGAAGATGAACTTACTGAAACAGAATTCACACTTCCGGATCTTACATATGATTACAGTGCCCTGGAACCGAGTATCGATGCCCGTACAATGGAAATTCATCATTCCAAACATCATGCGGGGTATGTGCAAAAATTGAATGTCGCAATAGAAGGGTCACCATTTTCAGGTAAACAATTGGTGGACATCCTTGCTGGAATAGGAGAAAATGATACAGCTATAAGGAACAATGGAGGGGGGCATTTTAATCATTCCCTGTTCTGGACGATTATGAGTCCTACAGGAGGCCTGCCTGAGGGAGAAATTGCCGAGGCCATAGACAAGTTTTTTGTTTCCTTTGATGAATTCAGGGAAGTATTTTCAAATGTAGCTGCTTCTGTATTCGGATCTGGATGGGCATGGCTTTGCTTAAGTCAGGAGAACGAGCTTTTCATCACTTCCACTCCCAACCAGGACAGCCCGATCATGCGCAACCTGGTGGAAAAAAATGGAATACCCATCCTTGGAATTGATGTCTGGGAACATGCCTACTATTTAAAATATCAGAATCGGAGATCTGATTATATTTCAAACTTTTTTGATATCATCAACTGGAAGGAAGTTAACCGTAGATATTTGGAAAATCAATAAATATTAATTTCCAGAAATAATTACTGGAGTCAAAAAAACGCATAGAATTCCGTGGTGATAGAGATCGATAATATTTCTGGAATTCTATGCGTTATATGCCTTGATTAAGAAAATAGTCTATTTTATAAATAAAAAGGCTACACTTATAATTAATGATCCGGTTTTAATGGATGAACTGTCAAAATTACTTAAATTCGTCAATCCTGGGTCATAATTTATAGCCGCCCGAATCGGACCGACATAAACTCCTGCTCCTGCTGATATACCAATATCAGGATTTTTAAAATCGTCCTCTTCACTTCCAAAAGTAACATCTTCCTCTTCAGATTGTCCATTGACAGTTGCTTTGTGTTTTCCCCCCAATCCTAGCCCAAAGTAAGGACCGGCTTCGATAAAAATTCCCAAACTCCCTGCTTCAAAAGTATAAGCCAACCGGGCCGGTATAATGATATAATTGAGGGTTGTAGCAATTTCAATTTCCGTTCCAAAGATATCTTCACTCCATTTTGTGCCTTTCTGACCGAAGTCAACTCCCGTATTTATGCCCAGGCCACCGGCAATCTTAAAATCTGCAGCAATGCCTAATATAATACCAATCTTCGATTTGGTATCTATTGTTACTCCATCTTCCTCGACTCTTGCATCAGCGAAATTTGCACCCACTTTTATCCCAATTTTTTGTGCATGTAATTGTGCAACAAGGAATAAAAGGAAAATAATAACACTAATTTTTTTCATGACTTTTAACATTAAGATTTAAAATGTATTTTGAAATTGAACTTTATTTATGAAAGATTGTATAATTTTCAGAACGAAGTAAAAATCAAAGTCTTACAATAAAAATTCATAACATCGATAAATCTTACGTTGGCATTAATTTTTAATTAAATGAGAGAATTTATCCTTTTAATGACAATTAAAAATTTCAGCATCAAACAATAAAAAGCTCATCAACCCATTTTAACAAGTGAGATAATTACTTAAATTAAGGCTTTGTTTTTATAACCTTTAATTAATCATAAATACATCCATTGAGATATTATATTATCTCGTAGGAAATTGAATCGTTTGATCACCAAACCACGATATCACCAAATCACTATATAATATTATGGGAACACTTATTTCAATTATCGCGATAGTATGTGCTATTTGGGTATTATATGATGTATGGGCAGTCAACCGTACTTTGACAGATACTGGAAAAATTGTATGGAGTTTACTAGCCATTTTTTTTAGCATTATTACAGCCATTTTTTATTATATCATGGTAAAGAAAAGATAATCCTGAAAGTAGCCGGTCAAAGTGAATGATTTGTTTTGGGAATAATCTAAACCATTCATTTTAAACATTGGAAATTATCAAATAATTACTGTTTTTTATTCTTTGGATAATCTTTAATTAAAATGTTTGAGATGGATTGATTCGAACACTTGCAAAAATATTTGGTTATAGCTGAAACAAATTAATTATTAGGAATTCTTAATGGCCCATATATTATTAACCGGTGCAACAGGATATATTGGAAGAAGGTTACTTCCTCTTTTATTGAATAATGGGCATATAATAACGTGTATAGTCAGAGATAGTCGCCGACTGGATTTAGGAGATTTCAGTGAAGAATTGATAAAAAAGATACATGTTGTTGAGGCGGATTTTACCAAACAATCGTCGCTTCAGAACCTGCCTGATAATGTGGATGTAGCTTTTTACCTGATTCATTCCATGACAACAAAATCGGGGGATTTTGAAGAATTGGAAAAGGTAGCCTCAAAAAATTTTAGCCGATACATAAAAACTACAGGAGCCAGGCAAATTATATATCTTGGAGGGATCGCTAATGATGACCAATTGAGCAAACACCTGGTCTCCAGGCAACAGGTTGAAATAAACCTGGAGCGAAGTGGCATTCCATTGACGGTATTAAGAGCTGCCATTATTATTGGATCGGGCAGTGCTTCATTTGAAATTATACGAGATCTGGTTGAAAAATTGCCTGTCATGGTAACACCCAAATGGTTGAAAAGCCGATGTCAACCGATCGCAATCGCGAATGTGCTGAAGTATCTGATGGGGATCATCGAGAATGAAATAACGTATGGTCAAACTTATGATATTGGAGGCCCGGATATTCTTACCTATCGTCAAATGCTACTCCAGTACGCAGAGATACGTAATCTCAAACGCTGGATTTTCACTATTCCGGTACTTACACCCAGACTCTCCTCTCTATGGCTCTTTTTTGTGACCTCTACCTCCTATCCACTGGCACGGAATCTCGTGGATAGTATTAAAAATGAAGTGATTTGCAGAGAAAACAGGATACGTGAAATTTTACCGTTGGAATTATACTCTTACAAAGAATCCGTGGAGCGTGCATTCAGTCGTATCAAGCAGAATGCAATCATATCGAGTTGGAAAGATGCGATCTCAAATCCAACCCTCGATTCAAACTTCATGAATTTCATCGATGTCCCCGAACATGGTTGTTTGATAGGTAAAACTGTGATTCCGATTCAGAAAGAGGTAGATAAAGTGAAGGAAAATATTTGGTCGATAGGTGGATCAAGAGGCTGGTATTATGGCAACTTTCTCTGGGAAATCCGCGGATTGTTGGATAAAATGGTAGGTGGTGTTGGATTAAGACGTGGTAGGAGAAGCCCGACTGATTTGAAGGCAGGTGATTCCCTGGATTTCTGGCGTGTGATACTGGCTGACAAAAAAAGAGGTAGGTTGTTACTTTTCGCTGAAATGAAATTACCTGGTGAAGCCTGGCTGGAATTTAGAATTAAATCTAAGAATGGGAATGATTATTTAAGTCAAACTGCTACATTCAGACCTCATGGAATTCTGGGAAGGCTATACTGGTATGTGCTGTTTCCCTTTCATGTTTTTATTTTTAAAGGAATGGCCGGAAATATAATTCGCTTCAGGAATAAGTAAATCTAAAAACGTAATTTGATGAGAGCGTCATATTATTTTTCTGGGATTAAACGTTTCTATCATTTGTCTTGCATTTATAGGAGCATTTGCCCCAATATCATTATTAAAAAAAACAAATGCGATATTGGGATTGGCCTTCTGAATTTGTTCCTGATATGATTTTAATTCTTCCAATCCATAAAGATAATTATACCATTTAAATTTGCCGTGTAGTCGTAAATAAACCCAATTATTGGATTTAAATATATGATCAAATTCTAACCCAGGTGCAGAAACCGAACAAAAACCCAATCCAAGGCTTTCTAAAAAATCAATCATTTCTTTCGAATAAAAATTTGGTTTTCTGAATTCAAAAAAATGAGGGATTTCCTTCGTTAAATGGCTGGCAAATTTTTCAATACGTTTAAGATCAAAAGGGAAATTGGATGGAAACTGCCATAGTATTCCAGCTAATTTATACTTTACCAGAAATAAACCTTCATAAAAATCATGTAATGACTGTACCAGATCCCTATCAACATTCAGTTTTTTACGATGTGTAATGTATTGATATCCCTTAAAAACAAAACGAAATTGATCGGGTGTTCTATCTGCCCAGGATATAAGGTCCTTTTTAGCAGGTATTCTATAAAAACTACTGTTTATTTCTACACTCTTAAATTGATCAGCGTAATATTCCAGCCAGTTTTTTAGTGGTATATCTGGTGGATAGAACTTACCTTTCCAATCTTTATAATAAAATCCCGAACATCCAATATATACCTTCATAATTTTATTAATTTATAAAGGAATTCAACAAGGACAAATGGATGAATTATTTTATTTCGTATTTGATGGACTACCCAGACTTGGCCCGGGTGATGATTCTTATACTCGAAAAGCCTTTAATAGTCTTCCGATTTTTCCTGATCATGCACATATTCTTGATATAGGATGCGGTACCGGTAATCAAACATTGGAATTAGCCAGACTCACGTACTGTCAGATCCTGGCACTTGACAATCATGAACCATTTTTGCGCAAACTCATTCAACGAGCAAAACAGGAAAAACTGGATAAAAGAATTTCTACTGTTAAAGGTGATATGCACTGTCTTCCATTTTCGGAAGCTGAGTTTGATTTGATTTGGTCTGAAGGGAGTATTTATATCATTGGTTTTGAAAAAGGACTGAACGAATGGCGAAAATATTTAAAACCTGGTGGATATATTGTTGTGACTGAATTAACCTGGGTAAATGATAATTCACCATTAGAAGTTGTTGAATTTTTTAAAAATGAGTATCCGGATATGAAAACAGATCTTGAGAATAAAAATGTCATAAAGAGGTCCGGATTTGACCTAATCAGAGATTTTAAATTGCCAAAAAGTGGTTGGTGGAATCATTATTATCAACCCTTGGAATCCCGTATTATCAAGCTACGAAAAGACCACCCTAACGATCATGAATTGCTGGAATTACTTGATTATGTTCAATTCGAAATTGATATATATAAGAAATACGGTGATTATTTTGGTTATATATTCTATGTAATGAAAAGATCAAGCCTATCATATTAAATTTATTAAAATCCACATTGGCGAAGGCCTTTTCCATTAAATATGTAACATTATGCCGTAAAAAGAATAATTTTTTGAAATTTTTTTTATCCAATTTATTGTTATAAAAGAAGGAACCTTAACGAATTGGATCATGAAGACGAAAGCATTTTTTCTTGAATTTACAGTTATTTTTTTGATCACTTTTGTGGTTGCTTCCTTAGTTTCATATGGATGGAATTTTATTACGAAAGGTCAGGGAGTTATTAGTTGGGGGACAGCATTTCAATTTGCGATTATGTTAGCCATCATCTGCCCGATGCTGGATCTAATGAAATCAGAAAAAAATCAACAAGAATAAAAACCAATTATTAATGTTTTTTAATATAGTTAACAGGTGATCATAAAATATCGTGATAATTTTTGATTGGAATCCATTAAATTTTGGGAGGAAGGCCTTATGAGAGAGATCTTTTATTATGAATGAATAGTGATAATTCGGATTTTTTACAATTCCACAAAACAGATAAATTTCAATAATCTGCAAAAATCACTCAATTTCAAATTATTTTATCAACCACCAATTTGAATTTACCGTTTATCACTTCGTGTTGACCTTTATTAAATTCAAAAAAAATTACGGTTCTAGAAGGATACTTGATATTATTGACTTCAGAATTCCCTTTCATTTAACATGGATCAAGGGGATGAATGGTACTGGTAAAACCACTTTACTAAAATCAATCGCAGGGTTAATTCCCTTTTCTGGTGATATTCATCTTAACGATATCAGCCTGAAAAAAGATCCAGTAGCTTATCGGAGGCTCGTCACTTTTGCTGAAGCTGAGCCTGAATACCCAACCTACCTGACAGGAGAAGAATTGATCGGGTTTGTGTCAAAAGCAAGAAAATACTCAATGGAAGAAACAAATAAAATAATTGACTATCTGGGGATGACAAGCTATATTTCCCAACCCTGTGGTGGTTATTCGGCTGGTATGCTCAAAAAACTATCACTTTGCATGGCATTCTCGGGAAATCCCAGATTAATATTACTTGATGAGCCTTTTGCCTTTATTGATCAGGATACTGAAGATCTGCTACTATCACTGATCAATAAAAGGAGAAACCTGAAAACACAGATTATTTTAACATCGCATCATGAAGTAAAATATGATAAATTGTTGGTAGAGGCAGAATATTTAATTAAAGATCAATCAATTTCGAAGATGTAATGAGAAATATTCTCATCAAAACCTGGGTATGGTCGTTTTATCAAACGTATTCAGGATTATTTTTCGTTTTACTATTAATCTTTTTTGGGATGTTCCGTGGCGATGATCATCTGGTCATCGCTCAATTTTTAGTTGGAGAATTTTTGAACTTGTTTTATTTTATAATACTTATAATTCTATATAGTTTTTTAACTGGAATTTTCAGTGTTAAATTTCTTAAAAATAAGAAACATTCATTTATAAAAGAGTTAATTCAGCTATCATATACGAAAAGGTTATTTCTGTTATTGACATCATTTATTCTTCTTTTCTTGCCGGTATTACTTTACACGACTTTTTTAGTCATTGTCGCTACTTTTGAAGGAATGATCTTTCATGGACTGACTGTAACTATTGTAACAGTCTCTTTTATCTTTTTTTTTACCCTAAAATATCATAATCAGATCATTCATCCTTCTGAAAAAACCTTTGGAAACAGGCAATTGGTATATATCCCAAACCTGCTTAAATACACATTGTTTTATATTGTTTTTAAGCACCTTTTTTTAAGCCGTACTTTTTCAGTTTTTCTTACAAAGGCACTATCATTTTTGTTGCTTGTAATATTCTCCATCATCATTTCTACGATAGATTATTATCATCGATTTCTTGCGATAGTCATTTTCATAACAATGGTTTCAAATGTCTTTATTTCTTATGAGATCCATTATTTTATTAATTACAAGATGGGATTTATAAGAAATTTGCCCCAACCAATCTGGAAAATCTGGCTTAATATCCTGATGGTAATCATCATTTTCGTTTTGCCTGAAATTGTCTACATTTTTAGGAATTATAACGAATATGTTTCAGTATTTTCGTTGATAATTTTTCTCCTGAATGGAGTATCATTCCTCATGTTTTGTTTTGTTTATTTATTGAAGACCAGACTTGATCAGAAAAAATTCATTATGCGATTTTATTTCGGATTTTTGATTTTTATTATACTTATTCTTTTCGATACACCCGTGATCTTACTTTCAATTGTCTTTCTCATATCATCATTTATCTTATTTAATCTCTATTTTTATAAATACGAAAATGTTTTTATCAATTAATATATCTTAATCAGAAAATTTTAATTCATGAAAATTGCTGACAAAATTCGTGTAAAACGGGCTCCTGAAAGGGGAAAATATGACAGACAAACGATTTACGATATTCTTGACAATCATTTTTTGTGTCATATTTCCTTCCTGTTTGAAGATTATCCAGTGATCATTCCCACATTATACGGCCGCTATGAGGATCGATTGTATATTCACGGTGCAACTACAAGTCGAATGTTAAGAACATTAGGATCCGGGGTGAATATGTCATTATCTGTAACTTTGGTAGATGGAATGGTGCTTGCTAGATCTGCATTTCATCATTCCATGAACTACCGGTCTGTAGTATTATTTGGGAAAGCTAAATTGGTAGATCAAAAAGATAAATTCAGATCACTTAAAATTATTTCTGATCATCTTTACCCCGGCCGGTGGGATGAAGTAAGAAAACCAAATGAAAAGGAATTAAACGCAACCAGTATTATTTCCATACCCATTCAAGAAGCTTCGGCTAAAATTCGAAAAGGGCCTCCAATTGATGATCCGCCAGATTATGAATTAAACATTTGGGCAGGTGTGATTCCTTTAAAATTAACAGCCTTACATCCTATTCCAGATCCGAAATTAAAAGTGGATTTGTCTCCCTCTAAGGTTATAGAAAACACACTGATTAAATATATTACCAATACATAAATTAAAAGTGGTATTTGAAAACTTTTAATTGGTATCTAATTATTTTATCAGCTTAGTCTTGATTTATAATCTTCATATCCAAAGGATTTTATCAGCTGGAATGAATTATCTTCTTTCCATATGCCAATTGAAGGGAGATTAACACCATTGAAGGTGGTGGATTTTACCATGGTATAATGGATCATATCATCAAAAAAAATCTTATCACCGGGACTTAAAACGGATTCGAATGAATAATCACCGATAAAATCACCTGCAAGACAGGTATTGCCACCCATTCTGTATGTTGGCAGGCTGTAATCGGGTTCAAGCGCTCCCCAGATTTTTGGTTTATAGGGCATTTCAAGGCAATCGGGCATATGGGCAGAAAATGAAACATCAAGCATGGCTGTTTTATATCCATTGGCATGGATAATATCCTGAACCGTTGAAACAAGACACCCGACTCGCCATCCGATTGCCTCACCAGGTTCAGCAAAAATCTCCAGATTATATTTTTCCTTAAGCGCGTGTATTATATTTATAAATCTT